>Ga0180215_1000047_pt1 | contig 183659 bp, 131 predicted proteins | sample eDN3rd37CBELigBY_FD_128871 | JGI IMG/M metagenome (GOLD analysis project Ga0180215, IMG submission 128871) | Enriched backyard soil microbial communities from Emeryville, California, USA - eDNA 3rd pass 37_C BE-Lig BY (version 2) (version 2) | ecosystem: Environmental > Terrestrial > Soil >... | reverse complement strand
GACCGGCTACGCGTCGTCGCCTTGGTGGGCCGTTACCCCACCAACTAGCTGATACGCCGCGAGCCCCTCCCTGCACACTCCCTTGCAGGAGCTTTCCTCTCCAGACCACTCAGCCCGAAGAGCTCATGCGGTATTAGCCCCAGTTTCCCAGGGTTATCCCCCATACAGGGGCAGGTTGCTCACGTGTTACGCACCCGTTCGCCACTGGCCCACCCCCGAAAGAGTGAACCCGTTCGACTTGCATGTGTTAAGCGCGCCGCCAGCGTTCGTCCTGAGCCAGGATCAAACTCTCCATTGGATCGTTCGATGTAGCTCTGTCGAACAGAACGCATTGTTCCGTTCGGAATTCTCGCCTTTGATTTCCTCTCGTGCTCACGCACCGAAGCGCGCTGCACCATCCCGGGAGAAGGTGTGCTCCCAGGCGAGGCCCACACAGACATCCAAACCTCGATTTTCAAACATTCGTCCGGCGAGCATCGCCCGCCGCAGACAGTCCTAAAACTTAACCTGCTTCCTTCGTTTCGTCAACCCCCGCCCGACTCGCCCTGCTTTCGTTCCGCACCGCGGCCGGTTCGAGGAGGGGAGAATCTAGAAGCTCCCCGGGCGCCCGTCAAGTGGGGGGACGCTCAGGCGTCCTCGTCCTCTTCCCATTCCTCGTCGTCACCCCACTCCTCGTCCTCGTCGTCCCAGTCGTCGTCCTCGTCGTCCCAATCGTCGTCGTCGTCATCCCAGTCGCTGTCCTCGTCCCACTCCTCTCCACCACCTTCACCCTCCCAGGCGTCCTCCTCCTCTTCCGCGAACCGGGCGACCAGCAGTTCATCAAAGGTGACTGCTACGTCGCTCACCGGCCGCACGATCAGGTCCGTCATTCCGAAGTCTCCTGTCAGGTGGGGAGAAAGGCGCTCCGAGGCGTTCCCGGACGGCAAGGAAGGTGCCGGGTCACGGGGCCAACTTGCGGCAATAGTACAACGCTCACCGGATGTGTCAAGCCCCGGAGAGCAAGGCTCTCCGGGGCTCGAATGGCGGAAACCGCGTGGACCGTCGGCCGGGTCAGGCCGAGGCGCGCGACGCCTTCTTCCGGTCGCTGGCGTTAAGGAGCCGCTTGCGGAGGCGCAGCGACTTGGGGGTGACCTCGATCAGCTCGTCGTCGGCGATGTAGCCCATCGCGTCTTCGAGTGTCATCTGGCGCGGGGGCTCCAGGAGGATGTTGTCGTCGCTCCCGGAGGCGCGCATGTTGGTCAGCTTCTTCCCCTTGCTGACGTTCACCTCCATGTCGCCGGTGCGGGAGTTCTCCCCGACGATCATCCCCTCGTACACCTGCACGCCCGGCTCGATGAAGAAGGTGGAGCGCTCCTGCAGGTTCCCCAGCGCGAAGGCCACGCTCTCCCCGTTCACCATGCTCACCAGCACGCCGCGCGAGCGGGTGCTCATGATTCCCACGTACGGGCCGTACTCCAGGAAGCGGTGGTGGAGGATCCCCTCGCCGCGCGTGTCGGTGAGGAAGTCCGACCGGTACCCGAACAGGCCGCGCGCGGGAACCTTGTAGACCAGCCGCACCAGCCCGCCGCCGGGATTCTTCATCTCCAGCATCTCGCCGCGGCGCTGGCCCAGCTTCTCGATCACCGGCCCCATCAGGTTCTCGGGGACGTCGATAGTGACCTCCTCGTACGGCTCCGTCACCTCGCCGCCCGGTGCCTTCTTCAGGATCACCCGGGGGCGCGAGACCGCGAACTCGTACCCCTCGCGGCGCATGGTCTCCATCAGGATCCCCAGGTGCAGCTCGCCGCGCCCGGAGACCGTGAAGGTGTCGGGAGAGTCGGTGTCCTCCACCCGCAGCGCCACGTTACGCTCCAGCTCCTTGTAAAGGCGCTCGCGGAGCTGGCGCGAGGTGACGTACTTCCCTTCCCTCCCCGCGAAGGGCGAGTTGTTCACCATGAGGTCCACGGACACGGTGGGCTCCTCCACGCGGATCCCCTCCAGCGCCTCCGGGCGCTCGGGGTCGGTGACGGTGGAGCCGATCTCCACGTTCGGGATCCCGGCGATGGCGACCACGTCGCCCGCGCGGGCCTCCTCCGCCTCCACGCGCTCCAGCCCCTCGAAGGAGAAGAGCCGGGTGATCCGGGCGCGCTCCGGGGCGCTTCCCTCGTCGGCGCCGTGCTCCAGCACCAGCACGCTCTCGCCCACACGGGCCACCCCGCGCTCGATCCGGCCGATCGCCAGCCGCCCCAGGTAGGGCGAGTAGTCGATGGTGGAGACGAGCATCTGGAACGGGCCGCTCGCGTCGCTGCGCGGCGCGGGGATCGTCTCCAGGATGGTCTCGAAGAGCGGCCGCAGGTCCTTCCGCTCGTCGCCCGCGTGGTGCATGGCGACGCCCTCGCGCCCGATGGCGTACAGGAAGGGGCAGTCGAGCTGGTGGTCGTCGGCCTCCAGCTCCATGAACAGCTCGAGCACCTCGTCGTGGACGCGCGAGGGGTCGGCGTCGCCGCGGTCGATCTTGTTGATGACCACCACCGGCTGGAGCCCCAGCTCCAGCGCCTTGCGGGTCACGAACCGGGTCTGCGGCATCGGGCCCTCGGCGGCGTCCACCAGCAGGATGACGCCGTCCACCATGCGGAGGATGCGCTCAACCTCGCCCCCGAAGTCGGAGTGCCCCGGGGTGTCGATGATGTTGACCTTGGTGTCGGCCCAGCGGACGGAGAGGTTCTTCGCGAGGATGGTGATCCCCCGCTCGCGCTCGAGCGGGTTGGAGTCCATCACGCGCTCCTGGACGTGCTGGTTCTCACGGAAGGTCCCGGCCTGGCGGAGCATGTGATCCACCAGGGTCGTCTTCCCGTGGTCGACGTGCGCGATGATTGCGATGTTGCGAATCGACATGCTCTATCCCTCGGACCCGGGGGTCCTCGTAAGCGGTGAAGTTGCTTCCCCAAACGAACTGCGGGCCCCTCTACGGAGGTGCCCGCGCTCGGAAGCAGCCATGTAAGATAATGAACCCCGTGCATTTGGTCTACCCCCCGCGACGTGGGCCTACCGCTCCACCTCGTCCCTCAGCACCGCGGCGTTCTGCACCCCCGCCGCGAGGGGCGGGAGGATGCCTCGCTCCTCGTAGACGGGGCGAACCTTCTCGCGCAGCTCCGGGAGTCTGCGGGCGAAGAGCGCCGCGCCCACGACGCAGGCGGCGCCTCCCGCCATGATCGTCTGCGTGGCGCCCACACGGGCCGCGAGCGCGCCGGCCAGGAGCGAGCCGAAGGGAGCCGTCCCCATGAACGCCATGGTGTAGAAGGCCATCACCCTCCCGCGCATCTCCTCGCGGACGAGGGTCTGGAGGATGGTGTTGGTGGCCGCCATCTGCACCATGAACCCGGCTCCGGTCGCCACCATCAGCACCAGCGAGAGCGGGAGCGAGCGGGAGAGGCCGAATGCCACCAGCCCGCCGCCGAAGAGCGCGCCGGCGAGCGGGACGATCCGCCCCAGCCCCAGCACGCTCCGGCGCGAGGCCAGGTAGAGCGCCCCGACGAGCGCGCCGACCCCGGACGCACCCATGAGGAAACCCAGGGTGTACGCCCCGCCGCGGAGGGTCTGCGTGGCGACGAGCGGCATGAGCACGGTGTACGGCATCCCCATGGTGCTCACCAGCGCGAGGAGAAGCAGGAGCGCGCGGATGGGGGCGAAGCCGAAGGCGTAGCGGAACCCTTCGGCGAGGTCCTGGTGCACCCGCTTTCCTGTTCGCGGGAGCGGGCGGCGCGTCACCTTCATGGCGACCAGCGACCCGATCACCGCGAAGTAGCTCGCCCCGTCGGCGAGGAAGCACCACCCCTCCCCCACGGCGGCGATCACCACCCCCGCCACGGAGGGCCCCACCAGGCGAGCCCCGTTCACCATGGAGGAGTTGAGGGCGATGGCGTTGGGAAGGTCCTCGCGGTCCTCCACCATCTCGATCAGGAATGCCTGCCGCGCCGGGGTGTCGAAGGCGTTGACGATCCCCTGCACCGCGCTGAGGAGGAGCACCTGGGTGACGGTGATGACGCCCGTAAGCGCCAGCGCCGCAAGCGCGAACGACTGGAGCATGGACACCACCTGGGTGACCACCAGCACCCGGTAGCGGTCGAGCCGATCCACCCAGACGCCCGCGAAGGGGCCGAAGAGGAAGGTGGGGATCTGCCCCGCGAAGCCGACCAGACCCAGCATGGCCGCGGAGCCGGTGAGGCGGTACACCAGCCAGCTGGTGGCGACGCGGGTGACCCACGTCCCCACCAGCGAGATCCCCTGCCCCCCGAAGAAGAGGCGGTAATTGCGGTGGCGAAGGGCGCGGAAGACCCGGTGCCCCCGCCCCTCCGCCGCGGGGGTAGAGGCGGGAGCTTCGTCGGGGAGGGAGCCCGGGTTGCTCATCCGTGGTCGTGCTCGGGGCCGGGGTCCGGGTCGCGCGGGGCCCCCGGGATCGACGGGATTATCGTGCCGCGGGCCCGGAAGCGGCACGGGGCGCCGCCGGCTCGTGGCCGGCGGCGCCCCGCGCCGCACATTCCGCCCGGTCCGGCTATCCCTGGCGTGTCGCCAGCCAGCGGTAGCCGACCATCTTGTAGACCAGCTTGGCGGCCACGAAGTCCGGCGCTGCGTTCCCGCCGATGGGGGCCAGCTCCACCACGTCCACGCCCACCACCTTCTTCTCGGTGAAGACGCGGCGGAGGAGCTTCATCGTGGGGTACCACGCCGGGCCGCCCGGCTCCGGGGTGCCGGTGGCGGGCATCAGCGCCGGGTCGAAGTAGTCCACGTCGAAGGTCACGAAGACGGTGTCGCCCAGGGCCTCCATCGCCCGGTCGATCCATGCCTCGTCCTGCCACATCTCGTCCGCGAAGATGGTGGTGATGCTGTCACGCGAGCGGATAAGCTGGCGCTCCTCGGAGGTGATGGCGCGGATCCCCACCTGCACCAGGTCCACGTCGTCGATGCAGCGGGCCATGACCGCGGCGTGCGAGTACGCGGATCCCTCGTATTCGAGGCGCAGGTCGCCGTGCGCGTCGAACTGGAGCACGGAGAGGCGCTCCCCCTCCGCGAGCCGCGCGGCGTGCGCGAGGATCGGGGCGCTGGAGATGGAGTGCTCCCCGCCGAGCCCGATCACCAGGCGGTCGCCCGCCGCTTCGAGGACGGCGTCGTACGCCTCGCGCAGCTCGCGGACGGCGGCTTCCGGCCCGGCGGAGGTAAGGTGAAGCGAGGGGAGCGTGCACACCCCGACCTCGGGGCCGGGCTCCGCGTCCAGCTCCTGGTCGTACAGCTCGATGTACCGGGACGCCTCGATGAGGGCGGCGGGGCCGAGCTTGGTGCCGCCCTGGTAGGAGACGGTGGACTCGTAGGGAATGGGAAGGACGACGACGTCGGCAGCTTCCCAGCTCCCCGACTCGCCCTCCAGGCCGAGGAAGTTGCGGGGAAGCTCCCAGGGGAGGTCGCGCAGCGCGTCCGGGATCGAATCGTTCATGGGCTCCTGCCGTTCGGTGTTGCGGCGGTCGTGAGTCGCACGAAAAGAAGCTCTCCCCCCTTTCCCGTCAACCCGCGCCCCACGAACGTGAAAAGGGGGAGGCGCCAGCCCCGGCGCCTCCCCCCATCGTTCCCTCGCCGCGGCGGGCTCAGGCCACGTCCAGCGCCGGGCAGGTGAGCCCGTGGTACGCGACCGTCACTCCGGCCTCCTGGCAGCTCGCGCACAGGCCGTAGATCTCCAGCCGGTGGCGCGTCGGGAGGAAGCCGTGCTCCCGCGCGACCTCGTCCTGGATGCGGTGGATCTCGGGCCGCTGGAACTCGGTGACGTGGCCGCAGTGCGTGCAGATGAGGTGCTCGTGCTCGGGCTGCTGCCCGAACAGGTGCTCGTACCGCTTGAACCCTTCCCCGAAGTCGTGCTCCACCACCAGGCCGCTCCGCACCAGGATCTCCATGGTGCGGTAGATTGTGGCCTTGCCGATCCGCTCGCCGCGGGTGCGGAGACGGGCCTCGATCTCCTCCACCGACAGGTGCTCGGAGGAATCGAAAACGACGTCCGCGACCACCTCCCGCTGCTGCGTGACCGGCAGCCCCTGCTGGCGCAGGTAGCGGCGGAAGAGGTGGATGTACGGCGAAAGCTCCTGCTTCATGGTCGGAGCGCTGTACGCGAAGTCTGTCATGGCACGATCCCTCGCGGTCTGGAGCAGGCGGTTGTCCGACGCAAACAATAATCATTCTTGACTGGTGAAGTCAAGCTGGACGCCGCCCTCGGCCAGCAGCTCCGCCCACTTCGCCCCGTCCCCCCGGACCTCGTGCACGCGGGGCTGCTCGGTCTCGGTACCGAGCCTCCGCAGCACGCCCTCGATCACCCGCTCCACGCGTCCCGCCGGGGCCACGGCCTGCTCCACCAGCGAGTCGGCGCGGCGGAACCGCCCGCCCTTGATCGGCTCCGCCTCGTACCCCAGCGTCCACACCCCGCGCCGCTCGGACGAGGGGTCGTCGTCCGCGTACACCGCGAGCACGGCGAGGCCGGTCTCCTTCTCCCCGGTCCGGCGCGGAGGGAAGATCCACACCCGGTCCACGCGCTCCGGCGGAAGCCTCCCCGCGGACGCGGCGAGCGCCTCCGCGAGCCGGGGGGTCACCACTCCCCCTCGGCGCAGGCGCGCCCGACGCTCCCCTTCACCGCGGCCGGAGTCACGCGGACGCCTGCGCCCGCTCGGCCTCGAACGCCGCGGCCTCGATCTCCACGTAGTGCCGGAGGACGTGGAGGAAGTCCTGCGCGTTGGTGATTACCCCGAACGCCTGGTGGGTGCCCCGGTCCTTCAGCTTGGACACCACGAACTCCGAGGAGTCCACGCACACGGTGGAGAGGGGCCGGACCTCGCCCGTCTCCTCCCGGTACACGTACGAGGGGAGCATGTTGCCCGTGGCGATGGAGTGGAGCGCGGTGGCGATCATGATGACCGAGGTGGCCCGCCGGGTGTGCTCCTTCATCGCCTCCTGGGCGCGGATGGCGTCGGTGATGGTGTCCGGGAGCGGGCCGTCGTCGCGGATGGACCCGGCGAGGACGAAGGGGACCCCGGAAGTCACGCAGGCGTGCATCACCCCGTGCTCGATGATCCCCTGCTCCACCGCGGCACGGATGGAACCCGCCTTGCGTACGCGGTTGATCGCGCGCATGTGGAAGGCGTGTCCGCCCTCGACGGGATGGCCGCGGCCGTCCATGCCGAGCGTCGTGCCCAGGGTGGCCGACTCGATGTCGTGGACGGCGACGGCGTTGCCGCCGAAGAGGACGCCGACGTAGCCGTTGCGGACGAACCAGGCGAGGGTGTCGCGCCCCCGCGAGTGGAGCACGGCCGGGCCCGCCACCCAGATGACGTGGCCGCCGCGCGCCCTCTCCTCGACGAGGACGCGGGCCATGGACGGGTAGTCCGTGGGCTTCTCGCGGGAGACGTCGGAGGACATGAACTTGAACTCGCTCTCCGTCCCCGTCTCGGGCTCGCCGGTCAGGCCGGTGACGTGGACGAAGATCCCCTCCGTGCCGTCCTCCGCGAGGCCCATGGCGACGGGCTGCCCGGCGCGCACGTACCGGCCCTCCAGCGCCCGGGGGACGCCGTCGGGGTCGAGCACGAGCGCGGCGTCCATCCGCGGGTCGCGGGGTAGCTTCCACTCCCCGCCGATGCGCACGTAGGTGGGGAGGTTGGTGGTGGAGAAGAAGCCCTCGGGGAGCACGCCGTCCGCGGGGGCCGGCTCCCAGATCGCGTCCGGAGCGGCCGCGAAGCGGGGGAGGGAGAAGTCCGGACGGCGATACGTGAACATGGAAACCGGGGCGGCGCGTTCGGGTTGACTGGCCCGCCGGAAGCTACCACCGCGCGGTCTCCCGGATCAAGCGGCTCCGGCCGCCCTTCCGCGCGCGGAAGAATTCCGTAACTTTGTCGCGCTCGAAACGACGCGCGACCCAGGGCACCACGGAGGAAGCCATAAGCACGCACTGGACCACAGAGGACTCCCGCGAGCTGTACAACGTCGACGGGTGGGGGATCGGATACTTCGGCGTCAACCCTAAGGGGCACGCCACCGTCCACCCCACGAAGGACCCGGAGCGCGGGCTGGACCTCTACGAGCTAGCGACCGACCTGGAGCAGCAGGGTGTGGGGCTCCCCGTGCTGCTCCGCTTCTCGGACATCCTCCGGACCCGCATCGAGACGCTCACGGAGCGTTTCCAGACGGCCATCCGGGAGTTCGACTACGAGGGCGCCTACACCACCGTCTACCCCATCAAGGTGAACCAGCAGCGTCACGTGGTGGAGGAGATCGTGGCGTTCGGGGAGCCGTACGGCGTGGGGCTGGAGGTGGGGAGCAAGCCCGAGTTGCAGGCCGTCCTGGCGCTCACCGAGCGGACGGACCACCTGATCGTCTGCAACGGCTACAAGGACGAGGAGTACGTGCGCCTTGCCCTCATGGGGCAGAAGCTGGGGCACAAGGTCCTCATCGTCCTCGAGAAGATCAACGAGGTGGACATCCTCCTCAAGGTGGCGAGGGAGATGGAGGTGGAGCCCACCGCGGGGGTGCGGATCAAGCTCTCCACGGCGGGGTCGGGGAAGTGGTCGGAGTCCGCGGGCGAGAAGAGCAAGTTCGGGCTCAACTCGTCGCAGCTCATGCGGGTGCTCGACAAGCTGTCGGCGGCGGGGAAGCTGGGAATCCTGCGAATGCTGCACTTCCACCTGGGCTCGCAGATCCCGGACATCCGCAACGTGAAGCTGGGGATGACGGAGGTCTCCCGCTTCTACGTGGAGCTGCGGCAGCTGGGGGTGGAGATCGAGTACGTGGACGTGGGCGGAGGGCTGGGCGTGGACTACGACGGCTCGCGCTCCACGACGCACGCCAGCGTCAACTACTCCATCCAGGAGTACGCCAACGACATCATCTACGCGCTGGCGGAGGCGTGCCGCGAGAACGAAGTCCCCATGCCGCACGTGATCTCGGAGTCGGGGCGGGCGCTGACGGCCCACCACGCACTGCTGCTGATCAACGTCATCGACCTGGAGACGCAGATCGCGGAGACGCCGGAGGAGGTACCGGAGGAGGCGCACCCGCTGGTACACGAGCTGGCGGCCACGTACAAGGAGCTGGACGAGAGGAACCTTCGCGAGGTGTACCACGACGCCACCTTCGCGAAGGAGCAGATGCAGACGCACTTCAACAGCGGCACGCTCACGCTGCGGGACCGCGCGCACGGGGAGCGGCTCTACCTGGCGATCATGAACCGGGTGGCGGTCCTGGCGCCGCGGGACCCCGAGGAATACGAGGACATCCTCCCGGAACTCAACTCGATCCTGGTGGACCGCTACTTCTGCAACTTCTCGCTCTTCCAGTCGCTCCCGGACTCGTGGGCGATCGACCAGCTCTTCCCCATCATGCCGATCCACCGGCTGGACGAGGAGCCCACGCGACGGGGGACGCTGCAGGACATGACCTGCGACTCGGACGGCAAGATCGACCGCTTCGTGGGGTGGCGGAAGCCGAAGCCCAGCCTGGAGCTGCACTCCTTCCGCCACGAGGAGCCGTACATCCTGGGGATCTTCCTCACGGGCGCATACCAGGAGATCCTGGGCGACCTCCACAACCTGTTCGGCGACACCAACGCGGTCCACGTCCGGCTCACCGACACCGGGTACGAGATCGGCGACCTGGTGCACGGCGACACGGTGACGGAGGTGCTGAACTACGTGCAGTTCAGCTCCCAGGACCTGATCGCCACCTTCCGCCGCAAGGTGCAGAAGGCCGCCGGCATCACCCGCGCCGAAGCGAACGCGTTCATCGCGGACTACATCGCGGGGCTCGCCGGGTACACGTACCTGGAGGGCGAGGACTGACCCGGAGCGCGTCGCCCGCCTTCCGGGCGATGGAATAACGAAGCCCTCCGGCGGGACCTGCCCGCCGGAGGGCTTCTTCGTTCGCGGGGGCGCCGCGTCACTTCGGCGTGACGCGGTACTTCAGGTGCGTCACCCGCGGCGAGTGGACGGTTTCGGCGATCTCCAGCGCGATCCGCTCCTTGTCGATCCGGTCGAACAGCCGGAGACCCGCGCCGAGGAGCACGGGAGCGACCGCGACGTGGAACTCGTCGACCAGGCCGGCGTTCAGGTACTGCTGGATGGTGTGGGCTCCGCCGCCGATGCGGACGTCCCGGTCGCCCGCCGCTTCGCGCGCCTGCCGCAGGGCGCTCTCGATGCCGTCGTTGACGAAGTGGAAGGTGGTCCCGCCGGGGCGCACCCAGGGCTCCCGGACCTGCCGCGTGACGACGAACACGGGAGTGTGGAAGGGAGCCTCCTCCGGCCAGTGGCGCTCCCCGAGGTCGAACATCCGCTTCCCGAGGATGGTGACGCCGGTGCGGTCGAACGTCTCCTCCAGGACCCGGTTGTCCACCCCGGTCTCGCCGTCGTCGCCCAGCTTGAGGTTCCGGCGGAAGAAGCGCTGGTGGAAGACGTAGGACTGGAGCTGCATCCACTGGGCGAACCACTGCTCGTCGGTGCGCCAGTCGGGGGCCATGAACCCGTCCAGGGACACGGTGACGCTGAAGAAGACCTTGCTCATGATACGGGAGTCCGTGCTGGGATGAACCTTCGATGGGGTCAGGCGCCGTCCGACGCGAGCGTGTCCAGGTATCCGTCGAGGCGTTCGAGCGTCTGCCGGCCGCCCTCCAGCGCGCCGTACCGCTCCACGACCTCGTCCCGCTGCGCCTTCGTGTTGAAGAGGGTCCGCAGCGTCACCTCCGTCCGGTCGCCGCGCTCCTCGAAGGTGACGCTCGTAACGAACGCGTCCGGGTCGCCCGCGACCTGGCCCTGCAGGTAGACGATCCGCTCCGGGGGAACGATCTCCCTCCACTCGACCCGGTTCCTGAAGTCGGTCCCGTCGGGTCCGTGCATCAGGAACTCCCAGACTCCCCCCGGTCGGAACTCGAACGACTTCGTGGTCGTCGAGAAGCCGTGGGGGCCCCACCAGCGGGCCAGGTGCCGGGCCTCCGTCCACGCCTGGAATACCAGCCGGCGCGGCCCGTCGACCGTGCGACTCACGACGAGTTCCCTGTCCTCCGTCCCAGCGCTCGCTTCATCCCTGGTCATCCGCTTCCTCCCGCCGTTGTAGTTCCCTCACGTAGTCCTCGAGACGGTCGAAACTCCCGCTCCAGAACTGCTCGAACCCTCCGACCCACTCGTGCACGCCCCGGAGCCCCCGCGCGTCGAGGCTGTAGAGGCGCTGCCGGCCCTCGTCCCGTACGTTCACCAGCCCCACCTCGCGCAGCACCCGCAGGTGCTTCGAGGCGCGGGGCTGGGCGACGCCCAGCGCGTCCGCTACGTCGTTCACGGCCTGCTCCCCCGACCTGAGGAGGACCAGGATCCGCCGCCGCTGCGGCTCGGCGATGGCGTTGAAGACGTCGGAGGTGGTGGATGCGCGGGCCATGACTCCAATAATATTCTCATATCGGAATGCGTCAAGTCCGGGGATGCCGGCTCACGACGATAATGCGGAGCCGGGCATCCCCGACTCCGCGTTATCCGGTCACGTATTTCCCCGGGGGGTTCACCCCGGGATCTGTCGGCTCACCTCGCCGCCAGCGCCTCCCTCACCGCCTCCACCACCCGAGGCGCCACCTCGTCCGGCCCGCCCGCGATCACCGCCCCCGCGGCCTTCACGTGCCCCCCGCCCCCGAACCGCCGCGCGACACGGTTGACGTCGGCTTCGCCGTTGGAGCGGAAGGAGACCTTGGTCGTGCCGTCCGGGGTGCCGCGGAGAAGGAGCGCCACCTCCGTCCCCTCGATGGAGCGGACGTGCTCGACCAGGCCGTCGAAGTCTTCCGACGTGGCGCCCAGGCTCGATGCGAGTGCGCCGTCGACCACCATCCAGGAGATCCCGAACTCCTCGTCCACGTGAAGGCGCTCCAGCGCCGCCCGGAGCAGCTCCAGGCGGCTGCGCGGCGCCGTGGCGAACAGGCGGCGGTACACCATCTCGGGGTCGATCCCCCGCCCCATCAGGTCCGCGGCGATGGCGTGGACCCGGGGCGAGGTGTTTCCGTACCGGAAGGAACCTGTGTCGCTCACCAGGGCGACGTAGACGGCGAGCGCCACCGTGGGGGACGGTTCGTCGTCGGCCAGGCGGACCAGGTCGTACACTAGTTCCCCGGCGGCCGCGGCCGTGGGGTCCTGCACGGCGGGGTCGCCCACCACCTCCCGGCCCGGGGGGTGGTGGTCCACGACCACGGTCCGCTCCCGTGGGAGTACGGACGCCAGGCCGCCGACCCGGAGCGGCTCGCTGGTGTCCAGCACCAGGAACAGGTCCGCATCCGCGAGCGCCGCCTCCGCTTCCTCCGTGCCCAGGTCCGCGACCACGTCCGGCCGGTGCAGCAGGAACCGGAAGGTCTGCGGGAAGGGGGTGGGGTTCACGATGGTCGCCCGGATCCCCCGCCCTTCCAGCCAGGCCGCTACCGCGGCCTCGGACCCGCTCCCGTCGCCGTCCGCGTGGACGTGCGTGGTGAGCACCACCCGGCGGGCCGCCCGAATGCGCTCCAGCACGGGAGAGAGCGCGGCCGCGCGCGCGGCGGGTACGGAGAGGAGGTCTTCAGGAGCCATGTTCATGGATTCGGATGGAGGTGCCGGTCCGGATCGGCGGACCCTGCAAACGGGAGGCCGCATGCTACCGCGCCGGGCCGCATCGCGCAATCGCGCGGGTCGACCGCCCACACGCCCACGAATGAGGCCCCGGCGCGGATGCGCCGGGGCCTCATTCGTCATCGTCCCGCTCCGGAACTCAGTCCCGCGGCGGCGGGCCGCCCGCGGCACCCGGAACGGGCGGGGACTCCGGGCCGATTCCGTCCGGATCGAAGTGCTTCTGCGACTGCATGATCTTCCGGAACGACCAGAAGGTCAGGCCGAGCACGAAGGCCCAGCTCGCGAGCATGAAGATCAGCGCACCGGTCGTCATCGCGTCACCTCCGCCATCACGGGTTCACCCAGGGGGGTGTCCTCCACCTCGCGGAACCCCTTACGATCGTCGTAGCCGTTGCGCTTCCACGCAAGCCGGATCATCACCAGGAAGAAGACGATGAAGCCGACGATGATCAGCCGCGACATGGTGATGTAGAACTCGGTCCCGGGCGCGGCACGCTCCAGGAGCAGCGTGGGAATGGCATCCTGGATCCCCCATGAAACCAGGATCACGCCCAGGTAGACCGGCGTGATGTACGTCATCACGAACTTGAAGATCGACGGGATGCGGATGTCCGCCCCTTGGTGGAGCGCTCGCCAGGCGTTCTCCGGCTTGAAGATCCACATGAACAGGATCACTTCGATGAACGCCATCACCGCGAGCCCGAAGGTCCCGCCCCAGAAGTCCCACTCGTCCAGCATGCCGTGCTGGAACCAGAGGATCTGCAGAAGCCCGAAGATCATGGCGACACCGCCCACGCTCCACGCAACGGTCTCACGCCGGATACCGAACTCCTCCCGGAAGAAGGCCACGATGGGCGTCGCCATCGCCACCGAGGAGGTGATGCCGGCGAAGAAGAGTAGGCCGAACCACATCGCTCCCAGCAGTCGCCCGAACGGCATCTGCTGGAAGATGAGCGGCATGGTGACGAATCCGAGGTTGAACGAGCCCGACTGGGCGATCGCCATGGCGCCGCTCACACCGAAGAAGGCCACGGCCGCCGGGATGGCGATGGAGCCGCCCAGCACCACTTCCGCCGTCTCATTTGTCGCGGCGGTGGCGACGCCGGAGAGCACGATGTCGTCCTTGGTGGAAAGGTACGACGCGTACGTCTGCAGCGTCCCCATTCCCACGGACAAGGTGAAGAAGATCTGCCCCGCCGCGGCGAGCCACACCCGCGCCTCGCCCATTCGCGAGAAGTCGGGGGCGTAAATGAACTGCAGGCCGTCGACCGGAGAAGCCCCCGTGGTCCCCGTCGGGAGGAAGAACACGGCGATGGCGAGGATGACGGCGAAGATGAAGAGGATCGGCATCCCGATCTTCGCCAGCTTCTCGATCCCCCCCGAGATCCCCTTCGAGAGGATGTAGATGTTGACGAAGAGGGTGATGAAGAAGAAGAAGAAAGGCTTCCAGATCCCGTGGATGCTGCTGTCGCCGATCGCCTGGAACGACTGGAGGTAGGCCGTCATCTCCTCCGGTGTGTTGCGCCCGAAGTAGTCACCCGTGAGCGAAAACACGGTGAAGGCCAGAGTCCAGCTTTCGATATAGGTGTAATAGATCAGGACGACGAGCGGGATGACGAGACCGATGACCCCCAGGTACTTGGCCATCGGGTGCCGCCAGATGGCGGCGAACATCCCCGGGATGTGCCCCTTCCTGTACCGGCCGCCGTTCCGCCCGATCCCCCACTCGATCCACATCAGCGGGATCCCCAGGAGGAGAAAGGCGATGAAGTAGGGGATCATGAACGATCCGCCGCCGTTCGCCGCGGCCTGGCCGGGGAACCGCAGGAAGTTCCCGAGACCGACCGCGTTCCCCGCCATCGCGAGGATCAGGCCGATCCGGGACCCCCATGCTTCATTGGACTGCTGGACCTCTTTCGGTGAGGACACGCTCCGCTCCTGGTGGTTTGGTGAGAGATACCGCGTGCGGCTCTATGGGAGAGATCTGGTAGAGTAGGTTGTGTTGATTTGTCTGTCAACTACGTTCGGGAGGAGCGGGACCGCGGATCTCCACCGTCCCGATGCGGAGCCCGCGGACGGGGAGGCTGTCCGGGAGCATCCCTTCCACGGTGGAGACGTTCAGCGGGTCGGCGCGGAGGTCCACGTCCACGAAGCGGAGCGTGTCGCCCGCGATCATCCCGAAGTCGCCGGAAACCACCGTTCCGGGTGCCCGCAGACGCATCCCGCGCGCGAGGAAGAGGGTGCCTTCCGGGCGGGTCTCCACCACGAGCGTGAGGCGGCCCCCCGCGTTCTCCGGGAAGCGAGGGTACAGCCAGCGGAGGTCCGCGAGCGTCACGGTGTCGCCCCGGAAGGTCACGTCGTACCGCGGCTCCTCCCCCCGCTCTCCGAGGCGGATCAGCCCGTCCGCTGCGAAGCGCGAATCGGGGAGGCGGAGGACGGGGGCGTTGAACTCGACCCGGTCGTCCACCAGCTGCAGCCCGCCCTCCACCCGCTCCACGCGGAACGGAGTGCGGAAGAACTGGACGGTGGCGGCGAGGCTGTCGATGCCGAAGTACGATCCCGCCTCGGTCCCGGGGGCGAAGCGGATCCCCGAGAGCCCCCCGGTGACGCCGGTAAGGTTGATGGTGCGCAGGTACCCTCCCTCGACGCGCCGCACCATCACGGGAGAGGTGTCCGCGAGGGCCAGCGCGATCTCCCGGCGGCGCGCGCGCGGCGCCGTATCCGCGGGCTCCCAGGGGATCTGCACCCGCACGTCGGCGCCGACGAGCCGCACCCGGTCGATGAAGGTGTAGCGGGTCTCCCCGGGAGTCTCGCTGGGGGGGAAGATCCGCTGGTAGTTCCAGAGGGTGTCGCCCGGGAGCTGGGAGACGAACACCCGGGCGCCGTAGGCGACCGCGTCCTCGATATGGATGCGCGGGGTGGTGAGCGTCCGGAGGTCGTAGTCCAGGTACGCGCTGTCGGCCAGGACGAAGGCCTCTCCCAGCGAGTCGCGGAGCGAGACCCCGTACAGCTTCGCGCCGGTCAGGAGGTTCCCGGATACCCGCTGGATCCGCAGCTCCCCGGCGATCCCGGCGCCGAGCTGCTTGAGCGTGAGCGAGAGCACCCGCTCGCGGCCACCCTGGGTCTGGGTCAGGTACGCGATCGCGGCGGCGCCGACGAGGAGCACCACGAGGATTCCGCCCAGGAGCCAGGCCAGGGCCCGCAGCGTCCGGTCCGCAGATGCCATGCGAGTCGCGCCCCTACCGTCCCCCGGCGGGAGTCCGCAGGGGAGCCGAGGGGAACGGTGCCGCCTCTCCGGGCCGCGCGGGGGCCGGATGCGCGGAGGGCGTGGACCGGAGGGGCGTGCGCTGGAGCATCAGCCGCGCCAGGTAGAAGACGGACGCGCCGACCGCCAGTCCGGCGCCGACCCCGGCGCCCACGGCCGGGAGCTGCTCCCGGAGGGAAAGCCTGCGGCGATAGTCGAAGGTAGGCATCGCGGATCGCTCAAGGTGTGCCGGCCGACGCCCCGTCCCCGGGGAGGGACGGGCGGCCGCGGCGGAAGAAGGTGTGGCGGCTGGTGGGAACGAACCCGGCCGCGTCGTCGAAGTACATGTAGTGCGTCGCCTCGATGGCCCGGGAGTCCAGGCGGAGCACGTTGAAGGTGTTCTTTTCGCGCTCTCGCGCCCGGCCCCGCCGGGAGCTGGAGGTGCCGCTCTGCGCGATGATGATCCCGTGCTCGCGGTCCTCTCCCGCGTACACGTCGAGCGAGTTGCCGATGTAGCTGCGGTGGAGGTGCCCCCCCAGGATCAGGTCGACGCGCATTCGCGTGAAAGCGTCGAGCGCCCGCTTCGCCTTGGGCATCACGTCGGCGCCCTCCCAGTCCGGCGGCGGGGCGAAGTGATGGTGTGCCACCACGATCCGATGGGTCCCGTCCGGAGTGCCCTCGAAGGCGCGCCGGGCAAGGTCGAGCTGCCAGCGGTGGATCCGCCCGTTCACCACGGCGCGGAGGGGCGCGGTGGAGTTCAGGGCCACGATGCGTGCGCCGGGCACGTCGGTGACCGTGTCCAGCTCCTCGGAGATGTACTTCCTGTACAGCGCGTACGGCGAGAAGATGCGCTCCGTGGCGCGGTACAGGGGGACGTCGTGGTTCCCCGGCACCACGACCAGCGGCACCTCGGGCAGACGGTCCAGGAACTCCCGCGCCTGCCGGAACTGCTCCTCGCGGGCCCGCTGGGTGAAGTCGCCGGAGGCCACGATCACGTCCGGTCCCAGCTCGGAAGCGAACCGCAGGAGCGCCTCTCCGACCTCCGCGTGGTAGGGCGGGCCGAAGTGGAGGTCGGACATGTGGAGGAGCGTCAGCAAGCCGGAATACCCCTGTGCGAACGGAACGTCGGATCGTTCGGGCCGAATGCTACTTGCATGCCAGGCCTCGCGGGCGTCACCGGCCGGGGCCCCGGACCAGGCCGGGGAACGGCAGGTCCGGGCGCGCGTTGAGGTCGAGCCCGGCGGCCTCGCCCTGCTCCCAGCGGAAGAGCGCGGCGCGGGCGATCATGGCGCCGTTGTCCGTGGAGAGGCGGGACGACGGCGCGAAAAGCTCGCCGTCGCCGCCCAGGGCGCGGCGCATCTCCTCCCGGAGGGCCCGGCTGTTCGCGACCCCTCCCCCGAGAACCACCCGCCGGCACCCCTGCGCTTCCGCGGCGCGGACCGTCTTCCGGACGAGGACCTCCACCGCGGCGGCCTGGAAGGCCGCGGCCAGGTGGGGAACCTCCCCGGCGAGGCCGCCCTTCGCTTCCAGGTCGCGTACGCGGAGCCGCAGCGCGTTCTTGAGCCCGCTGAACGACATGTCGTAGTAGTCGGCCTCGCCCGGCCGCTGCCCCCCGTGAAGGAGCGGCCGAGGGAGGGGGTGGCGGCGGGGGTCGCCCTCTCCGGCCGCCTTCTCGACCAACGGCCCCCCGGGGTACGGGAGGCCCAGGATCTTCGCCGCCTTGTCGAACGCCTCCCCGGCCGCGTCGTCCCGCGTTCCCCCCAGGAGGTGGTACTCGCCCCAGCGGGGCACCCAGAGGAGAAGCGTGTGCCCCCCGGAGACCAGGAGCGCGACGAAGGGCGGCTCCGCGTCCGGGTGCTCCAGCTGCGTGGCGAAGAGGTGAGCCTCCATGTGGTGCACCCCCACCAGCGGCTTCCCCGCGGCCCACGCGGCGGCCTTGGCCCAGGCGACGCCCACCAGCAGCGCCCCCACCAGTCCCGGGCCCGCCGTCACCCCCACCACGTCCACGTCGGCCAGGGAGACCCCGGCCTCGCGGAGGGCACCCTCCACCACGTCGTCGAGAGTGCGGAGGTGGACCCGCGACGCCAGCTCCGGCACGACCCCGCCGTACAGGCGGTGGACGTCCTGCGAGTAGATCACGTGCCCGAGCAGCTCCGTCTCGCCGTGGAGCACGGCTGCGGAGGTCTCGTCGCACGAGGTCTCGATCCCCAGGACCAGCGTCTCGCGACTCACCGGCCCTCCGTGAGCGGGGCCGCGACGGTGTCGGGCTCGGGCGGGGTCGCGAGGTCGGGCAGGGAGACGCGCACCATCACCGGGACCGTCCGCGCGGTGATCCCGGGCGGTAGCCCGTCCACGCGAACCGGAGCGGCGGCACCCGCGGACGACGCCCCGGGGGGGATGGAGTCCACGAGCACCGAGACGGTGAGCCCCGAGGGATCCAGGGCGCGCACCTGCCGCGAGGGCCCCTGCACCCTCACGTCCACGCGCCCCGGGACGATGTCGACCCCGTCCAGGGGCTCCACGGGGATGGAGGGGAGGATGCGCTCCACGATCCGGTCCACCCGGACCGCGACTTCCACCACGCCGGCGGACACCTGGAGCCCGCCCAGGGAGTCCGCGTCCAGCGACACGCGGGTGGTGACGAGGGAATCGGCAGTCCCGAGGTCCACCGGCTCGGTCACCACGGCGTCCATCCGGGTCACCTGGCTCGCCGGCCCGCTCACCCGGACGGTCATGGGCGTCACCTGCGGGGTGTCCAGCACCACGAAGCGCTCCTGCGAGCGGCGGGCGATCCTCACCCGGACGGGGAGGTCGCGGGACACCACGCGCTGCGTGAGGACCCGTACGCTGCTGGGCCTCACGTCGAGGGGCGTGACCGACAGCCCGTTGGGGATCCTCACCATGCGCGGGTCGAGCACGAACACCTGGTTCTCCTCGTCCACTTCGTTCAGGGGGAGGACCAGGACCGGCCGGTCGATCGCCAGCTCCCACAGCTCGCGCCCCGGCCCCGCGAAGCGGACCTCCACCTCGAGGGGAATGGGCCCGCCGGTCACCACGTACTCGGGGTTCCTCGGGGCCACGCGGACGGGCACCGGGATCCACTGCGTGGTGACCTGCTCGGCGCTGACCACCACCCACAGGAGGACGGCGAGGGCGAGGGCCGCGACCTTGAGCTGCCAGTTCTGCGTGATCGCGCGGAGGGTGATGCGCACTCGTCAGCTCTTCAGGAGTCGCTCGATCAGTTCGACGTTCGCCTCGGAGTCCCACTCGATGGCGCCCAGCACCTTCTTGACGATGGTGCCCTCCCGGTCGATCAGGAAGGACTCCGGCACCCCGGTGGTGCGGTAGCTCCCCTGGATGGCCCCCGTGGAATCCAGCCAGAGGGAGAAGTCCAGCCCCATCTCGCGGGCGAAGTCGCCGACCAGCTTCCGCGGGTCGCCCGCGGCGCGCTCCACGGCGGAGGCGCCGTCCACGCTCACCGCGACCACGCGGAGGCCGCGGGCGCCCAGGCGCTCGTGGAGCCGCTGCAGGGAGGGCATCTCCTCGCGGCACGGGGCGCACCAGGTCGCCCAGATGTTGAGGAGCACCACCTGACCGCGCAGCTCCTGCAGCGAAACGGGGCGTCCCTCCATGTCGTGCGCGACGAAGCCCGGGGCGGGAGACCCCACCTCCACGGGGAGGAAGCGGTCCCGCACCGTCCACCCCGTGACGACGAGGCCGGCCACGAGGAGCGCGAAGGCCCCGACGATCCACAGTTGACGATTCGAATTACTCATCTTCGCTCCTACACGCGCGGCCGCCCCCGGGTGCCGTGCCCGGGGGCGGAGAGTTGCGGACCCGCGCGCCTCACGGCGGGGTCTGGTCGGCGGCCGGCGCCGCGGAGTCGGGGGCGGGCGGCGGCGGAGAGGGCGCATCCACCCCGGTCGGCGGGCTCCCCGAGACCACCACGTTCACCGGGCTCCCCGCGCGAACGCTGTCCCCTGCCGCGGGGCTCTGCGAAGCGACGCCTCCCAGCGGCACCGGCAGCCCCTGCTCGTACCGCACCTCCCCCAGCCGGAGGCCGGCGGAACGCAGCGCCTCGCGGGCCGCGGGCTCCGGCATGCCGCCGATGTCCGGGACCGCCACCGTCTGGACCACCACCGGGGGCGGGCCCGAGCTGAGCGTGAGTTCCACGATCGAGCCGACGGGGAGGACGGTTCCCGCCTGGGGGTTCACGCTCAGCACGCGCCCCTCGGCCCGGTCGGAGAGGACCCGCCGCACGCTCACCGTGAAGCCCATCCGGACGAGGAGCGACTCGGCCTGAACCGCGGGGAGGTCTTCCACCTCCGGCACCGGACGCTGCTCCCGGCCGGCGCTCAGGGTGACGCGCACCACCGAGCCGCGGGTCACCTCCTGTCCGGGAAGCGGGCTCTGCGCGAGCACCGCCCCCGCGGCAACCGACGGGTGGAAGAGCGAGTCCCCGCGCTCCACCTCCACGCCAGCGGCGCTCGCCAGGCCGCGGGCCTCGGCCAAGGTCTTCCCGCGGAGGTCCGGCACGGTGACGATGGCCTGCCGGCCGAACCCGGGGAAGAACACCACGGTGGTGAGCACGTACCCCGCCGCGAAGGCGGCGAGCGCGAGCGCCGTCACCCGCAGGAAGATCCGCCGCTTCCCCTCCGCGGCGAACAGCCGGCCTTCCCCGTGCTCGTTCAAGGTCGTCTCCGCATCCGGGCCGCGAAAGCCCCGTCCACGCCCGTCCGCTGCGGAAGGACCTGAAGCTCCCCGCGCGCATCGAGCAGCCAGTCGTCCACCGCGCCCACCGGCGGATCGAGCACGAACTCCGGGTGCGCGCCGAGGAAGGCGGACACCTGGTCCTGGTTCTCCTCCGGTTCCAGCGAGCACGTGGAATAGACCAGCCATCCACCGGGACGGACCAGCTCCGCGGCCGCGTCGAGCATCTCGCGCTGGAGCGCCGCGAGCGCCGCGAGGTCGTCCGGCGTCACGCGCCAGCGGCCGTCGGGGTGGCGGCGGAAGGTGCCGGTCCCGGTGCACGGAGCGTCCAGGAGGACCACGTCCACGGGACGGAAGGGAGGAAAGCGGGCGTCCGCCGCGACGAGCCCGAGACGCTCGCCTACGCGCTCCGCGTTCTCCCGCACCCGGAGGAGGCGTGAGGGCGAGACGTCGGCGGCGGCTACGAAGCCGGCCCGCTCCGCCAGCCCCAGCGCCTTGCCGCCCGGCGCCGCGGCCAGGTCGAGCACGCGGGCGCCTTCCGGGACCGCGGCGTACCGCACCACCAGCGCCGCCGCGGGGTCCTGCACCGCGGAGGGAACCGCCGCCAGGGCGTCCCGCGCGCCGGCCGGCGGGAGGATCCGGAGCGAGTCCGGGGAGAACGGCACCGGCTCGCTCTCGATTCCCGCGTCCAGGAGGCGGGCGCGGGCCTCCCCGGGGTCCACCCGGAGGGGACGCAGGTACAGCTCCGGCCGCAGGTTGTCGGCATCCAGGAGGGCTTCGGCGTCCTCCACTCCCCAGGCGCGCACCCACCGCTCCACCAGCCAGCGGGGGTGGGAGTGCCACGCGGAGAGGTAGCCGACCGGATCGGTGCGACGGTCCGGGAAGCGCACCTCGCTCCCGTGACGGCGGAGCGCCTGGAGCACGCCGTTCACCAGGCCGGAGGCGCGCCCGGACCCCGCCGCGCGCGCAAGCTCCACCGACTGGGAAACCGCGGCGTACGGGGGGACGCTCTTCATCTCCAGGAGCTGGTACGCCCCGAGGCGGAGCACGTCGAGCACGTCCGGGTCCAGGCTCGCCACCCCGCCCCGCACCCGCGCGTCCAGCAGGTGATCCAGCCGCCCGCGGAGGCGAAAGGTACCGTACACCAGTTCCTGAGTCCAGGCGCGGTCCCGCTCTGAAAGGCCGCTCGCGGACCGCTCCAGGGCGCGGTCCGCGAGTTCTCCCGCGCGCACGCGCCGGAGGGTCTCCAGCGCGGCGCGGCGCGGCTCGGTGACTGGGGGGGGCATCGTCCGGGAGTCGCTCAGTCGAGCATCCCCTTCCGAGGGCTGGACGGGACGGCCCGCTCCCGCCGGGGCATCCGGCCCGCGAGGTAGGCGAGGCGCCCCGCCTCCGTCGCCAGGCGCATCGCCCGCGCCATGAGCACCGGGTCCTCCGCCTCGGCGAGCGCGGTGTTCATCAGGATCCCGTCCACGCCCTGCTCCATGGTGACCGCGGCGTCGGAGGCGGTTCCCACCCCCGCGTCCACGATCACGGGGACGGAGAGGCGGCTCTTGATGGTCCGCACGTTGTACGGGTTCACCAGGCCCAGCCCGCTGCCGATGGGGGAAGCGAGCGGCATGACCGCCGCGCACCCCGCGTCCTCCAGGCGAAGCGCGGTGATGAGGTCGTCGTTGGTGTACGCGAGCACCTTGAAGCCGTCCGCCACCAGTTCCCGGGCGGCGCGCAGGGTCGCGTCCACGTCCGGGAGAAGCGTCTCCTGGTCGCCGATCACCTCCAGCTTCACCCAGTCCGTGAACCCCGCCGCCCGCGCGAGCCGGGAGTAGCGGACCGCGTCCTCGGCGGTGTAGCAGCCCGCGGTGTTGGGGAGGAGCAGGAAGCGCTCCGGGTCGAGGTGGTACAGGACCCCTTCCTCCCGGGTGCGGTCCAGGTCCACCCGGCGCACGGCCACGGTGACGACCTCCGCGCCCGACGCGTCGATGGCCTCCACCATTTCCGCGTTGGAGCGGTACTTCCCGGTCCCCACCATCAGGCGGGAGCGCATCTCCCGCCCCGCGATCACCAGGGGCTCGTCCCGGACCCGGGCATCAGGTGCTACGGTCGCCATTCCTTCCTTCTTCGCTAGGATTCGTAACGGATCTCCGGGTCGCGCGCCGGCCTCTCAACCGCCGCCGACGAAGTGCACCAGCTCCAGCCGGTCGCCCTCGCGCACGTCCACGCCCTCGTAGCCTTCGCGGCGAAGGATCTCCCCGTTGTGCTCCACCACGACGAGCCGCGGGTGCAGCCCGAGGTGAAGGAGGAGCCCCTCCACCGAGAGCCCGGACGGGACCTCGCGGTCCTCGCCGTTCAGGCTCACCCTCACCTGCGCCGTTTCAGTCGAATTCATCCTTCCATGCCTCCAGGAACCTCGCGACCGCCTCCGCGGGATCTTCCGCGTCCCAGACCGCGCGGATCGCGGCCACTCCGCGGGCGCCGGCGGCGCGTACTTCGGCGACCCGGGCCGGCGTGATCCCTCCGATCGCCGCCACCCGCACGCCCGCGCCCGCCACTTCCCGGATCCTTCCCGGCCCCACCGCCGGCTCTCCCGGGTGGGAGGGCGTGGGGTAGACGTGCCCGACGAGGAGGAAGTCCGCCCCTCCCGCGCCGGCCGCCTCGGCCTCGGCCCGGGTCGCAGCCGAGCACCCGACGACCGCGCCGGCCGGAAGCAGCCTCCTCGCGTCCGCGGGGAGGAGGCTGCGCCGCCCCAGGTGCACGCCGTGCGCCCCCGCGGCGAGCGCCACGTCGACCCGGTCGTTCACCAGGAGGAGCGACCCGGAAGCCCGCGCGTGCGGCGCGAGCGCCTTCGCGAGCGCGAACGTCGGCGCGCCGTCCGTTCGCGGGCCTCGCAGGTGGAGCGCCACCGCCGCACCGCCCCGCTCCAGCACCTCGCGTGCCCGGAGCGGGAAGTCGGGCCGGGCGAGGACCCCGTCGTCCGTGACGACGTGGAGCCGCGGCGGCCGGACTTCAGCCAAGCCGGTCGCCCGCCGCGATCCCCCGTCCGCGGACCCACTCCCCCGCGGACATCCTCCGCTTCCCGGCGGGCTGCACCTCCGCCACCCGCACCGCGCCCTCCCCGCAGGCCACCAGGATGCCGGTGCGGGCGTCGGCCTCCAGCACGACGCCCGGGATCCCCGTCGCCGCCTCGGGCACGGGGCGGAAGAGCTTCAGGGGGCCGCGGCCCGGCTGCGGGGTCCAGGCGCCGGGAACGTCGTCGAGCCCGCGGATCCAGCGCCCCACCTCGACCGCGGAAAGGGTCCAGTCCAGCCGGGCGGTGTCCCGGTCCAGCTTGGGCGCGTAGGTCGCCAGCTCGTGCTGCTGGGGAACCTCCACCAGGGTCCCCCCCTGCATCAGGGCGAGCGTCTCGACGAGCGCCTCCGCCCCGATCTCCGAGAGCCTCACCGAGAGTTCGGAGGCGGACTCGTCCGGCCGGATGGGCTCTTCCACGCGGAAGAGCATGGGGCCGGAGTCGAGCCCGGCCTCCATGCGCATGATGGTGACGCCGGTGACTTCCAGCCCCCGGATCACCGCCCACTGGATGGGCCCCGCGCCGCGCAGCTCCGGGAGGAGCGACGCGTGGATGTTGATGGAGCCGCGGACGGGGAGTTCGAGCACCTCGGGGCGGAGGATCTGGCCGTACGCCACGACCACCGAGATCTCCGGCTCCAGCGCGCGGAGCTGCTCGACGAACTCCTCTCCCCGGGCGCGCTCCGGCTGGAGCACGGGGATCCCCTCCTCCTGCGCCACCTGCTTCACCGGCGACATGGAGATCCCCCGGCCCCGTCCCGCGGGGCGGTCCGGCTGGGTCACGACCGCCACCACCTCGTGCCCCTCCTCTCCCAGGGCCCGGAGCGCCGGGAGCGCGAAATCGGGCGTCCCCCAGAAGAGGACCCTCATCCGCGCTTCTTCCACTTCTGCAGGAGCATCTTCCGCTTGAGCGGCGACACCCGGTCGATGAAGAGGACGCCGTCCAGGTGGTCGATCTCGTGCTGGAGACAGCGCGCGAGTAGCCCGTCGCCCTCCACGCGTACGGGGTTCCCGTCGCGGTCCAGCCCCTCCACCGCGACGCGCTCCGGGCGCTCCACCAGAGCGGAGAGCCCGGGGATGCTCAGGCACCCCTCCTCGCCCTTCTCCGTGGCGGCGCTGGCCTCCACCACCCGCGGGTTGATCAGCGCGAAGGGTTTCACCTCGTCGTCGTGGACGTCCACCACGATGACCCGGCGGGAGACCCCCACCTGGGGGCCGGCGAGGCCGACACCCTCGGCCTCGTACATCGTCTCGAACATGTCGTCGATGAGACGCCGGAGGTCGTCGTCGACCTCCACGATCTCCGCCGCGGGGGTGCGCAGCACCTCCGCGCCCAGCATCTCGATCTTCAACCGCGGCATCACTTCTCCGAGGATGCGGTGGCCGGCCCCTCGCTCATGCGCCGGGCGATCTTCGCCCGCTCCACCACTACCCGGGACTCGCCGGTCTTCAGCGTGACCACCTCTTCGTTGATCGCCGCGATCTCGCCCACGAGACCTCCGGCCGTCGACACGCGATCGCCGCGCTTCAGGGAGGCCACCATCTCGCGGTGCCGCTTCTGCTCGGCGCGCTGCGGCCGGATGAGGAGGAAGTAGAAGATCGCGATGAAGAGGGCGATCTGGACGACCAGCATCATCGTGCCCGAAGCGTTTCCGCCGGGAGCCTGGAACAGTACGATCGTAGCCACGTGTCCGTCTCGGTTGAATGTATGGGCCGCGTCACGCGAGCCGTGCCGCACGCCCTCCGTGGAACCTCTCCAGCCAGGCCCGGCTCCACGACTGGAACCGCCCTTCACGGATGGCCTCCCGCGCCTGGTCCGCGAGGCGGACCATGAAGCGGAGGTTGTGGAGCGCGAGGAGCCGCAGCACCACCGGCTCGTCCGCCACGTGGAGGTGGCGGAGGTACGCGCGGGTGAAGTTGCGGCAGGTGTAGCAGTCGCAGTCGGGGTCCAGGGGCCCGGAGTCCGTCCGGAACCGCGCGCCCTTCATGTTGACCTGCCCCTCCCCCGCGATCCAGACGGCGCCGTTGCGCCCGTTCCGCGTGGGGGCCACGCAGTCGAACATGTCCACCCCCCGCGCGATCCCGTGGAGGAGGTCGTCGGGGTACCCCACGCCCATCAGGTACCGGGGGAGCCTGCGCGGAAGCTCCGGCTCAAGCACCTCCAGCATCTCGTACATCGCCGGTTTGGGCTCGCCCACGGAAAGTCCGCCGATGGCGACTCCGTGCCAGTCGCCCGCCTCCAGGGTGGCCCGCGCCGACGCGCGGCGGAGGTCCGGATGGATCCCCCCCTGGACGATGGGGAAGAGCGTCTGCTGCGGACCCGCGGCGTCCTCTTCGAGCAGCTCCCCGAACCGGACACGGCACCGATCGAGCCAGCGGAGCGTCCGTTCGTAGGCTTCCGTGGCGAGCGCCCGGTCCGCCTGCCCCGGGGGCACCTGGTCGAAGGCCATGATGATGTCGGCTCCCAGGGCGCGCTCGATCTCCATCACCCGCTCGGGGGTGAAGAGGTGCTTGGAGCCGTCGATGTGGCTCTGGAAGGTGACCCCCTCCTCCTTGATGCGCGAGATCGCCGCCAGGGAGAAGACCTGGAACCCCCCGGAGTCCGTGAGCATCGGCCCGCGCCACCCCTGGAAGCGCTGGACGCCCCCCATCTGCCGGACGACCTCGTGTCCCGGCCGGAGGTAGAGGTGGTAGGTGTTGGAGAGGATGATCTGCGCACCCAGCGCCGCCACCTCGTCGGCGACGAGCGTCTTCACCGACCCCGCAGTCCCCACGGGCATGAACACCGGCGTCTCCACCGCCCCGTTGGGGAGCTGGAGCGTACCGGCGCGTGCCGCGCCCTCCGTTGCGTCGATCCGGAACTCGAACAGCGTCGCCCCCCGCGTGGGTTGGAGGGGAGGGCACGCGATTTCCGCGCCGCTCCCGGCCAAAAGACGTATTCTGCCGAAGAACGGGGGAGAAGGCAAGGCGGCGGGGTGTCAAGAAGGGCCGGCGGCGCCTCCCGCGGGGTCGGAGAGGTCGAGCATGCGCGAGGCTCCCATCTGCCGCAGCGACGGGGAATCCTTTCGTTCGGTCAGGCGCTGGACCACGTCTCGGATGCGTCTCGCCTGGCGCACGATGGAGCGGATCATCTCGCGCTCCTCCTCGGGCGTGTTCCCGCCCATCTCGAGGAGGGCGGCGTCGGCGAGCATCGAGGTGAGGGGGTTGTTGATCTCGTGCCGCACGGCGAGCACCGTCTGGTCGATCCCCTCCTGCCACTCGGCGCGGCGGAGCGTGGTCTCGGCCTCACGGCGGGAGGTGGCGTCGCGGAAGGTGACCACCGCCCCCACCATCCGCCCCGCCTCGAGCGCCGGTGTGACGGTGTAGTCCGCGGGGAAGACCGTTCCGTCCCGGCGGCAGAACACGTCGACGGTCACGGTGCGGGCCTCGCCGTCGCCCAGCGTGGAGAGGATGGCGCACGCCTCGACCGGGTGCGCGCCGCCGTCCGCGCGGCGGTGGTGGAACGCGGCGTGGTGGGGCCGCCCGACCAGGTCGCCCTGCGAATACCCCAGCGTCCTCGCGGCCGCCGGGTTCACGAAGGTGACGTTGCCGGCGAGGTCCAGCCCGAAGATCCCGTCGCCCGCGGAGTCGAGGATCGTGCGGACCTGGCGGCCGAGCCAGTGGCGCGCCTCCTCGGCCCGCTTGCGCTGGGTTACGTCGCGTCCCACGACCTGCACCTGTACGACGACGCCCGTCTCGTCGCGCACGGGCCGGGCGGTGCAGCCCAGCCAGACGTACTCCCCTCCCCTCCGGCGTACCCGGTACGCCAGCCCCTTCGAGATCCCTTCCTCCCGGACGCCGTGGATGAGGCGGCGGTACCCGTCCGCGTCGTCAGGGTGCAGGAGCCCGTCGACCCCGGACTCCAGGAGTTCCGCGGCCGAATGACCCAGGACCGAGGCAGCGGATTCGCTCGCGTAGCGGAGCGCCCCGTCCGCGTCGTGGAGGAGGACCAGGTCGACGGAGTCGTCCGTGACGATCCGGGGCGTCTGCTCTCCGCCCCCGGAGCCCGGCGCCGCGGCCGGTCGTCCCCCCGTCGCGTCGCCGATGGCGACCAGGAAGGCGCGGACCCGGTCCTCCGCCTCCCGGACGGCGCGCACGTTGAAGCTCAGGGTCCGGCGCCCCAGGCGCGAGAAATGGTGCTCCAGCTCGAACCCTTCCACCCGCTCACGCGCGCCGCCCACGTCGTGCAGGAGCCCGCGGAGCGCCGGAAGGTCCCAGTCTCCACCGTCGAGAGAGAACAGCGGCCGCCCGATCACGGTGTCCGGGGACAGGCCGAAAACCTGGTAGAACCGGACGCTCGCGGCCAGCACGCGGTACCGTTCGTCCAGCACGAGGAAAGGCTGGTGGAGGGTGTCGAGCACCCCCTGGACGTCGGGGTCGGAAAAACCGCCTCCGATGGGAGGTAGGATCGGGCCGGGCTCGGACATGGAGGGGAAGGAAAGGACGTCTGCGGGATGCGGGAGGTGTATCCCGCAGCACTGCGGCGCGACGCGACGGGCGCGGCGCCGGGGGAATCAGACCACCACCATCGCGTCTCCGTAGGAGAAGAAGCGGTAGCCTCTCGCGACCGCTTCCCGGTAGGCGCGCATCACCAGCGAGTGCCCGCCGAACGCGGACACCAGCATCACGAGGGTAGACCGGGGAAGGTGGAAGTTGGTCACCAGCCGGTCCACGGCGCGGAAGCGGTACCCGGGGCGGATGAAGATGCTCGTCCATCCCTCGCCGGGGTGGACGGTCCCCGCCTCGTCGGCCACGCTCTCCAGCGTGCGGACGCTGGTGGTCCCCACGGCCCACACCGCCCCGCCGGCCGCGCGGGTCTCGTTCACCGCGGCCGCGGCCTCGGGCGACACCCGGTACCATTCGGAGTGCATGACGTGCTCCCCCGGGTCCTCCGCTTCCACGGGCCGGAAGGTCCCGAGCCCCACGTGGAGCACCAGGCGGACGATGCGGACGCCCTTCTCCTCCAGCCGGGCCAGCAGCTCGGGCGTGAAGTGGAGGCCGGCCGTGGGCGCGGCGACGGAGCCGCGCTCCCGGGCGTACACCGTCTGGTACCGCTCGCGGTCGCTCGCCCCGGGGGCTCGCTGGACGTACGGCGGGAGGGGGACCTGGCCGTAGCGCTCCAGCGCCTCGCCCGGAGGGAGCGGGGTGTGGAGTCGGACGATCCTCTCGCCCGAGGGCGTCGACTCCACGATCTCCACCTCCAGCCCGGGGCCCACCACCACCCGCCGGCCGGGCTTCAGCTTGGCGCCGGGACGCACCAGGGCGGTCCAGAGCGCGGGGTCCTCGCCGGCCGGGTGGAGGAGGAACACCTCCGCGTCCCCGCCGCTCGCGCGGCGGCCCACGAGGCGCGCGGGGAAGACCCGGGTCTCGTTGAGGACCAGGGCGTCCCCCGCCGGCACGAGGTCGGCGAGGTCCGCGAAGGTACCGTCCCGGAGCCCGCCCGACGCCCGGTCCACCACCAGCAGACGGCTCCGGTCGCGCCGCTCCGACGGAACCTGCGCGATCTGCTCCGGCGGGAGGTGGAAGTCGAAGTCGGAGGTGCGCAGCGCCGGGTCGCTCACGCCTCGAACAGGCTGGCCTGCGGCCCCTTCTCGCCCGGTTGCTCGGCGCCGATGGGCGGGGCGTAGCCGAAGCGGCGGTACGCCAGCGCGGTGGCGACCCGCCCGCGCGGCGTGCGCATCAGGAAGCCGTTCTGGATCAGGAAGGGCTCGTACACCTCTTCCAGGGTGCCCGGGTCCTCGCCCAGGGCGACGGCCAGGGTGTTGAGTCCCACGGGCCCGCCGTCGAACTGCTCGATGAGGCTGCGGAGGATGCGGCTGTCCATCTCGTCGAGTCCGAACTCGTCCACGTCCAGCATCTGCAGGGCGGCGTCCGCGACCTCGGTGGTGATTACGCCGTCGGCGCGCACCTCGGCGTAGTCGCGGACCCGCCGCATCAGGCGGTTCGCCACGCGGGGGGTGCCGCGGGAGCGCTTGGCGATCTCCTCCGCGCCCTCCGACGTGCACTTCACGCCCAGCACGTCGGCGGTCCGCGACACGATGAAGGAGAGCTGGTCCACCGGGTAGTAGTGGAGACGCTGGACGATCCCGAAGCGCGCCCGCATGGGGGGCGTGAGAAGGCCGTACCGGGTGGTGGCGCCGATCAGGGTGAACCGCTCCACCGGCATGGAGATCATCTGCGCGTGGGGCCCGTCGGAGAGGCGCACGTCGATCCGGCAGTCCTCCACGGCCGGGTACAGGAACTCCTCGATGATGGGGCGCAGGCGGTGGATCTCGTCGATGAAGAGGACGTCGCCCTCGCGCAGCGAGGTAAGCTCGCGCACGAGGTCGCTCGGCTTCTCCAGGACGGGACCGGAGGTGATCTTGATGTTCACCCCCATCTCCCGGGCGAGGAGCATCGCCAGCGTTGTCTTCCCCAGCCCCGGGGGGCCGAAGAGGAGAACGTGGTCCAGGGGCTCCCGCCGGGCCAGCGCGGCGTCCACCGCGATCTTCAGGGACTCCTTGACCTTGGGCTGGCCGATGAACTCCGCGAGCCGCTGGGGGCGCAGGCTGAGTTCGGTGCCCTCCTCCTCGGAGAGCGCCTCCGGCGTGGTGATCTCGGATCGCTGGGACTTGCTCATGACGGATGCCGCTCGGGGTGCCTACGGTTTTTGTTCGGACACCACTGGTACACCGGCGCGCCGAAAGCGGTCCGGCATCCTCGTGGAATTCCCGACGACCTACTGGAGGGCTGTCGAGGACTCCGGGCCGGCGGAGAAACCCTGTGAATCGAGGCGGACCGAGTCGCGCGATGCCTCAACGGTCACCTAGCGCGGGCGGGCGAGCGCGGCCCGGATCAGCTCCTGCGCCGGGAGCGGCCCCCGCTCCTGGATGACCGCGCGCACCGCGTTCTCCGCCTCCGCCGCGTTGAGCCCCAGCACGACCAGCGCGCGGAGCGCCTCCTCCACCCCCGGTCCCTGCGCGGCGAGGCCCGAGGACGCGAAGGCCAGGTCGTCCAGCTTCCCGGACAGCTCCACCGTCAGCCGCTCGGCGGTCTTCTTCCCGACCCCGCTGACGCCGGTGAGGACGGCGAGGTTCCGGTCGCGGATCGCGCGGACCAGCGCCGCCCCGGGAAGCGCGGAGAGCAGCGCGAGGGCGAGCCGCGGCCCCACTCCGGACGCGGAGATCAGGCGGGAGAAGAGGGTGCGCTCGCCGTCGTCCAGGAACCCGAAGAGGAGCGAAGCGTCCTCGCGGATCACCTGCAGGGTGCGCAGCTCCACCTCCTCGCCCGTGCGCGGGAGGCGCTCGTACACGGTGGTGGGGATCTCCAGCTCGTAGCCTACGCCGCCGGGGGTCATCACCTCGGCCCGGTTCACCTCCCGGGAGAGCAGGGTGCCGCGGATTCGCGAGATCACAACGCTCCCTTGGACTCGGCGAGGACGCGCAGGGAGAAGCGCATGGACGGACGCGCAGCCTCGCCCACGCCCCGGTAGCAGTGGCAGAGCGCGACCGCGACGCCGTCCGAGGCGTCCGCGGGCTTCGGCGGCTCCCGAAGCTTGAGAAGCCTGGCGATCATGAACCCTACCTGTTCCTTGGTGGCCCGTCCGGTCCCCACCACCGCGCTCTTGACCTCCGCGGGAGGGTACTCCGCCACGTCGAGGTCGCGGAGCGCCGCCGCCAGCAGGATCGCCCCCCGCGCGTGCCCCAGCACCACCGCCGTGCGGGGGTTCTTCCCGTAGAAGACGCCCTCCACCGCCACGGCGTCCGGCGCGTGGCGGTCCATCACCTCCACGATCCCCTCGTAGATGTCGCGGAGGCGATCGGGGAGCGGAGCGCGGCTCGCCGTCCGGATGACCCCGCACTCGCGGAGCGTCACCGTCCCCGAGCGGTCGCGCGAGACCACCCCGTAGCCGGTGACGGCCGTCCCCGGGTCCACCCCGAGCACGATCATGTCGCGCGGGGGGACGAGGACCGGAGAGGCGGGCGGGTCGGCGACGAGTACCATCCGGCGGCGGTTGAGGTTGCGGATCTGGCTTCGGGACCTTCGAGAATGTACGTATCCCCCGTTCGGGAAGCCGGCTAAACGTAACCCCTCCCCCGGCGGCGAGGGAGGGGTCGGATCGTGGAGCCTCGGCGGCGGGTCAGGAGGCCGAATCCAGCGATTCCTCGTCGATGTCTGCGTTCGTGTAGACCTTCTGGACGTCGTCCAGCTCCTCCAGCAGGTCCAGGAGCTTCACGAGCTGGGCGGCGTCGGGACCCTCCACCCGGACCTCGGTCTTGGGGATCATCGCCAGCTCGGCGTCGTCCCACTCGATCCCCTTCTCGCGAAGCGCGTCCTGGACCGTGTTGAAGTCGGCCACCTCGCTGAGGACGATGAAGACCCCGTCCTGGCTCTCCACGTCCAGGGCGCCGGCCTCCAGCGCGGCCTCCATCACCTGGTCCTCGCCGTACTTCTCGCCGTCGATCGTGATCTGCCCGCGACGGTCGAACATCCACGCGACCGAGCCGGAAGTTCCCAGGTTCCCGCCGTTCCGGGAGAGCCAGCGGCGGATGTCCGCCACCGTGCGGTTCCCGTTGTCGGTGAGCGACTCGATCATGATCGCCACGCCGGCCGGGCCGTACGCCTCGTACGTGATCTCCTCGTAGTTGACGCCCTCCAGCTCGCCCGTGCCCTTCTTGATGGCGCGCTCGATGTTGTCGTTCGGCATGTTGGCGCCGCGCGCCGTGTCCATGGCGAGGCGAAGCCGCGGGTTTCCGGCGGGGTCGCCGCCGCCGGCCTTGGCCGCCACCGTGATCTCACGGATGATCTTGGTCCAGTTGGCGGCCCGCCGGGAGTCGGTGATCGCCTTCTTGTGCTTGATCTGCTTCCACTTGCTATGCCCGGCCATCGGGCACCTCCGTGCGTGGTCTCGGTTTGCGTCGAAAACCGGAAAACCGGGAATATAACCCGCGCTTCCGGACGGATCAACGTGACCCTGGCGGTCCTTTCTCGAGTATGCGGGCGAGGATCTCGTCGTGGGGGATGCCGCCCGTGACCAGGACGCCCCGGACCCGCGGATCCGGCCGGTTGTAGCGGATCTCCGCGCCCGCGACGTCCGTCACCCGTCCCCCCGCCTCGCGGACGATCCGGTCCGCCGCGCAGACGTCCCACTCCTGCTTCTCGCCCGGGGAGAGGAAGACGTGTGCCCGCCCGTCCGCGACCCGGACCATCTTGCAGGTGGTGCTCCCCAGGACACGGGTGTCCCACGCTTCGCGGAAGGGGGCGTACTCCTGCGTCTCCATCTCGAAGCCCGAAGCGACCGCGACCGGCCGGATCCCCCCCGCGAGCGGCGAGACGTGGACGGGCTCCCCGTTCAGGAAGGCGCCGCCGCCCGCCGCCGCGTGGTAGAGTTCGTCCGTGGCGGGGTTGAACACCACCCCCAGACGCGCCTCGCCACCTTCCGCCAGCCCGACGCTCACGGCGAACTCCGGCTTCCCCTCCACGAAGGAGCGGGTGCCGTCGAGCGGGTCCACCACCCACACGCGCGGCTTCCCCAGCCGTTCCGGCGAATCGGCGGACTCCTCGGAGAGCCACCCGTACGACGGCCGCTCTCCGAGGAGCGCATCGCGCAGGATCCGGTCCGCGGCCAGGTCGGCTTCGGTGACGGGCTGGTCCGGCCCCTTGTACCACACCTCCCCACCCTGGCGGAAGTGGCGCATCAGCACCGCGCCTGCGTCGCGGGCGGCGCGGATGGCGAGGTCGAGGTCGGCGTGGAGGTCGTACCCGGTCATGGATCTCTTCGTCTCGGACGGTGCGCCCGATACCCGGAAACGACCCGGCCCGGATCCGTAGATCCGGGCCGGGCCGGGCCGCGGATTCCGCCGCGGGGAATCGCCTACCGCCCACCGACGTCCCGGGACATCCGGTACATCTCGGCGGCGCGGTCCGGGTTCCCCTTGCGGTCGTAGGCGATCCCCATGGCCCAGTAGGCGCGGGCGTTCTCCGGGTGGAGCCTCGCCGCGTTCTCCAGGGCCTCGATCGCCTGGTCGGACTCCGCCATCTGGTTGAGCGCCTCGCCCAGCACCAGGTACGCGGCGCCGCTCGAGGGATCCAGCTCCACCGCGCGCCGCAGCTCGGTGGCCGCGGCCGAGTACACCCCCCGCTTGAACAGGACCACGCCGAGCTGGTGGTGAACCTCCGGGAGGTCCGGGGCGAGCCGCAGGGCACGCCGCAGCTCCTTCTCCGCGGCGTCGTACCGGTTCAGCGCCGCGAGGGCGGTCCCCGCGCCGAGGAGCGCGCGCACGTCGTCGGGAGAGACGGAGAGGAGCGCCGCGTAAGCCTCGGCCGCCTCCGCGTGGCTTCCCTGCTCCGCGAGCGCTTCGGCGCGGGCGTACGGAGACGGTGGCGCGACGGCTGTCTCTCCGGGATCGTCCGCGCCGTCTTCCGCCCCTTCGGGGCCCGCGGCGCCCGCGCTTTCGCTCCTCGCGGCTCCGCGCTCCTCGTCCGCGGTGACGTGCCGCTCCCTGCTGTGTCCGATCATTCACCCACCTCGGCGGTTTCCTCCACGACCCACCCGCAGTACGCGGGGAGCCCCTTCCCGACCGGGAAGCTCAACAACTCGGGGACTTCGTACGGGTGAAGCTCCACGACGCGCCCGAAAAGGCGCTCCAGCGAATCCGTCCGTGCCTTCATCAGCACCAGCACCTCGTCCTCGCGCCGGACCTCGCCTTCCCACCGGAACACCGACGCCACGCCGGGAACCAGGTTCCCGCAGGCGATCAGCCGCTCCTCGACGAGCCGGCGCACGATCCGCTCCCCGGTCTCCCGATCCGGGGCCGTGGAGACGACCAGCGAGACCCCGACCTCCTCCGTACCCGTCACGGGTGGTCGCCGTGCGTCTCGGCGAAGGCCTCGCCCTCGCCGGTCAGCTCCGCGAGCGTGAAGCGGGCGTGCGCGACGTGCCGCTCGGCTCCGGCCACCCGCGGCGGACGGGCCAGGAACGCCCGCAGGTGCGCGACCGCCTCGTCCCCCTGCCCCCGCTGCAGGAGGAGGAACGCGAGCCCGTAGTGGGCCCCCGATGCGTGAGGCTTCAGCTCCAGCACGCGGCGGTACGTGCGGACCGCCTCGTCCGTCATCCCGATGTGCGTGTACGTCACCGCGATCTGCTGGAGGACGTCGGTGTCGTTCGGGCTGTCGCGCAGCGCGAGGCGAAACGACGTCAGCGCCTCGTGGAACTTCTCTTCCCGGAGCAGGTTGATCCCCTCGTCGTAGTAGTCCGGGGCCCTGGAATCGGCCTCGGGCAATCCGGAGATCAGGTTTCGCCACCAGGACATAGGATCGGTCGACGGAATTGGGAGTATCGCTCTGCGAGCCGCCGACAGAGGAGGGCGCGAGCGCCGTCCCGCGCGGGGCACGTCCGGATCAAGTTACCGGGGGTGGTGGGGGCACGCAACGGAACTCGCCGCGGTCCTCAGCGACCCTCCGGGTGCGTGCGCGCGGCGCCCGGGGGACGCTCCGCGACGACCCAGCCGTCCTGGTCCAGGAGCACCTCCACGCCCTCCGCCGGGAGGGACGCGGCCGTGCCCGCGGGGGCGCCTTCCACCACCAGCCGCCCGCCGGGGGCGACGAGGCGCAGCCCCTCCGGCAGCAGCGCAGCCGCCTCCGCGCCGAGGGCGACGCCCCGCAGGGAGCGGGCCGGGAACGGGAGCGGGGCGCCCACGACCACCCGGCTCAGCGGCGCGGCCGGCCGGGCCAGCGGAGCCCCGACGGCGTGGATCACCTCCACCCCCGGGACCCGCGCGGCGAGCGCTTCCGCGACGTCCGCGTCGACCCCGGCCAGCAGCACCGAGCCCCATGCCTCGGCGAGGCCGAGGAGGGCGGCGAGCCGCACGGCCTCGTCGTCTCCCCCTGGACCTCCCCCGGTCGGGAGGGCTACCCGGCCCGGGACGCGGAGGTCCAGCTCCCCCTCCCGGACGGGGTACGTCTCCCGGCAGTTCGCGCACCCCAGGCGTCCGGAGACGACGCGGCGGTCCTCCACCCGGTCGGCGAGGAGGACCAGCCCGAAGTCCGGCCCGCAGCGCGGGCAGCGGAGGATGTCGGTCAGCAGGATGTGCATCGAAGGCCCGTTCGTGGATGCCCGGCGAGGGGCCTCAGAAGAAGAGCGTCTTTTCCGAGTACTGCGCCCACTGGTTGGGCGTCTCCCAGACGCGCACGTACAGGAGGTGCTCCCCCTCGGCCCCCATCCGGCGGCGCAGCTCATCGAAGATGTAGCGCGCCTGGTTCTCGGCGCTGGTCTCGACCTCCGCGAACTGCGGGAGGTCGTTCAGGTTCTCGTGGTCGAGCGAGTCCGCGACCGCGCGCAGGTGTCGCTTCGCGTCCGTGAAGTCGTACGCCATTCCGCCCTCTCCCAGCTCCTCGAACGCGAGGCCCGCCTCCACCACGTAGCGGTGGCCGTGGAGCTTCTCGCACTTCCCCTTGTAGCTGCGGAGGAAGTGCGCGGAATCGTAGTGGGCCTTCACGTGGATCAGGTACATTACCCCTACCCTGCGGACTGGACGGCGATGACCGGGATCTCCACTCCGGCCGGCTGCGAAGCGGCGAAGAGCACCGCGCGGGCGACGTCGCCCGGAGAAAGCATCTGCGTACGAGACGGGAGGTCCGGACGCGAGTCAGGGTCGATCGCGTCCCAGAGCGGGGTGTCGGTCGCGCCGGGCTCCACCAGGGTGGCCCGGACGCCGGTGCCGCGGACCTCCTGCACCAGCACCTCGTGGAGGCCCCGCAGCCCGAACTTGGAGGCCGAATACGCCCCGTTCTCCGGGAAGGCGACTCGCCCCGCCACCGATCCGACGTTTACGACGTGGCCGGACCGCCGCTTCAGCATCAGCGGGAGGAAGGCCCGCACCGTGAGGAAGGGGCCCCGCAGGTTGACGGCGACCTGCCGGTCGAACGCCTCCGGATCGGTGTCGGCCAGCGGCGCGAGCGCGAAGGCCCCGGCGGAGTTCACCAGGATGTCGGGGGTGTCCCCCAGCAACTCGGTCACGTATCCCGCGAGCCCGTGGACCGAGGCGGGGGAGGTCACGTCGGCGGGGATCGCGTGCCCCCCGACCTCCCGCGCCGCTTGCGCGAGCGCGTCCTGGGTACGGGACACCATCCCCACCCAGGCTCCGGCACGCGCCAGCTCCCGCGCCACCTCCCGTCCGATCCCGCGGGACGCGCCGGTGACCAGCGCGGTCCTGCCCTTGAGCGGCCCGTCCATCGTTCCCCCCTCCCCGTTCTCGGCCTTCCGCCTCAGCTCATGGATCCGCCGACCATGCACAGCCGGAGGAACTCCTCCCGGGTGCGCAGGTCGTCCAGGAACACGCCCTTCACCGCGCTGGTGATGGTCTTGGAGTTCTGCTTCTCCACCCCGCGCATCATCATGCAGAGGTGCGCCGCCTCGATCACCACGCCCACTCCCTGCGGCTTCAGCACGTCCTGGATGGCGGTGGCGATCTGCTCGGTGAGCCGCTCCTGCACCTGCAGGCGGCGGGCGAACACCTCCACGATGCGCGGGAGCTTCGACAGCCCCACGATCTTCCCGTCGGGGATGTAGGCGATGTGAACCTTGCCGAAGAAGGGGAGCATGTGGTGCTCGCACATCGAGTACATCTCGATGTCCCTGACCACCACCATGTTGTGGTGCTCCTCCTCGAACACGGCGTCGCCGATGACGTCCTCCACGGAGAGGTGGTACCCGCGCGTGAGCCACCGCAGGCTCTTCTCCACGCGCTCCGGGGTCTTGAGGAGCCCCGCCCGGCCGGGATCCTCGCCCAGCTCCCCGAGCAGCTCGCGGACGCGCTCCTGGAACGGCGTGGCCTCGGCCTGCTGCGGGCTCTCGGACCGCGGGACCTCCCGGTCGACCGTCGACATGACTCTATTCCCCCGTGTACTCTACGTAGTTGCGCGGCGTCTCCCACAGCACCAGGCGGGCGAGCCTGCCTGCGGGGACGCGCGGGACGAGCTGGTTCCAGATCGCCACGACCAGGTTCTCCGTGGAGGGAAGCACCCCCTGGAGCCACGGCACGTCCAGGTTGAGGTTGCGGTGGTCCAGGTCGCGGACGACTTCCTCCGCCCGGTCGCGCAGGATGCCGAGATCCACCACGTACCCCGTGACCGGGTCGGGCTCGCCCTCCACGGTCACGTCAAGCTCGTAGTTGTGTCCGTGCCAGTTGGGACTGTTGCACAGGCCGAACAGGCTCCGGTTCTCCTCGTCGGAGAGCGCCGGGTTGTGGAGCCGGTGCGCTGCGCTGAAGTGGACCCGGCGCGTGACGCGTACGGTGGGCACGTTCGATCCTGGGTGCTCGCAAAATGAACGACGGGCCAGCCTCGCTCGCGAGACCAGCCCGTGTCGGGGCGCGCCGGGAAGGATTTTTGAAGCCTGTATGGAACAGTGTGGAGCGTTCCCGCGACGTTCCGCCTTCCCCGGTAAGGGGCGTGGCGTAGGCCGCTGGAGTCGGCCCCGGCTTCAAAAGCGTTGGCTCAAAAATGGGGCTTCCCGGCGCGTCTGACGGGCGTAAGTATAACCCGCGCTCCCGGGAGGGTCAAGGATTTCGGGACCCGGGAGGTTCTTCGGGGACCGGTTCGGGGCGTAGCGTGGTATCAGGGCGGGAGCGAGTGCGACCTTCCACCGGACCGGACATGGCTGACGCTGCAGAGACCCTCCGTGCCGCCGCCCAGCGCGGCCATCGCCTCACCCGCCCGCGCAGGCGGGTGGTCGAGGCCCTCGCCGGGGCGCCGGAGCCGCTCAGTGCGCGGGCGCTCCACGAGGCCGTCGGACCGGAGTGCATCGACCTGGTGACGGTGTACCGGACGCTCGACTGGCTGATGGAGATCGGGCTCGCGAGGGCCGTCCCGACCGGGGAGGGGGTGGAGAGGGTGGAGCTGGTTCCCCCCGGCCGCCACACGCACCACCTGGTCTGCGACGCGTGCGGAGGGGTGAGGACGGTGTCGATCTGCGGCCTCGACCGGACCATCTCCGAGCGCATCGAGAAGGAGCACGGCTTCCACGTCGACCACCACCAGCTCGTCTTTCACGGCCGGTGCGAGGCGTGTGCCCCCGACGGCGAGGCGGCGCCCGGAGGGGCTTGATGCAAATTACTTGCAATTAGAACGGACTCCGGTTAGCTTCACGGCGCTCGTAGGGCCCTTGGCCCGCCCATGCAACCGGAAAGCCGTACCCATGACCGATTCTTCCCTGCGCAGGCCGGCGCTCTGGACCGCCGCGCTCCCGCTGGCGTGCGCCGCCCACTGCCTTCTCGCGCCGCTGGCCGCGCTGTTCGTTCCCTTCCTGGCCCCGGCCACGGAGATCGAGGCGGGGCTCATGCTCGTTTCCGCCGCGCTCGCGATCGGGGTCACCTTCTCCGGCGTGCGCGTACACGGCCGCCGCACCGTATGGATCCCCGTGGTCCTGGGGATCGGGGTGTGGGGCGCCAGCCTCGCCGGGTGGACCGCACCCGCCCCGGAGCCGGCCACCACCCTGCTGGGGAGCCTTCTCGTGGCCGGGGGGATGGTGCGCAACGCACGGCTCCGCCACGCGGCGGCGTGCCGGAGCTGCGGGTGCCCGGCCCACCCGCACGCGGACTGACGGCGGTCCGGTGAAGTGAGCCGGTCGTACGAAGCCCCCGGACACGCGGCGTGTCCGGGGGCTTCGTGCATCCGGCGCGGGACCGGCCGGGCTACTTCACCGTGAGCGGGATGAAGGGACCGATCGCCACGGTGCCGCCTTCCATCACGTCCAGGACCAGCGTGGTGGTCCCCGGACTGTTCCCGGTGACCACCAGGCGGTCGGACCCGCTCACCGAGACGCTCGCGAGCGGGCCGATGAGGACCCGCGGCTGCAGGGAGTAGCGCCCGCCGAGCGAGATCGTCCCCCCGTCGGCCGAGGTGAGCCGCACCGTGAAGGTCTGCGGCTGGCCGGCTCCCACCTCGATGGCGCCGCTCACCCGGGAGCCCTCCGCGCTCGCGACCGTGCTGCCCCGGGCGTCGAGGACCACCAGCCCCGAGGGCACCTGCCCGTCCACCCCCGTCCCGGCGTCCTGGCATCCCGCGACCCCCGCCGCCACGGCGAGCAGGAGTCCCGCGACCCGATTCCTCGTTTTCACGCGCTTCATGCATTCCCTCCCTGAACGTTCCGGTGAACGGGCAGGCACCCTCCTCGGTGCACGCCGGTCTCGATCGACCTAGAAAAGGACCCTGTACACCAGGCTCAGGTTCCGTCCGGGGTTCGGAGCGAACTCCTTGATCCGGCTGGCGGCGTCGCGGTACGACGTGTCGAAGACGTTGTCGGCCCGCAGCGTGACGGAGTGGACGAGGCCGCTCCGGACCACGCTGATCCCCCCGGCGAGGTCCACCAGGGTGTAGGCGTCGGTGGCGAACTCGTGCTCCGGGACCTCGCCCTGAGCGAAGGCGTGCCGCACGTCCACGCCGAACGAGTAGTGCGAGTCGTCCCAGCGGACGGTGCCCCCGACGCGCGCCGACGGCATGAACGGGAGAGGACCGCCCTCCACGAACTTCCCGCGGACCCAGTCTCCCATCGCGCCGACCACCCAGTTCCCGCCGACGGCGGCCTCGACCTGCCCCTCCACCCCGCGCAGCGTTGCGTCCTCCTGGCGGTACCGGTTCAGGGGGACGCGGGCGCTCTCCCCGCCCTCCTCCGCGACCAGGGTGTCGCCGACGATGTAGGGGGTGATGTAGTCGTCGATCCGGTTGTGGAAGACGGCGACCTGTCCGTTCAGGCGAGCCGTCCGGGCGCGGAACACCAGCTCCCCGCCCAGGTTCGTCTCCTCCACCAGGTCCGGGTTCCCGATGTCGAAGCTCCCGGCCGCCGCGTGGAAGCCGTTGGAGAACAGCTCCTCGACCGTGGGCGCCCGGAAGGCGCGCGCGACGCTTCCGCTCAGCGTGGCGTCGTGCCCGAAGGGCACGCTCGCACCCACCGATCCCGACACGTTCCGGAAGGTGCGGCTGCGCGCGGGTCCGAAGCGCGCCTCGCCCTCCCGCGAATCGATGGAGTACCGGTCGTACCTCGCCCCGAACTGGATCCGCGGCGTGTGGGTCTCCTCCGCGGAGACCCGCCCCAGGGGGAACTCCTGGAAGAGGAACACCCCCGCGCCGTTGCTGTTGGCGTCCGGGGTCATCGCTTCCTCGCCGCGCGGCGAGTACTGCCGGGAGAGCCCGGACACGCCCACCGCTCCGGTCAAACGCCCGAAGCGCGTGCGCCCGGTGAGCGAAGCCGTCTGCGTCTCCAGGCGGAAGGTGGTCCCCACCTCGCCGGAGGGCTCGACCTCGTCGTGGGTGTACCACTGCGCCGTGCCGTCCAGGCGGAGGAAGGTGAGCCCGCGCTCCCCCATCGCCAGGTCCGCCCGGCCGACCGCCTCGTGCCGCATCCCGTCCAGGCGCACCCCGGCGTGCCCATGCCCGTGCTCGTGGCCGTGCCCCGGCTCCTCGCCGGGCTCCTCCTCGCCGTGGTCGTGCTCCTCGGAGGGGATGCCGTATTCGAAGGCGTACCCTCGGTAGGCGAGGCCGGCGGTGAGGCGGTCGCCGACGAATCCCAGGCCGGCGGTCCCGTGGAGGTTGCGGAAGGAGGTGTTCTCCAGCGCCTCGCCGCCCCCCACCCTCACGTCGTCGACGTTCCGGCCGCCCCCGCGCACCCCGAGCGCGAATGCGCTGCCCAGCGGCAGCGTGAGGGCCCCCGTGGCGCCCCCGCCCGGGTTCACGGACTCGGTCTGGCCGGCGACGAATCCCTCCACCTTCGAAGGCACCGTCAGGGGGATGTCGTTGGAGATCACGTTGACCACGCCGCCCAGCGCGTTGTTGCCGTACAGCAGCGAGGCGGGGCCGCGCACCACCTCCAGCTGCGTCGCCGAGAGCGGATCGACGGAGAGGCCGTGGTCCGACGAGGTCGAGGAGAGGTCGGCGGCCCGCTGCCCGTCCTGCAGGACCAGGATCCGTTCGTTGCTCAGCCCCCGCAGCACCGGAGCGCTGGCGCCGGGCCCCGCGTAGCGGGCCCGGACCCCCGGCTGCTCCGCGAGGGTCTGGGCCACGCTGGCGCGCAGGTTCCGGCCCAGCTCCTTCCCTGCGAGCTGGGTGGTGGACTGCGGCACCCGCAGGGGATCGTCGGCGACCGGGGAGGCCGTGACCTGGATCCCCGCCAGCGCCAGGGCGCTGGGCTGCAGGGTGATGGTCACGCGCGGAGGGGTGCCGTCCTCGGGGAGGGTGACCACCACGTGCTCCGGGGCGTACCCCAGCAGGCTGGCGTCGAGGTGGTAGACTCCGGCCCGGAGGTTCCGGAAGGCGAAGGTGCCGTCGGACGCGGTGGTGGTGGCGCGGCCGAGCTGCGCGATCACCACACGGACGCTCGGGAGAGGGCGCCCCTCGGCGTCCTGGACCACGCCGAGCAGCGGAGGCGCCGCGGCCGCCGTGTCTGCGCGGGTGAGTGCGGCCCGGGGGCGGCCCGCGGCGTGCGCGGCAGGAGCGGCGCACGCCAGCAGCGCGACCACGGCCACGCCGCGACGCAGGTACGTTGAATTCATTCGGGGAGGACTCCCGTTCCGAGAAGTAGGGTGCGGGGACGGCCACCGCACCTGCGTGCGGGCGCCGTCCATCGACGCGTGTCGAGGGACCGCGGGTGCGGCCTTCTAGGAAACGGGAGGTGCTCGCGCCCGGGTCCGGGCGAGGAAGAGGGAGGAGGGACCCCGCTCGGGCGAGGCCGCCACGAGTGCCTCCGGTCCGGACCCCGGCGAGTGCGGACGGTCGGGCGGCGGAGGCGCGATCGCCCCGTACGACTGCCAGAGCCAGCAGGTAAGCTCGTCGTGGGTGACCGGGGGGTGCCCGTCGTGCCCGCCCGGGGCGCAGAGCACGGCCCCCGACGACGGGGCCCGGCCGTAGTCGTGCGCCCAGGGCCCGGCCACCGCCCCCGCGTACTGGAGCAGGGCGGCGACCAGGAGGCTCAGGCGAGCCAGGCGGCGGAACGGCGAGGCGGATCCCATGGCAGGCGGTGCGTTACCCCGGGGCTCCGGTGCGGTTCCTGGCCGTCAGGCCACGAAGGAGAGGAGACGCGCCAGGTTGCGGCGATCCGCCGTCACCGGGTCGTCGCCCTTGGGCGTTTCCAGCACCCGGGGCACGGCGGCGAACCGCTCGTCGGTCATGATGCGGCGGAAGGGATCGTCCCCGAGCGAACCTTCGCCGATCTCCGCGTGGCGGTCCTTGCGGCTCCCGAAGGGGTTCTGGGAGTCGTTCAGGTGGAAGAGCCGGAGCCGCTCCAGGCCGATCACGTCGGCGAAGCGCCCGATCACGCCGTCGTAGTCACCCACCAGGTCGTAGCCGGCGGAGTACACGTGGCAGGTATCCAGGCACACGCCCACGCGCTCGCGGTGCTCGGCGGAGATGCGCTCGATCATCTCCGCCAGCTCCTCGAAGGTGGCGCCCAGCACCTTCCCCGCCCCGGCGGTGGTCTCCAGCAGCACCATCGTGCGGCCGGGGATCTCCGCCAGCGCCTCCTCCACGAGCGCGGCGTTCTGGGCGAGCCCGCGGGGGCGGTCGCCGTCGGTGGCGTTGCCCGGGTGGGTGACCACCGCGTCGAGGCCGAGGTCCACCGAGCGGCGGAGTTCGGCCTTGAACGAGGCGAGCGAGCGGTCCCGGAGCACCGGGTCCGCCGTCGCCAGGTTGATCAGGTACGAGTCGTGGGAGTTGGTGAAGCCGATCCCGCTGTCCCGCAGCCCCGCGGCGAAACCCCGGACGTCGTCCTCTCCGCAGACGGGCTCGGCCCAGCGGTTGGGCTGCTTGGTGAATATCTGGATCGCGGTGGCGCCGATCTCCACCCCGCGGGGTGGAGCGTTGCGGACGCCGCCCGCCGTGGAAACGTGGGCTCCGAGAAGCACGTCGTCACCTCGCCGTGGAACGGGAGTTCGGTAAGCGGTTTGTGTGTGTGGCGGGAAGGTAGGACGCGAATCCAGGGGTGTCAACGCGGGCCGCGCGTACTTACATTTGTCGCCCCGCCGGCCCGTCCGGCGGCCGACGCCCCGCCGCGCGCGGGCGAGCCGACTCACGAGAACCGACGCGAGCGTCCCGGTATCGCATATGATGATCAACCCGTGGCACGAGCTGGAGCCCGGCCTCAGCCCTCCCGGCCAGATGCGGGCGGTGGTGGAGATCCCCCGGGGGAGCCGGAACAAGTACGAGCTGGACAAGAAGACGGGGATGTTCCGCCTGGACCGCGTGCTGTACAGCGCAGTCCACTACCCGGGCGACTACGGCTTCTTCCCGCAGACGTACGCGGAGGACGACGACCCGCTCGACGCCCTGGTGATGGTGACGGTTCCCACCTTCCCCGGGTGCGAGATCGACGTGCGCCCCATCGGGCTGTTCCGGATGAAGGACCGGGACGAGATGGACGAGAAGATCCTCTGCGTCCCCTGCAAGGACCCGCTGTACGACGAGTACCTGGACATCGGCGACGTGGCGAGCCACTTCCTCAAGGAAGTGGAGCACTTCTTCTCGGTCTACAAGGACCTGGAGGGGGTCCGGGTGACCCCGCTCGGGTGGGAGGACGCCGCCGCGGCGCGCTCGGTCATCACCGCTTCGATGGCCCGGTACGCGCTGTACCGCAAGAAGGAGCAGGCCGCCGCCTACGCCAAGCCGGAACTGCGCGAGGGCCAGGAACTGTAGCAGCGCTCCGGGCACGCCTCCGGCCGGAACCGAAGGGGCCGCCTCCCGTCCGGGAAGCGGCCCCTCGCATCTATGGTCTACCCGACCTCCCGCCCTTCCGTCTTCAGTCGCGGATCCGGTAGTTGACGATCGACTGCTGCCCCTGCGCGGAGCGGGCCACGATCGAGACCACCTGCCCCGGCTTCATCCGCGCCGCCTCGGCGCGGATATCCTCCACGCCCTTCACCTCGCGGCCGTTCAGCCGGTCGATCCGCATCCCGCTGGCGAGCGACCTCCCGGCGGGACCGCTGGGGTCCACCTGGGTCACCACGACGCCCTCGTCGAACGGGAGCCGGTACTGCCGGGCCACCTCGGGCGTCACCTCCATGGCGTTGAAGCCCAGGCGCTCCACCGGGTCGCGGCGGGATTCCGCGGGCGCGTCGGTGCGCGCCGGCTTGACCTCCATCTCGCCCAGCTTCACCGTCACCCGCTCCCGCTTGCCGTAGCGGACCAGGTCCAGCGTGACGCGGTCGCCGGGGCGCCTGGCAGCGAGGGCCGCCATCAGGTCGCCGTCGTCGCCCACGGCCTGTCCCTCCACCGCCACCACCACGTCGCCCATGCGCATCCCCGCATCCTTCGCGGGACCCGTTGGATCGGTGGCGACCACGGCGCCGCTGGGCCCGGAGAGCCCGAACACCTCGGCGTCGGCCGGCGTCGCCGCGCGGATCTGCACGCCCAGCATGGGCCGGTGGACCGTGCCGTAGCGGATCAGGTCGTCCGCGACCCGCTTCGCCAGGTCGACGGGCACCGCGAACCCGTAGCCCGCGTAGAAGCCGGTGGGCGACGCGATGGCCGTGTTGACCCCGACCACGCGGCCGTTCAGGTCGACGAGAGGCCCGCCGGAGTTTCCGGGGTTGATGGCCGCGTCGGTCTGGATGAAGTGCTCCAGGGGCGCGGTGGCGCTCCGGTCCTGCTGCATGATCCCCAGCGAGCGTCCCTTGGCGCTCACGATCCCCGCGGTGGTGGTCTGCCCGAGCGACATCGGGTAGCCGAGCGCGAGCACCCAGTCGCCCGTCTGGAGCGACTCGGAGTCGCCGAACTGCGCGGTCGGGAGCCCCTTCGCGTCCACCTTGAGCACGGCGATGTCGGTGTTCGGGTCGCGGCCGACCACCTTGGCGCTCAGCTCGCGCTTGTCGGCGAGGACCACCGTCACGCGGGCGGCGTTCGCCACCACGTGGTTGTTGGTGAGGATGTAGCCGTCCTCGCTGACGATGAAGCCGGAGCCGCTCCCCTCCTGCGGCGGGACCTGCCGCTGCATCCCGCCGCCGAAGAACTGTTCGAGCGGGGTGCCGCGGAACTGGTCCGGGACCTGCGACGCCACGGGGCGCGCCGCCGTCTCGAACTTGACGTAGACCACCGCGGGAAGCGCCGCCTTGCTCGCGTTGCGGAAGGCGGCGGAGAGCGACTCCGGACCCGGGATCCGCGCCGCCACGGCGGGCTGCGGGGCGGCCTGCGCCCCGAGGTCCGGGAGGGGGTCCTTCACGATCTCCATCGCCGTCGCCGCGACCCCCATCCCGACGACCAGCGCGCCTGGCACTGCCAGCTTGCGGATCCGCTTCATTCGGTGCAACCTCCCTCGAATGGTACGATGCTTCGTCCTTCCACGGCGCATCGTACACGGGGTCGGAACGGGCCGTTCCGGCGTACGGTTAAGGATGAATTAGGGCAGGATTAAACCTCGTTAATCGAGCGGACATGCGGATCCTGGTGGTGGAAGACAGCGCGGGAATCCTGGGTTTCCTGAAGAAGGGGCTGCGGGAGGAGGGGTACACCGTGGAGGTGGCGGAGGACGGGGACACCGCCTTCCGCAAGGCTTCTGCGGAGGGGTTCGACGCCGCCGTAGTGGACGTGATGCTGCCGGGCAGGAGCGGCCTCCAGCTCGTCCGCGACCTGCGGAACGCGGGGATCGCCTTTCCCGTGCTCCTGCTCACGGCACGCGACCGGGTGCAGGACAAGGTGGAGGGGCTGGACGCGGGCGCGGACGACTACCTCACCAAACCGTTCGACTTCCCGGAGCTGGCGGCGCGCCTGCGGGCCCTGCTGCGCCGCTCGGGAGGGGGCGCCCCGGCGGTGCTCCGCGCCGGCGACCTGGAGCTGGACCCGGCCACGCACGAGGTCCGCCGGGCGGGGGAGAAGGTGGAGCTGACGCCCAAGGAGTTCGCCCTCCTGGAGTACCTGATGAGGAACGCGGACCGGCCCCTCTCCCGGGCCGTCCTCATGGAGCACGTGTGGGGAATCCGGTTCGATCCGGGGACGAACGTGGTGGACGTGTTCATCAACTCGCTCCGCAACAAGCTCGATCCGGACCGCGAGCGGATCCAGACGGTGCGCGGCGTGGGGTACATGGTGCGCACCCCCGGGGAGGAGGAGGAGGGATGACGCCGCCTCCTCGGCCCCCGTCCCTCCGCCGCGAGATCGTCCTCTGGTACTCCGTGGTCCTGGTGGTGGGGCTCGCCGCCTTCGCCGCGCTCAGCTACGTGATCCTGGCCCGTACGCTGGCCCGCGCCGGGACGGCGTCGCTGCGCCAGTCGGCGCTCACGGCGGAGCAGCTCATCATCCCCGCCCACATTCCGCGGGTCACGGTGGAGGAGCGGCAGGTGGCTCCGGGAAAGGGCGACGTGGAGGCGCTCCTGCGACGCTCCCGCCTTCCCAACGGCGACGTGCTCGACATCTACGTGGCCCGGAGCGGCGACGTGGAGGGGCGCGCCCTCCGCACCTTCCTGGTCATCTCCCTGATCCTGATCCCGGTCACCGCCGCCGGTGCGGCCTGGGGAGGGCGCACCCTGGCCGACCGGATCCTCCGTCCGCTGGACCGCCTGGTGACGGCGACGCGGGAGATCGGGATCGGGGCGCTGTCGCGGCGGGTGGAGGTCCCGGACCGGCCGGCCGAGCTGCAGGAGCTGTCGCTTGCCGTCAACGGGATGCTGGAGCGCCTGGAGCGGGCCGTGGACGCGCTGCGCCGCTTCACCGCGGACGCCAGCCACGAGCTGCGCACGCCCCTCACGGCCATCCAGGGCTCGGCCCAGGTCGCGCTGGCGAGGGAGCGACCGCCGGAGGAGCTGCGGGAGACGCTGGAAGAGGTCCTGGAGGAGACCCGCTGGATGCTCGGGCTGGTGGAGGGGCTGCTCACCCTGGCGAGGGGGGAGGAGGCGCAGGAGTCGGTGGGCGCCGGCCGGGTGGAGCTTCTCCCGCTGCTGGAGGACGTGCGGGAGATCGGCGCAGCGCTGGCCGCGGGGAAGCCGGTGGAGGTGAGGCTGGAGGCCGCCGCGCCGGTCGCGATCCGGGGCGAGGAGCGCCCCCTGCGGCAGCTCTTCCTCAACTTGGTCTCGAACGCGGTGAAGTTCACCGACGCCGGCTCCGTCACGCTGCGCGTGGGCGCTCCGGTCCGGGAGGAGGGAGGCGCCCGGGTGGAGGTGTCGGTGCGGGACACCGGGGCCGGGATTCCCCCGGAGGACCTCCCCCGCGTGTTCGACCGCTTCTACCGGGGGGACGAGGCTCGCGCGCGGGCCGGCGGCACCGGCCTGGGGCTCGCCATCGTCCGGATGATCGCGGAGCGCCACGGCGGCTCCGTGCGCGTGGAGAGCGTGCCGGGGAGCGGGAGCACCTTCATCGTGCGGCTCCCCGTCGCCACGCCCGGAGAGCCGGTCGCGGAGTAGCGCGGGCGGCTCACCGGGGGCCGCTCACGCTCTCCCGCGCGGCGAGCCACCCCTCTGCGCGGTCGAGCACGGCCTGCTTCGCGCGGAACCGGACGAGGCGGCGCGCCTCGGTGAAGGGGAGCCAGCGGAAGTCGCTCGCCTCGCGGGACAGGCGGACTCGCTCCGTGCCGGCGCGTGCGAGGAAGTACCTCACCCGCTTGGTCACCAGCCGGCGGGCCGCGCCCTGCCCCAGGGTGAAGAGGTACCTTTCCTCGGCCTGGAACCCCTCGCTCACCTCCACTTCCGGGACCTCCAGCCCCGTCTCCTCCCGCAGCTCCCGCTCGGCGGCCTCCCGGTCGGTCTCCCCCTCCTCCACCCCTCCCTTGGGGAACTCCCACATGGGGCTGCGGGTCACGCGGGAGCGGAGAAGGAGGTAGGTGCGCCCCTCCTCTCCGTCACGGTACACCACGATCCCCGCCGCCTGGTGAGACTCCCTCCGCATCGTCCCCCCGTCGCTGTCCGTCCGAAACGTGTCGGACGCGCAAGGTACACGCGGGCTCGCCGGCCGGGCAAGGATTTTGCGAAATGCGCGCGGCAAACGGAAGATCTCGAAGCCCCCCCCGAACCTCCCGGAGCATGCGCCGCTTCGACCTGGACGACCCGATGCCTGACGGCGGAGAGGACCGCTCGCTCGGATCTCTTTTTCGCGATTTGAGTGAGGACGCCTCCACCCTGATCCGGCAGGAGGTGGCCCTCGCGAAGGCGGAGATCACCCGGAGCGCACGAACCCTCGCCGGTGACCTGGGGCGGGTGGCCGCCTGGGGAACGGTGACGGTGCTGGGAGGGCTCGCGCTGGTGGCGTTCCTCGTGACCGCCCTCGGCGACCTGCTCGACAACTACTGGCTGGCCGCGCTGCTCGTGGGGCTTCTCTTCGTGGCCGCCGGTGCCTTCCTGGTCACCCGCTCGCTCGGGCGCCTCCGCGAAGCGCCCCTCCGGCCGAGCGAGACGGTGGCGACCCTGCGCGAGACGCGGAGCTGGGCGCAGGGCGAGGCCGCGGAGCTGCGCGCGGCCCTCACGGGTCACGCCGACGGCGACGGGCGGGCGCCGGACCGGGCCCCGCCGCGGGTGAGCCGGATCGCGGCGCACGCGCGCGCCGCGTCTCCGACCGGGGAGGGGCGGCCTCTCCCCCGCGCGTCCCAGCGGCCCGACGGGGCGGCACCGCCGCGGACCTCCGCGCCGGAGGGGAGCCTGCCGAAGCGGGTGTGGGACGAGGTGCAGAAGAACGACGTCACCGGCCAGGCCGCCAAGGTGGCGTACTACTTCTTCATGTCGCTCCCGCCCGCGCTCATGGCGGTGTTCGCCATGACCGGCCTCTTCGGAGGACCGGAGCTGGCGAACGAGGTGAGCGCGCGCATGCAGGGCGCCCTCCCGACGGAGGCTGCGGGGCTGGTGAACGACTTCGTGGACCAGGTGGTGCTGGAGCGGAAGCCGGCGCTCCTCTCCATCGGTCTGCTGCTCGCGCTCTGGTCGGCGTCCAACGTGTTCACCAGCATGTCGGACACGCTGAACGTGGCGTTCGACGTGAAGGAGGGGAGGTCCTGGGTGAAGCGGAAGGCGGTGGCGCTCGGGGTCCTGGTGGCGGTCTCGGTGCTCTTCCTCGCCGGCACCTCGGCGCTGCTCGTAGGCCCGCATCTCGCGGAGTCGCTCGGCCTGGGGCGGGCGGGGAGCGTGGCCTGGGGGATCCTCCAGTGGCCACTCGCGTTCGGGCTGATCTCGACGGCCTTCTGGATCATCTATTACGTGCTCCCCGACAAGGACCAGTCCGGCTGCAGGGGCACGCTGTTCAGGGCGTCCATGGTCGCCGCGGCGCTCTGGGTTGTGGCGACGGTCGGGTTCCGGCTCTACGTCGCCAACTTCGGCTCGTACGGGGCCACGTACGGCTTCATCGGCGCCGTGATCGTGCTGCTGCTCTGGATGTACATGACCTCCATCGTGATCCTGCTGGGGGGCGAGATCGCGGCGGAGATGGAGAAGTAGCGCACCCGCTCAGGAGATGCGGACCCCATCCAGGACGGTGGCCTCGTCGAGCCCGTGGAGTGCGTCGAGCAGGCGCCAGCGGAGGCTCCCGGGTCCTTCGGCCTCGCGCGCGGCGACCTCGCCGCAGAGGCCGAGCACCGCGAGCGCGTACGCGGTGGCACGCAGCGGGTCCTGGGTGGTGGCGGCGAACGCGGCGGCCAGCGCGCTCGCGGTGCATCCCAGGGCGGTGACCTTCGCCATCATCGGGTGGCCGTTGGAGACGCCGAGCAGGCGGCTTCCGTCGGTTACGTAGTCCAACGCTCCGGTGACGGCGACCACGCACCCCAGCTCCCGCGCGAGGTGGGCGGCGGCATGGCGGGCCTCGTCGGAGGCATGCGCGCTGTCCACCCCCTTCCCCGCCCTCCCCTCCTCGACCAGCGCCAGGATCTCGGACGCGTTGCCCCGGACGATCGTGGGGCCGCGCCGCGCCAGGTCGCGGGCGACGCCGGTCCGGTACGGAGTCGCGCCCGCCCCTACCGGATCGAGCACCCACGGGATCCCCCGCTCGCCCGCCCTCCCGGCCGCCCGCTCCATCCCGCGCACCCAGGCCGGCGACAGCGTGCCGATGTTGACCACCAGCGCGGACGCGATGGAGACGAAGTCCTCCACCTCCTCCTCGGCGTGCACCATGGCCGGCGAGGCGCCCACCGCGAGGAGGGCGTTGGCCGTGACGTCCATGGACACGTAGTTGGTGATGTTGTGCACCAGGGGCGACGCGCGCCTCACGGCGGAGAGGGCGTTCCAGGTCTCGGCAGCGTAGCTCATGGCGTATCCATCGGGTGCCGGTGGTCGGGGTGGGAAACCTGGCACACGGCAGGGTCGCGCGAAAGTGCCGGGCGCGGAGGAGTCCCACGTGACACGGCCCCGGGCGCGGATCGCGCCCGGGGCCGTGTCCGCCCGGCTCGCGGAGCGGCTACTTCTCCACGATGAGCGCGGTGACCATGCCGAACATCCCGTGCGGCCCCTCCGCGTGGGGAAGGATGTGGCAGTGGAACGCCCACACGCCGGGGTTGTTGCAGTTCACGACCACGTCCCACCGCTCGCCGGGCGCGATGTTGAGCGTGTCGCACTTCCAGGGGGCGGGCTGCGCCCAGCCGTCCTTGTCGATCACCGTCATGTGCATCCCGTGGAGGTGCATGGGGTGGATCATCATCCCTTCGTTCATGAAGCGGATGCGCACCTTCTGCCCCAGCTTCGCCACGATGGGTTCCGTGGCGGGGAAGTCCTTGCCGTTCAGGGTGTAGCCGTGATAGCCGTCGTTGAGGATCATGACGTAGTCCACGTCCACCTTCTCGATGGGGCGCGGGCTCTTCGGCTCCACGATGAAGGCGCCCAGCAGCCCCTTCCCCACCTGCTCGGCCGCGTTCAGGTGCGAGTGGTACATGTGGGAGCCGGCGTTCCCCACGGGGACGGTGAACTCGTACGTGTACGACGTGCCCGGCTTCACGGGCGGCTGCGTGATGAAGGGGACGCCGTCCTGGTCGTTGGGAAGCTCGAGCCCGTGGAAGTGGATCGCCGTGGACTCCTCGAGTTCGTTCCGGATGACCACGCGCACCCGGTCGCCCTCGCGGACGCGGATCTGGGGGCCCGGGACCTGCTCGTTGTAGGCCCACGCCTCGACCATGTTGCCCGGTTTGGTCTCCCACTGGATCTTCCGGGCGGTCAGCTCGTAGACCTTCACGCCGTTCTCGAGGCGCGGCGCGAGGGGCTGGTTGCCCATCTTCCCGGTCTTTGCGGGGAAGGCCTTGACCCCGGCCTCGTGCATCCGGTCCATCTCGTCGGCCTTCGCCCGCGCGGACTCGGGCGTCTTCGGGTGCGGGGCCGTCGAGCCGCCGCTGTGGTTGCTGTCGGCGTGGGTCGCGGTGCCGGCGCCCGTCGCGGCGGCAACCTGTCCGGCCGGCTCCTCCGCCGCGCGGCCGCAGGCGGCCAGGGCGGGAACGGCGAGCCCCAGCGCGGAGACGCGCAAGAAGTCCCGGCGGGAGGAGGGGCTGGTGATCGGCGAATCCGGGTTCGCGGAGTTGCTCATCGTAGCTTCGTCGTTGGGGACCGGCTGCCGGGCGTCGCCACGATCGTTCGCGGGGCCTGCAGCGCTGGGACAAAGCTACCTCGGGCTGCGGCCGCCCACTGTCGGGCCCGCGTCGAATCCGGGGTGGGGCGAACGAGGAACCGGCGGCGGGAGGTTTCCCGACCGTCCGGACCGGCGCGGGGGGAAACTCCCTCCCGGGCCGCGGGGGCTTCCCCGGCAGTCACCGGTGTCAGGTACCCGGGCCGTTCTCCTTCGACCGAGGAAGGCACGATGACGACGCTGTGGATCCTTTCCGCGCTGCTACTCGGAGTCGCTCATTGCGCTGCTCGGGTCCGCCTTGATCCACACGATCTCTCTGCCGGCCCGGTTTCTTCAACACTCTTTTAGCCGTTCCCGCGCTCCATCGCCGGCGGCACCATGAGGACGGGACACGCGGCCCGGCGCGAAACCGTGGTGGCGACGCTCCCCAGCAGCGCCCGCATCAGGGGACCCCGGCCGTGGGTTCCCATCACCACCAGGTCGGTCCGCCGCTCCTCCGCCACGCGCAGGATCTCGTCGGGGACGGAGTCTCCCCACGCAACGCTCTCCCGAAGCTCCACCTCCGCCCGCTCCGCCGCCGGGCCCAGGACGGCTTCCACCTCGCGGTGCAGCTCGGGACCCACGGATGCCTCGCTGAAGGGGAAGTCCTCCCCCGCGAAGATCTTCGGGATGACGTGTACGACCTCCACGACCGCCCGGCCGCCGAGCGCCCGGGCCAGGTCGAGCGCGAGGCGGAGCGCCGCGCGCGAGGGGGCGGCGAGGTCGATCGGCACGAGGACGTGCTCCAGGGGAACGCGGAGCCGCCCTCTCGCGATCAGGCACGGCGCCTCGGCGGCCCGCACCACCCGGTCCGCGGTGCTCCCCAGGATGGCGCCCTCCAGCCCGCCTCCGCGGTGCGCCCCCATCACGATCAGGTCGGCTCCGGTCCCGGCCGCGCAGTTGAGCACGGCGCGCGCCGCGGTGTCGATCACCACGTGCGGAGGAGCGACGGAGACTTCCGCCGGTACCGCTCGCCGGACCTGGTCCTCCAGGGCGCGCTCGGCCGCGCGGACCCGGTCCTGGAAGCTCGCGCCGGGCATGGGGGCGATGCCGGGATACGGGTCCGCGACGAACTCGAAGGCGTGGAGGACGTGAAGCTCCGCCCCGGCCGCGGCGGCGAGCGCGCCGGCGGTGCGGACGACTTCCTCTCCACCCTCTCCCAGCTCGGTGGCGGCGAGTATGCTACTCAGCTCCCGGGTCGACATCGCGGTGGCTCCTTTCAGGGGACGGTTCGTACGCCGTCGGCGTCAGGTGGAGACGAGCCGCACCGGATCGTCCGCGGTACGGGGCGGGGCCGGTCCTCCCACCTGTTCCACTCGCTCCGACACCACCGGGGGCTCCTCGCCGAGGATCTCCGCCACGAGCCAGATCACCACCGCCAGCACCACGAGGCCGATGATCCAGGGCCAGATGGTCGGTCCGCGGCGTTCCACGTCGATCTCGGCCATCGCTCACCTCCCTTCGGCGGGTTCCCGGACGCCCGGAACCGACCCGGCGTCGCATATCGGCGTGGCGCAGGACGCAAGGTCGGTACCGCCGACGAGTTCCGGCGCACTCCTTGCGGCCGGAAAGGAACCCCCTTCCCGGGGTGTGCGGGCCCGCCCGCCGTCCCCGGAGGAGTGACACCCCAACCAGAGGAGGGAGCGATGGCCCGCTACGGAACCGACTACCGAAGCGACTGGAACCGCGGCCTGCAGGGGCGCACCGGCGGATGGCAGGGTGGCCGCCGCGACCGGGGGTTCTCCGGCGGGGAGGGGTGGGGTGGATACAGGGGACGTGGGACCTATTCCGGCGGATGGGGCAACCCCTGGGAGGGCCGGGGCGGGTTCGACCGGGGAGGGTACGGCGGCTCCCGCTGGGGGGGCTCCGACCGGTGGGACACGGAGGAAGGGTTCCGCGGAGGATACGGCCGCCGGGACCTGGGCGAATGGGACCGTGACCGGGAGGACCGGTTCCGCGGGGAATACGGCGGAGGGGGACGGGACCGGGACCTGGGGGACCGGTTCCGCGAGGGATGGGGCAACGTGAAGCGCAGCGCGCGCGGCTGGTTCGGCGGGCGCGGACGGGGCTACGACCGGGGTTACTTCCGCGGCTACGACCGGGGCTGGTAGGCGGCCGGGGCCTGCGGACGAAGGGGGCGGCCACCGGGGCCGCCCCCTTCGTCAGGATCCCGAGTCGTCCGGCTACGCCGCCCGAAGGTGCCGGAGGAACCAGTCCCGGGCGAGGTCCGCCACCACTTCCAGCTTGCCCGGCTCCTCGAAGAGGTGGGTCGCGCCGGGAACGATCTCCAGCGTCACGGGGGCGTCCATCCGCGCCATGGCGTCGCGGTTCATGCCGATCACGGGGACGTCGTCCCCCCCGACGATCAGCAGCGTGGGCGCGCGGACGCGGGGAAGCGCGTCGCCGGCCAGGTCCGGACGGCCGCCCCGGGACACCACCGCCGCCACCCGTTCGGGCCGCGTCGCGGCCGCTACGAGTGCGGCGCCGCCCCCCGTGCTCGCCCCGAACAGCCCCACCGGGAGGTCCCGGGTCTCCGGGTCCTGCGCGAGCCACTCCATCGCTCCCACCAGCCGCTCCGCGAGCAGCGCGATGTCGAACCGCAGGTGGGCGGTCACCGCGTCCACCGACTCCTCCTCCTCGGTCAGGAGGTCGATGAGGAGCGTGGCCAGCCCCGCGTCCCGGAGCACCCCGGCGACGTGACGGTTCCGGGTGCTGTACCGGCTGCTCCCGCTCCCGTGGGCGAAGAGCACCACGCCCCGCGCTCCGGGTGGGACTCCCAGGTTCCCCTCCAGGGTCACCCCTCCCGCGGGGACCCTCACCGGGCGCTCGCCGCCGGGTTCGCGACCGGGCCGGTCCACGGCCGCACCCGTCCGGTCAGTCGCCCCGCCCGCCATCTTCCCCGCTCCCGCCGCGGCTCGGTGGGGCCTTCCCTTCCCGGCGGATCTTCTTCAGCTCTTCTTCGGTGAAGAAGATCTCGGACGCGCCGCTGTCCTCGTAGCCGGCCGCGCCGCGCTCTCCCTGGCCCCATTCCGCCTGCCCGCGCAGGATCGAATCCTCCGGGGCGCTCTCCGCGGACGCCGGGTACACTCCGGAGCCCCCGGCCTCGTCCTTCCGCCCGGCGCCCCCGCCGGGCGTTCCGGGGTCGCGGCGCTTCCTGGATCCGTTCCGCTTGCGTTTCTCGGCCATGTCGACCTCCCGTTGCGAAGTACGTCGGACCCGGCGGCTCGCCCCTGCCGGCTCGCCGCTACAACCCCGTGGGAAAGGTCCGGAGAACCGTTCCCCGGGGGCGTCCCCCGGTGTCGTCGAGCGGCTCCACCGCGCACGTCCGGTCCACGTGGACGACGGCGTCGAACTGCTCCGCCAGGCGCGCGTGGAGGTAGGAGTCGTGCCCCTCGGCCCACGGGGGGTAGACCACCCCGACCGCACGTTCCAGGCGGGGCTCGACCAGCCTCTCGCCCAGGGCGGGATCACCCCTCACCGGGAGGAGGAAGGCGGGGATCCCCGTCTCGTGGAAGAGGGCTTCCCAGCTCGCGGGCGCCGCGGAGCGCAGGCGCCTCCGCCGGGGCGGTGAGCCCCACGCGGAGGCCGCGGTCACCGTTCCGCGGTACGTCGTGAACCCCACGAGCACCGCTCCGGGGCCCCAGCGGGCGCGCGCGAGCTGGCCCAGTGTCCACCGGCCCTGGTCCTCCATCTCCGTGCCGCGGGCGTCTCCCACGTGCGCGTTGTGGGCCCACACCACCACTTTCGCCCTCCCGACCCGCCGCTCCAGGTGGTTCACCAGGGCGTCCAGGGTCTCCGCCATGTGGCGGTCGCGGAGGTTCCACGCCGCCGCCCCCCCGCGGAACGTCGCCCGGCGGAACGCCTCCCGGTTCCTCTCCAGCCGGGCGCCCTGCGCCGCGAGGAAGCCTTCGTCCTCCGGCTCCCGCCTCCCCCAAGGGACCGTGCGGGGATCCACCCGCCCCGCCGCCCCGGGGCGGGGCGCGGAGTACAGGTCAAGCCCGTAGAAGCCCACCCGGGGAGAACGGGCGGGGAGCGAGCCGTTGTACTCCCGCAGCCAGTCCACCAGCGCGAGCACTTCCGCGTTGCGCCAGGTCCACCCCGGGAAGCCCCGGAACCCGGCCAGTGCCGCGGACGCGCTGGCGTCGTCCGCTGCCCCGCGCACGAAGCGGTTCACGCGGTACGCTTCGGGCCAGTCCGCCTCCACCGCGACGGCCGCGAATCCCTTCTCCGCGACGAGGCGCTGGGTGAGGCGGGCCCGCTCGTGGTAGAATTCGTGGGTCCCGTGGGTCGCCCCTCCCAGGAGCACGACACGGGCGCTCCCCGCGACCTCGAGGAGGGCGTCGTAGTCGGCGGCGTGACCCGTCAGGGGCCGGGCCGCGGCGCGCATGGCGTCCACCGGATCGGTGGCGGGCATCTCGTCCTCCTGGCTCCGGACGCCGGGTCACCCGCCGCGCGAGGCCCCCACGCGGGCGCTCTCCGCCCGGGCGAGGAACGCGCGCACCTCGTCGTCGGTGGTCTGGGAGAAGTCGCGGTACCAGAGCCCGACCGCGTAGAACGGCTCCGGAGTGACTTCGCACACCACCTCGTCCGCCACCTTCCGCAGGGCGTCGCAGGTCTCGGCCGCCCCCACCGGCACGGCGACGACCAGGCGCCCCGGCCCCTGGAGTCTCAACGCCTCGGCGGCGGCGCGCATGGTGGAGCCGGTCGCCAGGCCGTCGTCCACCAGGACCACTGTCTTCCCCCGCAGGTCCGGCGGCGGACGATCGTCGCGGTAGGCGCGCTCTCGCCGCCGCAGCTCCTCGCCCTCGCGCGCGGCCACGTCGTCGATCACCCGGTCGGGAACCGAGAGCATCTCCACCACGTCCGGGTTCAGTACCTTCACCCCTCCCGAGGCGAGCGCCCCCATCGCCAGCTCCTCGTGTCCCGGCACCCCGAGCTTCCTCACCAGGAAGACGTCCAGCGGCGCCCCCAACTCCCGCGCGACCTCGTACCCGACGGGGACGCCTCCCCGCGGCAGGGCGAGCACCACCACGTCGGGACGCCCCGCGTACTCCCTCAGCGCGTCGGCGAGGCGCCGTCCCGCCTCCGCCCGGTCCTGGAAGCGATCGTCCACCATGGCAGCTCCTCGAAAGCCGTGACTCCCGTGCTCCCGGCCCGCAAGAAACGCTCCCCGCCACGCACAAAACATTCAACCACAAACATTTACCCACACACAAACGCCAGGCCGTCCGTCGTGCGGATCCGCCCCCCGGAGCCGGAAAAGCGACGCGCCCCCGGAGCCTTCTCGGCTCCGGGGGCGCGTCCGATCGGGGCGGGCGCCCCGCTCCGTCAGCCTTCCAGGCGGGGTACCGCCGCGCTCCCCGCGTCCTCGGCCATCGAGGTGGAGGAGACGGTGGTGGGCACCTCGGGAGTGATCGTATCGGCGACCGCGATGTGGGGCGCGATCACCAGGGCGACGATGGACATCAGCTTGATGAGGATGTTCATGGAGGGACCCGAAGTGTCCTTGAACGGGTCGCCCACCGTGTCGCCGGTCACCGCGGCCTTGTGGGCGTCGGAGCCCTTGTAGACCATGGCGCCGTCGATCAGGACGCCCTTCTCGAACGACTTCTTGGCGTTGTCCCAGGCCCCGCCTGCGTTGGACTGGAACATCGCCATCAGCACGCCCGAGACCGTGACGCCCGCGAGCATCCCGCCGAGCACCTCCGGGCCGAAGATGAAGCCCACCAGGACCGGGGAGATCAGCGCGATGGCCCCGGGGATGAGCATCTCACGGATGGCGGCCCGGGTGGAGATCTCCACGCAGCGGCCGTACTCCGGCTTCCCGGTGCCCTCCAGGATCCCCGGGATCTCGCGGAACTGCCGGCGGACCTCCTGCACCATCGCCATCGCGGCGCGTCCCACGGCGGCGATGGCGAGCGACGAGAAGATGAACGGGATCATCGCCCCCACGAACAGGCCGCCGAGCACCCGCGCGTTGGAGATGTCGATGGTGTCGATCTTGGCGATCCCCATGAACGCCGCGAAGAGCGCCAGCGACGTCAGCGCCGCGGAGGCGATGGCGAATCCCTTCCCGGTCGCCGCCGTGGTGTTCCCCACCGCGTCCAGGATGTCGGTGCGCTGCCGGACCTCCGGCGGAAGCTCGCTCATCTCCGCGATGCCGCCCGCGTTGTCGGCGATGGGGCCGAAGGCGTCGATCGCGAGCTGCATCGCCGTGGTCGCCATCATCCCCGCCGCCGCGATTGCGACGCCGTACAGGCCGGCGAACTCGTAGGACATCACGATCCCGCCCGCCAGCACCAGGATCGGGAGCATGGTGGACTCCATCCCCACCGCGAGCCCGCCGATCACGTTGGTGGCGTGTCCCGTGGACGACTGCTTCACGATGGAGGAGACCGGGCGCCGGCCCATGGCCGTGTAGTGCTCGGTGATGAGGCTCATCAGCGCCCCCACCACGAGCCCCACGACGACCGCCGCGAACACTCCCATCGGGGTGAAGACCTCGGAGTCCGGACGGACCAGGCGCATCTCCGCGGGGAGCATCCAGCGGATCAGGAAGAACGAGGCGATGCCGGTGAGGGCGATGGAGATCCAGTTCCCGAGGTTGAGCGCGCCCTGCACCTTGCCGACGTCGCCGCCCTCGCGGATCCGCACGAAGAGGATGCCGATCAGCGAGAAGACGATCCCCAGCCCGGCGATGACCATGGGGAGGAGGATCGGGGAGAACCCGCCGAACTCGTCGCCCGAGGCGATCACCTCGCGCCCCAGCACCATCGTCGCCAGGATCGTCGCCACGTAGGAGCCGAACAGGTCGGCGCCCATCCCCGCCACGTCGCCCACGTTGTCGCCCACGTTGTCCGCGATGGTCGCGGGGTTGCGCGGGTCGTCCTCGGGGATCCCTGCCTCCACCTTCCCCACCAGGTCGGCGCCCACGTCGGCCGCCTTGGTGTAGATCCCGCCCCCGACGCGGGCGAAGAGCGCGATGCTCTCCGCGCCGAGCGAGAACCCGGTGAGCACCTCAAGCGCCCTCTCCATCTCCGGCCCGTTGGGCGAGCGCCCCTCGGCGAACATGTAGTAGAAGACGATGAAGAGCGAGCCCAGGCCGAGCACGGCGAGACCCGCCACGCCCATCCCCATCACCGACCCGCCGGCGAAGGAAACTTCGAGTGCGCGCGCCAGGCTGGTGCGCGCGGCGTTCGCCGTCCGCACGTTCGCCTTGGTGGCGATCCGCATGCCGATGAACCCCGCGAGCGCGGAGAAGAGCGCGCCCACCAGGAAGGCGACGATGATCACCGGGCTGGACCGCTCGTCGGTGCTTCCCAGGAAGTACAGGAAGGCGCAGGCGATCAGGGAGAACATCACCAGCACGCGGTACTCGGCCTTGAGGAAGGCGAGCGCCCCGTCGGCGATGTGCCCGGCGATCCCGTTCATGCGGTCGTTTCCGGGGTCCTGGCGGGTCACCCAGGAGGAGCGGAAGGCGGTGTAGAGGAGCGCGAGGACACCGAGGGCGGGAGCTGCGTAAGCGATCGGGTGCATGACAGCGGTCGAAGGTGGTAGAAGTGGAGAACGCCCGCCCTCCACCGGCCGCGGCCGGAGAGGGGGGGCGTCTTCCGTGCGGATCGGGCCCCCCGGGTTTCTCCCCGGGGGACCGGGGGAGTTACTTCAAGTGCGTGTACGTCGGCGCCGGCGGTACATCTTCCTGGGCCTGGACGCGTCCCGCGGTGCGCTGGACCACGCTGTGACGCCGGCCATAAAAGAAGTATATGATGAACCCGAGCACAAGCCACCCGACCAATCTCTCCCACGCCTCCACCGGGAGGCGCGACATCAGGAACGCGCAGACGGCGATCCCGAGGATGGGGACGGCGGGCACGAACGGAGTCCGGAAAGGACGGTGCCGGTTGGGCTCCTTCACGCGCAGGTACCAGACTCCTCCGCAGACGATCGCGAAGGCCAGCAGGGTCCCGATGGACACCAGGTGCCCCAGCGTGGACACGTCGTAGAACCCCGCGAGCAGGGCGCACACGGTGCCAGTGAGGATGCTGGAGATGTGAGGCGTCCGGAACCGCGGGTGGAGCCGGCTGAACACGGGCGGCAGGAGCCCGTCGCGCGACATCGTGAAGAAGATGCGCGGCTGGCTCATCAGCATCACCAGCATCACGGACGAGAGTCCGGCGATGGCTCCCACCTTGATGAGCGCGGCCATCCACCCGTACCCCGTGGCCTGGATGGCGACGGCGATGGGCTCCGCCACGTTCAGGCGCGGATACGCCACGATCCCCGTCATGATCCCCGACACGAGGATGTAGAGCAGCGTGCAGATGACCAGGGAGCCGAGGATCCCGATGGGCATGTCGCGCTGCGGGTTGCGAGCTTCCTGGGCGGTGGTGGATACGGCGTCGAACCCGATGTACGCGAAGAAGATCACGCCCGCCGCGGCGACGACGCCGTCCCAGCCGAAGGTGCGCGGACCCTGCGCATCGGGGATGAAGGGCGTCCAGTTGTCCACCGCCTGGTTCCAGTGGGTGAGAACGTAGTACCCGCCCGCCACGATGAACAGACCCACCACGGCCAGCTTGATGAAGACGGCGACGTTGTTGAACCGGGCCGACTCCTTGATCCCCATCACCAGCAGGACGGTCATCACGAAGACCCCGAGCGCGGCGATCACGTTGAAGACGCCGGCGGCCTGCGGGAGCGAGTTGATGTCGATCCCCTGCTGAGCGAGCGAGGCCGCAAGCTCCTCGGTCCGCCGGACCCAGGTCTGCGACCCGGGGGGCTGCACCAGGTCGCCCGGGGCGTTGGCGAGCGAGGGCGGCAGGTGGATGCCGATGTCGTGGAGGAACGAGTTCACGTACCCGGACCACCCGGCCGCCACCGTGGCCGCGCCGAACAGGTATTCGAGGATCAGGTCCCACCCGATGACCCACGCCATCAGCTCGCCGAGGGTGGCGTAGCCGTAGGTGTAGGCGGATCCCGCGATGGGGATCATGGAGGCGAACTCCGCGTAGCAGAGCCCGGCGAAGACGCAGGCGACACCGGCCAGGATGAACGCCAGCACGATCCCGGGGCCGGCGTGCTGCGCGGCGGCGGTGCCCGTGAGCACGAAGATGCCGGTCCCGATGATGGCCCCGATCCCCAGGGAGACCAGGTTCAGGGGGCCGAGTTCGCGCTTGAGTGTATGCTCGCCCTCCGCTGCCGCGTCGGACTGCAGTTCGTCGATCGACTTCCTTGCGAAGAGATTCACGAGGTCCCTCTCGGTATGGAGATCGTGGGCGCGGTCGGCGGAATGCCGGAGGCGAGGGACCGAGGCCGTCGGCCCGGGATCCCCGCTACGCGCAATGCGAACGACGAAGCACCGGCCACGGCCGCCGGAGGGAACGAGGGAGCATGTCCCGTTCCCGGCGGGCGAGGGGTGAATCGTCCCCGATCGTCTGGAAGTAGCTACCGAGAGGGAGGTGCAGTCGCGTGATAGGGGAGGCGCTCGCAGTGGGGCGGGCACGCTCCGACGCGGGGGGTGACGCGGAGGTCGGCAGGCGGCGCCCCGCGCAGGGGCCGGAACGGCGGAAGGGAGGCGCGCGGGGCTTCGAGATGGGGGCGGGCCGGCGGGTCGTGCAGGGAGGTCCCCGCCACCAGCCCATCGGCGGGGATGAACACCGCCGCTGCGTCGGCGCCCGACGAGGACGCGTCCCCGAGCTGCGCCGTCCGGACTCCGGCTTTCCCGTACGTCCGCTCTCCCGCAGTCGCCGAGAGCGGCTGCAGGAGGATCGCGAGGACGAGCAGGAATAGCCGGCGACGCATCGGAGCGCGCGAGACGGGGATCGGGAGTACGCTGGGGATGGAACCGGGTGGAAGCTGCACCCGAACGAGCGTTCCGTCAAGCTCGGGGACGGCGGGAGCCGTCCCGCGGTCAGTTCGTCGAGGGACGCCCCGTCAGCCGGCCGAAGGCCGCTCGCGGGTCGAGCGGAACCAGCGTGGGCGCGGGGGGAGCGGAGTACGCGTAGGGACGGGTGGCCCCGCCGGAGACTTCGCGCCGGGCCGCCGCCGGCTCGAACACGAGCGTCGCCACCCGGAGGGCTCCCAGCTCCAACAGCCGGCGCTCGGTGCGCGAGCGCTGGTTGGCGACGTGGTAGCGGCCGTCGAGGAGGAACAAGTCGGCCCGGGGGCCGACGCCCCGCTCGTCGGCGTATGCCGCGCTGCGGTCCTCCTGTTCGATGGGGTCGGGCTTCATCTTCAAATGTCGGACGGATGCCACACCGGGCGGATCTCTCACGCCAGGTTCCCGGACCCCAACCATACCCGGCCGGTGGCGAAGTGTGCCGCCGGCCGCCAGGAGCACGCCGGCCCACCCCCTGCACTGCACCCCGCCCCCGACCGGCGGCGCACCGCCCCGGCCGACGGTTCCCGCGCATCTCCGGCGACCCGCATGAATTCGTCCTTCTCCGCCCCTCCGGGACCCGTCCGCAGCCCGGAGCCCCCCGGGGCTCCGGGCCGCCGCGCCGCCGGGCGGAACGGGGGCCGGGGCCTCTACGTCGTGGTGGCCCTGCTCACGCTCGTACACCTGGCCGCGCTCGGGCCCGGTCCGGGCTCCGGCCTCGGCGACGACTTCGCGCAGTACGTGCTCCACGCCCGCAACCTGGTGGAGGGCAGGCCCTACGCGGACACCGGCTACCTCTTCAACCCGCTGGACCCGTGGTTCAGCCCGCGCACGTACCCGCCGGGATTCCCCCTGCTCCTCGCGCCGATCTACGCGGGGCTGGGGGTGGACTTCCGGGCGATGAAGGTGCTGGTGGCGCTCTCCATCGGGGGGGTGCTACTCCTCCTGGCGCTGCGGGCCCGCCGCGACCTCGGCCCGGCCGCGGCGTACGCGGCGGTGCTCCTCGTGGGACTCCATCCGTACCTCTGGCGGTTCCGGGAGCACGTCCTCCCGGACCTCCCCTTCACGTTCTTCTGCCTCCTCGCCCTGGTCCCCATCGCCCGGGCCGGCGCGAAGGAAGCGGGGTGGCGCGAGCGAGCGGCCTGGGCCGCGGCCTCGCTCCCGGCCATCGCGCTCGCCGTGGCGACGCGCACCATCGGAGTGGTGCTCGTCCCCACGCTCCTGACCGTGCTCCTCCTGCGGACACGGCGGCCGGGACGCGCCCTCGTCGGGTGTGCCGCCGCAGCCGCCGCGCTTCTGGCCGTCCGGCTGCTCGCCTTTCCCCCGGGCGACGGGTACCTGCGCCAGGTGGGAGACCTCGTCGCGGTCTACGGCCCGTCGCTGCTGGTGCCCGGAGCGGACCGCCTGGGCCGGATGGCGTTCGCGCTCTCGAACCTCTGGTCCGGGGGACAGTTTCCGGGGGCCGGGTACGCGGCCGCCGCGGCCACCGGGTTCCTGGTGCTCGCGGGCCTCTCCCCCCGGCTCCGGCATCCGGGAGCCGCGGAGGTGTTCTTCGTGGGTTACCTCGCCGCGGTGTTTCTCTGGCCCGGGGTGAACGTGCGCTACCTCGTCCCCGTCCTTCCGCTCTACGTGTTCTACGCCGCGGCGGGAGCGGAGCGGAGCGCGCGGCGTCCGGCGGGCCGGAGCCTGGTCGCCCTCGCCGCGCTGATCGTGGCCGTGAGCTACGCTGGAAGGTACGCGGCCGCCGGCCTCGGCTCGCCCGGAGGGATCGGCACGAGCGCGGAGGTCAGGGACCTGTATCGCCACGTCCGCGAACGGACCCCCGCGGACGCGAAGTTCATGGCGGAACTGCCGCGTGCGCTCACCCTCTTCACCGGGAGGGCCGCGGCCTCGTCCGGAAGGGGGGCGGAGGACGTCCTCCTGCTCGCGTTCGCCGACTCCGCGGGGATCGACTTCCTGGTGGCGAGAGCGGAGCACGATCGTGCCCGGGGCGTCGTGGAGCGGCATCCCTCCCGGTTCGTCACGGTCTATTCCAACGGGGTTTACGACCTGTTCCGGATCGTCCGTGAACCGCGGTGATCCGGCACCTGCCCCCGGGGGGTGCCCGCCCCGCCATCTGTGGAGCCGGCGCGACATTCCGCACCCCGGAGGTGCCCCGGCCGGCGACCGGGCGACGGCACCGCATCACAATTTTCGACCCCTAACCACCTCAATGTCAGGAGACCCGACATGGCACAGAACTTCCCCCTTGCACCCCGCGCCGCAGGGCTTCTCCAGGCACCGTTCGCGGAAGCCTTCAGGGGGATTCCGGCAGTCGCTCCGCGATACCGTGAACCCTCTCCCCTTTCTACCCGATGCATGAAAGACCCGGCGTAAGCACGGACATCACGGCCGATCCGCTTCCGCCTCCCGATACGGCCGGAACCACGCGCTCGGGCGAACCGAGGGCCGTTTCCGCCGGACGCGAGGCACTCCCTGAGGAGGCCCCGTCCATGAGCGTGGTGCTGACCTCCGCGGGCGACGCCCGGACGCTCGGGCGCAGGCTCGCGGAGCTTGTCCCGGTCTGCGACGATGCCGCCGTGGACCTGGTGGTCGTCCGCGCGGGGCCGGAGAGGGACGGTGCGGAGCTGGCGCGGGCCCACCCTTCCGTCCGGTTCGTCCGGGAGCGCCCCGGAGCGCCGGCGGCCGCACTCCGGTCGGCCGGGATGGCGGAGACCGAAGGGGACGTGGTCCTCGTCGCATCGGACGGCGACCCCGGAGTCCTCGCGCGACTCCGGCACCTCCTCCGATGCCACCTTCCCCCGGCGGGGGGGAGCAGTCCGACGACGGGCCGGATCGAGTAAGCGCCTCCGGCCGTCTCGAAGACGTACAGCCACCCGATCCGAGAGGGGGAACGACATGGCACTTCCGACGTCCCATCCCACCCGGTCCGTGGACAGAATCTCCCCGGGAGACCGCGTCGTCATTGTCGGCGCAGGTCCCGGAGGACTCACCGCCGCCTACCTTCTCGCGCGGGAGGGGGTCCCGGTCACGGTGCTCGAAGCGGACACCCAGGTCGGGGGGCTCTCCCGGACGGTGGAGTACCGCGGGTATCGCTTCGACATCGGCGGGCACCGGTTCTTCACCAAGTACGAACCCGTGGAGAGCCTGTGGAAGGAGCTGCTCGCCGCGGAGTTCATCTCGGTCCCGAGGCTGTCGAGGATCTTCTACGACGGGAAGTACTTCGACTATCCCCTCAAGGCCAGCAACGCGCTCTCGGGGCTGGGGGTATGGAACAGCCTGCGGGTGATCGCCAGCTACCTGAACGGCCGGGTCTTCCCCAGCCGCGAGGAGACCAACCTCGAGGAGTGGGTATCCAACCGTTTCGGAAGGCGGCTCTACGAGATCTTCTTCAAGACGTACACGGAGAAGGTGTGGGGCGTCCCCTGCACCGAGATCTCGGCGGAGTGGGCGGCACAGCGGATCCAGAACCTGTCGCTGTGGAGCGCGATCGTCTCCGCCACCTCCCTGAACCGGCGGTCGAAGGAGATCCGTACGCTGATCCACGAATTCCAGTACCCGCGGCTCGGACCCGGGCAGATGTGGGATGCGTTCCGCGACCGCGTGGAGGCGTACGGCGGCGAGGTGCTGCTTCGCCACCGGGTGCGCGGGATCCACACCGAGGACGGCCGGGCGGTGGCGGTGGAGGCGGAGACGCCCTGCGGAACGGTGCGCCGCGTGGAGGGAGAGCACTTCGTTTCGACCATGCCGGTGCGCTCCCTGATCCGCTCCCTGCGGCCCGGTCCGACGGAGGCCGTGCGCCGCGCGGCGGAGGGGCTGAACTACCGGGACTTCCTCGTGGTCGCCCTGGTCCTCGACCAGGCGGACCCCTTCCCCGACAACTGGATCTACGTCCACTCTCCGGACGTGCGGGTGGGGCGGATCCAGAACTTCAAGAACTGGAGCGCGGCGATGGTCCCGGACCCGGGCCGCACCTGCCTGGGGCTGGAGTACTTCTGCTTCGAGGGCGACGGTCTCTGGACTTCTTCCGACGAGAAGCTTCTGGCGCTGGGACGCCGGGAGCTGGCGATGCTCGGACTCGGCGACCCGGACCGGGTGGTGGACGGCACCGTGGTGAGGGTACCCAAGGCCTATCCGGTCTACGACGCGGAGTACCGGGCCCACCTGGACACCATTCGCGGCTACCTGGACCCCATCCCCAACCTGCACCTGGTGGGGAGGAACGGGATGCACAAGTACAACAACCAGGACCACTCGATGCTCACGGCGATGATGACCGTGTGGAACATGCAGGGGGCCTCGCACGACGTGTGGAGCGTGAACACCGACTTCGACTACCACGAGGAGATCCGCCCGCCCGCCGCCGCGGGGAAGGCGCGCCGCAGGCCCGCTCCCGCGCTGGTGGAGGCCGGATGAGCGTGAGCGCCCCCGCGCAGGGGGCCGGCTCCGCGGATCCCGTGCTCTCGGTGGTGGTGGCCGTTCACGCCGGTGCGGGGGTGCTCCCCCGTACCCTCGCGGCGCTCGCGGCCAGCGACCTCCCCCGCGACCTGTGGGAGCTGGTGGTGGTGGACGACGCCAGCACCGACACGAGCACCCTCATCGCCGCGGAGCACGCGGACGTGGTGGTCCGCCTCCCCGGGAAGCCGCGCGGCCCGGCGTACGCGCGGAACCGGGGCGCCGACGTCGCCCGGGGCGACCTGCTGGTGTTCGTGGACGCGGACGTGTGCGTCCACCCCGACACCCTGAGCCGGTTCGCCGCGTTCTTCGCCTCGGCCCCGGAGGTGAGCGCCGCCTTCGGCTCGTACGACGCGCACCCCACCGCTCCCGGGGTCGTCTCCCAGTTCCGCAACCTGCTCCACCACTACGTGCACCAGCAGGGTGGCGGGAGCGCGGAGACGTTCTGGAGCGGCTGCGGGGCGATCCGGCGGGCCGCGCTCCTCCACGTGGGGATGTTCGACGAGTGGCACTACAGCCGCCCGCAGGTGGAGGACATCGAGATGGGACGCAGGCTCCGCAACGGGGGATACCGGATCGAGCTGAGACCGGAGATCCAGTGTACCCACCTCAAGCGCTGGACGCTGAGGGGGATGGTGGCGACCGACTTCACCGGACGGGGGGTCCCGTGGATGAGGATGCTCCTCCAGGAGGGCGCCGTCTCCGACTTCCAGTCGCTCAACCTGCGGCCGGCGGAGCGCGCGAGCGCCCTCCTGGCCCTGGTCACCGTGGTGTCGCTGGTCGCCGCGGGAGAACTCCTCTCCCTGGAGGGCGTCGCGGTGGCCGCCCTGGCCCTCGCGGGAATGGTGGTGCTCAACTCCGGGTTCTACTTCTTCCTGCTGCGCACCCGCGGCCCCGGGTTCCTGCTGGCCGCCGTCCCCCTTCACTTCCTCTACTACCTCACGGCCACGATCTCGGCGGGCGTGGGCTACCTGACGCACAACCTGCTCGGGGCGCCCGCGCCTCCCCCGGAAGTGGAGGCCCAGCACGCGCTGGGGGTCCGCACCTGGCCGCCCTGTCCGCGCAGGCCGGAGACCGGGCTGTGGGCGGCGCTCCCTCGCTCCCGGTCCGCGAGGGCGGTCCGGTCGTGAGCGGGATCCGGGAGAACCGCCGCTCCGGGAGTGGTGGGACTATCCCGTGGCGGCGGTGACCGCGTGCTCCAGCCCGCCGGGCCCGAACACGTGCTCCGGGTCCAGCCGGTGCACCCCGCGCACGAAGCGGAGCGAGCCGGACGCCGCGCGGATCACCAGGCTCTCCGTGGTGACGCCGAGCCCGCCGGTGTACCGGATCCCCTGGAGGAAGGGGCTGTCGGTGATGGCGGTGGCGGCGAAGAAGGCGTCGTCCGCCGCCAGCAGGTCGTCCAGGGTGAGGACGCGCTCCATCTCCCCTTCCGGGAGTTCCGCGAGGAGCTTCGTCCTCTCGGAGTCGAGCTGGGGCGCGCGGGCTCCCTGCATCCCTCCGCGGAGCGCCCGGACCGCCGCCGCGGCGATCACTCCCTCCGGCGTCCCCCCGATCCCCATCAGCACGTCCACTCCGGTTCCCGGGATCGCGGCCAGGAGGGCGCCCATCACGTCGCCGTCGGTGTGAAGCGAGACGCGGGCGCCCGCGCGCCGGACCTCCTCCACGAGCGCGGCGTGGCGGGGCTTGTCGAGCACGAACACGGTGAGCGACGCCACCGGGCGGCCCAGCGCCTCCGCGATCCGGTGGAGGTTTTCCGTGGGGGTGCGCGTGATGTCGATGGCGTCCCGCGCGGCCTCGCCCACCACCAGCTTGTCCATGTACAGCGAGGCGCCGGGGCGCCACATGCTCCCCCCGGGACTCGCGGCGATCACGGACACGGCGTTGGGGCGGCCGAGCGCCAGGAGCCGGGTCCCCTCCACGGGGTCCACGGCGACGTCCAGGCCGGGGGCGGAGCCGGTCCCCACCCGCTCGCCGTTGAACAGCATTGGCGCCTCGTCCTTCTCGCCCTCGCCGATGACCACGACGCCGTCCATGCACACGGTGGCGAGGACCGCGCGCATGGCGTCGGTGGCGGCTCCGTCGCCCGCCCTGCCGTCGCCGCGCCCCATGAACGGGGCGGCCGAGAGCGCGGCGGCCTCGGTGACGCGCACCAGCTCCATGCCGAGGTTGCGATCGATACGGTCGGTCATCCGGTTTCGCGAGTGGGGAGTGGACGGGCGGGACGGCCCGCAAATGTAGCCGCCCCAGCTCCGAGTGGCGACGGCTCAAGTCGCGGCGCACCGATGCCGACACTCGTTTTGTCGATCGACGCGCACGGTACGCGCCAGGTATCGAGTAAACGAGTCCTCCACCACCCTCTCCCACGGCACCTCATGTGCAAGTACGCCATGCTCCACGGCAAGTCTACCCAGGCTCCCCCCGCCGCGGCCGCCATCCCCGACTGCGACTGCGCCGCAGACCCGGTCGAGGGGCTGAAGAAGATGTTCGTCGACTACTTCCAGGGTAAGCAGATCGAATCGGGCGAGGTCCCCGCGCAGCGTCCCGTCTTCCGCCGCACGCACGGCGTGGTGCACGGCAGGTTCGTCGTGCGCGACGACCTCCCGGAAGACCTCCGTGTGGGGGTGTTCGGCCAGAAGTCGGAGTACCCCGCCTGGGTGCGCTTCTCCAGCGACGTGCAGCCCGGGTCTCCGGACTACAAGGGGACGTGCGGCGTGGGGATCAAACTCTTCGGGGTGGAGGGCGAGAAGGTGATGGCGCCCGACCAGGACGCGACCACGCAGGACTTCCTCCTCGAGAACATCGACGTGTTCTTCGCCAACACGGCGAGGGAGATGTGCGAGTTCACCTACGCCTCCCTCAACGGGAACGGCGACGCCTACCTCAAGGCGCACCCGGTGATGGCGCAGATCCTCAACGAGATGGAGAAGGTGGTTCCCACGGTGCTGGGGACGCCGTACTGGAGCGGGATCCCCTTCCGCTTCGGCGAGGGACGCTACGTGAAGTACAAGCTGGAGCCCGAGACCGTCCCGCCCGGGAACGGGAAGGCGCCGGACTACGACGATCCCTTCTACCTCCGCGCCGACCTGCACGAGCGGATGGGGAACGGCGAGGCGCGCTTCCGCTTCATGGTGCAGCTCCGCACGGACGACGCGACGATGCCGCTGGACGAGGCGACGGTCCGCTGGAGCGAGGTGGAGTCGCCCCCGGTGCACGTGGCGACGCTGATCCTCCCGCTGCAGGACCTCTCGACGCGCGGGCAGGGCGCATACGGCGAGAACCTCGCCTTCAACCCCTGGCACTCCCTCCCCGAGAACGAGCCGGTGGGGAGCATCGCGGAGGCCCGCAAGGTGGCGTACCGCGCCTCCGCGAAGGCGCGCCGCGACGTGAACGGCGTCCCGCTGGGTGAGCCGGTGGAGGTCCGGCCGGCCGAGTTCCGCCCCGGCGAGCCGTACCCGCCGGCGAAGGACACCACGATCGTGCGCGCCGAGATCTTCCCCGCCATCGGGATCGCGCGGATGGGGAACAGCGAGGACTTCTTCGTGGGGCCGGAGGTGGTGGAGCCGGAGCCGCGTCCGGCCGGGTTCTTCCGGGACGGCGCGGGCGCCCTCAAGCGCCAGGCCGCGCGCTTCCGCCTCTACGGCTACAACGCCGCGGGCGAGGTGGTGCGCGAGCTGACGCCGGACTGGGCGGACGTCCACTGGTCGGTGCACGTCGCCAACCGCAAGGCGAGCTGGTACGACTGGGTGCTGGCGCTCGACATCCCCGAGGCCGTCGGGCTGAAGGTCCCCCTCCGCAACCCCTCCGTCACGGGTGAGGGCCGCCGGCAGCTCACCATCGACGGCGGGACTCGCACCATCGAGGGGAAGAGCACGTACGGGAGCGAGTTCCGCTTCCAGGGCGAGTTCCAGGGCACGCCCGTTTACCTGGGCGAGCTGCGCACGGACGAGAACGGACGGCTGCTCTTCCTGGGCGGAACGGGGAAGTCCGGGTCGCCCACCAACATGCCCATCTACGACAAGACCCAGGAGAACGCGTTCATCAACGCGCGGGGATGGTACGACGACGCCTCGGACGGGCCGGTGATGGCGAAGGTGACCATCGAGGGACGCGACATCCCCGTGGAGCCGGCGTGGGTGGTGACGGCGCCGCCCAACTACGCGCCCGACCTGATCTCCGTGCGCACCCTGTACGACCTGCTCACGGACCTGTACGCCCGCAACCACTGGATGGAGCTGCCGGAGCGGCCTTCCTTCACGGAGGACGTGTACCCCATCCTGCAGCGGATGAGCGGCCTGCAGTGGGTGAACCGCGGCTTCGCCACGCAGTTCGGGAAGGGCGGACCCAACGACTTCGAGAACCCCCAGTACGTGGCGCGGCTGGCGCGCGACCCGAAGGCCGGCGGCTTCGACACGTGGGGCGAGCTGCGCCTGCAGGTGTTCGAGTCCTTCCGCCCCCCGAACACCACCAACCCCAGCCCGCTCCCCTGGCCGTGGCTCTACGGCGACGCGGACGAAGCGCCCGGCTTCCCGGACTCGCCCCGCCAGAACCTGGCGCTCACGGAGACGCAGTACCACTACCTCGAGAAGTGGGCGCACGGTGAATTCGTCGCGGACTGGCCCTCCACCCGTGCCCCGGCGCGCGACGTGGACTCGCTCCCGCTGGCGGAGCGGCCGGCGATGCTCACCCGGGCCGCGCTCCACTTCTGCCTGGCGGACGCCTTCCACCCGGGATGCGAGGTGACCTGGCCGATCCGGCACCTCAGCATGTACACCTCGCCCTTCCGCATCCGCCACCGGCCGGAGGGCGTGCCGGAGCGTGACTACGGCCCGGTGCTCACGCAGGAGATCGCGCTGGCCCCCGACGGGCCCCTCGTGGCGCAGGGCCCGGGCGACCTGACGCGCTGGATGGGTCTCCCCTGGCAGGAGGACACCGCCTTCTGCCGCTCGGGCTACCCGCCCAGCCCCGACCCGTACCTCCCCACCTTCTGGCCCGCCCGGGTGCCCAACCAGGTGCTCTCGGCGGCCGACTACGAGAGGGTGATGAACACGGACCTCCCGCGGGAGGAGCGCCTGGCGGCGTTCTCGCGGCGCGTGGACTGGACGCGCCTCCTGAACGACAACGCGCCCGCGCAGGACCAGATGATGGCGATGGTCCACCGCTTCGGCGACATGGGGCTGGTGGCGGTCCGCCCCGGTCCGGAGGGCGACCCGGACTTCCCGCCGGTGATGATGGTGGAGACGGCGATCGGGGCGCCGGCCGGGAAGATGGTCTGGAGCGCCGGGCTGATGAAGGCGGCGGCACCCGCGGCGGCGACGGCCCGTCACGCCCACGTGGAGGGCCGGCCGGCCGGCCGGCGCGCGGTGGTCCATGCGATGGCGGACGACCGCGGGACGGAGCGGAAGCGGGAGGTGCAGCCCGCCGCACCGATGACGCCGGAGCCCGCGGAGACCTCCGCGTCGTGACCGGAGCCCCACGCTTCGAGGCCGTGGTCGCCGGTGGCGGCCCGGCCGGAGCGGCGGCGGCCCTCGCGCTCGCGCGCGGGGGCCGTCGTGTGCTCCTCCTGGACGAATCCCGCGCCGGGGACTTCCGGGTGGGGGAGGCGCTCCCCCCGGCGGGGCGCCCCCTCCTGCGGGAGCTGGGCGTCCTGGAGCGCTTCCTGGACGACGGACACCTCCCCTGCCACGGGAACCTGTCGGGCTGGGGTGCTCCGGGGTTGGCGGGGACGGACTTCCTGCTGGACCCGAACGGACACGGCTGGCACCTGGACCGCACCCGCTTCGACGCGTCGCTCCGCGAGGCGGCCCGGGTGGCGGGCGCGGTGGTTCGCTCCGGGGCGAGGGTGTCCGCCACGGAGGCGGACCCCGGAGGCGGGTGGAGGGTTTCGCTCTCCTCCGCCGAGGGGGACGAGGAGGTGGCCTGCGGATGGTTGCTGGACGCCACGGGCCGGCGCTGCTCTCTCGCCCGGCGGGGCGGCGCCGCGCGTCTCCCGGAGGATGCCCTGATCGCCTTCTACGCCCGCTACCGTCCGGGGCGGGACGGCGACCGCGACTCGCGCACGCTGATCGAGTCGGTGCCGGACGGGTGGTGGTACACGGCGCTGGTGCCTTCCGGCGAGCGGGTGGTGGCGTTCCTCACGGACGCGGACCTCGCGGACCGGCCGGCGCTCCTCTCCCCGGAGGGGTTCGCGAGGCGCCTGGAGGAGACGGAGCACGTCCGCGCGGTGCTGGAGTCGTTCGGGTACGCGCTCCACGACCGGCCGCGCGGGACGGACGCGGGGAGTGCCCGCCTGGACCGCTTCTCCGGCCCCGGGTGGCTTGCGGCCGGGGACGCGGCGGTGTCGTTCGACCCGCTCTCCTCGCAGGGGATCCGCACCGCCCTGTACACGGGGACGCGGGCCGGGGAGGCGCTCCACGCCCACCTCGGAGGCGACGCCGACGCGCTGGAGGGCTACACGCGCGTGCTGGAGCAGGTGTACGGCGCGTACCTCCGCCATCGAGCGGAGTTCTACCGCTACGAGCGGCGGTGGTCCGACCGGCCGTTCTGGGCGCGGCGGCACGCCTGGGGGGGGTGAGTGCGGTTGGGCGGAATCCGGCCGGAAACACCGAATCTACGCGAAAGCCCCGATGCCGCGCATGCGGCCTTGGGGCTTTCGCTCGTTCCTGCCTCAGCACGTCCAGGTGTCGATTCCGACGGCAATGACCGACCATCTCTGCATTCTGGATCGAGTTCCTTTCGCAACCGTCATGGGTGGCTGCCATTCGATGGTATGGGGGGAATTCCCCACACACCTCGCGGGTGACCCCCGACTGCGAATAGAATCGTTCGGGGCCAGCTTGAGACGCCGGCCCAGCGTGCACCGCGCCGGGCGTAGTCCCTTTGCGCTCGGGTCGGTCCAGGTGCGCACCGGGGCCGACGTAGGCCCCATCCGCCTCGCGCCGACGAACGTCTTCGACTACGTTTTCAGCCGAAGCAGCAAACGCCTCATGTACGCTCTCGGCACCGAGGATCGCGTGCGTCCGGGAGATTCACGCACCTACAGCTCCCGCCCCAGCGGGCGATTCCGAGCGGGCGACCTCTTCGGCACGGTCGAGAATGTCGGGTAAGAAGTACGAGTTCCAGCCGGGCGACTCGATGCCCGGGCGTTCGATTCGAACAGGGACCAAGGCGGCGTTCTGAGCGCTCCAACCCTCTGATGCGCACCCGGCATTTCCGCCACCCGGCGCTGGCCCTCATGGGGGCCGTCCTGTTCCTCTTCCTGGGCATCTCCAGTGCCCAGGGGATGAACCGCTGCGCCCACCATGCCACCACCCACTCGGATGTGGACGCGGTGGCTCCGGCGGAAGTGGAGGCCACACCGGCGGACCACGCCCCTCTTCATCATCACGGGAAACACGCCGACGCATCTCCCGGTCACCCGGACGAGTCGCGCGACGACGACCAAGAATCCTCGCCCCACGGCTGTGACTGCGGCGTCTTCTGTGTAGGAATGACGGGCCCGCCTCCGGTGGAACCGGGGGCGGTGCGCCTCTTCTTCACCTGCGTCACACCTACCACCGAGGTACTTCTCCCGGGCTCCGGCGAGGACCTGGAGCCCATCTGCAGGATTCCATACCTGCTCCCCTTCCCCAATGCCCCCCCGCTCCCTCCCTGTAGCGGCTTCCCCCTTCCGGGAACGCCCTTTCACACGAGCGTCCTCATCCTGCGTGGCTGACCGCCGATCCACCTGAGCTTTCGTGGCTCGGGAGGGTCGGACCTGCCGGATCGTGCCGGATCGTGCCGGATCGCGGTACCGCTGGAGACCACGTCGTTCGTGGTGTTCGGGGGCGCCGGCTTCCCGGCATCCAGCAGAGGAGCCGGTTTGCCTCACGGGAACGAAAACAGGACCTGAACGGCCCCGGCGAAGGTGCTGTCGAGGGTGCTCTGCCCGCGGTTTCCCGTGAAGGGACCGCGCGGGGCGTCTCTCCATTCCCGGACCCGGCACACTCACGGTGCCAGGGACGGCATTCCGCGGCCGTATCGACCGAATCGGCGCCCCTTCCCACTTTTCCCGGGGAGAGGGCATCCCATGATGCTATGTCCGAACGAGGAGTGGGCTACACGATGAACTTTTTCGACATTTCCCCAACCGCCCTCCGTCGGTGGGCGGTCGCGGCTCTGGTGCTTCCGGCCCTGCTGCTGGTTGGAACGGTCATGCCGGGCGCGGCCCAGCAGACGGCCGCCATCCGAGGGCTCGTCTCCGACCAGGCGGGCGCCGCCGTCGCCGGCGCGAAGGTGGAGCTCGTGGGCGCCGGGGCCGTGCTCCGTGGCGCCGCCACAGACGCTGCAGGCCGTTTTCGATTCGAGGGACTGGACTCCGGCGAGTACGTGGTCCGCGTCACGGTCGCTGACTTCCTGCCGATCGAACGCCCGGTGACGGTCCGTGCTTCCGCTTCCGTCGTGGTCGACGTCCGGCTCGAGGCGCTCGAGCTCTCCGGTTTCGTCGTGACCGCGACGCGGTTGAGGGCGGAGATCGAGGCCCAGCGAGCCCTGACGCCCGGTGGCGTAACCGTCGTGGAGGGCGACGACCTGTTTCGCCGGCCCGTCAATGGCCTCGCCGACATGCTCCGCTACGTGCCCGGCGTGTGGGCCGAGAGCAGCGCTGGAGGTGACGAGCTGTTCATCTCCAGCCGCGGCTCCAACCTGGACGCGATCGACTACGACAGGAACGGGGTCAAGCTGCTGCAGGACGGTCTGCCCATCACCGCGGCCGACGGCAACAACCACAATCGCGTCGTCGATCCCCTCAGCGTGCGCTACGCCGTCGCGGCCCGCGGCGCCAACGCACTGACCTACGGCGCGAGTACGCTGGGCGGCGCCATCGACTTCGTCTCACCCACGGCGCGCAACAGCGCGCCGGTGTCCGTGTTGTTCAACAGCGGCAGCCATGGCCCGTTCAACGGCCGTGCCACGGTCGGCGCCGCCGGCGAGAGGCTCGACGGCCTGCTGACGGTGGAAGGCCGCCAATGGGACGGATACCGCGACCACAGCAGCCAGAAGCGCTGGGGGCTCTACTCCAACGCCGGCTGGAAGGTCTCGGACGCGGTAGACGTTCGCGTGTTCGGGACGTACCTCGACAACTCCCTGCTTCTTCCCGACGCCCTCACGCGCGACGAAGTGAGCGCCGACCCCAACCAGGCGAGCAGCGCCGCGCTCGGGGGCAACTACGGGAAGGACCTCACCTCCGCACGCGCCGCGGCCCGGTTGACGTGGACACCGGGAGCGAACCGATCGTTGATGGTCGGTGTGTCTTACGAGGCACAATCGCTCTATCACCCGATCGTCGACAAGATCCTGGTGGACTTCGACGGGGACGGACCGATGCCACCGGTCGAGGTGTTCAGCCTCCTCATCGATACCGACCATCGCGATCTCGGCGCCGTGGTCCGCTACGGCCACGTGGTCGGCGCGCACGACCTGGTGATGGGCGTGAACTACGGAAGCGGTTCGGTCGAAGGCGGCAACTACCTCAACGACGGTGGTCGACCGAACGGTCTCCGCGAGCACGTCGACAACCGCGCCGAAGGCATCGAGGCGTACCTGATGGACCGCTGGCGCGCGTCCGATCGGTGGACGCTCGTCTTCGGGGCACAATACGTGGGAGCTGGGCGCGACGTGCGCACGACCGATGCGACGAGCGGCGCCGTGAACAATCCGAAGCGGCGCTACGAAGCGATCAACCCGCGCGTCGGCGCCATCGCCTCATTGACTCCCTCGGTGGAAGCGTACGGCAACGTCAGTCGGCTGTTCGAGGCGCCGACCACGTTCCAGATGGAGGACGACGTGCGCGGCGGCGACGCGACGCTGGAGCCGATGTCGGGAAGGGTGGCGGAGGTGGGGCTGCGATCCACCCCCAGCCAATCGCTCGGCACCCGCTGGACGTGGGACATCACGGGATACTATTCGCTCATCCGCGACGAGATCCTGTCGGTCGACGATCCCGACGCGCCGGGCACCAGCCTGACGACCAACGTCGACAGGACCGTGCACGCCGGCATCGAGGCGCTCGGCAGCGTGAGCATCCCGGTAGGCGACCGGCACCGCATCGATCCGCTGGTGAGCCTGACGATCAACCGGTTCCGCTTCGACGACCACCCGGTCTACTCGAACAATTCGCTCCCCGCCGCACCGACGTTCGCCGCACGCGGCGAAGCGCTCTACCGGCACGCCGGCGGCATGCACTTCGGCCCCACCTTCGACTTCGTAGGAAAGCGGTACGCGGACTTCACCAACACCTATCCCGTCGACGGCTACGCGCTGTTCGGGCTGCGGACCGGCTGGTCCACCCAGCGCTGGGAGCTGTTCGGCGAAGTGCGCAACGTGCTCGACACGGACTACATCGCCACCGTCCGCGTACACAATTCCGCCGCGACCGGTGCGCGCGCGCTGTATCCCGGCTCGCCGCGGTCGGTCTACATCGGCGCGCGATTCTCGTACTGAAGATCGAGATCGGCCTCGGTCAGGGGCGGGCATTCCCGCCCCTGACTTTCGCGGAATTGATTTCTCTGACACTGGAACTCTGCAAACGCTCATGTCCAGGTTCGACCACAAGTCCGATCTCGAGAAAAGGGTCGGCGTCGCTACGCGGGCCGCGCCGCCGACGGGCGCGGGGAGCGCTCGATGAGCACCGGTCCGCTGCGGGAAACCCGCCGTTTCTACCTTGCCGCGTGGCGCTGGCATTTTTACGCAGGGTTGTTCGTGGTTCCCTTTCTCCTGGTGCTCGCCGCCACCGGTCTGGTGATGCTGCTGAGCCAGCCCATCGACGCGGTTCGGCACCGCGATTGGCTGCGAGTGGCTCCGGCGGGCACCCCGCTGTCACCGGAGGAGCAGGTCCGCAGGGTGGCCGCCGCGTACCCGGAGGCGACGGTCGCGATGTACATTCCTCCTCCCGAGCCGGATCGTTCTGCGCAGGTTTCGATCGTTCCAGGCCACGGTGCGGGAGGCCACACGGGCCACGGCGGCGAGGCGTCGCTGACCGTTTACGTCGACCCTTACAGCGGAAGCGTGCTGGGCTCCCAGGACCCGCTACGCACCGCGTACGGCTGGGCGAACGCGGTGCACGGGACCCTGCTCATGGGCACCTTCGGAGAGCTGCTGATCGAGGTCGCGGCGGGTTTCGGGGTGCTGCTGGTCGCGACCGGGCTCTTCCTCTGGTGGCCGCGTGACGGGGAGAGGGCAGTGTTCCGGCCGAAGGTGCGTGGCCGTCGCAGGCTCGGCTGGCGGGCCCTGCACGCCGCCGTCGGAATCTGGAGTTCGGGGATCCTTGCGTTCTTCCTCCTGTCCGGCCTCGCCTGGACGTTGATCTGGGGCGGGCGGCTCGTACAGGGCTTCAACAGCCTGCCGCCGGCACAGATGGAATCGCCGGGGGCAGCGCTCACGCACGAGTCACTCAACCATGGCCCGCTGAGGCAGGTTCCCTGGGTGCTGGAGCAGACTCGCATGCCGAGTTCCGGCACGCTCCACGGTCTGGACGGGATCCCCGAGGGGATGCCGGTGAGCCTCAACACCGTCGTGGCGTTCGCGCGCGACAACGGCTTCACCGGCTACCGGGTCAACTTTCCGCGGGATTCGCTGGGGGTGTGGACGGTCGCGGCGGCGACGATGAGCAAGGACGTCGCCGACCCGCGACGCGATCGAACGCTGCACCTCGACCAGTATACCGGGCGCGTCCTCGCCGACTACCCGTTCGCGGAGTACCCGTGGATGGGGAAGGCGATGGCCGCGGGGATCTCGCTGCACCAGGGGAACCTCGGCCCCGTGAACCTGGTCGCGAACGTCCTCTTCTGCCTTGCCGTGATCGCCCTCTGCGTGAGCGGGGTGGTCATGTGGTGGATGAGGCGGCCCGCGGGGGTCCGCCGGCTGGTCCCGCCGCCGATGCCGAAGGACGTGCGTACCTGGCGGCGAGCGGCGGTCCTGATGCTGGTGATCTCGCTCGCCTTCCCTCTCGTCGCACTCACCCTCGCCGTCGTGGCGCTCCTCGACTTCGGGATCATCTCACGAGTGCCGGCGCTGCGTACCGTGTTGAAATGATGCACTTCCCCTGTCGAGAACGGGCGGCGTGAAGGCAGGGCCGATCGGGACCGGCCCTGTGGCGTCGACATCGCCGCGGTGCGCACCAGCGCGTTGGACGCGCTGGTGGCGCTCTCACGCGTCAACGTCTCATCGAGACCGCTCGCCGCCGGGCGAGAAAGGCGTGGAGCAGGATTACGCCCTGCGTACCGGGTAGCGCAGGTGCGTAACACCGACGCCCGGAACCACGATCGGGTCGCCCAGGACGGCCGGCGTGCCGGCGAGGTGGTCGAAGAGTCGAACTCCGGAGCCGAGAAGGACCGCCGCGACGTCGACGTGGATTTCGTCCAGGAGGCCGGCATTCAGCAACTGCTGGACGGTGTCGGCGCCGTGGACCCCGACGTCCTTCCCGGCGGCGGCGGCTCTGGCCTGCTTCACAGCGCTTTCGATACCGTCGGTAACGAACTGGACGGTCGAGCCGGGCCGCGGCCATCCAGTGGGGATCTGGTGGGTAAGGACGAAAGCGGGACCCCATGCGTGATTTCCGCCCCAGCCGTGCGCGACCTCGAACGTGCGTCGGCCGGTGAGCACGGCACCGAGTCCGGCCCAGAGACCGCGAAGGTGCTCGGCGCTCGGCCCGGATACCCTGAACGTCATGGGGTCCGCCCCTCCGGCGTGGAATTCGACGTCCCCCGAGTTGAAGTACCAGTCGAACACTTCGGCCACGCCATCGTCGAGATCGGCGACATAGCCGTCGAGCGACATGGACATGATTGCGACGACCTTCGACATTGCGATGTTCCTTTCCAGGGGTGGAGACTGCGTTCAGGGGATCGCACGGAGACCGCGGGAGCGGAACTTTCCACGCGCTTCACGAGGTCATCGGAGTACCGCGTCCTGGTTCTCCTGTCGAAGGCGTGTGTGTCCTCGCTCCGTCGACACGTCGAACGAAAGGTGCCGAATTCGACAACGCGCCACCGGGGCCGTCCCGCCCCTACCCGACCGACAGTGAACCCAAGAGGCGATTGGATGATGCGATATTCGAAGCGTGTCCTCCCCATCCTGCCGGTCCTCGCCGCCGCGTGCGTCGGGGCTGCCGCGGCGCAAGCCTCACCGCCCCGACTCCGGGTTCTCGGCGATTCCGACCGGATCGTTCTCCACGACCTCCGCGGCGCCGCGTTCAACGGGACCGAACTGGCGGCCCTCACGGACCCGGAGCCCGGCGTTCACGTGTTCGCCGGGACCGGTTACCGCGGCTGGGGCGGCAAGGGCAACGGGCCGGCCGAGCTGGAGAACCCGGACCGGGTCGCCTGGACCGGCGGCCGGATCCTCGTCCACGATTTCCGTGCCGCCAACGGGAAGATCGTCTCGTACGACAGGTCCGGCCAGCTCCTGGCGGTGCGCTCCACGGGGTCGTGCGGCCTCGCCCGGGGGCTGCAGGTGACCGGTCCGGATACGCTCCTCTCCTCCATCGACTTCGGGTCGCGGCGGCGGGCGATCGTGAAGCTCGCGGGCGAGCGCTGCGACACCATCGCCCGCTACACGGTCCCCGAGCAGGTCCGGCTCACCGCCCCGGGGAGCCCGTCGCTGACGCTCTCGCCCCCGTTTGCGGCCGGGCCCCTCTGGGCGGCGCTGCCAGGACGGCGGGTCGCGGCCTGGAGCGGGGTCGCCCCGGCCATCCTGGTCCTCGACACGCACGGACGCACCGTGGGACAGCTCCCGCTCCCCCGGACTCGGTTCCCGGTGACGAGGGCGGATCGCGAATGGTGGATCGCGCGGGAGATCCCGGAAGACTTCATGGGCCGAAAGGTGTTCGAGCCGCTGCGCCGGAAGGCGCGCGACGAGATGGAGTTCCCGAGCCACTTCCCCGTGGCGATCGCGTTCCTCGCGGACCCGGACGGGGGCGTGTGGCTCAAGCGGACGACGAGCGGGAGCGGCGAGGTCTGGACCCTCGTGACGACCGGAGGCGAACGGGAGAGCTTCAAGCTCCCCGCGGGACGCGAGCTGCTGGCGGTGGGTGCCACGGAGCTGGCGGTGAGGGCCCGGGACGACCTGGACGTGGAGACCCTCGAGATCTACCGGAAGCCGCAGGCATGAAACGAGGCTCGGGGAAACCGCATCAGACTGCGGCGATCTCAGCGCTGTTGCAGGCGCTCCCGAAATACTCCGACCTCGCCGGGTGAGGAGATCGTCGGCGACGTGATCCGGGCGGACTACTGCGCCTTTCGAGGCGGCACGGAGGGCTGGGCGCTCTTCCCGCGCTCCGCGTCCCTGCGCGCCCGGGTCGCTTCCACGCGCTCCCGGAACCCTTCCCTCCGCTCCCGCTCGGCTTCCTGGTCGCGGATCTTCACCCAGGTCGGGTCGATGTCGACGAAGTCGTCGGCGGACCGGAGGATCCGGATCCGGTAGGACCCGACCTGGATGGAGTTTCGCTTCCACTCTATCTCAGCCGCCACAGCCAGGCTGTCATTGAGGGCTTGGATCCGCGAATCCATCCGGGGACCCATCCGGGCCGCCGGGGTGGAGGGCTCGGGAGGGCTCTGCGAAGAGGGGGAAGGCGCGGCCAGCAGGCGCGGATCCCTGAGCCCGCCCCGCAGGAGGTCTACGGCGTTCCGCCGCCCCTCCGGGAGCCGGGTCTCACCGGAAATCTCCGGGTTCGCCGCGGGTGCCACGTGAGCCGGGGCGCCATCGGGAGGGTCGGACGACGGGGCTCGCACCCGGCTTTCACCTTCGACGGGAGCCACCAGCGGGACGGACGGGCGCTCCTCGCTCGGGAAATCGGGAAACGAGGAGATGTCCAGCAGCCGCACCTCCTCCAGGGGCCCGCCAGCGGAGATGGAGGGCGGAGGAGAGACCGGAAAGCGTAGCACCGCGAACAGCGCGGCGTGAAGCCCGGCCGACAGCGCCATCGCGGCCACGCTGGAGCGCCATCCACTCCCCTGCCCTCCCGGCAAACCGGATCCTCGGAAGCGGCCCGGTCTCATGACCCGCGGATCGACCGGCACGACGGGGTACGGCATCCCTCTCGCCCGAACCGCGCAAACGGAACCTGGCTGGAGCTTCGCGGACTTGCGGGCATGCCGACTCGGGGCGAGGAGGCCGGTAGGGAGGAGTGGCGGCAATGCAGGTGGCGCGACCCACAGCGTACCAGCCCCGGTGCCAGGAGGTTCCCATCTCCGACCCCTCGGCACGTTCCGACACGGATGGGCGTGCGCTACCTTGTTCCCTTACCGGGATCCCCCGGGCCCTGCGAGTCATGGACGCGATCCAGCCCCGCCTCGCCCCAGGCCGGCTCACGACTACTCACACGGTGACGAAATGGGCTTTCCCGTAGACGAGGCGCGGATCATGGACGCCGAACGACAGCTCGGCCGCTCGTTCCCCCGGCCCCTTCGGGCCCGCCTGGCCCGCGACAACGGCGGCGAGGTCGAAGCCGACGGGGACGATTGGACGCTCCATCCGGTTTGGGATCCCACCGACCGGAAGCGGATGGCCCGCACGGCCGGCCACGTCGTCCGGGAGACCGGGCAGGCCCGCGAGTGGTCCGGCTTTCCCGCGGACGCCGTCTCCATCGCGGCGAACGGGACGGGCGACCGCCTGATCCTCCGATCCGGCTCCGACCGGGTGGAGCTGTGGGATCACGAGACGGGCGAATCCAGTCCGGTCGACGTGGACGGGCGGTAGCCCCGCCCGGCACCACCCGTCAGGTGGTGATCGCGACCTTGAGCACGCCGTCGCGCTGGTGGGCGAACAGGTCGTACGCCTCCTCGATCCGCGCCAGCGGGAAGCGGTGCGTGACCAGGGGGCGCAGGTCGGCGCGGCCGGACTCCACCAGGCCCATCAGCCGACGCATGCGCTCCTTCCCGCCGGGGCAGAGCGTGGTGACCAGCGACTGGTCGCCGAGCCCCGCGGCGAAGGCGTCGAGCGGAATCGTCAGCTTGCCGGAGTAGACCCCCAGCGACGAGAGCGTCCCGCCGGGCTTGAGGACGCGGAGGCAGCTCTCGAACGTCTGCTGCGTCCCCAGGGCCTCGATGGCGACGTCCACCCCCCGGCCGTCCGTGAGCCGCAGGATCTCCTGCACGGGGTCGGCGGCGCGGTAGTCCACCACCACGTCGGCGCCCATCCGCCTCGACATCTCCTGCCGCTCGGGGATGCCTTCCACGGTGATGATCCGGGATGCGCCGCGGAGCCGCGCGCCCAGCGTGGCGCACAGGCCGATGGGCCCCTGCGCGAACACCGCGACCGTGTCGCCGATGCGGATCCCTCCCCGCTCCGCGCCCCCGAACCCGGTGCTCATGATGTCCGGGCACATCAGCACCTGCTCGTCCGAGAGCCCCTCCGGGACCGGGGTGAGGTTCGCCATGGCGTCCGGGACCCGGAGGTACTCGGCCTGGGCACCGTCGATGGTGTTCCCGAACTTCCAGCCGCCCATGACCTTCCCTCCGCGGAGGCACTGCGAGAGGTGCCCGTCCAGGCAGGCGTAGCACTGTCCGCAGGGGGTGATGGCGCCCACGATCACCCGCTGCCCCTCCGTGTAGCCGGTGACGCCCGTTCCCAGCTCGTGGATGACGCCCACGGGCTCGTGCCCGACGATGCGGCCGGGGGTGACCGGGTACTCGCCCTTGAGGATGTGGACGTCGGTCCCGCAGATGGTGGTGGTGGTCACCCGGATCACGGCCTCGCCGGGGCCGGCCGTGGGGACCGGCCGCTCCTGCAGCTCGATGCGGCCCGGAGAGACGAACACCGCCGCCATCATGGTCTTCGTGGCGGAGCCGGGCCGCGGCCCGGCAGGGGTCGCGAGGGTTTCGGTCGTGGCGTCCATGCGTCCTCCTGGGGTCAGCACTCGGGGTCGTAGTCGCGCCGCGCGGGGAACGGCGGGCGGCCCTCCTCCCCACCGTCCGGCCGGCGCCGGCCGTGCTCCCGCGGCGCCTCGGGCACCGCCGCCGGCCTCGTCTCCTCCCGGGGCGGCGGCTTCACCCGGACCTTCCGCGGCGCCCGCGGGCGCGCAGGCTCCTCGCTCATCGCCGCCTCCGGGGATGGGGAGTCCGCCGCGGCCGGGAGGGTGCGCGGGGAGGCGCGGCGCGGCCGGACCGGCCGGCGGGCGCCGCGCCCCCTCCCGCGGTTCCGTCCGCGGCGCGCTCCGCATCCAGCACCTGGAGGGTGGCCCGGAGGACCGCGTCCGGGTTGAGGGAGATGCTGTCGATCCCCTCCTCCACCAGGAAGCGGGCGAACTCCGGGTAGTCGCTGGGCGCCTGGCCGCAGATCCCGATCGGCCGCCCGGCGGCGTGGACCTCGCGGATGGCGCGGGAGATGGTGAGGGTCACGGCGGGGTCCCTCTCGTCGAAGAGCGCCGAGACCTGGGCCGAGTCGCGGTCCACGCCCAGCACGAGCTGGGTGAGGTCGTTGCTCCCGATGGAGAAGCCGTCGAAGACTTCCGCGAACTCGCGGGCGAGCACGACGTTGGAGGGGATCTCGCACATCACGTAGACTTCCAGGCCGTCGCGCCCCCGCTCCAGCCCGTTGCGGGCCAGCTCCTCCAGGACGCGCCGCCCCTCCGCCACGGTGCGGCAGAAGGGGACCATGACCTTCATGTTGCGGAGCCCCATCTCGTCGCGGACCCGGAGCAGCGCCCGGCACTCCAGCGCGAACCCCTCCCGGTAGCGGTCGTCGTAGTAGCGCGAGGCGCCGCGGAAGCCCAGCATGGGGTTCTCCTCGCGGGGCTCGAAGGCGGCGCCCCCCAGCAGCCCCGCGTACTCGTTGGTCTTGAAGTCGGAGAGGCGGACCAGCACCTCCCTCGGCCAGAACGCCGCCGCGAGGGTGCCGACTCCCTCGGAGAGGCGCTGGACGAAGAAGTCGCCCGGCGCGGCGCACCCGGCGGCGATGCGCTCCACCTCGGCGCGCTCGGCCGGGTCCGCTACGCGCTCCGGGTGGAGGAGCGCCAGGGGGTGGACGCGGATGTGGGAGCCGATGATGAACTCCACCCGCGCCAGCCCCACCCCGTCGCAGGGGAGCGAGGAGAGCCCGAACGCCTCGCCGGGGTTGCCGACGTTGACGAGGATGCGGGTGCGGGGACGCGCGAGGGAGGCCAGGTCGGTGCGCTCCACCCGCACCGGGAGGCGTCCCCGGTAGACGTGCCCCTCCGAACCCTCCGCGCACGACACCGTCACGTCCTCGCCGTCCGGGATCCGGGCGGTGGCCGTCTCCGTCCCCACGACGGCGGGGATCCCCAGCTCCCGCGCCACGATGGCGGCGTGGCAGGTGCGCCCCCCGCGGTCGGTGACGATGGCGGCGGCGCGCTCCAGCACCGGCTCCCAGTCCGGGTCGGTCATCCCGGTGACCAGCACCTCCCCTTCGCCCAGGTGGTCGAGGTCGCGCACGTCGCGGATGACGCGGGCCTTCCCCTGCCCCACCTTCTCCCCCACCGCGCGCCCCGTGGCGAGGAGAGGGCCGGTGCCCTCCAGGACGTGTCGCTCCAGGACCGCCCCGGCGCTGCGGACGTGCACCGTCTCCGGGCGGGCCTGGAGCATCCACAGCTCGCCGGTGACGCCGTCGCGAGCCCACTCCATGTCCATGGGGGTGGGGGCGCCGCGCCGGGCGGAGTAGTGGTCCTCCACCACGCAGGCCCAGCGGGCCAGGGCGAGCACCTCGTCGTCGGTGAGGACGTAGCGGGCCCGGTCTTCCGGGGGCACCGGCACGCTGCGGGTCCGCGGCGTGCCGCCCTCGTCGTAGACCACCTTCAGCTCCTTGGATCCCAGCCGGCGCTGGAGCACCGGGCGGAACCCCTGCTTCAGGGTGGGCTTGAAGACCAAGTACTCGTCGGGGTTCACGGTGCCCTGCACCACGCTCTCGCCCAGCCCGTACGCGGCGTTGACGAGCACGGCGTCGCGGAAGCCGCTCTCGGTGTCGATGGAGAACATCACCCCTGCGGCGCCCAGGTCCGCGCGCACCATCTTCTGCACGCCCACGGACAGCGCCACCTGGAGGTGGTCGTAGCCGCGCTCGGCGCGGTAGACGATGGCGCGGTCGGTGAAGAGGGACGCGAAGCACTTCCGGACGGCGTCCAGCAGCATGGGCTCGCCGCGGATGTTGAGGTAGCTCTCCTGCTGGCCCGCGAAGCTGGCTTCGGGAAGGTCTTCGGCGGTGGCGCTGCTCCGCACCGCCACGTCGCACTCCGCGCCGTACTCGGCCTCCAGGCGCCGGTACCCGCGACGTACGTCTTCGGCGAGGTCGGCGGGAAGCTCGGCCTCCAGGATCGCGGTGCGTACGCGCAGCCCCGCTTCCCGGAGCCGGCCCAGGTCGCTCACGTCGAGCCCCCGGAGCGCGGCCTCCACCTCGACCCGGACGCTGCCGGCGCGCAGGAACTCCCGGTACGCCTCCGCCGTGGTGGCGAAGCCGTCCGGGACCCGGACCCCGAGGGGTCCGAGCGCGCGGCGCATCTCCCCGAGGGAGGCGTTCTTCCCTCCCACGCGGGGGACGTCGTCCAGGGTGATCTCGTCGAACCGGAGGATCCGTGACTCGCTCATCGTTCCTCCACGGGGCGCGGGGGCGCGGCCGGCGTCGCGCCACGCAACTTGCGGCGGCGGCGGCGCGGAGGCCGTGGGGTGGGGCGTGACTTCCCTGTGGGGAAACCCTGGAGAGGAGCGTCGCGGGACCTTCCGGGTCAGCTCGCGGAGGTCCGGGTGCCGGCGAAGCGGTGAAGCGAGAAGGGGGAGAGGTCGAGCGGGTAGGGTTCGCCGAGCGCGAGGGAGGCGACGGCCTCGCCGATGGCGCTCGCGAACTTGAAGCCGTGCCCGGAGCAGGGGCTGGCGACCACGACGCGGGGGTTTCCCGGGTGAAGGCCCAGGACGAAGTGCGCGTCGGGGGTGTTGGTGTAGAGGCAGACGGAGGTGTCGAGGAGGGGCCCGGCGGCGCCGGGGAGGAGGCGGCGCAGGAGCGTACGGACGGGTGCCTCGTCGTCCGGGGTGGTGTCGCGGGCGACGTCGCGCGGGGTGGTGCGGGCGCCCTCGTGGTGGACCTGCGCCTTCACCCCCTCGCCGAAGTCCGGGAAGGTGGCGACGATCCGGCCGGGCTCGTGCTCCCAGAGCGCGATGGGACACCGCGCCGGGCCGAACGCCGCCGGCTCCTCCGCGGGGCGGTACCAGTGGAAGGTCTGCCGCTCCACCCACAGGGGAAGCTCCAGGCCGCCCAGCAGCTCGGGGATCCACGGCCCCGCGGCGAGCACCAGCCGGTCCGCGGCGTACGTGCCCCGCGCGGTGGTGACGCGCACTCCCGCGTCGTCCGCCGTCCACCCGGTCGCCGCCTCGCCGAAGCGGAACTCGGCGCCGTGTGCCCGCGCCAGCGAGAGGTGAGCCTCGACGCACGCCTCGGGGAAGAGGATCCCCGCCCGGTGCTCCAGGAGCGCCACCATCCCCTCCGGCACCCGGAACTGCGGGAAGGCGCTCCGCGCCTCGGCGGACGTGAGCACCTCGTGTGGGATCGCGTGTTCCCCGGCGCTCGCCCTGGCCCCGGCCACCAGGGCGCCTTCCTCGTGCCCCACCATCAGCCCGCCGGTGCGGACGAAGAGGGTCCGCCCGCACGCCTCCTCCACCTCCGCCCAGCGCTCGTAGGCCCGGCGCACCAGCGGCACGTACAGCGGGTGCTCGTAGTAGGCCTCCCGGATGATGCGGGTGCCGCCGTGGGTGGAGCCCATGCGGTGGGGTGGGGCGAAGGCGTCCAGGGCGAGCACCCGGTGCCCGCGCTCCGCCAGGCGGTACGCCGCGGCGCCGCCCATGGCTCCCGCGCCCACCACGATCACGTCGTACGTTCGGTGCATGGCTGCCTTCGTCGGTCGTGAAGGAGTGGCGCGGGCGGCGGCACCCGCAGGCCCCGGCAGGTGTATCCACACCACCTGTCGCATATGTGCCGGGGAGTGACGGGGGCGGGCCGCCCCGGCTCCGCCGCGTCTCCCTATCCCACCGGAGTCTCCGTTGCGCATTCACGGACTGCTTCTCGCGCTCTGCGTCGCTGCGCCGGCGTGCGGCCGCCCCGCCGACGCGGAATCTCCGGTGTCCGGCGGGGTGCCGGTGGAGGCGCGCTTCGGCGGCACCGCGGTGGTGGGCGTTCCCTCGGACTTCCAGGCGCTTAGCCCGCTGGGGGTCGGGAACGCCGCGAGCGACGGGGTGGAGCGGGAGCTGCTCTTCGCGCCGCTGGTTAGGTACGACGAGTCGCTCCGGCCGGTTCCCTGGCTGGCCGAGCGGTGGGACACCGTCCGCGTGGCGCCGGATTCGCTGGAACTCACCTTCCGGCTGCGTCGGGACGTACGCTGGCACGACGGCGAGCCCACCACCGCGCGCGACGTGGCGTTCACCTTCCGGCTCGCGACGGACCCGCGCACCGCGTACGCCGGGCGGGGGTTCTTCTCCCGGTACGACCGGCGCGTGGAGGTGCCGGACTCGTTCACCGTCCGCTTCCGGCTCCGCGCGCACCCGGGGTTCATGGAGGGGTGGTACCGGACCCCGCCCCTCCCGGAGCACCTGTACGCGGAGGTGCCGCCGGAGCAGGTGGGGCACCACCCTTCGTGGAGCCGGCACCCGGTGGGGAACGGCCCCTTCCGCTTCGCGGGCCGCGTCACGGGCCAGTCGTGGACGCTGGAGGCGAACTCCGCCTTCCCCGCCGCGCTGGGCGGGCGCCCCTACCTGGACCGCCTGGTCTTCCGGGTCCTACCGGACCGGACGGCGGCGCTGGCGGAGCTGCTGCGCGGGGGCGTGGACTTCCTCCCCACGCTCTCTCCCGCGCTCGCGCGGCGCGTGGAGGCGACCGGGGGCGCCCGCCTGCTGGACGCGCCCGCTTCGGTCTGGGACTTCATCGCCTGGAACACGCGCCTCCCCCTCTTCGACTCTCCGGAGGAGCGGCGCGCGCTGGCGCTGGCGCTCGACCGGCCGGCGCTGGCGGCGGCGGTGGACTTCGGGTACTCGCTCCCGGGGCGGGCCACCGTCACGCCTTCGCACCCCGGGTTCGACTCCGCGGCCGCAATCCCCCACGACCCGGCGGAGGCGCGCCGTCTCCTCGCCGCCGCGGGGTGGGAGGACCGCGACGGCGACGGGGTGCTGGAGGACGCGGAGGGGCGCCCGTTCCGCTTCAAGCTCCTCCTCCCCGCCGGCAGCGACCGCTACCGCGACGTGGCGACGGTGCTCCAGGCGCAGCTCCGGCGCGTGGGGGTGGACCTTCGCCCGGAGCCCACCGCGCTCCCCGCGCTGATCTCCCGCATCGAGGGGACCCCCTCCCCCGGCGGCGAGCGCGTGCGGGATTTCGACGCCTTCCTTCTCAACTCGGTGGACCCTTTCCGCAAGGACGACTCGGAAGTCCTCCACTCGCGCAACCGGTCGGGCGCGCTCGACTGGTCCGGCTACTCCGACCCGCGCCTGGACGCCCTCCTCGACTCCCTCGCCCGCTCCGCGGACCCGGTCCGGGACCGCGCGCTCTGGAGCGAGTACCAGCGTCTCATGGCGGACGAGGGCCCCTTCACCGTCCTCTCCTACCCGCGAATCCTGGTGGCCGTACGCCCCCGCCTCCACGACGTTTCCGTCGACGTCCGGGGCGAGTACGCCTCCGCCACCCGCTGGTGGATCGCCCCCGCGGACCGCTGACCCGGCACTCGGCCGAGTAGGTCGATCAGGCTCGCATCTCACCCTGAGCGGTGGCGCGAGCCGGAAGGATCGCGCTGGGTCTCGTCGCGGTTCCGATTGTACGGGGTGGTGGGTCGGCGGGGGGAGGCCCCTACGTCGGTGCGAAACTCGCCCAACCTTCAGTGCGAGCTGAATGGTCGGAGTGGGCTCACACATCGCACCTCCTGCGGAGCCTCCCCCCACCTCCCGGCAGTCATCGCTGGAACGGCGGCTGGCTGGAGAGATCCTGCCGTGCTCCCCTCCCCCGCGAGCGGGGGAGGGGTCGGGGGTGGGGGGCCCCGCGTGAGGGATGCGAGCCCGGAGGGGCGAGACCCGCGTTGTTTGCGGGGCTCGCCTCCGTAGGACACGGTCGTATCGTGTCCTACGGAGCCGCAGCCCGACCCCCGCGCCCCGCGGGGGTCACGCCCGAACCTTCACCCGATCAGTTCCCCGCCACAGGCCCCGCCGGAAGCCGCTCCGCCAGGTACCGCGTAAAGAGCCCGTACAGGTGGCGCGAGGTCCCCCGCCCTTCGTAGATCCCGTGGGAGCGGTTCGGGTAGGCCATCATGTCGAACTGCTTCCCCGCCGCCACCAGCGCGTTCACCAGCGCCTCCGTCCCCTGGTAGTGGACGTTGTCGTCGCCGGTGCCGTGCACCAGCAGCAGGTCGCCGCGCAGGCGGTTGGCGAAGTGGATGGGCGAGCCCACCCGGTACGCCTCGGCGTTCTCCTGCGGGAGCCCCATGTAGCGCTCCTGGTAGATGGTGTCGTAGTAGTGGAGGTCGGTGACCGGCGCCACGGCGATCCCCGCCTGGTACAGCTCGGGGTAGCGGAAGAGGGCGTTCAGCGTCATGGAGCCGCCGCCGCTCCATCCCCAGATCCCCACCCGGGTGGTGTCCACGAACGACCACTGCCGGACCACCCGCGCCGCCGCGGCCTGGTCGGCCGTCGGGAGCACGCCCATCCGCGCGTACACCACCTTCCGCCAGTCGCGCCCCTTCGGGGCCGGGGTGCCGCGGTTGTCCAGGCTGACGACCACGTATCCCTGCTGGGCGAGCATCCGGTGCCACAGGTAGTCCACTCCGCCCCAGCGGTCCACCACCGTCTGCGTGGCGGGCTCGCCGTACACGTGGAAGAGCACGGGGTAGCGCTTCGCCGGGTCGAACCCGGGGGGCTTCAGCATCCATCCGTCCATCTCTAGGCCGTCGCCCGCGTCCAGCCGGAAGAATTCCCCCTCGCCGCCGCGGATCGCGGCCACCTTCGCGCGCAGGGCGTCGTTGGTCACCAGCGTGCGCCGGACGGCGTGTCCGGGGAGGGCCACCAGCTCCACGCGCGGCGGGTTTCCGAAGGCGGAGGAGGTGTGGATGGCCCAGCGGTATCCGGGGGCGAGCTGGTAGGAGTGCCACCCGACCGCGCTTGCGGGGGTGAGGCGCTCGGGCGCGCCACGCCCGTCCAGGCGGGTCCGGTACAGGAAGCGCCGGGTGGCGTTCTCCGGCGAGGCCAGGTAGTAGAGCCACCCGCCCCGCTCGTCCACGCCGGCCACGGAGATCACGTCTTCGCCGGCGCGGGTCACGGGGGTCACCGTCTGGCCGTCGCGGGAGACGAGGTAGACGCGGCGCCACCCGTCGCGCTCGCTGACCCAGGTGAAGCGGCTCCCGCCGGGGAGCCAGTGGAGGTCGTCCACCACGTCCACCCAGGCGGTGTCGCGCTCGGTGAGGATGGTGCGGACGGCCCCGGTGCCGACGTCGGCGAGCATCACCTGGAGCGTGTTCTGGTGCCGGTTCAGGTGCTGGATCACCACTTCGTCGGGGCCGGCGGCCCACTCCAGCCGGGCGACGTAGATGTTGCGCGGGTCGCCGGGGACCTGGAACCAGCGGGTGGGTCCGCCGGCCGCGTCCACCACTCCCGCGCGCACGGCGGAGTTGGTGGTTCCCGCCTTCGGATACTGCACGGGGATGATGCGGGAGTACAGCGAGTCCGTGTTGTTGATGAGGTAGAAGTCGCGCACGCCGGTGGCGTCGAGCTGCCAGTAGGCGATGCGGCGCCCGTCGGGGCTCCAGCGGAAGCCGTCGCGCAGCCCCAGCTCCTCCTCGTAGACCCAGTCGAAGGTGCCGTTGATGGTGGTGCGGGAGCCGTCGTGCGTCAGGCGGGTGATGCGCCCGCCCGCCAGGTCTTCCACGTACAGGTCGTTCTCGCGGACGTAGGCGACGCGCCCGCCGTCCGGGGAGAACTTGGCGAACATGAGCGTGGAGGGCGCCGCGTCGCCGCCGAGCTTGCGGAGCGCGCCGGTGGGGAGGTCCAGCACCCAGTAGTCGCCGCGGGTGTTGGTGCGCCACACGCGCTCGGTGTCGGTGAACAGCAGGAGCTTGCGCCCGTCCTGCGACCAGACGTAGTCGTCGAAGGAGAGCGGGGCGTCCGCGCCTTCCGGCACCAGCCGCGCGGCGGGGACCAGGACGCTCCGGGCGCCGCTCGCGGCGTCGTAGCGCACGATGTCGTCCGCGCCGGGGGTGGCCGCCGAGGACTCCACGGTGGTGTACGCGCGGCCGTCCGCCATCCAGCGCGCCGGGCCGAAGCGGCCGGACGAGAACTCCGAGGAGAAGATGCGGTCCAGCGTGAGGACGCCGGGATCGGGCGCCTGCGCGATCGCGGCGCACGGCGAGAGGAGCGCCAGCGCGAGGCCGGCGCGGAGAAGGATCTGGCTGGTTTTCATCGGATGTGGTTTCGGGCCCGGTTGCGCGATGGGGAGACGGACGCTCCGTGGAACGAGCCGGCGAGCAGGTTGTGCTCCGCATGGTAGTCGTGGACCGGGCGCATGTCCACCTTCCGGGCTCGGGACGATTCGGTGTTGCGGACCATTTCGGATGGTTCGTTCTGGAGGATGTGGAACGTCGAGCGGGTCAGAGCAGCAGGAACGCCATGTCCCGGAAGTTCAGGACGTAGCGTTCGTACGCGGCAAGTACGTCCTGGCCGATCCGGCATGCGGGAAAGTCTCTCTCGTCGGGATCCGCGGACGGCTGGGAGTGGATGAAGACGCTGTCCACGGCCACGGTGGTGTCGCCGACGGCCAGGCGCATCCTCGGCATGCGATAGCCGGGGTACGCCTGCGAGCCGCCCGCCCCGGCGTAGCGCGCCGTGTCCGGCCGTGCGGCGGCCTCGATTCGGGTGCGGAAGCGCCGGAAGAAGGGATAGAAGAACTGCGAGGTGTCGGCGCCGGTGTCCAGCTCGCACACGAACCGCTCGCCGAGCCACGAAACGGGGGTGATGGGAGTCTGCCCCTCCAGCGCCAGGTTGCGGGCCGTACGGCGCGGCGCGGCGGACGGGACTTCCAGCTCGCGACGGCCGGACAGGCGCAGCTCGCCCAGCGCCTCGATGACCGGGAAGCCCACGATTCCCGGGATCCGGACGCTGTCGGGGAAGGTGAGCGCTTCGTCGTCCATCACCATGAATACGGCGTTCCTCACCTCCACGTCCCCGATCGTCAGCCGGTCCGCGACCGCGAGGTCGGCGGTGACCTCCCGGTCGGTGCTCGTCCCCACCCGGAAGCCCGCGGGGCGGATCCTCATCCCCACCGCGAGGGCCTCGGAGCGCATGATGGTGGAGAAGTTCGCCCCGGTGTCGAGCACGTACGAGCGAACGGAGTCGTTCACCGTGAGCGGGAGCATCGCCAGGTCGAACCCTCCGCCGTCCAGACGCAGCTTCACCCCTCCCCGCCGGATCACCGTCTGCTGCGGCGCGTCGCGCAGCGCGGCGAAGGCGCGCGACAGGTTCGCGAGCTGATCCGCTTCCGCGGAGTCGCCGGCCGCGCGCACCTCCAGCGCTCTCCGCGCCGCCGTGTAGGCATCGGCGTAGCGATACAGGCTCAGGTCGTTGCCGGCCCGCAGCTCCAGCAGTTCGAACCGCTCGTCGTCCGGCAACGGACGGGCGAGTGCCTCCCGGATGATCGCGTTGGAGCGGGCCGGGTCGTTGAAAGCGGCCGCCGTCTGCACCCGGGCGAGCCAGCCGACCGGCGTGTCCGGCAGCCCCGACGACAGGTCGCGGAGCCGGAAGTAGTCTCGCCGGTCGAGGAGCGCGAGGACGGTGTCCTCCGGAACGGCCGGCACGGGCGGCACGGGCGGCGCGGCGATCTCGCGAGGAGCGGACGCGCAGGCGCAGAGGGCGAGGGAGAGGGCCGCGCGCGGGACGATCCGTGGCATCCTGGGCATGTTCGGTCCGGTTGAAGGTCGGCCGAGGAGCGGGTCAGTGAAGCAGGAACGCCATGTCGCGGAAGTTCAGGACGTAGCCGCCGTACGCGGCGAGCACGTCCTGGCCGAGGCGGCAGGCCGGGAACTCCCTCTCCTCGGGGTCCGGGGGCGGACGGGAGTGGACGAAGGCGCTGTCCAGTGCCACGGTGGTGTCGCCGACGGCGAGCCACGCGCGGCCGAGGCGGTACCCCTGGAACAGCTGGGCTCCGCCGGCGCCCGCGTACCGGGCGGAGTCGGGCCGTGCCGTGGCCTCGATCCGCCGGCGGAAGCGGCGGTAGAAGGGCTCGAAGAACTTCGTGGAGTTGGCGCCGCTGTCCAGCTCGCACACGAACCGCTCTCCCTCCCAGGCCACGCTCGTGATGGGCATGAGCCCCTCCAGGGCCAGGTTCGCGGTCCGGCGGCGCGGCACCTCGGCCGGGACCTCCAGGCGCTGCCGGCCGTGGAGACGGAGCTCGCCCAGCGCCTCCAGCACGGGGAAGCCCACGATGCCGTGGACGCGGACGCCCCCCGGAAAGGTGAGCGCCTCGTCGTCGAGAACCAGGAAGACGACGTTCCGGATCTCCACCTCTCCCACGCGGACGCGCCCGGCCACCGCTACGTCGGCGGTCACCTTGTGATCGGTCCCCGTCCCCACGACGAAGCCGGCCGGGCGGATCTCCAGCCCCAGCGCCTCCGCTTCGGAGCGCATGAGGGTGGAGAGGTTCGCGCCCGTGTCCAGCACGTACGAGCGGGCGGAGTCGTTCACCGTAACCGGGAGCATCGCCAGCGGCAGCTCGCCCGCGTCGAGCCTCAGGCTCACGCCGCTGCCGCGGGCCACCGTCTGCGGGGGCGCGTAGCGGAGGGCGGCGAAGACCCGGGTGAGGTTCTCGAGCTGGTCGGCGTCGGCCGAATCGGCCGCGGCGCGGACCTCCAGGGCGCGGAGCGCCGCCGCGTGGGCGTCGGCGTAGCGGTGGAGCCGCAGGTGGTTCCCGGCCTCCAGGGAGAGCAGGTGGAACCGGAGGGAGTCCGGGACCGGTCCGGCGAGCGCGTCGTGGATGGTCCGGTTGGAGCCCGCCGGGTCGTTGAACGCGGCCTCGGTCCGGGCTCGCGCGAGGAGCGCGACGGGGGCGTCCGGGAGCCGACCCTCCAGGGCGCGGAGGCGGAAGTAGTCGCGCGCCTCCAGCAGGTCGCGCACGCTGTCCGCGGAGACCGGGGCCGGGGCCCGCGTCGCGGGCGCGCAGGCGGCGATCACGGCCAGGGCGAGGTACGAGGGGAGCTTCTTCACGGAGGATCGGGGTCAGGTTCGTTCGGGACCGCGGGGTGTGCCGGAGGGCTCGAACAGCAGCGCCTCCAGCACCCGCGTGAGGGCGGGGATCGGGACGGGGCCTCCCAGCTTGAGCTTCTGGAAGAACATCCCGTCCACCGCGGCGAGGAGCAGCCCGGCCGCCTGCTCCGGGTCGAGGTCCTCCCGCACGGCGCCCTCTTCCTGGCAGCGGCGCACGAGCGAGGCCAGGGTCGCGAGGGTGCGGCGGTAGCGCCCGTCCAGGACCTCCTGCACGGCGGGGATGCCGCGGGCGTGGATCCAGAAGTCGAGGATCGCCCCCTGGGCTCGCTCTCGCTCGGGGTCGCCGCTCAGCCGACGGTAGCCTTCCAGCAGGCCCCGGAGCTGGGCTTCCGCCCGGACTCCCTCGCGGGGCTCCAGCTTCCCCAGGTGGATGTCCGTGTAGTGCCCGGCCAGCGCCAGGAGGATGGCTTCCTTGTTGGGATAGTAGGCGTACAGCGCGCCCTTGGTCGTCCCCACCGCCTCCGCGATGGTGCGCATGCTGGTGCCGGTGTACCCGTGTGCCACCAGCGACGCCGCCGCCGCGTGGAGGATCTCTTCCTGCCTCTGCGCACGCACCTCTTCCCGGATCTTCGGCATCGGCGACCTCGCGGGGGGAACGGTGACCAGGAATCAGAAACGATCGTTTAGAATATTGTATACAAAACTACGGTCCGTCGCAAGCCCCGGAGCCGGTGTGCCCGAACGCGGAGCGGGGCCGGCATTTCGCCGGCCCCGCGATGAGGAGCGCTTCCTACGTTTCCGCGCCGCCCCCGGGCGGGACCAGGGGGACGGTGACGCTGGCCCAGCTCCCGCGCGGTCCGTGGTAGCGCGCGTCGGAGATCGTCACTTCCCCGCCCTCGGGGAGGAAGTAGGGGAAGCGGGCCCAGCGAAGGAAGGCGCTCCCCTCCCGCGACTCCCGGGCGAGGCGCGCGGCGGAGCCGTCCCCGTGCAGGGGGATGGCGGGGCCGTCGAGCGCCCAGCCGCGGCCCGGGAGCAGCCCGAAGGCGCCGAGGCGGTACGCGCCGCCCTCCTGCACCACCAGCTCACGCCGGAACGGGTCGAGCATCACCGGCCCCGCGAGGACTCGCTCCGCCCCCGGGGTCGCCGCCTCCACCGTGGATTTCGCCACCCGGCTCCCCACCACGTTGAGGCCGACGTAGGCCGCGGCGAGCGCCACGGCGACGCGCGCCGGCCGCGCGGGGTGGGCGCCCCCTCTCCGGGCGGCGCGACGCGCGAGCACCACACCGCCCCCCAGCATCAGCAGGAGCCAGGGATCGACGATGAAGAGCGCGTCGCCGTAGAACCACTCGCGGGAGAACGGCATCAGCAGCCGCACCCCGTAGGTGTTCAGCCAGTCGAAGAACGGGTGCGACCACACCCCCACGCAGGAGAGGAGCAGCAGCTCCCGCGGGCGCACCGGGATCGGCGGGCGCCACCCGCGCCGCTCGGCGATCCGCGCCGCGCCCACCATCACGGCCGCGAGGAGAAGGGGGAGGACGAGCCAGGCAAGGACTCCGTGGGTCCAGCCGCGGCGCCACTCGAACGCGGCAAGGTCGCCCCACAGGTACGCCACGGCGTCCAGGTCGGGAAGGTTCGCGCCGATCAGCAGCGTCGGCATGGCGAGCGCGCTGCGGCGCTTGAGCCCCGCCTCTCCCAGCGCGGCGCCCACCAGCGTGTGCGTGAGGTTGTCCATGCCGGGAATCTACGGCTCATGGCCCCGTTCCGGGAGCGGCGCCGCAACACGTGTGGCGGACCGGGAGGCCGTACCGGCCCGCGATGCTCGCCCCCGGGCGGGAACGGACCCGGCAAATCACTGCGGGGTAAACGGTTACGCAGAATTTACGGTTTCACGCCTCGCCGCCGGGCCTGGCGGAAGCTCCGCGCCGCCCGGCGGGTCGTGGCATGTCGTATGACTTCCTTCGGAGGCGAGCCCTCGGGCGCTCCTCTCCGGAGCGCCCGGGCGGGAGGGAAAGGGACGCCGGGTACGGCCTACGGCCTGATCCGGCGCCACCTTCCGGCGGGAACGGCGCCCGGAGCCGTCTGCGGCGCCCGGAGGGGAGGGCCGATCATGAAACTGGAAACCGGAAACGAAGGACGGGTGCGGACCGAGACGGGTTCGCGTCAGAGGTGGGAAGCCTGGCGTCGGGTGCGGAGCGAGGCGCGCGCCCGGTGCGAGGCCTTCACGCTCGTGCCGCTCTGCTCGTTCTGCCTCCGTGCGCGGACCGCGGCCGGAGAGTGGGTGGAGCTTCCCGCCTCCGTCCTCCACCTGCTGGCGAGGCCGACCGCGCCGGTCCGCCCCACGCACGGGCTCTGCCCGACCTGCAGGGACACCCGCTTCCTCGGGGAGACGTAGTCCGCGAGCCCCGGCACGATCCGGGACGGGAGGTTGCCATGTTCGAACGGCTCGGCATCAGGACTGTGATCGCGCAGCGGCGGAGGCCCGCCACCCACGTAGGGGCGGCGCCGGGCGTGTTTCCGCCGGACTCCCGGTCACGGGTGCGGGCGTGGCGGGCGTGGCGGGAGATGAGGACGCACCTGGACCGGCTCCCCGCGTCCTCCCGCATCGTCACGGTCTGCGCGCACTGCGGCTTCGCGAAGACTCCCGCGGGCGAGTGGGTGGGGATGAAGGAAGAACTCCGGAAGGCGAGGCGGACGGATTCCGTGACCTTCGATCTCAGCCACGGGATCTGCCCGCCCTGCCTCAGGATCCACTACGCGGAGTTCCTCGCGAAGTGATCCCGGGCTCCGGGTCAGACGGGGAGGCGCAGCGCGGACCTCATCGTCTCGCGCACGAGGCGCGTCACCTCCCCGGCGTGGGGGTTGAGGAAGAAGTGTCCGCCCGGGAAAACCCGCAGCGAGTGCGGGCCGGTGGTGTACTCCGACCACGCTTCGAGCCCGGCGTGGCTCACCTCCTCGTCCCCGTCGCCGCCCATGACCAGGAGCGGGAGGTCCAGCGGCGCCTCGGGCTCGTGCGTGTACGCCTCGTTCACCGCGAAGTCGGCGCGGAGGAGGGGGATGAGGAGCCGCATCAGCTCTTCGTGCTGGAGCACGGCCTCCGGCGTCCCCTCGAAGCGGCGGAGCCGCTCGATGAACTCGTCGTCCGGGAGCGGGTGCATGAGCGGATCGCGCGCGGGGAGGTGCGGCGCGTTCCTGCCCGACGCCACGAGCGCCACCGGGAGCGGGCGTCCGCGGCGGCGAAGCTCGCGGGTCAGCTCGAAGCCGATCAGCGCGCCCATGCTGTGGCCGAACACCGCGAACGGCCGGTCCGCCTCCCCTTCCAGCACGTCGGCCAGGGCGGTCACCAGCGGCCCCACGCGGTCGAAGGGCGGCTCCCGCAGGCGCATCTCGCGGCCGGGAAGCTGGACGGCGGCGACCTCCATGTCCTCGCCCAGCAGCTCCGGCCAGGTCCGGTACGCGGAGGCGGCGCCCCCGGCGAAGGGGAGGCAGTAGAGGCGCACCGCGGCGTCGGGGCGCGGACGGGGGATGACCAGCCAGCGGCCGGGGTCCATGCTTCTCTGCATGCTGTGCGTCGGGGTCGGGGTGGGAAGTTCCGTGCGGGCTCTGGATCGTCCGTTCGTGTCGCAATCTAAACGAATCTCCGGCCGTCCGCACGGGCCCCCGCAGGCGGAGGCTCGACGGGCGGCGCTCCGTGCGCCCCGGGAGGCAAGGATGCCCGTCTTCGGTGCGAAGTGCCGTCTCCGCCGCGCCGGGAGCGCGTGGGCCGCGTTCCTCCTCCTCCCCGGTGCCGCGGCCTGCGGCGGGGGAGGTGTTCCCCTCCCCGACGTTTCGCCTTCGGCCGTCGGCGACACCGCCGGCCTGGTCCGGCGGGGCGAGTACCTGGTGAGGAACGTGTCGGCGTGCGGGCACTGCCACGCCGCGGACCCGCGGCGCGACCCCGACGGCCCGCTCAGCGGCGGGCTCCCCTTCCGGAACTGGCGGCTCGGCACCATCCGCGCCTCCAACCTCACCCCGGACTCCGCGACCGGGCTCGGCGCCTGGACCGACGCCGAGATCGTGAGGGCGATCCGCAGCGGGCAGAGCCGCAGGGGCCGCACCCTCGCCCCGGCGATGCCCTACGGGTGGCTCAACGGCCTCTCGGACCGGGACGCGCTGGCGATCGCGCGCTACCTGAAGAGCCGCCCCCCGGTGCGCAACGAGGTGAAGAACCGGCCCAGCCTCGCGCTCGGCATCGCCCGGATCTTCTTCATCGGCCCGGTGAAGGTACGGGAGCACCGCGCCCCACCTCGCGACCCCACGCCCGAATATGGGCGCTACCTGGCCGACCACGCGGCGCTCTGCGCGGACTGCCACACGCCCCGGGGCGGGCTCTTCGCCGAGCCGGACCGCCGCAGGCTGTACGCGGGCGACGCGAAGCCCCCGAAGGGATTCCCGGCCAACCCCTCGAACATCACCCCCGACTCGGCCACCGGGATCGGGAAGTGGAGCGAGGCGGACTTCGTCCGGGCCCTGCGGACCGGCGTGACGCCCGCGGGCGACACCCTCCACCCGTTCATGCCGTGGCGGGAGTACCGCCGCATGACCGACGGCGACCTCCAGGCGATCTACCGGTACCTGCGGACCGTGAAGCCGATCCGGAACCCGGTGCCCCGCCGCGCGCCGGAGCGTCCGGAGGGGTGAGGGGACGGCCCATCTCGGCGCCACTTCGCGGGATCGGCGGGGGGGCTCCCCGCCCCTGGCTCAGAGACCGCGTAGCAGCGCCTCCACCTCCTCGTCCGAAAGCTCCGCGATCCGGGCCTCTTCCGCCTCGATCTCCCACCCCTCCAGGGCGTCCTCGGGGCTCCGCGCCGCCAGCCACGCCGCGATCCCGGCCACGGTGGGCTCCTCGAAGAGGACGCGCAGGGGGACCTCGACCCCGGTGGCCTCGCGGATCCGGGTGACGACCTTCACCGCCAGGAGCGAGTGCCCACCCAGCTCGAAGAAGCTGTCCGCCGCTCCCACCCGTTCGATCCCCAGCACCTCCTCCCAGATCCCCGCGACCCGCTCTTCCTCGCCGGTGCGGGGCGGCACGTACCCGCGCCGGACGGTCGTGGGGGCCGCCGCGGCGAGGGCGAGCCGGTCCACCTTTCCGCCGGGGGTCAGCGGGAGGGCGTCCAGCTCCAGGAACGCGGCGGGGACCATGTGCTCCGGGAGCATCCCGGCCAGGTGCGCCCGGAGCGCGGCGGAGGAGGGGCCTTCCATCCCTGTGGGGACGTGGTACGCAACCAGGCGGTGGCCGCCGGCCGTGTCCCCACCCGCCGCCACCACCGCGGCGTCGCGCACGAGGGGATGCTCACGAAGCGCCGCCTCGATCTCGCCGGGCTCCACGCGCGCGCCCCTCACCTTCACCTGCCCGTCGGCGCGGCCCAGGAACTCCAGGGAGCCGTCGGCGAGCCACCGCACCCGGTCTCCCGTCCGGTACGTCCGGCCCCCGGGCTCCGGCGAGAAGGGATCCGGGAGGAACCGCCCGGCCGTGAGGTCCGGGCGTCCCAGGTACCCGCGCGCGAGCTGCGACCCGGCCAGGTACAGCTCCCCGGGCACGCCGGGGGGGACTTCCGCTCCGCGGGCGTCCAGCACGTGGGCCCGCATCCCGTCCACCGGCCGTCCGACGGGAACCGTCGCGCCCGCGCCGACGCCCCGGTGGACGTGCGCCGTGGCGTCGATACACGCCTCCGCGGGGCCGTACAGGTTCACCAGTTCGGCGGGGAGGGCCGCGGACACGCGGTCGGCGAGGTCACGGGGAAGCGCCTCGCCGCCGCAGAAGAGGCGCGCCAGCGATCCGCACCGCTCCAGCTCCCCCTCCACCAGCATCGCACGGAGGAGCGAGGGGACGGCCTGGAGGACCGTGATCCCCTCCCGCTCCACGGCGCGCCCGAGCGCCGCCGGGTCGCGGTGGGCGTCCGGCGGCGCGACCACCAGCGTGGCCCCGGCCGTGAGCGGCGCCCAGAACTCCCACACTGACGCGTCGAAGCTCAGCGGGGTCTTCTGCAGCACCCGGTCGCCGGGGGCGAGGGGAAAGGCCCGCTGCATCCACGCGGTGTGGCTCGCCAGCGCCCCGTGCGGCACCGCGACCGCCTTGGGGCGCCCGGTGGAGCCGGAGGTGTAGATCACGTACGCGAGGGACGCGGGGGAGACGGGCTCGGCCGGGCGGAAATCCTCCGCGTCGGTCGCGCCGTCCACGCGGGCCGCGCCGTCCAGGAGGACGACCGCGCCGCGGTGCTCCGGGAGACGGTCCCGCAGGCCCCCCTGCGCGAGAAGCACCTTCACGTCCGCGTCGGCGAGCATGTAGGCGAGGCGCTCCGCGGGGTACCCGGGGTCGAGCGGGAGGTACGCCCCCCCGGCCGCGAGCACCGCCAGCAGCCCCACCACCAGCTCCGGGCCGCGCTCCGCGAACACGGCCACGCGGGTGTCGGGGCCGACTCCGTGCTCGCGCAGGCGCGCCGCCAGGCGGCCGGCGGAGGCGGCCAGCTCCGCGTAGGTGAGCGTCCCCCCCGCGTGCCGGACCGCCACCGCGTCGGGGGTGCGCCGGGCCGTCTCCGCGACCCGAAGGTGGACCGCCCCGGACGCCGCGTGCCCCGTCCCCGTCCGGTTCCACGCGGTGAGATGCGCGCGCTCGCCGGGGGTGAGCAGCTCCGCCTCCGTCAGCGGGCGGTCAGGGTCGGCCGCCGCAGCTTCGAGCAGCGCCAGGAGCCGCTCGGAAACGCGGGTCGCGGTGGCCGGCTCCCACAGCTCGGCGCGGTACGAGAGGATCCCGCGGATCGCCCCGCCCTCCGGGCGGAAGGCCAGGTCCAGGTCGAAGCGGACCGCCGCCGGACCGGCCTCCAGCGGCTCCACCTCCAGCGGCCCCAGGCGAAGCTCCCGGTCCGCGTCGTCCAGCAGCGCGACCGTGGCCTGGAAGATGGGGGTGCGCCCCGGGCTGCGCTCCGGCGCCAGCGCCTCCACCAGCTTCTCGAAGGGGACGTCCTGGTGGGCCTGGGCGCCGAGCACCGCCTCCCGGACGCGCCCCAGCAGCTCCCGGAAGCCAGGGTCGCCCCTGAGGTCCACGCGGAGGGCAAGGGTGTTCACGAAGAACCCGGCCAGCCCCTCCACGGCCGGGTGCGTGCGGCCCGCGACCGGGGTCCCCAGCACCACGTCGTCCTGCCCCGCCCAGCGCCCCAGGAGCGCCGCCGACACCGCGGCGAGCGCCATGAACGGCGTCGCCCCCTCCGCGCGCGCCGTCTCCCGCAGCGCACCGGCGACCTCTTCCGGGACGAGGAACGAAACGACGGCGCCCGCGGCGCCGGGGGCCGGGAGGCGGCGCCGGTCGGTGGGGAGGTCGAGCACGGGCGGGGCGCCCGCCAGCTTCCCGCGCCACCACGCGAGCTGCGCGTCCAGCGCCTCGCCGCGCAGCCACGACCGCTGCCACACCGCGTAGTCCGGGTACTGCACGGGGAGCGGCGGGAGCGGGGAGCCCCGCCGCTCCGAGAGCGCTTCGTACAGCGCGGAAAGCTCCCTCACCACGACGCCCACGCTCCACCCGTCGGCGACGACGTGGTGGAGGGTGAGGAGCACGCCCCACTCCTCCGGCGCCACCCGCACGAGGAGGGCGCGCAGGAGCGGGCCGCGGGCCAGGTCGAAGGGGCGCCCGGCCTCCTCGCGCGCGATCCGGAGCAGCGTCCGCTCGCGTTCCACGGCCGGGAGAGCGCCCAGGTCCACGACGGAGAGGGTCGCGGCGGGCGCCGGGAGCACCGCCTGCACCGGCTCCCCGTCCACCTCCGGGAACACGGTCCGCAGGGCCTCGTGACGCTCCACGACCGCCGAGAGGGCGCGGGCCAGGAGCGGCACGTCGGCGGCGCCGTGGAGCCGGAGCGCGTACGGCATGTTGTAGGCGGCGCTCCCCGGCTGCATCCGGTCGAGGAACCAGAGCCGCTGCTGGGCGAAGGAGAGCGGAAGCGGCCCGTTCCGGGGGACGGGGACCAGCGGCGGCGCCTGCGGCCCGGCGTCCCGGCGCAGCGCGGCCTCCACCCGAGCCGCAAGCCCCGCGACGCCGGGTGCCTCGAAGAGAGCCCGCAGCGGCAGCTCCACCCCGAGCGCACCCCGGAGGCGCGACACCACGCGCGGGGCGAGGAGGGAGTGGCCGCCGAGCGCGAAGAAGTCGTCCTCCGCGCCGACGCGCTCGACCCCCAGGACCTCCGCGAACGCCGCGGCCACGGCCTCCTCCTCCGGGGTGCGCGGCGCGACGTGCTCCGCCTCGTCCCCCGCCCCGTCCGGCGCGGGGAGGGCCCCCCGGTCGACCTTGCCGTTGGGGGAGAGAGGGAGCGCGTCGAGCCCGACGAAGACGGTGGGCACCATGTACTCCGGGAGCCGCTCCGCCAGGAAGTCGGCCAGCCCGACGGCAGGCCCGCCGTCGCCGCCGTCCGCGACGACGTAGCCCACCAGGCGGCCGTCGCGGACGGCCACCGCCGCGTCCCGCACCGCGGGGTGGTCGCGGAGCGCGGCCTCCACCTCGCCGGGCTCGATGCGGAAGCCCCGCACCTTCACCTGGGCGTCCACCCGGCCGACGTAGTCCAGCTCCCCGTCGCCCCGCCAGCGCGCCCGGTCGCCGGAGCGATACATGCGCGCGCCGGGAAGGCCCGCGTACGGATCCGGCACGAAGCGCTCGGCCGTGAGGTCCGGGCGGCCCAGGTAGCCCCGCGCCACCCCTGCCCCGCCGACGTACACCTCTCCCGGCACCCCCGCCGGGACGGGCGACCCGGCGGCGTCCAGCAGGTAGACGCGGGCGCCCGCCACCGGGCGTCCGATGCCGACGCGCTTCGCCCCGTCCACGCGCGCCGCCGTGGTGTTCACCGTGGCCTCGGTGGGGCCGTAGTGGTTCCAGACCGCCGCACCGGGGAAGCGCGTCCGCGTGCGCTCCACCAGCTCCGCGGGGAGCGCTTCGCCCCCCAGGAGCACCGCCCGCAGCCCGTCCGGCGCCGGGGCCTCGCCGGAGTCGATCCGGTCCAGCATCGCGGCCCACAGCGAGGGCACCCCGCCGAAGGAAACCCGGTCTCGCCCGGACAGCGCCTCCAGCAGCGCCGCCGGGTCCGCGACCGTCTCCTCCGGGAGCACCCACACCGCCTCCCCTCGCAGCAGCGGCGGGAAGAGCTGGCGCACGTGCGCGTCGAAGGAGAGCCGGCTGACCAGCGGCAGCGCGAAGCCCTCGTCCCCCAGCACCTCCCGGTCGAACCAGGCCAGGTAGCGGGCGAGGCCGCGGTGCGGCACCAGCACTCCCTTGGGCGTGCCGGTGGAGCCGGAGGTGTAGACGACGTAGGCGAGGTTTTGGGGGGAGACGGAGGCCCCCCACCCCGGCGCTTCGCGCCACCCCTCCCCCACAGGTGGGGGAGAGGACCGCGAGGTCGGCACCGTCGTGCTCCCCTCCCTCGCTTGCGGGGGATCGGAGGGGGCAAGTGTTGGGGGTGGGGGGCCTGCCGCGGCGGCGCCCCCACCCGGCTCGCTGGGGCTCGCCACCCTCCCCCAGGTCTGGGGGAGGGGCATGTTAACGCTGCGATCTTCGCCCTCCGCCGTGTCGTTCTCCCCCCTTCCCTCGCTTGCGGGGGGAGGGGGGCCGGGGGGGAGGGGGGGCCCTACCACCTCTCCCTCGAAGCCGTCCAGCCGGCCGGCGAGGCTTTCCTGCGTCACCACCGCACCGGCGCCCGCGTCGTCCAGCACGAAGCGGATCCGCGCGTCCGGGTGGCCGGGGTCGAGGGGGACGTAGGCCGCTCCGGCCTCCAGGATGCCGAGCACGGCGACGACCAGCGCCTCGCTCCGCTCCAGGAGGATCCCCACCCGGTCGTCCACGCCGACGCCCAGGGCGCGCAGCCGCCGGGCGAGACTGCCGGCGCGGCGGTGCAGCTCGGCGTAGGTGAGGGTCAGGTCCCGGAAGACGACCGCGGGAGCGTCCGGGGTCCGGGCGGCCTGCGCGGCGAACCGCTCGGGGACGGAGGGGCCGTCCGCCGGCTCCGCACCGGCGGCGCTCCACTCCCCCAGCACCCGCGCGCGCTCGGCAGGCGTGAGCATCCCCGCCTCGCTCACCGGGCGCTCCGGCGCGGAGACGAGGGAGTCCAGCAGGGCGGCGTAGTGGCCCAGGATCCGCTCGGCCGTGCGGCCGTCGAACCGGTCCGCGCGGTAGAGGAGCGTCCCGGAAAGCCTCCCGTCGTCGTCCTCCTGCATCGAGAGGCTGAGGTCGAAGCGGGCGGGCTCCGCGTCGCGCGGCAGCGTCCCGGCCGCGGCGGGGCCCAGCCTCAGCGTCCCGATCTCCACGTTCTGCATGGAGAAGACGACCTGGAAGAGCGGCGTATGGTCGAGGCCGCGCCCGGGGGCGAGCGCCTCCACCAGTCGCTCGAAGGGAACGTCCGCGTGGGCGAAGGCGCCCAGCGCGGCCTCCCTCGTCCTGCGCAGGAGCGCGGCGAACGAAGGGTCGCCGGAGAGGTCGCCGCGCAGCACCACCATGCCCACGAAGAGGCCGATCAGCCCCTCCGTCTCCACCCGGCTCCGTCCGGCCACCGGCGAGCCGACGCTCACGTCCTCCTGACCTGCGTAGCGCGCGAGCAGGAGCTGCCACCCGGCGAGCAGCGCCATGAACGGCGTCGCCCCCTCGCGGCGGGCCAGCGTCCGGAGCGCGTCCGAGGCGTCGCGGGAGAGCGAGAAGCCGCGCACCCCGCCCCGGTGACCGGGGGCCGCGGAGCGGGGACGGTCCGCCGGCAGCTCCAGCACCGGCGGAGCCCCGGCCAGCCGCTCGCGCCACCAGGCGACCCGGCGGTCGAGCCCGTCTCCCGAGAGCCACGCCCGCTGCCAGGCGGCGTAGTCCGCGTACTGCACCGGGAGCGGGGGGAGCACGGCGGGACGGCCCTCCAGGCGGGCGGCGTACGTCTCCGAAAGCTCCCTCACGAACACCCCCAGGCTCCACCCGTCGCCGACCACGTGATGGAGGGTGAAGAGGAGGGCCCACTCGGCCTCCTCCAGCCGCACCGCGTGGACGCGCAGCAGCGGCCCCGCGGCCAGGTCGAACGGGCGCAGCGCCTCCCGGCCCGCCAGGCGCCGCGCCTCGGCCTCGCGCGCCTCCGCCGGGAGGGCGCGCAGGTCCGCGAGCCCCACCGGGAAGGGCGCGGGCTCGCGGACCACCTGCGCCGGCTCGCCGTCCACGACCGCGAAGACGGTGCGCAGCGTCTCATGGCGCCGCGCGACCTCCGCCAGCGCCCCCTCCAGCGCGGGGAGGTGCAGCGCGCCCCTCACCCGCAGCGCGAAAGGCATGTTGTAGGCGGCGCTCTCCGGGTCGAGCCGGTGGACGAACCAGAGCCGCCGCTGGGCGAAGGAGAGCGGGAGGGGACGGTCCCGCGGAACCGGGACGATCGGGGGCGCCTGCGACGCCGCGCCGTCGCCCAGGAGCGCGTCCACGGCCGCGGCGAGCCCGGCGACCGTGGGCTCCTCGAAGACCGCCCGCAGCGGCGGCTCCACGCCCAGCGCCTCCCGGACGCGGGAGACCACGCGCGCCGCCAGGAGGGAGTGGCCGCCAAGGTCGAAGAACCCGTCCCGCGCGCCCACGCGCTCCACCCCCAGCACCTCCGCCCAGATCCCGGCCAGGATCTCCTCCGTCGGGGTCCGCGGAGCCACGTACGCCGCGCCGTCCCCCGTCCACTCCGGCGCGGGGAGCGCCCGGCGGTCCGTCTTCCCGTTGGGCGTGAGTGGAAACGTTTCCATCGCCACAACCGCCGAGGGCACCATGTATTCCGGGAGGTGGGTCCCCACGTGCGCCCGCAGCTCCGCAGCGACCGTCTCCCGCCCGTCCCGCGGGACGACGTACGCCACCAGCCGCCGCTCGCCGGGCACGTCCTCCCGTGCGATCACGACCGCGTCGCGGACGGCGGGGTGCCGGCGGAGGACGGTTTCGACCTCGCCCGTCTCGACGCGGAAGCCGCGCACCTTCACCTGGTGGTCCGTCCGCCCCAGGTACTCAAGCTCGCCCGTCGCGCGCAGGCGGACGCGGTCCATGACCCGGTACATCCGCGCGCCCGGGGCGCCGAACGGGTCGGGGAGGAAGCGCTCGGCCGTGAGGTCCGGCCGGGCGGTGTAGCCCCGGGCGAGGCCGTCCCCCGCCAGGTACAGCTCGCCGGGGACGCCCCCGGGGACTGGGTGGAGGCTCGCGTCCAGCACGTACGCCCGGGTGTTCGCCACGGGGCGCCCGACGGGGACCGTCTCCGCCCCGCGCTCCACGACGGCGTACGTGGAGTAGGTGGTGTCCTCCGTCGGGCCGTAGAGGTTGCCTACCTTCTCGACGGTCCCCAGCGCGTAGAGGTCCCGCGCCAGCGCGGCGGGAAGCGCCTCCCCCCCGAGGTTCATCGTCCTCACGCTCGCGGGGATCCCGCCGCTCCGCAGCAGCTCGGCGGCGGCGCTCGGCACCATGCTCGCGTACGCCACCGGCTCTCCCGCGGAGGCCAGCTCCAGCGCGTCCTCCACCATCACCAGCCGGCCGCCCCAGCACAGCGTGCCGAAGACCTCCGCCACCGACACGTCGAAGTTGACCGAGGTGGAGAAGAGCACGGCGGCGCGCTCCTCGTCGCTCACCACCTCCCGCAGCCAGTGGAGGAGCACGACGGTGGACGCGTGCCGGACCATCACCCCCTTGGGGCGCCCGGTGGAGCCGGAGGTGAAGATCACGTGCGAGAGGCACTCCGCCGTCGCGCCGCTCTCCGGCACCTCGGGCGCCTCCCCGGAATCCGCGGAATCCGCCCCGGGGCCGCCGTCGAGGAGGAGCCGCCGGGCCCGCCCATCCGGGAGGCTCCCCTCCAGGGCGGTCTCCGTGAGCACCAGCCCGACCTCCGCGTCCTCCAGCATGTAGCCCAGGCGCTCGCGCGGGTACGCGGGATCAAGCGGCACGTACGCGCCGCCCGCCCGCAGCACGGCGAGCATGGCGACCACCAGCTCCGGCGTGCGGCGCAGGCAGATCCCCACCCTGCTCTCCGGCCCGACCCCGGCGCGGCGCAGCGCGACCGCCAGGCGGGCGGACCGCCGGTCCAGCTCGCCGTAGGTGACCTCGCGGCCCCGGTGGGAGAGGGCGAGGGCGCCGGGGGTGCGCCGGGCCTGGGCGACGAACAGGTCGTGGACGCGGAGCCCCGAGGGGTACGGGCGCTCCGCCGCGATCCCCGCCTCCAGGACGCGGGCGCGCTCGGCCGCCCCCATCATCGGCACCTCGGAGACGGCGAGGTCCGGGCTCGCAGCGACGCCGTCCAGCAGCACGGCCAGGTGCTCCAGCATCCGCTCCACGGTCGCGCGGTCCCACAGCTCCGCGCGGTAGAAGAGCGTGCCCCGGACCTCGCCGCCCTCCTCGCCCAGCTCCAGGTCGAGGTCGAACTTCGCGGGAGGGTCGCCGGCCCCCAGCGGCTCCAAGGTCAGGTCGCCCAGCCGGAGGTCGGCCGTCTCGTTGTTCTGGAGGGCGAACATCGCCTGGAAGAGCGGCGAGCGGCCCAGGCTGCGCTCCGGCGCGATCTCCTCCACCAGCTTCTCGAAGGGCACGTCCTGGTGCTGGTAGGCGCCCAGCGTCGTCTCCCGCACGCGGGCGAGCAGCGACCGGAACGACGGCGAGCCGGAGAGGTCGGCGCGGAGGACGAGCGTGTTCACGAAGAAGCCGATCAGCCCCTCCACCTCCACCCGGTTCCGCCCGGCGACCGGGGTGCCCACGCACACGTCGTCCTGCCCCGAGTACCGGGCCAGCAGGAGCTGCCACCCGGCCAGGAGCGCCATGAACAGCGTCGCCCCTTCCCGCCGGGCGAGCCCGTGCAGCGCCGCGGCCGTGTCGGCGCGGAGCGCGAAGGAGACCGCGCGCCCGGCGCCGCCCTGCACGGTCGGGCGCGGCCGGTCGGTCGGAAGCTCCAGCAGGGGGGGCGCCCCCACGAGCCGGGTCCGCCACCAGGCCACCTGCGCGTCCAGCGCCTCTCCCGTGAGCCAGGCGCGCTGCCAGGCGGCGAAGTCCGCGTACTGGACGGGGAGCCCGGGGAGGGGCGAGGGACGCCCGGCGACGAACGCCGCGTAGAGGGCGGAGACCTCGCGGACCAGCACGCCCACGCTCCACCCGTCCGCAACGGTGTGGTGGACGGCGAAGAGGAGGGCCCACTCCTCCCCGTCCAGGCGGAGGAGCGCGCTCCGCAGCAGCGGCCCGGCCGCCAGGTCGAAGGGGCGCAGCGCCTCGCGGGTGGCGACCCGCGCCGCCTCCCGCTCCCGGGCCCCGGCCGGGAGGCCCCGCAGGTCCGCGACGGGGAGGGAGACGGGCAGCGCGGGGTGGATCACCTGCACCGGCTCCTCGCCGGCGTCCCGGAACGTGGTGCGCAGCGCCTCGTGCCGGCGGACGACCTCGGAGAGGGCGCGCGCCAGGGCTTCCCGGTCCAGGCGCCCGCGCAGGCGCAGCGCAACGGGGAGGTTGTAGTCGGGCCTGCCCGGCTCCATCCGGTCGACGAGCCAGAGGCGCCGCTGCGCGAACGACAGCGGGATCGGGCGATCCCGCGGCACCGGGACCAGCGGAGACGCGCCCGCATCCGCGCCGGCCCGGAGTCGCGCGTCCAGGCGCTCCGCGAGCCCTTCCACCGTGGGTGCCTCGAACAGCTCGCGGAGCGGCAGCTCCGCACCGAGCGCCGCGCGGACCCTCGACACCACCCGGGTTCCCAGCAGGGAGTGCCCGCCGAGGTCGAAGAAGTCGTCGCCCGCCCCCACGCGCTCCACCCCCAGCACCTCCGCGAAGATCCCGGCCAGGATCTCCTCCGTCGGCGTCCGCGGCGCGCGTCCGCTCCGGCTCCCCGCGTCCTCCGCGGGCGCCGGGAGCGCACGCCGGTCCACCTTCCCGCTGGGCGTGAGTGGAAACGTTTCCATCAACACCACCGCGGAGGGGACCATGTACTCCGGCAGCTCCTCCCGCAGCCGCGCCCGGAGGTCCGCCGGGTCGACGGTCCGGCCCGGGGCCGCGACGACGTAGCCGACCAGCCGGGGGCCGCCACCGGGATCCTGCCGCACCGCCGCCACCGCCCCGCCCACCTCCGGCATGCGCTCCAGCGCCGCCTCCACCTCACCGGGCTCCACCCGGTAGCCGCGCACCTTCACCTGTGCGTCGGCGCGCCCCAGGAACTCCAGCGTCCCGTCGGCGAGCCAGCGCGCCCGGTCGCCGGTGCGGTACGAGCGCGCCCCCGGCTCGCCCGAGAACGGGTCCGGCACGAAGCGCTCGGCGGTGAGGTCGGGGCGCCCCAGGTACCCCCGCGCCAGGCACGCGCCGCCCAGGCGCAGCTCCCCCGGTACCCCCACCGGCACGGGCTCGCCCCGCGCGTCCAGCACGTGGCAGCGCGCGTTATCGACCGGCCGGCCGATGGGCGGCAGCACGGGCCACGTCTCCGGGGCGCCCGCCAGCGTGTGCGCCGTGACCACGTGGGTCTCGGAGGGGCCATACTGGTTGCTCAGTACCGCCCCCGTCCGCGCGAACCACCGGCGGATGGGCTCCGTGACCCGGAGCTGCTCCCCGGCGGTCTGCACCTCCCGGAGCGCGGGGGGATACGCGCCGCGCTCCACCCCCGTCTCCGCCAGCTGCTGGAGCGCCACGTAGGGCAGGAACAGCCGCCGCACCCCGCCGGACTCCAGCCGCTCCAGCACGGCGGCGGGGTCGCGGCGCTCGTCCTCGTCCAGCAGCACCAGGCGCCCCCCGGAGAGCCAGCAGGAGAAGATCTCCTGGAAGGAGACGTCGAAGCTCACCGTGGTGAACTGGAGCGTGTCCGCCGCGTCCGGGTGAACCCACGCCCCGTCCTGCCAGCGGAGCAGGTTCACCAGCGCGCGGTGCGTGAGCGCCACGCCCTTGGGCGTTCCGGTGGAGCCGGAAGTGTAGATGACGTAGGCGAGGTTGTCGGGGGAGACGGACGCCCCCCACCCCGGCGCTGCGCGCCACCCCTCCCCCACGAGTGGGGGAGAGGACTGCGAAGTCGGCATCGTCGTGCTCCCCTCCCTCGCTTGCGGGGGAGGGGCCAGGGGTGGGGGGCTGCCCCCACCCGGCTCGCTGGGGCTCGCCACCCTCCCCCATGCATGGGGGAGGGGAATGTCCACGCTGCGATCCTCGCCATCCGGGGTGTCGTTCTCCCCCCTTCCCTCGCTTGCGGGGGGAGGGGGGCCGGGGGGGTGGGGGGGCCCCACCTCCACCACCTCCCCCCCGAACTCCGGCAGCGCCGCCCGCGTCCGCGCGTCCGCGACCACGATCCGCGCGCCGCTGTCGGCCAGCATGTAGGCCAGGCGGCCTTCCGGATACGCGGGGTCGAGGGGGACGTACGCGCCTCCCGCCTTGAGGATGCCGAGCAGGGCGACCATCAGCTCCGGCGAGCGCTGCACGCAGAGCCCCACGCGCACGTCGGGGCCGACGCCGCGGGCGGCGAGGATGTGGGCGAGGGCGCCGGCCCGCGCGTCCAGGGCGGCGTAGGTGAGCGACACGGACCCGTGGACGACCGCCACGGCGTCCGGCGTGCGCGCCGCCCGCTCCGCGAAGAGGTGGTGGACGCACGCGTCCGCCGGGAAGTCCCGGCGCGTGTCGTTCCAGGCGTGGAGCACGCGCTCCCGCTCGCCGGAAGCCAGGAGGGGGAGCGCTTCCAGCGGCGCGTCCGGGTCCACGGCGACGGCGTCCAGGAGCCGGAGGTACGCCGCCGCCAGCCGCTCCGCCGTCTCCGGCAGGTACAGGGCGGCGTCGTACTCCAGCGCGCCGACGATCCCCTCGTCCCACTCTTCCAGCACCCAGTGGAGGTCCACCCCGGCGCCGCCCGCGTCCACGGGAAGCACCTCGCCCCGGACGCCGGGAAGCTCCAGGTGGGCAGGGGCCGCGCGGGGGACGTTGAAGGAGGTGCGGACCAGCGGGGTGCGGCCGGGCTCCCGGGGCGGCTGGAGCGCCTGCACCAGCCGCTCGAAGGGGAGGTCCTGGTGACGCTGCGCGTCGAGCACGGTCTCCCGGACCCGGCGGAGGAGGTCGCGGAAGCGGTCCTCCGACTCCACCCGGAAGCGGAGCACGAGGGTGTTCGCCAGGCTGCCGACCAGCCGCTCGGTCTCGGGGCGAGTCCGGTTGGCGACGTAGGTCCCCACCACCAGGTCGTCCTCGCCGGTGTAGCCGCGCAGGAGGACGAGGTACGCCGCCAGGAGGACCACGTACGGGGTGCCGCCCTCCTCCCGTGCGACGCGACGCAGCGCCTGGCCGGTCGCCGGGGGCAGCCGCACCGGGAGCTTCACCGGGGCCGGCGGCGCGCCCCGGGGGAGGTCCGGCAGGGGGCTCTGGGAAGTTGGCGCGTCCTCCAGACGGCCCAGCCAGTAGGCGAGGAGGCGGTCCAGCGTCTCGCCCCGCATGCGGTCCCGCTGCCACGCCGCGAAGTCCGCGTACTGGATGCGCGGCTCCGGGAGCGGCGAAGGCGCGCCCGCGTGGAAGGCGCGGTACAGCGCCGCCAGCTCCCCCAGCAGCACGCCCGACGACCAGCGGTCCTGGGCGATGTGGTGGAGCGTCAGGGAGAGGACGTGGTCCTCGTGCCCCACGCGCACCAGCATCGCCCGGAAGGGGGGATCGGACGCCAGGTCGAAGGGGACCGCCGCCTCGGCGCGGGCGAGCCGGAGCGCCTCGTCCGGCGCATTGAGGTCGCCGTCCGTCTCCACCTCCCGGAAGGGTGCCCCCCGCGCGGGGAGCACCACCTGCACCGGCCCCTCCTCCCGCAGCTCGACCACCGTGCGGAGCAGCTCGTGCCGCCGGACGATCTCGTCCAGCGCGCGGCGGAGGGCGCCGCGGTCCAGCGCCCCGTGGAGCCGCAGCGCCACCGGGACGTTGAAGAGCGTCCCGTCCCCGTCCACCTGGTGCTGGAGCCAGATCTGCTCCTGCGCGAACGAGAGCGGCGCGGGGCCCGCGTCCCCGCGCCGGGGGATCCCGTCCGCGGCCGGCGCCCCCGCCCGCAGCGCGGCCATGCGCGCGTGGAGGCGTTCGAGCTGCTCGGGGGTGAGGTCGTCGATGGAGGGCGTCCGTCCACTCATGCGGCGTGGGCTTCGGTGCGTGTCACGGGGTGCGTCCTACAGCTCTGCGAGCGCTCGGGCGAGGAGGTCGTCGTCGAACGCTTCGGCCTGCTTCTTCACGATCGCCACCGCGAGCCGGGAGGGGGTCACCGCCTCGAAGAGCGCGGCCAGCGGCAGCTCGACCCCGAACCGCTCGTTCAGGGCGGAGAGGAGCTGCGTCGCCAGGAGCGAGTCGCCGCCCAGGTCCCAGAAGTCGTCCTCCGCCCCGATCCGCGCGATCCCCAGGGCGCGGCCGTACAGCTCGGCCACGGTCCGCTCCAGGTCGGTGCGGGGCTCCACGTACTCCGTCTCCAGCGCGGGGCGGGCGTGCCCGGCCCGGCCGGCTTCCCCGCCCTCCGGCTCCGCGGAGCGCGGCGCGGCGGGAGCGGCGACCACGACGGCGTGTCCGGCCTCGCTCCCGAAGAGGCGCCCGAGCAGCCCGGCCGCGTCGTCCCGGGAGACACCGGCCAGCGGGAGCGCGTCCTCCCCCGCCCCGCCCTCCCAGCCGACCGCCACCGTGGGGCGCCCGAGCACGTTCGTCCGGTGGGCGGCGAAGCCCTGGAGGAGGGCTCCCGCGGCGCGGGACTCCGCCCTGCGCGCGGGGTCCACGGGGGCGAAGAGGAGGGTGAGGTCGAGCGGCTCCCCGCCGAGCGCCGCGTCGAGCGCCAGCACCGCGGGGAGCCCGCCCCCGCACGACACCGCGCCGTGGAGCCCGCCGAAGCGCTCCCGCGCCGTGGCGACCGCCCGGCGGAGCGTGTCCGGGTCCGCGGGATCGCCCGAGACCACCTCCACGTCACCGGCCGGCAGGGCGAGGAGGACGTCCGGGGCGCCGCCGGGCACCAGGACGAGGCGCGCCCCCGCCGCCTCCGCGAGGTACGCCGCGACCGCGCCGCCCAGCGCCTCCCCCGCCCCTGCCACCAGCCAGACCCCGCCGCGCCGGAATCGCGGCGTGGCCGGAGCCGGCACGGGGGCCGCGAACGGCTCCCAGCGGCCCCGGCCCCGGAGGGCCACGACCGGCGGCTCCCCCGGGTCGCGGAGCAGCGCCGCCGATTCGGCCAGCACGGCGTCCCGGGAGCGCGCGTCGGCACCCCCGACCTCCAGGTCCATCGAGCGGGCACGGGTCCCCGGATTCTCGGCCGCAGCCTCGTCCAGCAGCGTGGCGAGAGGTGCCTGCCAGGGGTCCAGCGGCTCGGTCCCCAGGACGGCGTGCGCCCCGCGGGTCGCCGCGAGGAGAGTTCCCCCCTCGCCCGGGAACCCCGCTCTCGCCAGCGAGCGCATCCAGAAGGTGGCAGCGCGCAGGCCGCGCTCCATCGCCGCGCGCGCCCCCGCGACGTCGAGATCCGCCCCGGCTTCGTCAAGCGCCCAGAGGTGGAGCGTGTCCACGGGCCCGTCCCACCCCCGCTCGCGAAGCGACGCCGCCAGGCGCGCGAAGTCCTCCGGCGCGCCGGGGCTCACCGCGTAAAGGTCCGCCCCCGCCCCGAAGGCATCACCGGACTCCACCCGCACCGCGTCCGCTCCGGCGGCGCGCAGCCGGTCCGCCAGCGGCGCCGCGTCCGGGCCGCCGAACACCACCACGCGGCGGCCCCGGAACGCCTCCTCCCCCGAGGGCACGCCCGCGGGGAGCTGCCGCCACAGCGTGGTCGTCACCCGCACTCCGCCGTCCACGGCCGGGGACGGCGGCGCGGGCGCGGCGCGCGATCCGCCCGGGGCGGAGTCGAGGAGCCAGAAGCGGCGCCGGTTCATGGGGTGGCCGGGGAGCTGCACCCGCACCCGGCCCTCCGCGCTCCCCTGGCGCGCCCAGTCCACCGGCACGCCCCAGCTCCAGAGGTGGCCCACGGCGCGCGCCAGGACCGCCCCGTCGTCCTCCGCCTGCTCCGCGTGCCGGAGCGACGATGCCACCCGCTCCGCCCCCTGCTGGCGGGCCCAGGAGCCCAGCGTCGAGCCGGGGCCCAGCTCCAGGAGCACGGGCTCGCCCGCGTGCCCCGCCAGCTCCCGCAGGCGATCCACGCACCCGGCGTAGCGGACGGGCGCCACCAGGTGCTCCGCCCAGTACTCCGCCGACTGCGCCTCCTCCGCGCGCAGCCACGCCCCGGTCGCGCCGGAGGCCAGGGGGACGGAGGGCGCGCGCAGGGCCACCGTCGCCACCCGCCGCGCGAACTCGTCCCGCAGGGGCTCCAGCAGCCCCGAGTGGAACGGGTGACGCACGGCGAGGGGGAGCACCACCTCGCCCCGGGCCCGGACCCGCGCGGCGAAGTCCGCGACCGCCTCGTCCGTCCCCGACACCACGCAGGAGCGCGGCGCGTTCACGGCCGCCAGCCAGATCGGCGCGCCCTCCGCCGCCATCGCATCCACGAGCGCGCGGACCTCGGCCTCCGGGAGCGTGGCCGCGGCCATGCTCCCCCGCACCCGCTCCAGCAGCTCCGCGCGGCGCACCACCAGCGACAGGGCGTCCTCCAGGGTGAAGACCCCGGCCACGCACGCCGCCACGTACTCCCCCAGGGAGTGCCCGGCGACGGCGCGCGGCTCGATCCCGCGGGCCCGCCAGGTCTCCGCGAGCGCGTACCCCACCGAGAACACCGCCGGGTGCCCCATCCGCGCGCCCTGGAGCGGGTCCGCGTCGGAGGGCGCGGCGGGCCCCCGGAGGAGGGCGCGAAGGTCGAGCGTGCCGCGGCCTCCCGCCGCCTTCGATCCGGCGCCGTAGAGCGCGGCGAGCAGGTCCGTCCCCCACCCGTCCCGGAGGATCGCGGCGCAGCGGTCCAGGGCCGCGCGGAAAACGGGCTCCCGGTCGTACAGCCCTCGGCCCATCCCGGCGTACTGGGTCCCCAGTCCGGAGAACAGGAACGCCACCCCCGGGTCGGACTCCGCGGCGCGCCGGGTGACCACCTCGGCCCCGCCGCTCCGCAGGAGCGCGGCGGCCTCGGCCGGGGTCGCGGCGACCAGGGCGCGCCGGTGCGGGAACGCCTTCCGCCCCCGCTGGAGGGTGAACGCCACGTCGCCGAGGTCCAGCTCCGGCCGGGCCTCCAGGCGCTCCGCGAGCGCGACGCTCATCTCCTCCAGCGCCGCGGGCGTGCGGGCCGAGAGGATCAGCAGCTCGGGCGCGCCGCCGCGCGTCCGCTCCGGCCGGCGGGGAGGCTCCTCCAGGACCACGTGCGCGTTGGTGCCGCCAATCCCGAAGGAGGACACCCCCGCTCGACGCGGCGTCCCCGCGGGCGGCGTCCAGGGGCGGAGGCAGTCCGCCACGTAGAAGGGGGACTCGTCGAGGGCCAGCGCCGGGTTGGGGCTCTCGAAGTGGAGCGACGGCGGGATCTCGCCATGCTCCAGCGCCAGCGCGGCCTTGACGAGGCTCGCCACCCCGGCGGCGGCGTCCAGGTGCCCGACGTTGGTCTTCACCGAGCCGAGGGCGCAGAAGCCGCGCGCCTCCGTGGCGAACGCCCGGGTGAGCGCGGCCACCTCCACGGGGTCGCCCATGGGCGTGGCGGTGCCGTGCGCCTCCACCAGCGTGACGGTCTCGGCGGGGACGCCGGCCAGGGCGTGCGCGGTGGAGATCACCTCGATCTGGCCCTCCACGCTGGGCGCCGTGTACCCCACCTTCCGGTAGCCGTCGTTGTTCACCGCCGAGCCGAGGATCACCGCGTGTACGTGGTCGCCGTCCGCGAGGGCGTCGTCCAGCCGCTTCAGCACCACCACGCCCACCCCGCTCCCCGCCACCGCGCCCGCCCCGCGCGCGTCGAACGCGCGGCAGTGACCGTCCGGAGAGAGGACCCCGTCCAGCACCGTGTAGCCGCCCTCCTGCGGGACCGTCACCGACACCCCTCCGGCCAGCGCCACGTCGCAGTGCCGGTCGAGAAGGCTCTGGCAGGCCACGTGGACCGCCACCAGCGAGGTGGAGCACGCCGTCTGCACGGCGAAGCTGGGGCCGTGGAGGTTCAGCTTGTAGGAGACGAGGGTGGTGAGGAAGTCCTTGTCCGAGCGGATCTTCGCGTGCAGGGCGTCGGCCCCGACCGTGCCGTGGCGCGCCAGCACGGCGAGGAGGTAGGTGTTCAGGTTGGCGCCCGCGAAAACGCCGATGGACCCGGGGAAGGTGTCCGGAGCGCACCCGGCGTTCTCCAGCGCCGTCCACGCCTGCTCCAGGAAGAGGCGGTGCTGGGGATCCATCAGCTCCGCGTCGCGCGGCGTGAGGTCGAAGAAGTCGGGGTCGAAGCGCTCCACCCCCTCCAGCACCCCGAACGCCTTCACGAAGTCGGGCCGGCCCAGGAGGTCCGGCGGGGTCCCCGCGTCCAGCACCTGCGCGTCCGTGAGCGGGACGATGGACTCCACGCCGCCCCGGAGGTTGCGCCAGAACGCGTCCACGTCCGGCGCGCCGGGGAAGCGCCCCGCCATCCCCACGATCGCGATGCGCTCCGGCCTCTCCCCGTCCGTCCGCCCCCCGCGTCCCCGCATGGCGGCGAGGAGCCGTCCCCGCCTCACCGCCGCGTCGTCCGGTCCGTCGGCGCCCAGGTGCTCCGCGAGCGAGGCCACCGTCGGGTACCGGAAGAGGTCCACCAGGGCGACGGGGCGGTCCAGCCGGTCGGAGAGCGCGCGGTGGACCGCGGCGATGCGGACGGAGGTCCCCCCCAGGTCGAAGAAGTTGTCGCGGATCCCCACCCGCTCCACGCCCAGCACCTCCTGCCACACGCGGGCGACCACCGTCTCCAGCCGGTTCCGCGGTGGGGCGTACTCCGCCTCCAGCGCGGGCCGCGCGGCGCCCGCCGCCGGGAGGGCGGCCCGGTCCACCTTGCCGTTGGGGGTCAGGGGGATGCGGTCGAGCGGCACGAAGAGCGCGGGGATCATGGGCTCCGGCAGGCGCTCCGCCAGGTGGCGCCGCAGCGAGGTCGCGGTCGGCGGCTCGCCCCCGGCCGGGACGAAGTACGCCACCAGCCGGGCCTCGCCGCCCGCCTCCGTCCGCGCCACCACCACGCTTTCCCGCACGGCGGGGTGCGCGTCCAGCGCGGCCTCCACCTCGCCGGGCTCGACGCGGTGGCCGCGCACCTTCACCTGCTGGTCCATCCGCCCCAGGAACTCCAGCACGCCGTCCGCGCGACGCCGGGCCAGGTCGCCGGTGCGGTAGAGCCGCGCTCCCGCGGCGCCGAACGGGTCGGGGACGAAGCGCTCCGCGGTGAGATCCGGGCGGCCCAGGTATCCGCGGGCCACACCCCCCCCGCCGATCAGCAGCTCCCCCGCGACCCCCGGGGGAACCGGCCGGAGCCCGGCGTCCAGCACGTACGTGCGCGTCCCGGCCACCGGGCGGCCGATGGGCACCGGCCCCTCCGCCTCCGGCGCGACCTCGTGGGCCGCCGACCAGACGGTGGTCTCCGTGGGCCCGTACACGTTGACGAGGCGCGCCGCCGTGGCCTCGCGGAGCTGGAGCACCAGGGAGGGCGGAAGCGCCTCGCCGCCCAGCAGGATGCACCGCACGTCCCCCAGGGCCCGGCGCGTCTCCGCGTCCGCCGCGAGGAGCGCCGCGTGCGACGGGGTGCACTGCAGGTGGGTCACGCCGTGCGAGCGGACCAGCTCCGCCACCGGGGCCCCGCCCGCCTCCCCCGGGCGGTCGGGGTGGAGCACCACCCGGGACCCGCGCGAGAGCGTCCAGAGGATCTCCAGCACCGAGATGTCGAAGGAGATCCCGGTCATCGCCAGCCACGTCGCCGGCCCGGCGCCCACCACCTCGTCCATCGCCGCGAAGAACGCCGCGACCGCCCCGTGCGGCACCATGACGCCCTTGGGGGTGCCGGTGGAGCCGGAGGTGTAGATGACGTAGGCGAGGTGGCCGGGGGAGACCTCGACCGAAGGCGCCTCCGCAGCCCCCCACCCCGGCGCTGCGCGCCACCCCTCCCCCACGAGTGGGGGAGAGGATTGCGAGACTGCCGTTGTCGTGCTCCCCTCCCTCGCTTGCGGGGGAGGGGCCGGGGGTGGGAGGCTGCCCCCACCCGGCTCGCTGGGGCTCGCCACCCTCCCCCACGAGTGGGGGAGGGGCATGTCCACGCTGCGATCCTCACCTTCCGACGTGTCGTTCTCCCCCCTTCCCTCGCTTGCGGGGGGAGGGGGGCCGGGGGGGTGGGGGGGCCCCACCTCCACCACCTCCCCCCCGAACTCCGGCACCCTCTCCGCCAGCCGCCCGCCCGTCAGCAGCAGCCGCGCGCCGCTGTCGGCCAGCATGTAGGCCAGGCGGTCCGCCGGGTACGACGGGTCGAGGGGGACGTAGGCGGCTCCGGCGCGGAGCACCGCGAGCATGGCGACCACCATCTCCACGGAGCGCGGCACCAGGATCGCCACCCGCACGTCCGGCCCGGCGCCGCGCGCGGCGAGGTCGCAGGCGAGGAGGTCGGCCCGGCGCGCCAGCTCGGCGTAGGTCAGCACCTCGCCGCCGCACACCAGGGCCTCGGCGTCCGGCGTGCGGCGCGCCTGCGCGGCGAGCAGACGCGGGAGGGTGGCGCCGGGGTCCACGGGGGCGGAGGAGCCACCGGCGTCGTGGAGGAGGGCGCGCAGCTCGGCGTCGTCCAGCATCGGGGCGTCCGCGGCCGCCCGGTCCGGGTCGGACGCGAAGGCTTCGAGGAGACGGCGGTAGTGGGCCATCCAGCGCTCCATCGTGGCGCGCTCGAACAGGTCGGTGTCGAACTCCACCATCGCCGCGAAGGCCCCGTCCGGCTCCTCCCGCAGGTAGACGCTCAGCTCGTAGCGCGAGGTCCGGCCCTCCGTCTCCAGGACCTCGGCCTCCACGTCCGCGAGCCTGAAGCGCTCCAGCGGGGTGTTCTGGAGGGCGAAGAGCACCTGCACCAGCGGGCTCCGCCCGGCCTCGCGGGGGATCCCGGCGGCGTCCACCACACGGTCGAAGGGCACGTCCTGGCGGGAGAACGCGTCGAGCGTCGCGCTCCGCACTCGGTCCAGCAGGGCGCGGAAACCCTCGTCGCCGCGGACCCGGACGCGCAGGGGGAGGACGTTGACGAAGAAGCCGACGAGCGGCTCCAGCGCCGGGTGGTCGCGCCCCGCCACCGGAGTGCCCACCACCCCGTCCTCCTCGCCCGTGTAGCGGTGGAGCAGCGCCCGGAAGCCCGCGAAGAGCACCATGAACGGCGTGGCTCCACCGTCGTGGGCCAGGGCCCGAAGCGAGTCGGCGAGCGGCGCCTCCAGCCGGAAGGAGAAGGTCGCGCCGCGGAAGCGCTGCACCGGCGGGCGCGGATGGTCCGCGGGGAGATCCACCGCCGCGGGGGCGCCCGCCAGCTCGCGGGCCCACGTCTCCAGCTTCCGCCGCGCGTCCGGCCCCTCGGCCCGGCGCCGCTCCCAGGCGGCGTAGTCGGCGTACTGCACCGCCAGCGGCGGGAGCGGGGCCCGGACGCCGGAGAGGCGCGCGGCGTAGTGCTCCCGCAGCTCCCGGGTGAGGACCCCGGCGGACCATCCGTCGAACGCCACGTGGTGGGCGGTCGCGACGAGGACGTGGTCCCCGGCGTCCAGCCGCAGGAGCACGGCCCGGATCGGCGGCTCCCTCTCCAGATCGAAGGGGCGGGCACCCTCTCCGGCCGCGAGCGGGGCGATACGCGTCTCCTTCCCACGCGGATCCAGGCGGGAGAGGTCGACCACGGGGAGGGAGAAGCGGGCCGGCGCGTCCACCACCTGCACGGGCTCGCCGCCCTCCTCCACGATGCGCGTCCTCAGTGCCTCGTGCCGGGCCGCCACCGCCTCCAGCGCGCCCCGCAGCGCCCCGGGCGAGAGCCGCCCCCTCAGCCGCAGGGCGAATCCCAGGTTGTAGCTCTCCGGCGCGCCGCTCAGGTGGTGCTGCAGCCAGAGGCGTCCCTGGGCGGTGGAGACGGGGAGCGGCCGGTCGCGCGGGACTGGGGCGAGGACCGGGGCGTCTTCGCCGTCCTCCGGACGAAGGGCCTCCACGCGGAGCGCAAGCGCTTCCAGGGTGGGGGCCTCGAAGAGCGCGCGCACCGGCAGCGGGACGCCGAACGACTCCCGCACCCGCGCCGCCACCCGCGCGGCGAGCAACGAGTGGCCGCCGCGCTCGAAGAAGTCGTCGGTCGCGCCGGGCTCGCCGCTCTCCAGCACCTCGGCCCAGATCTCCGCGAGACGCCGCTCCGTCGCCGTGCGCGGGGCGACTCGCGCCCCGGTCCCGTTCAGCCCGGGTGCGGGGAGAGCGCCGCGGTCCACCTTCCCTCCCGGCGTGAGCGGCAGCGCGTCCAGCGGCACGAATGCAGAGGGGACCATGTGCTCGGGAAGGCGCTCGCGAAGGTGGGCTCGCAGCTCCGCCGGGGAGGGCGCCGTGGCACCCTCCGCCGGGACCACCCAGCCGACCAGCCGCAACCCGCCGGTCCCGTTGCCCCACGCGCCGGCGACCGCGTCTAGGACGGCGGGGTGCGCGAGGAGCGCCGACTCCACCTCGCCCGGCTCGATACGGAAGCCGCGCACCTTCACCTGGCGGTCGGTCCGCCCCAGGAACTCCAGCTCCCCGGAGGCGAGCCAGCGCACCCGGTCGCCGGTGCGGTACGCCCGCGCGCCCGGCTCCGGCGCGGAGGGGTCCGGAACGAAGCGCTCCGCCGTGCGCTCCGGCTGCCCCGCGTACCCCCATGCCACCCCCGCCCCGCCCACGTACAGCTCCCCGGCGACCCCCACCGGGACCGGACCGCCCGCCGCGTCCAGCACCCGCACGCGGACCCCGTCGATGGGGCGGCCGATGGACGGTGCGCGTCCCTCCCCGTCCGCCGCGACTGCGCCGCAGGTGGCGACGACGGTGGTCTCGGTGGGACCGTACGCGTTGACGAGCGCGAAGGGGAGGTCCGGCCGCGGCCGGGAACGCAGGGCGTCGCCCCCGGTGAGCAGCACCCGCAGCGGCGCGTCCGCCGGCCACTCCAGCGCGAGCAGCGCCTCGGCGAGCGGCGTAGGCGCGAAGGCCAGGGTGATTCCCCGCTCCAGGAGGAAGCCGCGCAGCGCCTCCGGCGAGGCGCGGGTCGCGGAGTCCACTGGATACAGGCACGCGCCCCGGGACAGGTACGGCCACGTCTCCCACACCGACGCGTCGAAGCCCGGCGAGGCGAGCTGCGCGGCGCGGTCCGCCGCGGTCACCTCGAAGGCGCGCGCGTGCCACCCCACGAGGTTGGCGAGCGCGCGATGGGGGACCACCACGCCCTTGGGAGCGCCCGTCGAGCCGGAGGTGTAGACCAGGTACGCCGCGTCATCCGGCCCCCCGGAGGGAGACAGGGGAAGCGGGGTCTCCGCGGCCACGCGCTCGCGGTCTGCGTCCACGCGCACCACCGCGGCGCCGCCCGCGGGAAGGCGCCCGGCGTGGCGCTCCTCCGAAACCAGCGCGGACGCCCCCGCGTCGGCCAGCACGTAGGCGAGGCGCCCGGCGGGGTCGTCCGGGTCCAGCGGGAGGTAGGCGGCCCCGGCCCGGAGCACCGCGAGCATCGCCACCACCCGCTCCAACCCCGAATCCAGGCAGATCCCCACCCGTGATCCGCGCACCACCCCCAGGCCGCGGAGGTGGCGCGCCAGCCGGTTCGCCCGCGCGTCGAGTTCCGCGTAGCCCACCGTCTCCCCGGGCGTCGCCACCGCGGGCGCGTCAGGGGCGTCGAGAGCCCACGCGGCGACCGCGTCATGGACGCACGCCTCCCCCTCGGGGGCCGGGCCTCCCTCGCCCCGCGCCTCCAGCCGGCGCCGCTCCGCCGGGGAGAGCAGCGGCAGGGCGGAGAGCGGCGCGTCCGGCGCCGCAGCGATCCCCTCCAGCAGCACCCGCCAGCACTCCGCCATCCGCGCGACGGTGGCGGCGTCGAAGAGCGCGGTGGCGTACTCGAAGGCGCCGGCCAGGCCGTCGCCCCGGGGCTCCAGGCGCAGCGTGAGGTCGAACGGGGAGATCCCCGCGTCCGCGTCCACCGGCGCGATCACCAGCCCGGGGAGGCGGAACGGCTCGGGCGGGGCGCCCTCCATGGCGAACGCCACCTGGAAGACCACCGTGCGGCTCAGGTCGCGCTCCGGGCGGAGCGCCTCAACCAGCCGCTCGAAGGGAAGCTCCTCGTGCGCGTACGCCTCCAGCGCCGTGTCGCGGACGCGGCGCAGCGCCTCCCGGAACCCCGGGTCGCCCGAGAGGTCCGTGCGCAGCGCGAGCGTGTTGGCGAAGAAGCCGACCAGCCCCTGCGTCTCGGGGCGGGCGCGGTTCGCGACCGGGGTCCCCACCACCAGGTCGTCCTGCCCGGTGAAGCGGAAGAGAAGGATCTCGAACGCCGCGAGGAACACCATGAACGGGGTGGCTTCGGCCTCCCGTCCCACCCCGCGCAGCGCCTCCGCCACCCCGCCTGGGACCGCGAAGTCGTATGTGGCTCCCAGGAACGACTGGACCGGCGGCCGGGGTCGGTCCGCCGGCAGGTCGAGCGCGGGCGGCGCGCCCCGCAGGCGGGAGGTCCAGTACGCGAGTTCGTCGCGGAGGAGGTCGCCCTGCATCCGCTCCCGCTGCCAGGCCGCGTAGTCGGGGTACTGGATGGGAAGAGGCGGGAGCGAGGGCCGCTCCCCGGCCGCGAGCGCGGCGTAGATCTCCGAGATCTCCCGGACGATGACCCCGCGCGACCACCCGTCCACGACCGCGTGGTGGACCCCCAGGACGAGGAGGTTCCGGTCTGGAGCGAGGCGGAGGAGCCGCGTCCGCAGCAGCGGCCCGGCCGACAGGTCGAAGGGGTGCCGCGCCTCCCGCCTCGCCAGGCGCGCGGCCTCGGCGTCCACCGCCCCGGACGGAAGGCGGGCCAGGTCCACGACCGGCAGGTCCACCCGCGCCCCGGGCGCCACCACCTGCACCGGCGTGCCCTCCCGCACCGCGAACACGGTGCGCAGCGCGTCGTGGCGGGCCACCAGAGCGGCGAGCGCCCCCCGCAGCGCGGGCACGTCCAGCGTCCCCTCCATGCGCACGGCGCCGAGCCCGTTGTAGGCCACGTTGCCGGGCTCCATCTGGTCGAGGAACCAGAGCCGCTGCTGCGAGAAGGAGAGCGGGGCGGGTTCCGGCCCCGTACGGCGCGGGATGGGGGGGGCGGCCGCGTCCGCCACGTCTCCCGAGCGGAGACGCGACACCTCCCGGGCGAGCGACGCCACGGTGCGCGACCGGAGGACGGCGTGCATGGGGACCGCGACGCCGAACGCCTCCTGCAGCCGCGCGCCCAGCTTCACCGCGAGGAGCGAGTGCCCGCCCAGCTCGAAGAAGTCGTCGTCGGCCCCCACCCGCTCCACCCCGAGCATCTCGCCCCAGAGACGGGCGATTTCGGACTCCTCCCCGTCCCGCGGCGCAGTGTACGCTTCGCGCAGGGCGTCCCGCCCGGCCTCGGGCCGGGGGAGCGCCCGACGGTCGAGCTTTCCGCTCGGGGTCAGGGGGAACGCGTCGAGCCCGACGACCACGGACGGCACCATGTACTCCGGGAGGCTCTCCCGCAGGAACTCCCTCACCCCCGGGCCGGCGGCCTCGCGCGGGGCCACGTACGCCGCGAGCCGTGCCTCTCCCGTCCCCGCGTCCACGACGACCACCGCGGCCTCCCGTACCTCCGGGTGCGCCAGGATCGCGGCCTCCACCTCGCCGGGCTCGATGCGGAAACCCCTCACCTTCACCTGCTGGTCCAGCCGCCCCAGGTACTCCAGCGTCCCGTCCGCGCGCCACCGCGCCCGGTCCCCCGTCCGGTACAGCCGCGACCCCGCCGGCCCGTACGGGTCCGGAACGAACCGCTCCGCCGTCAGCTCAGGTCGCCCGTGGTACCCCCGCGTCACCCCCGCCCCGCCCAGGTACAGCTCTCCCGGCACGCCCTCCGGGACCGGCTCTCCCTGGCGGTCCAGCACGTACGCCCGCGTGCCGTCCACCGGCCGGCCGATCGGCGGCGAGCCGGGCGCCTCCACCCGCTGCACGGTGGACCACACCGTCGTCTCCGTGGGTCCGTACAGGTTCCAGAGCGCACCCCCGCGCCCCCGCAGCCGCTCCGACAGCTCCGCGCCGAGCGCCTCGCCCCCGCTCAGCGCCGTGAGCCCCGCGCTTCCCTCCCACCCCGCGTCCAGGAGCATCCGCCACGTCGCGGGCGTCGCCTGGAGCACGGTCGCCCCGGACCGCTCCAGCGCCCGCGCCAGCCGCGCCGGGTCGGCGGCGGTCGCACGGTCGGCGAGGACCACCCGGGCTCCCACCGTCAGCGGCAGGAAAAGCTCCAGCCCCGCGATGTCGAACCCCAGCGTCGTCACCGCCAGGAGCACGTCGTCCTCCCCCAGCCCGGGACGGCGCTGCATGGCCTGGAGGAACGCCGCCAGCGAGCGGTGCTCCACGAGGGCGCCCTTGGGACGCCCCGTGGACCCCGAGGTGTAGAGCACGTACGCCAGGTTCCCGGGGTCCGCGTCCACCCGGGGAGCCAGCACCGGGGGCTCGGCGTCCACCCCGCCTTCCGCGTCCACTTCCACGCGCGGGACCCCGGCCGGGAGCACTCCGGAGAGGTGCGGCTGCGTAAGGACCAGCGCCGCCCCCGAGTCCTCCAGCACGTACGCCAGCCGCTCCGCCGGGTGGGACGGGTCCAGCGGCACATACGCCGCACCCGCCTTGAGCACCGCCAGCACCCCCACCACCAGGGCCGCGGTGCGGTCCAGGCACACCCCCACCCGGACCTCCGGACCCACCCCCAGCGCGGCGAGATGGCGGGCGAGGCGGTCGGCGCGGTCGTCCAGCTCCGCGTAAGTCAGCCTTTCCTCTCCCGAAACGAGCGCCACGCGGGCCGGCGTACGCCGTGCCTGCGCTTCGACTATCGAGTGGACGCACCCGGCAGAGGGGAGCGCCGGGGTGGCGTTGTACGTCTCCAGCAGCCGGACGCGCTCCCCGGCCGGAAGGAGCGAGACGCCCGCGAGGGGCTGCTCCGGGTCGGCGGCGAACGCCTCCAGCAGCCGCCGCAGGTGCTCCACGAGCCTCCGCGCCTGCCCCCGCTCCAGCGCCGCGGGGTGGGTCAGCTCCAGGCCGATCTCCCGGCGCGGCAGCACGGTCAGCATCAGCCCGTGGCCGTACGCCCCCCCGGACGGCACGCGCTCGAAGCCCGAAAGCGCAGCGCCCCCCACGCTCGCCCCGGCGACCTCGATGTCGGGGAGGTTCTGGAAGAGGAAGAAGTGCTCGAAGAGCCGCTGCCCCCGCGGAAGTCCGCTCCATTCCCGGATGCGCGACAGGGGGACGAAACCGTGCAGGCGCGCCTCCCGCTGCCTCCGCTGGAGCGATTCCAGCCACGCGCCGACGCGCTCGGCCGGCTCCTCCCGAACGCGGACCGGCACCGTGCGCATCAGCACGCCCAGCATCCCCGCGGCGCCGCGCAGGTCGGTGGGGCGCCCGCCGTCCGCCGAGCCGAACACCACCTCCTCCGCGCCGGTGTGGCGCGCCAGGAGCATCCCCCACGCGCCCTCGAACACGGTGTTGAGCGAAACCTGGAGCCGCCGCGCGGCCTGCCGGAGCGCCCCCGACAGGGCTTCGGGGAGGGTGTCCGCCTCCACGCCGTGCGCGCCGCCGTCCTCCCGCCGCGAGTCCAGGCCTGGAAACGGCTCCGCCGGCTCCACGCCCGCCAGTGCCTCCCGCCAGAAGCGCCCCGCCCGCTCCTCGTCCTGCCGCGCCAGCCAGGCCAGGTATTCCGGGTACGGCGCCGCAGGAGCGACCTCCGGGCTCCCTCCCACGACGAGCGCGCGGTACGTCTCCAGCACCTCGCGCAGGCAGAGCTGCGCCGACCACCCGTCCAGCACCAGGTGGTGGTAGCTCCAGGCGAAGAGATACCCGTCGTCCGCCACGCGCACCACCCGCAGGCGCGCCAGCGGTGCGGCGGTGAGCACGAAGTCGCGGCCGCGCTCCTCCTCCAGCACGGCGACGAAGCGCGCCTCCGCCCGGGTCTCAGGCTCCCCCCGCCAGTCCTCCTCGTGGATCTCCGGCTCCACCTGCCGCCGGACCACCTGCACCGGCTCGTCCAGCCCCTGGTGGAAGAAGGCCGCGCGCAGCACCGGGTGCCGCGCCGCCACCCGCCGCCACGCCTCGCGGAAGGCGCCGGGATCGAACGGGCCCCGGAGCGACCAGCGGATCTGCTCGACGTACTCGTGCAGGCCGGGCGCCTGGAGCGACCGGAGCAGGATGTCGAGCTGCATGGGAGAGAGCGGGTAGACCCCTTCTACGTTCTCCATCGTACGTCCGCAGTGGGTGCGCCGGCGCGGATACCCCTGTCCGGGGCGGGCCCGGAGTCTCGGTCGGGCACGGCGGCGGGGGCCCGGAGGGGGAGGGTTCCGCAAGATCGAAGGGGCGCATTCGCAAGTCAAGTCTTGAACTATGTGGAAACTCGTGTATGGATGCGTTCCTCCACGCGGCACGCTATCGTGTCCGGGACGCCGCCGGGCACCGCGCGCCGGCCGACCCTTCCACCGCTCGCGGAGACACCATGGATCCCGTACTGCTCGTCACCGGCGGGAGCCGGGGCATCGGCGCCGCGACCGCGCTCCTGGCCGCCCGTCGCGGCTACGCGGTCTGCGTCAACTACCACCGGAACCGGGCCGCCGCCGAAGAGGTCGTGGAAGCCGTCCGGCGGGACGGCGGAAATGCCGTCGCCGTCGGCGCCGACGTCTCCGACGAGGCCGAGGTCGCCCGGCTGTTCGCCGCAGTGGACGACGCCCTGGGACCGCTCACCGCGCTCGTCAACAACGCGGGGATCCTGGAGACGCAGATGCGGGTGGAGGAGATGACCGCCGAGCGGCTGAACCGGGTCTTCACCACCAACGTCACGAGCTGTTTCCTGTGCGCCCGGGAGGCGGTCCGCCGGATGTCCACCGCCCGGGGCGGCGCCGGAGGGAGCATCGTGAACGTATCGTCCGCGGCGTCGCGCCTGGGCTCGGCGGGAGAGTACGTGGACTACGCGGCCTCCAAGGGCGCGGTCGACACCCTCACGGTGGGGCTGGCCCGGGAGGTCGCAGCGGAGGGGATCCGCGTCAACGCCGTCCGCCCGGCCTTCATCTACACGGACATCCACGCGAGCGGCGGCGAGCCCGGCCGCGTCGACCGGATCAAGGACTCCGTCCCCATGCGGCGGGGCGGCCACCCGGAGGAGGTCGCGCGGGCCGTCCTCTGGCTTCTCTCGGACGAGGCGTCCTACTCCACGGGCGCGTTCATCGATATCTCCGGCGGAAGGTAGGAGGAATCCGCTCCGCCGCCCGCGCGGTCCGGCTTGGCGGCCGGCCCGCGCGGGCGTACCTTGCAGGCTCTCCCGAACTTCGCGCACACCGGGCGGGCCGGCGCCGCCGTACTACTTATGAACACGCACCCGATCCCCCGCCGCGGCGGCCTCTCGCTCGAACGCAAGCTCCCACTCCTCATCACCGGCCTGCTGGTGGCGATCATGGCGGCGGGGGTCTTCTCGGCGCACGCCGAGGTGAAGCACTCCGCCGTCGCCGCGGCGACGGACCGGCTGGAGCTGGTGTCGCAGCAGCTCTCCTCCATCGTGGCCCCCAGCATCCCCCTGAGGCTGGCGAGGATCGGCCGGGCGGCCGGCGACCCGGCCGTCTCCGCCGTGTTCGCGTCGCCCTCGGACGCGGCCCGCGGGGATGCGTCCGCCGTGCTGGCGGGGCTGCGCACCGCGGGCCAGGCGGAGCTTCCCGTCGTCCTGTGGACCGCCGGACGCGAGGTGCTCCTCCAGGCCGGGACGCCCCCCGTACCGGATGGGGCCTTCGACGCGGCGCACCTCCCGGACTCCACGGGCGTCGGGCGGCTGTTCTCCGTGGGATCGGGGGCGTACTTCTGGCTGGAGGCGCCCGTACGGCGGAACGGCGCAACGGTGGGCTACGTGGGCGAGCTGCGGAGCGTCGGCGGCCCCAACACGGGGAAGCAGCTGGGCGCCCTCATCGGGAACCACATCTCGCTCTTCCTCGCGAACTCCGCGGGCGGGACGTGGGTGGCGGTCGACGGCACCCGCACCCCCGCGCCGCCGACGTGGCCCTTCTCCGGGGAGATGCGGTACCCCAGGGGGGGCGAGGGAGAGCACTTCGGCTACGCCACCGCCATCCCCGGGACACCGTGGAGCGTGGTCGCCGAACAGCCGCTCCGGGCCGTCCTGGCGCGCCCCACCATCTTCCTGAAGCGGAGCGCCCTCGCCGCGCTCCTGCTGGGGATCGCGGGGGCGGCGGGCGCGTGGATCCTGAGCCGGAGCATCACCCGCCCGGTGAGGGAGCTGAGGCTCGCCTCGGAGGCCATCACGCGCGGCGACTACTCCCGCCGGATCGAGCTGCGGCGCACGGACGAGCTGGGGATCCTGGCCGACAGCTTCAACCGCATGGCCGCGCAGGTGCAGGCGACCCACGGGGAGCTTACCGAGCAGTACGAGACGGCGCAGGCGCTCGCCGCGGAGCTGGAGGTCGCCGCCGCCGAGGCGAACGCCGCGCGCCGGGAGGCCGAGACCGCCAACCGGGTGAAATCGGAGTTCCTGGCGACCATGTCGCACGAGATCCGCACCCCCATCAACGCAATCGTCGGGTACACGGACCTCCTCCGGCTCGGGATCGCGGGGCCGCTCTCCCCGGGACAGGAGGAGCACCTCGGGCGCATCCGGGTCAGCGGCCGGCACCTCATGGGGCTGGTGGACCACGTCCTGGACTTCGCGCGGATCGAGTCCGACATGCTCCGCGTGGACCGGAGAGCGGCCTCGGCCCGGCAGGCGGTGGAGACGGCTCTCACCGTGGTGCGCCCGCAGGCCGCGGAGAAGGGGGTGGAAATCTCGGCGGAGTGCGAGGCCGCGCAGGACCTCCGCTACGTGGGCGACCCCCAGAGGGTGGACCAGGTCCTGGTGAACCTTCTCTCCAACGCGGTGAAGTTCACGGAGCCGGGAGGCCGGATCGCCGTCCGCTGCGCCGCCCGCGAGGGGTCGCCCCGCGGCGAGGACGGGACGGCCGACTGGACGTGCCTGGTGGTGGAGGACTCGGGGATCGGGATCCACCCCGGGCAGATGGAGCGGATCTTCGAGCCGTTCGTCCAGGTGGACAGCGGGTACACCCGGCGGCACGAGGGGACCGGGCTGGGGCTGGCGATCAGCCTCCGGCTCGCCCGGTCCATGGGGGGAGACCTGACCGTGGAGAGCACGCCGGGAGCGGGGTCGCACTTCACCCTCTGGCTCCCGGCGGCCTCCGGCGGGGACGACCCGGCGCCGGGCCGTCCGTCCGCCGCGGCCGTCAGTTCCTGAAGAGGTAGCTCACCTTGAAGAACACGCCGTCCACGCGGGGAGCCAGCCCGCCGAAGCGGAACGACTCCTCGTCCACCACCTCGCGGCCGTAGCCGAGGAAGACCATGGTCCCGGGCGAGGGGCGGTAGCTGAACAGGAGGTCGAGCCGGAGGGGATTGAGCTGCGGCTGGTCCCACGCCGGCAGGTTCCCGCGGCGCACCCGGAACGGCTCTCCGTCCCGCAGGTACGCCCGGCCGTCCGGCGCGCGGAGCACGTCCACCTCCTCCACCGAGTACTGGGCGAGCCCGCGCACCGCCACCGCGCGGGAGAGCTGGTACTCGGCGCGCACCCGCGGCACCAGGGCGTCGGAGTAGCGCGAGCCGTCGCTCGCCCGGTACAGCACCGAGCGTCGCAGGCTCGCGTCCAGCCGGAGCGCCCCGGTGGGGCGGAGGGCGACCTCCCCCTCCACGATCCGCTCCTCGCCGCGCGTCCCTTCCGCGAAGATGGGGGTCTCCCGCCACTGGAGGCCGAGCCCGGCGTCGACCGTCCGGAAGTACGACGACTCCAGCTCCAGCGTCACCCCGTCGAGGCCGCCCATCCGCGGCGACGGGCCGATCAGCGCGTCGCCCGTCACGAACCCGCCTCCGGCCGCGGGGAGCGAGTACCCGGCGTAGGATCGCGGGTCGAGCGTGTAGAAGGCGCGCGACCAGCCCAGCTCCAGGGAGTGGTTCCCGCGCAGCTCCGCCTCCACCCGCATCGAGGTGGAACCCTCGGCCGGGCCGTTCCCCTCCCAGAACCCCCGTCCCGGGAACACCCGGTTGGCGCTCGACCGCAGGTCCACGCGCTGCACCAGCCCGCCCGGAGCGCCGTACCGGGTGAAGCGGTTGTGGCCGTTCAGCTCGGTGATCCCCAGGCGGCGCACGAACCCGGTCTCGGTGCGGAAGTCCTCCGGCACGTCGCGCAGGGTGACGATGTACCCCCACCGGCGCGCCGTCCGGTCCAGGAACACGTGGGCGATGTGGGCGGCGCGGTCCTCCGTCGCCACCGGGGCCCCGGCCGGCGTCGAGTCGCGCCCGGCCTCGGACGGGGCCCAACCGCGGGTCCAGCTCCCCCCCGCCTGCGCCCCGAAGGTGTAGACCTCGCCGAAGCGGATGCGCGCGTCCACGGCCGCCACCCGGTTGAACGCGTCGCCCACCTGGCGGCTGGTGGCCAGCGCGCCCACGGTGGAGCCCTGCGATCCCACGTCCCGGCGCACCCGCCCGACGTGGAACACGGCGCGCTCCGCTTCGGGAGCGTAACGGGCCGGGGAGTTCAGCGGCGCGTCGTCCACGGCGCCCAGGTACGCCAGGTTCAGGGCCCCCACCTTCCCCGTGAGGCGCGCGCCGACGGCCGGGTCCACGATGGCGCGCGTGTACACCAGCGACTCGGAGGTGGAGAAGAGGTCGGCGCCCTCCAGGAAGAACGGGCGCTTCTCCGCGAGCGAGAGGGCGAACCGCTCGTTCACCGTGATCTGGTCCGCGTCCGCCTCCACCTGCGAGAAGTCGGGGTTCACGGTGGCGTCGAACGTCAGCTCGCTGGTGACGCCGTACTTGACGTTGACCCCCATGTCGGGCTCCGGATCGCCCCGGACGAACCCCGACTCCTCCCGGATGCCCTCGCGCCGCGCCGTGAGAGTGGGGTTGACCTCGAAGAGCTTCCCCGGCCGGAGGTCGCGGATGCCGCGGAGCGTCCCGCTCCGCGCCAGGTCCGACGCCTCGTTTCGCGCACGCGGGGCCCAGCTCTCCTCCGCGCCCGTGGCGGGGATCACCCGGATGACGTTGAGCCCCCAGGTCTGCTCCTGGCCCGCGGGGAACTTGAAGCTCTTCAGCGGGATGCGGACCTCCACCTCGTACCCGTCCGGCGTGAGCCGCCCCCGCGAATGGAAGATGAAGTCGGGGCTGAAGTTCACGCCCCGCCCGTCCGAGTAGACGCCGTCCTGCTGGATCCCCAGCGGGTTCACGTAGAACGCGAAGGCGCGCCGCCGGTCGTGGAAGGTGTCGAGGAAGATGCGGACGTGGTCGTCCTGCGTGATCTGGTCGCGCTCCGCCAGCGTGGAGCGGATGCGGGAGGGGTCCGCGGCGAAGGCGCGGATCCCCAGGTACAGGTCGCTCTCCGTGTAGAACACACGCACCTCGGTGCGCTCCGAGGCCGCGACGCCCTCCACCGGCTTGTACTGGGTGAAGCCGGTGAGCACGGAAGCGGTCTCCCAGGCGGGCTCGTCGAGCCGGCCGTCGATGCGCACCTCGGGATCGTCGAGGCGGGGGATGCTCGCGTGGAGTTCGCCGCGCGCCCCGTCGTACGCGGCGGAGGACGCGGTGTCGGCCGGGAGAGTACAGACCGGGGCGCAGGCGAGGGCGCCGGCCAGGTAGAGGAAGCTCATGGATACCGGGGTTCGGGATTCGGGCGGAAGATAGCCCCCCCTCCGGGCCGGGTGAACCCCACGGCACCAACCGGCCGTGGAATGGGACTTCCTCGCTCCGCGTGCGTCCGCGCGGCTCCCCGGGCGCCCCCGCGACATCCTGGCGCCTTCCCACCGGACGCCCGGCAACCGCGAGCCCTCGGCCCCGGTAATAGCGGGCGGCGGAACGCGCCCCCGCACCTCCTCCGCCCGGGCTCGGGATCCCGCACCCACTTCCGCCCCTTCCGCAGCGAAGCCGCCATGCGATCCGCGCCCACCCGCCCGTTCCGCTCACACGCGGCGACCGTCGCGTTCCTGTTCGTCGTGGTGTCCCTGGCCGCGCTCGTCGTCGTCCCCGTCGCCGTAGAGCGGCGGGTCGCACGCCTGCGCGCCCGTGGAGAGATGGTCACGGACCCGGCGCGCACGCACGTGCGGGACATCGAACTCGCCCTGGCGCGCGGCATGTCCGCGCTGCGCGGCTACGCGCTCACCGGGGAGACCGTCTTCCTGGACCGCTACGCCGCCTCGGTGGCCCGGGAGCGGAGCGCGGTCCTCGCGCTCCGGCCGCTGGCGGCGATCCTGGGCCCGCAGGTCGCGGCGCGCCTCTCCCGCCTCCAGCTCCGGGCGGAGCGGTGGCACGCGCGGGTCCGGACCGACCCCCTTCTCCGCGGGACGGGGAGCGGCTCCTCGCGCGCCCCCGTGGACGGAGGGGCCGCGGCGCGGATCCCGGGCCCGGGGCAGCCCGGCCTGTACGAGAGCGTGCTGGAGGCGACGGCGGACCTCGACCGGGCCATCCTCGCCGAGGCGCAGCGCCACAGGGACGCCATCGAGGCCGAGGAGAGGCGGGGGCTGAGGCTCACGATGGGGCTGGTGCTGGTGGCGTTCGCCTCCGCGGCCGCCGTCGCCTGGCTGAGCCACAGGACGCGCCTCTTCGCCGCGGAGGCGGAGCGCCGGAGGAACGAGGCCGCGGAAGCCGCCGAAGCGTCGCGGCGCGCGGTGGCCGAGCGGAACCGCTTCATCCACGGCGTCACCCACGACCTCCGCAACCCGCTGGGCGCGGCGGACCTTTACGCTTCACTCCTGGAGACGGACGCCGAGCCGCTCTCGCCGCGTCACGTCCCCTGGGTCGGCGGACTGCGCCGCTCCCTCCGGGGAGCGCTCTCCATCCTCGACGACCTGCTGAACCTGGCCCGCGCGGAGAGCGGCGACCTCGTCGTCCGGTGGGCCCCCGTGGACCTCCGGGAGGTGGTGTGGGAAGCCGCGGAGGACCACCCGAACCGCGACGGGCTCCCCGGCCCCGTCCTCGACGTGGTGGCGCCGGACGCGCCTCTCGTCGTCTCCACCGACCGGGAGCGGGTGCGGCAGATCGTCGACAACCTCGTCTCCAACGCGATCAAGTACACGCCGTCCGGCGGGCGCGTCACCCTCGGCCTCTCCGCGGCGGAGGCCGGCGAGGGCCCTCCGGGCGGTCCGTGGCTGCGGACCTGGGTGGCCGACTCCGGACCCGGCATCCCCGCCGCCGAGCGGGAGCGCATCTTCCTCGACTTCCAGCGGCTCCACGGGTCGTCGGTGGCGGGCTTCGGCCTGGGGCTGGCGATCAGCCGCAGGATCGCGCGCCTGCTCGGCGGGGAAGTCACCCTGGAGAGCGAGGAGGGCCGGGGGTCCGTCTTCTCGCTGTGGCTCCCCGTCCGCCCGGCGGGTCTCCCCGCCTCGCCGGAGGCCGGTGAACCGGCCGCCGCCGCGGAGAGGTGAGCACGGATCCGGGGGCCCCGTCCGGCCGTCCGCCTCAGGACGCGGCGTCGGGCGCCTCGCGCGACCGGCGCTGGAAATGGAGGACCAGCGGAAAGCCGATCAGCGTGGGGATCCAGAAGGAGAGCCCGCGGTACGCCAGCACCACGAGGACCACCGTGCTGGTCTCGACGCCCAGGGAGGTGAACAGGGCGGTCATCGTCCCCTCCACCACCCCGATCCCGCCGGGGAGGATGGAGATCTTCCCCAGGAGGATCGGGAGCCCGTAGCCTGCGAGGAGCACCCCGGGCGAGAGCGGGTGGCTCGCGGCGACGAAGAGGAGGTAGAGCGTCAGGGCGTCGAAGGTGATGTTGATCGCGGAGCCGAGCAGCGGCCCCTTCCACCCCCGCCCGCGGAGCGCGTCCCACGCCCCGGCCAGCCGCGACACCGAGGCCGAGGCACGCTCCGGGTCCGGCGTCCGCCGACGCAGCCGCGCCCACGCGGCTTCGAGCCGTGCCGCCAGCCGGGCGCCCCTCTCCCGGTGGCGGATCGCCCATGCGATCGCGACTCCCACGGAGCACAGGAGCCCGAGGGAGAGCGCGAATCCCCCCGCCTCCGCCGGAGTCAGCCTGTGGAGCGCGATCAGCTCGACGAGGCCCAGGGCCCCCGCCCCGGCCAGCACCGCCGTGTTGAAGAAGTTGGGGAGCGAACTCGCCAGGAGCGCCCCCGCGGCGCTCACCCCCAGCACGCGCGCCCAGCGGTACGTCGCGGCGACGTCGCCCACCTGCCCTCCCGCCACCAGCCCCACGCTGTTCGCCGCCAGGGTGATCCGCACGCCCTCCCCCGCGGAGAGGCGGTCCCCGCCGAGCGCCGCGAGTTCGCGGAGGAGGTACCCGCTCCCCCAGTAGCTCGTCCCCTGCGCCGCCACGGCGAGCGCGAGGGCCCACCAGCGCAGCTCCCGCAGGATCCTCACCGACGCCTCCACGTCGGCGAGCTGCGGCAGGACCACGTGGACCGCGAGCCCGAAGAAGACCACCAGGAAGACGGGACGCCACCAGCTCCCCTTCTTCCCGCGCTTTCCGCGGTCCCGGCCGCCCCCCTCGTCCGGTCCGGACACGGGCGGAAGTGTCGAGGGCGCGCTCACGGGATGCCGGGACGCCGCTCCCGCCTACCCGCCGGACCGAACCGCGTCGAGGATCATCGCCACGTCGATCTCCTCCTGGAGCCGTGGACAGCCTCGTCCGGAAGAACCCGTAGAAACGGGTCCGGCCGTGCCTTCCGCCGGGGGTCAGGCGTGCAACTAATCGGCCACCGGAGGCCCGTCGAACAGGGGCCGAACGACTGCCCGCCGAAACGGCGTGGAACCGCGAAGGCGCCGCAGGTGTCGGAGGAGCCCACGACCGGCCGCGGTTGCCAGGACCCGTCCCGGTGCGGAGATTGGGCACCGGCAGGCCGGACGATCGCCCGTCCGGGCCCCGATGGCTTCCACCTCGATCACACGATGCGAACCTTCCTCTTGCTCGTCGCCCTCGTCTCGGTCCCGCTCGCCCCCGCGGCGGCGCAGGACACGGCGCGGTTCACCCGCGCCGACACCCTGCGCGGTTCCGTCACGCCCCAGCGCGCGTGGTGGGACGTGACCTTCTACGACCTCCACGTGCGCGTGAACCCCGCGGACAGCAGCATCAGCGGGCGCAACGGCATCACCTACCGGGTCATCGCCCCCGCCTCGGAGATGCAGGTGGACCTCCAGGCCCCGCTGGAGGTCGACAGCATCGTGCAGGACGGCCGGCGCCTGGCCCACCGCCGGGACGGCAACGCGCTCTTCGTCACGATGGCGGCCCCGCAGCGCGCGGGAGAGACCCGGACCGTGACCGTCCACTACCGCGGCCGGCCCCGCATCGCGGAGAACGCGCCCTGGGACGGAGGGTTCGTCTGGACGAAGGACGGCTCCGGCGCCCCCTGGGTCGCCACCGCCGTGCAGGGCCTGGGCGCCAGCGCGTGGTGGCCCAACAAGGACATCCAGTCCGAGGAGCCGGACAGCCAGCGGATCGCCATCACCGTCCCCGACCCCATGGTGAACGTCTCCAACGGGAGGCTCCGCTCCACCACCCGCAACGGCGACGGCACCACCACGTACGAGTGGTTCGTCACCCGGCCCATCAACAACTACAACGTGGCCGTGAACGCCGGCTCGTACGCCCACTTCAGCGACACGTACCAGGGCGAGGGCGGCACGCTGACGCTGGACTACTGGCCCCTCGCGGAGAACCTGGACGCGGCCCGCCGGCAGTTCCAGCAGGTCAAGCCCATGCTCGCCTGCTTCGAGCACTGGTTCGGGCCCTACCCCTGGTACGAGGACGGCTTCAAGATCGTGGAGACGCCCCACCTGGGGATGGAGCACCAGAGCGCGATCGCGTACGGCAACGGATACCAGAACGGGTACCGCGGGCGCGACCGCTCCGGCACCGGCCACGGGATGGAGTGGGACTTCATCATCATCCACGAGGCCGGCCACGAGTGGTTCGGGAACAACATCACCTCGAACGACATCGCCGACATGTGGGTGCACGAGGGCTTCACGAACTACTCGGAGGGGATCTACACCGAGTGCCGCCAGGGGAAGCAGGCGGGCGCGGAGTACATCATCGGGAACCGCAACAACGTGCGGAACGACCGCCCCATCGTCGGCAGCTACGGCGTGCACGACGAGGGCTCGGGCGACATGTACGACAAGGGCGGGAACATGCTCCACACCATCCGCCAGCTCGTCGGCGACGACGAGAGGTGGCGCGGGATCCTGCGGGGGCTGAACTCCGAGTTCCGGCACCGGACCGTCACCGGGCGTCAGGTGCAGGAGTACATCAACCAGCAGTCGGGGATCGACTTCGACCGGGTGTTCGCGCAGTACCTGACGACGGCGAAGATCCCCGTCCTCGAGTACCGGATCCAGGGCTCCACCCTCTCGTACCGCTGGGCCGACGTCGTCCCCGGCTTCGACATGCCGGTCCGGGTGACGCTCTCCGGCGACGGGTACACCCTGGTCCGCCCGACCACCGGGTGGAAGACGGCGCAGGTGAACCTCCGGAACCCCGCCGCCTTCCGGGTGGACCCGAACTTCTACGTGGAGGCCCGCAACGTCGGGGCGGGGGCCGCGCCGGGCCGCTGAAGCCCGGCCGGCGTCCGCCGCGCGCAGCCCGGTCCCCCGGTGCGCGAGGCGGGCGCCGCCCTCCCCCGCCTCGGCACGGGGCGGGGGGGACGGTCCGAGGCGCGCACGCACCGCAGCCTCCGCTCCTCCGCGGGCGATGAAGACGCCGCGCCCAGGTACGAGGCCAGCGCGCGTCGGACGCGGACGCGGGCGCGGTGCAGGAGGACGCGCTGGTTCGCCTCGCTGATCTTCAGCAGGTCGCAGACCTCCCCCGCGGTCCACCCCTCCACGTCCCGCAGCGTGATGACCTCCTGCTGCCGCTGGGGCAGCTCGCGGATCGCCTCCTCGATCCGGGTCCGCAGCTCCGCGGAGAGCAGGCTCTCCTCCGGCCCGTCGGCCGGGCTCTCCACCCTCCAGGGGTGCGGCGGGCCGCTCCCCGCGCCGCGGGGATCCGGCAGGCCGTCCTCCAAGGAGCGTTCGTCGAACGACCCCGCCGCAGTCGCCGGGAGCGACGAGAACGGGGTCGTGCGGGCCTCACGCTTGGCGTGGGTCCTCGCGCGATAGACGAGGATCCGGAAGAGCCACGTCTTCAGCGACGAGCGCCCCTGGAACCGTCCGATCCCGGAAAGCACCGCCAGCCAGGTGTCCTGCACCACCTCCTCGGCGTCGTCGCGGGTCCGGACGAACACCTGCGCCAGGCGGAGCATGGGCGAGTGGTAGCGGTCGAGCAGCGCCTCGAACGCGCTCTCGCTCCCCTCGCAGAGAGCCCGGACGAGCCACGCCTCTTCCGCCCCCGCCGCCGGGGGAGGCAGGCTGCTGGTCGCCAGGGTGCCGGCTCGCTCCTTCGGGCTGAGGAACCGCTTCCTGTCCTTCGTTTGCATGGTGAAGACTCCGTGTGAGTTTTCGTGGCCGGACGCCGTACCCGGCCACGACGCTCCGTGAACCCCTCCCGCGCGAACATACGTCGAGGCCGACCGGGTCTCTCCCGATCGGCCTTTCGCGCCGGACCTTCTCTCGATTCCCTTCGTCACCCCTCCGGCCGCCCGTCCTCTCCGTACCCCCGGGCTCCGTTTTCGTCCCCGCCGGCGGCCGGCGGAGCGTCCTCCCGACGCCGGGCGGCAAGGTCGCGGGCGAGCCCTTCCAGCTCCGCGAGCGCCCGCCCGGCCCACGTCCCGGGTGCCGCGCCGCGGCCTCGCGGCGCCCTTCCTTTCCGTACGGTATCGCGAGGGCGCGATCCGTTACACCGGGTTCCGCGGCGGGGAAACGGAATCTTCACGGCACGGCCATCTCCGCGAGATGACGCGGGGAGGGAGCCCTCCCGCCCGCCGGCCGGGACACCCCGCCCATCGCCGTCAGCGCCTCGACGACCGCCAGGTCGCTCTCGGAGGGGAGCCCCCACTCCCGCGGGTAGCCGAACACGTCCGAAAGGGCCTCGTGCCGGAACGGGCCGGTCACGATGCAGACGTGGTCCGGCTGGACCAGCGCCGGGTGCGACACCCCGCACGCCCTGCAGAGCCAGCCGATCTCCTGCCGCAGCGCGCAGAGGTAGTTGGCGGCCCGGACCGACTTCGACGCCGGGTCGAGCCCGTGCGCCAGCCACCGGTTCTGGGTCGCCACGCCGGCCGGGCAGCGGCCCGTGTGGCAGTTCTGCGCCTGGATGCAGCCGATGGAGAGCATCGCCTCCCGCGCCACGCTCACCATGTCGCACCCCAGCGCGAACGCCACCATCGCCGAGTGCGGGAACCCCAGCTTCCCCGACCCGTTGAAGACCACCCGCTCGTGGAGGCCGCGCCGGGCGAAGGTCCGGTACACCTCGCTCATCCCGAGCCGGAAGGGGAGCGACATGTGGTCGGTGAAGGCCAGCGGCGCGGCGCCGGTGCCCCCCTCGCCCCCGTCGATGGAGACGAAGTCCACGCCCCTCCCGCCGCCCTCCATCAGCCGGGCCAGCTCCTCCCAGAAGTCCATCTGCCCCACGGCGGACTTGATCCCCACCGGCAGGCCGGTCTCCCCGGCCAGCAGCTCCACGAAGTCCAGGAGGCCGTCCACCGTCCGGAAGGCGCCGTGGTGCGGGGGGCTGACGCAGTCCACCCCGGCGGGGACGCCGCGGATCGCCGCGATCTCCGGCGTCACCTTGGCCGCCGGAAGCACGCCGCCCAGGCCGGGCTTGGCGCCCTGCGACAGCTTGATCTCCAGGGCGCGCACCGTGGGAGCCGCGGCGAGCGTCTCCTTCAGCCGCTCCAGGCTGAACCGGCCGCGATCGTCCCGGCAGCCGAAGTACCCCGTCCCGATCTGCCAGACGAGGTCGCACCCCTGGAGGTGGCGGGGACTGATGCCTCCCTCCCCCGTGTTGAGCCAGCACCCCGCGAGGGCGGCACCCTTGCTGAGCGCCTCCACGGCGGCGGGGGAGAGCGAGCCGTAGCTCATCCCGGAGACGTTGACGACGGAGGCAGGCCGGAAGGCGTGCCGTCGCCCTCGCGCCTCTCCCAGTACCTTCGCGCAGGGGAGCGGATGTTTCGGGTCCGCCGGCCCGGTCTCCGGGAGGGGGAAGGCCGCCTGCTTGAAGACCACGTGGTTGGGCGTCTGCTCCAGGTCCAGGTCGGTCCCGAACCCGAAGTAGCTGTTCTGCCGCTTCGCCGACGCGTACACCCACCGGCGCTGGTCGCGGCTGAAGGGCCGCTCCTCGTCGTTCCCCCGCACGATGTACTGCCTCAGCTCCGGCCCGATCGATTCCAGCAGGTAACGCAGGTGGCCCACGACGGGGAAGTTGCGGAGGATCGCATGCTTCTTCTGCCGCAGGTCGTAGATGGCGACGACCGCCAGCAGTGCGGCGGTCGCGCCCAGGATCCAGGTCATACGGGTCTGTCGCCCCTTGGTCGTCTACCCTTCGTTTGAGGCGGCGGCCTCCGGCAGGAGCGCCGGGGAGCCGGAGCGCCCCCGTTCAGGCGGTCGCGGCGCCCCCCTACGCCGCCCCCTGCCCGTCCCACGGCGCCGCCTGCGCGAGCCGGGGCATCCCTTCCCCGCGCGCCGCCGGGGGGCGCCGGCCGTCGCGGGGGAGCAGCAGCGCGGGCCTCGCGGCCCCCGCCAGGAGGTGGAACCAGCGGTACCGCTCGGAGGGTGCCGCAGCCGTACCTTCGCCCGGACGGGCCAGGACGAGCAGGTCCGCGCCCTGCACCTCGCGCGAGCGCAGCGCGCGGCGGAGCGGGGCCGCCCCCCAGCGGATGGAGGTGACGAGCCGGACTTCGCGGGCGCCCGGCACGGCCTTCCGCAGCCGCTCCATCTCGTCCTCCAGCAGGCGGGAGTTCCGGTACAGCTCGTCCGCGTCCAGGGGGACGTGGAGGACCTGGACCTCGGGACCGCCCCCCGCCCCGCCCTCCTCGCCGAACAGTCCGGCGACCCATCCGCCGGCCCCCCTCAGCGTCGCCTCGATCAGGTCGCCGGGCAGCAGGGGAACCAGCACCTTCCGCGGCGGCCAGGCGAGCGGCTCCCGGGCGACGAGGACGGCCGTGTCCGCGCGGAGCGCCACCTGCGCGAGCCCGGGGTCCAGCCCGACGTCGCCGGACCGCCGGGGGCTCACCACCACCAGGTCCGCGTCTACCTCGTGCGCGCCCCCGAGGACCGCCTCCGGAGTCCCGAGCGGCACCACCTCGACGCTCCCCAGCGGGAGCCCCGGTGGCGTGACCCCCAGCACCTGCTCGACCAGGGCGTTCCGGTCGCGGTCGGAATCCCCCCGGACCGCGAAGGGATGGTCGGCGCCCCCGGGGCGGACCACGTGGAGCGTGGCTCCCGTGTCCGCGGAGATACGGGCCGCGGCGCGCAGCGCGCCGTCCGAGCCGGGCGCGCGCCCGACGGCGACGAGGATCGAATGCATGGCTCCCCCTGGATGAGGCTGGCGGGACGGGAGCCGTCCCGGCTCCGGGCGGCCCGCTCCAGCCCCTACTGTCTCGCCGGGAGGAGGGCCGTTACAGGGGCGCCGCGGGGGTAACGAACCCGGGATCCGCGAGACTGTACCGGTGATCGACGAGCCGGAGGCCGAACGCGACCACCCGGGGAACGGGGAGCGAACCGATGGGATGTGACCAGATCACGGATGGAGTCGACGCCTACCTGGCGGGCGCGCTCCCTCCCGGCCACATGCACCGCTTCGAGCGGCACCTGCGGGACTGCCGCAGGTGCCGGCGGCGCGTGGAGGGAGTGCGGTGGACCGTCGCCTGCCTGAGAGGGCTGCCCCGCGAGCCGGTGCCGCCCGCGATGAAACTCCGCCTGCTGCGGGCCTTCCGGAGCCTCACGCCCGCCTGAGCCGGCGCCCACCACGAGAAACACCGCGGGCGGGGACGCCTGCGGTGCGGAGGGCCGGACGGATCGGGGCGATCCTGCGATCGACGGGACGGTCCGAGCGGCGGCTCCGCCGGGTCGCGGAGCCCCCCTTCAGCTCCCGGGGTCCGGGCGGGCCGCGGGCCACAGGAACCGGAAGGTCGCGCCCCTCCCCTCCTCCGATTCCACACGGACGCTCCCGCCCCGGCTCTCCACCGTCTTCCGTACGATCGAGAGGCCGATCCCCGTCCCCTCCACCCGGTCCCGCGGCTGGAGGGTCTGGAAGATGCCGAAGATGCGGTCGTGGTACGCCGCGTCGATCCCCGGGCCGTTGTCGCTCACCCGGAACTCCCACGCCGCGCCGCACTCCTCCGCCCCGATCTCCACGCGCGGGGACGGCCCCCCGCCGTACTTGACGGCGTTGCCGATCAGGTTGATGAAGACCTGCTGCAGCGGGAGCCGCTCGGTGACGAGCACGGGGAGCCCCGGCTCCACCACGATCTCCACGGACGGCGGAGGCGCCAGGAGGTCCACGACCTCCCGGACCAGCGCCTCCACGTCCACCCGCTCCGGGCTCGTCTGCACGCGGCCCGCCCGGGAATACTCGAGGATCCCGTCGATCAGCCCCTCCAAGCGGCCCACCCGCCCGCGGAGGAGCCGCATGTGCTCCCGCGCCTCGTCGGTGAAGCGGTCCGAGAGGTCGTCCTCGATCCACTGGGAGAGGTTGGCGATCCCCCGCAGCGGCGCCTTGAGGTCGTGCGAGGCGACGTAGGCGAACTGGTCCAGCTCGCGGTTGCTGGCCTCCAGCGCGCGGGCGAGGTGGGCGAGTTCTTCAGCCTTCTGCTCCACCTCCCGGCGCGCGCGCACCTGGGCCGTGACCTCCACCGCGTGAACCAGGATGTCGCGCCGCTCCGGGTCCTCCCCGGCGAGCGGACGCCAGACGAGGTTCCAGTACGTCTCCTCCGGCACCCCGCTCCCCCACCGCTCCAGGGGGACCTTCACCTCGGGGTTCACGTACGGCTCCCCCGTCTCGTAGGACCGGTCCAGCTGTTCGAACAGCCCCGTGGGCTCGAATTCCGGGAACACCTCCCGGAACGGCCTCCCCAGGGCGTCCGGCTTCCCCACCGTACGCTCCCAGGTGGGGTTTACCAGCGTCACCACGTGCTCCGGGCCCGTGTAGAGCGCCATCACCGCGGGCGCCTCGGTGAAGATCTGCTCCAGCCGGGCCCGCTGCGTCTCCGCGTCACGGAGAAGCCGCTCGCGCTCCGCCTCGGCGCGCTTGGCGTCGGAAACGTCGGCCACGGTGCCGGTGAAGCGGACCGCCCTCCGGTCCGCGCCCTCGCCGCCGAAGTACGCCCGTCCGCTCGCGCGGATCCAGCGGGTCTCCTCACCGGGACGGTCGATGCGGAACTCCACCTGGAACGCCCCCTCGCCCGCGGGGTCGAGCGCCCTCCGCACGGCGCCCTCCACGCGACGCCGGTCGTCCGGGTGCACCCGCTCCCCGATGCGCGCGGGCTCCACGCGGCCGTCCGGCTCCACCCCGAACATCCGCCGGGTCCGCTCGTCCCACTCGAGCGCGCCGGTGGCGGGGTCGAGGTCCCAGGTGCCGACGTCGGCCGCCTCCAGCGCCAGGCGCAGCCGCTCCTCCAGCCGTTCCACGGCCCGCCGGGCCCGCACCTGTCCGGTGACGTCGGAGCCGTGGGCGACCACGCCCGAGCGGGTGCCGTCGCCCTCGGTCAGCGGATAGTAGACGAAGTCCACGAACCTCTCCTCCGGCTCGGAGCCGGGGGTGCGGGTGACGAGCAGCCGCTGCTCCCTTCCCACGTACGGGGCGCCCGACTCCAGGACCTGCCGCAGCAGCACCTCGAACCCCTGGCCGCGCACCTCCGGGAGCGCGTCGAACACGGGCTTGCCGATCAGCTCCCGGTGGCCGACCAGCCGGTAGTACGCATCGTTGACGAACTCGAACGCCAGGTCCGCCCCGCGCAGCACCGCCATGAAGGCGGGCGCCTGGGCGAACACGTCGCGGAGCCGCGCCTCGGCCCGCTCCGCGTCCGCCCGGGCGGCCTCCGTCGCACGCTCCGCGAGAATGCGGCCCGTGGTTTCCGAGACGACGTTGAGGAATGCGACGACCCCCCCGTCCTCGTCGCGCACCGGGCTGAGCGAAAAGGTGAACCAGGCGTCCGAGCTGCCCGCGCCTCCCGCCCGCTCCACCAGGAAGGGGGAGTCCTCGGCGAACACGGGCGGCCCCCCGGCCAGGATCTGCTCGAACATCGGGGCGATGTCGCCCCAGATCTCCGCCCACACGTCCGCGCCGCGCCGTCCCAGCGCCCCCGGATGCTTCGCCCCGAGGACGTGCCGGTACGCGTCGTTGTAGACGAGCACGCGTTCCGGGCCGCACCAGAGGTTGATCGGGAAGGGCGACTCCAGGCAGGTCCGCACCGCCCAGCGAAGCGCGGCCGGCCAGCGTTCGACGGGACCGAGCGGGGTGGAGGCCCAGTCCAGTGTCCTGCAGAGGGCGCCGACCTCGCCGCCGCCGACGAACACGGTGTCCGCCGCCGTTCCCCCGCCGGACGCCCCCTCGACTCCGTTCCGCATCTACGCTCGCTCCTCCGATCCGGAAATCCCGGCCGCGCCCCGCGTCCGGACCATCCCGGACCCCGGCGCCGCACACAAGTTCCGCGCCAGATGGGGACGTGGACTTCCACCACGAAGTAAAACACCGCAGGCGGCTACGCCTGCGGTGCGGAGCGCCGGGCGGCACGGAGACCGCCCGGATCGGCAACGGCCAGGCGTCCATCCCGCAGCTTCTCCAGGCTCGTCTTCAGAGCGCGCCGCCAAGGATGTCCGCGCCTTTGTGGCCGTCCGGCACCCCCTGAACCAGAAGCACCTCCCCCTCGGTGTTGTCGGTACGCAGAGGGCGAATCGCTGCATAAGCGTCGGAGTTGTACCAGGCCGCCGCCTGCTCCAGAGAAGGAAACTCGATCACGACCAGATCTCCCGACCAGGATCCTTCGAGCGGTTGATAGGGGCCACCATGAACAAGGTACTTTCCAGAGAAAGGGGCCAGGGTATCGTCGATACGCTGCAAGTACTCCCTGATCTCGGCACCGAACCGAGTCTCTCGAATTACGGCCACGGCGTAAGCGGTCATCACTTTCCCCAGGAACTCGCAAAGGTGTCAACGTGCTCTGATGCCTTCAAGCTGTGGCACGGGCGGCTTTCCATCCTGGCGAAGGGCCAGGCATCACTCGGGGGCCTCATATGACTCGACGAGGAGCCGCGGTTGCCACATTTCCGGTGTTGGGGGTACCCGAAGGCTCGATGAGAAGGATGTGAGCTTCTTCTTCTGCGACCGGGCAGTGCTCGACCCCCCTGGGAACGACGAACACCTCACCCGGGCCGACCGAGACATCGCCTTCCTTCATGCGGATGGTGATGCGGCCCTGAAGCACGAGAAAGAAGTCGTCCGTTTCCTCGTGCTTATGCCACACGAACTCACCTTTGACCTTGGCGACCATGAGATCGTGACCGTTGAACAGGCCCACGACTCTCGGCTGCCAGTGCTCGGAGAAGGTGGACAGCATTTGGGCGAGGTTGATCGCGTGCATCGGACTCCGGGTTGGAGGCAGAGGAGAAGTTCACCCACGCAGCGACTTCGAGGCAGCGCCCGAACCCTCTTTGAGACGTCGTTTCTGCGATGACGGTAAAGTCCGCGCAAGCAGGTCCACGGCAGAAGCTCTATCCGGAGGCAGCCCGACAGAATCATAAGGAACGAACCCGCGTGCAGCGAGAGCCCATAGCTCCTGATAACCGTGGATGCGGGTTCGTCGCCTTCATACGATGGTCGGGCCCCCACTCAGCCGAGCGCCTGACGAAGGACGTGTCGCCACCCTCCGGACTCGGCCGTGGGTGGCGTTCCGTCCGTCACGTCAGGCGATTTCCGCCAGCACCCTGGGCAGCGACTCGGCCTGGAAGAACGACATCACGTGGCCGTCCGGGTCCTTGAAGTCCGCGCTCCAGCCGCCGGGCGCCTCGGACACGGGGGTGACGATCTCCACGCCCGCCGCCGCGAGCGAGGTGACGACCGTGTCGATTCCGCCGTCGGCGAGGCCGAAGACGATGCCCGGAGTGTTGCCCGGGTGCGGGTCGCCGGGAAATACCAGCATCTCCGTCTCCTGCCCGATCTTTGCGAGTAGCCACACGGAGCCGTCCTCCTCCGTCTGGCGCATGAAGTGGATGCCGAGATGTTCCGTGTAGAAGCGCTCGGTCCGCAGTACGTCGCGTACGTTGAGGATGAAGGCGATCCCGTTGAACTTTGGCTGCATCGGATCCTCATAGAGGTTGAAAGTTCTACCCTGACCGACCAGGGCTCTTTCTCAGTTGCCGCGACCGGGGCGGATGTGAGCTGAACCCGAGAGGAAGATCGGATGGCCGTCCGGATCGGCGACGGCCAGGCGCCCATCCGGCAGCTTCCCCAGGCTCGTCTTCAGCGCACGCCGCCGCGGACCGTTCGACGATCGTCGGACCACGACCTCCACGAACTCGGGGGCGATGCCCGCGCGCTTCCACGCCCGCCGCAGGCCGCTGATACGCTGGCGCAGCGCGGTGTCGGAGATGCGGAGGAGGCTCGCGATCTCGGCGCGGCCCAGGCCGGCGTTGGCGAGAAATGCGACGGCCTGCAGGGACGGGGGGAGCGAATCGACGAACTGTCGCGGCAGCTTCCGTTCCCCAGCGGGCGGAGGCGTGGCTTCGGCCGCGTAATCCGCTTCCCTGCGTCGCCGCCGACCCGCCGTCCGGGCGAGGAACAGCGCTCTGCGCCGGAGCACCCCGGACGCCCATGCCGGAAACCGGGGGTCGTCCATCGCGCGCCCCTGCTCGAGCGCGGCGAGGAGCACGTCCTGGACGAGGTCGTCGGCTTCGTCCGGTGTGAATGCCCGGCGCGCCGCCAGGGTGTAGAGCGTGCGAAGCGTCGAGGCCATGTGTCCTTTCTCACGCATCGGCGATTTTCGCGAGGGATACCACGGTTCGGGTGCCCAGGGAGCCTGCGTTCGAGGGCGGAAGAATGCACCCGACGAAATCGGGGCACCAGGGTGCTGGACGCGAAAAGCCCCGGCAACGTAAGTCGCTGCCGGGGCTGATCTCAATCACACCCGCTCCAGAATCGAACCTGGGACCCTCCGACCGACAGGCGGCTACGCCCGCGGCGCGGAGAGCCGGACGCCGCGGAGCCGCCCGGCGTACTGCGTGAAGCGACGGTCTAGGCCTGCGGCTTCGCCAGGTCGCGGACCACCGCCGCCAGGGCGCGCACCTTGGCCGGGTCGGCGGCGCCCTGCGCGTCGCGGTCCAGCTGCGTGGCGAGCTGCGTGAGGGCGGTGCGCTGACGGGCGCCCGCGCCGAGCGCCTCGGCCTGGTCGAGAGCGCTCTTCACGCGCGTGGTCCGCGCCTGCGGCAGACCGGAGTTGCGCACGAGCTGGTCGACGTAGGCACGCGCCACCACGAAGCTCGCGGGCCACACCAGCTTCGTCTGGTGCTGGGGGTTGAACTCCGTCGACCGGACCAGCTTGGCCGCGTCGATCTCGTTCTGCGTCAGGTGCTCGCTGGGCGAGAGGGTGAGCACGTCGAGGCCGCGGGCGATCTCGGCGCCGTAGATGTGGCCGTTGTACCAGTAGGTGGACCAGTACCCGCCCATCATCAGCTCGGTCGCGCTCATCGGGCCGCGGTCGAAGAAGGCGATCTCGACCGGGTTCTTGGGATCGGTGAAGTCGAACACCGACACCCCGCCCTGGTACCACGCCTGGACCTTGATGTCACGGCCGGGGACCGGGACCAGCGAGCCGTTGTGGGCGACGCAGTTCTCGAACTCCGTCTGCGCGGCGGGGATCTTGAAGTACCCGACGTGCTCCAGCTTCCGGTTCACGACGTTGAAGAGCGCGTTCGCGCCCCACTCCGGACGGTCGGTGTCGCGGCAGCGCGGCGCGCTCCCCCCGCCCCACTCGTCGGTGAAGATCACCTTCGAGCCGTCGTTGCTGAACGTGGCCGAGTGCCAGTAGGCGAAGTTGGTATCGAGCACCTCGTCGATCCGCACCGGGTTCTCGGGATCGGAGATGTCGAGAAGGATCCCGTTCCCCGAGCACGCGCCCGCGGCCAGGCCGATCTCCGGGTACACCGTGATGTCGTGGCACTGGTTGGTCGTGGAGGTCCGCTGGGTGCCCGGACCGTGGTCGCCCCCGGCCCAGAGCCCCGCCACGTTGCCGGTCTGCCGGTCCGCGAAGACGCGCGGCTCGCTTACGATCCGCGACTGGGCAGGCGCGGCGAGCGGCACCTTGATGACCTCGATGCGGAAGTACGAGGTGTTCGGGTCCTCGTCGGGCTGCAGGCCGGAGCACCCCGCCAGCTCCGCGCCCGGACGCACCATGCTCGTGCCGGACACGTAGACGTAGACGTTCCCCTTGTCCTTCGGGTCGGGGACGAGGGTGTGGGTGTGCGAGCCGCGGCACGTCTGCACGGCGGCCACCTGCTTGGGGCTGTCGACGTTGCTGATGTCGAAGATGCGGACGCCGCGGAACCGCTCCGCGCTCACCGTTTCCTCGACGCCCTGCGAACCGCAGTCGATGCGGCCGCGGGTCTGCTCCACCGACAGGAAGAGCAGGTTCCCGTACACCGAGATGTCGCCCTGGCCGCCCGTACAGACCACGGAGGTCCGGAGGCGGGGGTTGACCGGGTCCGAGACGTCGTAGACCTGGAAGCCGTTGTAGTTGCCGACGAAGACGTTGGAGCCCTGGAACGCCAGGTCGGTGTTGCCGAAGTTGAGGTCGCCCGGCGCCGTCGCGTCGGTGAAGACCTCGGTCTTGGGACGGTTCGCCACCAGCTTGAGGTTCCGGGACGCCTCGCCGGCGTTCATCCAGCCGGCCGAGAGGCCGACCCGCGGGTCCGCCGCCGCCGCGGCGGATCCGCCCTCCTGTGCGCCCGCCGGGGCCACGGTGACGGCCATCCCGGCCACGAGCATCGCGGGCCAGACGACCGCGGCCGTCCACCTTCCGCCCGCCTGCGGGGACATCGCTTGGGATTTCATCATGGATCCTGCTGAAGGGTTGGGGTAGGTCACCGACCCGCTTCCGGCCGGAAGCGGGTCAGCGCTGGCGGGCTCCGGACAGCGGCCCATTCTGCATCCTTCGCATCCGCTCGATCTCCATGCGCTGGTCCACGTCGACCTCCGATGCGAACTGGAAGATCTCCGCGTCCTGGCCGGCTCCCGGCGTGGCGAACAGCTCCGCCACCATGGTGAGCGCGCCCTCGTGGTGGCGGATCATGAACTCAAGGAAGAGCCGGTCGAACTCGTCTCCCGTCGCCGCCGCCAGCCGGGCCAGCTCGTCCGGGGTGAGCATGCCGGGCATGTGCGCGCCGTGGCCCCCGTGGCCGGCGTCTCCTCCGTGCGCGCCGTGCCCCTGGTGCGCGCGCGGGTCCGGGGCCTCGGCGCCGCGGCTGCGCAACCAACGTTGCATCAACGCGATCTCGTCCGCCTGGGACACTTCGATGCGCTGGGCGAGGAGCCGGACGTCGTCGCGCCGGCTGCGGTCCGGCACCAGGACGGTCATGTCCAGGGCCTGCGCGTGGTGCGAGATCATCCCCTGCATGAACCGCACGTCGGCTTCCGTGTGGCGGGGGCGGTTCCCCCGCTCGGCCGGCGCCGCGGCATGGGCCCCTTGATGAGCCCCGGCATGGGATGCGTCGTGTGCCTCGGAATGGGCCTCCCCGTGGGTCTCGGGATGGACGCCCCGGGCGATCGGCTCGCCGGACGCGGTGCTGCACGATGCGGAGACGATGACCGCCAGGAGGCCCGCGGCCGTCGTCCACCGTGGTGTTTTCGTCATGCCCTTCCTTCTGCGGATTTCCGGCCGGCGTCCCGGCCGGGCGGTTTGGGCGATCGGGTCGGCCTGCAACAATGCGACCTCCGCCGGGACCTCGCAAGACGCACTTCCGGTCACGTCGCGGCGCTCCCGGGGAACGGGACGGCCGCCGACAATCGCGGCCAGAAGCCGCATATCGTAACCGCCCGGCCCGAGTTTGATCCCTTCGGACGTACGATCGACCGGCCGCTCCGGTTTCAACCGCCGGGCGCCGCCTCCCTCCGTCGCCGCCCTGGATAGCATGCAAAATGCTGCGGGATAATTCTTTACGTCCGACCGCACCAACCCCGGGCCGCGGCTCCGGGCGACGACGCGCACGCGAGGAGCGACCCGGCCATGGACGCTGCGATCTTCGACCTGGACGGGGTCCTCACCCGCACGGCGACGCTCCACATGGCCGCCTGGAAGGCGCTGTTCGACCCGTTCCTCCGTTTCCGGGCCGAGCGGGCCGGCACGCCGTTCGAGCCGTTCACGGTGGACGAGTACCGACGGCACGTGGACGGCCGACCGCGCGAGGAAGGGATCCGCGCCTTCCTGACGGAGCGGGGGATCCGGCTCCCCGAGGGAAGCGGCGGCGACCCGCCCGGCTCCGCGACCGTGAAGGGGCTCGCCGCGAGCAAGGACACCCTGTTCCGGCGGGCGCTGGAAGCATCAGGCGTGGACGTGGATCCGGGGGCCGTCCGCCTGGTCGATGGTCTACGCGCGAGCGGCGTTCCCGTCGGCGTCGCCTCGTCCAGCCGGAACTGCCGCCCCATCCTCGACCGCGCCGGGCTGACGCGCCGCTTCGACGCCGTGGTCGACGGGACGGACCTGGAGCGGCTCGGGCTCCGGGGAAAACCGGACCCTGACCTCTTCCTGGCCTGCCTTTCCGCGCTCGGGAGGTCCGACCCCTCGCGCGCCCTGGTGGTCGAGGACGCGGTGGCGGGGGTGGAGGCCGCGCGCCGCGGGGGGTTCGGGCTCGTGGTGGGGGTGGACCACGGAGGCATGCGGGAGAGCCTGCGGAGCCACGGCGCGCACCGGGTCGTGAGCGGCCTGGGGGAGCTGACCGTCCCGGAGCTGGAGGCGGCCCTGCCTCCGGGCGGGAACCCGCGACTGGAGCGGGGGCGGTGACGGGCGGCGGGTGGACGGTCCGGTACGAGGGAGGGCGTCCCGAAGCGGAGGGGCACCACGAATCCCTCCTCGCGCTGGGGAACGGCCGGTTCGTGACGCGGGGCGCGGTGGAGGAATCCGTCGCGGACGGGATCCACTACCCCGGCACGTACGTGGCGGGCGGCTACGACGAACTCGCGAGCGAGGTGGCGGGCCGCACGGTGGTCAACGAGGACCTCGTCAACTTCCCCAACTGGCTCCCCCTCACCTTCCGCCCGGAGGACGGCGAGTGGCTCTCGCCGGAAGGGTACGCGGTGTTCTCGCAGGTCCGCGAGCTTTCCCTCCGTGAGGGGCTCCTGCGGCGCCGGGTCCGGGTCCGCGACGCGGCGGGGCGCGAGACCCGGGTCGAGAGCGTGCGCCTGGTCCACATGGAGAAGCCGTACCTCGCGGCCATCGAGTACCTCGTCACGCCCCTGAACTGGTCCGGCGGGATCCGCATCCGGTCGAGCCTGGACGGCACCGTCACCAACGCCGGGGTCGCCCGCTACCGAGGGCTGGAGGGGAGGCACCTGGAGGTCGTCGAGTTCGGACCGGTGGCGCCGGAGGGTGTCTACCTGATCGCGCGCACGCGGCAGTCGGGGTTCGTCGTGGCGCAGGGGGCCCGGACCCGGGTGTTCCGCGGCGGCTCGCGGGCCGGCGATCACCACCTCCTGGACGGCGAGGAAGGCCGGGTGGGGGAGGAGGTCCGGCTGGAGGTGGGCGAGGGCGAGACCGTCCGGGTGGAGAAGGTGGTTTCGCTCTTCACCTCCCGCACGCCGGGCGCGGGAGAACCGGGAGAGGAGGCGCGCAGGGCGCTCTCCCGCGCGCCGGAATTCACTGCGCTGGAAATGGCGCAGCGGCTGGCCTGGCAGGCGCTGTGGAGGAAGTACGACGTGGAGATGGTGACGCGGGGGCCGGAAGGCGACCGGGAGCGGCTCACGCTCCGCCTCTACGTCTTCCACCTCCTGCAGACGATCTCTCCGCACAGCGAGGGGCTCGACGTGGGAGTGCCCGCCCGGGGCCTCCACGGCGAGGCGTACCGGGGGCACGTCTTCTGGGACGAACTCTTCATCTTCCCCGTTCTCGACCTGCGCGCTCCCACCGTCGCGCGCTCGCTGCTCCTGTACCGCTACCACCGGCTTGACGCGGCGCGCGCGCTCGCCGCGGCGGAGGGGTACCGGGGCGCCATGTTCCCCTGGCAGAGCGGGAGCGACGGGGAGGAGGAGACGCAGCGGGTCCACTTCAACCCCCTCTCGGGGCGCTGGGACCCGGACCACAGCCGCCTCCAGCGCCACGTGAACGCGGCGATCGTCTACAACGTGTGGCAGTACTTCCGCGTCACGGGCGACCGCACCTTCCTCGTCGACTACGGCGCGGAGATCGTCCTGGAGATCGCCCGCTTCTGGTCGAGCCTCGCCACGTGGCGCGAGAGCGACCGGCGGTTCGAGATCGTGGGCGTGATGGGTCCCGACGAGTACCACGAGGGGTATCCCGGGGCCGCCGAGGGCGGGCTCCGCAACAACGCGTACACCAACGTGATGGCGGTCTGGTGCCTCCTCCGCGCCTTCGACGTGCTGAAGCTCGTCGGGCCGTCGCACCGCGCGGAGCTGACGGTCCGGCTCGGGCTAGGACGGGAGGAGATGGAGCGGTGGGACTCGATCTCGCGCCGCATGTACGTCGCCTTCCACGGGCCCGGGCTGATCAGCCAGTTCGAGGGCTACGAGAGCCTCCTCGAGTTCCCCTGGGAGTTCTACCGGGCGAAGTACGGCGACATTCAGCGGCTCGACCGGATCCTCAAGGCCGAAGGCGACTCGCCGGACCGGTACCGGGTCTCGAAGCAGGCGGACGTGAACATGCTCTTCTACCTCTTCGAGTCTTCCGAGCTACGAAGCCTCTTCGCGCGGCTCGGGTACCCGCTCTCCACGGACGCCCTGCGCGCCAACGTCGCCTACTACCTCGACCGGACGTCCCACGGCTCCACGCTGAGCAAGACGGTCTACGCCTCCATCGTCCACCTGCTGGACCGGGAGGCGGGCTGGCGGCTCTTCGTGGAGGCGCTGGAGAACGACGTCGACGAGGCCCGGTCCGGCACCACGTCCGAGGGGATCCACCTCGGCGCCATGGGGGGCACTCTCGAGATCGTCCTCCGGCGCTACGCGGGGGTCAAGCCTACCACGCGGGGGCTCCGGCTCGCACCCCAGCTCCCCGACCGGCTCCTCCGGCTCCGGTTCAGGGTCCGCTACCGGGGCCGCTGGCTGGACGTGCTCGTCTCCCACCGCCGCCTCGTGGTCCGCGTGGACCTCGACGTCGTGGACCCGGTGCCGATCCTGCTGGGGGACCTCCGCTTCGAGGTCCCGCCCGGCCGGATGCTGAGGATCCCACTGCGTCCGTAGGGCGTGCGGGTGGCCGACCCGGACGGGGCTTCAGCGCGGGCAGGGAGCGGTCCAAACCCCGGAGCTGCCCCGCCGGTGGCAGCCGACGAGGTGCGTGTCGACCATGCCGACGGCCTCCATCAGCGCGTGCATCGTCGTCGGCCCGACGAACGCGAACCCCCGCCGCTTGAGTTCGGCGGAGAGCGCCCTGGACTCCGGGGACTGCGTCGGTACGTCGGCGGTCGTGCGGGGCGCCGGGGTGGCGTCGGGCCGGAACGACCAGACGAGCGCGTCGAGCCCGCCCGCGTCGCGAAGCGCGAGCGTGGCCCGGGCGTTGGTGCGCGCGGCCTCGATCTTCGGCCCGCTGCGTACGATCCCCGGATCGGCCAGCAGGCGCTCCAGGTCCCGGTCGGTGAGGGCGGCGACCGCTTCGGGGTCGAAGTCGTGGAAGGCGTCGCGGAAGGCGGGGCGCTTGCGGAGGATGGTGAGCCACGACAGCCCGGCCTGGAACGCCTCCAGGCTGATCCGCTCGAACAGCTCCCGCTCGCCGCGCACCGGCATCCCCCACTCCGTGTCGTGGTAGTGGAGGTTCAGCGGGTGCGACGCGCCCCAGGGGCAGCGGGCGATCCCGTCCTCCCCCGTCACCGCCTCACGCGGGGTCCGGGGAGGAGCGGGCCCGGCGTCGGGGGTCGATGGCATGCTCTCCAGCTCCGGTGGGGGGTATTCGGGAGTGCGGCCGGGCCGGGGGCCGTCGCGGTCGCTTCGCGCCGGGGAAGATAACGCCCCGAGGTCCTCCGCGGACCCGCGCTCCCCCTGCTACGCCGCACTCACGCGACCGCCTCCGCCCGCAGCAGGTGCCGCTTCCACTCCACCCCCCAGCGGTAGCCCGCGAGGCCCCCGTCGCTCCGGACGACGCGGTGGCACGGGATGACCACCGCCAGCCGGTTCGCCGCACACGCCGCTCCCACCGCACGCGCGGACCCCGGACAGCCGATCCGCGCGGCGACGTCGGCGTAGGTCGCGGTCTCCCCCGCCGGAATCTCGCGCAGCGCCCGCCAGACGGTCCGCTGGAACTCCGTGCCCCCCGGGTCGAGCGGCACGTCGAGGCTGCGCCCGGGCGCGTCCACGAAGGCGGCCACCTCCGCGGCGAGCGCCTCCACCCCTTCCCCGCCCTCCGCCAGCACGGCACGCGGGAAGCGCCCCCGCAGCTCCCGTCTCAGCACGTCGTCGTCGTCGCCGAGGATCACGGAGCAGAGGCCCCGGGCGCTCCGCGCCGCCAGGACCCGCCCCGCCGAAACCAGGGCGAGGGCGAACCGCACCACCTCCGCGTCGCGGTGGACGGCGGCTCCCCGGCGGGGCTCCACGGTCGTGGGGGAGGGATTCGGCTGCTTCGACGGCTCTCGCATCTGCGGCTCCTCGGCGTGGGAATCGGGTTCGTCCTGGCGTCGAAGGTAGCCGTCCCTCCCCGCCCGCGCTCGCCGTTTTCGGACGTGTTTGTGAGGGGCCGGGCGCGAGCAGAACCGTGTCCGGAAACGGCGAGCGGAAGCGACGAGCGGCGGTTAGATTGCCGGCATGACACAGGACTTCGCCGCGCTCTACGACGCCTTCGCCTCGCGAGACTCCCGCTTCGACGGGGTCTTCTTCGTCGGGGTGTCCTCCACCGGCATCTACTGCCGCCCCGTCTGCACGGCGCGGATGCCGAAGGCCGCGAACTGCCGCTTCTTCCCGTCGGCGGCGGCGGCCGAGCAGGCGGCGTTCCGCCCCTGCCTGCGCTGCCGGCCGGAGCTGGCCCCCGGAAACGCTCCCGTGGACGGGTCGCAGCGCCTCGCCCGCAGGATCGCGGACCGGATCGGGGAGGGGATGCTCGACGGCGGGGCGGGCGTGGAGGAGATCGCCGCCGAGTTCCACGTAAGCTCGCGCCAGCTCCGCCGCATCATCCAGAAGGAGTTCGGCGTGTCGCCGATGGAGCTGGTGACCACGCGCCGCCTCCTCCTCGCCAAGCAGCTGCTGACCGAGACGACCCTCCCGGTCATCGAGGTGGCGTACGCCAGCGGGTTCGCGAGCCTTCGCAGGTTCAACGACGCCTTCCGCGGCCGCTACGGCATGCCGCCCACCCGCCTGCGCCGGGAGGCGGCCGGGACTCCGGCCCGGACCCACCCGCCCGACACCCTCACGCTCCAGCTCGCCTACCGCCCGCCCTACGACTGGACGGGAATGACGGAGTTCCTGGGCACGCGCGCGCTCCGGGGCGTCGAGCGGGCGACGGCCGACGGGTACGCCCGGACCGTCCGGGTGGGGGACCGGACGGGATGGATCCACGTCCGGCACGCGCCGGGGAGACACACCCTCCGGGTGGACCTCTCGCACTCGCTCACGCCGGTCCTCCCGGCGGTGCTGGGAAGGCTGCGGGACGTGTTCGACCTGGGCGCGCGGCCCGACCTCGTCGCCGCGAAGCTCGCGCAGGACGAGCGGCTGGCGGACGCCGTCGCTCGGAACCCGGGGCTGCGCGTACCCGGCGCGTTCGACGGCTTCGAGATGGCGGTGCGCGCCGTGCTCGGGCAGCAGGTCACGGTCAAGGGCGCGGCGACGCTGGCGAGCCGGTGGGTGGAGGCGTTCGGGGAGCCGGTCGAGACGCCGCACCCGGAGCTGACGAGGCTGGCGCCGACGCCGCAGCGGATGGCGGAGGCGAGCGTGGAGGAGCTGGCGGCCCTGGGCATCATCCGGGCGCGCGCCCGGAGCATCCTCGCGCTCGCGGAAGAGGTCGCGTCCGGGCGGCTGAAGCTGGAGGCGGGCGCCCAACCCGAACAAGCCATCCGGCAGCTCGTCGCGCTCCCGGGGATCGGCCCGTGGACGGCGCACTACGTGGCAATGAGGGCGCTCCGCTGGCCTGATGCGTTCCCCAAGGAGGACGTCGTGCTGCAGAGGAACCTCGGCGGCGTGACCGCGGCCCGGGCGGAAGCGCTCTCGCGAGCCTGGAGCCCCTGGCGAAGCTATGCCACCCTGCACCTGTGGCGTACCCCGCCCGAGGCCCGGGTGTAGATCGCCCCCGCCACTTCTCTCCCCGCTTCCGCAGTCCCTCCCGAACGAATCCCATCACATCTCGCACTACGCCCAGGCTACGCAGGCAAGTGCGAAGTCCGGCATGAAGAAGCGCGCCTCAATTCAAACATTTGTAGCACATCATACGCGCACAATTAAAGACACAAAGGTTGACAGCCGATACTATCGGCTAGCACTCTTAGTGCTGCCGAGCCTCACCTCCAGGCCGATTCGTGCCCCTCGCCCTCCCTAGCCGGGCGGTGTGCCGGGCCCGGGTGCCCACACGCCTTGTGCGTCGGCCCCCGCAGGAGCCACCACCACCATCTCTCCAGGAACCACCATGATCGACGTCTCGAACGACGTGAAGGCCCGCATCGCGCAGGTTCTCTCCGGCGTGCCGAACGGGCAGGGGCTCACCCTCGACCCGGCGAACGCGGACCACCGCTCGCTCATCACCGACCTCCTGGCAGCGTCGGGGAAGGGCCCGGACCGCTACCCGGCGCTCCACGCCGCGCTGGCCTCGCCCCCCGCCGCCGCGGGCGGCGAGGTGGACGCCAGCATCGTGGACCTGGGGCGGGACCGCGGCGGCCGGGCCACGTCGCGCACGTGGATCGCCTCGCGGGGAGGGGCCTACCTCTCCGGCGCGTTGACGATGGTGCTCGACGCCGGTACAGGTAAGCTGCTGGCCGCGGGAACGGCGACGCAGGTGGGAGGAAACCTCGTGCAGGTGGCCACCCGCACCGCCAGGGCACTCCCCGCCACCGGGAAGATGCAGGCCGTCACCTTCTACCACAGCCAGCAGGCACCCTCGACGGCGCCGACCTTCGCGCTCACCGCCACCACCCAGGCTACCCTGGAGGACGGCCTCACGGTCAACGTGACGGAGCCCGTGCAGACGACGTCGCAGGGCCCGTACATCGTGATCGGGGAGGGGCGGATGCCGGGATACACGAACCCCGACGCCGACTACACGTACCCCTCCCCCGCGAACGTCTATCCCGACCGGCTGGTGGTGCCCTTCGTCGGGAACGCGACCCTCCCCTACGAGACGGCCGTCACCCCCGAGAACCCCATCGGGATGACCACCAAGCTGTACGTGACCTCCGCGCAGGCGTGGACCACGCCGTACCCGGGCTTCGACCTGTCCGGCCCGGTCACGGCGAGCGGCTACGACGTCACCTGGAGCTACCCGTTCGACAACCAGACGATCGAGACCACGGCGTCGATCCAGTACACGCAGCTCGCCAACCTGAACGACCCGGTGACGGACTTCTACTACCAGTTCAACGTCCCGGTCGACAACATGTTCTCCCCCATCCTCACATTCACCGTGTGCAGCCAGGACGTGCCCGGCGAGCCGTCCGAGAACTGCACGGTGATCAAGGACCTCCAGTACTGGTGGCACTGCGTGGCCGAGGGCACGCTCGTGAGGCTGGCCGACGGGAGCGAGGCCCCCATCGAGACGCTCGACAACCGGTCCGTGGTGCACAGCGGCGCGGGCCCGGAGCCGGCCCCGGTCATCGCGACGTCGCGGGCGCCGCACCACGACTACGACGGGCGCGACCGGGCGCTGAAGCTGCGCACGAACGGCGGGCACGAGCTGGTGCTCTCGGCCGGGCACGCCGTGGTCACCCCGGCGGGCCTGGTGACCGCGCGCGACCTGCGCGCCGGCGACACCGTGCTCACCGCGAGCGGCCCGGACACGCTGGCCGCCTGCGACCCCGTGGCGTACGAGGGGCTCGTGTACAACCTGCGCGTGACCGAGACGGGCGGGCGCGAGTTCGGCGCGTACCTCGCCAACGGGATCGCGGTGGGCGACCACCTGGCCCAGGCCGCCCAGTACCGCGCCCGGCGCCACAGCCCGCAGCACGTCCTTCCCACCCTGCCGGCGACGCACCACCAGGACTACCTCAGCGCCCTGGCCGACGCCACGGCGGGCTGACCCCGTCCCCTCTCACCTCACCCACGGACCGCACCGCGCCCCCGCCGACGGGGGCGCGGATTCGCCGAAAGGACCGAATCCATGGCCACACCCTCGTTCGTCTCCGTCGCCTACGTCGACCCGTGGGGAATCGTCCCGCCGGGGACTCCGAGCACGGGGGTGCTGGTCACCGTGGGGAACCCGGGGAGCGCGCCGTCGGGGTACGTCCTGATCGCGCGCCTCCTCCAGACCGCCCAGCCGGTGGCGTACGGGCTGGGCGGATCGCCGTCGTTCGTGTCCGTGCGGCCCCCCGGTCCGCTCACCTCCGCCCTCCCCTACCAGGTGCAGGTGCAGTGGGCCCCCGCGAACACCGACCCCTCCAACGCCGACTGGACGGGAACGGAGATCGCCACGGCGCCGGTCATCACCTCCGGGGTCACGCTGGCCGGGGGGACGGTGGGCGCCGGGACGCTCGCGCTGGGGTGGACCCCGGTGGGCGCCACCCCGCCGTCCACGGGGATCGTGCAGATCCTGAACGTGGGCCCCAAACAGTTCAAGGTGCTGAGCGCGCCGGGCGGCTCCGGGTCGTGGAACTGGACGCCCGCCCAGGGAGCCACCTACGCGGTGTACCTTTCGGCCGGGGCGCTCATCTCGCCCTCCGTCCCCAACGTCTACACCAGCGGCCCGCTGGCCCCGCCGGTCTCCCTCCCCACGGCGGCGCCCGCGCTCACCTCGGTCGTGTACGACGGCGGGCGGCTCAGCGTGGGGTGGACGCCCCCCGCCCTCCCCGCCTCGCCCGCGCCCCCGGTGGCCGACGTCTCGTACTCGCTCCTCCTCCTCTCGGGGGGGACGCCGGTGGCCGTCTTCCCCGCGGACTCTGGAGGCGGGACGGCGGTGGCGGACCTCGCGTCCATGGGCGGCACGCTCTCGGTGGCCGGCGCCGTCTCGTACGGCCGGATCGAGGGGCCGGCCGGAACCTCGCAGGCGGTGATCGCGCTCCCGCCCGTCATCTCCTCCGTCACGATGGCGCTCGGCGTGGGCGGCACGCCCACGGTGACGGCGACGCTCACGGCCCCCGGGCTCCCCGCGGGCGCCACCGTGCAGGTGGCGCTGCTGGAGAACGGCACGGCCGTCGCCACCGGGATCGCCTCCGGCTCGCCGCTCCAGGCGACGATCTCGTACGCGATGGCGGCCGGGAGATCGTACACGCTCGTGGCCCGCTCCAGCCTCGCCGGGCCGCCCTCCGTGACCGGGCCGGCGTCCCCGCCGGTGGCGCTGGTGACGGGCTCGCCGCTGAATCTCTCCGCCTCCTACGACGGCGCCCGGCTGAACCTGGCGTGGAGCGCGCTGCCCGACCCGGCGCTCACCGGCTACCGGGTGACGGTCGCCGGGATCCCGCAGGGGACGTTCGTGACCGGGCCGGAGCCCGTCCTCTCCATCACCGCCACGCTGGCGGTGGGCGCGCAGACCACCGTGACGGTGACGCCGCTCTCGGGGGTCGCCTCCGGGGTCCCCGCGGCGCCGCTTTCGTTCACGGTCCCGGCGCCGGCCGCCCCGCAGATCGTGGACGCCACCATGGAGGGCGGGCTCCTCTCCCTGGCCTGGTCGCCCTCGGCCGGCCCGTGGCTGGACGGCTACCGGGTGACGGCCACCGCCACCGCGGGCGGCTCCACGGTGGACACGGTCACGCTCTACACGGGGCTGGAGACCTCGCTCGCCTTCGCGCTCCCGACGCTGGACACGGCGGCGACGTGGGCCGTGACCGTGGCCGCCACCGCCGCGGGGACGGCCGGGCCCGCGGCGACGACCCTCACCCTCTTCCCCGCGGTCCCGGTCATCACCGGGGTGACCATCTCCGGCGCCTCGGCGCAGGCGGCCTGGCAGCTCACCCCCGGGACGGCCGACGTGCTCACCCTCCTGGCGGGGATGGGCGCGGCGGTGCAGGTGCAGGTCCACGACGGCGAGAACGTGGTGGCGTCCGCGAGCACGGCGGTCTCGGACAGCTCGGCGACGGGGAGCACCACGGTGGCGCTCCCCTCCCCCGCCACGGCGCGGCTGACGGCGACGGCGCGGCTCACCGTGGCGGGGCAGCTGGGCTCCGCCGGCGGCGCGGTGGCGGTGCTCACAGCCTCGCCCGCGGTGGTGTTCGGGGCGCTCGACGACGAATCGCTCTCCCTTCGCTGGTCCGCCTCGGGCGACGCGGGGGTGACGGGGTACGTGGTGAGCTGCGCCGGGGTCTCGGCGACCACGGACGGGACGGAGGTCGTGCTCCCGCTCCCCGCGGGAGGCGCCACGGCGGGGACGTCGGTGACGCTCGCCGCCGTCGGCGCGAACTCGACGGGGCCGCAGGTCTCCCGTTCGGTGGTGAGCGCCCCCCCGGTCGCGTCGGGGACGTACGACGGCACCACGCTCTCGGTGACGCTGGGCGCCGCCGGGAGCCCGACCCCGGCGCAGCTCTGGGTGGACGTGCGGGTGGACGGCGCGGTGGTGGCCCGGACCGTGACCGCAGGGGCGCCCGGCGGGGCCGTGGCCGTCCCCGTGGCGCTGAAGCCCGGCGCCGCCGCCACGGTGCGCGCCACCGGGGTGGGGAGCGGCTCGCTCACCCCGCCGGGCGCGGCGGTGGCCCTCCCCACCTCCGTCCCCGCGGGGGTGAGCGCCGTGTACGACGGCGCGCAGCTCCACCTCGCCTGGACGCCCGTCACCGACCCCGGCGTCACCGGCTATCGGGTGACGGTGGAGGGCGCCACGCCCGCCGTGCCGCCCGTCTACGTCCCCGGCGCGGCCACGGCGGCGACGGCGGTCACGGCCGCCTTCACCGGCGCCTTCCCGGGGAGCGCGTCGGTCCGGGTGCAGGCCTCCACCCAGGTGACGGAGGGGAACCGGATCGACGGACCCGCGGGCACGCTCACCGTCCCGGTGCTGGCGGGGTCGGTGCGCGGCGTGGCCGCGGCGGCTTCGGCCCAGCCGCCCTACCTGTACCGCGTCGGCGCGTACGAGACGCTGGCGACGGCGCAGCAGGAGAACGTGGTCGTCTACCTGGCGAACGTCTTCCTGAACGGCACGCCGACGGCGCAGGACAGCTCCGCCACCTTCACGCTGGCGCCGGTGGCGACCCCCGTGACCGCCGAGGCGGCGTACACGCTCACGATCGACAGGTCGGTGTGGACGAGCTTCGACGGCTCGGCCGCGCGGGCGCCGCTCCGCGACGCGTACATCTCCTTCCTCAAGGCGGTCGAGGCGCAGGGCGTCCAGGCGTGGGGGATCTCGCTGGTCCGGCAGACCGTGGCCGCCGCCCTCCCGCAGACCTTCGCCGAGACGCTGTACTACCGCTACGGCGTCTGGCAGCAGACGAGCCTGCGCGTGGTAGACCTGGAGCCGGGAGTGAAGCTCCGCATCTCGGGCGCCGTGTACCAGACCCCCTCCGGGAACAGCAGCGACGCGCGCAACGGCTACGTGGTGGTGGGGACGGAGACGTTCGAGCTGGCCGAGATCTTCCCCGCGGGGACGCAGCAGAGCGGGCTCGCGCCCGCGCTCACGGTGGACACGTTCCTGGCGCAGCTCTTCCCCGGCGCCAGCGGCCAGGGATCGGTCGTGGCGGCGGGGCCGCTCGACTTCTTCGGCGCGGGGGCGCGGCAGGCGTACTTCCGGCTCTTCTACCCGCCCTCCTTCCTCAGCTCCGGGTCCATCGGCTCCACCTCGCTCACCCAGAACGTGGCGGTGGTGGGCGCGCCCTCCTGGACGGCGCTGGAGAGCGCGACCGACACCTACGTCCAGACCGGGAACTTCCCCACCGGCGCGTCGCTCTTCACGGCGTACTTCCGCGGCCGCGCCGCGCTCACCCCGCTCCTGGCCGCGACCGTCGACGGCGTCCCGAGCTGGGTCCCGGTGGGGACCACGCTCCGCCAGGTGCTCGCGACGATGGGCGCCGCGCCCGCGCTCGGCGCGGGGGTCGCGGGCGCGGTGACGCTCACCCGCCCGGTCGCCGACGTGTTCGACTACGCCCAGGGCGGCGCCCCGGTGCGCGCCGAGGCGGTGAGCCTGTCGCTGGCGGAGATCGACCCGCTCATCCCGCAGCTCTGGCCGCTTGACGTGCCCCTGCTGGGCGGCGACGCGGTGACGGTGACCCCGGCGGTTCCGCCGGGGTCCTGAGCGTGCCCACCTTCACCCCCGCGACCGTCGCCGGCCTGTACTGGCTGGACGAGCCCGCGCTCCCCGCCGGCTACGGGATCGCGTACCTCCCCGCGCCCGGCGTCGCGCCGCCCCCCGGGCCGCTGACGCTGGCGGAGAGCTGGACGACGTACCCCGGCCTGTACCTGATGACCGGCACCCGCCCCGCGGCCGACGACGAGGCGGCGTTCGTGTCGGCCGCGGGAGACCTGTGGGCGTGGCTGGGGCGGACGGCGCGCTTCGCCTGGGCGCCCGACACCACCGGCGACGCCTCGTCGTGGGGGGCGATGCCGCTCTACGCCGTCCAGGCCGCCGGTGCCGCGTCGGCCGCGGTGGAGGCTCCCGCGCGGCTCGCGTTCGGGGCGTACACGGTGGGGATCTCCACGGGGGTGACGGTCACGCTGGCGGCCGACGGCTTCACGCTGACCGGCGGGCCGACGCCCCCGTTCACGCTCGCCACCCCCACCGGCGTGTGGGCGATGTCGGGCCCCATGCAGGGCGGCGCCGCGGCGACCGCGCTCCCCTTCGCGGGGGCCGCGGCCGGGTGCGTCCTCCTGGAGCTGGCGCTCCCCCAGGGCGGCGGCGGGGAGGACGACTACGCGCGGCTGGACGTGGGGATGCGGACGGGGGTGGGCGCCTCGCGGGCGGACCACGCCGCGGCCGGGCTCCTGCGCTCGCTGGCGTACCCGGTGTTCACGGGCGTCCCCGGGGGCGGCGTGTCGTTCGCGGGGACCTTCGACCCGGCGCGCCCGCTGGACGCCGCCCGCACGCGGCTGGCCTACGCGACCACCCCCGTCCACGGGAGCCACTACCGCGCGCCGCTGGGGTACGCGGTGACGCTCACCCCCGTGGCCGGCGGCACCCCCTACCCCGCCGGGCTGGCCTTCCACCGCCGCCCGCCCTCCATGCAGGACGCGCCGGGGGACGACCCGTACTACCTGGGGCCGATCGGGCCGTTCGCGCTGGAGGTGGGCGGGGCGTCCCCCCGCCTGGCGTGCGGGATCAGCGGGTACGAGAGCTTCGAACTCTCCACCGCCGCCGGCGCGACCGTCACCTTCACCCCCGGCCAGCCCGCCTACGCCGCGGGGCTGGTGACCCCGGACGCGGCGGAGGGGGGCGTCACTGGGGTCGAGGACACGGGGCCGGTGACGCTGGAGCCGCGCGCCACCGTTCCGTACGCCGCCGTCACGCCTGCCGGCGGCGCGACCGTCACCTACGCGGCGCAGCCCCGCGGCGGCGCGCTCCACACCCTGCGCTCCGGTGGCGACCCCGCCCTCCTCCCCTACCTGGAGTTCCTCGACGTCCCGGCGGGCGTCGCGGGATCGCAGCCCGGGACGCCGTACCCGCTCCTCCCCTACGCCGGGGTGGTCGCCGACGAGGCGGCGCTGTACGAGCGGCTGGAGACGCAGGTGCTGGCCCCGGCGCGACGCGACGCGCTCTCCTCGCTGGCCGAGGCCCCCGCGGGGGCCTCGGCGGCCGTCACCGCGGTGACCCCGCGCGGGCTGCTGGCGGGGTTCGGGACGGGGCTCACCACCTGGCAGTCGCTCCAGCTCGCCGCGTACGCGGACGGCGGGACGGCGGGGGCGCCGCCGCCGCTCCAGCTCCTGACGCTGGGGGCGCCGCTCCGGGCGGCGCTCCTCTCCAACCAGCTCTTCCTGGTGGTGGCCGACGCGGGGCTCCTCCTCCAGAACGTGGACCTGAACTACTGGGTCACCAACGACGCCCTCACCGACCTCGCCACCCTCCCGCCCGACGAGCGCCCGAGCGACGAAGTCCTGGCGGCGCTCTCCACCGCCCGCACCCCCGAGGCCGGGCGCGACGCCTTCGTGGCGATGCTGGACGCCACCCTCCCCGCCGGGTGGACCCGGTGGGAGGCGGTGATCCTCCAGTACTGCGCGTACTTCGAGCTGGACGTGGCCGGGTGGCGCTTCCGGCTCTCGCCCACCGTGTGGGACGTGGGGGCCGACCCCGACCACCCGGTGCTGATGATCGTGAAGTTCGCGGGGGGATCGGTCCGCGCGCTGGCCTCGGACCCGGGGACGTGGACCTGGCCCGAGGCGGCCTGGATCGACGGGAGCGTGACGAAGACGGCCGAGGTCCTCGCCGCGACGATCGCCGACGCCGACGCGCAGGTGGACGCGGCCACCACCGGCTCGCCCAGCCCCCTCCAGGGGTTCGTGGACCGCGTGCTGGACGACCCCGCCTGGAACGGCGTGCTGGTGCTGAACGCGCAGGTCCCGCTGGACGACCTCCCTCCCGAGCTGCTGGGGCTGGCCGCGGGGATCGACGCGACGCGCTTCCGCGCCCACCACGTCGGCGTCTCGGTGAGCCCGGTGACGGTGGACACCGCCGCCCGCACCCTCTCGCTGGACGCCACCCCCATCTTCGGCCTGATCGACTACCGGGACCCGGCCGACATCGAGCACACCTACGGCGACTTCGACTTCAAGGTCCTCCTCCTCCGGGTCCTCTTCCAGAACTCGGCGGTGGCCGACTTCGCCAGCCGGGTGGAGCTGTTCGTGAACCGGCTCCTGGGCGACCTCGTCACCCTCAGCCCCAGCGAGCACTACAACAACCTGATCCTGGACGGGGCGTACCAGCGCTCCCAGGGAGGAGGGCAGTACGTCTTCTCGGGGTCGGAGGCCGGCCTCTTCCTGAGCGAGAGCCAGGTGCTGGAGTCGGTGCAGGTGACGAGGGCGCAGTTCAACACCCTGGCCGGGGGCGAGACGGTGGCCTCGCGCTTCACCCTGTGGGGGAACCTGCGCTTCCGGGCGCTGGCGGGGCTGGACCTCTTCTCGTTCGGCCCGGAGCAGCCGCTCCCCGGCTCCCCGGTGGTGGACGGGTGGCTGGCCTTCGCGGGGCTGGGCGTGGACATGACCTTCCAGGCGGCGGACCCGGCCGGGACCCGCGCCTTCGCGGTGGACGTGGGGAGCGTGGCGTTCGACGGGGCGTCGAGCGTGCCCCGCGCGGGGAGCTTCTTCCGCCGCTTCCCGCTCCAGGTGGCAGGGCTTGCGCGCGGCGAGCCGGGGACGCTCCCGCGCGACCGCGGGTACCTGGCGGTGCGCACCCCGCTCTACCAGCCGGCGCTCACCGAGGGGTGGTACGCGCTTGCCTTCACGGTGGACCTGGGGACGCTGGGCGCCCTGGCCGCCTCGGCGGGGCTCACCGTGACGCTCCTGGCCGCGTGGGGGCCGTCGTCGCAGACCGCCGCGGTGAACGTGGGGCTCCAGCTCCCCGGCGTGCAGTCCATCGGGCAGCTCCTTCCCGTGGAGGGGGTGCTGGGGCTGGGGTTCCAGGGGATCGAGCTGGACACCTCGGCGGCGCCCTCGGGCGGGCTCTCGTACGTGCTGCGGCTGCGCCGCTTCTACCTCCGGCTCCTGGGGTGGCAGTTCCCCCCGGGGCAGGCCGACGTCTACCTGTTCGGCGACCCGGACGTCACGCGCCTCCCCGACGGGGGACGCCGCGGCGCGCTGGGGTGGTACGCCGCCTACCGCAAGAAGGAGTAGGTGCGATGCCCACCGTGAACGTCTGCCTGTGGAACCTGCAGAACTACGGCGGCGGGAACTCATTGCTGAAGTGGGGCGCCGACAGCGACCTGCGCAACCGCTTCCTGCGCCGGTTCCTGGCGAGCCAGCAGATCGGCGTGCTCCTGGTGATGGAGGCGGGGACGAACTCAGACCCGTCGCTGCGCAACCTGGTGCAGTGGCTGAACGGGGAGCTTCCCGCCGCCCAGGCCGACTGGTGCGCGAGCCTCTGCGGTTCGGCGCTCACCTCGCGCTCGCCCAACCCGCCCCGGCGGCAGACCGACATCACCTTCATGACCGACGCCCGGGTGGAAGGGTACGCGGCGGTGTGGCGGAACAACCAGGACGACTTCGCCGTGGTGCCGGGGCTCTTCCCCATCGCCTCGCAGCCGTTCGCGTCCCGCCGCAACGCCGTGCCGCCCGACGTGACGCCGCTCAACATGGTGACCCGGGGCCGCCCCAGCGGCGAATACGACATCTACCCCCCGGCCGCGGGCGGGGGCCGGAGGCGGGGACGGAGGCAGACCGTGTTCGGCGCGCTGGGCGGCTACCTCCCCCCGAGACGGGTCCCCTACGACCTGGGCGGGCACCTGATGGCCGAGTGGCCGGAGCTTCCCTTCCCCAGCACCGGCACCCGCAACCCCGCGCAGCTCCGCATGGACGGCGCCCGGCGCCCCGCGTACGTGGTGCTCGACCTGAACGCCGGGGACGACAAGTCGAACACCCTGGTGCCGGTGGTGGCCTACCACGCCCCCTCCAACCAGGGGAGGGCGGAGTTCGGGGCGATGATGGCGGGGCTCAGCCGCGAGCTGTACGTGACCAACACCGTGGCCGGCGGCGACCCGGACCGGGACAACGTCATCCACACCCGCCGCACCGTTTTCGGGGGAGACTTCAACTACTCGGTGGACCAGGCCGACTGGCCGGAGTACTACGCGTTCTTCGTCGACGCCTTCGACGCCGGGCAGGACGGGGGCGCGGCGACCACGGCGGCCCCGGCCCCCGACGCCGGCGACGAGGCCCGCCGCACCACCGTGCAGCTCCTGGAGGGCGACCACACCACCCCCATCGTCTCCAACAACCTGAACGACTATTTCCGCCACAAGATCGACCTGGTGTTCACCCGCGGCGTCGGCGTCACCGCCCGGCGCGTCAACGTCCCGGAGATCCTGCTGAACGACGCGGCGGGGGTCTACGCGGGGGTGCTCCAGGCCTTCCACGCGCACCTGCAGCAGGTGGTCGCGGGCCTGGTCGCCCCCAACCAGCGGATGAACGCCGCCGGGCACGGGCCGGAGGAGTACCGCTGGGTGCAGGACGCGCGGAAGCGGTGGTCGCGGCAGTGGCGCCCCATGATCTGCGGCTCCTGGGGCGGCACCTTCGAGGACTGGGACGCGTTCATGACCCAGCTCCAGAACGGCCGCTTCACCGGCGCCCGCCAGGTGGCCGAGTTCTACCACATCTTCGTGAGCGATCACCTCCCGCTCGCCTCCGCCATCAACTGGTGAACCGCGGCCGAGAGGCCGCCTCCCGGGGACTCCGTGGACATCAACGCGCTCTTCCAGGCCCTGCAGCCCTTCGAGGACACCGCCAGCGGCACCTTCGTCATGCCGCTGGCGCAGGTGGACCCCACGTGGGTGGACGTCCGCGCCCTCCTGGAGAACGCGCTGGCGGCCGAAACCCTCACGATCACCGGGATCTCCTCCTTCCCCACGGGGCCATCGGGGGGGACGATCACCTATCGCGGCCAGGGGACGCTCTTCACCTGGACGGGGGCCGCGGGCGCGCAGGCCACGCTGGCGGTGACCGCGTGGTTCACGGTGGACGGCAACGGGCAGCCGCAGCTCCTGGTCCAGGGGGTGCCGCCCGCGGGGTGGAACCTGGGGCAGAGCCTGTCGGGGCTGGAGGGGACGGCGCTGGCCGGCGCCACCTGGGACGACGGCGCCTTCCTCCTCAACTCCACCGTCACCACCGCGGCCGCCTACCCCGGGCCGCTGGAGCCGTGGGTCAACTACAGCGGCGTGGTGGCCGTCGCGGGGCCGTTCGCGCGGACGGGCGCGCTCCTGGTCAGCCCCGAGAGCCGCGCGCTGGCCGGGCACGTGGAGCTGGTGCCGGACGGCATGCCCGTGGTCACGCTGTCGCCCGCCTTCCCCCGCCCGGCGGACGTGGGCGGGGTGCAGCTGGACGCGGGCGCCGAGCTGACGGCGTACTACAAGACCTTCCCCGACGCCCCCGGCGAGCCCGTCCCGCCGTACCCGGTGTCGCAGGCCGCCGTGGTGGCCTCGGTCCTCGTCGGCGCGGGGGCCGGGACGGTGATCCCGCTCCGGATGCCGCTCACGGCCACGGGCGACCCGCTCCCGATGACGCTGGACGGCCCCCCCGTCCCCCTCACGGGGCTGGACGAGCTGCTGGGGCTCACGGGCGGCGCCTCGCTCGACGTCCTCCCCCCGACCGCCCCGAGCCCCAACGGCTTCGTGCTCGTGGGGCTCGACATGGCGGTGGACCTGGGCGACGGGACCCAGCCCCCCACGCGCGCCTCGATCAACTTCGACGTGTCGCTGGAGACGGGCGGGTGGGCGATCCTCCCCGCCGGGATCCTCACCCTCGACCAGATCGGGGTGGCGCTGCGGGTGGACTTCGACCTGAACGCCGGTCTGGGGGCCGACGCGGTGCTGTACGGGCGGGTCACCGTGGCGGAGGAGATGCACCTCGCCGCCTCGGTGGACGTCCCCTCGCTGGACTTCCAGATGGGGCTGGACGACGGGAGCACCGTCTCCGTCGCGTCGCTGATGGAGCAGTTCATGGTGAAGCTCACCGGCCGCGCGTACCGCCCCCCCATCGACATGGTCCTGGAGCGGCTGGACGTGGCCGCCTCGGTGCGCTCGGGGCGATACCAGGTGGGCGCCGACATCACCACCGACTGGTCGGTGGCGCTGGGCGAGTACAACGGCGGCTCGCTCATCACCCTGGGGCTGGACTCGATCTCCTTCCTGATCCAGTACGACGGCTCGGTGCTGGGCGGGACGATCTCGGCCGTCACCCACATCGGCAGCGCGCAGTTCTACCTGAGCGCGGGGACGACCGGCGGGGCGGACGCCGGGTGGGACCTGGGGCTCGGGCTGGCCGCGGGGAGCCGGATCGAGGTCTCCACGCTGCTGCAGAGCTTCCTCTACCCGCAGGGGGAGACGCCGGGCGAGGAGTACGGGATCCCCACGCTCTACGTCAACGCGCTGGACCTCTACCTCCTGACGGACCCCGACAACACCCCGTACGCGGTGGGGATCTCCGGGGCGGTGGAGGGGAACTGGACGTTCAAGGTCTTCTCGTCGCAGGCCACCACCTTCACCATGGCGGCCGAGTTCGAGCTGGCCGGCGAGCGCGAGCGGGTGGACCACCGCGTCCCCCCCGACGCCGAGTGGACGATCGCGGGGAGCGTCGCGGGGCGGTTCACGCTCTTCGGGCTGCTGATCGAGGCGGGGTACGAGTTCGCGGTGGGCAACTCCGCCCTGCGCTTCGGGATCTGGTACGGGAACCGGGGGCTGGAGGCGGCCGTCACCCGCCGCACCGTGAACCGGGGCGGCACCCCGGCGGTGAGCACCGTCCTCACCGTCCGGCTGGGCGACCTGTCGCTGGGCGAGATCCTTGAATTCTTCGTCTCACTGGCCGCGCCGGGCGAGACGCGGCGGCTCCACTCCCCGTGGGACGTCCTCTACCAGATCGACTTCCGCAACCTGTCGCTCTCGGTGGACCTGGACACGTACGACGTCTCGGTCGACTACGCGCTGAACCTGAACCTGGGGTTCGCGTCGCTCTCCGGCATCGGCATCCTCTATACCTCCACCGGGGGCGAATCGCAGGTGCTGTTGCGCCTCCGGGGCGACTTCCTGGGCCAGCCCTACGGCACCGACGACGACTCGGAGCCGCTGCAGTGGGACGTCCTGCGCGAGCCGGCGCCTTCCGTCCCCGGGAAGGGCGCGGGGCTGGTGGACATCCGCTACGTGGGGCTGGGGCAGCACGTGGCGCTCCCCGTCCCCGACAGCCGGCTGAAGACGGTCACGGACGTCATCACCGCGCTGAAGGCGGCGATGGGCCCGGTGGCGGGCGGCGGCAACCCGCTGGACTCGCCCACGGCGGCGGGGATGCGCTACGACGCCAACAGCAAGTGGCTGTTCGGGCTGGACGCGACGCTGATCGAGACGCTCTCGCTCTCGGCCGTCTTCTACGACCCGCACCTCTACGGGGCGCTGATCGAGGTGTCGGGCGAGCGGGGAGGCTCGCTCAAGGGGCTGCGCTTCGAGCTGATGTACCGCCGGATCACCGACTCCATCGGCGAGTTCTCGGTAGACCTGCGCGTCCCCGACGCCTTCCGCAACTGGGAGTTCGGCTCGGTCAGCGTCACGCTGGGGATCCTCCACGTCGACATCTACACGAACGGAAACTTCCGGGTGAACGCCGGCTTCCCCGCCAACGGCGACTTCTCGGTGTCATTCGCGGTGCAGGTCTTCCCCTTCATCGGGCAGGGCGGGTTCTACTTCGGCTACCTCACCGGGGCTACCTCCGAGCGCGTCCCGCAGATCACCAACGGCACCTTCGACCCGGTCATCGAGGCGGGCGTGGGGCTGGCGGTGGGGGTGGGGAAGGAGTTCCAGAAGGGTCCCCTCTCGGCAGGGCTGGCGCTGGAGGTCTACGGGATCTTCGAGGGGGTGTACGCGCCCTTCCACCCGTACGAGGCCACCGTCCCCAAGGGCACCTACTACTGGCTCCAGGGAACGGCGGGGATCGTCGGGAAGCTGTACGGCTCGGTGGACTTCGTGGTGGTGAAGGCGTCGGTGAGCGTGGTGGCGCGCGCCCAGGCGGTGATCACGCTGGAGGCCCACCGCGCCTCCCGGGTGGAGCTGAGCCTGGAGGTGACGGCGAAGGCGAAGATCAAGATCCTCTTCGTGACCATCCACTTCAGCTTCTCACTGACGCTGGACGCCAGCTTCACCCTGGGGAGCAGCAGCCCCACGCCGTGGATCGTGGGCCCGGCCCCCGCCCCGGTGTCGGACCCGCGCCGCGCGCTGACGGCCGGGCTCGCCGCCCCCGCACCGAGCCTCCTCCGCCAGCAGCGCTCGCTGGCGCCGAGGCCCAGCCTCCGCGCCGCCGCGCTGGAGGTCGCCCCCGCGCGCATGGCGGCGTTCGCGGAGCCGGCACCGCCCGCGCCCTGGGCGCCGGTGGCCCTGTACGGCGAGGGCGAGTACCGGACGGCGCGCTTCCAGTTCCTCCCGGCCTTCACGGTGGCGGATCCCTCCACCACCCTGGAGGGCGGCGAGGCGGGCGCCAACCAGGTGCAGATCGTCCTCCTCCTGGCCGCCGAGAACACCATCGACCCCGAGGCCACCACGGCCGAGGAGGTGAGGGTCCGCTCCACCGCGCACCTCCACCAGGCGGACGAGGCGGAGAGCCCGGCCTTCGGGGCGCTGGTGGAGACGTTCTTCCGCTGGGCGGCGCTGGAGGGGGCGGGCGCGCAGGGGACGGACGTCCTCTACGCCGAACAGATCGCCGCGCTGGTGACGCTGCTGCGCGACCCGGAGTTCGTGGCCGATACCTTCGGCTACGAGAACCTGTCTGCGTTCCTGGACGCCAGCCTCCACTTCGAGGTCCTGAACTTCCCCGTCTCGGACACGCCCGTCTCGCCCACCAGCGGGACCTTCCTGGCGATGATCCCCGAGATCGTCGCCACCGTCACGCAGGGGAGCGACGAGGTCCGGCGCGACTACACGGTCGAGAGCCCGGCCTCCACCCGCTACGCCGAGAACCTGGCGGCGTACTTCGCGCAGCTCTCCACCGACTACCTGGCCGGCGAGGCGGAGAACCCCGCCGCGCCCCCGCACGACACCCCGCCCGTCGCGGCGGGCGTCGAGGACGGCGGCTCCGACCCGTCGATGGCCGAGCTGGTCTTCGGAGAGTACTTCGCGCTGCTCACCCAGGCGGCCCTCCAGGCGGGAGCGGACCTGCTGGCGGCCCTCCCCGTCCCGTACCCGGTGGACGGGCCCACGCTGTCGGACCTGGCCGCGGAGTTCCCCACGGCCCCGGTGACGGTGGCCGTGGCGAAGGGGCAGACGCCGCACGGCGTGGCCGCGATGGTGGGAATGCACCCCTCCGCGGTGGAATCCGTCCTCCCGGGCGCGTTCGCGGAGGACGACGCGGCGTTCGAGCTGCCGCACGGCGTGACCCCGCTCTCCATCGCGCAGGACAACGCCGGCGCGGCGCTGGCCGGCGTGAAGTTCGACGCCGCGGGGCTCTCGTACCAGCTCCGGGCCGGGCAGTCGCTCGACGCGGTGGCGTCGGCGATCCCGCAGCAGACCACGGCCGCGTCGGGGGAGATCCTCGGCCCCCTCACCGGCGCCTCCGTCGGGGCCGCGAACGCCGCGCTCCCCGGGCTCCTGCGCCCGGGCGCGACGATCTCCGTCCCCTCCTTCACGTACACCCCGCTCCCGGGCGACACCGACACCTTCCTCCCGCTCTTCTTCCAGGTCCGCGACCAGGGGACGGCGGGCGTGAAGTACGCCGACTGGTACGCGCAGGCCGTCGCCACGCTCAACCCCACGCCGGTGGACTGGAGCGCCTGGGGCTCGGCCACGCTGACGATCCCCGCCGCGTACCTCGACACCGCGAACACCGCGACCTACGTGGTGCACGAGGGCGACACGCTGGACCGGGTGGCCGCCACGCTCGCGCTCTACCAGCAGGGCCCGGCCGGGACCCCCGTCTCCGGGAGCTGGACGGTGCCGGCGATGGCGCACGTCGTCACCCCGACCGACACCTTCGCCGGGCTCACGGTGGACTTCCCCGGGCTGGCGCTGGACGCGCTGGTCGCCGCGAACGCCGCGGCAGACGTGCTCACGCCGCTCACCCCGGTGGCGCTCCCCGCCTTCGGGGTGCAGGTGACGGCGGGGCAGACGCTGGCCGACCTGGCGAGCGCGTTCGACCTGGCGATGGACGCGCTGGTGCCGCTGGTGCAGGACACGACGGGGCTCTTCCAGCCGACCACCCTCACCCTCCGCGACGTGCCGGGTCTGTCGGTGGATACGCTGGTGGACGCGGTGGCCGCCGAAGGGCCCGCCAACGAGGTGGCCGCGCAGGTCTCGCGCTTCCTCCTGCACGGGCTGCGCGTCCCCTCGCCGCAGGACGAGGCCTTCACGGCCCTCACCCCCGAGGAGGTGCTGAGGGGCGAGTTCACCGGGACGCTGTACGGGTCGTTCGACGCGGCGAAGCTCCAGTTCGCGTGGGCCGACACCGAGGTCCCCGTCACCATCGAACTCTCCTCCTCGGCCGACTGGGTGACGCTGATGGAGGCCGAGGTCCACGACGGGAGCGCGCTGACGGCCGCGCGGGCCGCGCTCAACCCCGCCGCCGCGCCGGGGCGCGTGCTCGCCACCGAAGCGGTATCCAGCATCTCGGTGACGGTGAGCGACGCGCCCCCGTTCGACGCGTGGATCCCCTCCACCACGCTCACGCTGGGCACCACCGCCGCCGCCATGCCGCAGGGCGAGACCGCCCCGCGCCGCTACGAGCTGCAGTCCACCATCCACTGGCAGGCCGCCGCGCAGCCGGCGCTGGACGGCGGGAGCGGCGACGCGCCGGGCGAGCCGTCGATCTGGCTCTTCTCCGACGCCCTCCGCGGCGCCGATTTGGCCGCCGTCGCGGCGGGTGGGGCGACCTTCGAGATGCGCCAGCGCCCGCTCGACGCGCCGCCCGAGACGGAAGGGACGGCGCTCTCCGCGTGGGCGTGGGCGGTACAGGTCCCCTTCACCGTTCACCGCGTCCCCGCGCTCCCGCCGCCGGGGGTGGACCCGTCGGTGGTATCGCCGGACGCGGCATGGCTCCCCACCACCTACGTGGTGGACGGGGCGGACCAGGCGGGCGAGGACCTCCTCTACGCCCTCTGGACGTACCTCGCCGGGACCCCGGCCGAGGCGGCGTCGCGCCTGTACCTGCTCTACGCCCCCAACGCCACCGGCGACGCCCCCAGCGGGCTCGCGTCCGACAAGGTGGCGCCGGGGAGCGTGTACCTCCTCAAGACGAACCTCTCCACCGAGACGCGGCAGCCCCTCCTGTCCCTCTCGCTCGCGGAGGCGGAGGAGCCGGCCGGGCCGCAGCCGGACCGCTACAGCGCGCCGCTGGACGAAGCGACGGCGTTCTCGACCTTCCTCTGGGAGGCCACCTCGGTGCAGGCCGGCGGCTTCTACCTCCACTACGAGGTGGACGGCGCCGGGCTCCCCGACCACGTCTTCGACTCCTCGGGGCGCGCCACCCTCTCCCTCCTCTGCCTCCTCGCCACGCAGACGGGCGAGAACCCCGGGCGCGCGCCGCTGGCGCTGAACAACTGCGCGGTGGTAGAGGACAACGTGGACGCCTCGGCCACGCAGGTGTACGCCGTGCAGACGAGCGGCGACATCCCGGTGACCACCACGGCCACCATGCCGCCCGGGAACGTGGGCTTCACCCTCTCGCGCCCGGACCCCGTCCCGCCGGGGACGGAGCCGGACGCCGAGCAGGCCACGCAGCTCCTCTACAACCTCTTCGGCTGGCAGGTGGAGGAGGGCGGCGGGTTCGCGGCCAGCAACGAGGCGCTCCCCGGGGGCCCGGGCGACCCGCCCGACGGCGGCACCGCGTGGTACTATCAGCAGGTGATGCAGGCCTCGCGGCTGGCGCTCCCCTCCGGGCGGATCGCGCAGAGCTGCGCGGCGCTCCCGTCGCCGGCGCGCGACCCGTACGCGGGCGTCTCGGCGACAGCGGAGGTCACCGTCGCCTTCGCGGCGCACGACGCCTTCGGGAACCGCGCCGTGGCGACGGACCCGCTCGCGCCGCTCTCCCTCCCCTTCCGCTACACCGACGCGCTGATCGGCGTGGGCGAGTGGCCCGGCGCCTCCGTGGCGTACCGGGTGGAGGCGGGAGGCGACGGGGTGCCGCGGCTGGTCGTCTCCGTGGGGCTGCAGTCGGGGACCTACCTCCCCGCGCCGGGGGTGGAGACGGCGGTGGCGCTGCAGGCGGCCAGCGCCCACGCGCTCCGGTACGAGCGCGTCTTCTACCAGGCGGCGCGCCCGGGGGTGGCCTTCGCGGCCTCCACCACGCTGGAGCCCGCCAGCGCCGCCACGCCGCTCCCCCTCAGCCGCGCCCGCTTCCTGGGCTTCGCCTCCACCGCGTACGTCTTCACCAGCCAGATGGCGGGGCTCCCCCCCGTCTGGTACACGACCGCCGCGGGGGAGACGCTGGCCGACGTGGCCGCCATGTACAGCGTGGCGCCCGAGGACCTGCTGGTCACCAACGCCGACCACGACGTGGGGACGATGTTCGCGGACCCCGTCGTCGTCCCCCTCTTCGACCGGGTGAAGCAGCGCGAGACGCTCAACGCCTTCGCCGCGCGCACGGGGACGCAGCCCATCCCCCTCCTCTCGTCGTACGCGAACGGCGCCACGCCGGTCCCCGCCGGGATCTCCGTGGCGGTGGCGCCGCGCTCCGTCCGCTCCGACGGGACGCTGACGCTGGCCGGCATGGCGCTGGACGCCGGGTGCACCCCGGCCGAGATCGCCGCCGCCAACGCCGTCGCCCCCGGCCTGCTGGCCTCCGGGATCCAGTTCCAGGTCCGCGGCGTGCTCAAGGTCACGGACTCGGCCTCCACCTTCACCTCGATGGCGGAGGTCTACGCGGCGGCCGGGGTCACCACGACGGCGGCGGAGATCGGCGCCGCCAACGCCGACCTCCCGGGGATCTTCAACGCCTCCACCGAAGAGGTCCCGGTCTCCTACACGGTGGACCGCTACGTCGTCCCCGCGACGACCACGGTGGACGCCCTGGTGGCCGCGAAGTTCGTGGACCTTGACGACTTCGTGGCCCGCAACGGCGACGTCCCGGGCGTCCTGGCCCAGAACACCCCGCTGCAGACCGGGGCGACCACGCGCACGGCGCCCAGCCCCATGTCGGTGCGCGCGTACGCCGAGCGCACGCTGGCGATCACCGTGGCGCAGTTCGCCGCCGCGAACGCCGTCTCCGGCGGCGAGGGCGCGCCGCCGATCCCCGCCCTCTCGGCCGGGGTGGAGCTGATGCTCCCCGCCCTCCTCGACCCGGCGCCGCTCTCGGCGGTCGCGTACGCCTTCGGCGCGGGCGAGTCGCTGGACGCGGCGGCGGCGCGCTTCGGGACCACGGCGCAGGCGCTGGGGACCTCCATCCAGGACATCGGGGGGATCTTCGTCCCCCTCCAGCCGGTCACGGTGGGCGGCGTGGGCCCCGTCTACACCACGGCGGAGGACTCGCTGGAGACGCTGCGCGAGTCGTTCCCGGACGGGCAGCAGCCCACGCTGGACGCGCTGATCGCGACCATCGCGCCCACCACCACGATCCTCCGCGAGGGCGCGCCCATCGTCTGTCCGCCGGCCACGGTGCCGCCGTCGGAGACCACGCTGGCGGCGCTGGCCGCGGCGTACGGGCTGGCCGACGCGGTCACGCTGGGCCGCTGCAACGCGGCGCTGGACGGCTTCCTGGACCCGGCGAAGTCCGTGACCTGGGACGGGAAGACGACCGCCGTCGGCCCGCACGGCACGCTCACGAGCCTCTACCGGCGGGTGCTGGGCGCGGCCCCCGCGGCCGACTTCGACGCCTTCCTCGCGACCGTCGCCACGCAGGACCTGCTGCGCGCCGGGGCGGGCGCCGTCCTCCCACCCCCCTCCACCACCGCCGACGCGCCCCTCGCGGCCGACCCGGCGGTGACCGACGCGATCACCGAGCTGCGGACGACGCTCTCCGTCGCCCGCCCGGCCGACGAGGTGGCCGACGCCTTCGGCCCCGACTCGTCCGTCGCGACGCGGACCACGCCGGTGACGGCGTACACGGCCGGGTCGCCGGCCAGCTACACGGCGTTCGCGCAGGCGCTCCAGGACGCGTACGGGGGCCGGCTGCGCGTGGGCTCGGGGAAGGCCGACGCCGCGGCGGGACCGGCGCGGGCGAGGCTGTACGTGGTCCGCTTCGAGGCCCCCGGCGCGGCCCCCGGCGTCCCCGCCATCCGGGAGGTGGCGCTGCGCGACCAGCCCTCCTTCTACGCGCTCCCGCCGCTCTGCCGCGAACTGCTCTCGCGCTCGGCCGACGTGCGCATCTACCAGTCCGGCGCCGAGGATCCGCTCGCGGGTCCGGCGCAGACACTGGCCTTCCGCGCGGTGGACGCGCAGGCGTGGGCGGGGGAGTTCCTGTCCGCGGTGGACCTGGTCCTCTCCACCGCCTACGCCGCGGGCGCCTTCTCCGTCACCCGCGGCGAGGACGGCGCCTCCACGGCCTTCGACGGCCTGGTGGCCGCCAAGAAGACGCTGGCGCAGGAGATCGCCGCGGAACTCGCCCCCGTCGTCCCCGAGACGCCCGCGGCGGACCCCGCCTCGGCGCAGGAGGCGCTGCGGCAGCGGCTGGACGTGAGCCTCACCGCCGGGTGGGCCACGGCAGCGGTGATCCAGCTCCCGTCGCAGGTGGACGCGACGTTCTCGGGGACGGGGCAGGACGCGGGAGGGCACCGCTTCGCCGGGAAGCCGCTCCCCGGCTCGCTCCCGCTGGACGGGACGACCACGCTGGGCGGCGTAGCGCGGCTCTACGCGGTGGACGTGCAGGCGGTGGGGCGCGTCCTGGGCGGGACGCCCAACCTGCTGGAGCCCGGGATCCAGCTCCAGGCCGAGGAGGGCGGGCCCGTGTGGACGGTGGGCGCGCACGACACGCTGCAGGACGGCGCCGCCGTGCTGGGGATGACGGTGGACGCGCTGTCGGTGACCTTCGCCGACACGGCGCCGCTCTTCCGCGACGGCGCCACGGTGACCCTGAACGGCTACTCGGCCACCGTCGCCGCGGGCGACTCGCTGGAGTCGATGGCCGACCAGCTCGCCACCGGCGTGGCGATCCTGGCCGTCGCCAACCAGACGCTCGCCGGCCTGCTGACGGGGACGGTGTACGTGGGCGGCGTGGCGCACCCGGTCACCCCGGAGACCGACACGCTGGCCGCGATGGCCGCGTCGCTCGCGATCACGGTGGACGTGCTGGCGGCGGCCATCGCCGGACAGGCGGTGCTGGCGACGGGGAAGGCGCTGCACGTGGCGGCCCTCCTCCCCGACTACTCGCTCAGCGCGTCCAAGGTGGACCTGGACACGGCGGAGGGCGCCGTCAACGTCGTCCTCCAGCTCTCGAACCCGGAGCGCTACCGGCGCGTCCTGCTGGACCTGGGCTTCCCGCTCACCGGCTTCGAGTACGGCGTGAAGCCGGCGCCGCTCACCGACGCGTACGAGACCTCGGACTGGATCCAGTTCGTCACCCCGCTCACGGGCGAGGGGGCGGACCAGCCCGCCACCATCGACACGGCCATCGGCCAGGTGGACGTCCCCGTCCCGCTCCGGGCGTACCCCGCGCCGCCGGTGCTGGTGGGGCAGTACGCCGACCCCGTCCCGGGCGACACGCTCGACGACGCGCGGCTGTGGACGTACCGCGCCACCTTCGAGACGCAGATGGCGGCGCAGGACCTGGTGTGGCTGACCGTGGGGTTCAACTTCGCGCCGCCCTCGCTCGGGGCCCGGCTGGCGGCGACGGACGACCCCTTCGCGGCGCTGGCGGAGTACATGACGAACGCGCCCGCCATCCAGGCCGACCTTCGCAACGTCCTCCTCCCCCCCGCCGAGCTGGCGGCGGACCCGGCGAAGCGCGATGCGGCGAGGAGCGCGGTGGTCGCCCTGGCCGAGATCGCCGGCGCCGTCGCGGCGACCTGGGGGCCCATCCCGCCGGACCCGCCACAGGCCGCGGCGGAGGACCCGCTCGTACCGGAGCTGGAGGTGACGGTCACGATGGAGACCCGCACCCGCCCCGCGGCCGACGGGACGCCGCTCATCGACCTCCTCCTCCTCACCCGCCAGGCGGGCTCCGACGTCTGGGGGCCGGACGGGGTGCAGCCGTGGCTGGGGTTCGTGGACGCGGCCGGGGCGCTCCGCCTGCTGGAGCCGCAGCCGGTGGACGGGCACCCGGAACAGCTCGCCTACCTCCCGGACGTGGACATCCCGGCGTTCGAGCGGAGGGTGTTCGCCGTCGTCTACCCGCGGCTGGACGCCATCGGCACGCAGAACGCGCGGACGGCGATCCGGGTCTCGCGGAACGAACTCCTCGTCCCCGGGAAGACGACCAACGAGGCGTTCGTGTACCGGACGCCGCAGACGCACTTCGCCGGGGTGTGCGTGCCGGCGCTGGTGCACGCCGAGCCCATCGCCATCGGCCAGGGGACGGTGGAGGGGCTCACCGCCGCGCTCACGACGATGTTCGAGGAACTCCTGGGCGACCCGCCCACTGCCGCCCGCACCCTGGAGTCGGTGACGGTGCGCTACGGCTACGTCCTGGTGCCCCCCTCCGACGGCGGCGAGGGGATCGTGGTGCTGTCGCCGGTGGTGCTGCGCCCGATCTTCCCGTACGACGACGGGGTCCCCGCCGGGATCACCGCCGCGGTGCAGGTGTGGCTGGAGAACAACGCGCCCGCGCCGGGGACGGCCGGGTTCGTGACGCTGGAGCTGATGGTCTTCCCCGACATCCTCCCCAACCGCCAGCAGCCGGTCCTGGACCTGCTGCGGCTGGACTACGCGCTTACGGGGTGAACTCCGTCGGCCGGCTGGAAGGCCCCGGCCGATTCGCGTGAGGCCGGGTGCGGGCGGTATTCGGCCGCCCTTGACCACCTCGAACCAGGAGTCGAGCCATGAAGCTGGAATCCCTCGAGAGCGACCTGTTCACGCCGCTCGGCCGCGCAGAATCGGCCCGGGTGATCGGCGGCTCCATTCCCGATCCCGAAACCGGGATGCAGCAGCCCCTGCCTCCGGGCGCCACCTCCTCCACCTTCTGGATCAACACCTTCTTCGCGGGGACGTACATCGGGATGGACAGGGAAACCCTCCCCGACTGACGCCCCGGCCCGCAGGGTGGCAGGCGCCCGCGGCCCGTCACCGGAGCGCCCCGTGCGCATTCAGCACGGGGCGCATGGTTTCGGGAGCCGGCGCGAAGAGCGAGAGCTGGTCGGGGTCGGCGAAGAGGGCGGCGAAGTCGGCCGGGGCGAGCGCGCGGGCGAGCCGGGCCGCGAAGGTGTCGCGGAGCACGCGGGCGTAATGCTCAACGTCGTAGTCGCGCGGGTCGGCGGCCCCGTCGTCGTCCGAAGAGGCTGCCACGGCGCTCCCACCTCCCCGGGTGCGGTAGACCCGCACCCGCTCGCCCACGCGCCAGGTCGTGCGCCCGCTCGCGAGCACGGCCTCGTACGCCACCTCGCGCCGGGACGCGCGCGTCTCCGCGTAGCGGGCGGGCGGCTTGGTGAGCCGCACACGCGACGAGACGTCGTGGGTCGTCAGCTCGCGGCGGCGCAGCGCCTCCAGCGCCGAGAAGTATGCGTCGCGGACCCCGCCGAGGTCGCCCGCGAAGAGCTTCGCGAGCGCGGCGCGCAGGAACGCCTCGCCGTACGGCTCCGCGCGGCTGGAGCGGAAGGCCACGCCGCGCAGGGTGAGCGTGCCGTCGTGGCCGAGCAGGGCGTAGTTCTTGGGTTCGTGCGAGAGCATCGCCGCGTAGCGGCCCTCGAACTCGAGCTGCACGAGGGGCGGCAGGAGCGAGGCGACCTCCGCCACCACGCGCCGCTCGTCCGCTTCGCTCCACCCCTCCGGGACGGCGAAGTAGACGCCGTCCGTGTCGGCTTCCAGCAGCGTCACCCCGCGCTCGGCCAGCGCGCGGCACATGAGCGCCAGCGTGTCGCGGCCACGGCGGGTCACCTCGTTGGCGGCGTGGACGTCGGCGAACCGGGTCAGCTCGCCTCCGGCGGCGAGGTAGCCGTAGGCCGAGTTCACGACGAGCTTCATCGCCGCGGACACCGCCTCGTGCGTGTGACGCTCTGCAGAGCCGGGGGCCGCCGCCCGCGCGCTCGCCTTCGCGGCGAGCCGCTGCTCCACCAGCCGGTCCACCAGCGCAAGGAGGGCGCCCAGGTGGTCGCGCGCCGGACCGATGCGGAAGGAGCGCATGAGCGACGGGTACAGGCTCGCCACGTCCGCCTTCACCACGCGCCATGCCACCCCGGTCGCGAAGAGGTGGAGCGCCGCCCCGGCGTGCGGCGTACCGTCGCCGGGGCGGTGCGCGGGGAGGGCGGCGCCCGCGCGCAGGTAGGCCCGCACCAGGAGCGGGTCGATCACGCCGGTGGCGGGGCCGGCGTCGGCGAGCCGTTCGTACCGCCGCGGCGCCATGCGCGCCAGCGCGAACGCCGCGCCTCCCAGGAGCCGGGCGAGCGCGGCGACCTCCTCCACGTCGTCGGTGGCGTACCGGCGCACCCGCTCCGGGTCGCGGCGGTACACGGCGTACACGTCCTTTCCGGGAACGTACTCGCGGTCCGGCGCCGCCACCCCGAAGTGCCGCGCCACCGCCTTGAGCCCGTGGCCGGGGAGGTCGCGCGTGGCGAAGTCGTAGCGCAGCACCTCGTCCATCGTGTCGATTAGCTCGCGCCCGGGCGCCACGAAACGCACCCGGCGTCCCGCGTCGCCGTCGCGCGCGGTACCGCGGCGCGCCCCGCGCTCGCGCAGCCCCAGGCTCTCGAGCCGCCCGAGCCCGAGCGGCACGCCCAGCCGCCGGGCGCGCCGGGCGAGGAAGGGGAGGTCAAACCCGTGCAGGTTGTGGTTCTCGACGACGTCCGGGTCGGCCTCGCGCACCGCTTCCACCAGCCGGCGGATCAGGTCGGCTTCGGCCGCGTCGCCGCCGCCGCGCGCTTCGAGCACCCGCGTCGCGCCCGACGGGTCGCGCACCGCGACCATGAAGATCCGGTCACGCGCGGCGTCGAGCCCCGTCGTCTCCAGGTCGAACTGGAGACGGTGGAGCTGGTCGAAGGTGAGGTCGCGGAAGTAGGTGCGCCCGGTCGCCACCAGGTACTGCTCCTCGGGAGGAAGCACGAGCACGTGCGCCGCGCCGAGATCGCGAACGTGTCCGACGCGGCGGCCCAGGCGGCGCGACGCACCATGGAGGAGGGTGGACACCAGCCTCCCGCCGTGGTCGGCGGTGACGAGGAACCGCAGCTCCCCCGCTCCTTCCAGCTCGCGGTACCGGACGCGGGCGCCGGATTCGCTCTCCGGCCCGAGCCGCGCGCCGAGGTGCAGGAGGTCGTCCAGCCGGTCGAGGAGAATCCAGGGGCGGTACCGCTCGTCTTCGCGGACCAGCTCCCCCGTCTCCGGGATCCTCCGCCACACGGTGGCGCGGCCGTCCGGCTCGGCCCACACCGAGACGATCCCCGGCGTGGGATCCCAGCCCCACAGCCATTCGTCCTCGCTCACGGAGCGCGCGGTCGCGCGCTCCGTGAGCGAGGACGATTCGCGCGCGGCTGCCTCGGTCACTGTGCTCATGGGCGGGGTGGCGCTCATCACCTCTCGGGCTCACGGGGGAACGACTGGATTCTACGTTCGGTCGCGAGCCCGATCCAGGGGGCGGGATGGGCAAAAGCAGTCGGTTCGCGCGCAGATTCTCCGCCGGCCGCGCAAAAGCCGGAGGGCCGGACTCGCGAACGCGGGTCCGGCCCTCGTGCGGAAACGCGATCCGCGGCGCGTCAGCTCGCGCTCACCCTGGGCGCCGTCGCCTGCACGCGGCCGGCGAGCTGGCGGACGGTGTCGGCCACGAGCGATGCGCCGCCGGCGGCCTGGCCGGCGAGGAGGAGCTGCTGGATGTTGTCCTCGGTCCAGTTGTCCAGGTCGGGAGCGCACGAGTAGTGCTGGCCCGTCGCCGGCACCACCCCCTGCAGCGGCACCTGCACCCGGCCGTAGAACAGCCCGTCGGCGGGCTGGAAGAGCGCCTCCGCCAGGGTGTCGGTGATCTCCGCCGGCCCGTTCAGCAGCACGTTGGGGAGGCCGTCGTTCGCCAGCCAGCCGTAGATCCCGCCGTCGCCCGGGTCGATGGTGAGCGTGGCCTGCCCCGTGCCGACGGAGAGCACCCAGACGTTGTAGTTCTCGATGTCGTCGCCGCGCGAAGCCAGGAGCGCCGCCGCCTCCGCGTAGCCCACAAGGGCCGGGTCGTTGGCGCACACGCCGCCGTCCACGAAGGTGCCGCTGAACGTGCCGTCGACGCTGGTCAACGCGTGAGGCGGGAAATAGAGCGGCGCGGCCGAGGTGGCGCGGCCCACGTCCACCGTGTAGAAGTCCGGCTGCGCCCAGCTCCGGAAGACGTACGGCGCCGGAATCCCCTGCGGGAAGTCGCCCGAGACCTGGTACGAGACGCAGGCCACCGGCGCCAGCGCGCCGGAGAGCTTCGCCTGGCCGAAGTGGTCGGACAGGAACTGCTCGACGCCCGAGCCCGTGTACTTCGGGTTCAGCAGCGCGGCCTCCCACGGCACCGGCTGCCCCTTGGGGAGGAAGGGGTCCCACACCCACGGGGTGAAGATCTGCGCGTCGTTGTCCTGGTTGGTGTAGAAGCCGAGGACGTCCTGCGCGCTGTACGCGGGGTCGCCGTTCGGGCCGGGGTGCGTGATCCCCAGCGAGATCAGCCCGCCCGTGGAGGTGCCGACGATCAGGTCGAAGGTCTGGGAGAGGGGCCCGCCGGCCCACTTCTCGAGCGTCACCAGCACCGACGCGGGAATGATCCCGCGAATCCCACCGCCGTCGAGCGCGAGTACACCGAAGAACGGCTTCTGAGTGCTCATGGGCGTCTCCTGGTACAGGAAGGGAAGGATCGAAACCGGCCATCCACAACGTACCGGAGGCCCCCCGCGCCAGCAAGAAAATCGTCTCTTACGACTCGCCCGTACTCCAGCCACCCAGGTGCGGAACGTGACCCGCGCGAATCGCAATGAAAAGCGGAGACTCCATCCGGAGCCTCCGCTTTCAGCCCGGATCCTGCAGGGGTGAAGGCAGGATGAGGTAGGGGTAGGATGCAGAACACCGCCTGGAGCCGTAGGTTGGGGAAACTTCCTGGCAGAAGTATTCCTCACAACCATAGGCACCCAGACGG
>Ga0180215_1000046_pt1 | contig 186698 bp, 204 predicted proteins | sample eDN3rd37CBELigBY_FD_128871 | JGI IMG/M metagenome (GOLD analysis project Ga0180215, IMG submission 128871) | Enriched backyard soil microbial communities from Emeryville, California, USA - eDNA 3rd pass 37_C BE-Lig BY (version 2) (version 2) | ecosystem: Environmental > Terrestrial > Soil >... | reverse complement strand
GCGCTGTAGATGACCTCACCAACCGGCCGGGGCACGATCTAACCCTAGAAATCGACCATCGTTCCAGGCGGCAGGAGTGCTCACCGGCCAGCGGCTCGGTGATCAGCGTCCCCGCGCTGGACGATTATCCGTTCGAGGCACGCCGATCAACACCCATTAGGCGCCGCGCAGACCGCGGATCCCGCTGCCGACGACCTTGACGGGCTTGTGCGGGTAGCGCTTCTCGGCGTGCGCCTTGGCCGCCGAGTTCGGCAGCACGTACAGCGTCTCCTTCTTCTCCTGCAGCGGGCGCAGCACCAGGTCCATGAACGCCTTGCGGTCCTCGAGATACGGTTCGATGACCTCCTCGCCCGCCGGGCACACAGCCAGGCAGTACGCCGCCTTGTAGTTCGCCTTGAACGACAGGCTCTGCCACATCGACGCGTTCTCCGCATCGCTGACCCGGTCGCGGAAGTCCTCGGCGTCGGCGCTGTCGGCGATGGTCTGCGCCCAGTCGGTGAACCCGCCCATGAACTCGCGGTAGTTGTGCACCGAGCAGGCCACGAAGTCGAAGTCGCCGTCCTTCTTGATCGCCCCGACCGGACAGGCCGCCACACACAGCTTGCACTCCAGGCACGGTGAATAGTCCAGTGGCGCACCGTATTCGCTGATCCCGGCGGCGACGAGCACGGTGCCCAGCAGGATGAAGTTGCCGAACCTCGGGTGGATGACGTTGCGGTGGATGCCCATCACGCCCATTCCGGCGGCCACCGCGACCGGTTTGTGCGCCACCACCCACATCCGGCCGGGATAGCGGTCCATCTCCATCGGGAACGACATCGACGGGTTGATCGCGCGGTACCCGGCGTCCTGCAGCGCGCGCGTGATGCGGTGTGCCGCTTCGTTCATCAGCTCACCGCTGCGGTGGAACTCCTGATTGGCGACGCTGCGCGCGGCCGAGCGCACGTTGTCGCGGTTCATCCTCACCACCAGCGAGATGTAGCTGCGCGCACCCGGCAGCGCGGCGTCGACGTGCTCGCGCTCCGACGCCAGGTCCGGGTTGTCGACGCTGGCGAACCCGACGTCGTCGACGCCGGCGTACAGGCAGACCTGACGCAGCCAGTCGGCGTCGATGGTTCCGGGGTTCCGGCGCGGCCGTGCGCGCACCGCCCGCACGGTGGGGTGGTCGGCGATTCGGGCAGGAAGCGACTCAGCCATGCTAGGTATAGTACACAATACTCAGCTGGCTGATGGTCGGCCGCGGGCTACAGGAAGGAGTTCTCCGAGGTCAGCCCGCGTTCCGGGAACGCACCGAGCGCGAACGTCTCACAGTTGCCCAGCCCGGTGCCGCCGCCGACCGGGTCGTCGACGCGGACCAGCAGGTCCCGCAACTGGTGCAGCCTGCGGGCGTTCTCCGGGGAGTCGCAGTCGGTGACGTGGCTGCCCTCCACCCGCAGGTCGCCCACCCACTGGCCGTAGACCCAGTCGTTCCAGCCGTAGTAGCCGGCGGTGCCGAGGTGGAACCCGGTCGGCCCGGCCGCGGTGACGGTCAGCGGCCTGCGGGTGCCGTCGGGTTCGATCAGCGTGACGGTGCCGTGCGTGAAGCGGCGGTTGGCGTCGTCGAAGTACATGTCCTGTTCGACGTTGGCGAACCGGTAGGAGGTGCCGTCGTCGTTCTGCTGTTCTGCCTGACAACGGATTTCAAGGAAGCCGTCGCCGCGCTCCTCCTGGTACATGACGAACAGCGAGTACGTCGAGCCGTCCGGGCGGGTCATCGTCATCGGCAGCCAGGTCATGAACATCTGCGCAATCCTGCGGCCGCCGCGCGGTAGCCCTGGGATGGGTTTGCCGACGCCGGGACGCAGCCCCCAGGAGTGGTCGCGGATGGAGATCCAGTCGGTCGGCGTGATCTCGGTGCGCCGGCCCTCGAGCTCCACCCAGCCCGACGCCACGCCGATCTGGTGGTAGCGCAGCACGTTGTGGGTCACCCGGTAGCCGTCGGGACTGCGGTCCGGCCACGGATCCTCCAGCGCCGCACCGAAACTGCCGCGCAGCACGACGTCGAACGCGATCGGCTGGTGCTCGTTGGGGTCCAGGCTGATCCGTACCGCGCGCAACGGCTCTTCGACGCGGTAGTGGATCGGGCCGACCTCGGTGGCCGACGGGTCGGCCGACAGCCGCCGCCCGCCCCGCACGGTCCACTGCTCAGTGCCCCGGCACACCCCGGCAGCGCCGTCGAAAACGCCTCTGTTGGTGTACTTTCCGACGCCCAACACCACCTGCAGCGAGTTGTCCCTGGCGTGCGCGATGGTCCAGATCTTCTCGGTCCACGACGGGTCGGACTGGCTCACGGTGGCGAACGTGTCGACGATCTGGTGGGTCAGCAGCTCGTCTTCGGGCACGAGGCCGCCGTAGTTCGTGGTCAGCAAGAACTCACCTTTCTGCCGGGGATCCGAAGAACGTCGTCATGTCCTCGCCGCGCTCGTAGGCCCGCATCCAGGTGTCCGCCCACGCGGGCAGCGGCTGGTCGGCCGGGTCGTGATAGGGCGTCTGCGACAGCGCCAGCCGCCACATCATGGCCAGCAGTTCGCGGGTGGGCACCGGACCGAAGATCGTCGGCGCCGCCTGTTTCGCGCGGCCGAGGCGGCTCTTGAGCTCGCCGGTCAGAAACGCCCCGGACAGCAGTTCGCGGGTGGAGGCGCCGCGGTCCCCGAACGGCACGATGCGGTCGAACCTCTCGGCGATCGCGTCGGCGACACCGTGCACGTGGTTGAAGGTGGCCTTGACGTGACGCAGCCGGTACCACGGGCTCGGTGCGACGTGCCGGCACAGGATCAGCCCGGAGCTACGGTGCTCGATCTCCTCGACGAAGTGCCACAGCATCAGCGAGGCCACCCGCACATCTCCCCCACCGAACAGCGAATCCCGGTTGTCCAGAAGGACTTTGAACAACGGGGTGAAGGTGGCCTCCAGGTTGGCGATGTAGGCCAGGTGGAACTCGACGGGTTCACGTGCGAGCAGGTCGTCGTAGGCGGCGCAGGCGTCGGTGTAGCACTGCTCGAGATCGGGGTAGCGTTCGATGAGCGCCAGCATGTGCTTGCGGTGCGCGGCGGCGTGCTGGGCCTCCTGTTTGAGGAACGCGTCGGCCTCGGCGGCGACGACGGGATCCTCGGCGAACCGGTCGGCGGCCATCCGCACCGCGCTGACGATGTAGCGCTCGAACGGCACCGCGATGAACGTGAAAGCGTTGCAGAACAACCCGAAATCGGGATTGGCGGGTTGCCACTTGAACGCAACGCTGGCGTCGAACTCCCAGCCGATCTTGCGGATCACGAGGTCGGTCACCGCTGCTGCCCTCTCCGCACCGGAATTACCATTGGGGCCCGCTGATGTCTCATCCGCGGGTCGGCGTGCTGTAGCGTCAGTGTGACATTTGGATGCCTGTGTGTAAAGGACGGCGATGGTGGCTCCGGACGACCAGTCGACGCGGCGACGCATTCTGGCGGCGACGTTCGTGGTGCTGGCGCGCGACGGGCGGCGCCGCCTGCAGCTGTCCGACGTGGCCGCCGAGGCCGGGGTGTCACGGCCGACGCTCTACCGGCACTTCGGGTCCAAGGAGGGGCTGCTGGAGGCGTTCGCGCTCTACGAGCAGGACAACTTCGACGCGGGCATCGCCGCGGCGATCACCGGACTGACCGGCGCGGAGCGTCTCGACGCGGCGCTGCGGTTCATCGTGCGGTTCCAGAGCACGTATTCGCTGGGCTCGCTGGCCGATGTCGAGCCCGAACACGTGCTGCAGCAGATGAAACGGGTGCTGCCGATCATGCACGAGCGCATCGCGCGAATCATCCCCGGCCCCGACAGCGAGGTGGCCGCGGCGGCGGTGGTGCGGATCGCGGTGTGCCACTACATGATCGGCGGTGGTACTCCCGAGCAGTTCCTCGCCGAGCTGCGGCACGCCGCCGGGCTGGCCCCGGTGCGCGGCCGGTCCGCCGGGTAGCGCGTCAGTACGTACACGGGCCTGCGTGTCACACCGCGCCTCTTTACATCGCTGGGTGCGCATGTAACTCTGTTGCGCATGGTCGGCATTGCCCTGGTCCAGCGCGATCTGTCCGCCACCCGGGAGCGGCTGCGGGAGTGGTTCGCGCAGCGCACCGGCGACACGGTCGAGGTGTCCGAACTACGCGCGGCCAACCGGGCGTCGGGGTGGTCCAGCGAGTCCCTGGTGTTCACCGTGACCGCCGGCGGCGCCGACACCGACTACGTCATCCGCATCCCACCGGCCGGCGGCGGCATCTTCCCCGAGTACGACCTGCAGGCTCAGGCCCGCACCCAGGAGGTGCTGCACGCGCACGGCGTCGCGACCCCGTCGCCGCTGCGGTACGAGCCGGACCCGGCCTGGATCGGCTCGAGATTCCTTGTGATGCCCCGGATTGTGGGCCACACGCCGTCGGACACGTCGTACGCCACGCGCGGTTGGCTGCACAACGCGGGGGTGCAGGTGCAGCGGCGGGCGCACGACTCGTTCGTCGACACGCTGGCCCGGCTGCACCGGGTGCCCGTCGCGGAGGCGCCGTGGTTGACGCGACCGGAGGGGACCGGGATCGACGCGGAGCTGGCCTGGTGGCGCGAGTACGTGCGGTGGGGCACCGACGGCGCGGTGCCCGACCTCATGGTGGAGGCCTTCGACTGGTTGGTGCGGCATCGGCCCGACAGCGTGCCGGAGCCGAGCATCTGCTGGGGCGACGCCCGGTTGTCGAACGCGATCTTCGACGACTCCGGGGAACTGGTCGGCGCGCTGGACTGGGAGCAGGCGTGCATCTGCCCGGCCGAGTGCGACGTCGCGTGGTGGCTGGCCACCCGCAGGCAGATGCTGGAGGTCAGCGGACTCGACCTGGACCCGGAGCTACCCGGCTTCGACAGCCGCGAGCGGTTCCTGCGCCGCTACTCCGAACTGCTGGGCCGTGAGCTGCAGGATCTCGAGTGGTACGAGGTGTTCGCGATGGTCCGGATGGGCTGCTGCATCCTGCGCACCCAGGTACTGCTGCGCGCGATCGGCCAGACCGAACACTTCCTGACCCGCGCGCCGATCCTGCCGGCGTGGACCATCGAGACGGTCAGCGGCTAGCGGCCTGCCGTCCCCTCCGCGGAGGGGACGGGGCGTCAGCCGTCGCCGGATTCCACGCCAGGGCTGTGGTTTCCGACAAATCACGACCCAGGCGTAGAAGTCGGTGCGACACCTAGGTGACCAGGGAGACCGAGTTGCTGCGGCGCAGCTTGCCCGACGAGGTCTTCGGGATGCTGCCCGGGCCCAGCACGACGACGTTGCGCGGACGCACGTCGACCTCGGCGACCACCTCGTGGGCGACCTGACGCTCGATGCGGTGCACCTCGTCGGGGTCCTGCCACGCGTTGGACTCCACCGCGACGGCGAACGTCTCACGCGAGTGGCCGGCATCCAGCCGCACCGCGACCGCGCAGCCCGGCCGGACACCCTCGACGCGGCAGGCCGCGCGCTCGATGTCGGTCGGGTAGATGTTGCGGCCCGCCATGATGATGACGTCCTTGACGCGGCCGCACACCACGATGTTGCCCTCCTCGGTGATGTAACCGAGGTCGCCGGTGTCGTACCAGCCGTGCTCGTCCTGCGCCGGGATGAACCCGCCCATGGTCATGTAGCCGGGGGTCACGCACTCGCCGCGCAGCTCGATGACGCCCACACCGCGCGGCGGCATGACGCTGCCGTGCTCGTCGATGACGCGGGCCTCCAGGTCCTGCAGCAGCGGGCCGAGCGAGGCCAGCCGCTTGGTGTTGCCCTTGGTGGCGGGCACGGCGCGGCGCAGCGCGGCCAGCAGGTCGGCGTCGACCTCGTCGACCACCAGCCCCTTGCCGCACGGCGAGAACGACACCGCCAGCGTCGTCTCCGCCATGCCGTACGCCGGCAGGATGGCCTCCGGCTTCAGCCCGAACGGCTTACCCGCGTCCAGCAGGTCCTCGACGTCGGCGGGCTCGACGGGCTCGGCGCCCGACAGCGCGAAGCGCAGCGTGGACAGGTCGAAGTCACCCGGCTTGGCCTGCCGCCGCAGCCGCTTGGCCAGCAGCGCGTAGGCGAAGTTCGGGGCCGCGGTCATCGTGCCCTTGTACTTGTGGATGAGCTTGGCCCACAGCAGGGTGTCGCGCAGGAAGTCCATCGGCGTGACCTTGACCAGCTCGGCGCCGAAGTACATCGGGATGGTCAGGAAGCCGACCATGCCCATGTCGTGGAAGCAGGGCAGCCAGCTGACCATGACGTCCTTCTCGACGTCGTACTGCGCGCCGACGAACATCGCCTCGGCGTTGGAGTAGATGTTGCGGTGCGTGATCTGCACGGCCTTGGGCGAGCCGGTCGACCCGGAGGTCAGCTGCATCAGCGCCAGGTCGTCCTCGCCGACGTCGATCGGGTCGGTCGGGTCGGACTCCAGCAGCTCGCCGACCTTGAGGACCTGGACGCCCTTCTCCTCGAGCACCGGGATCGCGGGCAGGAACGGATCGGAGACGATGACGGCCTTGGCCTCGATCATCGTGATCACGTTCATGGTGTCCTCGGCCCACACCATCAGGTCGGTGCGCGGGGTGGGCTGGTGCAGCATGGTCAGGCTCGCGCCGCGCATCCACAGTCCCTGCGCGGTGGGCGCGATCTCGACCGGGAAGCCGGCGAGCACCCCGACCGCGTCGCCGAGGCCGATGCCGGCCTTCTTCAGACCACCGGCGATGCGGCGCGCCCGCTCGTGCACCTCGAGCCAGGTGTGGCGGACGGGCTCATGCGGTTCGCCGGTCACCATGCCCGTTTTGGCCGTGCGGGCGTTGTAGTACATCTTCTCGGTGAATCGGCTCACGACGACCTCCCTGGCTCCAGAGCGACGACCCCGGTGTAATGCTCCGCCTGATCAGCCACGCTTTCGCGAAGGCGCGCACACAGTTGGGGAGCGGTTGTGTCTCGAATCGGTGTTGGCCCGGACGCTCCGCGATATCCGACGATCCGCCCGCCGCGGTTGCAGGCGGGCGAGGAAGCCGCGTCCCATGCATGACCGCTAGTTCTCACCGCGGCCATCTTATGAGACTCTTAAGTAGCCGCCAAACTATAGAGATAATTGAGGTCTGGCTCACACCGTTCCGTGATCGCCCTTTTACCTCACGTGCCCCGGGTCAGGCCTGGTCAGGCGGGCGATGTGGTCGGCACCACCCGGGCGCCGTGCACCGGACCGCTGGCGACACGCACCGTGCGGCACACCCCGGCACCGGCCAGTTGCGCGCCCACGTCGACGGCGGAGGCGGCCGATGCGCACAGGAACGCGCACGTCGGCCCGGATCCCGACACGATGCCGGCCAGCGCCCCCGCGTCGACGCCGGCGCGCAGGGTGCGGCGCAGGTCGGGGTTGAGGCTCAGCGCCGCCGGCTGCAGGTCGTTGCCCAGCAGCGGCGCCAGCTGGTGGGCGTCGCCGGAGGCCAGCGCGGTCAGCAGCGGTTCGGCGTCGTCGAGGCGGGGCGGCAGCTGACGGTCCTCGCTGGCGCGCAGCCGGTCGAGCTCGCCGAACACCGCCGGTGTCGACAGCCCGCCGTCGGCGAACGCCAGCACCCAGTGGTAGGTGGTGCGGGCCAGCACCGTGGCCAGCTCCTCACCGCGGCCGGTGCCCAGCGCGGTGCCGCCGTGCAGGGCGAACGGCACGTCGCTGCCGAGCTCGGCGGCCAGCGCGTGCAGATCGCGGCGCGGCAGCCCCAACTCCCACAATGTGTTCATGGCGACCAGCACCGCGGCGGCGTCGGCGCTGCCGCCGGCCATCCCGCCGGCCACCGGGATCGACTTCTCGATCGAGATCGCCACATCCGGGGCGCGGCCGACGTGCTCGGCCATCAGCTCGGCGGCCCGCCAGGCCAGGTTGCGCTCGTCGGCGGGCAGCGCCTCGGCGCCCTCCCCCGACATCTGAAGCGACAGCACGTCGGCGTTGCGCACGGTGACCTCGTCGAGCAGCGACACCGCGTGGAACACCGTGGTCAGCTCGTGGTAGCCGTCGTCGCGGACGTCGCCGACGGCCAGGTACAGGTTGACCTTGCCCGGCACGCGCACGGTGACCGACCCGGTGGGCACCCACTCCGAGGCGGTGTTTCCGTTCCAGCCAGACACGGCATGACAGTAGCGCCGGATCCGTACCCCCGGGCAATCGGGCGTGGTGTCCCTACTCTGGTGAGGTGCTCGCGGCGGGGGATCGGTTCGGCGGCTACGTCGTCGACGCGGCGATCGGGCACGGCGGCTACGGCACCGTCTACCGGGTGCACGAGGCCGGCGACCCGGACCGGCCGCTGGCGCTGAAGATCCTCGACGACGCGCACCGCACGCTGGAGCAGATCGCCCGGCTGCGCCGCGAGTTCCAGTGGGCGCACCGGATGGACCACCCGCACATCGTGACCGTGTACGAGCGCGGGGTGGGCTGGCTGACGATGGAACTGCTGACCGGCGGCACCATCGCGGCGGTCCCGACGCTGGCGGGCCGGCTGACCGCGCTGGCCCAGATCGCCGACGCGCTCGACTACATCCACAACCGCGCGATCGTTCACTGCGACGTCAAGCCGACGAACATCCTGATCGACGCGGACCGGCCGCGCGCGGTGCTGATCGACTTCGGGCTGGCCACCCCGATCACCGACGACATCGGCAGGCGGCCCACCCAGGTGGAGGCGTCGCTGCCGTACTCGGCGCCCGAGCTGCTGACCGGTCACGCCCCCAGTGAGGCCACCGACGTCTACGCGCTGGCCTGCACGGCCGCCGAGCTGATCGCGGGCGCGCCGCCGTTCGTGGAGGACTCACCGGTCGGGCTGATCGACGCGCACCTGCACCGCGAGCCGCCGCGGTTCTCCCGGGTTTCCCATCCCAACCGGGACCCCGACCTGGACCTGCCGCGCGCGTTCGACTCGATCATGGCCAAGGCGCTGTCGAAGACGCCGTCGGACCGCTACCAGTCGTGCCGCGAGTTCGTCGCGCTGCTCAACCGCGCACTGCAGTAGGCGTCAGAGGACGCCGACGGAACCCTGCTGCTCCGAGTCACCAGCGACATCACCGGCGACCTCGCTGGGCGGCACCGCCTCGCCGGAGCGCTGCAGCAGCCGCACGAAGTCCGCGATCGACAGCGTCTCGCCGCGCCGCGACGGATCGATGCTGGCGGCCAGCAGGCGGCGGGCCGACTCGTTGCCCGAGCCCGCCCATTCGGCGAACGCGTTGCGCGACGTCTTGCGGCGCTGCGCGAACGCGATGTCGATGAGCTCGAACACCTTCTCGCGGAACCAGTCGTCGGTCGGCCAGGGTGAGACCTCGTAGCGGTCGATGCGCACCAGCCCGGAGTAGACCCGCGGGATCGGCCAGAACACCGTCGGCGAGACCATGCCGTAGCGGCGCACGTTGCCGAAGAAGCGGACCTTCGCGCTGGGTACGCCGTAGTCCTTGCCGCCGGGTTCGGCGGCCAGCCGTTCGGCCACCTCGGCCTGCACCATCACCATGACGGTGCGGATGGAGGGGAACTCGGCCAGCAGGTGCAGCAGCGCCGGCACCGCGATGTTGTACGGCAGGTTGGCCACCAGAGCGGTCGGCTCCTCGGCCAGCTCCGGCTTACGCAGCGCCAGGATGTCGCGGTTGAGCACGGTCAACCGGTTGATCTCGCTGTGGGAGTGCTCGGCAACGGTGGTCGGAAGCTGCCGCGCGAGGATCGGGTCGATCTCGACGGCGGTCACCCTCGCACCACGGTCGAGCAGCGCCAGCGTCAGCGAGCCCAGCCCGGGGCCCACCTCGAGAACATGGTCGTGCCGGTTGACCCCGGACGCCGACACAATGCGGCGTACGGTGTTGGCGTCGTGGACGAAATTCTGACCGAACGATTTGCGCGGTCGAAAATCAATCTCTTTCGCCAGGTGTCGTATCTCGGTTCTTCCGAGTAGTCGGATAGTCAGCGCGCCCCAATCCTCCCGCTACAAGTCGGCCACGCTCCCCACCCTTGCCGCGCCCGAGTGACTTCAGCAATCGCGATCTGTTCTTCTCTTGTTGCCAGGTCTGCCCTGGGAGCATACCGCAGACCGCCGTTTCGTTCCCAAGTGTTTTGGTCAAATTGAACGCCGCCGTAATAACCGTTGCCGGTGTTGATCGCCCAGTTACCTCCGGCTTCGCACCGGGCCAGGGCGTCCCAGATGTGCCCGTTGGTCACCGGCGGCACCTCGGTGCCCGGCTTGGTGCCGATGCGCAGGACACCCGGGCGGGCCGGCGTGACAACGACATTGGCTACTGGCAGCTTCCCGGTCTCCACGCCGTTGAGCTTTGCTATCGCAAACACCACGTCCTGGGTGCCCGGCGTGCCCGGGTCCTCGACGATCTGGCGGCTCTGGTTGAGCGTGGGGTCCTCGACGCGGGTCATCGGCGCAGGCAGCGGCACCCGTTCGGTGACCTTCTCGATGCGGTTGCGGGTCACCGTGATCTGCATGCCCTCGGTCACCGGCGCCGACGCGGCGGGCACCACCTCGTCGCGCTGGGCCAGCGGCGCCCCGGCCGCCTCGAGCAGCCCGGCGACGTTGGGCGCGGCCAGCGTGACGGTGCGCTCCACACCGGCGTCATTGATGTGCACGGTCTTTGCGCTGACAACCGGCAGCGACATCCCGGACAGCGGAACGCGGGTGCCGCGGGAGGCCGCCGCGGGCGCGGTGTCGGCCATCTGCAGCTGCTGCAGCGCCTCGTCGACGGTCGACGCGGTGGTCCACACCTCGCGGCTGTCCTGCCCGTCCAGCGACACCTGCAGCGGGCGGCTGCGGCGCAGCACGATGGTGTCGTCCTGGCCGACGGTCTGGTCGGCGGCCGGGAACAGGTCGTCCCGCTCGCCGACGGCGAAGCCGTTCTCGCTGACGATGTCGATCACCCGCGACTTCATGGTGGCGACGGTGACGGTGGTGCCGTCGACGGTCAGCGTGACGGTCTTGTGCGCGGAGACGGCGTAGCCGCCCGCCACGATCAGCGCGAGCAGCGTCGCACCGACGAGAAGCCGCAGCAGCGGCGAGCGCGATTCATGGATCTTCGCAAAAGCAGTCAAAACGACTAAAACCCCGATTATCCGCGGAGTCGCCTTGCCTGGCGGCGGCTCCGAGTTCGATCACAGAACGGTAACGGAGTCGCTCAGAGCGGGCAACTCGCCAGGTCGTAGACCCGGATCGCGGTCTCGGTGGTCCGCTGCGCCAGCTCCTCGGCGGGCCGGCCCAGCAGCTCGGCGAGCGCCCGCACCGTGTACGGCAGACAGTACGGCTCGTTGGGTGCGCCGCGGTACGGGTGCGGGGTGAGGAACGGCGCGTCGGTCTCGACCAGCAGCTGACCGTCCGGGATCAGCGCGGCGGCCTGCTGCAGCGCCTTGGCGTTCTTGAAGCTGACCGTGCCCGACAGGCTCAGCAGCCAGCCGGCGTCGACGCAGGTGCGGGCCATCTCCGGGCCCGACGAGAAGCAGTGGAAGATCACGGTGTCCGGGGCGCCCTCGGCGGCCAGCACGTCGAGCACCTCGGCGTCGGCCTCCCGGTTGTGGATCATCAGCGGTTTGCCGGTGCGTTTGGCCAGGTCGATGTGCCAGGCGAAGGCCTCACGCTGGGTGGCCGGGTCGGCGCAGCCGTCCAGTTTGCCGGGCCAGTACATGTCCATCCCGGTCTCCCCGATGGCGACGACGCGCGGGTGCGCGGCCAGCCGCTCGATCTCGGCCTTCGCGCCGTCGGTGAGCGCGCCGGCGCGGGTCGGGTGCAGCGCGACCGCGGCGTAGACGCGCTCGTCGGCGTCGGCGGCGGTGGTCACCCAGCGCGCGGAGTCGAGGTCGTCGGCGATGGTGACGACGGCGGCCACCCCGACGGCGGCGGCGCGGTCGACGATCGCGGTGACGCTGGCGGCGTCGGTGGCCCCGCAGGCGTCGAGGTGGGTGTGGGCGTCGATCAGCGGACGCAGCGGCTCAGGTGCCGGCGGCTGCTCCCGTCCTGAACGCTTCGAACTCACCGCCACACCATAAGCTGAAGTCAAATGAGCGAGCCTTTCTACATCACCACCGCGATCGCCTACCCGAACGGCGATCCGCACGTGGGCCACGCCTACGAGTACATCGCCACCGACGCGGTCGCGCGGTTCAAGCGGCTCGACGGGTACGACGTGCGCTACCTGACGGGCACCGATGTGCACGGGCTCAAGATGGCCGAGGCCGCCAAGGCCCAGGGCCTGCCCACCGCGGAGCTGGCGCGGCGCAACTCCGATGTGTTCCAGCGGCTGCAGGAGAAGCTGAACATCTCCTTCGACCGGTTCATCCGCACCTCCGACCCGGACCACTACGAGGCGTCCAAGGCGATCTGGAAGCGGATGAACGACGCCGGCGACATCTACCTCGACGCGTACAAGGGCTGGTACTCGGTGCGCGACGAGCGCTTCTTCACCGAGGCGGAGACCACGGTGCGCGAGGACGGCTCCCGGATCGCCACCGAGACCGGCGCCCCGGTCACCTGGACCGAGGAGCAGACCTACTTCTTCCGGCTGTCGGCCTACACCGACCGGCTGCTCGCGCACTACCGGGAGCACCCGGAGTTCATCGAACCCGAGGCGCGGCGCAACGAGATCGTCAGCTTCGTCTCCGGCGGGCTGCGCGACCTGTCGATCTCGCGCACCACGTTCGACTGGGGTGTGCCGGTGCCCGACCATCCCGACCACGTGATGTACGTGTGGGTGGACGCGCTGACGAACTACCTGACCGGCGTGGGCTTCCCGGACACCGAGTCCGAGCTGTTCAAGCGGTACTGGCCGGCCGACATCCACATGATCGGCAAGGACATCATCCGCTTCCACACCGTGTACTGGCCGGCGTTCCTGATGTCGGCGGGAATCGAGTTGCCGCGCAAGGTGTTCGCGCACGGCTGGCTGCTCAACCGCGGCGAGAAGATGAGCAAGTCGATCGGCAACGTGGTCGACCCGGTCAACCTGGTCGACACGTTCGGGCTCGACCAGGTGCGCTACTTCTTCCTGCGTGAGGTGCCGTTCGGCCAGGACGGCAGCTACAGCGAGGAGGCGATCATCGGCCGCATCAACGCCGATCTCGCCAACGAGCTGGGCAACCTGGCGCAGCGCTCGCTGTCGATGGTGGCCAAGAACCTCGGCGGGGTCGTGCCGGACCCGGGCGAGTTCAGCGCCGAGGACCGTGAGCTGCTCGACGCGGCCGACGGTCTGCTGGAGCGGGTGCGCGGCCACTACGACGCGGTGGCGATGCACCTGGCGCTGGAGGCGACGTGGTCGGTGCTCGGCCTGGCCAACCGGTACTTCTCCGCCCAGGAGCCGTGGGTGCTGCGCAAGTCCGAGTCCGCCGAGGACCAGCAGCGGTTCCGCACCGTGCTGTACACGACGCTGGAGGTGGTGCGCATCGCCGCGCTGCTGACCCAGCCGGTGATGCCCGATTCGATGTCCAAGCTTCTCGATCTGCTCGGCCAGCGCCCCGAGGCGCGCACGTTCGCCTCCGTCGGCACCCGCCTGGAACCGGGCACCGCGTTGCCGGAACCCACCGGCGTGTTCCCCCGCTACCAGGTTGAGTCATGAACGGCCTACACGAGAAACTGCGCGATATCTACGAAGAGGTCATCCGCCGCAACGGCGGGGAGACCGAGTTCCACCAGTCCGTCTACGAGGTGCTGGCCAGCCTGGGCCCGGTGGTGGACAAGCACCCGGAATACGTTGACTCCGAGGTGATCCGGCGGCTGTGCGAGCCGGAACGCCAGATCATCTTCCGGGTGCCGTGGGTCGACGACCGCGGCACGGTGCAGATCAACCGTGGTTTCCGCGTCGAGTTCAACTCGGCACTGGGACCGTTCAAGGGCGGTCTGCGGTTCCACCCGTCGGTGTACCTCGGGATCGTCAAGTTCCTGGGCTTCGAGCAGATCTTCAAGAACGCGCTGACCGGCATGCCGATCGGTGGCGGTAAGGGCGGCGCCGACTTCGACCCGAAGGGCCGCTCCGACAACGAGGTGATGCGGTTCTGCCAGTCGTTCATGACCGAGCTGTACCGCCACCTCGGCGAGTACACCGATGTGCCCGCCGGCGACATCGGTGTCGGCATGCGCGAAATCGGCTATCTGTTCGGCCAGTACAAGCGGATCACCAACCGCTACGAATCCGGTGTGCTGACCGGCAAGGGCATGACGTGGGGCGGGTCGCTGGTGCGCACCGAGGCCACCGGCTACGGCACCGTGTTCTTCGTCAACGAGATCCTCAAGACCACCAGCGACGGCTTCGAGGGCAAGCGCGTCGTGGTGTCGGGTTCCGGCAACGTGGCGATCTACGCGATCGAGAAGATCCACGAGCTCGGCGGCACCGTGGTGGCCTGCTCGGACTCCGGCGGCTACGTCGTCGACGAGAAGGGCATCGACCTCGAGCTCCTCAAGGAGGTCAAGGAGGTGCGCCGCGCCCGCATCTCCGATTACGCCGAACTACGCGGCGGCGCAGCGCGTTTCATCGCCGACAGCACCGTGTGGAACGTGCCGTGTGAGATCGCGCTGCCGTGTGCGACGCAGAACGAGATCAACGAGGACGAGGCGCGCGCGCTGGTCGCCAACGGCTGCCGCATCGTCGCCGAGGGCGCCAACATGCCGTGTTCACCCAAGGCGGTCAAGGTGTTCGCCGACGCCCGCGTGACGTTCGCGCCCGGCAAGGCGGTCAACGCCGGCGGTGTGGCCACCAGCGCGCTGGAGATGCAGCAGAACGCGTCGCGGGACTCGTGGACGTTCGCCGAGACCGAGGAGCGCCTCGAGGTCATCATGCGCCGCATCCACAAGCGGTGCCTGGCCACCGCCGAGGAGTACGGCCAGCCCGGCAACTACGTGGCCGGCGCCAACATCGCGGGGTTCATCCGGGTGGCCGACGCGATGCTGGCGCTGGGCCTGATCTAGCTGCTACCAGTCCTCGCCGTCGTCACCGGCGCCGTGGTTGGGGTTGGTGCAGACGGTGCCCTCGCACGGCACCACCGACCCGTCACCCTCGGGGCTGAGCATCTCGGCGCCGCCGTTGTCCTCCGGGTCGGTGCCCGCACCGTGGTTGGGGTTGGTGCAGATCGTGCCCTCGCACGGGACCATCGTGCCGTCGCCGTTGGGGTTGGGGATCATCGGCAGCGACGACGAGGCCGGTGCCTGGGTGGCCGGGGCCTGACCCGCCGGCGCCTTCTTGGTGGCCGGTGCCTGGGTGGTCACCGGCGTGGTGCTCTCCGTCGTCTCCTCGGAACCATTCGAGCAGGCCACCACACCAAAGCTGAGCAAAGCGGCCGCGGCCACCCCACTGACCGTCCTGAACACTGATACTGCCGTCACGGCATCGGATGCTAGCTAATGACCGCCGATTGCCGGTCGGTTCCCGGGCATTTTTTCACTGGACACCTCGATGTGATCCACGTCACGATCTGTCACATGCGCGGCCCCGTCGGTGTCTCGAGGGCATGACTACACGCACCTCTGTTCGCGTCGTCGTCATCGGCGGCGGCTATTCCGGCACCCTGGCGGCCAACCATCTGCGCATGCGTCCCGGCCTGGACATCACGCTGGTCAATCCGCGGCCGCACTTCGTCGAACGCATCCGGCTGCACCAGTTCGCGGCAGGCACCTACACCCCCACCGTCGACTACGGCACCGTGCTCGGCGAGGGCATCCGGCTCGTCGTCGACACCGCGACCCGCATCGACACCGCGGGCCGGCGCATCGAACTCGCGTCGGGCGGCGCGCTGGACTATGACTACGTCATCTACGCGGTCGGCAGCCGCACCGCGTTCCCGGCGTCGGTGCCGGGCGCGGCCGAATTCGGCTACTCCGTAGCGGAACTGGAGTCCGCGCAGCGGTTGCGCGACGCGCTCGCCGCGCTGCAACCCGACGTGGCGCCCGCCCCGCCGGTCACCGTCGTCGGCGGCGGTTTCACCGGGGTCGAGACGGCCGCCGAGCTGGCCGAGGAGGGCCACTGCGTCACCCTGATCTGCGGCGGTGAGCTGGTCCCGACCTTCTCCGCGCCCGGCCGACGCTCCGTGGAGCGGACCCTGCGCCGCCTCGGCGTCACGCTGATGGAGACCGACGTGGTCACCGAGGTGCGCCGCGACGCCGTCGTCCTCGGCGACGGCGCCGTACGATCCAGCGCGATCACCATCTGGGCCACCGGGTTCGGCGTGCCCGAACTGGCCGCGGCCAGCGGGATGCGCACCGACGAGCTGGGCCGGCTGCTCACCGACGAGACCCTGACCAGCGTCGACGACGACCGGATCGTCGCCGCCGGGGACTGCGCGTCACCGTCGGGGGCGCCGCTGCGGATGTGCTGCGCGACGGCCACCCAGGTCGCGCCGCAGGCCGCCGAGACGGTGCTGGCCCGCATCGCCGGCGACGCCCCGTCGCGGTTCCACTTCGCCTACGCCGGTGCCTGCGTCAGCCTGGGCCGGCGCGCCGGGGTGCTGCAGCTGGCCCGCCGCGACGACTCACCGGTCAGCGTCTTCGTCGGCGGCCGCCCCGGCGCGAAACTCAAGGAGTCGATCTGCAGGGGCGTGGTGTGGGCGCTGCGCCGCTCGGCCCGCAACCCCGGGTTCGCGTTCGCGTTCCGGGGTGGCCCGCGCCCCGCGGAGCCGACACCCGTGTGGACGGACGTCACGTCGTGACCGAGTCCGAGCACGCCGAACGGTTCACCCATCTGCGCCCGCTGCTGTTCACGATCGTCTACGAGATCCTGGGCAGCGCAACCGAATCCGACGACGTGCTGCAGGACTCCTATCTGCGGTGGGCGCAGGTGGAGCTGTCGACCGTGCGCGACACCAAGTCCTATCTCGCGCAGCTGGTCACCCGCGAGGCGCTCAACGCGCTGCGGGCCCGCGCCCGCAGGCGCGAGGACTACGTCGGCCCGTGGCTGCCCGAGCCGCTGCTGCTCGACGAGGCCGACGCCTCGGCCGACGTGGTGCTCGCCGAGTCGGTGTCGATGGCGATGCTGGTGGTGCTGGAGACGCTGACCCCCGACGAGCGCGCGGTGTTCGTGCTGCGCGAGGTGTTCGGCTTCGACTACGACGAGATCGCCGGTGCGGTGGGCAGGCCCGCGGCGACGGTGCGTCAGCTGGCGCACCGCGCCCGCGAGCACGTGCAGGCGCGGCGGCGCCGGTTCGGTCCCGTGGACGCCGACCGGGTCAGCGACGTCACCGAACGGTTCCTGGCCGCCGCCGACACCGGCGATATGGCGGGCCTGATGGCGCTGCTGGCCCCCGACGTCGTGTGGACCACCGACAGCGGCGGCAAGGCCACCGCGGCGCGCAGGCCGATCACCGGTGCCGACCGGGTGGCCCGGGTGCTGCTGCGGTTCTTCGAGTTCGGCCGCACCGTGCCCGGTGTCCGGTTCGAACTGGCGAATTGCAACAACTCCCCCGCGATCGTCATCCACCGCGACGACGTGCTCGAAGGGGTGTTCCTGCTGGAGATCGCCGGCGACCGGGTCACCAATCTCTACGGCATGCGCAACCCGGACAAACTCGCCGGGTTCACCGGCCCCCGCCCGATCACCCGGCAGTGATGTGGGACACAAACCCGGCCCGGCCTGTCACACTCGTGCGATGCGCGGTGTCTGGAGGGTGAACCGGCTCTGGAGCCGAATCGCCGCCGCCGGCGGCGGGCAGAGCCGGCCGACACTCAGGAGACCGACATGACTCACAACATCGTGGTGATCGGCGGCGGTTATGCCGGCGTGATGGCCGCCAACCGGCTGGCCCCGCACGCAGTCGTCACGCTGGTCAACCCGCGCCCGCGGTTCGTCGAGCGGATCCGGCTGCACCAACTCGTCGCGGGCAACGACGACGCCGTCGCCGAGTTCGGCGCCGTGCTGGGCGACACCGTGCGGGTGGTGGTCGACACCGCCGAACGCATCGACACCGACACCCGCACCGTCGCGCTGGCCTCGGGCGCCGAACTGCCCTACGACTATCTGGTGTACGCCGTCGGCAGCACCGGCGAGGTACCCGCAGCGGTACCGGGCGCGGCCGAATTCGCCTATCCGATCAGCGAATTGGAGCAGGCGCGACGGCTGGCCGAACGGCTGGCCGAGGTGCCTGCCACCGCGCCGGTGGTGGTGGTCGGCGGCGGGCTGACCGGCATCGAGACCGCCGCCGAGCTCGCCGAGGCGGGCCGGCCGGTCACGATGGTGACCGACGTGTTCGGCCCGTCGCTGGCCGACAGCGGACGCCGGTCCATCGCCAAGCGGCTGGCCAGACTGCGGGTGACGGTGCTCGACGGCAGCGCGGTCGCGGAGGTCACGCCCGAGCACGTGGTGCTGGCCGACGGCCGCCGGGTGCCCAGCGGGGTCACGGTGTGGACGGCCGGGTTCGGGGTGCCGGGCCTGGCGGCGGCCAGCGGGCTGGCCACCGACGCGCTGGGCCGGCTGCGCACCGACGAGACGCTGACCAGCGTCTCCGACCCGCACGTGGTGGGCGCCGGTGACGCGGTGGCACCGTCGGACCGGCCGTGGCGGATGAGCTGCCAGGCCGCGCTGCCGCTGGGCGCCCAGGCCGCCAACACCGTGCTGGCCCGGCTGGCCGGCGAAGCGCCGGCGGCGGTGAACCACGCGATGGCCGGCCAATGCATCAGCGTGGGCCGCAGGGCGGGCGTGTTCCAGTTCGCCGACGTCGACGACACCCCGAAGCGGTGGTACATCGGCGGGCGCACCGGCGCGATCGTCAAGGAGCAGGTGTGCCGCTTCACGCTGAAGTGGATCCGCGGCGAGGCCGACAAGCCGGGCTCCTACACGTGGAAGGTCGACCCGGGCCGCGCCGCGGTGGCCGCCCGGGCGGTGCCCGTGCGATGAACGCTGACGAGCACGCCGAGCGGTTCACCGCGTTGCGCCCGCTGCTGTTCACGATCGCCTACGAGATCCTCGGCAGCGCAACCGAATCCGACGACGTGCTGCAGGAGAGCTACCTGCGCTGGGCCGAGGTGGACCTGGACACGGTCACCGACACGAAGGCCTACCTCGCCCGGATCGTCACCCGCCAGGCGCTCAACGCGCTGCGCGCCCAGTCCCGCAGACGCGAGGAGTACGTCGGGCCGTGGCTGCCCGAACCGCTGCTCACCGCCGGCGACGCCTCCGCCGATGTGGTGCTCGCCGAGTCGGTGTCGACGGCGATGCTCGTGGTGCTCGAGACGCTGTCGCCCGACGAGCGCGCGGTGTTCGTGCTGCGCGAGGTGTTCGGGTTCGGCCACGACGAGATCGCCGAGATCGTGGAGAAGTCGCCTGCCGCGGTGCGTCAGATGGCGCACCGCGCCCGCGAACACGTGCAGGCCCGCCGACGCCGGTTCGAGCCCGTCGACTCGAAGGTGTCGATGGAGATCACGCAGCGCTTCTTCACCGCAGCCGCCACCGGCGACATCAACGGGCTGCTCGAGATGCTCACCGAGGACGTCACCTGGACCGCCGACAGCGACGGCAAGGTCAGCGCCGCGCGCAGACCGGTGGTCGGCGCCGAGAAGGTGGCCCGGGTGCTCATCGGGCTGGTGCGCGGCGCGGGCACCGACGGCCGCGTCGAACCCGCCATGTACAACAACTCCCCGGCGCTGAAGATGTACCTGGGCGACCGGTTCGAGGGCATCGTGACGATCGAGATCACCGACGGCCGGATCTCGAACTTCTACGCGATGCGCAACCCGGACAAGCTGGTCGCCGTCGACGTCCCGCGCGAGATCGCCCGCAGTATCTGAGAAGCTGAGGCGGTGCGGATCGACCGGCTCGGCGACCTGGGCAGCGCCCCAGCGGTATTGCGCGCGCTCGGCCGTGCCACCGAACGGCTGCGGCTGGCGCCGCCCGCGGCGCTGATCGGCGACTGGTTCGACTCGGCGGCGGTGATCGCGCCGACGGTCGCGGTGCGGCCCACGTCGGTCGTGTTCGACGTACCGCCCGGCGACGGGCAGGCTGTCGGCGGCGGGTGGTTCGGCTACCTGTCGTATCCGGACCCGGGTGCCGACGGCCGCGGACCGCGGATCCCCGAGGCGGCCGGCGGCTGGTCGGACTGCGTGCTGCGGTTAGATCGCGACGGCTGCTGGTGGTATGAAAGCCTCACCGGGGCAACGATTCCCGACTGGGTCACCGAAGCGCTGAACACTCCCGCCGCGCCCCGGCCCCACCGGATCGAGTGGGGTGAGGCCGACCGCGACGCCCACCGGCGCGGTGTGCTGGACTGCCTGGCCGCGATCGCCGCCGGCGAGGTGTACCAGGCGTGTGTGTGCGTGCAGTTCGCCGGCCGCATCGACGGTGCGCCGCTGGACTTCTTCGTCGACGCCGTCGCGCGCACCGCCCCGGCGCGCGCGGCGTACCTCGCGGGCCCGTGGGGTGCGGTGGCGTCGCTGTCGCCGGAACTGTTCCTGCGCAGGCGGGGCACGGCGGTGGCGTCGAGCCCGATCAAGGGCACGCTGCCGCGCCACGCCGATCCGGCGGCGCTGCGGGCGTCGGTGAAGGACGTCGCCGAGAACATCATGATCGTCGACCTGGTGCGCAACGACCTCGGCCACGTCGCCGACATCGGCAGCGTCACGGTGCCCGAACTGCTGGCGGTGCGACCGGCGCCGGGCGTGTGGCATCTGGTGTCGACGGTGACCGCGCGGGTCGGCGTGGACGTACCGATGGCCGAGGTGCTCGACGCGGCGTTCCCGCCGGCGTCGGTGACCGGGACACCGAAGACCCGGGCCCGCCGGCTGCTGCGCCAGTGGGAGCCGGCGCGCCGCGGAGTGTATTGCGGCACAGTAGGTTTGGCGTCGCCAGCGGCGGGGTGCGAGCTGAACGTGGCGATCCGCACGGTGGAGTTCGGCGCCGACGGGTCCGCGGTGCTGGGCGTCGGCGGCGGCATCACCGCCGACTCGGATCCCGACCGCGAGTGGCAGGAGTGCCTGGACAAGGCGGCGCCGGTGATCGGGTCAGGAGCGGGCGCGCAGCACCGCGTCGTAGAGCTCACGCCGTGACGGGGCACCCGGGTGGGCGGCGACCACCCGGGCGCAGGCGTCCTTGACCCGCATACCGTCCTCGACGAGTTCCTCGACCTCGGCGACCAGGCTGTCCAGATCGGCCTTGGGCTCCGCGCCGGCCAGCACGACGGTGATCTCGCCGAGCACCCCGTCGGCGGCCCAGTCGGCCAGCTCGCCGAGGGTGCCGCGGACGACCTCCTCGTGGGTCTTGGTCAACTCGCGGCACACCACGGCGCAGCGGTCGGCGCCCAGCACCTCGACGGCGTCGGCCAGCGTCTCGGCCAGCCGGCGCGGCGACTCGAAGAACACGCAGGTGCGCTGCTCGGCGGCCAGGGTGGCCAGCCAGGTGCGGCGGGCGGCCTGGCGACGCGGGGCGAACCCCTCGAAGCAGAACTTCTCGGCGGGCAGCCCGGCGACCGCCAGCGCGGTGGTCACCGCCGACGGGCCGGGCAGGCAGGACACCGGCAGGCCGGCCTCGATGCAGCCGGTGACCAGCCGGTAGCCGGGGTCGCTGATCAACGGCATGCCGGCGTCGCTGACCAGCAGCACGGTCGCGCCCGCGGCGATCTCGTCGACCAGGGCGGGCACCCGCGACGCCTCGTTCTGGTCGTAGAGCGACAGCACCCGGCCGGCCAGCGTGACCTGCAGCGACTGCGCCAGCGTGCGGATGCGGCGGGTGTCCTCGGCGGCGACGACGTCGGCCGTGTGCAGGGCCTCGACGAGGCGGGCGGAGGCGTCGGCGGGCTGGCCCAGCGGCGTGGCGGCGATGAGCAGTCGGCCGGCAGTCATGCCGGACAGCCTACGATCGCAACCGTGACCGCCCCCGCCACCGATGCGCCGCGCGCGGTCCCGGTGATCAGTCCCGCGCCGCAGGTGCCCGTCGCCGACTTCGGTCCCGTCGACCGGCTGCGGGGCTGGGTGATGACGGCCGTCATCGGCGCGCTGGCCGCCGTGACGCGCTTCCTGAACCTCGGCTCACCGACCGACGCGGGCACCCCGATCTTCGATGAGAAGCACTACGCGCCGCAGGCGTGGCAGATGCTGCACAACGGCGGTGTCGAGGACAACCCCGGCTACGGGCTGGTGGTGCACCCGCCGGTGGGCAAGCAGCTGATCGCGATCGGGGAGGCGCTGTTCGGCTACACCGGGCTGGGCTGGCGGTTCTCCGCCGCGGTGTGCGGGGTGATCGTGGTGGTGCTGATCGCCCGGATCACCCGGCGGATCACCCGTTCGACACTGATCGGCGGGATCGCCGGGCTGTTGGTGATCGCCGACGGGGTCAGCTTCGTGGTGGCGCGCACGGCGCTGCTGGACGGGTTCCTGGTGGTGTTCGTGGTGGCGGCGTTCGGCTGCCTGATCGTCGACCGCGACCAGGTGCGCGAGCGGATGCACATCGCGCTGCTGGAGGGCCGCATCGGCGAGACGCCGTGGGGACCGCGGCTGGGTGTGCGGTGGTGGCGGTTCGGCGCCGGCGTGCTGCTCGGGCTGGCGTGCGCCACGAAGTGGTCCGGGCTGTACTTCGTCGCGTTCTTCGGCGTGATGACGATGGTGTTCGACATCGTGGCGCGCCGGCAGTACCGGGTGACACGGCCGTGGCTGGGGGCGTTCCGGCGCGACCTGGGGCCGTCGCTGTACGCGCTGGTGGTCATCCCGTTCGGGGTGTACCTGGCGTCGTACGCGCCGTGGTTCGCCTCCGAGACCGCGATCAACCGCCACGAGGTGGGCCGCTCGATCGGGCCGGACAGCGTGCTGCCGATTCCTGACGCGCTGCGCTCGCTGTGGCACTACACGTATGCGGCGTTCCGGTTCCACTCCGGGCTGACCAACGCCGACGGCAACCACCACCCGTGGGAGTCCAAGCCGTGGACGTGGCCGATGTCGTTGCGGCCGGTGCTGTACGCGATCGACAACCAGGACGTGCCGGGCTGCGGGGCGCAGTCGTGTGTGAAGGCGGTGATGCTGGTCGGCACGCCGGCGATGTGGTTCCTGGCGGTGCCGGTGCTGGGCTGGGCGCTGTGGCGGGCGATCGTCAAACGCGACTGGCGTTACGCGGTCGCGCTGGTGGGCTACGGCGCGGGGTTCCTGCCGTGGTTCGCCGGCATCGACCGCCAGATGTACTTCTTCTACGCCGCGCCGATGGCGCCGTTCCTGGCGATGATGATCGCGCTGATCCTCGGCGACATCCTGTACAAGCCGAACCAGAACTCCGAGCGCCGGACCCTGGGGTTGATCGCGGTGAGTTTCTACGTCGCGGCGGTGCTGACGAACTTCGCCTGGCTCTACCCGATCCTGACCGGTCTGCCGATCTCGCAGTCGACGTGGAACATGCAGATCTGGCTGCCGTCCTGGCGGTAGTTTTCAGCCGCCAGCCGCCCGCACCATCACGACACCGCCGACCACCAGCCCGATTCCGGTGAGCCGCAACGCGGTTACCGGATCACCGTGCAGCACGATGCCGAGCAGCACCGCGCCACTGGCGCCGATGGCGGTGAACACCGCGTAGGCGGTTCCGACCGGGATGTCGCGCATCGCCAGTGTCAGCGGGTAGACGGCGGCGACGGCCAGCAGGAAGCACACCAGCGTGGGCAGCGGCCGGGTGAACCCCTCGGTGGGCTTGATGCTCTGCGACCACGCGACCTCGGCGAGCGCCGCGGTCAGCAGCCACCCCCAGCCGGTCACCGCAGTCTCTCCGCAAGCTGCTCGACGGCGTGCCGGGCGGCCTGTTCGTCGAAACGCGCGGTCCGCACCCGTAACTCGTGGATGTCGTCGACTCCGCAGTAGCGCAACCACCACGACAGGTAGCTCGACTGGTGGTCGGCGCCGAACGCCGGCGGCAGGCCGGGTGCGTACACCCGACTGGTGTAGACGGCCACCGCGCGGCGGCCTTCGAGCAGTCCCCGGTAGCCCTGCTGTGGATCGAACCGGAACGCGACGCCCGGCTGCGTCACCGTGTCGATGAACAGCTTGAGCGGCCACGGGATCGTGCCGTTCCACATCGGCACGGCGAAGACCCACAGGTCGGCGGCGGTGAGGCGGCCCGCGAGCCCGAGCACGTCGTCCCAGTCACGGCGCGCCGCCGACGGGATGTCGCGCCCCTCGATCATCGCCATCTTCGCGTCGACGTGGCGTTGTCCGAAGGGCACGAGATCGGTGAAGGTGTCGATGCGGTCCACCTCGACCCGGTGCCCGGCTCGGCGGCGGTACTCCTCGACGAACAGCTCGGCCAACCGCAGTGAGCGCGAATCAGCGCCCCGCGGCGACCCGTTGATCAGCAGTAACCGCGACACGTCACGGCTCCTCTCCATTTACGGAACGTTGTTCCGTATTTTCAACCGCATGTTCCGGAACGCTATTCCGCAAGTAGGATGGCCGGGTGCCGGACGAGGACCGCGACGGGTGGCGGACGCAACGCGAAACCGCCGCCCGCAACGAGTCGAAAGTGCTCGAGGCGACCCGCGAACTGCTCCGCTCCCCCGACGCGACGGACGTCGACATGCGGGTCATCGCGCAGCGCGCGGGCGTCGGCGTCGGAACCCTCTACCGCCGCTTCGGCGACAAGGCCGGCCTGCTGGCCGCCGTGATCGGGCGCGACGAGAACCGGCTGCAGCAGGCCGTGCTCAACGGGCAGCCGCCGCTCGGGCCGGGCGCCCCGCCCGCCGACCGGTTGACCGCGTTTCTCGACGCGCTGGTGAACCTGACCGACCGCAACCTCGGCGTGCTGCTCGTCACCGATCTGACGCCGCCCGGCCGCCTGAAGATCGGTGCCTACCAGGGCTGGCGACTGTACCTGGTCACCCTGCTGCGTGAGCTGCGACCCGACCTCGACGCCAAGGACGCCGGATGGCACGCCGATCTGCTGCTGGCCACCGTCGATCCGCAGCTGTTCGCCTACCAGCGCCGCGAACTGGGGATGAGCAGAGACCGCATCGCCCGCAACGCCAGGGCCCTGGCGACCGCGATCACGCGACGGTGAGCCGCCCGCCGACCCCTCGGTGACCGGTGGCGAGCACCGCCTCATAGTGGCCGAGCAGCTCGTCGCACAGCGCGGGCCAGGTGCGGGTCAGCACGCTGCGGCGGGCGGCGACGGCGTAGCGGCGGCGGTACGCGAGCAGGTGGTCGACGGCGCCGGACAGCCCGCGCTCGAACTCGGCGACGGGCAGCAGCAGGCCCGTCCGCGCGGGGGTGACCAGATCACGCGGCCCACCGGCGTCGGGCGCGACAACGGGCAGGCCGGACGCCATCGCCTCCTGCACGGCCTGACAGAACGTCTCGTGTTCGCCCGGATGCACGAACACGTCCATGCTGGCGTAGCCGGCGGCCAGCTGCGCTCCGTGCAGGGCTCCGGTGAAAACAGCTGTCGGCAATAGTCTTTCGAGCCGGGCGCGCTCGACGCCGTCGCCGACCACCACCAGCTGCAGATCCGCGCGCCTGCCCAGCACCGCCAGCCGTTCGACGTGTTTCTCCGGGGCCAGGCGGCCGACGAACCCGACGATCGGCCTGCCCTGCGGCGACCACCGGCGGCGCAGCGCGTCGTCGCGGTTCGACGGCGCGAACCCGGTGACGTCCACGCCGCGGCCCCACCGGTAGACGCGCGGAACACCGTGTCCGACAAGGTCCTCGATCGCGGCGGTGGACGGGGCGAGGGTGCGGTCGGCGCGGCGGTGCAGGTGCCGCGTCCACGCCCACGCGCCGCGGGCGGCGAACCCGAGGCCGTAGCTCTGCGCGAATCCCGCCACGTCGGTCTGGTACACCGCGACCGTCGGCACACCGAGCCGCCGCGCGGCCAGCAACCCGCCGTAACCGAGCAGCGCAGGCGAGGCCAGATGCACCACGTCGGGACTGAAACCCCGCAGTACGTTGACGATTCGCGGCCGGGGCAGACCCACCGGCAGCGAGGTGATCCCCGGGACCATGTTCGACGGGACCCGGTGCACACGCACACCGTCGTGCAACCGGTCGGCCGCCGGGTGGCCGCGCGGGGTGTCGGGGGCGATGACCAGAGCCTCGTGGCCGGTGCGGCGCAGGTGCTCGAGCACCCGCAGCACCGAGTTGGTGACGCCGTTGACGTTCGGCAGGAACGATTCCGCGACGATCGCTACGCGCATGCCCGAATGCTTTCCGCCGCGACTGTCGGCGCGGTTGCCGGCAGGCGGACGGCACACGAAAACCCGGTGGCGATCGTTGTATCGTGCCGACGTGCGCAGATGTCGGGCGGTGGTGGTGACGATGCTGGTCGCACTGGTCGCCGTGGTCGGCTGCACCAAGCAGATCGACGGCACCGCACTGCGGGATCCCGTACCGGCGCCGCTGGGTGTCAGCCGCGACGGCTACGGCGTGGTCGCCGGCTTCGACAGCGCGCCGTACCACATCGAGATCTTCACCGAACCCCAGTGCAACCACTGCGCCGATCTGCAGGCCGACTTCGGCGACCAGTTGCGCTACTACATCGACACGGGGGCGCTTCAGGTCACCTACCGGCCGCTGACCTTCCTCGACGACAGACCCGGCGGGCACTCGGCGCGGGTGGCCAACGCGCTGTTCCTGGCCGCCGAGTCCGGGGCATCCGGCGCGCCGTTCCAGCGGTTCGTCCAGCAGTTGTGGGCCCACCAGGAACCCGGCGGGCCCGGCCCCAGCGACGACGAGATGGCCGAGATGGCCCGCGCGGCGGGCATGCCCGGGGAGGCCGCGGACCGGATCGCCTCAGGTGGTCCGGCGGTCGACGTCGCCGATATGGACACGGTGAACTTCGGCTACCTCTACGAGATCGACAACCTCACCACCGGAACACCCACCGTCTACGACCTGGTCGCCGACAAGCGCCTCGACATCTACGACGACGACTGGCTTGTCAGGCTGATGCAGTCCTGACGGTGTCGCGCCGGGCGATGGCCCGCTCGATCAGCGTGACCAGGCCGAGCAGGGCGGCCGCGACCAACCAGCCGACCACCGCGATCGAACCGGCCGGGATGATCGCCAGCGACGCGTTACGGTCTTGCACGCGAACGAGATCCGGGTTGTTGATGTCGTATTCGACGTAGATCCTCATCCCGGTCTCGAGCTCGGAGGGATACAGCACCCCCAGCTCCGGGCGGTAGGTGATCCGGTCGGGGGTGACGAACTCGATGGTCGAGCGGCGCGGTCCGGCCGACAGCACCTCGGCGGCGGCCACCCCCATGTGCCGCTCGATCTGGCGGTCGTTGCGCCACGCGCCCAGCACCATCAGCACCGACTGCAGCGTCACCAGGCAGGCGATGATGACGATGCCCATCCGGATACGGCGGAAGATCCGGTCCCGCCGTGTCTCGTTCGGGTCGGCGAACATGCGGGGCAGGAACCGTCGCACCCACGTGAGCGCCTTCGCTCCGCTCACAGGCCCCGATTTGTTCGCTCCGCTCACAGGGCCTGAATTGTTCGCTTCGCTCACAGGGCCGCCTTGATCGATGCGTGCAACGCCCGCAGCGACGACCGGTCGGCCTTCACCTCCAGCACCCGCATCCCGTCGTACGGTTCCTCGAGCGCGGCGCCGAGGTCGTCGACCTCGAGCTGACGGCTCTCCACGTGATAGGCCCGGCACAGCGCGCCGACGTCGACGTCGTGCGGGGTGCCGAAGATCCGCGACGACACGTCAGAGAACCGCGGGTCGCCCTGTTCGAGCAGCTCGAAGATGCCGCCCCCGTTGTCGTTGGACACCACGATCGTCAGGTTGCGCGGCGTCGGCTCCGTCGGCCCGATCAGCAGACCGGAGCTGTCGTGCACGAACGTCAGATCACCCAGCAGCGCGATCGTCCGGCGGGGTCTGCCCCCAGCCGCCTCCCGCTCGTGCGCCAAGGCGGCCCCGATCGCCGTCGACACCGTCCCGTCGATACCGGCCACCCCGCGGTTGGACCGCACCTTGACGCCGTGGGTGTCCAGCCCGACCAGCGCGGCGTCGCGCACCGGGTTCGACGCGCCCAGCACCAGCTGGTCGCCCGGCCGCAGCGCCTCGGCCACCGCCGCGGCCACATGCAGACCGGTCTTGAGCGGATGGGTCTCGAGTTGCCTGCGCACCGCCGCCATCGCGTGCCGGTGCACCTCGGCGCAGCGCTGCAGCCAGGCCGGATCCGGCTCCCCCGTCGTCACCGCACGGGTCCCGGTGGCCTGCGAGTTGCCCGACACGTCCGGCCAGCGCGGCCCCGTCGTCAGCGCATAGACCGGCACCGTCGGATCCGCCAGCAGCGCCGACACCGGCCGGTGCAGCGTCGGACGGCCCAGCATGATCACCTGCTTGGGCCGCACCAGCGGCAGCGCGTACGGGTGCAGCGGATTGTCGGCGGGCGGCGCCGTGGGCTCGGCGACGGTCGGCAGCGCGGCCAGGTTCGGGTGCACCCCGGCGCCGTGCCCGGCGATGACGACGGTGTCCGGGGTCAGGTCGATCTCCAGCGGCTGGTCGAACGACACCGGCGGGGTGACCGTCCACGGTTTGCCGTCGGGCCTGCCCTCCGGGCAGTACGGGCCGGTATCCTCGTTCGGGTCGGGCACCAGCGGCTCGCGCAGCGGGATGTCGAACTGCACCGGTCCGGCGTTCGCGGAGCGGGCACCGGTGGCGGCGACCAGAACCCGGCACACCGCCGACCGCCACTGCGCGTTGAGCGCGTCGAGGTTCTCCGCGCCGTCCTGCGCCAGGCCCAGGCTGATCGACGCGCGTACCTGCGTGCCGAAATAGCCGAGCTGCTCGAAGGTCTGGTTGGCGCCGGTGCCGAGCAGTTCGTAGGGCCGGTTGGCCGACAGCACGATCAGCGGCACCCGTGCGTAGTTGGCCTCCACCACCGCCGGCCCCAGGTTGGCCACCGCGGTGCCCGACGTCATCGCGATGCACACCGGCGCACGCTCGGCGATGGCCAGGCCGATCGCCAGGAAGCCGGCGGTGCGTTCGTCGATGCGCACATGCAGCCGCAGCCGGCCGGCCCGGTCGGCGTCGTGCAGGGCGAAGGCCAGCGGGGCGTTGCGCGAGCCCGGGCACAGCACCACGTCCCGCACGCCGCCGCGAATCAGTTCGTCGACGACCACGCGGGCCTGCGCGGTCGAGGGGTTCACCACTACAGCCTATCGGCGAAGAAATCGAGGATTGCCTTGTTGACCACGTCGGGCCGTTCGATGAAGCCCAGGTGCCCGGTGTCGGGGATCTCCAGGTAGCGGCCGTTGGGGATGGCGTCGGCGACCTCGCGGCCCAGGTGCGGCGGCAGCACGACGTCGTCGGCGAAGCCGATCACCAGCGTCGGCACCTTGATGTTGCGGTAGGCGGGCAGCCGGTTGCCCTGCGGGCCGATGCCGATCTGGGTGCGCATGCCGGGTGTCATCTTGGTCGGCCACATGGTGAACATGTCGATCCAGTCGCGGATCTTGGCGTCGTCGTTCAGCGTCTTCGGCGAGAAGCTTTCCAGCAGACGGATTTTCGCGTCGTAGTTGGGTGGCAGCCGGACCCCGGACTCGGCGAGCTCCCACTCGGCGTTGCGGAAGAACTCGCGGGTGCGGTCGGCGCGGCCGCGGGTGGCCATCAGTACCGCCCGATCGACGAGCTCGGGGCGGGCCAGCATCAGCTCCTGGGCGATGAACGAGCCCATCGACACCCCGACCAGGCGCACCGGGTCGGCGCCGAGCTTCTCGATCAGCGCGGCGGTGTCGGCGACCATGGTCTCGGCGGTGAAGCCGGTGGCCTTCTCGGTGGCGCCGATGCCGCGGTTGTCGAACGTGATGCAGCGGTAGCCGGCGCGCTGGAACTCCGGCACCTGGTGCAGATGCCAGGTGCGGCCCGCTCCGCCGCGACCGGCGATGAACAGGACTGCAGGACCGCTACCGCGGTCGTCGTAGGCCAGATTCACTCCAGCGACGGTACCGACTGTCCGCGTGTGACGGAGATCTCACGCCGGTCAGGAGGCGCGGACCTTGCGCAGGGCGGTCTGCCACAGCAGCGTCACCGGCGCGGTCAGCTGGCCCAGTTTGACGGTGTCGCGGGTGAGCAGCGCCGACGCCGACGCCTTGGTGGTGGCCGAGGCCTTGGACATGTGCCCGGAGTCGTACGGCGGCTGCGGGTCGTACTCGATGACCAATTGCACCGCCTTGGCCTTGGCGTCACCGGCGATCTGGCCGGCCAGCCACAGCCCCAGGTCGATGCCCGCCGACACGCCCGCGGCGGTGACGATCCTGCCCTCCCGCACGATGCGCTGGTCGCCGACGGGGTGCACGCCGAACGGTCGCAGCATTGGCAGCGCCATCCAGTGCGACGTCGCCCGCCTGCCGTTGAGCAGCCCGGCGGCGGCCAGGATCACCGACCCCGAGCACACCGACGTCGTCCACGTCGAGGATTCGTGCGCCCGGCGGACCCAGTCGAGCACCCTCTGGTCGCGGGCATGCTCGAAGGTCGACATCCCGCCCGGGACCAGCACGACGTCCGGCGCCGGGGTCTCGTCGAACGAGTGCGTCGCCCCCACCAGCAGCACCCCGGAGTCCGCGGCGACGGGGCCGGGTTCGTGCCAGACGAACCGCACGTCGGCGCCGGGCAGGTTGCGCAGCACCTCGTAGGGGCCGATGAAGTCCAGCGCGGTGAACCCCGGGTACAGCACGATGGCGATCTGCATGGTGGCCTCCTCAGACTTTGGTGAACGTCTTGCGGTACTGGTCCGGGGAGATCCCCAGGCGGCGAATGAAGTTGCGGCGCAACGTCTCCGCACTGCCGAACCCGCAGCGCGCCGCGATCGTGGTGACGGTGTCGTCGGTCTCCTCGAGCAGGCGGCGGGCGGCCTCGGTGCGGATCCGGTCGACGTACGCGCCGGGCGCCTCCCCCACCTCGTCGGTGAACACCCGGGTGAAGTGGCGCGGGCTCATCGCGGCGCGGCGGGCCAGTTCGGCGATGCTGTGCGGCCCGCCGGGGTCGGCCTCGATGGCCTCCTGCACCTCGCGGATCGGTTCGCGCCGGGCCCGCGGCATCCACACCGGGGCGGCGAACTGCGTCTGCCCGCCCGGCCTGCGCAGGTACAGCACCAGCCAGCGGGCGATCGTCTGCGCGGCGTCGGCGCCGTGGTCGTCCTCGACCAGCGACAGCGCCAGGTCGATGCCGGCGGTCACGCCGGCCGCGGTCCAGGTGCGCTCGTTGCTGCGCACGAAGATCGGGTCGGGATCGACGGTGACGGACGGGAATTCGCGGGCCAGCCGGTCGGCGTAGGCCCAGTGCGTGGTGGCGGGGCAGCCGTCGAGCAGGCCGGCTTCCGCGGCCAGGAACGCGCCGGTGCAGACGCTGACGACGCGGCGGGCGTGCCGGGCGATGTCGCGGATCCACGACATCAGCTCGGGATCGCGGCGGGCGTCGTCGACGCCGTGGCCGCCGGGCAGCACGACGGTGTCCAGCAGGCGGCGTGGGTCGGGCAGCGGGTCGGCCAGCATCGTCAGCCCGGTGCCGGTGCTGACCGGTCGCCCGCCGCGGCTGACGATCCGCACGTCGTAGCCCTCGCGGCCGTGGCCCTGAAGGTACGTCGACGCGCCGGTGAACACGTCGAACGGGCCGATCAGGTCGAGGGCCTGCACACCCGGGAAGCCGAGGATCACCACCGATCGCACGGGTTCAGTCTTGGCCACCGCAGCCGTGGCGTCTACGACATGGATCCCACAGATCAGGACAAGAGGGTCAGACAGTCGCGGATCCGGTCGATCCACCACTGCCGGCGCTCGGCCGGCACCGCGAGCGCGTCCAGGCGCGCGGGGTCGGGGACGACGGTGCGCACCGGCAGGTAGCCGTCCTCGGGGGTGACGGGTTCGGCGACGTCCTCGACGAACAGCCCGCCGGTGCCCAGCCCGCACGCGTGCCGCAGCTCGGGCAGCGCGGCGGCGGCCAGCAGCCCGCGTCCGATCCCGACGGCGGAGTCCAGGGCGCTGGAGACGACGATCGGGATGTCGATCTGGGCGGCGATGTCGAGCATCTTGCGGATCCCGCCCAGCGGCGCGACCTTGAGCACCGCCACGTCGGCGGCGTTCTCACGCACGACGCGCAACGGGTCCTCGGCCTTGCGGATGCTCTCGTCGGCGGCGACCGGGACGTCGACGCGGCGCCGCAGCTCGGCGAGTTCGGCGACACTCCGACACGGCTGCTCGAGATACTCCAGCGGCCCATCGGCGGTCAAAGCCGTTGCGGCGGTGACGGCTTCGTCGACGGTCCAGCCGCCGTTGGCGTCCACCCGCACCGTCGGCACCAGCGCGCGCACCGCGTTGACCCGGGCGACGTCGTCGGCCAGGGTCTGGCCGGGTTCGGCGACCTTGACCTTGGCGGTGCGCGCCCCCGGGAAGCGGGCGAGCACGCCGGGCACCTCGGCGGCGGCGACGGCGGGCACGGTGGCGTTGATCGGGATGCGGTCGCGGTGCGCGGCGGGCGCGGGCTGGTAGGCCGCCTCCAGCGCCGACGCCAGCCAGTGGGCGGCCTCGGGGGGCTCGTACTCGAGGAACGCGCCGAACTCGCCCCAGCCGGCGGGGCCGTCGATCAGCGCGACCTCGCGAACGGTGATGCCGCGGAACCGGACCCGCATCGGCAGGGCCACCACGTGTAGGCGGTCGACGATGTCCCCAGCATCAGGCATGGCCACCATCCTGCACTGCTTCGCAATTCGGCTGTTTCGGCGGAGCCCAAACCGGGCATCTTTCAGTTACTTAATCATCTCCGGGTCCGCCCGGCTCTCGAGGACGAGGTACGCCATGAACATCACCATCCGGACCTGTGTGATCGCGGGCGTCTCCGCGCCGACGTCAGCACCGGTCTCGACCGCGCCGGCGGCGCTGGCCGCCGCCATCGCACCCGCACCCGCACCCGCACCGGTTCCCCGGCGGTTCCCCCGGCACCGGTCGCACCGCCGCGCGCGACCACCCCGGGTGGCGGCGCCGGCGATGACGGCGACGACACGGCCGGCGCCACGGGCACCAACACCGACAACACCAACAACGACGACTGACGAAGGAGTCTCTGTGCCATCGAAGACCTTGATCCCCACGGCGGCAGCGGTGGTGGCCACCGGTGTCGTCGGCGGGCTGGCCAGCCGTCCGGCGCGCACCGAATGGTTCAAGAAGCTGCGTAAACCGCCGTATCAGCCGCCGCCCCAGGTGTTTCCGATCGCCTGGAACGCGCTGTACAGCACCATCGCGGGGGTGTCGGCCTCGACGATCGACGAGTTCGACCGGCAGGGCCGCACCGAGGAGAAACGCCGCTACCTCGCCGCCCTGGGCGCGAACCTGGTGCTCAACGCCGGCTGGTCGTGGTTGTTCTTCAGCCAGCGCCGGCTCGGCACCGCGGCGGTGGCGGCCGGAGTGCTGGCCGCCAGCAGCGCCGACCTGACCCGCCGGTCGGTCTCGGCGCGCGGGAAGGCGGCTGCTCCGCTGGCGGCGTACCCGCTGTGGTGCACGTTCGCGACCGTGTTGTCGTCGCACATCTGGTTCCTCAACCGCCGATGAACCTTCTCGCACTGCCCCGCCAGACCGTCGAGGGTCTGCTGGCGACTGTCGGCATCCGCGTCGGCACCGAGGAGCCGCACCACCTGTCGACACCGCTGACCGGGCGGGTGCAGTTGCGCCGCTACGGCCCGCGGATCGCCGCGGAGACGACGGTCGACGCCGACGAGGAACGTGCCCGCAACATCGGCTTCCGGCGGCTGGCCGGCTACATCTTCGGCGCCAACCACCGCAGCGAGTCGATCGCGATGACCGCCCCGGTCGCGCAGGGCGACACGATCGCGATGACGGCACCCGTCGCGCAGAGCCGGTCGACGATCCGGTTCTACATGCCGTCGAAGTGGACCAGGGACACCCTGCCCGCGCCCGACGACGACCGGGTGCGGCTGGTGAAGGTGCCCGGTGAGACGGTCGCGGTGCTGCGGTTCAGCGGGGACCGCAGCCCGCGCGCCGTCGCGACACACACCGCCGAGCTGCTGGATACGCTGCGCGCCAACGACATCGAGGTCACCGGCGAACCGCAGGCGTGGTTCTACGATCCGCCGTGGACGCTGCCGTTGCGGCGGCGCAACGAGATCGCCGTCACGGTCCGGGACTAGACGGTCGCGCGTTCGCGGCCCTCCCAGTAGGGCTTGCGCAGTTCCTTCTTGAGGATCTTGCCGGTCGGGTTGCGTGGCAGTTCGTCCGTGATGTCGATGGACTTCGGGCACTTGTAGCCTGCCAACCGCTCCCGGCAGAACGCGATGAGCTCGTCCTCGGTGGCCGAGCCGTCGAGGGAGACAACGGCTTTGACGGCCTCACCCCACTTCTCGTCGGGCACGCCGATCACCGCGACGTCGACCACCGCCGGGTGCTCGGCGAGCACCCGCTCGACCTCGACCGAGTAGATGTTCTCGCCGCCGGAGATGATCATGTCCTTGAGCCGGTCCTCGACGAAGATGTAGCCGTCCTCGTCGACGCGGCCGATGTCGCCGGTGCGGAACCAGCCGTCGGGGGTGATGGCCTCCGCGGTGGCGTCGGGCCGGTTGTGGTAGCCCTTCATCAACTGCGGTGTGCGGAACCACAGTTCGCCCTGCTGCCCGGTCGGGACCTCCTGCAGCGTGTTCGGGTCGACCACCCGCACCTCGGCGTTGGCGATGACCCGGCCCGCGCTGACCAGTCGCTCCTCGGACGCACTGCGGTGGTCCTCGGGCATCAGCTGGCTGATCACCCCGCACACCTCGGTCAGCCCGTAGACCTGGATAAAATCGGTGTCGGGCCAGGCCTTCAGCGCCGCGCGCAGCAGCGGCAGCGGCATCGGTGACGCCCCGTAGGCGAACGACTTGAGGTTGCTGAACAGCTTGACGGCGTCCTCGCCCGCGTCGAGGACAGTGGCCAGCACGGCGGGCACCAGGAACGTGCGGTTGGCGCCCTTGAGGATCGCGTCGGCCAGCGTGGCGCCGTTGACCTCGCGGGTCATCACCGTCGGCACCCCTTCGTAGAGCCCGAACTGCACGTAGGACGATCCGCCGACGTGGAACAGCGGCATCGACACCATGTTCTTGTCGCCCGGGTCGAACCGCCAGGCGTTGCGGGCGTTCTCGGTGTGCGCGATCAGGTTGGCGTGGGTGATCTGCACCCCCTTGGGCCGGCCGGTGGTGCCCGCGGAGTACATGATGATCGCGACGTCGTCGGAGGTCACCTCGGGTGAACGCCCGACCGGCGTCGACGCGGCCAGCAGCGCCTCGTACTCGTCGCCGTCCCCACCCTCGGGGGTGAGCCGGATGATCTCGCTGACGTTGGTCAGCCGGTCGCGGATGCCCTCGACGGTCGGGGCGAACTCCTCACCGACGATCAGCAGCTGGGCGCCGGAGTCGTTGAGCACGTAGTCGAGTTCGTCGGCGGCCAGCCGGAAGTTGACGATCGCGTTGGCCACCCCCAGCGACGCGGCGGCCAGGGTCAACTCGACGCACGCCGGGTGGTTCATGTCCAGGAACGCCACCACGTCGCCACGCTTGAGGCCCCGCTGCCGCAGCGCCCCGGCCAGCCGCCGGATCCGGTCGTTCCACTGCGCCCATGTCCAGGTGCGGCCGAGATAGGTCATCGCCTCGGCGTCGGGCGTGGTCTCGGCCCAGTGTGCGGGCCGCTCGTCCAGGAATCGGGGGGATGGCAGCTCTGACATGCCAGCAGCGTGCCATGAAAGCGGCTGGCTCAGGCGCCTTTCCGGTAAACGCGTTGTCCCGCAAGATAAGTCTCGCAGACCTCGAGATCGGCGATGTCGGCTGGCGGCACGGTGCGCGGGTCGGCGGACAGCACCACCATGTCGGCGTACTTGCCCACCTCCAGCGAGCCGATGACGTCGTCGCTGAACAACTGGTAGGCCGCGTCGAGGGTCTGGGCCCTGATGGCCTGCTGCACCGAGATCCGCTGTTCGGGCCCCAGCACCCGGCCGCTGGGCGCGGTGCGGGTGGCGGCGACGCTGATGTTGCGCAGCGGCTCCTCGGGGGTGACCGGCGGGTCGTTGTGCAGGGAGATCCGCATGCCGGTGGCGAGCGCGGATCCGCAGGGCATCCAACGGTTTCCGCGCTCGGGACCGAACAGTCCGTCGACGATGACGTCACCCCAGTAGTGGATCTGGTCGACGAACAGGCTGCAGGTCACCCCCAGGTCGTGGGCGCGGCGCAGCTGCTCGTCGCGGATGGCGCCGACGTGTTCCAGCCGCAGCCGGTGGTCGTCACGCGGCCAGCGCCGCAGCGCCTCCTCGTAGACGTCGAGGATGGTGTCCACACCCGCGTCGCCCTGCACGTGGCAGGCCATCGGCCAGCCCTTCGGGAAGTAGGCGTGCACGATCTCGGTGAGCTGTTCGCGGGTGTAGTTCGCGTGCCCGCAGGAGCCGGGCGGGATGCCGATGCTGCGGGTCGCGTCGGTGTCGAGGTACGGAAACGACAGGGCGATGTTGCCGATCCACGGCGACCCGTCCACCCAGATCTTGATGCCGACCTGGCGCAGCAGGTCGTCGCCGTCGCCCGGGGTGGCGTCGGTGTGCAGCGCGGCGTTGGAGATCTCGTAGAGCCGCAGCCGGACCGTGAGGTCGTCGCGCAGCGCCCCGATGACCGGGCGGAACACCGGGTCGAACGCCATCTCCGAGCACGTCGTCAGCCCGGCCGCGTTGAGCCTGCGCAGTTCCGCGTGCAGCTTGGCCGGGTAGTCGGCGGGTGAGATGACACCGGCGAGCAGGCTGAGCACCGCGGCGGTCTCCTCGGCGGTGCCGTCGAGTTCCCCGTCGGCGTCACGGCCGAAGCGGGCACCCTTGGGGTCGGGGGTGTCGCGGGTCAGGTTGAACCGGCGCGCGGCGGCGCTGTTGAAGAAGGCCTTGTGCCCGGAGTTGTGCACGATCACCAGCGGGGTGTCCGGGGCGATCTCGTCCAGCCAGGCCAGGGTGGGATCGGGAAGTCCGTTCTGCAGCAGCGAATCCCAGCCGTTCAGGTACGCGACGTCGGAGCCGCGTCTGGCGACCTCGGCGCGGACGGCGGCGACGACGTCGTCGGCGTCGGGCAGGGTGACCGGCCGGATGTCGACCATCCGGTCCGACAGCACAATGGCCTCCATCAGCGGGTGCCCGTGCGCCTCGACGAACCCGGGCAGCACGCAGCCGTCGATGTCGCGGATCTCGGTGCCGGGGCCGATCCAGTCGTCGACGTCGTCTCGGGTGCCGACCGCGACGAGGCGTCCGCCGGACACCGCGAGCGCTTCGGCGGTGGGCGTGCGGTCGTCGACGGTCAGGATGGTGCCGCGCAGGACCAGGTCAGCAGGCATCGGTGCTCCTCGTCTCGGCGCGGGGACGGCCCCAGAAGTCGGTCAGCCCGATGTCGGTCCAGGTGACCCGGCCGTCGGGGCGCAGCACGATCAGGCGGTTGTCGTTGGAGTGCTCGAACCAGCCCGGTGCCGGCGTCGCGAACACGAGGATGTCCCCGCCGGGCGTCGTGGTCGCCCGGTGCACGTCGTACAGGTCGGTCACCACCGCCACAGTCTCCCCCGATCCGATGTCGATCAGCCGCAGCGACTCTCGCCCGGAACCGTTCGGGTCGTCACCGCGCACCAGCACGACGCCGTTCACGGTACCCAGCTCCGCGGCCGCCGAGTGGTGCTTGGTGAACATGGTCGTACCTTCGCCGAGTTGTTGGGCGGTGGCCAGTGCGGCGGGGGTGCGCACGATGTCGTACACCAGTCGCGGCCGGTCCAGATCGTCGATGCGGGTGAGCACCTCGGTGCGGCCGTCGGGCCATTGGCGGGTCAGGGTGCCTGTCTGCCGCGACAGGTGGACCGCACCGCCGTCGGGCAGCACCATGTGTTTCGGGGTGGCGGCGGGGTCGACGTCGTTCATCACGAACGTCGCATCGCGGGTGGCCGCCGAATCGGCGATCAGAGTGCCGCGCCACGCGTCGGCCACCTCGGCGGGTGCGGGCGCGGCGTCCGTCGTACCCAGCGGGATCGCCACGACGGCACCCGACCGGGTCAGCGCGACGACCGCGCCGATGCGCGGATCGACGTGGTAGGCGGTGTAGGCCAGCGCGTAATCGTCGCCCAGCCCGCGGATCTGGTCGTTTTGGGCGACGATCCGACCGTCCTCGGTGGCCACGATCGACAGGCCGTAGTCGGTCGCGACGTACGCCAGGCCGTCGGCCACCGCGAGTACCGCACGCTCCCAACCGTTCTGGTCGTGCAGTTGGACGTCCCACAGCAGTTCGCCGGTGTCCAGCGACACCGCGGCGAGGCGTTCCTGCCACATGTCGTCGGTACCGAACGGGGCCGAACGTCCACCGCCGGTGCGTCCGTAGGCCACCACCACGGCCGGCTGATCGGCGACGGCCGCGAAGGCGACGACGGCGCCGAAGCTCGACAGTGGACCGCTGACCAGCCGCGGAAAGGCGTACATCAGGCCGACGGCGCTCACCGCCACCAGGAGGACACCTGCGATGCGAACGAACTTCATGATCGATTGTCGGCGGCGGCGCCTAAGCGGGCTCTGGCCGCGATCTGAGGAATCCCGATGACTTCCGATGAGAAAAGTTCTCGGGTCGTGTCGAATTCTGTGGGATCCCGTTCGACGTAGTTGCGAGGGCACGACAGAGAAGGCCCCGAACCGAAGGAGACATCGAAATGGCGCGTTACATGCTGATCATGCGGTCCACCCCCGAGGCCGAGGCCGCGATGGCCGAGCAGGAGATCGACTTCGACCAGATCATCGAGCAGATGGGCCGGTTCAACGAGGAGCTGATCAAGGCCGGGGTGATGCGGGCCGGTGAAGGGCTGACCGGGCCCGAGGAGGGGTTCGTCGTCGACTCCAACTCCGACCCGCCCACCGTCAGCGACGGCCCCTACCCCGACGCCCGGGAGTTGTTCAACGGCTTCTGGATCATCGAGGTGTCGTCGGTGGAGGAGGCCAAGCGGTGGGCGAGCAAGATCCCGCTGGGTCCCGGCGTGAAGGTCGAGGTGCGGCGGGTCGCGGAGACCAGCGACTTCCCGGCCGACAATCCGTGGGTGCGCAAGGAGATCCAGTGGCGGGCCGAGGTGGCCGAGAAGATCGCCGCGCAGGCGCGCGCCGAGGCGGAGAAGTTCGCGAGCGCGTGAGCGCGGGCCCGCCGCGAAACTGTAATCCCGCAGCGAAAGTGCGAGTAGACACCTGCGTGGTTGCAGTTTCGCGGGGCTGACGGCGAGCGCGTGAGCGCGTGGGTGACCGCGTGGACGACTAGGTGGCGCGGATCCGGATCGGTCCGCGCCACGTCGCGTCCGGGTCGAGCACCTCACCCTTCTGGGTGATCTCGACCTCGCCGCGACGGGCCAGATCCCGGGCGGTCTCGCGGGCGTCGTCCATCAGGTCGCGCCAGTGGTCGCCGCCGACCGCGCGGGCGGCGGCGGACGGGCAGATCGTCTTGTCCGGGCCGCGTTCGCGCACCAGCCGCAGGATCGCCTCGCGCAACCGGTCGCTCACGCTGGCCAACTTACGCGCCCGCGCACACCCCGGAGTCGCGGATGACGCTGCCGTACACGTTGGCGGTCGCGACGTTGGCGTTGATCTGCCCCGACGGCAGCCGCTGCCTGATCTTGTCGCTGATCTGGGTGTACTGGAACCACAGCCGGTACATCGAATCCCCGTGGAACACCGGCGAATACTCGCTCTGGTCGGGGTAGTTGACGATGAACAGCGTGTGCACCCGCGGATCCAGGAACGCCGCGACCTGGTCGAGGTTGGCGGCCACGGTGTCGCCGGCCTGTGTCACGCCGGGCGCCGACCAGTTGTCGCGGTTGTCGTCGAGGAAGTACTGGAAGCCGTAGATCTGGTCGCGCAGCTGGTCGTACTGGGCATTGAACCACTGGCAGGCGTCGCGCATCGCGACGACCTGCTCCGGGGTGACCCGGATCTGCCACAGGTTGTACGGGAACACCGTGTAGTCCGGCTGCCAGTCCGACGGGTGCGGGGTGAACACCGGCAGCGTCGGCGCGGCGTTCTCCGCACTGGCCGCCGGGGCGGTGACCAGCAGCGCCACCACCATCGCGACGAGTACCCGGATCATGGTCAGGCGCCACCGAATTCGGGCCGCAGGATCGGGGCGAGCGCGGACAGCGGGATGTGGGCCTGCACGGTGCCGCCGTCCATCGACCACTGCATGATGCCGGGCGTGAAGTCGGTGGGACGGTCGCGCGCCACCGGGTAATCGGGCATCCAGATGATCAGCTCGTCGCCGCTGAGCGCCCACGCCTTGTAGGCGCCGGAGTACACCTTGTCTGGCAGCCACCGGTCGATGATGAACGGGTAGGTGCGCGGCTGGTGCGGCGGCGGGGCGGCGTCGAGGGCCTGCTCGATGAACGGTTGCGCCAGCGGCGGAATCGCCGTCAGCGGATCCAGCCCGGGCTTGACCAGGTCGGCCAGCATCAGCCGCCGGCCGGTGGCCATGTCGAACGTGAACGTGCGGTAGGCGTTGTTGAAGTCCGGTCCGTCGGCGTGGTAGGTCTCGCGGAACACGACGCTGAGAACGTCGCCGCGGGAGAAGATCTGGTAGTTGGCCTCGCCGAAGCTGTCGGCGGCCATCTTCACACCCGCGGTGCGCCAGTTGTTCATCAGCGTGCCGAGGTAGTCGCGGATCACCGGGCCGGTGGCCGGGTTGTCCACCAGTTCACCGGGAATGGCGATCTTGATGTCGCGGGTGGCCTTGCGTTCCGACGGCACCACGGTGCGGCAGTACTGGCCGTCCCACTGTCCACCGATGTCATCGCAGAACGACGGCGCCGAGGCGCCCGCTACCGGCTCGACCAGCAGGACCGCGACGGCCGCGATGGCGGCGGCGATGACGGTACGCATCTACGCCAACTCGACTTTGCTTGCACGCCAACGGCCGTCGACGTATTCCATGGTCATCTTGACGCGGCTGCGGTCGATCCGCGGATCCGGCACCTGGGTGTTGGTCACCGACTGGTCGACGAACAGCAGCACCACCACCTTGTCCTTCTCGACCGACTGCACCGCGGACTCGAGCACCACCCCGTGTGCGGTGGCCTTGTTGTCGATCAGCAGCTGGCGCAGTTCCGCGCTGGACTGCGAGTACATGTCCTTGAACTCGCCGGTCGCGCCGTCGAGTACGGCGTCGAAGTTCTCGTCGACCTTGTCCGAGTCGATGCTGGTGAGCACCTGCGCGTAGTCGGTGGCGGCCTGCCGCGCCGCCTCGGCGGCCGCGTCGAGCTGGCGCTGCTGCCACAGCTGCCAGCCGAGGAACCCGACGGCGCCGAGCAGGATCACGAACGCCGCGATCACCAGGCCCAGGAGCACGGGACGGCGCCGGCCGGACTGGGTGTCGTCGGACTTGGTTTCGTCGGCCTTGGTTTCGTCGGACTTGGTTTCGTCGGGTTCGGTGGTGTCCGCGCCGGTCTCGTCGGGTTTGGTGTCCTGATCGTCATCGGTGGTCACGGCCATGTCTTTCTCCTTGCGTCGCGGTCAGCGGGGCGGCTCGATCGGAAGAGTCGGACCGCCGTAGGGCGTCGGAATCGTGTAACGCCCCTTCGGGGTGGGATCGGTCTGCCTGCCCAGGTCGGCGCCCGGAGGCGGGCCCGCGGTGTCGTCGCCGGCGGGCCGCGGCGCGTTCTTGGCACCGCGCACCAGCACACCGGGATGGTCGTTGCGGCAGTAGGTGTACATGAACGGCTCCGGGTAGTCGGCCGCCGACGGCGGCAACTTCGGGGTGCCGTAGTCGCACGTCTGGCGCGGGTAGATCTCCGCGGTGCCCCACAGCCCGCCGTCGTGCATCGCGGAGCCGAGCGCGTCGAGCACCGAGGTGCGATACGACGGGAACAACGCGTTGAGCGCGGGCACCCGCAGATAGAACAGCCGCGACACGGTGGTCAGGTTGCCGAGCAGTTGCACCATGGTGTCGGAGTTGTCGGCGAACAGGGTGTCCACCTTGGCCAGTGCCTCGGGGGTCTGGTCGGTCAGCCGCCGGTAGCCCTCGCGCATCCGGTTGATGCCCTCGAAGCTCTCCGCGAGATTGTCTGAGGCGGCGCCGATTCCGGCGTTCTTGTCGGCGGCCAGGGTGAACACCACCCGGCTGGTCTTCAGCAGCGACGTGGTCTCCGGCAGCACCGAGTCCAGCGTGGACAGCAGGAAGGTGCCGCCGTCGATGATGTCCTTGAGTTTCTGCGGGCCCGCATCGCTGAGGCTCAGCTCGCGGCGGATGACCTCGAGTTTGTCGACGTCGGCCTGCGCCAGCGCACCGTCGGCGTCGGCCAGCAGGGTCGCCAGGCTGACCGGCACGGTGGCGGTGCCCTGACCGATGTGCGCGCCGTCGGCCAGGTAGGGCCCGCTGTCGGCCTGCGGGATGAAGTCGATGTACTGCTCACCGGCGGGCGACAGCCCGGACACCCGGACCTCGGAGTGCTGCGGGATCTGCACGTCCGAGTCGACGGTCACCACCGCGTTGACACCGTCCGGGGTGATGTCGAGGCGTTCCACCCGCCCGACCCGGACCCCGCGCAGCGTCACGTCCTGGTTCGGCAGCAGGCCCGCGGACTCCGGCAGCGCGACGGTGACCCGGTAGCTCGACGCCAGCGGATTGACTTGCAGCGCACCGAACATCAGGTACGCGGTCGCGACGACCAGCGTCATCACCAGGCCGATCGCCGATAGCCAGGACCGGCGCCGGTATCCGAACCGCACCAGCGCGACGATCCGGTCCGCGACGGCGCCGATCATCGCGGCACCTCCGGCTGGGGTGCCTCGGCCGGTGGCGCGGGCGCCTCGGGCTGCGGCGCCGGGATGATCTCGCCCGGCTCCGTCGGGCTGGGGATCACCGGCAGCTGCGGGACACCGGGCCCCTTGCCGACGACGCGTTCCTGCAACCGGAACAGCGTGTACTTCAGCGTGCCGACCAGGTGGTTCCAGTCGCTCCACTTCGGGCCGTGCAGCCCCTGGTCGCCGGCGAAACCGATGTCGGGGATGTGGCCCAGCACCAGTCGGTCGACGCTGGCGTCCAGCGCGATCGCCCCGCCGCTCATCGTCTTGATGAACGGCGGCATCAGCCGGTTCAGCGCGTACAGAGTGGCGTCCGGCGCCAGCACGACGTCGTTCCAGGCCTTGGCGATGGTGTTGGCGTCGGCGATCACGCTGCGCCCGCTGTCGTCGGTGCCCGCGATCGACGGGAACCTGCGCGCCTGATCGGAGATCGCGCCGAGCCGCTCGATCAGGTCGGCGACCTCGGTGGCGTTCTCCGCGAGGGTGTCGGTGGCCGGCCGGGCCTGGGCCATCACCTCGCTGAGTTCCTGGTTCTTGGCGGCGATCTCGGAGACCAGCCGCGAGGTCTCCGACATCGCGGTGGAGATCTCGTCCGATCGGGCGTTGAGCTTCGCCAGCGTCGCGTTGGTCTTGCGCACCAGGGTGCCGAACGCGTGGCCCTGATCGCCGGTGGCCTTGCCCAGGCCGTTGATGATGTTGGTGAAGTTGCGCACCGCACCGCCGTTGACCAGGATCGCCGCCGAGCCCAGCACCGACTCCACCGTCGCCGCCGCGGCGGTGTGCTCCAGATCGATGGTGTCGCCGTCCTTGAGCAGCGGCGTGCCCGGCTTGACATTGGCGGGCGGTTTGAGCGCGATGAACACGTCGCCCAGCGGTGTGGCCGAACGCAGTTCGGCGGTGCTGCCCACCGGCAGCTGCACGCCGTCCATGATCCGCAGGGTGGTCACCGCGGTGTAGTTGCGGGCCACCATCGAGTCCATCTGGCCGACGTCGGCGCCGGCGAGCTTCACCTTCGCGTTGGCGGGCAGGTTCAGCGCGTTGGAGAAGATCGCGGTGATTCTGTAGCCGCCGCTGCCCACCCCCGGAGCCGGCAGCGGCAGGCTGGCCAAACCGTCGGTGGCGCAACCGGACACGGTCACGCAGACCGCTGTCACCAGCGCGGCCAGATATCGCAGTCGTCGCACCATCACTTCTGCCCCATCGCCGCGAGACCTTCGAGCATGTAGCTCAGACCGAAGTCGGGCCCGAAATCCTGCAGGGTCCCGGTGCTGCACCCCAGCTGCCGCAGGCCCATCATGTTGCAGATCTCCTTGATCACCTGGTTGTCGAACAGCACCTTGTCGGTGACGACCTTCACCCGCAGCGCGCCGTTCTTGGGGTCGGCGACGTTGTAGAGGTTGTCCAGGGTCATCGGCGTGACGTCGAGAAGTTCCATCAGGTCGCGTTCGTGGTCGACGACGGCGCCCAGCACGTCGTCACCGTTGGCGATCAGGTCCTTGATGGTGTCGCGGTGCTTGTCGAGCAGGTCGCTGGTCTCGGTGAGAACCTGGTTGATCCTTCTGCCGGTGGTGCCGGTACCGAGGTCCTCGTCGGCGATGATCTGGCTCATCGCCCGGACCGTGGAACCGAATTCGCGCAGCAGTTCGTCGTTGCGGGCGGCGGCCTCCGACAGCGAGCTCACGTTGCGCACGATGGTGGTCAGCTGATCCTTGGTGACCTCGCCGCGGTCGGCGGACAGCCTCAGCGCGTTCGACAGTTCCCCGAGCGCGTCCTTGATCTCCTGGCCGCGGCCGTCGACGATCGCGGCGCCGGCGTTGACCACGTCGGCGATCGGTCCGTTGCCCTTGCCGTCGCCGCGCAGCGACACCGCGAGCTTGTCGAGAACGTCGAGCACGCGGGCGAACTCGACCGGCGTCTGGGTGCGGTTGCGGCCGATGGTGGCGTTGTTCTGCAGGGTGGGCCCGTCCTTGTACGGCGGGGTCAGTTCGATCTGGCGGTCGGTGAGGATCGAGTTGGAGATCGTCACGGCCTGCACATCGGCGGGCACCTTCACGTCCTTGTCCACGGTGAACGTGACCTCGACATAGCCGTTCTTCGGTACGATCTCGGTGACCTTGCCGACCGGCATCCCGAGCACGGCGACCACGTTGCCCTCGTACAGGCCTGCAGCGCTGTCGAACTGCGCGGTCACGGTGATGGCGTCGAGCCGGTCCTCGGCGTACTTGACCGCCACGGCGGTCACGGCGGCGAACGCCACCAGGGCGGCGGACAGGACGGCGAGGAGTCTCCGGCTCATGGGCAGTCTCATTTGCAGTCCTGGTAGTACTCGATCATCCCGAACTGCTTGGCCCGACCGCTGATCGCGCACATCCAGGAATCGACCAGCAGACCGCTGGAGGCGTTGAAGTCGATCGCGTTACCGGTGCCGGTCATGTTGGCGATGTTGCGCACGGCGATCGGCGCGGTCTGCAGGATGCTGCGCAGCATGCCGTCGTTGCGGGCGAGCAGGGTGGACAGTTCGCGCAGATTGCTCAGCAGTTCCTCGATCTCGGGACGGTCCTCGGTCACGATGCTGGACAGCTTCTGCACCAGGTTGGTCAGCGCGTCCATCATCGCGTGGAAAGTGGCTCGGCGGGCGACGAATTCGCCGAGAAGTGAGTTGCCCTGGTTGATCAGGTTGCCGATGGTCGACTGCTGGCGACGCAGCGTGGTGCTGACCAGTTCGGTGGTCTTGAGCAGCTCACCGAGCTGGTCGCGGCGCTGCGCGATGATCGTCGACAGGGTGCGGGTGTTCTCCAGCGCCTGTGGGACCACCGGCGGCAGTGTCTCCAGCTGCCTGCCCAGGATCGACAGCGTCTCGGCGAACTGGTCGGAGTCGACCTGCTCGTAGGTGGTGGTGACGTCGGTCAGCGCCTCCTGCAGGTCGTAGGGCACCTCGGTGTGGTTGAGGTCGAACGTGTTGTCCGGCAACGTGCCCTCGCCGTCGGGGTACAGCGCGAGGTAGCGCGACCCGAGGATCGTGGTGATCTTGATGGAGGCGCGGGAGTCCTTGCCGAGCACCACGTCGTCGCGGACCTTCAGCCGGGCCTCGACGTGATCGCCCTTGAGTTGCATGCTCTTGACCTCACCGACCGGGATGCCTGCGACGGTGATGGGGTTGCCGGGCTGCAGCGCGGCGGCCTGCAGGAAGCGTGCGGTGTAGGTGCGGTAGCCGATGTCGGCCACCTTCACCAGCAGCAGGGCACCGACGAGCACCACGACGACCGCGACCGCGATCACGCCCAGCCAGGTCGTGTTGTAGCTCTCCAGCGGGCGCCGGTTGCGCATCAGCTTGCCGATTCGGTCAGCCATTGGCCAGGTTCCTGCACTTGGGGGTGTAGCGGGCTTTGTTACCGGGTGTGGCGGCGGCGACGATGATCGGGGTGATGTCGTTGAGCCCGGGGAGGAACGCGGTGCCGTCCAGGTTGCACGCGTAGGCGTTGGCGTAGGAGCCCTCACCGGTGATGCGCGCGAAACCCTTGAGCATCAGCGGCAGGTTGGCGCCGACGAACGCCAGCTGCGGCTCGATGCTCAGCATGTGTTGGGCGAAACCCGGTTCGCGTTCCACCATCTCGTTGAGCTGCGGGTAGACCTCGTCGGAGATCGCCGACAGCTGGCGGACCACCTTGGCCATCGACCCCATCGACTCGACCAGCTGCGGGCGGCGCGCGTCGAAGGTGGTGACCACGCTCCTGGCCTGCTCGACGATGTGGTCGAGGTCGTCGTTGTGGCGGGCCAGGTTGGCCACCACCGTGTTGAGGTCGGTGATGACGCCGCCGAGTTCCTCGTCCTTGCCGGCGAACGCCTCGGTCAGCTCGGCGGTCTGGTCCACCAGCGCGGTGATCGACCCCTCGTCGCCCTGCAGCGATTCGATGACACCCTTGGTGAGGTTGTCGGCGTGCTTGGGGTCGAGCACGGAGAACAGCGGCTCGTACCCGTTGAGCAGGGTGCCGACGTCGAAGGACGGATCGGTCTGCTCGACGGGGATGGTGCTGCCGGGTGGCAACGGACGGGGTTCCCCGACGCTGCCCAGTGACAACCCGAGATAGCGCTGGCCGACGATGTTCTGATAGGTCACCGACGCGACGGTGGTGCCGAGGATCTGCTGGTCGGCCTGCACGACGAAGTCGACCTTGGCGTGTTTGCCCTGCAGCTCAATGCGTTCCACCCGGCCGACGCGTACACCGGCCATGCGCACGTCGTCGCCCTCGCGCAGGCCGAACACGTCGGTGAACACCGCCGAGTACGGCACCGTCGACCCCGACACGTCGCGGCGCAGCGTGGCGTAGACCAGGTAGGTCAGCGTCATCGCCACCACCAGGAACAGCGACAGCCCGATCAGCGCGCTGCGAGATCTCATCGGGGCCCCTCTCCCCCGGGCCGCGGCGGTGGCGGCGCCGGAACAGGCGGTGGCGGGCCGGGTTTCGGCGCCACCGGCGCCAGCGGCGACTGGAACGGCGGCGGTGGGACCGGCGCCAGGTCGGGGTTGGCGGTGTTGGGCACCGGCGGTGCGGGTGCCATCCCGGGCGGTAGCGGCGGATTCGGGTCGGCCAGGCTGGGATTGGGGTTGACCAACGGCGGGCCGACCGCGATCAGGTTCCCGCTCTCGCCGACGATCGTGCCCGGCGGCGGGGCCAGATCCTTGGGCGGCTGGTAGTTCTGCGGCAGCAGCACATCGGGCAGCGACGGCTTGGTCACCACCAGCGGCGCGGTGTAGCAGCTCGGGCCGAGCAGCTCGCCGTAGCGGGGGCAGTCGGCGCGGGTGTAGGTGTACGACGGTGTCAGCGAGAGGTTCATCCGCAGGTTGCCGATATCCCGTTCGGGTCGCCAGACCTCCTGGAAGAACTTGTCCGACAGGCCGTTCAGCTTGACGAACGCGGGCAGCCAGTGGTGTGAGGTGTCGGCGAGCACACCCATCACCGGCGTCATCTCGCCGGTGATGGTCACCATGCGGTCGGTGTGGTTGTTCAGCGCGGTCAGCGTGGTGCCGCTGGTGTTCATCCCGGCGGCGATCAGCGAGTTCAGCTGTGCGCGCTGTTCTGCCAGCGTCCGCATCGGCTCGACGGCCTGATGCAGCGCGTCGATGAGTTCCGGTGCGGTGGACTGCAATCCGCGGGTGGCGTCGATCAGCGACGAGACGGTGGTGGGTCCCGGGTCGGTGGCCACGATCGCGTCGACCTCGTCGATCAGCCGGTTCAGCTGCGCACCGGCGGCCAGCAGTTCGGTGCGGCGGTTCTCGGTGGCCGCGTTGACGGCGGCCAGGATGCCGACGGTGCGGTCCTCGCGGCCGCGGCCGGTGGCGGCCAGGATGTCGCGCAGCTTGCTGATCGTCGTCTGGAACAGCACGGTCGGCAACTGGGTGTCCTCGGCGATGTGCGCGCCCTCGGTGATCGGCGCGGCCGGGGCGCCGGCGGGGTCGACGAGCTGCACCGATGACACCGCGAACACGTTGGACGGCACCACCCGTGCGGTGACGTTGGCCGGGATCGAGAGCGCGTAGTGCGGGTCGAGGTTGATGTGGACGTAGTTCGGGTTGCCGTGCGCGGCCGGGGTGACGCTGTCCACGGTGCCGACGAGCACCCCGTGGAACTTCACGTCGGAGCGCTGCGGCAGCCCGTCGCCGACGTTGACCAGATCGGCGACGACCCGGACGTACGGGTCCAGCCGGCCCGTCGACTTGACCAGCAGCGCCGTCGAGATCACCGCCAGCACAAGTAGAACCGCGAGGCCGGTGAGCAGCAGCTGCCGGTCGGTGGGGCCGCGCCCGTCCAGGTCGAAGGAGTTCGCCATCAGCCGCCGAACCTCGCTCCGGAGTCGACGTTCCACAGCGCCATGGTGAGCAGCATGTTGACGATGATCACCACGGTGATGCTGGCCCGCATCGCGTGCCCGGCGGCCACCCCGACGCCCTCCGGACCGCCGCTGGCGTAGAAGCCGTAGTAGCACTGGATCGTCGTCGCGATCCACACGAACACGATCGCCTTGAGCAGCGAGTACAGGATGTCCTGGCCCGACAGCATCAGCGTGAAGTAATGCAGGTACGAGCCCGTCGCACCCCCGGTGAACGCCTGCACCACCGCCTGGGTGGTCAGGTAGCTGACCGCCAGGCACACCACGTAGAGCGGGATCACCGCGACCACCGAGGCCATCAGGCGGGTGGTGACCAGATACGGGATCGGCCGGATCGCAAGCGATTCCAGCGCATCGATCTCCTCGGCGATGCGCATCGACCCGAGTTGTGCGGTGAAGCGGCAGCCGGCCTGGGTGGCGAACGCCAGCGACAGCGCGATCGGCGCCAGTTCGCGGGTGTTGACCAGTGAGGAGATGATGCCGGTCGCCGGTCCGAGGCCGAGCAGGTCGAGGAAGTTGTAGCCCTCGATGCCGACCAGGGCGCCGACGGTGATTCCCAGCACCACCGCCACGCCCGCGGTGCCGCCGCCGACCACCAGTGAGCCGTTGCCCCAGGCGATGTCGGAGAGCAGCCGGACGAACTCGGAGCGGTAGTGGCGCAACGCGATCGGGACCGCGGCGATCGCGCGCACGAAGAACACGAACATGTGGCCGAGCCGCACGATGGGCGGCGTCGTCCTCCGGTACGCGCGGGCGAACGGCGCCAGCAGCGGCGGGATGTAGGGCGCCGCCATCTACAGCCCCACCCTCGGGAACAGCATGATGTAGAGCTGGCTGATCGCGACGTTGACGATCATCAACACCAGGATCGATTCGACGACCGCGGCGTTGACCGAGTTGGCCACCCCGGTGGGCCCGCCCTTCGTCGACAATCCCTTCTGGCAGGACACCACCGCGACGATCGCGCCGAACACGACGGCCTTGACGAGCGCGACGATCATGTCGCCGGTGGTGGTGAACGACGCGAAGGTGGCCACGAAGCTGCCCGGCGCGCCGTTCTGGAAGTAGACGTTGAACAGGTAGCTGGCGAGGAAGCCGACGAAGCACACCACGCCGGTGAGCGCGACACCGATCAGGATCGCCGCGGCGAAGCGGGGCACCACCAGGCGGCGGATCACCGAGACGCCCATGACCTCCATGGCGTCGGTCTCCTCGCGCATGGTGCGGGAGCCGAGGTCGGCGGTGATCGCCGAGCCGACGGCGGCGGCCATCAGGATGGCGGCGGTCAGCGAGGCGGCCTGCCGGATCACCGCCAGCCCGCTGGCCGCACCGGCAAGTGACGTCGCACCGACCTGCCCGGCCAGCAGCGCGAACTGGATCGACAGGGTGACGCCGATGGGCAGCGCCACCAGCACCGTCGGCAGCACCGCGGTGCCGGCCTGGAACGCGGCCTGGCGGACGAACTCCCACCACTGGAAGCGTCCGGTGACCAGGTCCAGGAACAGGTACTGCAGGGTGCGCACCCCGAGGACGAACTGCTCACCGACCGTCGAGAGCGCGGCCAGCGGGTGCCTCTTGACGTAGCCGCCGGCCCAGTCGCCGATGGCCCCGACACTTTCGCTACGCGCCGTCGTCATGAACAGCCATTCACTTAATGCCTAACGTCCTGGACCACAGCAGCCCCCATACCAGCAGGTATTTCACCATATTTTTGGCTGGACATGTCCGTCTTTACCCGGACTGCCGCACCCCGCACGCAGTCATGTCGTCGATTCGTTTCAGTCGACGAGTATGCACATTAACTTACGTAGCGTGGGCCGAATCACACCAGTTTCGCCGGTGGGCGTCGCGCGATCCGCACCGCGGGGCCGTTGGTGCCCGGTCGCTCAGGTGGTATCCGGTGGTATCCGGTGACATCCGGTGGCGAGGCAGGGCTGGATGCGCGAGCGCGGCCGGCTGTAGCCCTTTTTCCGGGGAGACGCTGACTGAAATTGGAACACGTTCTAGTCTGGTCGCCATGAGTGATGACCTGCTGCGCCATCCCATCCACTCCGGCCACCTCACGGTGGGTGCGCTCAAGCGCAACAAGGACAAGCCGGTGCTGTTCCTCGGCGACACCACGCTGACCGGCGGTGAGCTCGCCGACCGCATCAGCCAGTACGTTCAGGCGTTCGAGGGGCTCGGCGCCGGGGCCGACACCACCACCGGGCTGCTGTCGCTGAACCGGCCCGAGGTGCTGATGATCATCGGCGCCGGCCAGACCCAGGGGTACCGCCGCACGGCACTACACCCTCTCGGTTCGCTGGACGATCACGCCTACGTTCTCAACGACGCCGGGGTGTCGACGCTGATCATCGACCCGACACCGGCGTTCGTGGAGCGCGCGGTCGGGCTGCTGGAGAAGGTGCCCGGGCTCAAGCAGGTCCTCACGCTCGGCCCGGTGCCGCCCGCGCTGGAGGGTGTCGGCGTCGACCTGGTCGCCGAGGCCGCCAAGTACGAGCCGCAGCCGCTGGTGGCCGCGGACCTGCCGCCGGACCACATCGGCGGCATGGCCTACACGGGCGGCACCACCGGTAAGCCCAAGGGCGTGATCCAGACGCTGCGCTCGATCACGACGATGACGACGATCCAGCTGGCCGAGTGGGAGTGGCCGGACAACCCGCGCTTTCTGATGTGCACGCCGCTGTCGCACGCCGGCGCGGCGTTCTTCGTGCCGACGATCATCAAGGGCGGTCAGCTGTTCGTGCTGACCAAGTTCGACCCGGCCGAGGTGCTGCGGGTGATCGAGGAGCAGAAGATCACCGCGACCATGCTGGTGCCGTCGATGATCTACGCGCTGCTGGACCACCCGGATTCGCGCACCCGCGACCTGTCGTCGCTGGAGACCGTGTACTACGGCGCGTCGGCGATGAACCCGGTGCGGCTGCGCGAGGCCATCGACCGGTTCGGCCCGATCTTCGCGCAGTACTACGGCCAGTCCGAGGCGCCGATGGTCATCACCTACCTGGGCCGCAAGGACCACGATGAGAAGCGGCTGACGTCGTGCGGGCGGCCGACGGTGTTCGCGCGGGTGGCGCTGCTGGACTCCGAGGGCAAGCCGGTGCCGCAGGGCGAGGTCGGCGAGATCTGCGTGTCGGGTCCGCTGGTGTCCGGCGGCTACTGGAACAAGCCGGAGGCGACGGCCGAGACCTTCCGGGACGGCTGGATGCACACCGGCGACCTGGCGCGCGAGGACGAGGACGGCTTCTACTACATCGTCGACCGGACCAAGGACATGATCGTCACCGGCGGCTTCAATGTGTTCCCGCGTGAGGTGGAAGACGTTGTGGCCGAACATCCTTCGGTCGCGCAGGTGTGCGTGATCGGCACGCCCGACGAGAAGTGGGGCGAGGCGGTGACCGCGGTGGTGGTGCTGCGGCCGGAGGCCGACCGCTCCGAGGACGCCGTGGCCCGGTTGACCGCCGAGATCCAGGCGTCGGTCAAGGAACGCAAGGGCTCGGTGCAGGCGCCCAAGCAGGTGATCGTCGTCGACTCGGTGCCCGTGACCGCGCTGGGCAAGCCCGACAAGAAGGCCGTGCGCGCCCAGTTCTGGAAGGACAGCGACCGCAAGGTGGGTTAGCCCCTTTTTTTCCGCGCGAGCGTGCGTGTCTGACGGCGACACGCCGGGCTTTTCCCAGCATTTGCGCACGCTCGCCGGGCGGTGGGCCGGGAGTTGGAGGACTGAGACTCGGCTACGGGCCGCGAGTTCTACGCCACGGCAGTGATTTTCGATGTATCGCGACCCACGTGTAGAACTCGGTGCCAGTAAGCCTGCCGACGACACATCAGCCCCGCCGTGAGCGTGCGCAAACTGCTGAGATTTAGCGGCGTGTCGTGTACAGACACGCACGCTCGCGGTTGAGGGAGGATGAGGGTCAGTCGAGGATCGCCCAGTCCCGCGTAGGGGTTGGCGAATGTGTGGGGGAACGCCTTGCGACCCCCTCGGTACGCGACGACCAACCTGCGCGTCGTGTCGCCTGCTCTCCCACCGCGAGCAGTCGCAGAATCGCACTGATCGCGGCGTGTCGATGCGATTCTGTGTCTGCTCGCGAGAATGGGTGGGCGACCGACAGCGAGAGCGATCGAGAAGTGTTGCTGGACAAGGTCGCTCGAATTCAGGGCTAGGGTGGTCGGCATGAGCGCCATCGACGCCGTGCTGTTCGATTTCTCCGGCACGCTGTTCCGCCTCGACGGGGACGAGAGCTGGTTCGACGGAATTCTGGTCGACGACCGCGAGGTCGACGAACACGTGCGAGCCGAGCTCATGCACCGCATGACCGCGCCGACCGGCCAGCACGTCGCGATGACCCCGGACGCCCACCACGCGTGGGTCAACCGCGACCTGGCTCCGCACCTGCACCGCGAGGCCTACCTGCACGTGTTGCGCAGCTCCGGACTCGCCGACGAGCACGCCGAAATCCTGTACGGCCTGATGGTCGACCCGCTGCGCTGGACCCCGTACCCCGACACCGCAGACGTGCTGCGCGGGCTCAAGGACCAGGGCATCAGGACGGCCGTCGTCTCCAACATCGCATTCGACGTGCGGCCGGCGTTCGAGGCGGCCGGAATCGCCGGTCACGTCGACGAGTTCGTGCTGTCGTTCGAGGTCGGCGTGGTCAAACCCGACGCCGCGATCTTCACGACCGCGCTCACCAGGCTCGGCGTCCCGGCCGGGCGCGCGCTGATGGTCGGCGACAGCGACGAGGCCGACGGCGGCGCCCGCGCCATCGGATGCGGATTCGCGCTCGTCGACCCGCTGCCCACCGTCGAGCGACCCGACGGGTTGCGCACCGCGCTGGCGCGGTTCGGTGTGACGGTGTAGTCACTCCCCCACGGTGAAGGCGTGCGAGAGGTGGATGCGCCACGTCCCGTCGGGTTGGCGGCGGAACACGTCCAGACCGTCCTCCTCGATGGTGTCGAGTTCGCCTGCGGCGTCGCGCACGGTGAGCACCCAGGTCAGCGCCACCGTCGCCAGATCCCCGTCGACGAGGACCTCGTGGATCTGCGGCGGGTCGTAGTGGTAGCTGCGCGTCGGATCGGACATCCGCTCGCGCAGCCCGGCGCAGTAGCTGTCGCGGCCGTGCACGGGCGCCGACCCCGGGTAGTGCATCACCACGTCCTCGGCGAACAGCGCGCAGACGGCGTCGATGTCGCGGGCGTTGAAATTCTCCGGAAACGCTTGCAGCGCATCGACGATCGCCTGGCGGTCGGTCGCCGTGTCCGCCTGGCCGCAGCCCGCCAGCAGCACGGCCGACGCCCCCACGATCCCGAGCCCGCGACGCACCATGACCGCAGACTATCCGCAGGTACCGTGAGTTCATGCCCTCGAACTCACTGCCCTGGTGGTTGAAGTACGTCAACAAGGTGATGATCGGCCTGCAGAGGCTCGGCGTCCTCGGTGAGAACGGCCCCGTCATCCTCGAGGTGCGCGGCCGCAAGACCGGTAAGCCACGCAAGACCCCGGTGACCCCGATGGTCGTCGACGGGCACCGCTACGTCGTCGGCGGGATCCCCGGCTCGGACTGGGCCGCCAACGTCCGCGCCGCCGGGGAGGCCACCCTGCACGTGGGCCGCCGCGCCGAACGGGTGCGGATGGTGGAGATGCCGACCGAGGACGCCCAGCCGCTGCTGCGCGCCTTCCCGGAGAAGGTGCCCACCGGCGTCGACTTCATGAAGAACGCCGGTCTGGTCACCGGACCGCACCCCGACGAGTTCGAAGCGCTCGCCGGCCGCTGCCCGGTTTTCCGCATAGATACAGTGTCCGCGTGAGCGACAACCCGTTTGACCCGTCCCTGTGGCAGCCCGTCGAGGGCTTCGAGCTGACCGACATCACCTATCACCGGCACGTCGTCGACGGGAAACCGCAGCCGACGGTGCGGGTGGCGTTCGACCGGCCCGAGGTGCGCAACGCGTTCCGGCCGCACACCGTCGACGAGCTGTACCGCGTGCTGGACCACGCCCGGATGTGGCCGGAGATCGGCGTCATCCTGCTGACCGGCAACGGACCGTCACCCAAGGACGGCGGCTGGGCGTTCTGCTCGGGCGGTGACCAGCGCATCCGCGGCCGCGACGGCTACCGCTACGCCGAGGGTGAGACCGCCGACACCGTCGACCCGGCGCGCGCCGGCCGGCTGCACATCCTGGAGGTGCAGCGGCTCATCCGGTTCATGCCCAAACCGGTGATCTGCCTGGTCAACGGCTGGGCCGCGGGCGGCGGCCACTCGCTGCACGTCACCTGCGACCTGACGCTGGCCAGCCGCGAGCACGCCCGGTTCAAGCAGACCGACGCCGACGTGGGCAGCTTCGACGGCGGCTACGGCAGCGCCTACCTGGCCCGGCAGGTCGGCCAGAAGTTCGCCCGCGAGATCTTCTTCCTCGGCCGGGCCTACACCGCCGAGCAGATGCACGCGATGGGTGCGGTCAACGAGGTCGTCGACCACAAGGACCTGGAGACCGTCGCGCTGCAGTGGGCCGACGAGATCCTCGGCAAGTCGCCGCAGGCGATCCGCATGCTCAAGTACGCGTTCAACCTGCTCGACGACGGGCTGGTCGGCCAGCAGCTGTTCGCCGGTGAGGCGACGCGGCTGGCGTACATGACCGACGAGGCCGTCGAGGGCCGCGACGCGTTCCTGCAGAAGCGCGACCCGGACTGGAGCCGCTTCCCGCGCTACTTCTGAGCGGTTCGGGTGTAGTTGGTGGCGGCCAGCGCGACCAACTACACCGAAATCGCCTAGAGGGGCGGAATGGTGCGCGGCGGGAGGCCCTGGGCGCGAACGTGTTCGGCGATCTCGCCCAGGCTGGTGGTCCACACGTCGGTGTGGTCGAGCACGTAGCGCATCAGATCGTCGAGTTCGGCGGCCCGCGACGGACGCCCGGACAGGAACGGGTGGTTGGTCAGCACCCAGCAGCCGCCGACGCGGCGCAGCGCGTCGAACTCCAGCTGCCAGATCTCGCGCGCCTTGCGGGGACTCTCGATCAGCCCGGACCCGGAGATGTCGGGGATGTAGCAGTACTGCTCCCAGTCGTCGAGCGCCCACTGGATCGGGATCTCCACCAGCGAGCGCTCCCCGACCGCGAGCTCGTAGGGCACGTCGGCGTCCATCAGGCTGGAGTCGTAGAGAAACCCGCGCTGTGCCAACAGTTCCGGGGTGCGCCACGACAGGTCCCACATCGGGGCGCGGTAGCCGGACGGTCGCACCCCCGCCACCTCGTCCAGCGCGTCGAGACCGCGGTCGAGCGCCTCGATCTCCTGCTCCAGCGTCAGGGCGGTGGGCTGCTCGTGCATGTACCCGTGGTGGGCGATCTCGTGGCCGGCGGCGACGATGTCGCGCACCGCCTGCGGCCAGCGGTGCGCGGTGTAGCCGGGTACGAAGAACGTCGCCCGGATCTGATGGCGCTCAAGCAGATTCAGGATGCGAGGCACCCCGACCAGCGGCCCGTAGGCCTGGTGGCTCATCACGCTCATCCGGGTTGCCGCGGCTTCGTTACCCCACAGCACCGCCGACTCGGCGTCCACGTCGAAGGTGAACGCCGCAGCTGCCTTCTTGCCCTCCGGCCACCGCAGTTCGGTCATCGGTCCGCCATCAGCGTAACCAGCTCGTAGGCCAGGTTGGCGGCGGCCACCGCGGTGACCTCGGCCTGGTCGTAGGCCGGCGCGACCTCGACGATGTCGGCGCCGACGATGTTGCACGACCGCATCTCCCGCAGCACCGCCACCAGTTCGCGGCTGGTCATACCGCCGATCTCCGGGGTGCCGGTGCCGGGCGCGAACGCCGGGTCCAGCACGTCGACGTCGATCGACACGTAGACCGGGTGATCGCCCACCCGGTTCAGCACCCGCTCGATCACCCCGTCCACCCCGATGCGGTCGATGTCGCGGCAGTGCACCGCGGTGAAGCCGAGTTCCTCGTCGTTGAGCAGGTCGGCGCGGTCGTAGAGCGAGCCCCGGATGCCGACGTGCGCGGAGTGACCCTTGACGATCAGCCCCTGTTCGGAGGCCCGCCGGAACGGGGTGCCGTGGGTGCACGGCGCGCCGAAGTAGGTGTCCCAGGTGTCGAGGTGGGCGTCGAAGTGCACCAGCGCCACCGGACCGTGCACGGCGTGCAGGGCCTGCAGCGACGGCAGCGCGATGGTGTGGTCGCCGCCGAGCAGCACCACCCGCTTGCCCCCTTCGCCGAGCAGTCCGGCCACGCCGGAACGGATCTCGCCGACCGCGGCGTCGATGTCGAACGGGTTGGCCGGGATGTCCCCGGCGTCGACGACCTGCGCGGCCGCGAACGGCGAGACGTCCAGCGCCGGGTGGTAGGGCTTGAGCAGCCGGGAGGCCTGCCGGATGGCCGCCGGGCCGAACCGGGCGCCCGGGCGGTAGGTCACCCCGGCGTCGAACGGCACCCCGGCCACCGCGATGTCGTAGTCGTCGACCTCGTGGCGCTGCGGCAGCCGGGCGAACGTCGCCAGACCCGCGAACCGCGGCACCTGCAGCGCGTCGACCTGGCCGACCTTTCCGTCCGCCGACCGCACGTAGGGCTGGCTTGTCATGTGCTTCCCTTCTGTCATGCCCGGGTCCGGGTGGACCCGCCGTTGCACGAGAGAACCTGCCCGACAACGGCTTCTGATTCGAATGAGGCGAGGAACTCGACCGCGGCGGCGATGTCGTCGACGGTGCCGACCCGCCCGGCCGGGATCGCCGCGGCGTAGCGGCGCCGGATCTCGGCCACGTCGACCCCGGCGGCGTCGGCGTCCACCTGCAACTGCGGGGTGTCGGTGACGCCGGGGGCGACCGCGTTGACGATGATGTGTTCCGGACCGAGTTCGCGGCCAAGGGTTTTCACCAGCGAGATGAGACCGGCCTTGGACGCGGCGTAGGCACTGGCCTCCGGCCAGCCGGTCAGCCCCCACTCGCTGCTGATCACCACGACGCGCCCCTCGCCGTGGGCGCGCATGTGCGGCAGCACCGCCTGGATCAGGAAGAAGGTGCCGCCGAGGTTGGTGTCGACGACGCGCCACCAGTCGCCCTCGTCGTGTTCGAGCAGCGGCGCCATCGTCATGTACGCGTGGTTGGCCACCAGGATGTCCAGCCGCCCGGCCCGCTCGGCCACCGCGTCGGCGATGCGGCGGCACTGCCCCTGATCGGACACGTCGCCGGCGGCGGTGAACCCGCCGATCTCGTCGGCCAGCGCCGCCAGCTCCGGACTGTCGCGAATGTCGTTGACCGCCACCGTCGCTCCCGCGGCGGCCAGCCGTCGCGCATGCGCGGCTCCCATACCGCCGGCCGCACCGGTGACCAGGGCGACCCGCCCGTGCAGGCTCATATCACCGCTCCCGCGTTGACGTTGAGGACTTCGCCGTGGCAGAACAGCGCGTCGCACACCATGTACTCCACACAGCGGGCCACCTCCTCGGGGGTCACCAGCCGGCGGATCGGCAGTGACTGCTGGTACTCCGGTGTGCGGCAGGGATTGTCGTCGGCCAGCAGCGGGGTGTCGGTGGGACCGGGGGCGACGGCGTTGATCCGGACGCCCTCGGGGGCGAGCTCGGCGGCCAGGCTGCGGACCAGGCCGATGACAGCGCCCTTGGCCGCGGCGTAGTGGGCGTCGCCGTCGCCGCCGCCGACGGCGAGCTCGCTGGTGATGGCCACCAGGGTGCCCCGCCGCCCCAGCAGGTCGGGCAGGCAGGCGCGGGCCAGGTTGACCACCCCGCCCACGTGCACCCGCAGCATGCGGTGCCAGGCGTCGGCGCTGATCTCGGCGATCGGGACCATCTCGTAGTGGCCGGCGACGGCGACCGCGGCGTCGAGCGGGCCGAGTTCGCGGCGGACCTCGTCGATCGCGGCGGCCACGGCGGCGGTGTCGACGACGTCGGCGGCGACGCTGTGGTCGGCGGCCGGCGCCGGGTTGCGGTCCAGGCTGGCCACCCGGTAGCCGCGGCCCTGTAGCGCGGCGACGACCGCGGCGCCGATACCGCTGGCCCCGCCGGTGACGACCGCGACCCTGCTCACCGGTCGGCTTCCTCGTCGCGGGCCTCGATCTCGTCGATCACCCCGGTGGCGGTGATGCGGCCGCGCACCGAGGCGAACAGCGACGCGCCGAGCACCACCAGCACCGCGATGCCGATCCACACCGACCAGTCCAGGTAGCGGTGCTCGAAGGCCGCCCGCGGCCAGGAGATGTTGAGGAACTGCAGCACCGCCCACACCACGGCGACGGCCGCGACCGGCAGCGTCGCCGCGCCGAGCGAGAACCGCGCCGGGGTCCACTGCCTGCGCAGCAGCACCACCAGGAAGCCGACCAACGGGAACAGGAACGACAGGTAGAAGCCGCCGGAGGTGAAGTTCACCATCAGCGTGTAGATCTCGCCGGCGACCACGCTCAGACCGAACAGCGCGGCACCGATCACGGTGGTGACCAGGATGGCCAGCGCGGGGATGCGGGCCTCGCCGCGCAGCCGGGCCAGCGCACCCGCGCCGGGCAGCGCGCCGTCGCGGGCGTAGGCCCAGATGACCCTCGACCCGGAGGTCTGCAGCGCCAGGAAGCTGGCGAGGAAGCCGATGATGAACAGCACCTCGACCGGCTTGGCGATGTGCGCGCCGAGCGCCTCGGTGAGCGTGTAGTAGACCGGGTCGGCCTGGTCGGCGAGGGCGTCGAAGTCCGGCACGGCCAGGATGATCGCCAGGCTGGAGTAGGCCACCACCAGCGCGATGAACGTCAGCGAGAACAGCACCGCCTTGGGCAGGTGGCGGCGGGGTTCGTGCACCTCCTCAGCGATGGAGCCGGCGCTCTCGAAGCCGACGAACGAGAAGCCGATGAACGCGACCGCCAGCAGGAACGGCCCGGACAGCCAGCTCCAGGTGTCCACGCCGGGCCCGCCGCCGTCGAACAGCACCGACAGCGGCTGTTGGCGGTGGAACAGCAGCAGCCAGGTGCCCAGGCCGAGCGAGCCGATCACCTCGGCGACGATGCTGGCGGTCATGAACACCTTCAGCGCGGTGCGGCCGATCAGGTTGATCGCGGTGCCGCCGAGCAGGATGACCAGCGCGATCAGCGCCAGTGTGCCGCCGGAGGGGTCCTCGATACCGATGATGTTGGCCACGAAGCCGGCCGCGCCGAGGGCGACCGTGGCCATCGCGATGACCAGCGTCCACATGTAGGCCCAGCCGGCGAACCAGCCGTACCCGGTGCCCAGCAGTCGCCGCGACCACTGGTAGATGGAGCCCTCCAGCGGCCAGCGGCTGACCAGGGTGGCGAACACCAGCGCGACGAGGAACTGGCCGCCGAACACCAGCGCGAAGCCCCACCAGAAGCTGGGCCCGGCGGCGGTGAGCGCCAGCCCGAAGATGGCGTACAGCGCGACGATCGGCGAGATGAACGCGAACGCGAAGGCGAACGCGGACCACAGGTTGAACTCCCGGCGCAGTACCTGCGGCCGGTCTGCGGTGTCAATCGTTGAGGACATGCGGACGCTCCCAAATTCCGTGCGGTTGGCTGGAACTATTGCCCGCCACTGGAGGAACCGCCACTGGTGGCGCCGAAATCGCTGCGATCGCACCTCTTCGATGACCGTTCATTGGACGATCGCACAATCCATGGTGACCAGCGGGTTACGCTTCGCCCCGTGACCCAGCCGCCCGAGCGGGCCGATTCCGCCACCCTGCGCAGCCTGATGGCCGCACCGCACCTGCAGTTGTTCACGCCGCCGGAGCCGGTCGGGGACCTGGACCGGCCGGTGCAGTGGGTGCACACCACCGAGCTGCTGGACCCGAGCCGCTACCTGCACGGCGGGGAGCTGGTCTGCACGGTGGGCCTGAGCCTGCACAGCCCCGAGGACTGTGCGGCGTTCGCCGCCGCGGTGGCCGGCTGCGGGGCGGTCGGGGTGTGCTTCGGTACCGGTGACGTGCACGACGAGGTGCCCGCCGCGCTGGTCGACGCCTGCCGCGAGCACGGGCTTCCGCTGCTGCTGGCACCGCCGGAGACACCGTTCAGCGCGATCAGTCGGTATGTGGCGGAGGTGCGGCTGGGCCCGGAGCTGGCCTCCGCGCGCGCCACCAGCGCGCTGGTCCCGGAGCTGCTGGCGTCGCTGCGCCGCGGCGACGACGCGCGCCAGATGCTGGACCGGGCCGGCGCGGTGCTGGGCGGCTATTTCCGGCTCGACCCCGACGACCGGGCCGCCGAGCCGCAGCACTCGGTGGTGCCCGGCGCGGGCACCGTGGTGTGGGTGGGTCCCGGCCCGCTGCCCGACCCGGCGGTACTCGACGTCATCGCGCGGTTCGTGTCGGCCGTGCAGGGCGAGCGGGACATGGAGGCGATGCTGCAGCGGGAGCGGGTCGGCCAGCTGCTGTCGCTGGTGGAGCGGCGGATGCTGTTGCCGGATGCGCTGTCGCAGCTGCTGGACTGGCCGGGACTGGCCGCACCGGAACTGGCGGTCTCGGCGTGGCCGGCAGGCGCCGGGGTGCTGCTGACCCAGGCGCTGCCCGGGGCACTGGTGGCCGACGCGCCGGAGGTGTGCCTGGTGCTGTGCCAGGAGCCGGCGCGGGTGGCCGCGGCGGCCGCCGAACTGTCGCTGCCGTCGGGGCATTCCGCACCGGTGCGGCTGGCCGAGTTGGACGCGGCGATCGCCCAGGCGCGCATCGCGCTGAACCTGGCCCGCCAGCACGGCGGCAGCGTCGGCCCCGACCGGCTCAGCACGCTCGACAGCCTGCTGGAACTGGTTCCGTCGCACCAGCTTTCGCCGTTCCGCCGGCAGCTGATCGACCCGCTGGAGACGCTGGACCGGGACCGCCGCACCCAGTACATCCGCACCCTGCAGGTGTTTCTGGCGCACAACGGCTCGGTGGTCGGCACCGCCCGCGAGCTGTACCTGCACACCAACACGGTGCGTCACCGGCTGGCCCGCATCCACGAGCTGACCGGGCGCAATCCGCTGGTGTTCGACGATCTGGTGGCGTTCTCGATCGGACTGCGTGCGGCCGGCCGCGCACCTGACACGGCCGGCCACACGGAATCCAGGACTACCTGACTACTTCTCGGCCGCGTGCCGGTCCGCGACGTCGAGCGCGCGGTCCAGGATCGCCAGACCCTCGCGGGCCTCGTCGGCGCTGACGGTGCACGGCGGCACCACGTGGATGCGGTTGAAGTTGACGAACGGCAGCAGGCCGTTGGCCTTGCAGGCCGCGACGGTCTCGTTCATCGCCGGGCTGGAACCGCCGTAGGGGGCCAGCGGCTCGCGGGTGGCGCGGTCGCGCACCAGCTCGACGGCCCAGAACACGCCCGTGCCGCGCACCTCGCCGACCGACGGGTGCTTCTCGGCGATCCGGCGCAGCTCGGGCCCGATGACCTCCTCGCCGACGGTGGCGGCGTTCTCGACGATCTTCTCCTCGATCATCGCGTTGATCGTCGCGACGGCGGCGGCGGTGGCCAGCGGGTGACCCGAGTAGGTCAGCCCACCCGGATAGGCGCGGTCGTCGAAGGTGGCGGCGATCTTCTCGTTGATCGCCACACCGCCGAGCGGGACGTAGCCGGAGTTGACGCCCTTGGCGAAGGTCATCAGGTCGGGCACCACACCGTCGGCGTGCTGCACGGCGAACCACTTGCCGGAGCGGCCGAAGCCGGCCATCACCTCGTCGGCGATGTAGACGATGCCGTACTTGTCGCACAGCTCGCGCACACCGGCGAGGTAGCCGGGCGGCGGCACCATGATGCCCGCGGTGCCGGGGATGGACTCCAGCACGATCGCGGCGATGGTGTCGGGGCCCTCGAAGGCGATGGTGCGTTCCAGGTGCTCGAGCGCCCGCTCGCACTCCTCCTGCTCGGTGGTGGCGTGAAATGCGGTGCGGTACAGGAACGGTCCGAAGAAGTGCACCACGCCTGCGCCCGGGTTGTCGTTGGGCCAGCGGCGCGGGTCACCGGTCATGTTCACCGCGGTGTCGGTGCCGCCGTGGTAGGAGCGGTACCGGGTGAGCACCTTGCGCCTGCCGGTGTGCAGCCGCGCCATGCGCACGGCGTGCTCGACCGCGTCGGCGCCGCCGTTGGTGAAGAACACCTTGTTCAGGTCGCCGGGGGTGACGCCGGCGATCAGTCGGGCCGCCTCCGAGCGCGCGGCGTTGGCGTGCTGCGGGGCGATGGTGCACAGCTTGGCGGCCTGCTCGGCGATCGCCGCGACAACCTTCGGATGCTGGTGGCCGATGTTGGTGTTGACCAGCTGGGAACTGAAGTCCAGCAGGCGGTTTCCGTCACCGTCCCACAGGTAGCTGCCCTCGGCGGCGGTGACCACCATCGGGGTGATCTGCGCCTGCGCGGACCAGGAGTGGAAGACGTGCTTGCGGTCGAGTTCGTAGGCCAGGGCCGCTTCGGCCTTGGCGTCGCTGACACTGAGCCCGTTGGGCAGCGTGTCGATCGCGTTCGAGGTGGTCATGAAAGTCCTTATCGCTCAGTTGTTCTGGGGGAAGCCGAGGTTGATGCCGCCGTGCGAGGGATCCAGCCACCGGGTGGTCACGGCCTTGGTGCGGGTGAAGAAGTGCACCCCGTGCGCACCGTGGGCGTGGCTGTCACCGAACAGCGAGGCCTTCCAGCCGCCGAAGCTGTAGTAGGCCATCGGCACCGGGATCGGCACGTTGATGCCGACCATGCCGACCTCGACCTCGTTCTGGAACCGCCGCGCGGCGCCACCGTCGTTGGTGAAGATGGCGGTCCCGTTGCCGTACGGGTTGGAGTTGATCAGGTTCAGCGCCTCGTCGTAGGACTGGACGCGCACGACCGACAGTACCGGCCCGAAGATCTCGTCGGTGTAGACGCTCATCTCGGGGGTGACGTTGTCCAGCAGGGTCGGGCCCAGCCAGAAGCCGTCGGCGCCGCCGTCGGCCTGCACACCGCGGCCGTCGACGACGACCTTGGCGCCTTCGCGCTCCCCGGCGTCGATGTAGGAGGCCACCTTGTCGCGGTGCGCCTTGGTGACCAGCGGGCCCATGTCGGCGCCCTTGGTGCCGTCGCCGGTCCGCAGCGTGCGGGTGCGCTCGGCGATCCGGTTGACGAGTTCGTCGGCGACCGGCTCGACGGCCACGCACACCGAGATCGCCATGCAGCGCTCGCCCGCGGAGCCGAAGCCGGCGTTGACCATCGCGTCGGCGGCCAGGTCCAGGTCGGCGTCCGGCAGGATCACCGCGTGGTTCTTGGCCCCGCCGAGGGCCTGTACCCGCTTCCCGGCGGCGGTGCCGGTGCGGTAGACGTACTCGGCGATCGGGGTGGAGCCGACGAACGACACCGCCTTGATCTTCGGGTTGGTCAACAGTTCGTCGACGGCGGTCTTGTCGCCCTGCAGCACGTTGAACACCCCCGCGGGCAGGCCGGCCTCGGCCCACAGCTCGGCCAGCCAGATCGACGCCGACGGGTCCTTCTCACTCGGCTTGAGCACCACGGTGTTGCCCGCCGCGATCGCGATCGGGAAGAACCACATCGGGACCATCGCCGGGAAGTTGAACGGGCTGATGACCGCGACCGGTCCGAGCGGCTGGCGCACCGAGTGCACGTCGACGGCGGTGGAGGCGTTCTCGGTGAACCCGCCCTGCAGCAGATACGGGATGCCGCAGGCGAATTCGACGACCTCCAGACCGCGGGTCACCTCACCGAGGGCGTCGGAGAGCACCTTGCCGTGCTCGGCGGTGATGATCGCGGCCAGCTCCTCCTTGCGGGCGTTGAGCAACTCGCGGAACCGGAACAGCACCTGGGTGCGCTTGGCCAGCGACGTGTCCCGCCACTCCGGGTACGCCGCGGCCGCGGCGTCGATCACCGCGCGCGCGTCCTCAACCGAGGCCAACAGCACCTCGCCGGTCACCGCGCCGGTGGCCGGGTTGGTCACCGGAGCCGTCACCGGGGCTGTGGCGCCGGCGCCCGTGAAGGTCGCGTTGTTGAGCCAGTGGGCGATGGTCTTGGCGTCTGCCATGAAGCGTGCTCCTGCGGTCGGAACGGTTCTGTCGGATCTCATCCTGCTGCCCGCCCCTCTCTCCGGAGCGCTACGAACCGTCACCGATGAAGACGTGTGTTTTACACTTCGTTAATGCTGATGACGGTGGCCGACGTCCTCGAGCTGCCGGTGATGCAGGCCGGCGAACCGCTCGTGGTGGGCGGCCGGGCGGGCCTGTCCAAGCTGGTGCGGTGGGTGCACGTCAGCGACCTCGCCGACGTGGCCGAGCTGCTGCAGGGCGGCGAGCTGGTGCTGACCACCGGGCAGGCGCTGACCGCCCCCGACGCCGGCACATACCTGCGCAGCCTGGCCACGGTGCGGGTCGCGGGGCTGGTCGTCGAGCTGGGCACCCACCTGCGGCAGGTGCCCTCGGAGCTGGTCGCGGTGGCCGACGAGCTGGCACTGCCGCTGGTGACGCTGGCCCGCCGGACCCGGTTCGTGGAGGTCACCGAGGCAGTACACCGGGTGATCGTCGCCGACCAGTACGAGGAGCTGCAGTTCGTCCGCACCGTGCACGAGACGTTCACCGCGCTGTCGGTGAAGCGGGCGTCAATGGCCGAGATCGTGCGCACCGGCGCTGCGATGGTGGGCGCGTCGATGGTGCTCGAGGACCTCTCGCACCGGGTGCTGGCCTACGCCGCGCACGGGGTGGCGCCGTCGCTGCTGCTCGACGACTGGGAGCCGCGGTCGCGGCTGACCCCGGACGCCGGCGAGCTCAGCTGGGTTCCGGAGCGCTGGGCCGCGCTGCCCGTCGGCGCCACCCAGCCGTGGGGGCGGCTGGTGATCCGGGTGCCCGCCGCGCACCCGAACCGCACCCGCATCGTCGCCGAGCGGGTGGCGCAGACGCTGACCCTGCACCGGATGATGGAACGCGACGAGTTCGAGCTCGGCCATCAGGCGCAGGCCGGGCTGATCGACGACATCCTGTCCGGACGGCTGGCCGACGAGGCCGAGGCGATGGCGCGGGCCGCCGCGCTCGGGCTGGCCCGCCGCGGCCGCTACGTCGCGGTGTCGCTGGCCGTGGAGGTCGGCGCGGCCCGCGACGACGACCAGCTGGCCCGGCAGCGACGGATGTCGCGGATCTACGACGCGGTCACCCACGGGCTGGAGCTGTCGCGCGGGACGGGGCTGCTGTCGCGGGACCGCGACGACCAGATCGGGATGGTGATCGCGGTGGCGCCGGGCTCGCAGGACCGACTGGCCGACGCCGCCGCGGCGATCACCGGCGAGGTGCGCCGCACACCGGGGGTCACCAGGGCGGTGCTCGGGGTCGGCGAACCGTCGGCGAGCCTGCTGGACGCGGTGCACGACCTGCGCAACGCCGAGCACATCGCCTCGGCCGCGCTGTCGCTGCGCCGCGATCCGGACCGGCCCTACTACCGGGCCGGCGATGTGCGGCTGCGCGGGCTGCTGGCGCTGATCCACAACCAGCCGCGGGTGCAGCGGTTCGCCGAGACCGAGCTCGCCGCGCTGCTGCGCCACGACGCCCGCCACCACGACAACCTCACCGCGGTGCTGCGCGCCTTCCTCGACCTGGGCGGCAACAAGACCGAGCTGGCGCGGCGGCTGAACCTGAGCAGGCCGACGCTGTACAAGCGGCTGGCCCAGATCGAGCGGGTGGCCGGGGTGGATCTCGACGACGGCGAATCGCGCACGTCGCTGCACACCGCGCTGCTCATCCGCGACTTCTGACGCGATTTCGGTGTCGTTAGTTGTGATGGGCGCCACTAACGACACCGAAGTCACTCCCTAGACTCACCCCTCGTGAGCAAGAGCCCGCTGCGCCGGTTGGCCGACCAGCTCGTCCTGACCACGATGCGCCCGCCCGTGGTGCCGGAGTTGATGCAGTTTCAGCCCGGCCGCGAGGTCGTCGACCTGCGGGGTAAACGCATACTGCTGACCGGCGCGTCCTCCGGGATCGGCGAGGCGGCCGCGGAGAAGTTCGCCAGGGCCGGGGCGACGGTCGTGGTCGTCGCGCGCCGCCGCGAGCTGCTCGACGCGCTGGTGGAGCGGATCAGTGAGAACGGCGGCGACGCCTGGGCCCACGACTGCGATCTGTCCGACCTCGACGCGCTCGACGACCTGGCCGCGCGGGTGATCGACGATCTCGGCGGTGTCGACATCCTGATCAACAACGCGGGCAAGTCGATCCGCCGCCCGCTGGCCGAGTCGCTGGAGCGCTGGCACGACGTCGAGCGCACCATGACGCTGAACTACTACGCGCCGCTGCGGCTGATCCGCGCGCTGGCGCCGGGGATGCGCGAGCGCGGCGACGGCCACATCATCAACGTGTCCACCTGGGGTGTGCTCTCGGAGTCCTCCCCGCTGTTCGCGGTGTACAACGCGTCGAAGGCGGCGCTGACCGCGGTGAGCCGGGTCATCGAGACCGAGTGGAGCGGCGAGGGGGTGCACTCCACGACGCTGTTCTACCCGCTGGTGCGCACCCCGATGATCGCGCCGACCCGCGCGTACGACAACGTGCCCGGCCTGTCCGCCGACGAGGCCGCCGACTGGATGATCACCGCCGCGCGCACCCGCCCGGTGCGCATCGCGCCCCGGATGGCTGTCGGCGCCCAGATGATCAACAGCGTCGCCCCGGCGGTCGTCGACGCGGTCATGAAACGTCAACGCATTCAACCGAACACCTGATGCCACATCCCGATATCGCCACCGCCGCCGACATCGCGCGGGTGTTCGGCGCCGAGCGCCCGGATGCGACCGCGCTGGTGTGCGGCCAGCGCACGGTGACGTTCGCCGAACTCGACGAGCGCTCCAACCGGGCCGCCCAGGCGTTGCGCGCCGCCGGGGTCGGGTTCGGCGACCGGGTGGCGTTCATCGAGAAGAACGGTGTCGAGTTCTTCGAGATCGTCTGTGCGCTCTCGAAACTCGGCGCGGTCGTGGTGCCGGTCAACTGGCGGCTGGCACCGGCGGAGATGCGTCAGATCATCGACGACGCCGGCGCGCGGGTGGTGATCGTCGGCGCCGAGTTCTTCGGCCACGTCGAGGCGGTCGAGGACGGGCTGGCGGCCACCGTCGTCGCCGTCGGGGAGCACCCGCGCTGGCCCGGCTATGACGCCTGGATCACCGCCCACCCCGCCGACGACCCCTGCGTCCCAACGCAACCTGATGACCTGGCGTTCCTGATGTACACCTCGGGCACCACCGGCCTACCCAAGGGCGTGATGCTCACCAACGACAACTACTTCTGCAAGGCCACCGGGATCTCCGAGAAGTGGCGGTTCGACGCCGACAGCGTCAGCCTGGCCGTGATGCCGCTGTTCCACATGGCCGGCTCCGGCTGGGCGCTGGTGGGACTGTGCGAGGGTGCGCGCACCGTCGTGCTGCGCGACGTCGACCCGGCCGCGATCCTGGATTCGATTGCCCGACACCGGGTTACCAACATGCTGCTGGTGCCGGTGGTGATCCAGCGACTCCTCGACACCCCCGGCGTCGAGGACGTCGACTTCTCCTGCCTGCGCGCCATCGTCTACGGCGCCTCCCCCATCACCGACGACGTACTGACCCGCGCGCTGGCCCGGTTCAACTGCGACCTGCTGCAGGTGTACGGGCAGACCGAGACCACCGGGTCGATCACCCAGCTCGACCGCCACGACGGCCCGCTGCTGCGGTCCTGCGGAAAGCCGTTCGACTGGGTGCAGATCCGCGTCGTGGACGCCGACGGCCGCGACGTGCCCACCGGCGTCGTCGGCGAGCTGTGGACCCGCTCGCGGCAGAACATGGCCGGCTACTGGAACAACCCGGAGGCCACCGCCGCCACCGTCACCCCCGACGGCTGGCTGCGCACCGGCGACGCCGGCTACATCGACGCCGACGGCTATCTCTTCCTGCAGGACCGGGTCAAGGACATGATCGTCACCGGCGGCGAGAACGTGTACCCGACCGAGGTGGAGAACGCGCTGATGACCCACCCGGGCGTCGCCGACGTCGCCGTCATCGGGGTGCCGGACCCCACCTGGGGTGAGGCGGTCAAGGCCATCGTCGTCGCCGCCCCCGGCGCCGCACCCACCGAGGCCGAGCTGATCGCGTTCGCCCGCGAGCGGCTGGCCGGCTTCAAACTGCCCAAGTCCGTCGAGTTCACCGACGCGCTGCCGCGCAACCCCAGCGGCAAGGTGCTCAAGCGTGCGCTGCGCGAACCGTATTGGGACGGTGTCGGACGCCGGATCGGCTGACCGGCGTGATAGACACGACAGCATGGAGATTCTGGCCAGCCGGATGCTCATCCGGCCGGCGGACTACCAGCGCTCGCTGAAGTTCTACCGCGACGAGCTGGGGCTGGCGATCGCCCGGGAGTACGGCGCGGGCACGGTGTTCTACGCCGGGCAGTCGCTGATCGAGATCGCCGGGCACGGCGGCCCGCAGGCCGGTGGATCGCTGTGGCTGCAGGTGCGCGACCTCTACGCCACCGAGAGGGAACTGACCGCCCGCGGCGTGCCGATCACCCGCGAGGCCCGGCAGGAGCCGTGGGGGCTGCACGAGATGCACGTCACCGACCCCGACGGGGTGCTGCTGATCTTCGTCCAGGTGCCCGACGACCACCCGTTGCGCCGCGACACCCGTTAGCGCGCCGGGGCCAGCGGCCAGCCCACCGAGGCCAACCGCGAGGCGACCTGGTGCATCTCCTCCGGATTGGGTTCCTGCGCGGTGACCTTCTGGATGGCCGCGCGGATCTCCTCCTCGGTGACGGTGCCCCCGGCGGTGCCCTTGAGCACGGTCTGGGCGGCGCGCACCACCTCGTCCTCGGTCAGCGAGCGCTTAAGCAGAGCCAGCAGCGGCAGGTAGCCCTCCGGCGGCACCCCTTCCGGATAGCCGCTCCGCAGCCAGGCGAGCACATTCTCCAGCATCACGGGCATGGTGGTCAGTACTCATTTCATGGGCAGGAACGGGAACAGGTCCACTCCGGTGTGGTGAATGATCGTCGCGCGGGTGATCCACGCGACCGCGGTGACGATGACCCAGCCGACGAACACGAACAGCGCGATCCCGATCGTCCTGCCGACCGCGCTGCGGGTGGCGGTGCCGTCAGCCGTCTCCCCGTGGGAGAACGCCATCAGGCCCGTCGCGAACAGTGCCGGCAGGCCCGCCCCCAGCACCAGGCCCACGACCAGGACCTTGAGAATGCTGTCCAGATAGGTCATTTCGCTCTCCTCAAGCCGCCGCCGCGGCCTTCTCCGGGGTGGTGGGCGTATCGGGGGTGTCGTCCGGGTCGGCCGGGACGACGGAGTTGGTGGCGTCGTCCCAGTCGGCGTTGACGTTGCTGTGGTCGACCTTGCGCTGCTGGGCGCGCAACCACATGTAGAACGACAGCGCGACCAGCACGGCGAAGATCAGCCCGTCACCGGCGAGCGCCGAACCGGTCATCAGTTCGGTGCCGTGCGCCAGCCAGAACGACAGCGCGCCGACCAGACCCGCGGCGGGCAGCGTCACCAGCCAGGCCAGCGCCATCCGGCCGGCCACCGCCCAGCGCACCTCGGCGCCGGGCTTGCCGACACCGCTGCCCAGGATCGAGCCGGTCGCGACATGGGTGGTGGACAGCGCCATCCCGGCCGCGCTCGAGCTGAGGATGATGGCCGCTGAGGACGCTTCGGCGGCGAAGCCCTGCGGGGACTCGATCTCGACCAGGCCCTTGCCCAGCGTGCGGATGACCCGCCAGCCGCCGAGGTAGGTGCCCAGGCCGATGGCGACCGCGCAGCTGAACACGATCCAGAACGGCAGCCCGTCGGCCGCCACGTCGCCGCCGAGGTGGCCGGTGGTGATCAGCGCCAGCGCGATCACGCCCATCGTCTTCTGCGCGTCGTTGGTGCCGTGCGACAGCGCGACCAGCGAGGCGGTGGCGATCTGGCCCCAGCGGAAGCCCTGCCTGCGACGGTGTTCCACCACGTTGCGGGTGATCCGGTAGACCAGCCAGGTGCCGCAGCCGGCGACCACCGCGGCGATCAGCGGGGCGGCCACCGCGGGGATCAGCACCTTGGCGGTGATACCGCTCCAGTTGACGCCGGAGGTGCCCAGCGCGGCCAGGCCGGCGCCGATCAGCCCGCCGAACAGCGCGTGCGAGGAGCTCGACGGGATGCCGAACAGCCAGGTGAGCAGGTTCCACAGGATGCCGCCGATGAGGCCGGCGAAGATGATCGTCAGACCGGTCGAGGCGTCGATGGTCGGCAGCAGCGCGCCGGTCGAGGTGTCCTGGACCTTGAGCACCGACGTGGTGACCGTGACCGCCACCTCCACCGAGAGGAACGCGCCGACCAGGTTCAGGATGCCCGCCAGCAGGACCGCGGTCTTGGGGCGCAGCGCTCCGGTGGCGATCGAGGTTGCCATCGCGTTGCCGGTGTCGTGGAAGCCGTTCGTGAAGTCGAACGCCAGTGCGGTTGCGATCAGCAGCGCCAGAATGAGCAACTCGGCGGTCACGCGCTCATTGTGCTGCCAAACCGAGACTTTCACCTAATCCTTGCGGCCGTGTCCACCAGGGTATTTCCCTGGTCGAAGAAGCTGTTCACCAACTGTTCACCCAACGGCGGGCCGGCGTTTCCCGGATGCGCGGATACGTGCAGGTCGGACGGTCGGATTAGCATCGTGGCGTTGGGCACATTCCGGCCCGAAACCACACGCGGAGAGGTCACGGTGACGAAGTTTCTGTCCAAGATCGTCGCCTGGATCACCGCCGGGTACCCGGAGGGCGTACCGGGGCCCGACCGGGTGCCGCTGTTCGCGCTGCTGCGGCCCCGGCTCACCGACGACGAGGTGCGGACCCTGGTGCGCGAGCTCGCCCGCCTCGGCGAGTCCGGCCGCGAGATCGACGACGCCGAGATCAGCCGACTGATCACCCAGATGATCGGCACCGTGCCGACCGCCGATGAGATCGAGCGGGTGCGCACGCGGCTGGCCACGCAGGGCTGGCCCCTGGACGACTCGCGGGAGCCCGAGCCCGAGGACGGCCCGGCGGACACCCCGACGGACACCCCGGAGAACCCGTGAGCGTGCTGCGCCCCGTCGCGGTGGGTTCCGGCGCCGCCGCGCTGGCCCTGCTGCCCGTCGTCGCCGACCTGCTGGCCGGGCGCGCGCACGTGCTGCCGGTACCCGCCGACGATGAGCGGGAGGCCGCGCTGCTGACCACCGCGCTGCGGGCCGGCGAACCGATCGACGACGACGTGGCGGTGGTGGTGTCGACGTCGGGCACCACCGGGACGCCGAAGGGCGCGATGCTGACGGCTGCCGCGCTGACGGCGTCCGCGACGGCGACGTACACGCGGCTCGGCGGGCCGGGCCGGTGGCTGCTGGCGCTGGCCGCCCATCACGTGGCGGGCCTGCAGGTGCTGGTGCGCAGCGTCGTCGCGGGCACCGAACCGGTGGCGGTGTCGCCGAGTTTCTCTGCGGCGGAGCTGGTTTCGTCTGTCTCCTCGCTGGGTTCGGGACGGCGGTACGCGTCGCTTGTGGCGGTGCAGCTGGACAAGGCGCTGCGGGATCCGGAGGCGACGGCGGCGTTGGCGTCGCTGGACGCGGTGCTGATCGGGGGCGGCCCACTCCCCGCGGGTGTCGCGGAAAAGGCCGCCGCCGCGGGGATTCCGGTGGTGCGCACGTACGGAATGAGCGAGACCGCCGGCGGCTGCGTGTACGACGGCCTGCCGTTGGACGGGGTGCGGGTGCGTATCGACGACGGACGTGTCGTGCTCGGCGGGCCGACGGTCGCGAAGGGCTACCGCAACCCGGTGACCCCCGACCCGTTCGCTGAACTTGGCTGGTTCCGCACCGATGACGTTGGCACCGTGGATGATTCGGGCAGACTGACGGTACTGGGCCGCGCCGACGACGCGATCAGCACGGGTGGGCTGACCGTCATGCCGCATCTCGTCGAGTCCGCGATCGGCACGCACGAGGCGGTCGCGGAGTGCGCGGTGTTCGGCGTACCCGACGAGCGGCTCGGCCAACGGGTCGTCGCGGCCGTCGTCGTCGCACCCGGCCATGACGCACCCACGGTGGCCGACCTGCGCGCCCATGTGGGCGCCCGGATGGACGCCACCGCGGCACCCCGGGAGATCCACGTCGTCGACGAGCTGCCCCGTCGCGGGATCGGCAAGCTGGACCGGCGGGCGCTGACCGCGCGGTTCACCCCGTAGCCGAAAATCGCTGGACACGATCACGCATGATGGGGGCATGCGCCGCGAAGTCAGCACCGTCGAGGAGTTGCGCGCCATCGTCGGTGAGCCGGACCCCTACGTCGCCAACAAGGTCAAGGACCGGCTGTCGCCGGTACAGCGCGACTGGCTGGCACACTCCCCGCTGTGTTTCGTGGCGACGACCGACGCCGACGGCCGCGTCGACGTCTCGCCCAAGGGAGATCCGCCGGGGTTCGTGCACGTCATCGACGACACCACGATCGCGATTCCCGAACGGCCGGGCAACAAGCGCGTCGACGGTTATCTCAACGTGCTGCAGAACCCGCACGTCGGCACGCTGTTTCTGATCCCGGGCCGCGGGGACACGCTGCGGATCAACGGCACCGCCCGAATCCTTTCCGACGCCGACTATTTCGACGCGCTCGCGGTCAAGGGCCGACGGCCGCTGCTGGCGCTGGAGATCGCGGTCGAAGAGGTGTTCTTCCACTGCGCCAAGGCGTTTCTGCGCTCGGACACCTGGGACCCGTCGACCTGGAACCCGACGGCGTTGCCCAGCGTCGCGCAGCTGATGAAAGCGCTGCGCGCCGACTGGAGCGACGCCGAACTCGAGGACTACTACGACGAGGCGAAGACCCGCGAGCGGCTGTACTGAGCCGCCGGGTCAGATCTGGTTGATGCCACCGTCGACCGGGATCTCGGCACCGGTGGTGTAGCTGCTCAGGTCCGAGGCCAGAAACAGCACCGCGTTGGCGACCTCGTCGGGTTCGCCGCGGCGGCCCATCGGGATCGCGGCGGTCAGCTGGTCAAACTCCTCGAGCGCGTCGGGCCCGGGCAGGAGCTGGTGGGCGAAGGCCTCGAGCCCCGGGGTGTCGGTGGCCCCGGGACTGACCGCGTTGACACGGATCCCCTTGTCGCGCAGCTCACTTGCCCAGGTGCGGGCCAGTGAGCGCACCGCCGCCTTGATCGCCGCGTACACCCCGTAGGCGTCGGAGCCCTTGGCGTTGGCGTTCGAGGAGTTCAGGATGACCGAGGCGCCGTCGTTGAGCAGCGGCAGCGCCTTCTGCACGGTGAACACCAGGCCCTTGAAGTCGATGTCGAGCAGATAGTCGAGGTGCTGTTCGGTGATCTCGCCGAGGCGGGCGACGTCGATCACCGCGGCGTTGGCGAGCAGCACGTCGATGCCGCGGCCGTGGTCGGCCACCACGCGGTAGAGGCGGTCGAGATCCTCGGGTTCGGTGACGTCACCCCGCACCCCGACGGCGTTGTCGCCGATCTCCTTGACCGCGGCGTCGAGTTCGGCCTGCCTGCGGCCGGTGACGAAGACGAACGCCCCCTCCGCGGCGAGCCGTTTCGCGGTCGCCAGCCCGATGCCGCTGTTGCCTCCGGTGATCACCGCTGTCCTGTCGTCGAGAAGTCCCACTGCCGCTCTCCTTAGTTCTGTACCGCTTGGTCAATAACTATGGACACCGGCGGCAGGCGTTCTATTCCCAGCCGGTCAGAGAAGTTCGATGAACTCGTCGGCGGCGGCGGTGAGCTGCGCGGGCCGCGCGCCGCCCTTGTGCAGCGCCTCGAGACCGCGCAGAAAGCTCAGCACGACGGTGGCCAGGGCCTGCGGATCGCGGTCGGCGTCGATCGCCCCGTCGCGTTGGGCCTGGTCGATGCAGTCGGCCAGCAGGGTGCGCCACTCCGCGTACGCGCGCTCGACGGTGCGTTCGACGGTCTCGTCGGTGCCCGCGAGTTCGGCCGCACTCTTGGCCATCATGCAGCCGCGCAGTTCCCGGTCGCCGGTGACGGCGCGCACCTGGGCGCGGATGTGCCGGACCAGGCGGTCGTAGGCGTCGCGGCGCGGGTCCTGCAGGTCGCGGCGGATCGCACCGAGCGCGTCGGCGACAAAGGCGTCGAGCGCGCGCAGGAACAGGCCGCGTTTGTCGCCGAACGCGCCGTACAGGCTGCCCTTGCCCAAACCGGTTGCGGTGGTGAGGTCTTCGAGTGAGGTACTCGCATAGCCGCGGGTCCAGAACACATCGCGGGCCTCGGCGATCACCGCGGCCTCGTCGAACTGGCGGGGACGTGGCATACCCCCACGGTACCCCGGTTATGGACCGTTCGGTCTACTTGACCAGGATGGCGCGGGTGTAGAGCAGATGGAAGCCGCGGCGCTGGGTGTTGTGCTGCGAGGTGGACCCCGGCTGCGTCGTCACCACCGCGACGTCGCAGCCCGCCGCCACCGCGTCGGCCAGCCGCGTGGCCACCAGGGCGGCCTGCACCCCGCGCCTGCGGTGCGCGGGAAGCGTCGCCGCCCCCACCAGCTGGGCGATCCCGTCGCGCATCTGCAGCGCCGCCGCGCCTGCGACCTCCCCGTCCAGGTAGGCCAGGTACGCCGCGGCGCCGGAGGCCACCGTGTCGCGTTCGGCGTTCTCCACCACCTCGCGGGGGAAGTCCTCGTGTGAGGGCACCCCGGCGGTGTCGGGGTGGGCGCTGTCCGGGGCGGGTGTGACGTCGTCGAGCGCGCGGCCGAGCACGTTCTCGAACGACACCAGCCGGTATCCGCGGCCGGTCAGCACCGCGCCGATCTCCGGGTCGCCGAGGTTGGACAGTTCCACCTGTACGGGGGTGTCGTGCGCGGCGTACAGCCGCTCGATCTCCGTCAGCTCGGCGTCGCTGGGCACGCCACCGAAGCCGAGGCCCACCACCTTGTTCATCGGCGAGCCGGGGTCGGCGATGCAGGCCGCCCCGCCGGCCACCTCCAGCACCACGACCGGCCTGCCGGTACGCAGGCTTGCCGCCTCGGTCGCGCCCGCGATGTGCCGGGTCTCGGCGCGCTCGATCCGTTCGGCCAGCGCCACGCCGGCAAACAGCGGGTCATTCACGGGGCCTCACCTTACGGCGGGAATGGTTTCGTCCGCCTCCGGGTTTTTCAGTTGAGAGATCACTCAACTATAGGGAGGCACACATGTCGGCACGAACCGCGGACAAGGCGCTGCGCAAGTTCAAGTGGGAGCGACAGCTGGGACGGATGGTGATGAACCCGACCGTCACCCTGCTGGACCGCTTCGGCCTGCGGGCGCCGCTGATCGTCGAGTTGGAGACCGTCGGGCGCCGCAGCGGTGAGCCGCGGCGGGTGCCGCTGGTCGGACGCGCCGACGACGAGGGGGTGTGGGTGATCTCCCAGCATGGTCGCCGCGCCGGCTGGGCGTACAACATCGCGGCGAATCCCAACGTGCGGGTGCGCGTCGGCGACGAATGGCGCGACGGCATCGCGACCGTCGAGCCCGACGACGATGTGCGCGTCCGCGCCCGCAGCTTCGGCGGCCGCGGCCGGGTCGGCCGAGCGGCGACGGCGGCGACCATGCGCGCGATGGAGAGCGATCCGATCTCGGTGCGGATCACCTACCGGTGATTTGGGTGTAGTTGGTGGCGACGAGCGCCACCAACTACACCGAAATCGCTTATTCGGGGAGGGTGTTCGACAGACGCTCGGTGGCGGCGACGTAGTCCTCGATGAACTCGAGGACCACCTCGCGGGCGGGCTTGATCTTGTTCATCAGGCCGACGCCCTGGCCGACGAAGTACGTCGCGAGCTCCTTGGCGCCCTCGTGGCCCTGCGCGGCGAGCGCGTCGATGCGGCGCACCACGGGCTCGGCGAGCATCGACTGCAGCGGCAGCGGCAGCGGCTGGCGGCCACCCGGGTTCGGCGCCCACGCATTCGTCCAGTCCGAAACCAGCTGGCGCGCAGGCTTTCCGGTGCGACCCGCCGAGCGGATGGTGTCACGCGACGACGCCTTGAGGAACTTCTCCTTGGTGTGCTGCTCGGTCTCGGCCTCCTCGGTGGTCAGCCACACCGAACCGGTCCACGCACCGTCGGCGCCCATGGCGACCGCGGCGGCCATCTGCCTGCCGGTCACGATGCCGCCGGCTGCCAGCACCGGCACGGCACCGTCGATGGCCTCGATCACCTCGGGGACCAGCACCAGCGTCGACACCTCGCCGCAGTGCCCACCGGCCTCGGTGCCCTGCGCGACGATCAGGTCCACGCCGGCCGCGACCTGCTTGACCGCGTGCTCCTTGGCGCCGACCAGCGCGGCGACCGGGATACCGTTCTTCTTGCCCGCCTCGATCATGTAATCCGGCGGCACGCCAAGGGCGTTGGCGATCAGCCGGATCGGGTGGCTCATCGCCACCTCGAGCAGTTCCTTGCCGGTGTTGCCCGACAGCATGGAACGGCCGAGGCGCGGCGACCCGTCCGGTTCGATGTCGTGGGCGGCCAGCAGCTCGTTGATGTAGGTGCGGTACTCGTCGGGGATCCGGCTGGCCAGATCGCTGGAGCTCAGCTTCTCGCCCTTGCCCTCGTACTTGGCGGGCACGATGAGGTCAAGGCCGTAGGGCTTGCCGTTGACGTGCTCGTCGATCCAGGCCAACTCCTGCTCAAGCCGCTCGGGGGTGTAGGCGGTGCCGCCCAGCACCCCGAAACCGCCCGCGTTCGACACCGCGGCCACCACGTCGCGGCAATGGCTGAACGCGAACAACGGGAACTCGATGCCGAACTGTTCACAAATGGCTGGTTTCACCCGACCAGTATTACTACGTTCACTCAGTTGTCGACAGGAACCCCCGGATAGCGTCCGTCACACGCGGTCCGACCAGCAGATCCAGGTCGTTGTGATCCGCTCCGGGCACGACGACGTAGCGCTTGGGCGCGTTGGCGGCCTCGTAGAGACGACGGCTCATCGCTTCCGGGACGATGTGGTCGCGATCACCGACGATCACCAGAAGTGGCGCCCGCAACGCACCGATCCGGTCGATCGACGGGTACCGGTCACGCAGCAGCCACCGGACCGGCAGCCAGGGATAGTGCGCGGCCCCGACGTCGGGTAGCGAGGTGAACGGCGAGCGCAGGATCAGTGCGTGCGGCGGCCGTTCGGCGGCCAGCCCGACAGCGACTGCGGCGCCGAGGGATTCGCCGAAGTAGCTGATCCGGGTGATGCCGGGCCTTGCGGCCAGCCAGGCCGCGGCAGCGCGGGCGTCGGCGGCCAGACCCTCCTCCGTCGGCGAGCCCGGGTTACCGCCGTAGCCGCGGTAGTCGACCAGCAGCACCGACCGGCCCATGCGGTTGAGCGCCGCGGCGATCGGCACCCGCATCGACCGGTCGCCGGCGTTGCCGGGCAGCACCAGCACCGCGTGGTCGGCGTCGGGAACCGGGAAATACCAAGCAGCGAGCCGGATTCCGTCGTCGGCGTCGAAGTCGACATCCTGCCCGTCGGCGAGCAGGGTGTGCGCGGGCGGCAGCGGGCCCGGCGACGGGAAATAGATCAACCGCCGCTGCAGCGACCACAGCAGTGTCAACGCCACGACCGCGACGATAACGACGACGGCGAGTGCACGGCGCATCAGGCCCGCAGCGGCGCGTAGGCGAACTCGCGCAACCCGTCACGCGGGTCGACGGCCGCCCGGAATCCGAGCACCTCGGCGGCGCGGGCGGGGTCGGCGACGATATGGCGGACGTCGCCGCTGCGATACTGCCCGGTGACCACCGGCGGTGCGTCACCGCGGGCCTCGCACAGCGTGGTGGCGACCTCCATGATCGAGATCGGCCGACCGGAGCAGACATTGAACGCGGTGAACCCGTCGAGGCGGGCCTCGACAGCGGCGACGTTGGCCGCGGCCACGTCGTCGACGTGCACGAAGTCGCGCATCTGCCCGCCGTCCTCGAAAACCCGTGGAACATCGCCGGATTCGAGTTCAGAGCGGAAGATCGCCGCGACACCCGAGTACGGGGTGTCGCGCGGCATGTACGGACCGTACACGTTGTGGTAGCGCAGTGCGGTCACCGCGCCGCCGGTCGCCTCAGCCCACGCCAGCGCATAGTGTTCCTGCGCGGTCTTGGCGGCCGCATACAGGCTGCGGGGACGCAGCGGTGCGTCCTCGGACACCAGTCGCCACGCCACCGGCGCTCCGCACAGGGGGCAGCGGTGCTCGAACATCCCGGCGTCCAGATCGGCGCGGGTTCGGGGCGCGGGGTCGACGGACCCGTGCTCGGGACAGTCGTAGCGGCCCTGCCCGTAGACCACCATCGACGACGCCAGCACCAGCCGTTCACAGCCGGCGGCGAACATCTCGGCCAGCAGCACCGCGGTACCGAAGTCGTTGTGCGAGGCGTACGCCGGGGCGTCGGCGGCGTTGACCCCGGCGCCGACGACCGCCGCCTGGTGGCACACCACGTCGACGCCCCTGAGCACCGGCGCCAGCGCGGAGGCGTCACGGATGTCGAGCACCCGGCAGTCCTCCGGGGCGACGGCACCGTCACCGTGTGCGACGGGAAGCATTGCGTCGACGGCGATTACGTCGTACCCGGCATCCTGCAACGCGGCGCCGATCCGGGCTCCGATGAAGCCCGCGGCACCGGTCAGCAGAACTCTCACGGCAGTTCGAACGGAAGCTTCACGCCCTGGTGGGCCAGGCAGTGGGTGCAGGTGCGCTCGGTGTCGAGGCGATCGATGGCCTCGTGCACCAGCTTCTTGAACGTCGGCATGTTGCGCTCGAACTCGGCGAACACGTCGGCCGCGCGGACCGCGGTGGCGGCGTCGATGCCCGCATCCAGGTCGGTCACCAACGCGATTGCCGCGTAACACATCTCAAGTTCGCGGGCCAGCACGGCCTCCGGGTAGCCGGTCATGTTGATCAGCGTGAAGCCCTGGCCGGCGAACCAGCGGCTCTCGGCGCGGCTGGAGAAGCGCGGCCCCTGGATCACGACCATGGTGCCGCCGTCGACGACACCTGGCAGACCCGTGGCGGTCTCCCGCAGCGACGGGCAGTAGGGGTCGGCGAACGCGACGTGGATGCCGCCGGAGTCGAAGTAGGTGTCCTCGCGGCCGCGGGTGCGGTCGACCAGCTGGTCCGGCACGACGACCGAGCCGGGCCCGAGGTCGGGGGTCAGGCTGCCGACCGCGCAGGGCCCGAAGATGCGCCGCACGCCCAGCGAGCGCAGCGCCCACATGTTGGCGCGGTACGGCACGGTGTGCGGCGAGTACTCGTGGTTGACGCCGTGGCGCGGCAGGAACGCGACCTCGTGGTCGCCGACGGCGCCGATGGTGATGGGCGCGCTCGGGGTGCCGTAGGGGGTGTCGACCTCCACGCGGCGGGCATCGGGCCCGAAGAAGCTGTAGAACCCGCTGCCACCGATGACCCCGATCAACGGGCGGGCGGCTCGTCGCCGCCGTCGTCGTCGAGGCGCTGCGATGCCCGGCGGACGCCGTCGCGGATCTCGAAGGCGTCGGTGGCGAATCCGCCGATCGCATTGGCGACGTCCCTGACCGCGGTGGTGATGATGGTCGCCACCTCGGTGACCGTCGCCACCCCGGAGTCGAAAATCTCCTGCACGGCGTCCTTGCGGATCTCCGCCTTGCTGAGTCGCTCCTCCATGCAGGTCAGTCTGCCACGGTCAGAGCCGAGGCACTCGGGTTGCGATCGGGCCGCGTGGGAGACTGAGGCTCGTGGCCACTTTCGCGCAATGGGTCGAGGGCGCCCGCCCCCGCACGCTGCCCAACGCGATCTCCCCGGTGATCGCGGGCACCGGCGCGGCGGCCTGGCTGGACGCCGCGAGCTGGTGGAAGGCGCTGCTGGCGCTGCTGGTCGCGGTGGCGATGATCATCGGGGTCAACTTCGCCAACGACTACTCCGACGGCATCCGCGGCACCGACGACGTGCGGGCGGGCCCGCTGCGGCTGGTCGGGTCGAAGGTCGCCTCGCCGCGGGCGGTGCTGACGGCGGCGGTGGTGAGCCTGGCGGTGGCGGCGGTCGTGGGTCTGGTGCTGGCGGCGCTGAGCGCACCGTGGCTGATCGCGGTCGGCGCGTTCTGTATCGCCGGCGCGTGGCTGTACACCGGCGGGAAGAAGCCGTACGGATACCTCGGACTCGGCGAGGTCGCGGTCTTCGTGTTCTTCGGGCTGATCGCGGTGCTGGGCACGCAGTACACGCAGGCGCTGCGGATCGACTGGGTCGGTGTGGCGGTGGCCGTCGCGATGGGGTGCATGTCATCGGCGGTGCTGGTGGCCAACAACCTGCGCGACATTCCGACCGATAAGGAGTCCGGCAAGATCACGTTGGCGGTGCGACTCGGCGACGCTAAGACCCGGGTGCTGTTCTGTGCGCTGCTGGCGGTCGCGTTCGCGCTGACGCTGGTGCTCATGCTCGCGACGCCGTGGGCGGCCGCCGGCCTGGTGGCGCTGCCGCTGGCGGTGCGCGCGTCGGCTCCGGTGCGGAAGGGACTGGGCGGCAGGGAGCTGATCCCGGTGCTGCGCGACACCGGCCTGACGATGCTGGTGTGGGCGATCGCCGTCGCCCTGGCTCTGGTCCTGGCCTCTTGATGTTCCCCCCTCAACCGCGAGCGTGCGTGTCTGCGCCCCGACACGCCGCGAAATAGCAGCATTTTGCGCACGCTCGCGGCAGGCTTAGGGGCGGTCGTTGGCACACGCGTCGAAACTACGGTTGTTGACGAAAATCGGGTGAAATCGGTCAACAACCGTAGTTTCGGCGAGTCAAGAAGAGCGCCGACTCTGACGAGCGTGCGCAAACTGTCGAGAATCCCCGGCGTGTCGTGTACAGACTCGCACGCTCGCGGTTGAGGTGAGAAAGAAGAAGGGGCTAGGTGAGCTCGGTCGGGGCGTCGGTGAGCTTGACCAGTTGCACCTCCGGGCGGGCGGGGACCTGATCGGCGAGGAACCACCGGAACGCCAGGTTGCCACGCGGATAGTCCACCGTCGTAATGGAATTCGGGTGCGACGTCATCCCGCGCGAAATCACCGCGGTGACCGTCCCGTCGGAGTTGGGCACCGCGCTGTAGCCGTTGACCGAGGTCCGCTCGTCGGTGATGCCGGCCATGAACTGGTTCCACACGACCAGGTTCCAGAAGCGGCAGTTCGGCGGGCGGTGGGTGACGACGAGCGCCTCGTCCTCCTCGAGCACGAAGCTGCCGTAGGCGTAGCAGGCGTCACGCGCCGACCAACCGAAGTTGGCGTCGGGCACCTGGTACGGATCGGCGAATTGGTTTGCCACCTGCGAGATCTCATGCCCCAGCGTGTGGTGGTCATCGACGCGGACGCCGACGGCCAGCGGCACGATCGCGAACATCGTGCGCAGCCACGCCGCACTGGCCCGCAGCGCCGCGGCGGTCTCGGCGTCGCCGTGCCGGATCGGGTCGGGCGGATCCAGCGCCTCGATCTGCCAGGTCACCGGCCGGCCCGTCAGCGGATCGGCCTGATAGTCGCGGGTCACCAGGACCACGCCGCCGTCGGTGGGGCCGTACTCGAACGAGAAGTTGCCGTCGGCATCAATGTCGAGGTCGTCGTCGCGCACCAGTGCCACGATGCGGTCCGACCACGCGCCCGGCGACGGTTCGTTGTAGGCGGTCACCGAGAAGTACACGCTGTCGCCCTTGTTGCCGCTGATGCGGTAGCGACGTCTGGGGTCGACGGGGCACATGTAGTAGTAGGCGTCGGTGTTGTCGCCACCCCAGCGGCGGTCGCGGCGGTGCGGCGTGTTCAGCTCCACCCACACCGGCCTGCTCGGCTCGGCGAACAGATAGGTGTCGAACGCGACGCCCAGCGTGGTGACCAGCATGCGGTAGCCGTCGGCGATGTGCCGGTCGTCGGTGACGGCGCGGTCGCCCTCGAGGAAGGCGCGGTCCAGCCCGCCCAGCGTGTCCAGCAGCTCACGCCACGCTTGACTTGATTCGCTCATGTGGCAATCCCTCTCGTGATCAGTTCGGCGGTGCGGTCCACCCACGTCCCGTCCAGCTGGGGCCCGCGGGTGATCAGGGCCAGAAACGTCATGCCGGCGACGGCCTCGACCACCTCGCCGGCCGTCACCCCGGGCCGGACCTCGCCGCGGGCCTGCGCGGCCGCGAGCCGGTCGGTGAGCCCGCGGGTGAGCACGTCGGCGAAGCGCTCCAGCAGCGTCGCGTGCAGCGCGGGGTCGGCGGCCATCTCGGCGACGAGGCCGGGCAGCGCCGCGCGGGCGGCGGGGGTGGTCAGCACGTCGACGGTGCGGCGCACCATCTCGCGCACATCGCCGGCCAGGGTGCCGGTGTCGGGCAGCTCGGTGCCGGCGCCGAGCGGGAAGACCGCCTCGTGCACGACGTGCGCCTTGCTCGGCCAGCGGCGGTAGATGGCGGGCTTGCTCGTCTTCGCGCGACGGGCGATCGCGTCGACGGTCAGGTCGGCGTACCCGGTCTCGCCGAGCAGGTCGACGGTCGCGCGCAGCACCGCGGCATCGATGCGCCGATCGCGGGGTCGCCCGATTTCGCCACTCATTACGAAACTGACAGTAACATAACTAGCTGTGACGCACACCACTCCCGTCGTCCTCGACGACCTCGCCGAACCCCGCTTCCCCGCCGAGGTCCAGCCGATCCGCGACATGATGGCCGCGATGGCGCCGGACTGCCCCCTCGACGCCGACGTCCTGCACGCCAAGGCCCGCGCCGAGACCGGACTCGACGACTTCGGCCCCGACGACTACCGCGACCGTCTCGACGTGTATCTCGCTGCGCTGCACGAGATTCCGACGTTGCACCCGGCGGGTGTCGTCAACTTCCACGCACAGATCCTGCAGTGGCTGAAGAACCGGCTGCTGCTGACCGACTTGCTGACCCGCCACCCGGAGATCCACGACATCGAGCTGGTCGCGCCGGTGGTGATCGCGGGCCTGCCGCGTACCGGCACCACCCACCTGCACAACCTGCTGGCCGCCGGGCCGACGTTCCGCACGCTGCCGTACTGGGAGAGCAACGAGCCGTTCCCGCTGCCGTCGGAGGTCGGCGTCGAACCCGATCCCCGCCGCCTGCGGATGGACGCCGCGGTCGAGGTGATGAACGCGGTGATGCCGCACTTCGCGCTGATGCACGAGATGACGACCGACCACGTGCACGAGGAGATCCAGCTGCTGGCCAACGACTTCTCCTCGATGCTGTTCGAGACGCTCGGGCATGTCCCCCGCTGGCGCGACTACTACCTGTCCCACGACCAGACGCCGCACTACGAGAACCTGGCCACCCAGCTCAAGGCGCTGCAGTTTCTGCGCGGCGGGCGGCGGTGGCTGCTCAAGTCACCGCAGCACCTCGAGCAGCTGCCGGTTCTGAACCGGGTGTTCCCGGACGTCGTCGTGATCGTCACGCACCGCGAGCCGGTGCCGGTGGTGCTGTCGATGCTGGCGATGCTGACCTATTCGGCGCGGATGCACTGCAGCCCGGTGCCGGTCGACGAGATCGCCGCGTGCTGGATCGACCGGCTGGAGCTGATGCTGGCCGCGCTGATGCGCGACCGCGACTCGATTCCCGCCGACCGCTCCATCGACGTCCGGTTCGACGATTTCATGGCCGACGAACTCGGCACGGCGGCACGCATTTACGACCTCGCCGGGGAGACGATGACCGGCGAGACCCGCGCGGCGATCGCCGAGTACCTGGCCGGCCATCAGCGCGGCCGGCTGGGCCGGGTGGCGACGTCGGCGGAGATGTTCGGCCTCGATCCCGACGAACTGCAGCGCCGCTTCGCGCCGTACGCGGACCGCTTCCTGAACTAGGCCGCGCGGTCGAGCAGCGCGACGACGTCGGCGCGCAGTCGCGCCGGATCGACATGCGCGGTAATGAGTTCCGTCGTCGCCGAATCGCCGCCGCGCAGGATTCCGAGCAGCACATGCTCGCAGTCGATCGTCGAATCCCGGTGCGCCACCGCCTCTCGCAGCGCGAGCTGGAGCGCCTTCTTCGCCGCCCGGGTGAACGGGATATGGGTCCGTCGGCGACGCCGGGCCGGGGGCCGGGCCGTGTCCCACGCGTCCGGACCGAGGTTGCGCCGCACCGCGTCACGGATGGCGTACAGGTCGATCCCGATGCGCCGCAACGACTCCGCATCCTCCTCGAACAGATCGTCCGGGGACTCACGGGATTCGAGGTCCGCACGGACCGCCGTCACGGTCAGCCCGTGCGCGTCGAGAACCCGGGCCAGATCGCGGCCGGCCACCTGAAGGACGCCCACCAGCAGGTGCTCGGGCCGGATCTCCTCGGCCCCCAGTTCGTGCGCCTCCGCCTGGGCCAGCACCACGGCGATGCGGGCGTTGCGGGCGAAGCGCTCGAACATCGTCAACTCCTCCGGTTGTACTTCTTGTGCACCGCCTGCCGGCTGAGACCCAGCGCTGCGGCGATGTCCTGCCAGCTCCAGCCGTGCGCGCGGGCGTTGGCCACCTGAATCGCCTCCAGTTGGTCCAGCAGCCGCCGGATCGCATGCACGGCGTGCAGGCCGTCCGCGGGATCCGCGCTCGTCGCGAGCTCCCACGGGTCCGCCAACTGCTGGGTCATACGTCAACCGTAGTTGACATCATTCCTGTTGACAAGCGGTTGCGAATACCCTGACCGGGGTATCCGCAGCCGGCAGTCGGACACAGGGAGCAGCAATTGACCGCAGCACGGGCCACGCTCGACCGGAACGACCTGGCGCAGGCGCAACGGATCGTCGGCGCCATCTCCGAGGCGTTCTCGGCGAAGGTGGTCGGCCAGGAGAACCTGCGCGAATCGCTGCTGATCGGGCTGCTCACCGGCGGCCACATCCTCATCGAGAGCGTTCCCGGCCTGGCCAAGACGACCGCGGCGCGCGTCGTCGCCGACGCCATCGACGGCGGGTTCCGCCGCATCCAGTGCACGCCCGACCTGCTGCCCAGCGACATCATCGGCACCCAGATCTACGAGGCGGCGACCAACTCGTTCGTCACCCAGCTGGGCCCGGTGCACACCAACATCGTGCTGCTCGACGAGATCAACCGCTCCAGCGCCAAGACCCAGAGCGCGATGCTCGAGGCGATGGAGGAACGCCAGACCACCATCGCAGGCACCGAGTACCCGATCCCGGAGCCGTTCCTGGTCATCGCCACCCAGAACCCCGTCGACCAGGAGGGCACCTATCCGCTGTCGGAGGCGCAGACCGACCGGTTCATGCTCAAGGACATCGTCGCCTACCCCACCCCCGAGCAGGAGGTGGAGATGATGGCCCGGATGGACGCCGGGCTCTACGACAGGGCGCACCGCAGCCGCCCGGTCGCCGGCCTCGACGATGTGCGCTGGCTGCAACAGGTGGTGCGCCACGTCCACATGGACCGCGCCCTCGTGCTCTACGCCAGCCAACTGGTCACCGTCACCCGCGAACCCGACAGACACCTGCCCCGCCAACTGGCCCGGCTCATCGAGTACGGGGCCAGCCCGCGCGCCACCATCGCGTTCTGCAACGCGGCGCGGGCGCTGGCACTGCTGTCCGGCCGCGGCCACGTCATCCCCGGCGACATCGCGCATCTGGCGCACCGCGTACTGCGGCACCGGCTCATCCTCGGATTCGAGGCGGCCAGCGCCGGTATCACCCCGGAGACCGTCATCGACGCGGTGCTGCAAGCGGTTCGAGTGCCGTAGGGTCGCGATGGGCAAGCATCTGACCGCCACTCGGCGGTATTTCGGCACCGACACCCGCGGCATGCTCGAGGGCGGCCGCTACGCGCTGCTGCACACCCGCAGCATGGAGTTCGACGACCTGCGACCCTACGTGCCCGGCGACGACGTCCGCGACATCGACTGGAAGGCCTCGGCCCGCTCCGGCCAGGTGCTGATCAAACGCTTCGTCTCCGAGAAGCACCACAAGGTCCTGCTGGTCGGCGACGCGGGCCGCAACATGTCCGCGCTGTCTCCCAGCGGAGAGCTGAAACATGATGTGGCGGTGCATATCCTGGGCGCGATCGGGTTGATCACACTGGGCCGCGCCGACCAGATCGGCATGGTGTTCGGCGACGCCCGCGGCAGCGTCAACATCGGCCAGCGCCGCGGTGAGACCCACATCGAGTCGATGCTGCACCGCTACTACACGCACACCACCACCGACAGCGGTCCCAGCGATATCGTGGGTCAACTGGACTATGTGGCAACGCATTACCGACATCCGATGCTGCTGGTCGTGGTCTCCGACGAGCCCGAGGTCGACGACCGGCTGACCGAGGCGGTCCGCCTGCTGCGCGCCCGCCACGACATGATGTGGGCCAGCGTGTCGGACATGCCCGCCGTCGGTGAGCAGCCCGGATACGACGTCGCCACCGGCCGGTACGTGTACGACGCCGCCACGCTGGGCCCGCGCGTACTGGCGGCGTACCGTCGTGCCGAACAGCAGCGGACTCAGCGCCTCGACGAGTTCATGGCCGTCAACGCCGTCCCGCACGTCCGGGTCGCCGCCAGCACCGAGATCCGCTCCCGGCTCGTCGAACTGACCGAGGTGTTCGCCCGTGCAGGATGATCTGTTGCGGTTCGTCAGCGGCCCGATGCCGTACTCGACGGCGTGGCTGTGGTGGGGGCTGCTGTTGCTGCTCGGCGTGTCCGCTTGGTGTGCAGGGGTTTTCGTGTGGACGCTGCCGTCGGAGCGGTTGCGTCGGCTGCCCGTCGCGCGGACGGTGCACGCCAGGCTGCTGCGCCGCCGCTTCGCCCGTGCGGTCCGCCGGATCACGGCCCGCCACCGCGCCGGTGAGCTCACCGCGGCCGAGGCCGCCGCCGCGATGAGCCGCACTCTGCGCAGCTTCCTGCACCAGGCCACCGGGATCCGCGCGCAGTACCTGCACCTCGACGCGATCGCGGCCGGTGAGCTGGCGGCGGCCGCACCGGTGCTCGCCGCGCTCGACGATGCCCAGTTCAACGCCGGCTCGCCGGTGGCGGTCACCGACGTCGGCGCCGAGACCGAGGAGCTGATCCGCTCGTGGCCCTGAGCTGGTGGCCGGTCGCGGTCGTCGGGTTCGCCTGTCTGGCAGGCGCACTCGTGCTGGCGCTGCTGCCGTCGACCCGGCAGCGGCAACGGCGCCCGCTGGCCAACACCGCGCGGCTCACCCGGCTGCCGGAGTACGCCAGGATCGTGCGCGCCCGCACGATGTCGATGCTGGTGACGATCGCGCTGCTGGTGCTGCTGTTCGCCGCCGCGGTGCTGGCCGGCGCCCGGCCGAGCGGGTTGTGGTGGTCGGTGCAGGCCGGCGAGCCGGCCGAGGACATCATGCTGTGCGTCGGGGCGCCGGTCACCGACCCCGTCACCGCGGAGTTTCTGACCTACTTCGCCGAGCAGGCCCGCACCTACGGGCCCGAGCGCATCGGCCTGACCTCGACCAACCGTCGCGTCATCCCGCTCACCCGCGACCACCAGTTCGCCGTCGAAAAGCTCGGCGACGCAGCCGAACTCGCCACGATCCCAGACGACGACGCCCGGCTACCCGCGAGAATGAGAGCGTTCACCGCGCCGGTGACCTACGTCGACTACGCCGCCAGCGCCGCCGACGTGCTCGCGCTGTGCCTGACCGGGTTCCCAACCGACGATCCCGCCGGGGACCGCCGCCGCTCCCTGATCTACCTCGGCCCCGGCGACCTGCGCGCCCCCGATGAGACCCGGCCCGCGCTGTTCACCGACCAGCAGGTCATCGACCTGGCCGGCGAGCGCGGCGTGCAGGTCAACGCGCTGGTGTCGTCACCCGGGTCGGTGAAGGACATCGCGCAGGCGACCTTCGGGCGCTACGCGCCGATCGGCCCGGACCTGGCCACCCAGCTCGACGGGATCCGCGCGCATCCGCCCGACGCCGAACAGACGACCACCGCCGTCGGGTTCCGCGGCGACGATCCGACTCTGCCGCTGGCGGTGGGTGTCGTCGCGGCGGTGCTGCTGTGCCTGGCACTGGTGGTGTTGCGGCGATGACGTTCTCCCCCGTCGTACCCGGAGTGCTGCTGCTGGCCGCCGCGGCCGTGGTGATCCTGCTGCGGCTGCTGACCATGTGGCGGCTGGCGGGCCGCCCGGGCCAGGGCTGGTCGACGGTCGGGCGGTGGTCGGGCCTGACGCTGGCGGTGGCGCTGCTGCTGATCGCGGCGGCCCGCCCGGCACTGGGCAGCGGCGCGGCGCCGACGACGGCCGACGAGGACGCCGCCGTGCCCAACGTCTTCCTGGTGGTCGACCGGTCGTCGGACGTCGCCGCTATCCGCGACGACGCCACCGCCCTGCTCGACCGCTACCCGCAGTCGCGCTTCGCGCTGATCACCTTCGCCGCCCGGCCGTCGCTGGACTGGCCGCTGTCACCTGACAACTGGAGCCTGCGCCCCGTGATCGCCGGGCTCACGCCGCTGCCGCCCGATCCGGCGGTCAACGCCGCCGCGGCCGCCAACGTTCTGCGCTATCAGCTGATCGCGGCTGGACAGCGCAATCCGCGCGCACAAAACCTGGTGTTCTACTTCGGGTCGGGCGCCCCGGGATCGCCTGCCCCACAGGGCCGTTTCGAGCCGGTGGCCGGTTCGGTCGACGGCGGCGCGGTGTTCGGGTACGGCGCCGACCGCGACGACGACCGGCTCCGGGGCATCGCCGAACAACTCGGCCTGCCCTACCAGATCCGCGACCCGGCACAACCCCTGCAGACCCCGGAGGCCGCCGCGGCGCTGCCGGACCAACCGGCGCCGGTCAAACCCGACCGCACCGACCTGTACTGGGTGTTCACCCTGGTCGCCGCCGTGCTGCTGCTGTTCGAGATCTACCTGACCGTGCGCGAGTACCGCCGGGCGGCGCGCCGGGAGGTGGTGGCGCGATGACGCGCCGTACGCGGCTGCGCCGCCGCCTGCTGATCGCGTCCGCACCCGTCGTCCTGGTCGCGCTGCTGGCCGCGGCGAAGCTGATCTCCGTTGTGCTGGCTGGGCATTCGGCGGTGGCCGGCTTCGCCGCACGCGACAGCGACGCGCTGCGCGGCGCCGTCGCGACCATGCAGTGGCTCAACGTCGTCGAACCGGCGAAGGCCCCGTTCGCCGCGGGCACGCTGGCCGTGCTGGAAAACCGGTTAGCCGACGCCGACACGCAGTTCAGCACCGCACTGCAGCGCACCCCGCCCGCTCAGCAGTGCCCGGTGCTGGTCAACCTCGAACTCGTCCGCGAGCGGCAGGGCGACATCGACGCGTGGGAGAACCGGCCGGACGCCGCCCGCGAGCGCTACCTGCGCGCGCTGGACCTGGTGACGTCCGCGCCGCCGGGGTGCTTCGGGGGCAACGACGACCCCGACGAGCAGCGGCACGCGGTGCGTGCCGACGCGGCGGCGCGGCTGATGGCCAAACTCGACGGGCTCGACGATCCCCCACCGCCCCCACCGGCGGCCGCACCACCACCGCCGCCTGTCGCGGCGCCGCCGCCCGCCGGGGTGGCGCCGGACGACCCGGACCCGGTCGAGCGGCGGCTGGAGCCAGGCGACGGCGACCCGCTCGACAGGCTTCGGCAGGTACTCGCGGATTCGGCAGCCAGCTAGCCGGTCGCGGTGCTGGTCCAGTACTCGGCGATGCGACCGTTGGCAATCCGCAGGATGTCGTTGCCGGTGAACCGTTTCGGACCGTCCTTGGCCGCGCCGGTACCGATCCAGCGGGCCGCGAGCAGGTCGCCGTCGAAGAACGGCTCGACCTCGATGACGAACTTCAGGTCGGCGAACATCTTCTGCGTCTCGCCGACGACCTCCTGCAGCTCGTTCGGTCCACGTACCTCTCGCCCCGGCCAATGGCCGACGAAGTCCTCGGTCACCAATTCGGCCGCGACGGGTTCTCCCGCCCACAGCTCGTTCAACCAGCGTCCATATAGGGTCTTGGGAGAGGTCATGACCGTTACTTACCCGGCGAAAAGTCCGGATGCAATCCACCGTCCCGACCCGCCTGCGAGGCAGCACAACCCCTGTCGGTTGCTGGAATCGCGGCCCTTTCGGAAAAGCCGCACTTCCGCACCCGTCACGCGCTGGGCGGAAAATCTGCTGGGAGCGTCAATTTCTTAGCTGACGCCGCTGCGCGTTATCCGGTAACGACTTGGTCACCCGAGTGCCGCGAGTAACGCGTCGACATCGGAGTCGTCGTTGTACAGGTGAAAGCCCACCCGCACCGCGCCCGCGCGCACCGACGCGCGCACCCCGGCGGCGGCGAGCCGGTGGGCCGCGCCGTCGATGGGCAGCGACACGATCGCCGACGGGTGCGGCGGCAGACCCAGCGCGCCGCGCACCCGGTCGGCCAGCCCGACGGCGTGACGCTCGACGGCGGCACGGTCCAGCGAGGCCAGCCAGGGCAGCGTGTGGGCGGCGCCGAGCACGCTGAACCACGTCGGCGACAGGTTGAAACGGCGGGCGTCGGCGGCCAGCCGTAGCGGAAGGCCGTAGATCGACTGCCACGGGTCCTCGCCGGCGAACCAGTTGGCCGTGTGCGGGGTCATCAGCCGGCTCATCCGGTCGCTCACCGACATCATCGCGGTGCCGCGCGGCGCCAGCAGCCACTTGTACACGGCGGCGACGGTGACGTCGGCCCAGTCCACGTCGAGGTTCATCCACCCGGCCGCCTGGGTGATGTCGATGACGGTCAGGGTGTCGGCGCCGTCGAGGGTGCGGCGCAACGCCGCGGTGTCCAGCACGGCGCCGGTGGCCGACTGCACCAGGCTGACCGCGACCACGTCGTAGCGGTCGGCGGTGGCGACCAGTTCGTCGGCGGGCACCTCGGTGACCGTCACACCGCGGCCGGTCTGCGCGGCGAACGGAAACGTCGTGCTGGTGAACTCACCGGGTACGACGGCGACCCGGCTGTCGTCCGGGATCGCGGCCGCCACCAACCCGAGCATCCCGGAGACCGAGCTGCCCATCGCCACCGACTCCACCGGCACCCCGGCCAGCGCCGCGTAGCCCGTCCTGGCGGCCCGGGTGTGCTCGTCGAAGGCGGGTACGTCGAGTGTCCCGGCCCGCCAGTGGGCGATGCAGTCGTGCAACGCGTCGACGACGGACTCGGGCGGCAGGCCGTAGGTGGGGCTGTTCAGAAAGCCTGCGGCGCCGGCGAACTTTGCTCCGAAGGCCTCGCGGACGTCGGCTGACGTCATGAGGAGGGCGGCTCGTCCCCGCGCAGCCGCGCCTGCAGTTGCTCGCGGTCGCGGCGGCGGCGCTCGTCGAACGCGGCGATGCTCGCGGTGGCCCGGCGCCGCAGCGGCGCGAACACCCACATACCCAGCGGCAGCGCGATCACGATCGCGAACAGCATGGCCACGACGAGCGGGAACTCCTGCACCCCGAGCACGCGGGCGGCGCCGAAGATCAGCCCCGTGAGGACCGCGACGAGGAGCAGTCGCGCCAGCACATAGGCCAGCACGTCGACGACCAGTCGAGTTGCCGGGCGAGCATCAGACACGAACCGAGCGTACCCATGGCGCGTATATTTGAGCCAAGGAGGTTTTTCGTTCGTGGCATATTTGCTCGTGACTCTCGTGCTGGCCGCACTGATCTATGTCGGCTGGCGGCTGACCCGAGACTCTTCGAGCCGTCCGAAGACCCGCGTGATCGGGCCGGACGACGACCCGGAGTTTCTGCGTCGGCTGGGCCAGGGGGACAACCCGCGGCCCTAGCGGCGCGCCCCCGGGAACCCGGCGGCGACCACGGCGGCGAGTTCGATCAGGGCCTCCCTGGTCGCAGGCTTGAGCCGGTCGAGGCTGATCTCTGCGCCCTCCTCCAGGTGCGGATCGAACGGAACCTGCACCACCGCCCGGCAGCGCCGGCTGAAGTGGTCGACCACCTTCTTCATGTCAACCTTGCCTGAGCGCGGGCGCACCGCGTTGATCACCGCGATCGAGTCGCGCACCAGTTGCTGATAGCCGTGCGCGTCGAGCCAGTCCAGCGTCGCCGAGGCACTGCGCGCGCCGTCGACCGATCCGGTGCTGACCACGACCAGCAGATCGGCCTTGGTGAGCACCGCCGACATCGCCGAGTGCATCAGACCGGTGCCGCAGTCGGTGAGCACCAGGCTGTAGAACCGTTCGAGCACCTCGAGCGTGCGCAGGTAGTCCTCGGAGCTGAACGCCTCCGACACCGCCGGGTCGCTCTCGGAGGCCAGCACCTCCAGCCGGCTGGGGCCCTGTGAGGTGTAGGCACGGACGTCGCTGTAGGCCTGGATGCCCTCGGCGTCGCGCAGCAGGTGCCGCACCGTGGCGGGGGTCTCCAGCGGCACCTTCTGGCTGAGGGTGCCCCGGTCGGGGTTGGCGTCGACCGCGATGACCCGGTCACCGCGCACCGAGGCGAGGGTGGCACCCAGCGTGGCGGTCACCGTCGTCTTGCCGACGCCGCCCTTGAGCGACAGCACCGCGATGCGGTAGCAGCCGCGCAGGGGCCGCTGCACCTGCGCGGTGAGCGCGCGGCGGCGCTGGGCCCGGGGGCCCTCCCCGAGGTTGATCAGCCTTCCCGAGCCGTAGTACAGCCATTTGCGCCAGCCCTCCGACGGCGGGCGTCTGCGTTCGCCGAGCAGCGCGACCGTCGACAGGTCGAGATACGGCGCCGGGTCGGCACCGGGCGGCGGGGACTCGTAGAAGGGCGCGGGGGCTACCGGTGCGACCGGGAAGCCGTGCGGCGGAGTCGGCGCGGTCCACTCCGGCGGCGGCGCGGCCGCAGGGTCGATGAACCGGCTCTGGGCACGGAATCCACCTGGCGCGTAAGCATTTTCGGACACAACCCCCGGAGGGGCGGCGTCGTTCGCGCGTCGATCCGCGGGCGGATGGTCTGACACGCCGAAGGTCTCCCGGGGGTTGGCTTGGCTTTCGCGGTAGAGCTTAGCGAAGACGTGCCGAATGTCACCCCGGCAAAACCACCTCAGGCGCGGCGGGGCGCCGACTCGACCCGGGTTGCGCGGGGGATCGAGCAGGCGCGCCGCACCTGGCGGGGCCGCCGGTGTCCGGCCGGCCAGGGCGTACCCCTCGGTTCGCCGTCAGCCCGACGGTCGCGGCCCGCGGTCCGCGACCTGTCGCCCCCACTCTCGCTGCGCTGACGGCGCATCGTCACGCCCTTCTTCGGAGTATCACAGCTAACGCCGCCAAAATCCAGCAGAAAGTACGAAAAATCGGTCGACATCAAACTTCAGCAAAGTGATTAGTTATGAAAATCAGGGACTTTCCCCAGTTAGAGCGCATTTGTTCAATGCTGCTGAATTACAGCAGCTATGTAAATATTGCCTGTTCAAATACCGGGCAGCCTGACCGCATTTTGACGGCTACGGTATATACAGCAACCTCAGCCGACGCCCGCGTAGGAGTGTAGGCCGACGGTGACGAGATTGATGAAGAACAGGTTGAACACCATCGCCGCGAAGCCGACGACGTTGATCCACGCCGCCTTCTTGTCGCGCCAGCCGGCGGTCGAGCGGGCGTGCAGATACGCCGCGTAGACCACCCACGCGATGAACGACACCGTCTCCTTGGGATCCCAGCCCCAGTAGCGGCCCCAGGCCTCCTCGGCCCAGATCGCCCCGAAGATCACACCGAACCCGAACACCGGGAACGCGAAAATCGTGGTGCGGTAGGCGATTCGATCCAGCGTCTGCGGATCGGGCAGGCGGTGCACGATGCGCGCGAGCACACCCTGCCGGTCCGGCTCGCCCAGCGGCGACATCTTGAGCAGGAACAGGATGCTGGCCACACCGGCGACCAGGAACACCCCGGAACCGAGGCTGACCACCGACACGTGGATCGGCAGCCAGTACGACTGCAGCGCGGGCATCACCGGGGCGGCCGAGGTGTAGAGCCAACGCCCGGAGACCGTCAGCAGGATCAGCACCGGAACCAGCACGAACACCCACAGCGAGCGGTACTGCGGCCGGCGCAGCACCACCGCGGCCGCGACCAGGCCGCAGAAGCTGGTCAGGTTGATGAACTCGTACATGTTGCCCCACGGCACGCGGCCGGTGGCCAGCCCGCGCAGCACGATGCACACCGCCAGCAGCAGGATCCCGAGGTAGGCCAGCGCCAGCCCGGCGCCCCCGACGCGCTCGTCGAAGGAGCGCTTCGGGGTCTCGGCGATCACCCCGGGCGCCGCGCTGCCCGCGGTCACCGCAGCGCCGGCACCGACGAGTTCGCGCCGCTCGACCTTGCGGCCACGCTGGTAGGCCAGTTCGACGGCCAGCAGCAGCAGCGCGCCCACCAGCACCAGCACCGACGACGTGAACGCCCAGTCCGAGTACCGGGCCAGTCCGATGTCGATCTGCGTGGTATTCATTCGACCTTCTCTCCCGCGGGCTGCGCCGCCGTCGCCTCAGGCAGCAGACGCTGGGTCAGCCGCTCGAATTCGTCGCCCCACCCGGAGTTGTCGGTGCGGGCCAGCCCGCCCAGCTCGACGGATACGGTACCCGCACCGGCGGGCGTGATCCGAATCCAGACGCGGCGCCGCCGGACCACCAGCGACACCAGCAGACCGGCCATCATGGTCAGCGCGAACACCAGCACCCACACCTGCGCCGGATCGTGGGACACCTGCACGTTGATGAACGGGACCGCGCCGTCGAAGCGCACCACGGTGCCGTCGTCGAGGCGGGTCGACTCCCCCTCGCCGAGGTTGACCCGCGCCTTCTTCACCAACCGGTTCTGCTCGAGCAGCCGCGGGTCGAGGTCGAACAGCGACTGGGGGCGCCCGGTGTCCAGACCGGTGTCGCCCTTGTAGATGTCGACGGCGACGGCGGGGTCGTTGAGCGCCGGGAAGCTCGACGACAGCAGGGTGCCGTGCAGCATCTCGGTCGGCGCGAACAGCCCCTGGATCGCGATCTGGTTCTTCCGCCGTTCGTCGGCGTCGGGGTACGTGCCGCCGGGCGGGTCGAACCGCATCACGCCCGACGACAGCAGCGTGAGCTGGTCCTCGGGGCGGAACTGCAGCGTCTGGGTGCGGGTCTGGCCGTCCGGGAAGGTGACGGTGAACGTCGGGGCGTACCCGTGGCCCTGCAGGTAGACCCGGTCCCCCCCGACCCGCAGCGGCTCGTTGACCTTCAGCCGGTACGGCCGCCACACCCCGGTGGCCAGGTCCTCGCCCGCCTGGTACTCGATGTCCGCGGCATACGAGGTGGCCTGCCCTGATGGCAGGTAGTCGGCCTGGAAGTCGTTGACCCGCAGGCAGATCGGATACAGCGAGGTGCCGTCGACGGTGTTGCCGGCCCGGAACGAGTCGAATGCCGCCGGGGAGGCCGAGCAGAACCCGGGCCCACCGTCGGCGATGACGATGACATGGCCCTCGTAGCCGAACAGCTTGCCCGCGGCGACCGCGACGAGCAGGCCCAGCAGCGAGAAGTGGAAGACGATGTTGCCGAACTCGCGCAGGTAGCCCTTCTCGGCGGACACCTCAACGGTGTCGCCGTCGGTGCGGGTGACCGTCCGCCAGCCGCGCAACCGCTCGGTCGCCGTCGCCGCCAGGGCCTGCGGATCGCCGGACACCTCGGCGGTGTGGTGTTTAGGCAGCCGGGCCAGGTTGCGCGGCGCGGCCACCGGGGTGGCGCGCATGCTGCGGAAGTGCTCGATCAGCCGCGGGGTCAGGCAGCCGACCAGCGACACGAAGAGCAGCACGTAGATCGCGGTGAACCAGAAGCTGGAGAACACGTCGAAGGCCTGCAGCCGGTCCAGCCACGGCCCGACCGTCGGGTGCTCGGCGATGTACTCGGCGACCTTGGACTCGTTGAGGCTGCGCTGCGGCAACAGTGCGCCCGGCACCGCGGCCAGCGCGAGCAGGAACAGCAGCACCAGCGCGGTGCCCATCGAGGTCAGGGTGCGCCAGGTGTTGCGCGCGTAGGCGAGGATCCGACTCATCTCAACTCAAATCGGTAACGTCACGTCGCTGACGAAGGCGTCGCGCACCCAGGACACGAAGTCGTTCCACACACCCGTCACCAGGGCGGCGCCGACCAGGATGAGCAGCACGCCGCCGAAGATCTGGATGGCCCGGGTGTGGCGGCGCAGCCAGGCCAGGCCCTGCACCGCGCGCGCCGAACCGAAGGCCAGCAGCACGAACGGCAGCCCCAGGCCGAGGCAGTAGGCGATGACGAGCGCGACACCGCGGATCACGTTGGCGCCGTCGGTGGCCGAGGCCACCGCGATCACACCGGTTAGCGTCGGCCCCAGGCACGGAGTCCAGCCCAGCGCGAACACCGCGCCCAGCAGCGGTGCCCCGCCGAGCGTGGACAGCTGCCGCGGGGTGAACCGGGCCTCACGCTGCAGCGCCGGGATGAAACCGACGAACACCAGGCCCATCACGATCGTGACGATCCCGCCGATGCGTTGCAGCAGAAGCTGATTGGTGATCAGCGAGGTGGTCATCCCGAGCACCGCGACGGTGCCGAGCACGAACACGACGGTGAACCCGGCGACGAACAGTGCTGCGGCACCCGCCACCCGCAGCCGGGTCGCCTTCGTGGCGACGGACCCGGCGGCGCGGTCATCGACGACCCGGTCGTCCACACCGACGACGGCGGCCAGATACGACAGATAGCCGGGCACCAGCGGCACCACGCACGGTGAGGCGAACGACACCAGCCCGGCCAGCGCGGCGACCAGGAAGGCCAGCACGACCGGGCCGCCGGTCATCAGCTCGGTCACGACGCAGTCTCCGGTTGCTCCGCGGCCAGCCGCTCCACCACCGGCTGCAGGTCCTCGGCCAGCAGTTCGCGCAGGAACACCGCGGCCACCCGGTGCTCGCGGTCGAGCACCACCGTCGACGGGATCACCGTCGTCGGATAGCGGCCGCCGAAGGCGATCATGGTGCGCATCGCCGGGTCGTAGATCGACGGGAACGTGATGTCGCGGTCGATGAGGAAGTCGCGCGGTGCGTCGATGTTGTTGTCGCGCACGTCGATCCCGAGGAACGCCACCCCTTTGTCCTTGGTGGCGTCGTACACCTTCTGCAGCTGGGTGATCTCGGTGCGGCACGGCCCGCACCACTGGCCCCACACGTTGATGACGACGACGTCGCCGTCGAAGTCGTCCAGCGAGATGGTCTTGTCCAGGTCCCGTAGGTCCGGGCCGGACAGTGGGCCCGGTCTACCGCGGTCCGCGGGCGGGTCGTAGAAGATGTCGGTCTGCCCGCCGGGAGCGACGAACTCGAAGGTGCCGCCCTGGGCGACGGCGTCGTCACCGGTGGAGCAACCGGCCAGCGCGACAACCGCCGCGCAGGCCAGCACAACCCACCGTCTCACTGCCCGGCCAGCTCCGAATAGCCCCAGCCGACACAGGTGTCCCCGTCGAAGTAGAACGACGTCACCGACGCAAGGTTGCACAACCGCTTTGTCGGGAAGTGGTGCAGCGGGTGACCGGTCATCGCGCGCCGCAGCGTCTCCACCGGCAGCTGGTGCGACACGCACACCGCCTCGTGGCCGACCGCTTTCTCCCGGGCCCGGTGCAGCGCCGCGGTCATCCGCGCCGCGATCTCGCGGTACGGCTCCCCCCACGACGGTCGGCGCGGGTTGCGCAGGTGCCACCAGTTGCGCGGGTCGCGCAGCGCACCGTCGCCCGGGGAAACTCGTTGTCCCTGAAAGACGTTCGTCGACTCGATGAGGTCGTGGTCGGTGTCGATGGTCAGCCCGTGGTGCTCGGCGATCGGCGCCGCGGTCTCCTGGGCGCGTTCCAGCGGGGACGCCACGACGTAGACGATGTCGCGGGTGGCCAGCCACCGGGCGACCGCCTCGGCCTGGGCCCGGCCCCGTTCGGACAGGTGATAGTCGGGCAGCCGGCCGTAGAGGATCTTCTCCGGGTTGTGCACCTCGCCGTGGCGCATCACATGAACGATGGTTCGATCGGCGCCTCCGGCAGCAGAAGTCCGATCGGCGCCTCCGGCACCAGAAGTTCGAGTCATGCCGGCTTGACCGCCTCTGCGGCCGCGCGCGCCGCACCCGGCAGCACCTCGGCGATGCGCTCGAACGCCGCGTCGTCGAGAGCCGTTGACACGAACCATGTTTCGAATGCGCTGCACGGCGGGTAGACGCCGCCGTCGAGCAGGGCGTGGAAGAACGGCGGGAACCGCCACGTCTCGGCCGCGCGGGCCTCGGCGTAGTTGCGCACCGGCTGGTCGGTGAAGAACACGCTGAACATATTGCCCGCACGCTGAATCTGGTGTGCCACACCGGCTTCGGTCAGCGCGGAGCCCAGCAGGCCGATGAGCCGGTCGGCGTTGGCGTCCAGGGCGGCGTAGGCGGCGTCGTCGGCGGCGCGCAGGGTGGCCAGACCCGCCGCCATCGCGACCGGGTTACCCGACAGCGTGCCTGCCTGGTAGACCGGCCCGAGCGGCGCGAGCCGCGACATCACCTCGGCGCGACCACCGAACGCGGCCGCGGGCAGCCCGCCGCTCATCACCTTGCCGAAGGTGAACAGGTCGGCGTCGACCGGATCCAGGCCGTACCAGCCGGCGCGGCTGACCCGGAAACCGGTCATCACCTCGTCGCTGATCAGCAGCGCGCCGTGGGCGGCGGTGATGCGGCGCAGTTCGGCGTTGAAGCCGGGCAGCGGCGGGACGGTGCCCATGTTGCCCGGGCTGGCCTCGGTGATCACGCAGGCGATCTGGTCGCCCAGCTCGGCGAACGTCTCCTCCACCGCGGCGACGTCGTTGTAGGGCAGCACGATGGTGTCGGCGGCCGCGGCGCCGGTGACGCCCGGCGACGACGGCAGCCCGAGGGTGGCGACGCCGGAGCCGGCGTCGGCCAGCAGCGCGTCGCTGTGGCCGTGGTAGCAGCCGGAGAACTTCACGATCTTGGGCCGGCCGGTGTAGCCGCGGGCCAGCCGCAGCGCGCTCATGGTCGCCTCGGTGCCGGAGTTGACCAGCCGGATCCGTTCCACCGGCGCGACCCGGCCGATGATCTCGGCGGCCAGCTCGCTCTCCGCGGGGGTCGGCGCGCCGAACGACAGCCCGTCGGCCGCCGCCCGCTGCACGGCCGCCACCACGTCGGGGTGGGCGTGGCCGAGGATCATCGGACCCCAGGAACCCACCAGGTCGATGTAGCGGTTGCCGTCGGCGTCGGTCAGCCAGTAGCCGTTGGCCGAGGTGATGAACCGCGGGGTGCCGCCGACGGAGTTGAATGCCCGTACCGGGGAGTTGACGCCACCGGGGATCAGATCGGACGCGTCGGCGAACAGTTTCGCGGACGCCTCGGTTCTGCTCATGCCGACCAGTGTTCCAGCTGAATCGGAAGCGTCCAACTACAGGGTGTAGTGGCTGCTCCCGGCGCACCGACCGGTGGTGGCGCGGATCACACCTGGGCGCAAGGATGAAGGCATGCAGCTTCCGCAGTGGCTCGCACGGTTCAACCGCCACGTCACGAACCCGATCCAGCGGCTGTGGGCGGGGTGGGCGCCCACCTTCGGCATCCTCGAGCACGTCGGCCGCCGATCCGGCAGGACGTACCGCACCCCGCTGACGGTGTTCCCCACCCGCGACGGGTTCGCCGTCCTGCTGACCTACGGACCCGACCGCGACTGGCTGAAGAACGTCACCGCCGCGGGCGGCGGCCGGCTGACCCGCCGCGGCCGCACCGTCGAGGTGCGCGATCCGCGGGTGGTGTCCAAGGCACAGGCCGCCCCCGAGGTCACCGGCTGGATGCGGCTGCTGTTTCCGCGGCTGCCGTTCCAGCAGGCGGTGCTGTTCACCCGGGGCTAGCGCAACAGCGCCTCCCCCAGCGTCTGCCCGGGTTGCACACCGGGCAGCACGGCGAACACCGCCGAGCCGATCGTGGTGATCCACGGGTTGAGCCCGTCGGCGTCGGCCAGCCGCCGCTGCACCGGCACGAACTGCGTCGCCGGGTCGCGCTGGTAGGTCGCGAACAGCAGACCGCTGTCGGTGGTCTGCCCGGGCGGCGGCGGGTCGTCGTAGTTGTAGGGCCGGCGCAGGAACCGCTCCCCGTCGTGGCGCGGACGGGCCAGCGCGACGTGGGAGTTCGGCGCGATCACCGGGATCCCGTCGACGGTGGCGGTCAGGTCGGGTTCGTCGGTCTCGCGCGTGCCGGTCAGCGGTGCCCCGGTGTCCAGGCGCCTGCCGACGACAAGTTCCTTGGCCTCGCGGTCCAGTTCGTCCCAGGTGTCCAGTTCGGCGCGGATGCGGCGCAGGATCATCACGGTGCCGCCGGCGAACCACGGCGCACCCGCCCCGTCGTCCCACACCAGCCGGTCGAACTCGGCGTCGCCGCGCAGGTTCACGGTGCCGTCGATCTGGCCCATCAGGTTGCGCATCGTCGCCCCGGAGCGGTCCGCGCCGTGGGCGTTGCGGAACCCGGCCTGCCGCCACCGCTGCCGGGTCAGCGACCGGACGTTCTTGAGCATGACCCGGGCGGCGTGGGAGATGGCGACGGGGTCGTCGGCGCACAGCTGCAGCAGCAGATCGCCGCCGCACCACCGCGGTTCGAGCCGGTCGGTGCGAAACGCCGGCAGGTCGCTCAGCGTCGGCGGGCGCAGATGCGACAGCCCGGCCCGGTCGAACGCCGACCCGCCCAGCCCGACGGTGACCGTCAGGCGGGCGGGGCGTTGCGCGAGTTCGGGTTCGGTGTCGGCCAGCGCCGGCGTGCCCTGGGTCAACCGCTGGGCATCCGAGGTCCACAGCCGCAGCACCGCTTCCAGTGCGTCGCGGACACTACGGCCCGGCTGCGGGGCCAGATCGAGCGCGACGAACAACGCGTGCGCCTGCGGTGTGGTGGCGACGCCGGCCTGGTGCGGTCCGAAGAAGGGTTCGGTCGCGGTGCCGAAGCCCTCGGCCCCCGCCGCGGAGCGCGCGGTGGCGCAGCCGGTCAGTCCCGCGCCCGCCAGGACGGCGGCGCCGCCCGCGACGAAGCGGCGCCTGCTGACCCGCTCAACCATGGTGGTGGCCACCCCCACCCTCGTCGCCGTGGTGGTGTCCGTCGGGCGCGTATTCCTCGTTGCCGCCGGCGAAGTCGCGCACCTGTGCGGTGACCGGCAGCGTCGAGCCGTCCTCGAACCGCAGCGTCACCCCCACATCGGCGCCCGGCAGCAGCGGTTCGGTGAGGTCCATCAACATCAGGTGGTCACCGCCCGGGATCAGCTCACGGGCCTCGCCTGCGGGGATGGCCAGCCCACCCTCCTTCTGCCGCATGGTCTTCGCGCCGCTGTCGTCGGCGACGACCTCGTGGATCTCGACGGTGCCTGCCTGCGGTGAGGTGCCGCCGACGATGCGGACCTCGCGGGCGCCGGTGTTGGCGATGCTGCCGAACACCGCGGCCATGCCGGTGTCGGCGGCGTTGGCCCACTGGTCTTTGACCCAGACCGCCTCGGCCATCGGCCCCTTCTCGGGCTCGGCCGCACATGCCGTCGTCAGCAGTGCGGTGGCGGCGGTCAGAGCGGTGATCGTGCGAATGATCTTGTGGTTCATGGTTATCGGCTTTCTGTGTGAGCGGGGCGGCGGCGTCGGGCGATGACGGTCTCCACCGTCAGCGCGAGGAGCAGCGAGACGCCGAACGCGGGATAGATGACGCCGAGCACGGTCAGCAGGACCTTGGCGGTGCGCGGAATCGCGGGCTGGTCGGTGGGAACGGGAAGGCCGGCGCCGCCCGGCGGGCGGCGCTTCCACCACATCAGCAGCCCGGTGGCGACACCGAGCAGCACACCGAGGCAGGCGGTGGTCGCGATGACGCGGGTCAGCACCCCGTACTGGGTGCCCATGTGCATGGCGATGCCGAAGCTCGTCGCCCGCGCCAGCGCGCCGTCGCGGGCGGCGGTGGCGTCGGCGATCGTGTTGCCGGTGAACTGGTTCAGGTACAGCGTGCGCTGTTCGGACAGCCGCTGCGGCCACGGGTTCACCACGACGTAGCTGCCGTAGGCGTCGCCGGAGTCCGACGGCGGGATGATCGCGTATCCGGGCACCATGTGTTCACCCTCGGCGATGCGGTTCACGTCGTCGAGTGACAGCCGTTGTGGCACAGCCCGATCCGATGCGTACACCGGATCCTCGGTGGCCGCCCAGGGGATCCGCCTGCCCAGCCGGTCGTAGTCGCCGAGCGTCGCCGGGGTGGACGCGGCGTCGACCGACTCCGACGGGGTGAGCGTGGACGCCAGCGCCCGCCAGTTCTCCCCCCAGTACCGCGACCAGGTCAGACCGGACAACACGTAGCCGATGAGGATCACCGCGAGCACCACGCCGGTCAGGGCGTGCACGTCGCGCCAGCGGACCCGCCCGCCGCGGCGCCACCGCACGGTCAGCAGCGGTTTGGCCGCCTCGGCGGCGCGGGGCCACCACAGGTAGATCCCGGTGGCCAGCAGCACCAGGATCCACACCGCGGTGATCTCCATCCACAGGTTGCCGATGCCGACCGGGATGGTCGCCTCCGGGTAGCCGGCCGGGTCGATCAGGTGCCCCAGCGACGGCAGCCGCACCTGCGGTCCGTCGTTGCCGAACAGTCGGTGCACCTGGTTGGCCCAGCCGATCAGGCCGGACAGCTCACTGCGCTGGCCGAGGTAGCGGCCGGTGTAGGGGTCGACGAAGACCTGCGTGACATTGCCTTCGGCGGCCGGGTACTCGGCCGCGTCCGGTGCCACGAAGTCGACGCGGGTTGAGCGGTCCGGCTCCGGCGGCGGGATGACGGCATCCAGGACGTAACCGGGGCCGACGTGTTCGCGGGCCGTCGTGACCTGGTCGTCGAGCGGGACCGGGGTGCCCTGGCGTTCCACGGTGAGCAGGTCGCGGTTGAGCCAGGTGTCCAGCGGCTGGCTGTAGAGGATGACCAGCCCCGAGCAGGCCAGCACGATCAGCGCGGGGGCGGTGAACAGGGCCACCCAGAAGTGGGTCCGCCAGAGCCGGCGGGTCAGGGCGGCGGGGGTGACAGGGGTTTCGGGAGTTTCGGGAGTTTCGGGACTTTCGGAAGTGACCGAGACAGCCACAGTGGCGTGTTCCTTCACAGGTGAGGCAGCACGGGGCGCGGGTGAACGCGCAGCGACCGCGCGGAAACGCGCGGTGTGACAGAAGAGCTTTCGATCCGCTAGGCGGGCAGCAGGGCGGCGCGGGGTGGCGCGCGCAGGCCCAGGCCGGAGGCGCGCAGCGCCGACTGCGCGACGATGTGCCGGGTGACGAAGCGGCGGCGCCGCACGTTCGGCTGCCGGCGCTCGGCGGCGAACAGGCGCAGCCAGCACAGCACCGTGGCGCAGACCGCGTACAGGTATTCGGCGGCGCTGATCGCGGCGCCGAGCAGGATCGCGCCGGCCAGGTGTGCGGCCGCCATCGCCCACGGCAGCGTCATGTCGTGGGCGGCGACGGTCAGGGTGAGGTGGCCGAGAAGCTGCGCGGCGAGCAGCCCGCCACTGGTGACGGCCAGCCGTGCCCGGCGCCCGTCGACGGTGACGCCGGCCAGGCCCGCGCCGACGACCGCGCACACCAGCGCGGCCACGACCAGCGCCGCGCCCGACGGCAGATGGCCGCCTGCGCCGGTGTGTGCCCCCAGGGTGACCGCCGCTGAGCACACGCCGACCAGCGCCCCGCGCAACCAGCGCGCACGCGATCTCGATGTGCTCACGGTAAGCACCTTACGCCCGGCTACTACGCCTCTTAGTAGAACGCCGACCGGAAGTGAGGCAGCGCACCCGGCACGACCGTCCGCGCGCCCGGCCCACAAAATTCCGGGCAACTGGCTTTTTATTTTTTCTGGGGTATGGTCGCGAATTGACGGGAGAAATGCTAGCAGGAGGTGAGAATGGCTAGTAAGTCTCAGGCCAACGTTCTCAAGAAGCCGAAGATGTCACTCAAGGAGCGGCGCGCACTCAAGCGCGAAAAGCTGGCTCAGGAAACGATTCCCAAGCGCAAGAGGGCCGCCGGATAACCACGGTAGCTGATCCGGCCGACCATTTTCTGCGCATTTCCGACGAATTTTCCGCATTTAATGGTCGGCCGGATTCGTGCTGCCTGGAGAAATTCGAAAAGTCACGAGAAATACACAAAAAAGTAAAGGAATTGCACCCTGTGAGGACAGTGGATCTGGCAGGTGAGACCCGCACGGCGATGCTCACGACCTCGCCCGTCACGGTGAACCTGGTGCTCAAGGAGCTGCTCGACGACCTGGCCGACACCGCACCGCCGGCAGAGCAGACAGCGGACTACCGGAAGGGGTTCAGCGCGGGCATCCGGTTCGTGCGGATCTGTGTCCTCGACGAGATCGCCGCGGTTTCCGGCGGTCTGGCCCGGGTCCCGATGGCGGCGCGACGGCACCGCGAACAGCAGCGCATCCGCACCGCCCTGCAGACGATACGGCGCCGGGTCGCGGAGCAGGCCACCCCGGGCGACGACGACAGCGCCGCCGGGTACCGGGACGCCGTCGCCGTTGCGCTGGAGATGATCTCCCGCCTGATGAGGCGGGCGGCGGAGAGTGAGGAATGACAGTGGGAATGACAGTGAGTAATGACATGGTCATGCTGTACAGCGACCCGGTGAGCGACGACGTGTCGCGAGCCATCGCCGACTCGTGCCATCGGCACGGGATCACGACGCATTTCCGCCACGCCCTGTGCGGCGGACCTTCGCGCGCGTCACCGGACGACACCGCGCACCGGGAGTCCGCGGCGATCGTGGTGGCCGCCGCGGACGCCGAATCCCTGTTCGGGAAACCTCTTTCACCGGCCCGCCGCCGGTTGCGCACCTGTGCGGACACCATCCGCGACGCGGCGCTCGACGCGGCCGGATCCACCGGTGCGCGCCGCGTCCTGGTGGTCTGCGACGCTCGGCGGCTGTCGTTCGGGCAGCGGTTGCGGGCCGAAAGGTGGGCCCGCGATCTGGCCCATCGGATCGGCTACGAGGGCCGCATCAACGGGCTGCCGGATCTGACGACCGGGTATGCGGTCGTGGAGACCGAGGCCCACATCTCGCAGCTGGCCGATGCCGTGGTGCGCTGGCATCTGCGCGAACCGGACAACTCCGGGTTGGGGGCGCACAGCCCACCAGAGCGGGTCAACCGCGCGGCCGCAGCACCGCGCGGATCGGCCCCTTGGCGACGGTGGTCAGCGGCACGTCGGTCTCGAACGTGTCGTCGCACGACCGGATCTGCATCGCCCGGACGATGGTGGCCAGCGCCAGCGTCGTCTCCAGTCGCGCGAAGTGCTCCCCGATGCAGGGCCGTCCGCCGCCCAGGAACGGCAGGAACTCCCAGCGGTTACGCGCCTTGACCTTGTCCGGGGTGAACCGGTCCGGGTCGAACTTCCACGGGTCCGGCCAGATCTCCGGATCATGGTGCAGCGCATACAGTCCCACCGCCACCAGCGTGCCCGCCTCGACGCGGTAGCCGTCGACGGCGATGTCGCGGGTGGCCAGCCGCGCCACCCCGGCCGCGGGCGGGCACAACCGCAGCGACTCGTGCAGCACCTGCAGCGTGTAGCCCAGCCGCGGAACGTCCTCGGGGGTGATCTCGCGGTCGCCGATCGCGGCGGCCTCCTCGGCGACCCGGTCCTGGATCTCCTGATGGTGGCCGAGCACCCACAGCGTGTGGGTGAGCGCGGTCGACGTGGTGTCGTGCCCGGCGAGCATGAAGATCAGCAGGTCGTTGGAGATGTCGTCGTCGGCGATCGGCAGCCCGGTCTCGGGGTCGCGGGCGGCCATCAGGGCGCGCACCAGCGGGGCCTCGCGGTCCGGGTCGGTGCGGCACGCCGCCACCATCTCGTCGGTGAACTTCTTCATCTCCGCGACCGCCTTGAGGGTGCGGCGACGGGCCGGGGTGGGCAGCCAGTGCGGGGCGCGCACCGGCCGGAACGCCCGGTCGGTGGTGTAGGACGACGCGAGATGCATGCAGCGCGCGATCATGTCGCCGCGCTCGTTGAGGTCGACGCCGAACACCGCCCGCCCCAGCGACTGCATCGCGACCTGGCGGCACTCGATGTCCAGGTCGACCTCGCCGCCACGCGGCCACCGGTCCACGAATGCCTGTGCCGCCCCGGACATGTGGCCACCGAAGTTGCGCACGCTCTGCTTGGTGAACACCGGTTGCACCGCGCGTTTGCGGGGCCGCCACAGGTCGTTGGGCAGCACCCACAGGCTGTCGCCGGCCACCTTGCGGACCTCGTCGTGATAGATGCAGCGCTCCGACGACGCGTCGAGCCGGCCCAGCACGTCGCGCATGCCGTTGGGCGACATCACCGCGACGATCGGCGGGTAGAGCCACTTCGGGCCGAACTGGATACGGGTGATGCGGCCACCGGCGTTGCGGATGACCTCCTGGCCGGTGTCGAGCCGACGGATGAGCTTGACCAGTTGCCACACCGGCAGCGGGTTCTTCGGCACCAGCGGCAGCGACTGAACGTCCGGCGTCGTGGTGGCGGTCGCGCTCATGTCATCGATCATCGGTCACGCGCCCAGCGAGGTCCAGGTCAGGGGCGCACCCTCGCCCTTGGTCATCACCGTGTGCGGCATGACGCGCAGCCGGTAGGGGCTCAGCCGCAGCACCGCGAACCGGTCGGAGGTCGGTCCGTCGCGCCACTCGTGGATGATCCGCGGGTCGTAACCCACCGGTTCGGGCGCGTTGGCGAACTTGTCCCACACCGCGATGCGGGTCTCGTCGTCGGAGTACCACTCGACCAGGCACTCGGCGCTGCAGGTGTCGTGGCTGGGTGCCCAGTAGCTGACCGACACGTCGGGGTGCACGGACAGGTGCCGTCTCTTGACCGGGGTGGGCACGGTGGCGATCCAGCCGAACAGGTCGGTGCCGTCCCACTCCCAGATCGGGTGCAGGATGCGGGTGCGCGGCCGGCTGTCGGCGTCGACGGTGGCGACCGTCGCCCAGACGATCGAGTGCGCCATCTCGATGAAGGCCGGTGCGATCTGTTCAAGAGGGGTCACACAAGCCACCCTAGGCGGGGCTCAGCTCTGCTTGGTGTCCTTGCCGAACTTCGGATTTCCGTCGTCGTCGAGCCAGTCGTTGACCGCGGTGCCGGACACCGATCCGCCGGTGCCGGGCATGACGGTCGTCGGCCGCTTCTCCTGGTAGGCCTTGTGCATCCGGCTGGCCTGCTGCCGGTGTGCCTCGGTGATCTCCGGCTTCTCGGTCGGCGGCGCGGGCTCGGGTTCGTCGAGGACGCGGTGGTGTTCGTCGGTGCGGGGTTCGGGGCTGTCGCCGGTCATATCGCTGGTCATACCTACGACTGCCCCGCGTGCGGCGCGACGAAACGCGGCACGCTCAGCGGGCGGGCGCGGCCCGCAGCGCGGCGGGCAGGCTGGGCAGGAAGTGTCGGGTGGCGAAGTCGCGGATGTCGTCCTCGCTGTCCAGCGAGCCGACGCTGGGCAGCATGAGCACCATCGCCGCGTAGCGCAGGATCGTGTCGGCCAGCTCGTTGACGGTCTGCTCGCCGATGCGTTCGGCGAAGCCGTCCGGGAAGATCACCTTCAGCGCGTCGGCCATCCGCGCCACCGCCGCACCCCAGTGCTGGTGGGCCAGCTCGAGCACCAGCGCCGGTTCGTCGGTGATCATCCGGTCCAGCACCCGGTGGTGGCGGAACTTCAGGATCGACAGCGTGAACGCCTCGACGTACGGGTTCGAGGTGGGCGCGGCCCTCTTCACCTCGGCGGCGATGTCGGCGAACAGCGTGACGTTCTCGCGCTCGACGACGGCGGCCACCAGTTCGTCCTTGTTGGCGAAGCGCCGGTAGATCGTGGTGCGGCTGACGCCGGCGCGGCGCGCGACGTCGTCGAGGGCGACCCGGCGCAGGCCGTGCCGCTCGAACTCGACGACGGCGGCGTCGAGGATCCTCTCCCGCGCGGGGTCAGGCCGCCCGGGCATAGCCGCGGCGGGCGTAGCTGTTGTAGCGCACCTTCATCGGCAGATGATCCCACACCCAGTTCACCGGCCGGGACCGCCAGAACGCCGCGAACCGCTGGTAGCGCCGCTCCTGGCGGTCGCTCCACGGTAGGCCGAGCATCTCGCGGGCCTGAGGCGGCATGCCGCCGGTGGTCAGGAACGCCGCGACCGGGTTGAAGACCGGCGAGATCAGCCGCCACGCCCACGGCGGCACGTTCTTCGGGCACGGGAAGCCCTTGGTGACGTAGCCGACGCCGTACTTGGCGGTCTTGTGCGCGACGAGGACCTCGTTGAGCATGTGGTCCCAGTACTTCTCGAACTCGTCGTAGGTGGCCGGCATCGGGCGCTCGCTGACGCCGTAGCGCCGGTACCAGGTCTTGGACTCGAGGTAGATCTGTTCCTTCTCCTCGCGGGTCAACCGCTTGACGAAGGTGTCGGCGAAGTAGAGCACCTGCTCGACGAACGTGGCGTGCGCCCAGAAGTACGTCTCCGGGTCCAGGGCGTGGTAGCGCTTACCGCCGAACTCGTCGGGCATGGTGCCCTTGATCTCGGTGTGGAAGTCGCGCACCTGGGTGCCGGGGTTGTCGTCGTCGGACCCGTAGACGGTGTTGAAGATCGGCGGCATCGACCGCTTCACCCGTGCGGCGGTGTCCTTGAAGAACACCGAGTGGTCCAGCACGCCCTGCCCGAGTTCGGCGAGCATGTTCTGCAGCACCGCGGGCCGCGGGCCGATCAGGAACATCCGGTTGTCACCGAAGTACTTCCACACCAGCGACTGTGGGCCCAGCGGCAGCGCGTCCTGCAGTTCCTGGGGCTTCTCCGCCAACTCGGTCATGTGCAACAGTGTTACAAATTCCGAACTTTGTACCAACCTGCTGTGAGCAGGCTCACCATCGCCCGCTCGTCCGCGAACGAGAAGCGGTGGCTGTGATCCCGCTCTCGGAGCAGCCCGGAATGCTATTTCGCGGCGTGCTCGCCCGATCGGCGCACCCGGCGCAGGCGTGCGACGCCCAGCACCGCCAGCACCCCGGCCACCGTCAGCAGCATCAGCGCCAACCCGACGTAGGGCGCGCTGTACTCGATCGACGTGGTCGGCGGCTCACCCTCCAGCACCGGGGCGACCACGACCGACCTGCCCGCCGCCAGCCAGCTCAGCACGGCGCCGACCAGCGCGGCGGCGGCGATCACCAGTTCCGAGACCGCGCGCGCTCTCATGCCGGCGGGATGCGCTCTTCGACCAGCTGGGTGAGCTGCTGGCGCAGCTTCTGATGCTTGCGGGCCCACGCCTGGGCGGTCCGGTCATTGGTGAGCTTGAGCCCGATGCCGGTGCGTCCGCGCGGCACGCCGGTCAGCTCGCCGAGCGCGCGCGCCGACTGCCACTTCGGCGCCTCGGCGCCGGTGGCCTCGGGATACACCTTCACGATCTCGGAGGTGCGGATGATCTCGGTGCCCTGACGCAGCGTGTCGGGGGTCAGCTCGACGGAGGTGTGGATCCGGGCCGCCTTGACCTGGATCGCCAGAAAACCGGTGACCAGCACGAAGAACAGGCCGGGGATGAGCCATTGGAAGCCGTAACCGGCCGACGCCTGGATCAGGCCCATCGAGATGCCCGCCAGCGGTCCGGCGATCAGCCACCACCAACTGGCGCCCTGCTCGTAGAACAGCACCTGCGGCGCGGGGTTGGTATCCGTCACGACGCGTCCCCTTCGCTCGCGCTGGACCGGGTGATCAGGATCGCGCCCGCGAACAGCGGCAGCGCCGCCACCAGCGTGGGCCAGAACAGGATGCCGACCACCGACAGCACCACCAGGTATGCGACCAGGGCCAGCGACAGCGCCAGCGCCGCCCGGCGGAACCGCTCATCGGCGCCGCGGCGGACCCGGCCGACCAGGAAGGCCATCGCCCCGCCGGCGAGGATGGTCAGCAGCCCGGCGACCCGGAACACCGGGTAGTCCACCGTCGCGGTGATCATCCCGCCGGTCATCACGATCACCGAGGCGGCCACCCAGCACCAGAACGCGGCGGTGACGACTCGGGGTCGGGGCACAGGAGCGCTCATGATCGGGTCAGCGTAACCGGTCACCGGTTGAAGAAGTCGTTGGCGTCCTTGCGGTGCAGCAGGAAGGCTCCGCCGGCGATCAGCACCACCCCGAGGATGGTGGCGACCGCGAACGTCACCGCGGCCACCGGCGGGCGTTCCACCCCGAACAGGTTCATCCCCGCGTACACCGCCGAGGCGACCCCGCCGCCGGTCAGCACGGTACGGGTCCACCGGTAGCCCTGGCGCATCAGGAACAGGAAGGTCAGCACGATCGCCGCGATGATCAGGGTGAACACCACCGACAGGCCCAGCACCGGGGCGGGCAGATGACGTTCCCGGCCGAGCACGAAGACGTCGACGATCTGCCCGATCACCATCAGCGGCAGCGCGACGACCCACAACCAGAAGCCGGTCTCCACGTCCTCGGGACGCGTCCCGGGCGCGACGGGCGGGGTCACGCCAGCCAGCGGGCGGCCTCGGTCGCCCAGTACGTCAGGATGACGTCCGCGCCCGCCCGGCGGATGCCGGTCAGCGTCTCCAACGCCACGGTCTGCAGATCGATCCAGCCGTTGGCGGCGGCGGCACTGATCATCGAGTACTCGCCGGACACCTGGTAGGCGGCCACCGGCACCGGGGACAGCTCGGCGGCCGCGCGCACCACGTCGAGGTAGGCCATCGCCGGCTTGACCATCACCATGTCGGCGCCCTCGTCGATGTCGAGGGTGATCTCGTGCAGCGCCTCGCGCGCATTGCCCGGGTTCTGCTGGTAGGTGCGACGGTCCCCCTGCAGGCTTGAGGCGACCGCTTCGCGGAACGGGCCGTAGAAGCCGGACGCGAACTTCGCGGCGTAGGCCAGGATCACGGTGTCGGTGTGCCCGGCGGCGTCCAGCCCGTCGCGGATGGCGGCCACCTGACCGTCCATCATGCCGCTCGGCCCGACCACGTGTGCACCCGAATCCGCTTGCGCCACAGCGAGTTCGACATAGCGCTTGTTGGTCAGGTCGTTGTCGACGCGGCCCGCGGCGTCCAGCACGCCGCAGTGGCCGTGGTCGGTGAACTCGTCGAGGCAGGTGTCGGCCATCAGCACGGTGTCGTCACCGAGGTCGGCGGACAGGTCGCGCAGCGCGACGTTGAGGATGCCGTCCTCGGCCACCCCGACCGCCCCGGTCGGATCCTTGTCCTCGTCGCGCGGCACCCCGAACAGCATCAGCCCGCCCACGCCGGCCTCGACGGCCTCGGCGGCCGCGCGGCGCAGCGAGTCGCGGGTGTGCTGGTACACACCGGGCATCGAGGCGATCGGCCGGGGTTCGGTGATGCCGTCGGCGACGAACATCGGCAGCACCAGGTGCCTTGGCTCCAGCGAGGTTTCGGCGACCAGCCGGCGCAGTGCCGGTGTCGCGCGCAACCGGCGGGGACGATGCCTGGGGAAACCCACAGCCGACTCCTCGGGTCTAGCGGCGGCGGCTCTTCTTACGCGGCGGCGGCAGTGCGCCCTCGGCACGCAAGCGGGCGGCGTGCTCGGCGAGCGCGTCGACGAGCGGGCCGACCGCCGCGACCTCCGGCTGCACATCCACCCGGAGCCCGAACTCCGCTGCGGTCTCAGCGGTTTTCGGCCCGATACAGGCGACGATCGTGCGGGCGTGCGGCTTGCCCGCGATGCCGACCAGGTTGCGCACCGTCGAGCTCGAGGTGAAGCACACCGCGTCGAAGCCGCCGGTCTTGATCATCTCGCGGGTGTGCGCGGGCGGCGGGGCCGCGCGCACGGTGCGGTACGCCGTGACATCCTCGATCTCCCAACCGCGTTCGCGCAGCCCCTCGGCCAGCGTCTCGGTGGCGATGTCGGCGCGCGGCAGCAGCACCCGGTTCACCGGATCGAAAACGTCGTCGTAGGGCGGGAATTCGTCCAGCAGCCCCAGCGAGGACTGCTCACCGCTGGGCACCAGTTCGGGGTTGATGCCGAACGCGCGCACCCGGTCGGCGGTCTGCTGGCCGACGCAGGCGATCTTGACGCCGGAGAACGCGCGGGCGTCCAGGCCGAACTCGTTGAACTTCTCCCACACCGCACGCACCGCGTTGGTGGAGGTGAACACCACCCACTGGAACCGGCCGTCGACCAGACCCTTGACCGCGCGCTCCATCTGGGCCGGGCTGCGCGGCGGTTCGACCGCGATGGTGGGCACCTCGATCGGCAGTGCGCCGTGGCTGATCAGCCGCTCGCTCATCTCGCCCGCCTGGTCCTTGGTGCGCGGCACCAGCACGGTCCAGCCGTACAGGGCGCGGCTCTCCCACCAGTTCAGCTTGGCGCGGTTGGTCACTGTCTTGCCGATCGTCACGACCAGCGGGCCCGTCAGGGTGCCTGCCGGCTCCAGCCCGGCGGGCAGGTCCAGCACACCCTTCTCCAGCAGCCCGGACAGCGTCGTCTCGATCGAACGCTGTTGGCACGTCGTACCGTTCGCGGTCACCACCACCGGCGTGCTGTCGATCAGACCGTGGTCGATCAGCGTGCGCGCGGCATCCGGCAGGTGCGTCGCGGTGGCGTTGAGGATCAGCGGCCCGGGCGCGGCGGCCAGTGCGGCCCAATCGACTTCGGGGTCACGCACATCGGCGACGGTGTGCGTGGAACCCAGCGGCAGCCCGGCGTACGTCGGCACCGCGGTGGTGTCCGGCAGACCGGGCACGATCTCGAAGTTCACATGCGACTTGGACACCGCCAGCACCTCGGCGATCACCGCGTCGACCGACAGCGGATCGCCTGCCACCAACCGGACCACGTCGGCGCCGTTGCGCGCCTCGGCGGCCAGCATCTTGGCGACCTCGGCGGGATCGCCCACCGCGGACCGGATGTCCGGGCCGCCGGGCACCGACGGCGTCTCGTCGGCCGCGGACTTGTCGGCCTCATCGCTCTTGGCGTCGGTCTTCGCGTCGTCGGTCTTGGCGTCGCTGTTCGCGTCGTCGCTGTTGGCTTCGCTCTTGGCAGGCTCGCTCTTGGCGGGCTTCGCGGGCTCGGGACCCGAGGCCGGCGGCAGCTCGGAACCCGCCAGGGCGAGCACGGCTTCCGGCACGTCGGGATCGGTGAACACCAAAGCGGCGTTGGCGAGCACGGTGCGCGCCCGCGTCGTCAGCAGACCGGGGTCGCCCGGTCCCGAGCCGACGAACGTGATGCGGCCCGGCTTCGGCTTACGGCCTCGCCCGCTACTCTGGGCAGTCATCTCAGTCACTCCGCTCTGCAGCTTCAGGTGGCATCCGCCATGAGCTCGCGCGCCCCGAGTTCGAACAGCTCCTCGGCGACCGAGAACCCCAGTTCCCGGGCCCGGTCGGGTGTTCCGACACCGGACGCGCGGATCACGTCGGATCCGTCCAGTGCCGCCACGCAAGCGCGCAGCGACACCTCTTCGAAGACGTTGCCGTCCTCATCGATGGACTCGACCACCTCCGCGATCGCGCCCACCGGTGCGGAGCAACCCGCCTCCAGTCGGGCGAGCAGGGCGCGCTCAGCGGTGACCGCCGCGCGGGTGTCGGCGTCGTCCAACTCCGCCAGCAGCGCGGCGAGCTCGGTGTCGTCTGCGCGGCACTCCACCGCGAGCGCACCCTGAGCCGGCGCTGGCAACATCTGCACCGGCTCCAGAGTCTCGGTGGCCTCGGCCAGTCGTCCGATACGGGCCAGACCCGCCCGGGCGACGACGATGCCGTCGAGTTCACCGTTGCTTACCCTGCTCAACCTGGTATCTAGGTTGCCTCGTAGGGGGCGGATTTCCAAACCGAGACCCAGTGCTTTAAGCTGTGCGGCCCGCCGCGGGCTCGACGTGCCGATCACCGAGCCCGCTGGCAACTCTCCGAGCACCAGTCCGTCGCGGGCGACAAGCACGTCGCGAGGGTCCTCGCGCGGGGGGATCGCGGGTAGCTGCAGCCGCGGGTCCCCGGCGGTCGGCAAATCCTTGTGCGAGTGCACCGCGCAGTCCACCTCGCCGGCCGCGATCGCCTCGCGCAGCGCGGCGGTGAACACCCCGACGCCGATGTCGACGATCGGGCCCTGGTTGCGGTCGCCCTCGGTGGAGACGATGACGAGCTCGGCCTCATGCCCGCGGGCGATCAGCGCGTCTCGGACGGTACCGGCCTGGGTGGTCGCCAGCAGGCTCCCCCGGGTGCCTATGCGGATGACAGACAAGCGCTATTCGGCCCTATCGAAATCGGTTGAAAGAGGCGGTATTTCATCGGCGCGCGCGACCAGCGGCAGCTCCGGCTGGGCGACCGCGTCGACGGCGTGCTGGTCGAGCTCGAACAGTTCGCGCAGCGCCGAGGCGTAGCTGTCGCCGCCGGGCGCACTGGCCAGCTGCTTGACCCGCACCGTCGGCGCGTGCAGCAGCTTGTCGACCACCCGGCGGACGGTCTTGGCGACCTCCTCGCGGTGGGCGGCGTCCAGGTCGGGCAGCCGGTTGTCCAGCCGCAGCAGCTCGGCCTCGACCACGTCGGCGGCGCGCTGACGCAGCGCGGTGACGGTCGGGGTGACCTCGGCCACCCGCTGGGCGGCCAGGTAGTTGGCCACCTCCGCGGCGACGATCGCGCGGGCGGCGTCGGCGTCGACCGCGGCGGCCTTGGCCGACGGTTCCCGCAGGATGCGGTCCATGTCGACGACGTGCACGCCGGGCAGGCCCGCCACCGCGGCGTCGACGTCGCGCGGCATGCCCAGATCGCAGATGACCAGCTGTTTGGGCTCGGCGCCGTGGGCCAGGCCGCGGTGCACGTCGGCCAGCGACACCACCGGACGCACCGCACCGGTGGAGCTGACCACGACGTCGGCGTCGGTCAGCAGCGGCGGCAGGTGGTCGAACGGGAACGCGTCGGCCTCGATGCCCTGCTCACGGATGTTCTCGGCGAGCCGGGTGGCGCGCGGAAGGCTGCGGTTGACCACGTGGATGCGCCGCACCCCGGCGCGGATCAGGTGTTTGGCGGCCAGCGAGCCCATCGAGCCCGCGCCGACCACCACGGCCTTGCGGCCGTCGAGGGTGTCGAGCTTCCTGGTGGCGATGTCCAGGGCCACGGAGACCACCGAGGCGCCCGCGGCGTCGATCCCGGTCTCGGAGTGCACCCGCTTGCCGACCGACAGCGCGCGCTGCGCCAGGTCGTGCAGGGTGCGGCCGACGGTGCGGTTGGCCTCGGCGGTCGCGTAGGCGCGGCGCACCTGGCCCAGCACCTGCTGTTCGCCGACCACCGCGGAGTCCAGGCCGGAGGCCACCGCGAACAGGTGCTCGACGGCGGCCTCGGCGTAGCGCACATACGCGTGTTTGGTCAGCTCGGCCAGGCCCAGGCCGGAATGCTCGGAGAGCACCTGGCCGATCACCGACAACCCGCCGTGGAACGCCTCGACCACGGCGTAGACCTCGACGCGGTTGCAGGTGGACAACACCATGGCCTCGGTGACGAGCGAGGACTGCAATACCTGTTCGACGATCTTTGCCTGATCGGACTCGTCTGTGCTCAGTTGCTCGAGGACCGACACCGGCGCGCTGCGGTGCGAAACCCCGAAAAGCAGCACGCTCACGGCATCATCACCACGGCGTCCACGGTAGCCCTTGCGCAGCTGGGAAACCAAATTCACCAGCTATTTCGGGGCAACTGTAAGCGCTACCGGCAGGACCTGCCGGGACCGGCGCGGCTAGGTCGCCAGATCGGCCCGCAGCCGGGGCTCGTCGACCTCCCAGTAGCTGTGCTCGCGGCCGTCGAGCAGCACCACCGGCAGCCGGTCGCCGTACTCGGCGCGCAGCGTCGCGTCGCCGGCGGCCGCGGCCTCGTCGACGTCGGTGACGGTCAGCGCGAACCCGAGTTCCTCGGCCAACCGGGACAGCTGCTCGCCGACCGCCGTGCAGATACTGCAACCGGCCCTGGTCAACAACTCCACCTGGTGCTCCACACAGCCAGTATCAAGACCAGCGCATCAGCCGCGGTGACTTAGGGTTGACTCGTGTCTCGATCCGGTGATGCAGAAGTTGTGCAGCAGCAACTTGCCGGTGAGGCGAGCGCGGAGGTGGCTGCCGAGCAGGTGACCACGCCGCCCAAGCCGCCGCCGGACCTCACCGCGGCGGCGTTCTTCGACGTCGACAACACCCTGGTGCAGGGTTCGTCGCTGGTGCACTTCGCCCGCGGCCTGGCCGCGCGCAAGTACTTCACCTACGCCGACGTGGCGAAGTTCGTGTGGGCGCAGGCCAAGTTCCAGCTGACCGGGCGGGAGAACAGCGACGACGTCGCCGAGGGCCGGCGCAAGGCGCTGGCGTTCATCGAGGGCCGCTCGGTGGCCGAGCTGGTGGCGCTCGGCGAGGAGATCTACGACGAGATCATCGCCGACAAGATCTGGCCGGGCACCCGCGCGCTGGCGCAGATGCACCTCGACGCGGGCCAGCAGGTGTGGCTGGTCACCGCCACCCCCTACGAGCTGGCCGACATCATCGCCCGGCGGCTGGGGCTGACCGGGGCGCTGGGCACCGTCGCGGAGTCCGTCGACGGGGTGTTCACCGGCCGGCTGGTCGGCGACCTGCTGCACGGCACCGGCAAGGCGCACGCGGTGCGCTCGCTGGCCATCCGCGAGGGCTTCAACCTGCGCCGCTGCACCGCCTACTCGGACAGCTTCAACGATGTGCCGATGCTGTCGCTGGTGGGCACCGCGGTGGCGATCAACCCCGACGCCGACCTGCGGGACCTGGCCCGCGAGCGCGGCTGGGAGATCCGCGACTTCCGCACCGCGCGCAAGGCGGCCCGCATCGGGGTGCCGTCGGCGCTCGCGCTGGGCGCGGCGGGCGGGGCGCTGGCGGCCGTCGTGTCCCGTCGGCACGAAGGCCGCTGACGCTGCGCTGATAGGCTCGCGACCGCGAACTTTTTCGTGACGAGACCGGGCGAGGAAGAAGAAATCATGGCGATCGCAGAAGAGATCATCGGGACGCACTACCGGTACCCCGACTACTTCCAGGTCGACCGGGAGAAGATCCGCGAGTTCGCCCGTGCCGTGAAGAACGACCATCCTGCGCACTTCACCGAGGAGGCCGCCAAGGAGTGCGGCTACGACGGCCTGATCGCGCCCCTGACGTTCCTGGCGGTGGCCGGCCGCAAGGTGCAGGAGGAGATCTTCAACCAGTTCGACGTGCCGATCAACATGGAGCGGGTGCTGCACCGCGACCAGAAGATCGTGTTCCACCGCCCGATCGTGGCCGGGGACAAGCTGTTCTTCGACTCCTACCTGGACTCGGTCACCGAGTCGCACGGCGCGGTGGTCACCGAGATCCGCGGTGAGGTCACCGACGAGGACGGCAACCCGGTGCTGACCAGCGTGGTCACCGTGATGGGTGAGGCGCAGTCCGACACCGAGGCCGACGAGGTGACCGCCCAGATCGCCGCCGCGCGCGACGCCGCGATCAAGGGCATGATCGCCAAGCAGAACGGCTAGCCGAAGAAGGTGTTCCGGCGGGTGGCCAGCAGCTGATACAGCGTCTGCTGGATGGTCTCACGCACCTGGTCGGTGAGCTCGAAGGTGACCATCGGGTCCTCGGCGGCCGACTCGTCGTAACCGGCGGTCTCGATCGGCTCACCGAACTGGATGTGCCACTTCGACGGCAGCGGCACCATGCCCACCGGACCGGCCAGCGGGAACAACGGCGTCACCGGGAAGTACGGCAGCCCCAGCAACCGGGCCAGCAGCTTGACGTCGGCGATCATCGGATAGATCTCCTCGGAGCCGACGATCGAGCACGGCACGATGGGCGCCCCGGTGCGCAACGCGGCCGACACGAACCCGCCGCGGCCGAACCGCTGCAGCTTGTAGCGGTCCTTGAAGTGCTTGCCCAGGCCCTTGTAGCCCTCCGGGAACACCGCGGTCAGCTCGCCGGCGGCCAGCAGCCGGTGCGCGTCGGCGGTGCAGGCCATGGTGTGGCCGGCCTTGCGGGCGGCCTGGCCCACCACCGGCAGGTCGAACACCAGATCGGCGGCCAGCAGCCGCAGGTCGCGGTGCGCCGGGTGGTGGTCGTGCACCGCCACCGACGCCATCAGCCCGTCGAACGGCAGCACACCGGCGTGGTTGGCGACCACCAGCGCGGCCCCGGTCTCGGGCAGGTTCTCGATTCCGCTCACCTCGACGCGGAACCAGTTGTTGAACAGCGCCCGCAGCATCGGCAGAAAGATGGCCTCGTTGAGGTGCGGGTCGAAGCCGAACTCGTCGACGGTGTAGTCGCCGGTGATGCGCTTGCGCAGGAACTCGGCCACCGTGGCGATGCGCTGGGCCAGCTCGTTGGGGGTCTGCTCCTCAGTCGACGCGGCACCGCCGCGGCGCTCGTCGATCTCGCGGACGACGGCCGCCAGCTCCTCGGCCGCCGCGGGATCGGACAGCACCGAGGGATGGCGACGCGCGCTCTGGGCGCGGGCGGCGTTCCGGCGCGCGGCCGCAGCGCGAGTCGAGTTTCCGTGTAGCGGAATGACTTTCGCTTTGGATTCGCCCGCCACTGTCGTTACCTTCTCCCCCACCCGATTCAGATACTGCGCTTACCGACCCCACCTCTGCGCCACTGCGACAGCGCTACTCTCCACTGAGCGTACCCATCGCGGGTCAACGATCGGAGTCAATCCTCGGCCCCGGACGTAATCGTCAAAAGCCTCCAACGTGGTCCACTTCGGGGTATAGCCGAGTTCATTTCGCATCCGTGTGGTGTCCATGACGCGGCCATAACTCAAGTAGTCCAGCTGCTCGCGATCGAGTTCAGTGTAGCGAGTTGCGCGCAGAAGCGAGTCCACAGCGCGAAGCGCCGGACGCGGCACCGGCAGCGGGATCCGGCCGGCCCGCCGGATCGCCTGGCTCATCATGATGATGCCCGACGCCCCGACGTTGAACGTGCCGGGTTTGCCGGCCAGCGTGGCGCGCTCCAGGGCGCCCAGCGCGTCCTGCTCGTGCAGCAGCTGCAGCCGCGCGTCGTGGCCGACGACGGTGGGCACCACGGGGCTGGCCAGGTAGCGCGACAGCGCGGTGTCCATCGCCGGGCCGATCAGGTTGGCCAGCCGCAGGATCGTCACAGCGATGTCGGGCCGGCGCCGGCCCAGGCCGCGCGCGTAGCCCTCGATGTCGATGCTGTCGCGGGCGAACCCCTCGCCGGGTGGCCGGCGCGCGCTGCTGTCCTCGGTGAACATCACCGGGTCCCGTGAGCTCGAGCCGTACACCTCGGAGGTGGACTTGAGCACCACCCGCTTGACCGACGGCGCCTTCTGACAGGCCGCGAACAGCTGGATCGCGCCCATCACGTTGAGCTCTTTGAGCGTGGCCCGGCCGCCGGACCGCGGCGCGTAGGAGGCCGCGGCGGCGTGCACCACCGTGTCGACGTCGCCGTTGCGGATGACCTTGGCGATGAAGGGATTCCGGATGTCGGCGCGCACGAACTCGGCGCGGCCCATCCGGCGCAGGAGGTCCTTGCTCGGCGTGATCGCGTCCACCGCGATCACGTGGTCGATCAGCGGGTTCTGCGCCAGCCGGGCGGTCAGGTAACCGCCCAGGAACCGGCACGCCCCGGTGACCAGAACGACCTTCGGGTACTGCACCGCGTCGTGCGAGTCCGACCCGTTGTGTCCTCGCCCGTCGGAATCCATACCCGGTCAGCCTAGCGGCCGAACGCCGGAGTTACTTGCCGAGTTTTCTGCGCTGCACCCGCGTACGACGAAGCAGTTTGCGGTGCTTCTTCTTCGACATGCGCTTGCGACGCTTCTTGATGACTGAACCCATGGACTCCGTGACCTACTCGGACTGAAAGCATTGTTGACTGACCCGGTTACCTTACCGGGCTGCCCAGGCAACCGCGAAAACGGCCCGACCGGTACCGGAGGCCCGGCTGGGCGTCAGCCGGCGTCGAAGTACGAACTCTCCAGCATGTCGTGGACGGCCTTGGCGTGCACGCGGAAGGAGCGGCCGACCCGCACGGCGGGCAGTTCCCCGTTGTGCACCAGCCGGTACACCGTCATCTTGCTGACCCTCATCAAGCTCGCCACTTCAGCGACGGTGAGAAATTGAGCTCGCGGCTGTTGACCATCGAAAGCAGCGTCACGCGCCGACTTGCCACTGGCCGAGTCCCGCGAGGATGGCCCGTTCATAGACGTCATCGCAACCCAATCATTCAGGCACGGGCAGTCCCAGCGGCTTCCCCACCGCTGGCACCGACCCGCACTTACACGAGGAGAATAGCGTGGCGGGTGGTGTTACTGCGACGGGTGTGGGCGATTTATTGAATTACTCGGATGTAATTCTGAGCTGCTCAGAGCGGGTTTTTGCGGCTTCCACCGCGGCGGCCACCGCGGCCCGCAAACCGCCCCTCTCGAGTTCGCGCAGACCAGCCGCGGTGGTACCCCCGGGAGAGGTAACCTGCGCGCGCAGCTGGGCGGGTGAGGTGTCCATCACCACCCGGCCGCCGCTCTCCGCGGCGGCGGTCGCCTTGTCGAGCCGATCCAGCAACATCGCGGCCGAGCCCGCCATCGTTTGCACGACGAGTTCGGTGGCGACCGAGCGGCTCAGCCCGGCCTCCACGCCGGCGTCGACGAGCGCCTCGACCATCAGGAAGAAATAGGCCGGCCCGGAGCCCGACACCGCGGTGACGGCGTCCAGCTGCGACTCGGGCACCGTCAGCACCCCGCCGACGGCGTCGAAGATCGAGGCGACCTCCTTCATCTGCTCCTCGGTGGCGAACCGACCCGCCGCGATGGCGCTGATGCCGCCGCCGACGAGCATCGGGGTGTTCGGCATCACCCGGATCACCGGCGCGCCCGCGGGCAGCTTGTTCTCGAAGAACTGCGTCGGCACACCGGCGGCGACGGTGACGAAAACCTGCTCGGCCATGTCGCTTGCGGCCTCGGTGACGCCGGCGACGATCTCGTCGACGACGCTCTCCACGTCCCCCGGCTTGACCGCGACAATGACGTACTGCGCGTGCCCGACGGCCTCGGCCACCGACGTCACCAGCACCGAGTAGGTCTCGGCGAGGTACTTCGCACGGGCCGGGTACTTCTCGGCCACCACCAGGTCCTTGACCTGACGCCCGGCCCGCAGCAGCCCCGACAGGAGCGCCTCACCGATACTTCCGCCACCGACAATCGCGATTCTGGCCATGCCGGAAAGCATTGCAGACGAGTCTCGGGCCGGTCTCGGCACCGTCACGAAGCCGGTCTGGCGGGCGCTTTGGCGGGCAACCAGATTCGGCGTGGCTACGACGCGGCGGGCACCATCGCCAGCTGACGGCTCTGCAGCACGATCTGTCCCGTGCTGTCGACCACGATGTGATCCTCGTCGAACCAGTCCTGCCCGATCTGCATGGTGGTGCACATCACCCGCAGCCAGCCGTCGGCGGGCCTGGCCCGCAGGTAGGCGGTGAACTGGATCGTCGGCGCCCACCCGAAGCGGTTCACCCCGAACGTCACCGGTGCCGACACGTCACCGCACAGCAGCGCGAACAACACGTCGGGCGCAACGTCTTTCGGCCGCACCCAGTACTCGAAAACCGGCGGGCCGCCGTCGGCGCGGGGCTGCAGCGAGGTCATCGACGGCCGGATGTCGCAGCCACGCGCCAGGTGCACGATGTCGGCCATCGGATGGCCCTCCCCGATGGGCTCGAGCCCGGGCGGGGGCTCCGGCGTCATCACCGGCACCGCCGGGTTGGCCGACAGCAGCGGCGGCACGTGCTGTTCCGGCTCGCCCAGGGTGATCGCCGCGCGCACCGCGGTGCGGTCGCCCTGGCGCAGCTCGACGTCGATCAGGCTGACCCGGCGACCGCGCTTACGCACGTCGGTGACCACCTGCATCGGGCCCGGATCCGGCGCCCACAGGAAGTTTCCGGAGACCGCGATCGGTTCGACACCCTCACCGGCATGCTCGGCGCGGGCGGCGTTCGCGCACAACGCCAGCATCGCCCCGCCGTGCACCTTCGGTCCGATCGTCCAATTGTCGTTCAGCTCACCGTGATACACGCCGTCCCCGGCGGGGGTGAGCGCCATCGCGTCGGTGAACAGGGTGGAGCCGGGCATTGTCGGGATCCCTCTCTTGAATCAGCGCAGCAGGTGCGCGCGGGCGAACTGCAACGACTCGACCAGCAGCGCCTCGCGTTCGGCGGAGGTGCGGGCGCCGGAGGTGGTCACCTCGAGCACCACGTGCCCGCTGAAGTCGCTGGCGGCCAGCATCTCGCAGATCTCCGCTGTCGGCTGCGTGCCCCGGCCCGGCACCAGGTGCTCGTCGGTGGAGGCGCCGGTGCCGTCGGCCAGATGCAGGTGCACCAGGCCGTCGCCCATCCGCCGCGCCATGTCGATCGCGTCGGTGCCCGCGGTCGCGGTGTGCGACAGGTCGAGGGTGTAGTGGGCATGCCCGCCGTCGAGCGGGTCGTAGGACGGGGCGAACGCCGAGAACCCGGGCCCCGGCTTGCCGCCGCGTTTGCGCATCCGCTCGATCGAGCTCTGGCCCGCCCCGAAGAAGCGGTCGGCGCGGAACGGGAACATGTTCTCCACCGCGATCATCACGTCGCTGGAGGCCTCCAGCTCGGCGACCTGATCGGAGAACCCCTCGGCGTAGCGGCGCTGCCAGCGGAACGGCGGGTGCACGACGACGGTCTGGGCGCCCAGCTGTTCGGCGGCGCGCACGCTGCGCTCGAGTTTGGGGATCGGGTCCGAACCCCACACCCGTTGGGAGATCAGCAGGCACGGCGCGTGCACCGACAGCACCGGCACGTCGTAGCGGCGGGACAGCTCGGCGACGGCGTCGATGTCCTGGCTGACGCTCTCGGCCCAGACCATCAGCTCGACACCGTCGTAGCCGAGCCGGGCCGCGTACTCGAAGGCCGCCTCGGCCTTCAGCGGATAGACCGAGGCGGTCGACAGACCAACCTTGATGGCGGGACGCACGTGGGGATCGGTGCCTCAGGCCGCCTGGATCAGTGCCAGCGGACCGAAGGTGACCAGTGCGCCGACCGCCACGGCGATCAGGGTGCTGCCGATGTCCTCGGTCTTGCGCACCACGCGGACACCGACCACCAGGCCGAGGATCACCAGCACGCCGAGCACCAGCGCGACGATGCTGTTCCACTGCCAGAGCTGATCGAACGCGATGAACAGGCCGGCGCCGAACGCGACGGCGACCAGACACTGCGCGACCACCCACAGCCCGTGCAGGAACGCCGACCCCTTGTTCGCCGGGGCGTCCTCGTCGAGGTCCCCGTCGTGCTCCGCGAGGTCCTCGTCCAGATCCTCATCGAAGTCCTCGTCGCGGTCCTCGTCGAGGTTCTTGTCGCGGTCCTTCTCGAGATCCTCGGTGTCCTCATCGGCGGTTCGGGTCTCGGTGCCGGTCGGGCCGCCGAACAGGGTGTCCGCACCGGTCTCGGCCAGGTCAGAGCCCGCGTCGGTGTCGGGCCACGGGTCCGGGCTCATCTGCTCGGCGCCCACCGCGCCGGCGGCGTCGGACGTCTCGCTGCGACGCGCGAACCGCGAGCGCCGCGGCGGGGCGAAGAAGTCCAGATCCTCGTCGGCCTGGTCCTCGTCCCCGTCCTGGTCCTCGGCCGGCTGGTCCTGGTCCGTGTCCTGGTCGGTCGGCTCCGCGGGGGCGTCCTCGGCGTCGGGGGCCTCCTCGGCAGCCTCGGTGTCCGCCGCCACAGCCTCGGGCTCGGGTTTCGCCGGCTCGGACGGTTCGGGCTCGGTGGGCGGGGCCTCGTCGCGGATGACCGGGATCTCGCCGGTCAGCTCGGCCACCGTGATCGAGCCGTCTCCGCGGCGGCGACGGCGACGGCCGCCCACCGGCGGGGCACCGATGGTGCCGTTGCGCGCCAGCAACTCCGCGACCGAGATGGGTCGCGTGTTGGCGTGGTCTTCGGTTCCAGTCATCGTTGTTGCCTTCGGGCCTCGTCACTCATCGTCAAGCATTGCGCACGATCGTCTGCACCGAGGCCGGATCATCGGCAGAGCCGTCGACACCGACGAATCCGTTAGCGTCGGCTTCGCTGTCGAGTCTCCGCAGAATCAGCCCCTCCCGCAACGCCCAGGGGCAGATGTCGACGGTCTCGATGCCGAGGGCCTTCATACTTGCCTCAGCAACTAGTGCGCCTGCCACGATCTGTGGCGCCCGATCGGCACTCACCCCTTCCAACTCCGCACGGTCGGCCGCGGTCATCCTAGAGATGAAAGCTATGACTTGCCTTAATCCGGTGGCCGTCAGCGTCCGCTTGACCCGCGGGCCCGCCCCGGACGGGGCCGCACCGGTCAGCCGGGCCAGCGAACGGAACGTCTTCGAGGTTGCCACGGCCAGGTCGGGCGCGCCGGCCTTGAGGATCTCCGCGCCCGCGTCGGCCAGCTCGGTGGCCAGCCAGTCGCGCAGCATCGCCACACGGCGCCGGCCCGGCGGATCGTCGGGCAGCCACTCCCGGGTCAGCCGGCCCGCACCCAGCGGCAGCGACAGCGCCACCTCGGGTTCCTCGTCGACACCGTTGGACAGCTCCAGCGACCCGCCACCGATGTCGATGTTGATGATCCGTCCGGCGCTCCAGCCGTACCAGCGGCGCACCGCCAGAAACGTCAGCCGCGACTCGTCGACCCCGCTGAGCACCTTGAGCTCGACCCCGGTCTGTTCGCGCACCCGGGCCAGCAGCTCCTCGGAGTTCGTCGCGTCGCGCACCGCCGATGTGGCGAACGCCATAAGCTCGGCACATCCGGAACTCGTGGCGATCCTGGCGAATTCGTCGATGGTGCTGACGAGCTTGTCGGCGCCCTTGCGGGTGATCTTGCCCTCACCGTCGATGGCCTCGGCCAGCCGCAGCGAGGCCTTCGTCGAACTCATCGGCGTCGGATGGCCACCACGGCGCGCGTCCACCACCAGAAGGTGGACCGTATTGCTGCCCACATCGAGCACGCCTAATCGCACTCATCCAACTTAATCGGTCTACCGTTGTGAACCGTGACCGCATCGCACCCTGGAGAGGTTGAACTCGATTTCGCTCGCGAGTGGGTGGAGTTCTACGACCCGGAGAACCCGGAGCATCTGATCGCCGCCGATATGACGTGGCTGCTCTCCCGGTGGACGTGCGTGTTCGGCACCCCGGCCTGCAAGGGCACCGTGGAGGGCCGCCCCGACGACGGCTGCTGCTCGCACGGCGCGTTCATGTCCGACGATGACGACATCGCCCGCCTCGACGACGCGGTCAAGCAGCTCACCGACGAGGACTGGCAGTTCCGCGAGAAGGGGCTCGGGAAAAAGGGCTACCTCGAGATGGATGAGTATGACGACAAGCCCAACCTGCGCACCCGGAAGTACAAGGGCGCCTGCATCTTTCTGAACCGGCCCGGCTTCCCGGGCGGCATCGGCTGTGCGCTGCACAGCAAGGCGCTCAAGCTCGGCGTGGAACCGCTGACCATGAAACCGGAGGTGTGCTGGCAGCTGCCGATCCGCCGCGTCCAGGAGTGGGTGGAGCGGCCCGACGGCTCCGAGATCCTCAAGACGTGGATCACCGAGTACGACCGCCGCGGCTGGGGTGAGGGCGGCCTTGATCTGCACTGGTACTGCACCGGCGACCCCAACGCCCACGTCGGCGCCAAGGCGGTGTGGGAGTCCTACGCCCCCGAGCTGACCGAGCTTCTCGGCGAGAAGGCCTACGCCGAACTAGCCGCGATCTGCAAGCGGCGCAGCGCTTTAAGGCTAGTCGCCGTGCATCCGGCGACCCGGCTGGCGCAGAGCGGCGAGTAGTCCACCCCTCGACGCCGAGTGTGGGGTTAACGCACGCTTTTCGGCGCAAACCCGTGCGGGTAACCCACGTCCGTCGGGTAGGTGGTCAGCCTTCGAGCTTGTAGCCGAGCCCGCGCACGGTGATCAGGTGCACCGGGTTGGCGGGGTCCTCCTCGATCTTGGAGCGCAGCCGCTTGACGTGAACATCGAGGGTCTTGGTGTCGCCGACGTAGTCGGCGCCCCACACCCGGTCGATCAGCTGGCCGCGGGTCAGCACCCGGCCGCTGTTGCGCATCAGGTACTCGAGCAGGTCGAACTCCTTGAGCGGCAACGTGATCGGCTGACCGTTGACCGACACAACGTGGCGCTCGACGTCCATCCGGACCGGCCCGACCTCCAGCACCCCGTCATTGGCCGCGTGGTCGTCGTTGTCGGCGCCGCGGCGCAGCACCGCGCGGATCCGGGCGATCAGCTCACGCGCCGAGTACGGTTTGGTGACGTAGTCGTCGGCACCCAGTTCCAGGCCCACCACCTTGTCGATCTCACTGTCGCGGGCGGTCACCATGATCACGGGAACGCTTGAGCGCATCCGCAATTGCTTGCAGACGTCGGTGCCGCTCATCCCCGGCAGCATCAGGTCGAGCAGCACGATGTCGGCGCCGGAGCGCTCGAATTCGGCCAGTGCCGACGGTCCGTCGCCCACCACGGTGGCCTCGAAACCCTCTTTGCGCAACAGAAAGGCCAGGGGATCGGCCAAGGACTCCTCGTCCTCCACGATCAGCACACTGGTCATTTACCTTGCTCGTCCTCTCGTTCAGCCGACCCGTTGTCCTGGTCGGGGTAGGCCGGAATCGACAGTGTGAACGTCGATCCCGTTCCCGGCTGGCTCCACAGCCGGATCGATCCGTTGTGGTTGGCGGCGACGTGCTTGACGATCGCCAACCCGAGCCCGGTGCCACCGGTGGCCCGGGACCGCGCCTTGTCGACGCGGAAGAACCTCTCGAACACCCGCTCCTGGTCTTCGCGGGCGATGCCGATACCGCGGTCGGTGACGGCGATCTCGATGAAATCGCCGCGACGGCGCCTGCTGATCGACACCGACGAGCCGTGCGGCGAGTAGGCGATCGCGTTGGACACCAAGTTGGCCAACGCGGTGACCAACAGCGTCTGGTCGCCGAGCACGCGGAAACCGGTGGGCGCGTCGGTGGTGATCTCGATGTTGGCGTTGTCGGCGGCCACCTTGTACCGCGACAGCGCCTCGGCGACCACGGTGTCGACGTCGACGGCTTCGAGATCGGGCAGCGGTTCGGCGCCCTGCAGCCGCGACAGCTCGATCAGCTCGCCGACCATGTTTCCCAGCCGGGTGGCCTCGGCGACCATCTTCTCGGCGAAGTGGCGGACGGTGTCGGGGTCGTCGGCGGAGGCCAACAGCGCCTCGGCCAGCACCGCCATCGCCCCGACGGGGGTCTTGAGCTCGTGGCTGACGTTAGCCACGAAGTCGCGCCGGGTGGCCTCCATGCGGGCGTGCTCGGACTGATCGTGCATGTAGACCACCGCGAACCGGCGGTCCTCCTCGGTCAGCAGCCGCACGTACCCGCGCACCGCCAGCCGGGAGCGGCCGCGGGCGGTGCGGTGGTCGGACTCCAGGTCGACGTCGGTGGGCTGGCCGCTGATCAGGGTGCGCTCGGCGGCCTGCCAGATCCGGTCGTCGAGCAGCCGGTCGCGGACCAGGCCCAGCTCACGGGCCTGGTCGTTGGCGTAGACCACGTCACGGAACCGGTCGACCACCACGATCCCTGTCGGCGAACCCGACGCGATGTGCGCCAGCATCTGCGACACCGTGATGCCGGCCTGCTTGGTGGCTCGGCGCCGCCTGCGCGCGGCCAGCCGGGGCGCCAGCGTCGCCCCGAGCGCCGCACCGGTCGCCAGGGCGAGCAGTGCGACCACCGCTGCGAGCAGCAGTGCCGAAACGACACTCACGCCGAAAGCGTACGCATTCGGTGAACGTCATCCCAGCAGCGTGCGGCCAAATCGGCGGATTTCACACCGCAGGCCGCAGGTTTTCGACCGTTGTTCACCGAATGTTTCCCGCCGCGCGGGGCCCGGGTTACTTACCGCCCTGGGAGGCGACCGCCGCCGCCCCCGCGGCCGCGGCCTCCGGATCCAGGTAGGTGCCGCCGGCGACGACCGGCTTGAGGTTGTCGTCGAGGTCGTAGCGCAGCGGGATGCCGGTCGGGATGTTGAGGCCGACGATGTCCTCGTCGGACATGTTGTCGAGGTACTTGACCAGCGCGCGCAGCGAGTTGCCGTGCGCGGCGATCAGCACCGTCTTCCCGGCGCGCAGGTCCGGCACGATCGTCTGCTCGAAGTACGGCACGAACCGCGCCACCACATCCTTGAGGCACTCGGTGCGCGGCGGACCGCCCGGCAGGTCGGCGTAGCGCGGGTCGCCGTCCTGGCTGTAGGTGCTGCCCGGCTCGATCGGCGGCGGCGGGGTGTCGTAGCTGCGCCGCCACGCCATGAACTGCTCCTCGCCGTACTTCTCCTTGGTCTCGGCCTTGTTCAGGCCCTGCAGCGCGCCGTAGTGGCGTTCGTTGAGCCGCCAGTCGCGGTGCACCGGGATCCAGTGCCGGTCGGCCTTGTCCAGCGCGATGTTGGCGGTGGTGATCGCACGCCGCAGCAGCGAGGTGTAGAGCACGTCGGGCTGGCGATCGAGTTCCTTGATCAGCTCGCCGGCGCGCATCGCCTCGGCGCGGCCCTTCTCGGTGAGGTCGACGTCCACCCAGCCGGTGAACAGGTTCTTCTCGTTCCACTCGCTCTCGCCGTGGCGGAGCAGGATCAGCGTGCTTTCACCCATGACTGGGCAGCCTATCCCGACGCGGATTCGCCCTCATCCTGGCTGTCGTCCTCGATCAGGTGCGCGAACGCCCGCAGGTTCTTCAGCGACTCGCCGCGCGAGACCCGCCACTCCCACTCCTTCTGGATCGAGGACCGGAAGCCCAGCTCCAGCAGGGTGTTGAAGTCTGTGTCGACGGCCTCGAGCACCTGGCCGAGCACCCGGTCGATCTCCTCGGGGGTCACCGATTCCAGCGACATCCGGCCGACGAGGTAGATGTCGCCCACGTTGTCGAGGGTGTAGGCGACGCCGTAGAGCCGCCGGTTGCGTTTGAGCAGAAAGCGGTAGACGCCCTCGTGGTTCTCGTCGGGCTTGCGGCAGACGAACGCCTCGATGCGCACCGAGTGCTCGCCGATCGACAACAGCGTGTTGGTCTTCAGCCGGCGCTCGCCGGGCAGCTCGACGACGATGCCGGGCAGCCCGCCGTGGGCGCCCTTGAAGTGCGAGTAGGTCAGCTCGTTCTGTTTGAGCGTGTCCTCGATGATCTGTGTGACGTCCCGTGTGGTCATGCTCGTACTCCCCTGCGCCGCGCGAACCGCCGCCCCGTGCGCCGCACCGGCTGGTGGCGGGACCGGTAGTCGGCGATGGCCCGGCCGTAGCTGGCCAGCAGCGCGTCGACGGTGTGATCCCAGGAGAACTGACCGGCGTGCGCCACCGCCGCCGCCCGCATGCCCTCGGCGCGCTGCAGCAGATCGCCGATGGCGTGCGCCCAGTCCCCGTCGTCGTGGCCGTCGACCAGGATCCCGCTGACCCCGTCGTGCACCGCGACCGGCAGCCCGCCGACCGCGGCGGCCGCGACCAGGGTGCCGCAGGCCTGCGCCTCCACGGCCACCAGCCCGAACGACTCCGAATAGCTCGGCACCGCCACCAGATCGGCGGCCCGGTACACGTTGACCAGGTTCTCCCGCGACTGCGGCGGCAGGAACGTCACCCGGTCCGACATCCCCAGGTCGGCGGCCAGCCGGATCAGCCCGTCGGGGGTGGCCAGCCCGCTGCCCGACGGTCCGCCGGCGATCACCATCCGCACCCCGGGCAGTTTGGCAACCGCCCGCATCGCCACGTCGGGCGCCTTCAGCGGCTGGATACGCCCGATGAACGCGACGATCTGCTCATCGGGATCCAGGCCCAGCGCGGCCCGCGCGGCCGCCCGGTCCCCGGGGGTGAAGGTCGCCAGGTCGACGCCCGGGTGCACGATGTCGATCCGGTCACGGTCCGCGTTGTGCAGCGAAACCAATTGCTGCGCTTCGACTTCGGTGTTGACGATGAGCCGGTCGGCCTCGTCGACCACCTGTTGCTCACCGACTGCGCGCAGCGGTGGTTCCGGGGCGTCGCCCTCGGCGAGCGAGGCGTTCTTCACCGCGGCCAGCGTGTGCGCGGTGTGCACCAGCGGCACCGCCCAGCGGTCGCGGGCCAGCCAGCCGACCTGTCCGGACAGCCAGTAGTGCGAGTGCACGATGTCGTAGTAGCCGGGCTCGTGGGTGGCTTCGGCGCGCAGCAGGTTCGCGGTGAACGCACACAGCTGGGTGGGCAGGTCGTACTTGTCGAGCCCCTCGAACGGCCCGGCGACGACGTTGCGCACCGTCACCCCGGGCGCCACCCGCACCAGCGGCTGATCGGCCGACGACGTCGCGCGGGTGAAGATCTCGACCTCGACGCCGCGGCGCGCCATGTGCAGGGCGCTCTGCAGGACGTAGACGTTCATCCCGCCGGCGTCCCCGGTGCCGGGCTGGGCCAGCGGCGAGGTGTGCACCGACAACACAGCCACCCGTTTCGGGACCGGCAGGGCTTCCAAACGGGTCGGATCCGTTGCTAGGCGCACACAGTCATGTCTACACCCTGGCCGAAAGCGCCTCGTCAGGCGCTACTCGTTCAGGCGGTGGCTTCGGGCCGGCGCGGCTGCGCGCGGCGCATCGCGCCGATCGGGTCGGCGTAGATCCCGCCGAGCGACACCACGCCGGCGCCGGCCTCCTGCACCCGGTTGCCGAACGCGGTCAGCCGGATCTCGCGGGCGGGCATCACCGAGCGGCGCGCGAACGCGGCCTCGACCTCGGCCATCCCCTCCGGATACTCGGTGAACGCCTGGCCGCCGACGACGAGCTCGTCGGGGTTGAGCATGTCGCGCAGCAGCGCGACGGCCTCGCCGAGCACCCGGGCGCGCTCGGTCAGCAGCTCCTGGGCCTTCTCGTTGCCGCCGCGGGCCACCTTCAGCAGCGCCTGCAGCGTCGACCCCGGTCCCTCCACCGGGATGATGCGCGCCTTGCGGGCGGCGATCAGCACCGCCTCGTCACTCACCGTCGACTCCAATTGGCCGCTGCCGCCGAGCAATTCGGACTGGGCGGGCAGTGCGGCGATGGTGCCCGGACCGCTGGCCGGCGAGTGCACCCGCCCGCCGATCGACAGCGCGTAGCCGACGGTCTCGCGGGCGTAGACGTAGAGGCTGGTGCGCTCGGTGGCCTTGAAGGTGTCGGTGGCCGGCTGCTTGCGACCGCCGAGCAGCAGCTCGGCTCCGGCCATCGCGTCGACGTGCGAGGCCACCGACACAGGCAGCCCGAGCGCGTCGGCGAGCACCGGCCCCACCGGGGCGTCCGACCAGCCCAGGCGCGGGTGGTCGAGGTAGCCGGTGATGCTGTCGACGACACCACCGGAGGCCACGCCCACCCACAGCGGGCGGCGGCGGTGCCAGCGGCTCAGGTAGCGGCGGGCGCTGTTGGCCAGCGACGCCAGCGCGGCGGACTGGGCGCCCCGCGGCGTCGGGGTCTCGACGACGTCGAGGGTGCGGCCCAGCAGGTCGGTGGCGACGATGCTGGTGGTGCGGGCGCCGATGTGGATGCCCAGCGTCAGGAACGGCTCGTGGTTGACCTCGACCGGAACCCGGGGCCGACCGATCGCACCGGAAACCGCCAGGTCAGCGCGTTCCCGCAGCACCCCGGCCTCGAGCAGGGAGGTCACCTGACGGTTGACGGTGGCGATGCTGAGCCCGGTGCTCTGCGCGATCACGTCGCGGGCGATCGGGCCGCGCAGCCGGGCGGCGGCGAACACCTGTGCGGCGGCGGCGTCGGCGACCTTCAGCGACGGCGCGACGATGCGGGTGCGGGCCTGCGGCAGGCGGGGTGCGGCCACCAGCGGGCGCTTGGCGTGCGCGGTGCGACGGACGGCGGGCTTGGCGGAAAGGGTGCTGGTGGGAGTCGACATCTGCTTGTCCTCGATCTGAAGTTCGGCCAGGGGGGTTTGGGGGCCACACCTGGCGACTCAGTCAGGACAGCGAGATCGTCCGGGGTCTAGTCAGGCGCGGCTGGGCGTGCGGCGACAACAACAACACGCACAGCTCAGACAGGCCTGAATGGACAGCACGAGGTGAATTTAGCACGCCCTCTAGAGTTGGTCAGGTGAGTACGTCTCGAACCGACCGCCGAGTGGCGGTAGTCACCGGCGCCAGCGCTGGAATTGGTGAAGCAACCGCGAAAACCCTTGCTGCGCAGGGCTTTCACGTCGTCTGCGTGGCCCGCCGCGAGGCCCCGATCAAGGCCCTGGCCGAGGAGATCGGTGGCACCGCGATTGTGGCGGACGTCACAGACCAGCAGGCCGTGTCCCGGCTGGCCGACGCGCTGGACCGGGTTGACGTGCTGGTCAACAACGCCGGCGGCGCCCGCGGTCTGGACCCCGTAGCCGAGGCCAACCTGGAGCACTGGCGGTGGATGTGGGAGGCCAACGTGCTGGGCACGCTGATGGTCACCAAGGCCCTGCTGCCCAAGCTGATCGACTCCGGCGACGGGCTGATCGTCACGGTCACCTCGATCGCCGCGCTGGAGGTCTACGACGGCGGCGCCGGCTACACCTCCGCCAAGCACGCCCAGGGCGTGCTGCACCGCACGCTGCGCAGTGAGCTGCTCGGAAAGCCGGTGCGGCTCACCGAGGTTGCGCCCGGCATGGTGAAAACGGACTTCTCGCTGAACCGGTTCGAGGGCGACGCCGAACGCGCCGACAAGGTGTACGAGGGGGTCACCCCGCTGGTCGCCGAGGACATCGCCGAGGTGATCGGGTTCGTCGCCAGCCGCCCGTCGCACGTCGACCTGGACCTCATCGTGGTCCGCCCGCGCGACCAGGTCACCGGGGCCGCAGGCTCGCGGTTCAACCGCCGCACCTCCTGACCCCCAGGACCGACCCCCGCACCGCCGAGACTGCTGCCAGATCCAGATTTCGCGTGAGATCGCGATCTGTGCGCAGTCTCGGCGTTCTTGTTAACCCCGCCTATCTCGGCGGCTCGCCGCCGGCTGGCTGCGGGGCGTCCGACGGCGTCGCCGGAGCCGAGTCCGGAATCTCGGTGGGCCGGGCCTGCTTGGTCAGCGCCGACATCGCCACCCACTCGTCCCACGGCACCGCCCAGTCCCAGATGTCGCCGTCGGCGTAGGACAGCTGGATACGGGTTCCGGTGACCTCCACCGGATCGCCGTAGATGGCCGAGTGGAAGTACTGCTCGGCGTTCTCCAGCGACAGGTTGATGCAGCCGTTGGTGACGTTGGCGCTGCCCTGCGCACCCAGGCTGGCCGGGTTGGCGTGGATGAACTCGCCGTTGTTGGAGATCCGCACGGCGAACCGCTCCCGCAGGTTGGCGTAGCCCGCCGCGGGGTTGGTCATGTAGAAGTCCTCGTACTTCTCGGTGACGACGTGGATGCCGCTGCGGGTGACGTTGCGGTCCAGGTCGCCCTCGCCGTAGCTGCACGGGAAGTCCATGATCACGTTGCCGTCGCCGTCGAGCACCTGCATCCGGTGCGACGGCGCGTGCGCGATGACGACCTGGCGGCGCCCGATCTCGAAGTCCAGCGTCGCGTCCTGCGCACCGTAGGCGTCCTCGCCGAACGGAACCCCGTAGAGCTTCGCGTCGACGTGCACCTTGGTGCCGGCCGGGAAGTACTCGCGGCTACGCCAGTGCACACGCGAGCCCTCGGCCTCGTCGGGCAGCCACGCCCAGCTGCCCTCCACCGGCGGCTCGGTGGTCACCGTGAGCGCCTTCTCGACCTCGGCGCGGTACTCGTCGCTGATCGGGGCATCGAACTGCAGGATGATCGGCGCGGCGACCCCGACGACCTGCCCGTCGGCGAGCTGGAACCGGCCGCTGACCTGGACGCTGGGGGCGACCGTGGTGAACGCGCCCTCCACCGGCACCGCCTTGCCGTCGCGGCCGACGACCGAGCCCGTCCACGTGTACTCGACGCCGTAGCCGAGCGGTTCGGTGACCGTGAACTCGGTGCGGTCCCGGTTGAGCGCACCGGCGACGACCCGGCCGTCCGGGTTGGTCAGCGCGACCTTCTGGAACCACCCGTCGCTGACCTTGACCGACACCGGCCCGGTCGGCACCACGTCGGTGGCGTCGGCCTCGGGGGTGAACTCCACCGTCGGCGCGGCGACCTCCTCCTGCGCCGGGCTGCCCGCCGGACCGTCGGACTTCTTGACGCACGCCGCCAGCGCCCCGGGCGCGACGACCCCGACCGCGAGCACAGCCAGGGCGCGCCGCCGGTTGATCGACGGCGAAGGGTCGCGGGTGGTCACGTAGAACCAGCGTACCTACAGCTCACAGCCGACCAGGGCGGGCTCGGGTGTGAGCTCGACTCCGAATGTCCTTCGCACACCGTCACGTACAGTCCTGGCCAGCGCGAGCACGTCGGCGGTGGTGGCGCCGCCGCGGTTGGTCAGCGCCAGCGCGTGCTTGGTGGACAGCCGCGCCGGGGCGCCCTCACCGGGATAGCCCTTGCCGAATCCGGCGTTCTCCACCAGCCAGCCGGCGGCCAGTTTCACCCCGTCGGGCGCCGGATAGCTGGGCACCGGCCGATCCACCGACGCCCTCAGCCGCTCGAACTGCTCCGCGCTGACCACCGGGTTGGTGAAGAACGAGCCGACGCTCCAGGTGTCGTGGTCGTCCTCGTCGAGCACCATGCCCTTACCCGCCCGCAGCGCCAGCACGGCCTCCCGCACCTCCAGCGGGTCGGCGCGGTCGCCGGGCTCGGCGTCGAGCGCGGCGGCCAGTTCGCGGTAACGCAGCGGCGCGCTGCGACCCTCGGGATCCAGGTCGAACTCGACCTCGAGCACGATCGCGTGCTGCGAGTGCTTGAGCACGCTGGTGCGGTACCCGAACCGCATCTCCTCGGGGCTGACCCAGCGGTCCTCGCCGGTGCGGCGGTCCAGCAGCCGCACCCGGGAGATGGTGTCGGCGACCTCGGCGCCGTACGCCCCGACGTTCTGCACCGGCGTGGCCCCCGCGGACCCCGGGATCCCGGACAGGCACTCCAGCCCGCCCAGCCCGTACGCCAGCGAGGTGACCACGACGTCGTCCCACACCGCGCCCGCCTCGGCGCGCACCCGGCTGCCGACGACGGTGATCTCGGTGTTGGCCAGGTGCAGGACGCTGAGGTCGGTCAGTTCGTCGTTGAGCACGACGTTGGATCCGCCCGCCAGCACCAGCGAGTCGTCGTCGGGTCCGAGCGCGCGCACGGCGTCGATCACCCTCTGCGTGGTGTCGCAGGTGATCAGCCGGCGCGCGACCGGTCCGATACGCAGGGTGGTCAACGGCGCCAGCGGCACGGCCTCCGTCACAGAGGCACCCCCTAACTGCGAAGTGGCCACGGCCGGTAACGGTAGCCTGACCAGCTATGCCGCGTTCATTCGACATGGTCGCCGAGTACGGCGGCACCGTCGAGCAGGTGCACCGGGCATTCCGCGAGAAGCGGTACTGGCTGGCCCGGCTGGCCGACTCCGGCGCCGACGACTACGCGCTGCAGTCCATCACGTTTCCCGACGGCGGCGTGGACGTGGTCACCCGCCAGACGCTGCGCTCCGACCGGCTACCGGGGTTGGTCAGCCAGTTCCACCGCGGCGACCTGAGCATCGTGCGCGAGGAGACCTGGAGCGCGCTGCGCGACGGGCAGGCCACCGCGACGGTCAAGGGCTCGATCCCGGGCGCACCGGCCGCCCTGACCGGCACCGCCCGGCTGGTGCCCGCGGGTGCGCGCTCCCGGCTTGAGCTGACGGTGGAGGTCGAGGTGAAGGTGCCGCTGGTCGGCGGCAAGATCGAGAACTTCATCGGCGGGCAGCTCGCCGACCTGGTGACCGCCGAGCAGCGCTTCACCACCGAATGGATCACCGAGAACGGTTGATCCGCAAGTAAACTGGCCGCGTGTCGCGTCGCATGGAGTACACCCTGACGTTCGACGCGGCGCCGGAGCGGGTCTATCGCGACTTCACCAGCCGCGAGTACTGGGACGAGCTGATGGCCATGTACCGGCAGTACACCCGCTCGGAGGTGACCCGGTTCGACGCCGGTGAGCGCGGCACCGACATCGAGTTCGTCCAGGTGATTCCGCGCTCGGAGCTGCCGCCGATCGCCCGCAAGGTGATCCCGTCGGACATGGTGATCACCCGGACCCAGCACTTCGACCCGTTCGACCCGGATACCGGTCGCGCCGCAGGCACGTACGCGGCGTCGATCCCGAAGGGGCCGGGCCGGTTCGGCGGCACCTGCACGCTGACCGCGGCAGGCGCCGGCTCCCGGCTGCTGCTGGCCAGCGTCTGCAAGGTGTGGATCCCGTTGCTCGGCGGGCCGCTCGAGGACCTGATGCTGCACCACGTCACGAACCTGTTCGACATCGAACAGGACTTCACCGCGCGGTGGCTGGCACAGCACTGAGTCGGGCCGGCGGGCGCGCTTAGACTCGCCTCATGAGTGGGCCCATCGGTCAGCTGACCCGGGGCACCACCGGCTACAACCGGTTGCGCCGCAGCGACCGCTGGCTCGTGCACTCCCCGCGGGTGCGTGCCGCGCTGCAGGCCGCCGCCGACCCGCTGGTCGTCGACCTCGGCTACGGCGCGCTGCCCGTCACCACGCTGGAACTGGCGTCACGGCTGCGGGTGGTGCGTGCCGACGTGCACGTCGTCGGCCTGGAGATCGACCCCGAACGGGTGCGCACCGCGCAGGCCGCCGCAGGCGACGGCGTCGAGTTCGCCCTCGGCGGTTTCGAACTGGCCGGGCTGCGCCCGGTGCTGGTGCGCGCGTTCAACGTGCTGCGCCAGTACCCCGTCGAGGACGTACCCGCCGCGTGGGCGACGATGCAGCGCCGGCTGGCCCCCGGCGGCCTGATCGCCGACGGCACGTGCGACGAGATCGGACGGCGCTGCTGCTGGATCCTGCTCGACGCCGGCGGCCCGATCAGCCTGACTTTGGCGTGCGATCCGTTCGCCATCGACAAACCGTCGGACCTGGCCGAACGGCTGCCCAAGGCGCTGATCCACCACAACGTCGAGGGTCAGCCCGTGCACGCCCTGCTGGCGGCCGCCGACCGGGCGTGGGCGACGGCGGCCGGGCACGGCGTGTTCGGGCCACGGGTGCGCTGGCGCGCGATGCTCGAGCTGTTGCACGACAACGGTTTTCCGGTGACACCGGCCCGTCGGCGGCTACGCGACGGGGTGCTGACCGTACCCTGGTCGGCGGTGGCTCCGGTGTGAAACACGTTACGGCGCTTCGCTTCTCACCAACGCCGGGACGGGCTCCACACCCTCGCCGACCACGTCGAGCGCATCGTCGACATCCTTGGCCACCTGGATGTCCAGGCCGCGCAGCAGCGCAGGCGGGGTCAGCAGCGCCACGACCACATAGGTGACGATCGAGGCGGCGAACGCGATGAACGTGGGCCAGCCGTCGAAGTCCGCGGTGATCAGGTCGTTGGGGATGTAGAGGATCGTGTTGTCGACCCCGTAGATCGTCGGGGTCAGCACGAACAGCACCAGGCGCACCACCAGGCCCACACCGATCGCGGTCAGCGCCGCGACGGTGGTGCCGCGACGCCAGATCATCCCGGCGATGAACGGCACCACCAGGCAGGCCAGCAGCAGGTCGAACGCCAGTGTCAGCAGGATCCCGGTCTGCTGCACGTTGATCGCCATCACGATGGACAGCAACGTCATCGGCACCATCGCGACGCGGGTGGCGCGCAGCAGTGGGTCGCGCTTCCCGGGTTCGTGCACCCGGTGTACGCCGCCGATGTTGCGCACGCAGACGTTGGAGATGGCCAGGATCGCGCCGTTGGCGGTGCTCATCGACGCACCGACCAGGCCGCTGAGCACCACCACGGTCAGGATCGTCGGCGCGTACTGGTCGAGCAGCACGAAAAGCACCGGGCCGTCCAGCTCTTCGGGCATCAGCGAATGAGCGGCCAGCGCCACCAGCGCGAACGGCACACCGATCGCGGTGGTACCCGCGGCAGCGACGAAGCAGGCCCGCCGCGCGCTGCCCGGCGACTTTGCCGAGAACACCCGCTGCATGAAGTCGATCGCGACGATGTCACCGATGCCCAGCGCGATCAGCGTCGCCCAGTTGATCACCGCACCCTGCGCCGGGTCCGACAGCTGCCCCAGCGCGAACGGCCCTGTGCCCTCGGCGATCTCGAACGGCTGCGTGGTCAGCATCCAGATCAGCAGGCCGATCGCGCCGACCAGGATCAGCGCCATCTGGATGATCGCGGTGTAGGCGTCGGCGATCAGGCCGCCGGCACCGGTGTAGGCCACCGCGATCGCGGCGATCAGCACCACTCCCAGCCAGTACGGCATGCCGAGGAAGTAGTTGAACAGGAAGCCGCCTGCCACCAGGTTGCCCGCCACCAGCATGCAGAACCCGAGGGCCAGCAGCACCGAGGAGCTGACCTCGACCTGGCGGCCGAACCGCAGCCGGTAGTAGTCCGGGAACGATGTCAGCCCCATCCGGTTCATCGGTTTGGCGAAGAAGATGCCGGTGATGGTCAGGCACAGCGCCAGCCCGAGCGCGAGGCTGACACCGGCCCAGAACCCGAATTCGTATGTCAGATCGGTGTTTCCGAGCGTGGCGTTGGTGTCGACGGCGGATCCCATGAGCGCGCCGCCGACCAGCCAGAACGGCAGTAGCCGCCCGCCGACCAGGAAGTTCCTGCTGTCGCCCTCGATCTTTTTCGAGACGTAGAAGCCGACGAGGACGACCAGCACGATGCTGACCGCTACACCGAGAAGGATCATGCGGAGCTCCCTATACGAGTCGGAGTCTCCCGGGCTTTTCTCCCGCCGTGGAACGGACGCCGCAGTCCGCCTGCGCCTCTCGGACCAGACCCGTGACGGCGGAACCCTAGGCGCGCCTCACACCTGTGAGTCGGACCCAGAAAAACTCCGCAGGATTACGCGCAGCCGCGCGGATTGTTAAGGCTGTGTTTCGATTCGACTGGCGCCGTGGCGGATCCGGACATAAGAATGACGGCAGGAGCCTATCGGCTTCCCGGACGAGGTGCGTCGTACCCGGTCAGCGACAAGACGACGCATTAGGAGTACCCGTGACCGACGAGAATCCACAACCCCTTTTCAACGCCGAAGGCGCGTGGGCGCAGCAGGCCGAGGCGCGGCTGTCCGATCGTCGTGAACGTGAGGAGATCGACCGCTGCCTGACCTACGGGCTGGAGGCGGCGCCGACGATCAACGACCGTCGCATCTCGACGTTCGTGCGCGGTGAACTGCCGCACTTCGCCGGTGAACGCGGCACATTCCTCAAGTGCCCGTTCATCGAGGACGTCAACCAGGTCGACGACGCCGAGGTGGCGATCTTCGGTGTGCCGCTGGACTCCGGGGCCACCTACCGGCCCGGCGCACGGTTCGGCCCGCAGGGAATTCGCCGCTCCACGAACCTTTTCGGCACCTACAACTACGAGACCGGTGTCGATCTGCGCGAGCAGCTCAACATGGTCGACATCGGCGACGTGTTCACCATCCCGGGCAATCTGGAGAAGTCCTTCGACCAGATCAGCCAGGCAATGGCGCACGTGGTGAGCAAGGGCGTGATGCCGGTGGTGCTCGGCGGCGACCACTCCATCGGGTTCCCGACGATCCGCGGCCTGGCGCCCTACCTGGACGGCAACGTCGGCATCATCCACTTCGACCGCCACGTCGACACCCAGGAGACCGACCTCGACGAGCGGATGCACACCACCCCGTGGTTCCACGCCACCAACATCAAGAACGCCCCGGCCACCAACCTGGTGCAGATCGGCATCGGCGGCTGGCAGGCCCCGCGGGCGGGCGTGAAGGTGGGCCGGGAACGCAAGTCGACGGTGATCACCGTCGGCGACGTGGAGCGGGTCGGCATCGAGAAGATCGCCGAGATGGCGCTGGAGATCGCGTGGAAGGACGCCAAGGCGGTCTACCTGTCGTTCGACATCGACGTGATCGACGCCGGGTTCGTCCCGGGCACGGGCTGGCCGGAGCCGGGCGGGCTGCTGCCGCGTGAGGCGCTCAACCTGGTCAAGATGATCTCCGAGCCCGGCCTGGCCGGTATCGAGGTCGTCGAGTGCTCGCCGCCGTACGACTGGGCCGAGCAGACCGCGCTGATGAGCTCGCGGGTGATCCTCGACAGCCTGGCCGCGCAGGTCCGCTCCGGCAAGCTCGGCAAGAAGCCGGCCGCGCTGCAGCGCCACGCCTGGGGCCCCTAACCCTCCACCGCGAGCAGACACAGAATCGCGTGATCGCGGTCCTCTGCGTGCGATTTTGTGTCTGCTCGCGAGGTGTCGGGGACCAGTAGGCTGGCGGTCATGCGGATTGCCCTGGCGCAGATCCTGAGCGAACCCGACCCGACGGCCAACCTCGCGCTGGTCGAGGAGTACACCAACCGGGCCGCCGACGCGGGCGCGCGGATGGTGCTGTTCCCCGAGGCCACCATGTGCCGCTTCGGGGTGCCGCTGGGTCCGGTCGCCGAACCGCTCGACGGCCCCTGGGCGACGGGGGTGCGGGCGATCGCCGAGCGCGCGGGCATCGTCGTCGTCGCGGGCATGTTCACCCCTGCCGACGACGGTCGGGTGTTCAACACGCTGCTGGCGACGGGTCCCGGTGTCGAGGCGTCCTACGACAAGATCCACCTCTACGACGCGTTCGGATTCCAGGAGTCCAAGACCGTGGCGCCCGGCCGCGAGCCGGTGCTGATCGACGTCGACGGGGTCCGGGTCGGGATCACGCTCTGCTACGACGTGCGTTTCCCCGAGCTCTACGTCGAGCTGGCCGAGGCCGGGGCGCAGCTGATCACCGTGCACGCCTCGTGGGGCAGCGGGCCGACCAAGCTCGACCAGTGGACGCTGCTGGCGCGGGCGCGGGCCATCGACACCACCGGCTACATCGCGGCCGTCGACCAGGGTTTCCCGCGGCCCGAGGTCGCGGCCCTCGGGCCCACCGGGGTGGGCGGCAGCCTGGTGGCCTCCCCGACCGGAGAAGTGCTGGTCCAGGCCGGTGGCGACCCGCAGCTGCTGGTCGCCGATCTGGACCTGGAGGCCGGGCGCAAGGCCCGCGAGACGATCGCGGTGCTGAGCAACCGTGCGCGGTTCGCCCGCCCCGATAAGGCAGAATCGCGGGCGTGACCGACCCCTGGGCCCGCCCCAACCAGCCAGTACCGCCGCAGCAGGGCGAGTTCCCGCCGCAGGCACCTCCACCGCAGGCGCCGCCTCAGGCACCCCCACCGCAGGCAGTGCCCCCGCAGCAGGCGGTGCCGCCGCAGGCTCCCCCGCCCCCGCCGCCGGACGCCCCACAGGGCCCGCCGCCGGAGCAGCCCGGTGAGGGGTCCCGGTTCAAGGAGCTGATCAGCGATCCGCTGTCGATCGTGCTGATCGTCGTCATCGTGGTGGCGCTGGCGCTGGCCGGCCTGGTCGGCGGCGAGCTGTACGCCCGCAACCGCGCCGACACCGTCGTCGCCGGCGCGGTGGCCTGCGTCGTGCAGGACGAGGCCAAAGCGTCGTTCGGGGTGATGCCGCCGTTCCTTGTGCAGCACATGAGCGGGCACTACACCAACATCACCGTCGAGACCGCGGGCAACCAGGTCCGCGACGCCAAGGGGATGAAGGTGACGCTGCACATCAACGACGTGCGGCTCGAGGACACCGCGACCTCCAGCGGTTCGATCGGCTCGATGGTCGTCGACGTCGACTGGAGCACCGACGGCATCTACCAGACCATCAGCGACGCGGTGCCGATCATCGGCGCGTTCGTCCGCGGGGTGAGCACCAACCCGTCCGCGGGCACCGTCGAGCTCAAGGGTGTGCTGGGCTCGATCACGGCGAAGCCGACCGTGGTGAACGGGGCGATCTCGCTGCAGGTGGTCGAGCTGACCGGGCTGGGCTTCTCGCTGCCGCGGGAGACCGTGCAGCCGATGCTCGACGTGTTCACCGCGAAGCTGACCAGCGACTACCCGGTGGGGATCAAGGCCGACTCGATCGAGGTCACCGACTCCGGTGTGAAGAGCCGGTTGTCGAGCAGCAACGCCGAGATCCCGAAGGGTCAGCAGGACCCCTGCTTCGCGAACCTGTGATCGTCAGTCGCTGCCGCCGCCCCAGCGGAAACTGTTGACGTACTTGCCCATATCGATCGCGAGCTGCAGGTTCGCGCCCGAGGGGTGGCCGTTGCCGAAGTCGCGGGTGAACTCGTGGTACGGGCCCACCGCCGCGGCCACCAGCGCGTAGTCGTTCTTCACGGCCACCATCACGATCAGCCGCAGCCGGGTGAAGGTGCCGTTGGCGTCCTGCGGGTAGTCGTCGGCGACGACGCCGTAGCCCGGCTCGTAGCCGACCATCGCGTTGGGGATCTCGTATTCGGTTGTGGCGTCCGGGTAGTACTCGGCGATGAGGTCCTCGGCGAGCTGTCTCGGAGTGCGCCCCTCGGCGGGCATCCCGAACAGCTCCAGGGTGCCGGTGTCACCGCCGGTGAAGTCCAGTTCGACGCCGTCGGGGTGCAGGGTGGCCTGATACGCGGTGCCCTCGCCGGGGTACTGCACGGAGAACGCGCCGTCCTCGGCGTAGAACCGCGGGTTGGATTCGATGGGCTCACCGATCGGCGGGCGCCCGCAGTCCGGCGGGCACACGATCCTGCCGAGCCGCGGGGTGGCCAGCGCCGCCGCGGTCACCCCCAGACCGATGACGACGGCGACGCCGACGGCGAACGCGGCGAACACCTTTCGCTGACTCAACGCGGCCTCACCGTGACCGGGCTCGGCGACCCGCAGGCCCACCCCGAGCGCGATCAGCGCGGCCGCCGCGATGACGATGTGCACGGCCAGCTGCACGACCTGCGGCACCGGGAGGAACTCGACCACGCCCATCGCGATCCAGAGCACCGCGACGACCAGGAACGTCGCGATGACGCGGCGGCGGGCCCACACCGCCAGACCCATCAGGCCGCCCAGCGCGGCGGCGGTGACCGGCAGTGAGACGCCCTGGATACCGGCCTGCACCAGGAACACGCTCGTCGGGCGGTCCCCGGCGGTGATACCGGTCGCGTACTGCGGGGCCAGCCGGGTCAGCGTCGCCGCGGCGGTGAACACCATCCCGCCGAGCGCGCCGAAGACGTAGCCGTCCAGCGGATCCCGCGACACCGGCGGTAGCAGTCGTGCCACCGCGCCGGGCGCCAGCATGAGCAGTGCGCTGCCGACCGGCACCCCGAGCCGGATCAGCAGCCGGCCCCGGCTCGGCGGACCCAGGCCGAGCGCGTAGTCGTACATCTCGGCGACGAGGTTCCCGGTCAACAGCACCCAGCCGATCCCCAGCCCGATCGCCAGCACCACCGTGACCAGAAGCGATCGGGTGGGCAGCGCCCGCGCCAGCCCCGTCGCCCACAGGTACAGGCCGAACACCAGGGTGAGCCCGACACTGCCCACCGAGATCATCGGTGCCTGCCAGCGCAGCAGCGCGAAGATCATCATCGCCGCGACCAGCACCGCGAGCGCGACCCCGAACGGGAGCCGGGAGCGCACCGGAAGATGCGGAAAGAGACTGCCCGGCTTGGGGATTCGTGCCAGTCGGCTGGTCACCTGCGGGCCACCCGTTGCAGCGCCAGGAAGTTCTGCGCCAGGTTGTAGGTGTTCGGGGTGCCCAGCCCGGTGGCCAGGTCGTAGCCGGGGGCGGCCAGGTCGACGGCGGTTCCGCCGCGGCGCACGTCGTGGAAGCCGGGCAGGTCGGCGCCTGCGGCGACCCGGTACAGCATCGGGTTGAGACTGCCGAGGTTACGGCCGCCGTTGGCGACCAGGTAGTCGTTCATCAGCGCGGTGAGCCCGGCCCAGATCGGCGCCGCCTGCGACGTGCCGCCGCCGACCACCGCGCGGCCGCCGAAGATGAACCGGACACCGGTGAACGGGTCGGCGACCGCGGCGACGTCGGGTGCCAGCCGGCGCCGCTCGTCGTCGCGGTCCACCCGGATCCCGGCCTGCCACGGTGGGCGGGCGTGCAGCTCGGACACCCCGCCGCTGGTGCCCTGCGTCAAAGGTGAGTCCACCCAGGCGTGTTCGCCCAACCACTGGCCGTTCTTCCCGGTCGACAGCGTGGTCCCGCCGACCGAGGTCATCGTGGGCAGCGACGCGACCGCGTCCAGACCGATGTCGTCGTCACTGGGCGGCGCCGACCACTGGTCACCGCCCTTGCACTCCAGGCCCGCGTTGTCGCCGCTGGCGTCGAACGCCGCCGTCCCGGTGCGGTGCGCGGCCCGCAGCGCCGCATCGACCGGCGCGAGATCGGCTGCGGTGACGAAGGATTCGCAGCCCCAACCGATCGACAGGCTCCACACGGCGCCGGGGTAGTCGCGCGCGGCGGCCTCGAACATCGCACCGATCTTCTCGTAGGCGCCGCCGCCCTGCACCGTGGGCCGGGCGTTGACGACGACGAGCCGGGCGTCGGGCGCGATGGCGTGGGCCACCTGCAGGTCCATCGCGGTCTCACCGTGGCGTTCCTCGGGCATCCCACCGACCACCTCGGGGGTGAACCGCGGCAGCCCCGAGGTGTCGGCGAACAGGTCGAGGTCCTCCTGGTCGACGCCGTCGAACGCGAAGAACACGATCGTCTGCCCCTTGCCGGTGTGACCGGCCTCGAACAACGGGGTCGCGTTGTAGGCGTCGCGCAGTCCCTCCGGTGTCAGCCCGCCCCTGGGCACGTCGAGCGGCAGCATCCACGGCGATTTGATGCGGTACGGCGTGAAGCTCATGATCCGGCCGACGCCGGTGACGACGCCACCCAGTTCCGGAGGCGCGGAGGGCTGTTCGGGAGACGCGTAGAACACCTGGCCCCTGGGGGCCCGGTAGTCGCGGACCGGGACGCCGAAGGCGCGTCCGAGATCGGCGCCGGCACCCTCGACGAACGCCCAGGTATCACCCGGCCGCCACCGCACCGACAGGTTGTGGTCGCGCGCCCAGGTCATCAGCGCGTCGGGCCGGGCGGCCGACGACAGCGTGACGGTCAGCTGCGCGTGCGTGGACCGGGACGGGCCGAGATCGACCGAGTCGGCGAGCAGCGCCGCGACCGGGCCGGTGATGACCGCCCGGTCGCGCGGCGCGCACGCGACGGTCAGGCCTGCGATCAGCAGGCAGATCGCAGCGGCGAGAGCCGCGAGTCGACGTCCGTCAGTGATGGCCGGGGGTGGCCGTCGGCGCCGGCGGCGCAAGCACGCTCGGCGAGAACGGATCCGGGTGCGGATCGATGCGCGGGGCCTTCTCGGTGGGGCTGGCTTCCGGAGCCGTCGTCGAGGTGGTCTCGGTGGTCTCCGAGGTGGTCGTCGAGGTCTCCGGCGCCTTGTCTTCGTCGCTCGAGCAGGCAACGGCCCCCAGCGTCAGGACCGCAGCCACGCTGGCCACGGCCGGGATCCGACGAAGCAAGGTCGACTTGGTCATCATGATCAGATCCTATCCAGGGTGCTGACAGCGGCGGGGACGTTTGACCGTCGCCGCCGCACTGGTCGACGCCAGCCTACGGCAAATTATTGATCTTCACGTCAATTATTTGTGAACGGGAAGACCGTCGAGCACCGCCCGGGTCCCGGACAGTCCCAACCGGGTCGCGCCTGCGGTGAGCATCGCGATCGCGTCGTCGGCGGTGCGGATTCCGCCGCTGGCCTTGACCTGTGGTCCGACCGTGGCCATCAGCTCGACCGCGTGCACCGAGGCACCGCCCGCGGGGTGGAAACCGGTCGAGGTCTTCACGAAGTCCGCGCCGGCATCCGCGGCCGCGCGACAGGATGCCAGCAACGCCTGCTCGCCGCCGAGCCGCAGCAGCGCCGCCGATTCGACGATGACCTTGAGCACCGCCTGGTCCCCGATCGCGGCGCGCACCGCGGCGACGTCCGCGCTGACCGCGGCGTAGTCGCCGGCCACCGCGGCGCCCACGTCGATCACCATGTCGATCTCGGCCGCGCCGTCGGCCACCGCCCGTCGCGCCTCCTCGGCCTTGATCACCGACAGGTGCTTGCCGGACGGGAAGCCGACGACCGCGCAGAGTCTCTGTGCTGGGGAGGCCACGCCCGCGGCGACCGCGACCATCGACGGCGACACGCACACCGAGTACACGCCGAGCTCGGCGGCCTCCCGGACCAGCGCCGTGACGTCGGCGTCGGTGGCCTCGGGTTTGAGCAGCGTGTGGTCGACCAGCGCGGCCACCTCTGCGCGGGTGTAGGTCATCAGAACGGTTCTTCGGTGCCGCCGGGGTTGCAGCCGGCCTCCAGCATCTGCTGGTAGGGCACCTCCGGTCGCCACGGCTCGAGGTTCCAGCTGGTCTTACCGGGATACGCGATCTCGGCGTACTCCCAGTGGCACTGGAACTGCGGCTTCATCCCGGGAATGTCCGCGTCCGGCGACAGCGCCAGCACCTCGACCCACGCCTGCTCGAACTGGGCGGATGTGAAGATCCCGGACGCCTGCCGGCCCGCCGGGGTCGGGTAGACCCGCAGGCTGGACAGGTCCCCCCACTTGGCCCATTCGACGTGGTCGACGTAGGGCGGTGGCGGGGCGGGCTGCGCGGACGCGACCGGGGCGCCCCATGCGGGCACGACGATTCCTACCGCCATCGCGATGGCGGCCACGATACGGCGCACTACCGTGACTTTCCTTGAACCTCAAGAAGTTTCGGACGCACATCGACCAGGTAGACACCCGCGGCGACGGCGGCGATCGCGGCGCCGAAAACCGAGCCGGGGCCGAAAAGCAGTGCCAGCAGGCCGGCGATGCCGATGATCACCAGCCACACCGGCTTGGTCAGCTTGTCCGCGGCCGTGTAAGCGTCCTGCCGCTGCATCGCCGCATGGACGAACGCGTAGACCGTGGTCGCCAGCACGGCGACCCACAAGAGCAAAAGGATGTAACCCGCCAAGCCTTGGAGCTGCACGCTCACCAGACTAGGCGGGTTACGCCCTCTCGGTCGACTCCGGGTTGCGGAGCCGTACTTCTGGGTCCTACTTCTGGGTGACCTTCTTGGCCGCGGCCTTCTTGGCCGGCGCCTTCTTGGCCGGAGCCTTCTTGGCGGGAGCCTTGGCCGGAGCCTTCTTAGCGGCTTCCTTCACCGGCTCGGCGGCCTCCTCGGCCTTCTTCGGCAGGTCGACGCCGACCAGCTTGGCGGCGCGCTCACCGACGGCGCGGGTCTGGGCGGCGACGCTGCCCAGCGCCTCCTGGGTCAGTTCGACAGCCTGGTCGGTGTACTCCTCGACACGCTCGGCGGCCTCCGACAGCGCGGGCTGGCTGCGCAGGCGCTCCAGCGCGGCCTCGCCCCGCTCGACGAGCTTGTTGTAGGTGCTCTGGGCGGCGTCGGCGTAGGTCTCGGCGAACTTGCGCAGTTCCTCGGAGCTCAGCTTCTCGCGCAGCTCACCGAACTGCACGGGCAACTCCTCCTGCAGCTTGGTCACGCGGGTGCGGGTCTCCTCGACGCGGCTCTCGGCGTCGGTGCGGGCCTCGCCGGCACGCTCGCGCAGGGCCGCGACGATCTCGTTGACCCGCTCAAGGGCCAGATCGGCGGCGCCGACGGCGGCCAGCAGCGGGGCCTTCAGGTCTTCGATGTTGGGCTGGGTGTTGGCCATGATGATGGTCCTTTCCTTATCTGATGTCTGTCTGTTGTCGTCGGAAGGTCGTCGGAAGTCAGTTCTGCAGCGGTCTATTCAGCGGCTGACTCCTCACCTGTCTCGCTGCCCGGGCTCGTGGCGGCGGATTTCTGCGCGGCCTCGTTCTGCTCACAGAACGACGTGTAGATCTCGAGCAGCGCCTGCTTCTGACGCTCGGTGATGGCGGTGTCGTTGATGATGGCGTCGCGGACCGGACTGGGATCGCTGGGCTCGAGGATCCCGGCCCGGACGTAGAGCACCTCCGCCGACAACCGCAGCGCCTTGGCGATCTGTGCGAGCACGTCCGCCGAGGGTTTGCGCAATCCCCGTTCGATCTGGCTCAGGTAGGGATTGCTGACGCCGGCCTTCTCGGCCAGCTGCCGCACCGACACCTGAGCGGCCTCCCGCTGCATCCGGATGAACGAGCCGATGTCCTGTGCGGCGGTCTGGGCAGCGTTGGACACGACGGCGGCAAGATTCTCATCCTGCGACATTCGTGACCCCCCTCGTGCGGTGCTTGTCCGTTCGTGGACAACTCCACCGTACGACGGGGTGCTAACAATTGCAAGCAGTAGTTAGCGCAGGTCAGAAGAGTAGCTGGGCTATCGAATAGATGGCCAGGCCCGCCAACGAGCCCACCACGGTGCCGTTGATCCGGATGAACTGCAGGTCACGGCCCACATGCAGTTCGATCCGTCGGCTGGCTTCGTCGGCGTCCCAGCGCTCGATGGTCTCGGTGATGATCGCTGTGATCTCCACCCCATACTCGGCGACGAGATGCTGGGCGGCGCGCACGATCCAGTTGTCCACCTTGTCGCGCAGATCGGCGTCGTCGCAGAGGGATTCACCGATCCGCACCACCGAGTCAGCGATGCGGGTGCGCAGCGCGGACGACGGGTCGTCGACCGACTCCAGGATGATCCGCTTGGCCGCCGACCACGCGGTCTCGGCGGCACGGGCCACCTCGTCGCGGCCCATCAGCTGTTCCTTGATGTTCTCGGTGCGCGCGATGGTGCCCGGATCGTTCTGCAGATCGTCGGCGAACTCGAACAGGAAGCGGGTGGCCGAGCGGCGCAGTTCGTGATCGGGATCGCGGCGCACCTTGTCGGTGAAGTCCATCAGCTCCCGGTGGATGCGGTCCCCGACCAGGTGGTCCACCCAGCGCGGCGACCAGGTCGGCGAGTCCCGCTCGACGACCCGCTCGATGACCGGCCCGGCGTTGAGCGACCACTGGAAGGCCCGGTCGGCGAGCAGCTGCAGCAGCGCCTCCTGGCGGCGCTCCTGCAGCAGGGTGGACAGCACCCGCCCGATCGGCGGGCCCCACTGCGGTTCGGCGATGCGCTTGACGATCATCCGGTCGATCACGTGCTGGACGTCCTCGTCGCGCAGCATCTCCACCAGCACCCGCAGCACGGTGGCGGTCTCGGCGGCGACCCGCTCGGCGTGCGCGCGCTCGGACAGCCACTTGCCCATCCGGCCGGCCACCTCGGCGTTGCGCAGCTTGGTGGCGACCACGTCCGGGGACAGGAAGTTCTCCCGCACGAACGTGCCCAGACCCTCGCCGAGCTGGTCCTTCTTGCGCTTGATGATCGCCGTGTGCGGGATCGGCAGCCCCAGCGGATGCTTGAACAGCGCGGTGACGGCGAACCAGTCGGCCAGCGCGCCGACCATTCCGGCCTCGGCGGCCGCGCGCACGTAGCCGACCCAGCCCGGGGCGTCGCCGGTGGACTGGGCCCAGGTGCACAGCAGGAAGATCACGGTGGCGCCCAGCAGGAAGCCGGTCGCGACGGCCTTCATCCGCCGCAGCGTGCGGCGCCGCTCGGCGTCCGCCTCCGGGTCGGCCCCGGCGAAGGCCTCGGCAAAGCTCGGTCTCTTGGCGGTCAGCGCCGCCCAGGCGGGTCCGCCGTCGCTCGGTCTGTGTGCCACTCCCCCATCATCCGCTACCCGGCGACGGGCGCCACGGACCGACAACCCGCCCGGTCAAGATCGGGGCCGTAGTATCGAGGGGAACTAGGGAACGGATCACGGGAACAGTGGCACAGCAGACCGACGCGGTTGCCGTCAAGGCCGATGGCCGCAAACGCCGATGGCACCGGCACAAAGTCGAACGCCGCAATGAGCTGGTCGACGGCACTCTGGAAGCGATTCGGCGGCGCGGCAGCAACGTCAGCATGGACGAGATCGCGGCCGAGATCGGGGTCTCCAAGACGGTGCTGTACCGCTATTTCGTCGACAAGAACGACCTGACGACCGCGGTGATGATGCGGTTCGCGCAGACCACCCTGATCCCCAACATGGCCAGGGCGCTGTCGTCGGACCTCGACGGCTTCGAGCTGACCCGCGAGATCATCCGCGTCTACGTCGAGACCGTGGCCGCCGAGCCCGAGCCCTACCAGTTCGTGATGGCCAACAACTCGGCCAGCAAGAGCCGAGCGATCGCCACGTCGGAGGAGATCATCGCGCGGATGCTGGCGGTGATGCTGCGCCGCCGGATGGCTGCGGCCGGGATGGACACCGGCGGGGTGGAGCCGTGGGCGTACCACACCGTCGGCGGGGTTCAGCTGGCCACGCACTCGTGGATGTCGAACCCGCGGATGACCGCCGACGAGCTGATCGACTACCTGACCATGCTGTCGTGGAACGCGCTGTGCGGCATCGTCGAGGTGGGCGGGTCGCTGGAGCGGTTCCGCAACCAGCCGCATCCCCCGCCGGTGCTGCCGAGGCAGGCCGATACGTGAGCTCGCCGATCACGTCCGCCGTCCGGTTCCGCCCCGGCGACACCGTGGCCGGGCTGGATCTGACGGCGACGCCGGGGTTCGAGGGGTCGAAGACCGACGCGGCGGAGGTCCAGGCGACGCGCAGCGCCCGGCTGGCCGAGCTGCAGGAGATGCTGTACGCCGGTTGGAAGGCCGGCGGCGACCACCGCAACGTGCTGCTGGTGCTGCAGGGCATGGACGCCTCCGGCAAGGGCGGGATCGTCAAACACGTTGTGGGTGCGGTCAATCCGATGGGCGTGCGCTACACCGCGTTCGGTAAGCCGACCGAGGAGGAGCTGGCGCACCACTACCTGTGGCGGATCCGGCGGGCGCTGCCGCCTGCCGGGCACATCGGGGTGTTCGACCGGTCGCACTACGAGGACGTGCTGGTGGTGCGGGTGAACAACCTGGTGCCGCAAGAGGTGTGGGAGAAGCGCTACGACGAGATCAACGCGTTCGAGCGTGAACTCGTCGACGGCGGAACGACATTGGTGAAGGTGGCGCTGTTCATCTCGGCCGAGGAGCAGAAGAAGCAGCTGCTCGAGCGGCTCGACGACCCCACCAAGCACTGGAAGTACAACCCCGGCGACGTCGACGAGCGGCTCAAGTGGCCGGCCTACCAGCAGGCGTACCAGGCGGTGCTGGACCGCACCTCGACCGACTACGCGCCGTGGCACGTGGTGCCGGCGAATCGCCGGTGGTACAGCCGGCTGGCCGTCACCGAACTGCTGATCGAGGCGCTCGAGGGCCTCGACCTGTCCTATCCGCCCGCCGATTTCGACATCGAAGCCGAACGCAGGCGCCTGCTCGACTCCTAGCCTCCCGCCTTGTGCGCCGAAACTACGGTTGTTGACGAAATCCGCCGGTATTGCGTCAACTTCCGTAGTTTCGTTGACAAGTCACCAGCGACTCCCGCCCTTCACGCGCGCCGAAACTACGCTTGTTGACGGATTCTGCCGAAAATTCGTCATCTTCCGCAGTCTCGGTGGAACCGATGGCCGCGCGGTGCGTCTAACCGAACATGGACGGACTCATCGTGGCGAGCGAAGCGCTGGCGACAGGAGTGGTCACGCGTCAGGACCTGCGCACGCGGTACCGCAAGATCCACCGAAACATCTATGCACCCGTCGAGATGGAGCTCAACGCACGGGATCGTGCGATGGCGGCGTGGTTGTGGTCCCGCGGACAGGCGGTACTCGTCGGTCACTCAGCGGCCGCGATGTTCGGCACCCGTTGGATACCACCTGACGAACCGGCTGAGATCACCCGGGTCCGCCACGGCACACCGCGAGGGATCATCGTGCACAGCGACACGCTCGCCGACGACGAAATCTGTCTGCGCGGCAGCCTCGACTGCACCACGCCCGCACGCACCGCCTACGACATCGGCCGCCGGGTCCGGGGCGATCTCGGGATCATCCGCGTCGACGCATTACTCAACGCGACCGGCTGCACCGTCGAGGAGGTCGAGAAGATCGCTCGTCGCTACCCGGGCGCCCGTGGCATCCGGCGGCTGCGTGACGCCCTGGATCTGGCCGACGGCGGCGCCGAGTCCCCCAAGGAAACCGAACTGCGCCTGCTGCTCATCCGCGGCGGACTGCCCCGGCCGGTCACCCAGATTCGCGTCGGCAACCGCCGGGTCGACATGGGCTATCCGGAGTTCAAGGTCGGCGTCGAGTACGACGGCGAACACCACTGGTCGAACCCTGACATCCACGCCGCCGATATCGAACGACTCGAATACCTGGCCGCACAAGGCTGGATCATCGTCCGCGTCAGCGCCCGACACCTGCGCCTGCACCGCGACGACATCCTGCGGCGCGCCTACGGGGCACTCGCCGGTCGCGGCTACTCCGGACCTAGCCCTGCCAGCGCTGCGTGAAGGCAGCCACCGCGGTCGCCACCCGCGTGGTGACGGCGACCGGATCCGGGAACGCTACCGCCAGCCCCTCGACCGCGCGATCGGCCAGCGGACGCCACTTGCCCACCCAGTCCTCGATCACACCGCGATTGTCTGGGTTGGCCCCCACCGCGTACTTGGCCAGCGCGACGTGCCAGTTCTGGTTCCGCACCGTGTCGACCTGCGCCTCCTGCAGCAGCGCCGCGGTCAACTGATCGCCGTGCTCGATCGCCAGGTCCGCGAATTCCTCCTTGAACAACGCGTCCAGCGCCGGCTTGAGCACCAGGTTCAGCGCGACGAACGACTCGCCCCAGTCGTAGGCCACAAGCAGCTTCTCCAGCGCCTCCCGGGCTGGCTGCCAGGCCGGGTCGTCCTCCCAGATCTGGCGTGTCGCTTCGGTGTTCGCAAGATGCGTGCCGTGCGTCAGTGACAACGACTTCGCCCGGTAGGCCACCCACTGCAGCGCCCGCAGCTCGTCGGCGCCCTGGAAGAACGCGGCGTTGGTGATGTATGCGCTCGGACCCAGCTGTCCCACGTACAGGCTGGTGATCTGCAGGACATGCAGCAGATACCGATACGGCGTGTAGAACCGCGCAAGCGTCTGCACCCACTGCTCGTCCAGCCGGGCGTCGAGGTCCTGGGACTCGTAGCGGTCGACCACGCCCTCGGCGTAGACCTCGCGGTCGTGCTGCAGCGCGATGTAACGCCGGTAATTCAGAGCCGCCGGGTCGCGGAAGCCCTCCCAATCGGGGGCCTGCAGCGCCGAGCCCTCGCGGTACTTCACGTACCACTGGTTGATTGGCGCGTTCGGGTCCAGGTCGAACGGCGCGGGCTTGCGATTGAAGTGATAGTGGAACCTGCCGGTGACGACCTCGTATTCGGTCGGCTTGCGCCGGGTCTCACCGGCGATGCTCCAGGTCTTCAGCCGGCGCGGGGTTGCGGCGGTCACGGTCTCATTCCTCTCGGTCCAGGTAGAAGTGCAGTTCGTCGTCGCCCAGATAGCGGATCCGGCCGGCGAAGCCGACCAACGCCGGCTCCAAGGTGTGCAGTGGAAACTCCTGTCCGGCAGCGGATTCCAGGCTGGCGCGGGTAATCCTCAGGAACCGCGGCGCGTGGATTCGCACGTATCCGGCGTGATCGTCGATGGTGAGGTCGGCATCCGGGTTGTCCACGCGCGCAGCCTCGATGACCGCGTCGACGACGGCGGGGTCGAAGCCCCGCACCACCGGCCCGACGAGTTTGTCGTGTGCTGCTGCAGCGGTCATGCGGACTCTCCTTGGCTGAGCGAGATGGCGATCCGGTCACCGTCCAACCGGACCTGATGGCGGTTCAGCGTGCAGGTGCTGGGATCACCCCGGCGCCGGACTCGAGGTCGAACTCCCAGCTGTGCGCGGGGCAGGTCAGCACCCCGTCGGTCACCTCACCGTCGACCAGCGGGAAACCGGCGTGCGGACAGAGGGCGTCGTACGCCCGGATCTCTCCACCGGGCAGGTGCGCCAACAGGATCGGGCGATCCTCGACGGCGACCTCGATGACCTCGCCCTCCCACAGGTCATCGAGTGTGGCCACCGGGATCCAGGTGTCGGCGTCAGGCATAGAACGCCTCGACGTGGTCCAAGGGCGCGACCCCGGCCGCACCGATGCGCTCCTGCGGGTCGAGCACTCTGCCGTTGTGCCGCAAGCGGATCGGCACGTCCTGCGCGGCAACCCGACGTCCGACCACATGGTGCGCGATCGCCGCGCCCACGGCCTCGACGGTGTCCTCGTCGTCGACGGGGATCAGCAGTTCCAGCACGTCGCCCTCGAACTGGGCGCTCAGCGGTAACAGCGCCATCGGTTCAGCCCTTCGTCCCGTTGTTGTCGGCCCATGCGTAGTTGTCGGCGTCCTGCCCCTGCTCCTCGGCCGAGAGCCCGAAGTACTCCAACACCGTGCCCAGGTCCGGCGGGCTGATCTCGCCCGAGAGCACCCGGTCGATCAGCGACTGGTGTCCGGCGAAGCGGTCCGGCCGCTGGGTGAAGATCCACTTGCAGGGCTCGGAGCAGAAGACGTACCTGCGGCCGTTGTGCACGTGGCTCGGCGGCGTGGCGTCGGTGTGTGCGCCGACGAGCACGCCCGCGGCCCGCACGATCGGCAGCTGGCACAGGTTGCAGGTGATCGGCAGGGTCTCCGGCAGCGTCGCGGCGATGTCGCCCTTGCGGACGTTCTCGGTGATGACGTCCCAGTGCCTGCCGAAGTGCCGGTTCCAGCCCGGGTACTTCTCCTCCAACCACAGCCGCTCGGCCTCCGACACCCCGGCGTCGGGGTTCCACCACACCGTGGGACGGTAGTTCCACACCCCGAGGTGGATGGCGTGGTGGTACCAGGTCAGCTCGTTGATGAACTCATCCCAGTACCAAGGAAATTCGAGACCGTAATCGCGGAACTGGTCGGCGAACTGCTTGACCACCCAGTCCTCGATGAACTCCTTGAAGCTCATCCGCCGGCTCTCCAGCGGGGTGTAGTAGTCCATCGACAGGCCTGTCAGCAGCGCGAAGATCCGCCAGGACCGCCAGAACATGTGGTCGATAAGGAATTGGCCCCACTCCTTCTCACCGTTGTCGATGAGCACCTTGATGGTCGGCTCACCCTGCTGGGCGTGCCGGGCCTCGTCGGTTTGGATGGAGCTGATCAGCGAACCGAACTCCAGGTCGCCGACGTCGATCGCGTCGGCGGCCATCCCGAGGAACTGCAGGTTGGTGAACCCGGTCTCCAGCGTGAAGGTCAGCTGCAGCGCGATCGACAACGCGTCGTTGGCGACGAACATGTCGTCGAACAGGTAGCGCACCGCCAGGATGATCCAGTTGTTGGTGTGGAAGGCTTTCAGCGCCCAGTCCCCGCGCGGCTCCTTGTCCAGCAGCCCGTACGGGAAGAAGGTCTGAATCTGGCCGTGCCGGATCTCGTCGAGGGTGCCGAACGTCGCGGTGTTGCGCCACGCCGCGGACCGGCCGAACCGCCCCATCCGAGCCTCGCCGATCGAGGCCAGGTACTCGGGCATCGAGATCGCGCCGTAGTGCGCGACGATCACCGACTTCCAGCCTGGGTCGAGTTGGTCGAACAGCTTGGAACGGCTGACCGCATTCTTCAGCGAGTAGGTGGTGGTGTCCTTGGTGACCTGGTTGTGCACGTACTCGCGGTAGGTGACCTTGTACGGCTCGTCCCACTTGAGCCAGGCCTCGGCCGGGACCCGGCTGGTGCCCGACAACGCCTCCGGGAACACCTCCTCCTCGTCGACGTAGCGGAAGGCCCAGTTGGTGTCCCGGGCCAGGTCGTACCAGTCACTGCGGGAAAGCTGGGGCATTCGCGCGTCCTGTCTGTCGAAATGGGCTGCTCAGCGCGTCGATCGACGTGTATGCAGCCATGATCGGAGATATCCCGAGGACTCCTAAGAATTTCGATCAGCCTGATTTCACCCCCTCCCCAAACGGCCCGGCCGGGGATACGCTCCGCGCGGATATCTCCGACCGAACGAAAGGGTGGACGTGTCAGTCACCGACGAATACCTGGCCAACAACGCCGAGTACGCCAAGACGTTCAAGGGCCCACTGCCGCTACCCCCGAGCAAGCACGTCGCGGTGGTGGCCTGCATGGACGCCCGCCTGGACGTCTACCGCATCCTGGGCCTCAAAGACGGTGAGGCGCATGTCATCCGCAATGCCGGCGGCGTCATCACCGACGACGAGATCCGCTCACTGGCCATCAGCCAGCGACTGCTGGGCACCCGCGAGATCATCCTGATCCACCACACCGACTGCGGCATGCTGACCTTCACCGACGACGAGTTCAAGCGGCAGATCCAGGAGGAGACCGGCATCAAGCCGGAGTGGGCCGCCGAGGCGTTCCCCGATGTCGAGGAGGACGTGCGTCAGTCGCTGCGCCGCATCGAGAACAGCCCGTTCGTCACGCTGCACACCTCGCTGCGCGGGTTCGTCTTCGACGTCGCGACCGGAAAGCTCAACGAGGTCACGCTCTGAGAAGCACCGGATCCCGCCAACACGGCCTCGACGCCAAGATCGTCGCGGCCCTGGACCTGGCCGGTGGTGCGCTGCAGGTGCTGGCGCGGCGGGCCGCGACGAATCACGGCCTGTCGATCACCCAGATGCGGGTGCTCGGCTGGCTGCACGTCGGCCCGCCGCCGCTGGCGCGCAGCGGCGCCCTGGCCCGTGAACTCAACGTCGCCGACCCGACGGTCAGCGACGCCATCGCGGCACTGCTGCGCAAGGGGCTGATACAACGTCGGCCCGACCCCTCCGACGGACGCAGGCACGACCTGGTGCTCACCGCCGAAGGACGCCGCGTCGCAGGTGATCTCGCGCGCTGGACCGCGCCGGCCGAGATCGCCACCTCCAGACTCGACGACGCCACCGCCGAGTCACTGCTGACCTCGCTACTCGAGGTGCTGGCCCGACTGCACGACGCGAACCTGCTACCGGTGATCCGCGCGTGCAGCACGTGCGTGTTCCTGGGCCGCGAGGACGACGGCTACCGCTGTCTGGTCGACGGCGCCCCGATGACGACGGCCGACCTGCGGGTCGACTGTGTCGACCACGCTCTGAGTTGACGGCGCCGAGACTGCTGTCAGATCGTCTTTTCGCCGCGAATCGCGATCTGACAGCAGTCTCGAGCTCAATCAGTAGGTGTAGAAGCCCTTACCCGACTTCTTGCCGAGCTGCCCGGCCTCCACCATGCGCTGCAGCAGCGGCGGCGGCGCGTAGTTGGCGTCGCGGTACTCGTCGTACATCGCGTCGGCGATCAGCTTCATGGTGTCCAGGCCGATCAGATCGCTCAGCCGCAGCGGACCCATCGGGTGCGACAGCCCGGCCTCGACCGCGGTGTCGATGTCCTCGACGCTGGCCACCCCGTTCTCGACCATCCGGATCGCCGACAGCAGGTAGGGCACCAGCAGCGCGTTGACGATGAAACCCGAACGGTCCGAACACCGGACGACCTTCTTGCCCAGCGTCTCGGCGGCGAACTTCTCCACCCGCGCGACCGCCGCGTCGGAGGTCACCAGCGTGTTGATCAGCTCGACCAGCGGCAGCACCGGCACCGGGTTGAAGAAGTGCAGCCCCAGCACCCGGCTCGGATTCTTGGTCGCCGCAGCGATTTTCATGATCGGGATGCTGGAGGTGTTGGACGCGAGCACGGCGTCGGGATCGGTGATGATCTCGTCGAGTTCGGCGAAGATCTTGGCCTTGACGGCCTCGTCCTCGATGACGGCCTCGATCACCAGCTGCCGGTCCGCCAGGTCCGCGAGGTTCGTGGTGTAGGTCAGCCGCGCCAGCGTGGCGTCCTTGTCGGCCTCCGACAGCTTGCCCTTGGCGGCCGCGCGCTCCAGCGACGCGGCGATGCGCTTGCGGCCGGCCTCGAGGAACTGCTCGGCCGGTTCGTAGACGACGACATCGGCACCCGACTTCGCCGCGACCTCGGCGATACCGCTGCCCATCTGACCGGCGCCCACGACGCCGACACGTTGAATAGTCACTTCAGAAGTCCTTCCCATAACACCAGGCCCCGCCCAATATAAGGACGGGGCCTGATGGCAAGCCGTTGGGCCTTGTGAGCCTACTGGGCCTGTGTCTCTATCCCGAGTCGGTCTGAATCACAGCCGCTCAGCCTTTCGCGGCCCGGGGGCCGCTCATCGTCAGTGGAACTGACCCTCTTCGGTCGAGCCCTTCAGCGCGGTGGTCGAGCTGTTCGGGTCGACGGTGGTGGCGATCCGGTCGAAGTAGCCGGCGCCGACCTCGCGCTGGTGCTTGGTGGCGGTGTAACCGCGCTCCTCGGCGGCGAACTCGCGCTCCTGCAGCTCGACGTAGGCGCTCATCTGGTTGCGGGCGTAGCCGTAGGCCAGATCGAACATCGAGTAGTTCAGGGCGTGGAAGCCGGCCAGCGTGATGAACTGGAACTTGAAGCCCATCGCGCCGAGCTCCTTCTGGAAGCGGGCGATGGTGGCGTCGTCGAGGTGCTTCTTCCAGTTGAACGACGGCGAGCAGTTGTAGGCCAGCATCTGGTCCGGGAACTCGGCCTTGACCGCCTCGGCGAACTTCTTGGCGACCTCGAGGTCCGGGGTGCCGGTCTCCATCCAGATCAGGTCGGCGTACGGGGCGTAGGCCTTGGCACGCGCGATGCACGGCTCGATGCCGTTCTTGACCCGGAAGAAGCCCTCCTTGGTGCGCTCACCGGTGATGAACGGACGGTCGCGCTCGTCGACGTCGGAGGTGATCAGGGTGGCGGCCTCGGCGTCGGTGCGGGCGATCACCACGGTCGGCACGTCGGCGACGTCGGCGGCCAGGCGGGCCGAGGTCAGGGTGCGGATGTGCTGCTGGGTCGGGATCAGCACCTTGCCGCCCAGGTGGCCGCACTTCTTCTCCGAGGCCAGCTGGTCCTCCCAGTGGGTGCCGGCGGCACCCGCGGCGATCATCGCCTTCTGCAGCTCGTAGACGTTGAGCGCGCCACCGAAGCCGGCCTCACCGTCGGCGACGATCGGCACCAGCCAGTTCTCCACCGAGGTGTCGCCCTCGACCTTGGCGATCTCGTCGGCGCGCAGCAGCGCGTTGTTGATGCGGCGGACGACCTGCGGCACCGAGTTGGCCGGGTACAGGCTCTGGTCCGGGTAGGTGTGGCCCGACAGGTTCGCGTCACCGGCGACCTGCCAGCCCGACAGGTAGATGGCCTTCAGGCCGGCGCGGACCTGCTGGACGGCCATGTTGCCGGTCAGCGCGCCGAGCGCGTTGACGAACTCCATGTCGTGCAGCTGCTCCCACAGGATCTCCGCACCGCGCCGCGCGAGGGTGTGCTCCTCGACGACGGTGCCCTGCAGAGCGACGACATCGGCGGCGGTGTAGTCGCGCGTGACGCCCTTCCACCGCGGGTTGGTGTCCCAGTCCTTCTGGATCTCTTCGGGGCTCTTGGGCTGGCCAACGGTTGACATGGTGTTCCTCCGGGTCGGTTAACTCTGCGGCGGCTGCGAAGGGCTTGTTAACAACTCCAGCGCTTCACCGCTTTGCTAAGTCGAGGATGCACCAGGGCATCACCGCAGGTCCAGCCGTTCACAATGCCAACTTTCGCCAACGGACCACGGGAAGTTGCAAAGTTTGCGAAGAATGATCTTGCTTAACCGGTTCAGAAGTTACCGGCAGGTAACACGTTTGCGCAGGTCAGTACGCCCGTACTGCTAAAGCCGTTCGATCAGAGCGAGAAGATCGCCGCGACGGCCTTCGTCTCCTCGCCGACGACGTATGTGAGCGTTGTAACAGTGCGATCGGCGAGCTCCGGACCGAATTTGTCGGTCGATCCGGCCGGGTAAACGTGGCTGAGGATCTCCATCCGGTCGCCCAGCGCCACCGCGGCGTCGTGCTCGATGGTCACCCGCATCGGCCAGCTCGCCGCGTCCGGATGGTGGTGCAGATAATCCTCGACCACCGACCAGTACACCGAGTTGTTCATGTGGTCGAAGATGTCGATGTCGCTCACCCGGACTCCGAACTCGCGGATCTCGTCGGCGTCCTCGCGGCTGCCCGCCGACAGGTAGGGCTTCCAGCGCAACCGGTCGACGTCGGTGGTGCGCCGCAGTCCCTCGAGGAAGTCGTCGGAGATGCGGGCCGGGCCCTGCGTCTCGCGGTTGATGTTGATCCAGAACGCCTCGGACTCCACCAGCCCGCCCTTGCGGCCGTCGATGCGCACCCGCATCTCGCACCACCGGTTCGACGTCCCCGAACACCAGCGCCGCAGCCGCAGGATGTCCTGGAACTCGATGGGCCGGATCATGTCGATCATCGTGCGGCGCACGATCCACAGCGGGTGGGTGTCCTGGAAGCCCATCTCGCGCAGCTGGTCGGAGCCGATGTCCTGGATGTGGCGGGTGGCGGCGTCGAACTTGAGCCGGCCGTGCCGGTCCACGTCGGCGACCCGCAGCGGCCACTGCACGTCGAACACGTCGGGGTGAGGATCAGGGACGGGCATCATCTCCTTGAACAGGCCCTGGGCAGGCCGGGCCGCTGGACTCTGCGACGGTCCCTGATTGGTGCTCACGGGTGCCGATCCTGCCACAACGGCCCCGCTGCCAAAGCTGCGAAGACGGCCTTCACAGCGTTGCTACGCTGGCTGACGTGGCGAAAACGTTCGTCGGATCCCGGGTGCGACAACTGCGTCAGGAACGCGGTTTCAGCCAGGCCGCGCTCGCCCAGATGCTGGAGATCTCCCCGAGCTACCTGAACCAGATCGAGCACGACGTCCGTCCGCTCACCGTGGCGGTGCTGCTGCGCATCACCGAGGTGTTCGGCGTCGACGCCACGTTCTTCTCCTCCCAGGACGACACCCGGCTGGTCGCCGAGCTGCGCGAGGTGACGCTGGACCGCGACGTCGACGCCGACGTCGACCTGACCGAGATCGCCGACTTCGTCGCCGCGCACCCGAACCTGGCCCGCGCGATGGTCAACCTGCACCGCCGCTACCGGCTGACCACCACCCAGCTGGCGGCGGCCACCGAGGACCGGTTCTCCGACGGCGCGTCCGGCTCCGGCACCGGCGCGATCACGATGCCGCATGAGGAGGTCCGCGACTACTTCTACGAGCGGCAGAACTACCTGCACGAACTCGACACCGCCGCAGAGGATCTCACGATCCGGATGGGCCTGCACCGCGCCGAGCTGACCCGTCAGCTGTCCGACCGGTTGTCGATGGTGCACGGCGTGCGGGTGGTGCGGCGCACCGACATGGGCGAATCCGTGCTGCACCGCTACGATCCCGAGACCAAGACGCTGGAGATCAGCAACAGCCTGTCGTCGGGGCAGCGGGTGTTCAAGATGGCCGCCGAGCTGGCGTATCTGGAGTTCGGCGACCTCATCGAGAAACTCGTCGACGAGGGCCGGTTCACCAGCGACGAGTCGACGAAGCTGGCGCGGATGGGGCTGGCCAACTACTTCGCGGCCGCGGTCGTGCTGCCCTACGGGCAGTTCCACAACGTCGCCGAGAACTTCCGCTACGACGTCGAACGGCTCTCGGCGTTCTACTCGGTGAGCTACGAGACCATCGCGCACCGGCTGTCCACACTGCAGCGGCCGTCGATGCGCGGGGTGCCGCTGTCGTTCGTCCGGGTGGACCGCGCGGGCAACATGTCAAAACGGCAGTCCGCCACGGGTTTTCACTTCTCGTCCCACGGCGGCACGTGTCCGCTGTGGAACGTCTACGAGACGTTCGCCAACCCGGGCAAGATCCTGGTGCAGATCGCACAGATGCCCGACGGGCGCAACTACCTGTGGGTGGCGCGCACCGTGGAGCGGCGCGCGCAGCGCTACGGCCAGCCCGGCAAGACGTTCGCCATCGGGCTGGGCTGCGAACTGCGCCACGCGCACCGGCTGGTCTACTCCGAGGGCCTGGACTTGTCCGGCAACGTGTCGACCCCGATCGGCGCCGGCTGCCGGGTGTGCGAACGGGACAACTGCCCGCAGCGCGCGTTCCCCGCACTGGGCCGCTCGCTGGACATCGACGAGCACCGCAGCACCGTCTCGCCGTACCTCGTCAAGTAGCCGCCCGGCTATAGACTCGGTGCGGTGAGCGATCTCGAGTCGGCGCGCATCGCGCCCGGCGGATTCAAGGAACTCGGCCCGCTCAACTGGGTCATCGCAAAGATCGGGGCCCGCGTCATCCGCGCGCCGCGGTTCAGTTTGATGAATGTGCTTGGCCAGCACCGGCTTCTGTTTCTGGCCTGGCTGCCCTACAGCGGGATGCTGCTCGGGATGCTGAGCAAGCTGCCGGTGCAGGACGCCGAGGTGGTGATCCTGCGGGTCGGCCACCTGCGCGACTGCGAGTACGAACTGCAGCAGCACCGCAGGCTGGCCCGTTCGCGTGGGCTGGGCCCGGAGGTGCAGAAGCGGATCTTCGAGGGCCCCGACGCCGAGGGGCTGACCGACCGGCAGCGCGCGCTGATCGCCGCGACCGACGAGTTCGTCGTCACCCGCGGGGTGTCGTCGGAGACGTGGGCGCGGCTGTCGCGCCACCTGACCCGGCCGCAGCTGATCGAGTTCTGCCTGCTGGCCGCTCAGTACGACGGGCTGGCCGCCACCATCACCACTCTCAAAGTGCCGCTTGACTTTCCGGACTAACGACCGGATTAGAGATAGGTGACGCCGAGCACCACCAGCGACAGCAGCACCGGGGAGAACGGCAGTCCCCACAGGAACGCCGCCCACACCTCGGACCGGCGCTGATACGCGCGCCAGCCCAGCCAGCCCGCGATACCGCCGACGAAAAACGACACCCCGGCGACCACCAGCACCCAGGTGCTGACGGTCGCCGTCGAGGTCGCCGCGGAGATCCCGGCCAGCCACAGGATGTGGCCAATCACCAGTCCCCCGACGCCGGCGACCCAGATCGCGCGCGCCGTAGTCGACGTCTGACCCACGGTCAGAAGTTGATCATGTGGCCCACCAGCCCGTGGAAGCATTCCTGCAGCGCCTCCGACAGGGTCGGGTGGGTGTGCACGTTGCGGGCCAGTTCGTTGGCGGTCAGGTCCCATTTCTGGGCCAGGGTCAGCTCGGGCAGCAGTTCGGAGACGTCGGGGCCGATCAGGTGGCCGCCGAGCAGTTCGCCGTATTTCTTGTCGGCGATCAGCTTGACGAAGCCGGTCGGGTCGGCCAGGCCGTGGGCCTTGCCGTTGGCGGTGAACGGGAACTTGGCCACCACTATTTCGGACCCTCGGCGTTGCCCCTCTTCCTTGGCCTGCTGTTCGGTGAGTCCGAAGCTGGCGACCTGCGGCTGGCAGAACGTCGCGCGCGGCATCATCCGGTAGTCACCCAGCGTCAGGGTCTCGGCACCGGCGATGGTCTCGGCGGCCACCACGGCCTGGGCCTCGGCGACGTGGGCCAGCTGCAGTTTGGCGGTGACATCGCCGATGGCGTAGATGTGGGCGACGTTGGTGCGCATGTGGTCGTCGATGGCGATGGCGCCGCGCTCGGTCAAGGCCACGCCGGTGTTCTCCAGGCCGTAGCCCTCGACGTTGGGCGCGAACCCGATGGCCTGCAGCACCCGCTCGGCCTTGAGCTCGTCGGTCTTACCGTCCTTGCTGACGGTGACGGTGACCTCGCTGCCATTGTCGTCGATGGACTCGACCTTGGTGCCGGTCAGGATCTTCACGCCGAGCTTCTTGTACTGCTTTTCGATCTCCTTGGAGACCTCGGCGTCCTCGTTGGGCAGCGCCCGCGGGAGGAACTCGACGATGGTGACCTCGACGCCGTAGTTCTTCAGCACGTAGGCGAACTCCATGCCGATCGCCCCGGCGCCGGCGATGATGATCGAGGCCGGCAGCTCGCGCGAGAGGATCTGCTTTTCGTAGGTGACCACGTTCTCGGACAGCGAGGTGCCCGGCACCAGCCGGGTGCTGCTGCCGGTGGCGATGATGGCGTTGTCGAAGGTGACGGTCTGGCTGCCGCCCTCGTTGAGCTCGACCTGCAGGGTGTTGGGGTCGGTGAAGCGGCCGTAGCCGTGGATCTCGGTGATCTTGTTCTTCTTCATCAAGAAGTGCACACCGGCCACCCGGCCGTCGGCGACCTTGCGGCTGCGGTCGAACGCCGCGCCGTAGTCGAAGCTGGCCTCACCGGTGATGCCGAAGGTCTTGGCCTCCTTGGTGAAGATGTGGGCCAACTCCGCGTTGCGCAGCAGCGCCTTCGACGGGATACACCCGACGTTCAGACACACCCCACCCCACCACTTGGGCTCGACGATGGCGGTGTTCAGTCCAAGCTGAGCGGCACGGATCGCGGCGACGTAACCACCGGGACCGGCTCCGAGTACGACGACGTCAAAGTGGGTCACACCCCTACCCTAGTGGCCGACGGCCGGACACAGGGGGTGGGTGGCGCGGATCGGGGCAGCCGGACGACGTCGTCGCTGAGCGCGTCGACCAGCGCGGCGTCGTGGCTGACCAGGACCACCGCCGCGCGCGAGGCGAGGCCGCGCAACACCTCGACGACGTCGCGGGTGGCGATCGGGTCCAACATCGCCGTCGGCTCGTTGCACAGCACATAGGACGGCCGCTGCAGCAGCAGCCGCGCGATGGCGGCGCGCTGCAGCTGCCCGTCGCTGACCTGCCCGGGGTAGCGGTCCAGCAGCGACGCCGGCAGGCCGACCGTATCGAGCACGTCGTGCACGAGGGCCGTCTCGCCGCGGATGGCCGCGGGTTCGCCGATGATCCGGCGCAGTGTCCAGCGCGGGTTGCACACCAGCCGCGGATGCTGCGCCAGCATCGCGACCGAACCGCGCGGCGGTGTCGGCGCCCCGTCGTAGCGGATCCGCCCGGAGGCGGGCGGGTGCAGTCCGGCGAGCACCCGCAGCAGCGTGGTCTTGCCGCACCCGGAGGGACCGGTGATCCCGGTGACGGCGCCGGTCGCCGCGGTGACGTCGAGCCCGGCGAACAGGACGTGCGCGCCGTAGCCGGCGGCCAGGCCCGACGCCTCGAGGCGGCTCATACCAGCGCCCCCTCGAAGAAGCGGGCGGTGTAGTCGTCACCGGCGGCGAACATGTCGACCAGCGGCGCCTGGCGCAGCACGGCGCCGTCACGCATCAGCGCCACCTGACCGCACACCTCGGCGGCAAGCAACGAGCGCAGGTCGTGGGTGATCACCAGCACGCCCGCCCCGTCGGCGGCGGCGTCGGCGAGCAGGCGCCACACCGTCGCCGCGTTGTCCGGGTCCAGAGCCGAGGTGGGCTCGTCGGCGATGAGAAGCCGCGGGCGCCCGGCGAGGGCGGCCGCGATCGCGGCCCGCTGCGCCATTCCGCCGGACAGCTCGTGTGGGTAGCGGTCGCCGACGTCGTCGGGCAGGTGCACCGCGGCGAACAACTCGTCCGGGCCGCGGTCGGCGCCGAGCCTGCGGCAGACCTCGGCGAGCTGGGCGCCGACGGTGCGCACGGGTGTGAACGACGTGACCGCCGACTGGGGCACCAGCCCGATCCGGCTGCCGCGCAACGCGCGCCAGGTTTTCTCACCGGCGCCGGTCAGGTCGGCGTCGCCGATCATGATGCGGCCGGTGACGCTCGACGACGGCGGCAGCAGTCCGCACAGAGCCAGTGCGACAAGCGATTTGCCGCACCCGGATTCGCCGATGAGTGCGGTGACGTCACCCGCGGGTACGACGAGGTCGGTACCGTCGAGCACGCGGACGACGGGCGAGCGACGGCCGCCGCGCACCGCGATCTCGACTGTCAGGTTCTCCAGTTGCGCTGCGATCTCCATGTCACCACACCTGTCCCGTCGGAGGTGTACCGCGCCGGCGGGCGGACGAGCCGCCGAGCGCGAACGCCAGTGCCGTCACGATCAACGCGGCCGCCGGTACCGCGAGCGTCCACCACGCACCGGTGAACACGTCACCGCGGGCCTCGCCGAGCAGCGTGCCGAGGCTCGCCCGGTCCGGCGACAGGCCGACCCCGAGGAACGACAGTGTCGACTCGTGCCAGATCGCGTGGGGCAGAAGCATGATCATCGCCACCAGCGCCTGCCCGGTCACGGCGGGCACCAGGTGCCTGCGTGCGACGAACCACCGCGACGCACCCGCCAGCCGGGAGGTCTGCACCCAACCGGCGTCGGCCACGGCGAGCAGTTCGGCGCGCACCACCCGCGCCACCGCCGGCCAGTGGGTGAGCGCGATCGAGGCGATGATCGCCAGCGGCGCGCCCCGCCACATCGCGGCGATGACGATTCCGACCACCAGGTGCGGCAGCGCGTTGAAGCCGTCGACAAGACGCATCACCAACGCGTCCACCCAGCCGCCGGCCAACGCCGATGCGATGCCGATCAGCAGCCCGAGCACGGTCGCGGCCAGCGCGCACACGGCGGCGATCACCAGCGAGATGCGCAGCGCCTCCGCGCAGCGGACCAGCAGGTCGTATCCCGAATGATCGGTGCCCAGTAGGTGTTTCGCGCTTGGCGGCTGCAGTGCGGCGGAGAAGTCGGCGACCTGGTCGCCGGACAGCAGCGGGATCACCACCGCGGCGGCGGCGATGACCGCGACGACGGCCCAGGGCCACGCGATCCGAGTCCTGACCTCCGGCAGCGTGGTCATGCCGTCATCCCGATCCGCGGGTCGACGGCGACGGCTGCGGCGTCCGACAGTGCCGACCCGGCCAGCACCGCGACCGCTGAGCCGACCGTCAGCGCCGCCAGCAGCGGGAAGTCCAGTGCCGCTGCGGATTCCACCAGGACGGCGGCCATGCCTGGCCAGCCGAAGACGGTCTCGACGATCGCCGCGCCGGCGATCAGTTCAGGTAGCCGGGTGCCGAGCAGCGCCAGCGTCGGCAGCACCGACACCGGTGCGATGTGCCCCCACATCAGCGCCCAGCCGTGCACTCCCCTGGCCCGCGCGGAACGCACCGCATCCGAGGCGCACGCCTCGACCACCGCGGTGCGCGTCGTCAGCAGCAGCCACGGGATCTGCGAAAGCGCCAGGGCGATCAGCGGTAGCACGGCGTGCCGCAGCACACCGGCCGCGGTGTACGGATCGCCGGGGGCGGCGGCGCCGGACGCCGGAAACCAGCGCAGCCCCACCGCGAAAACCGCCACCAGTGCCAGCGAGACAACGAACGGCGGCACCGCGGCGAACGTCACCGCGAACGCGTTGGCCAGCCGGTCCAGCACACCGTCGCGGCGCATCCCGGCCATCACGCCGACCAGAATCGCGATCGCCGAGGCCAGCAGCAGCGCGCACCCGGACAGCGCGACGGTGAACGGCATGCGTTCAGCGAGCACCGTGCTCACCGGCAGCGACTGCGTCGATGACCAGCCGAGGTCGCCGTGCAGCAACCCGTTTATCCACGTCCACCATGCCTGCCACCACGGCTGGTCGAGGTCGTAGGCGGCGCGCATCGCCTCCCGCTGCGCGGGGGTGGCGCGCTGGAAGTTGTCGCCGAGATAGGCCACCAGCGGGTCGAACGGCGACAGCGACGCGACCGCGAACATCGCCGCCGACACCGCGACCGTCACCGGGACCGCGATGGCCAGTCGAATCGCCAAGAGCCGCAGGGCGATTCGACAGCGTCCCGAGCGGGAGCCCCCGCGCGGCGCGATGGCGGCGGGCGGCCGGGTCAGCGTCGCCATGCCGCGAGGTTCCACCACGGGCCCCACGACACGCCGTGGGAGTGCGGTTCCAGGATCGGCGCCGGATGCCGCCAGCCGCGGTCGCGGTAGCCGTAGCTGTGGTCGAGGAAAACCAGGAACACGTGCGACGGGGCGGTGACGTACGTCGACTGGATCCGGCGGTACAGCTCGTCCTTCTGCGGTCCCGTCGCCGATTCGCGGGCGCGCTCGAGCAGGTCGTCGAGCCCCGGCGCGGTGAAGTTGCCCGGGTTCGAGTAGATCGACGACTCGGGTACCCGGGTGTGCAGGGTGTCGTACACCTGGGAGTCGATGCTGTACGGCGTCGAGCCCCCGCCGAGCAGCACCGCGGAGTCACCGAACCGGGTGTCGATCTCGTCCCAGCTGGTGCCGCGGGTCCGCACCTCGACTCCCAGCGGTTTCATCGCGGCGGCGAACGCCACCGCGAGGTCCCGGCGCACGGTGTCGGCGGCGTTGTACAGCAGCTCAAACGACGCTGGTACACCGTCTTTCTCGCGGCGGCCATCGGGTCCCGCGCGCCATCCCGCCTCGTCGAGGATCGCCGCTGCGCGGGCGGCGTCGAAGCCGAACTGTGCGCCGGGTTCGTAGGCGTCGCCGTAGACCGACGCGACCGGCGTGCTGGCCGGGCGGGCCTTACCCGCCAGCACGTCTCGCACCATCGCGTCCCGGTCGACGGCGAGGTTCATCGCGAGCCGGGCCTGCGGGTCGGCGGTGAACGCGTTGCCCGCGGGCAGCGCGACGCCGCGCCAGTCGGCCGACTGCACGGCCACCGTCCGCACGTCGTCGCCGGCGATCGAGTCGACCAGCCGGGGCGGCAGGTTCGCGCCGTCCACCTCACCGGCGACGAGGCGTTGGGCGCGGGTGTTGTCGTCGGGGGTGTAGGTGTAGACGATGCGCTTGATCTCGGGCGCCTCGGCCCAGTAGTCGTCGCGGGCGACCAGCACCGCCTGGTCGGGTCGCAGGCTCTCGAGCCGGTACGGCCCGGTGCCGACGGGTTCGGTGTTGACGGCCCAGTCGGCCGCGGGTCCGGATTCCACCTTCTCCGACGGCAGGATGCTCAACAGCAGGTACGGGCGCGGGTCGGCGGCCGTGGTCGTCTCGACGACGACCGCGTCGGGGCCGTCGGCGGTGACGGCGACCACGGCCTGCAGGTTGGTCGAGATCTCCGAGGCGACGGCGGGGTCCTTGACCGCCGCATAGGTCGCGACGACGTCGGCGGAGTCAAGCGACGAGCCGTCGGAGAACGTGACTCCGGAGCGCAGCGGGATGCGCCAGCGGTAAGGCCCTACCGGCTCGGGCGCATCGGCGGCGAGGGCGGGCACGAGGTCCGGAACGACGTCGTCGGTGTCGGCCTGCGGCCGGTACAGCCCGTCGTACAGGGGCGAGACGCCCTGTTCGCCGTAGCCGTTGACCGGGTTGAAGGAGCCGAGTTCCTGGCCCGCGGCCAGCACGATCTGTTCGGTCGGGCCGGACCCGGACCCGGTCGCACAGCCGGCCGCGACCAGCGCGGTGACGACGGCGACGACAGACAGCCCGCGCGGCAGCGAACGCACACCCCTCTGCAACGTCATCTGTCTATCTGAACATATGATCCGACGGGATGCCACCGGAGACCGGGATGGCCGCGGCTCAGCTCAGTAGGGAATCACCCCGACCAGGCACCGGCTGGCCCATTCGCAGTAGTAGATGCCGTGCAGCACGGCCGCTCCAGCTACCGCGGCCAGTGGCGCCGACATGAATGCCAGCGCCAGTGCCGACCAGGCGGGACGGGGCGCCATCGCGGTGAGCAGGCCGCCGACCGTGGAGAAGATCACGAACAGCAGCACCACGAACACCGGGGCGGTCTTGTCCAGCGACTGGTACCACCAGTCGTAGAGGAACCAGCCGGCCACCGCCGACGGCACCCACACCGCGGCGAGGACCAGCGCGAACATCCACCGTTTGAGGTACTGGTAGTCGCCGGGGACGACGATCGGCTGCGCGTGCGGTGCCGGCAGCTCGGGGGCCGGGGCGGGTGCCTCGAACTCGCCGGTGTCGAACGTCGGCGTGTACGGCTGGGTCGGCTCGCCCGGCAGCGTCTCGGTCTCATGCATGGTTGACCGCCTCGATCGCCACCAGCACCCCGAACCAGCCGGGCGCGACGGCGAGCAGGAACGCGCCCACCGTGGTTGCCCACCGCCGCCCGGACAGCAGGATCGTCAGGATCCCGAGGATGCTCGGCACCCCGACCACCAGGCCGACGACGACGTCCGGCCGGATCGCGGCGTCGACGAGCACAGAGGTGGCGACTCCGAGGATGAGCCCCACCGCTGTGCCGACGAGTAGGGCGCTGGTCAGCAACCGCGCCTTGGGCAGCGGGATCACCTAACCGAGGCTACGCGCGCTTCGTCGTCGAATTCGTCAGCGGCGCGGCGCGTTTGGTATCGGACAGGCATCAATTGGGTCACCGACGACATGCGTACCCGTCGCCGGCGGACGCATCCCGCGCGCGTAATCGGCCCCGGTGACCGGCGTCTGTCCCGCCAGCAGGCGGTTCTCGTCGTCGGTGAACGCGCGGCCCCGGGTGAGGAACCGCATACCCTCCGGGGCCTCCACACTGAACCCGCTGCCGCGGCCCGGCACGACGTCGATGATCACCTGGGTGTGCTTCCACGCCTCGAACTGCGGGCCGGAGATCCACACCGGCACGCCTGGGCTGTCCCCCACATCGAGGATGGCCAGCAGCACGTCGCGGTCGCCGACGATGAACTCTCCGGCCGGATAGCACATCGGCGACGAGCCGTCGCAGCAGCCGCCGGACTGGTGGAACATCAGCGGCCCGTGCCTGTCCTGCAGCCGGGCCAGCAGTTCGGCCGCCGCCGCGGTGATCACCGCGCGCGGCGGGGACTCCGGACGTGGATCGGACACGGTGACGACGATAGGCCCGAAGCCGCCGGACCGACACCGTTCGGCGAAATCCCGCCGGGCGACCACAATGGAATCCGTGACAACCGACCCGTATCTGTGGCTCGAGGACATCACCGGCGACGACGCGCTGGAGTGGGTGCGCAAGCACAACGACCCGACGCTGGAGCGCTTCGGTGGTGAGCGGTTCGAGCGGATGCGGGCCGAGGCGCTGGAGGTGCTCGACACCGACGCCCGCATCCCGTACGTGCGCCGCCGCGGTGAGTACCTGTACAACTTCTGGCGCGACGCCGAGCATCCGCGCGGTCTGTGGCGGCGCACCACGCTGGACAGCTACCGCACCGACAACCCGGACTGGGATGTGCTGATCGACGTGGACGAGCTCGCGCGCGCCGACGACACCAACTGGGTGTGGGCGGGCGCCGAGGTGCTCGAACCGGACTACTCGCTGGCGCTGATCGAGTTGTCCCGCGGCGGCGCCGACGCCACCGTGGTGCGTGAATTCGACATGACCACACGCGAATTCGTCGCCGACGGGTTCACCCTGCCGGAGGCCAAGACCAGCGTGACGTGGCAGGACCGCGACACGGTGCTGGTCGGCACCGACTTCGGGCCCGGATCGCTGACCGACTCCGGCTATCCGCGGGTGGTCAAGCGGTGGCGGCGCGGCCAGCCGCTGCAGTACGCCGAGACGCTGTTCGAGGGTGAACCCGGCGACGTCAGCGTGGGCTGCAGCTACGACACCACGACCGGGCGGCTGCTGATCACCCGGTCGTTCGACTTCTTCAACCGCAACCGCTACGAGCTGCGCGGTGACGAGCTGATCGAGATCCCGGTACCCACCGACGCGGGCATCTCGGTGCACCGCGAGTGGCTGCTGATCCGGCCGCGCACCGACTGGACCGTGGGGACGACGACGTATCCCGCGGGCTCACTGGTCGCCGCGAACTATGACGAATTCCTCGCCGGCACAGCACAACTGCAGCTGGTTTTCGCTCCGGACGCGCATTCCAGCCTGGAGAACTACGCGTGGACCCGCGACCGGCTGGTGCTGGCCACCCTGGTCGACGTGGTCAGCCACGTCGCGGTGGTGACACCCGGGGAGTGGCGGCACACCGAGATTCCCGGGCTGCCGTCGAATACCAGCACCGTGCTCGTCGACGTCGATGAGCACGGCGACGAGATGTTCATCGACGCCAGCACGTTCGACAACCCGTCGCGGCTGCTGTGGGGCCGCGCCGGCGGCGAGGTCACCGAGATCAAGCGGGCCCCGTCGTTCTTCGACGCCTCCGACATCGAGGTCACCCAGCACTTCGTCGCCTCCGCCGACGGCACGATGATCCCGTATTTCGTTGTCGGACATAAGGACAACGACGGCCCGAGCCCCACACTTCTGGGCGGATACGGCGGCTTCGAGGTCTCCAACACCCCGAGCTACAGCGGCGTGCTCGGCCGGCTGTGGCTGAGCCGCGGCGGCACGTATGTGCTGGCCAACATCCGCGGCGGCGGGGAGTACGGACCGACGTGGCACACCCAGGCCATGCGGGAGAACCGCCACCTGGTCTACGAGGACTTCGCCGCGGTGGCCCAGGATCTGGTGGCCCGCGGGATCACCACCGTCGCACAACTGGGCGCCCACGGCGGCAGCAACGGCGGCCTGCTGATGGGCGTGATGCTCACCCGCTACCCGGAACTGTTCGGCGCGCTGGTGTGCTCGGTGCCGCTGCTGGACATGCGGCGGTTCCACCTACTGCTCGCCGGCGCCTCGTGGATGGCCGAGTACGGCGACCCCGACAACCCGGACGACTGGGAGTTCATCTCGAAATACTCGCCGTACCAGAACATCTCGGCCGACCGGAAGTATCCGCCGATCCTGATCAACACCTCCACCCGCGACGACCGCGTACATCCGGGCCATGCCCGAAAGATGACGGCGGCGCTGGAGGAGGCCGGCCACGCGGTGTACTACTACGAGAACATCGAGGGCGGGCACGCCGGCGCGGCCGACAACGCGCAGACCGCGTTCCGGTCGGCGCTGATCTACGAGTTCCTGTGGTCGATGCTCAGCTGAACAGCTGATCGCCCAGGTAGCGGTCCTCGCCGACGACGCCGGGCAGCATGAAGAAGAACCCGCCGCCGACGGGCAGGATGTACTCCTCGAGCGGTTCGCCCTTCAACCGTCGCTGCACGGTCAGGAAGCCCTTCTCCAGGCTGCGCTGGTAGGCGACGAACGCCAGCCCCTGGTCCAGTCGGCCCGCGCCGTCGAACCCGCGCGAGTAGTTGAAACCCCGTCGCAGGATCAGGTTCTCCTCGGTCTCCGGGGTGCGCGGGTTGGCCAGCCGGATGTGGGCGTCGAGCGGGATCCGCTTGCCGTCGGGATCCTCGGCGTAGTCGGGGTCGGCGAACTCGTCGGTCATCCCCAGCGGTGCGCCGCTGGACTTGACCCGCCCGATCAGCTTCTCCTGTTCGGCCAGGCGCGCGCGGTCCCAGAACTCGACGAACATCCGGATGATCCGGATCGCCTGATACGACCCGCCGACCGCCCAGTCCGGTTCGCCGTCGCCGGGACCCACCCAGACGTGGCGGTCCATCAGCGCCTCGTCGCTGACGTCGAGGTTGGCGGTGCCGTCCTTGAAACCCAACAGGTTTCGCGGTGTGGCGGTGTGCGAGACCTGGCCAGCACCGATACCTCGGGCGTAGCCGTCGATCATCCAGCGCAGCACCAGGTGCCTGCGGGTACGCCGCATCAGCTGGCGCAGTGCGAAGATCACGGTGTCGGTGTGCTCGGCCTCGATGATCAGCGACAGGTCGCCGTGCGAGAGCTTGGGGTCGAGCCGGTCGTTGGCCAGGAACGGCATGGTCTCCAGTTCCCGGGGTTTGCGATCGGCCAGCCCGAACCGCTTGTCGAACAGCGAGGCGCCCACACCGACGACCACCGACAGGTTGTCCGGCGGCGGCGCCTCGCCGAGGATGCCGGAGTCCGCGGGCGGGTAGGTCGGGTCACGCTGCTCGGGCGGTGTGCCGGCCATCAGCGCGCGGATCTCGTCAGAGAGCTCCCGGAACGCTTCGATCAGCGCCTTGCGGTCCGGCGAGAGCACGTTGAACGACGCGACCAGACCGCGCTCCGGGATGGGCAGCGCGGTGATGCCGGTCTGGTGCGGACCCTCGAACGGGACGAACGCGGGGGCCGGTCGGGCGGTCGCGGACTCGGGCGACGAACAGCCGGCCAGCGCCACACCGGCGCCCACAGCGGCGCCGGTGCCCAGTGCCCCCGCGATGAACCCGCGCCGGGAGAGCCCCGAACGCCGGTCGGTCACTGCAGTTTCAGGGCGCCCGCGACGTGTGCCAGGTTCTCGGACAGGCCGGCCAGTTCTGCCTTGAGCTTGTCGAGGACCTCATTCGACACGGTCACCTCGGGGCAGCGCGGTGACGGGTTGGGATCGTTGTCGGTGCAGAACAGCACCCAGCCGTCGCCGCGGCGCAGCGGGGCCAGCGTCTCGAACACCGAGTTGATGCCGGCTTCGATCTTGCCGAGCAGCGCAGGGTCGGCCTCGACGAGCGCGGGGTTCAGCTTCCCGATCGCGTCGCGGGCGCCCTGCACGTTGGCGTCGAAGTCCCACAGGTCGGTCTTGGAGTAGCGGTCCTCCTCGCCGGTGATCTTGCCCTCGGAGACCTCTTCGATCAGCTCGGCGGCACCGTTGGCGACGTCGAGCGGGGTGACCTCGACCGACGTGAACTGTTCCTTGAGGTCGGCGACGTCCTTGTCGAGCTGGTCGGCGAACTCGGCGCCGCCCTCGGTGGTGTTCTTCTCGAACAGCAGGTACTCGAGGCGGTGCCAGCCGGTGAACTCCGGATCGTCGACGGAGTCGAAGTCGTCGACGCGGGCGTCGATCTTGCCGTCGATCTCCTCGACGAGCCCGGCGATCGGCTCGATGCGCTCCCAGGGCACGCGCGACGGGGCGTAGGCGGCCTGCGCGGCGGCGAGGTCACCGGCGCGCACGGCGTCGGTGAACACCTTCACCACGCGCTGCAGCTCGTCGATGTTGCTCTCGACGTACGCCTTGTAGTCGGCGGCGGCCTTGTCGAGCACGGCCTGGTCGACGGCCGGCGCGGCGCTGGTCTCGGTGGTCGTCCCGGCGGCCGAGGTCGATGCCGACGTCTCGCTGCTCGAGGAGTTGTCGCTCGAGCATCCGGAGAGGATCAGGGCCGCGGCGGTGACGGGCGCCGCCCAGGCAAGATAACGGTTCACTTCGCACCTCGATGTGTCTCGGGAGGGGCTGGACATAACACCCCCATAGGCCCTCAGGATAGCCATACCTAAGGTCTGTTTCGGCGGTTGGGTCCGCTGAGGGAGACGACGAAAATCGGCGTCAAATCCCCCCGCCGGGCGCCGGTAGGTTCGGTGACCATGAGGTATTCCGAGCCGTGAGCGAGGACGTGCTCTTCGCGGCCGGTGCGGCCGTGGCGGTCATCACCACGATCGTCGCCGGTTTCCTCAGCGAATCCGATGTCGACCGGGCCCGGCGGGTCTTCTGGTTCGGCTGGCTCGCCGGCGGCGCCGTCGTCGCCCTCACCTTCTGGCCGCCCGAAGGCAAAGACGCGGTGGTGGCCATCACGTGGATGGTGTTCGCCTGGATCTACGCATACTTCCGGACACCGTTCATCAAGATCGGCGACCGGATCTACGCGTTCACACTCGCCCAACGCGGCGTCGACCCGCCACCGGATGCCTACGGGCAGTTGCTGACCGCCGCGAAGATGTGGTGGGTTGCGGCCCTCTTCAGTTCGAGCGTGGTGTTTGTCGCCGTCAACGAAGGCATGACGCACCCGGCGTCGATCGGAGGGGCGGCGCTGTCGGCGCTGCTGTTCTTCGGGCTCGGCAGGGCAGACGCGTCCGAGGGCTTTCCCGTCGCGCGCCGCCAACGCATCCCACTGGCGGTGGCCGCCATCACGTCGATTCCGCTGCTGTGTCTGCCGGCGCTGGCCTACTTCGCCGGTTTCCGCGCCGGGGGCGGTTCGTTCGCCCCGCCTCAGGATGCGGAATCGGGGGGCGCGGGTGACGGCTGAAGCCATCGCCAGGTATCCGATCCTGTTTTCATCGGTACCCGTCGCCCATCATCGAGCCCTGAGCTCGAGCAGCGCGCCGAGATCGCCGACCACCCGCAGGGTGTCGTTGAGGTGCGTGCACGTGCTGGTGCCGACGAACTCGCCGCGCACCCGGTCGCGGACCTCGCCCAGCGTCATCCCCACCAGCCGGTGTGCACTGCCGAGCGCGTTCGGGCACTCCTGCCACGGCAGCACCCGCGCGTGCGCGGTGATCGCGGCGATCCTCCGCGCCGGCACGTCCACCTGACCCTCGACGGTGTACTCGTGCACGATCGTCTCCACCCCGTCCCCGTCGACGTGGGAGTCACGGAAGTGCGCGTCGAACCGTCCCGACTCGGGATCCAGATCCAACCGGCGCAGCCGCCGCATCCCATGGGCGCCAAGCGGTTCCAACTCGTGCAGACCGTCCAGCAGCGGGGCGATGGGGCCGTGCACCGACGGGATCGTGCCCAGCTCGCGCATCTTGTGGTCCATCGACGCCCCCGGCGCGAACCCCGCGCAGATACCCAGCATCCGGTCGGTGGTGCCCGGCGGCAGCTTCTGCTCGACACCGTCGATGATCGCCTTGTGCGCCAACGCGTAGCCGGACACCAGCGCCGCACCCACCCAGTCGTCGAGCAGCAGGTTCACCAGGCTCGACCGGCGCACCTCGTCGGGCAGTAGCTCGCCGAGCGCCGACCGGAATCCCGGGCCCACCCGCCGGCCCAGCAGCGCGTCCAGCGGTGCGCCGTCGATCCGGTCGATCACCCGCGCGGCCAGATGGGCGCGCAGCCGGACCTCCGCGAACACGCCTGCCCCGTCCTCGGTGCCGACGGCGTCGCGCGCCCGCAGGTCGACGTCGGAGTCGCTGTCACCGTCCGGATGGGTGTCGATGGTGCTGGTCCGGCGCAGCACACCGACGGCCAACGGCGGCCAACCGCGCACCGGCTGCTGCGGTCCGACGATGTCCGAGACGAACGGCATGCCCCTGACGGTAGCAATACCGAGATGGGCTAAATGTCGCGGCGGCGCAGCCCGCCCAGCGCCGACACCAGCACCCCGAACACCACCAGCACCCCGCCGGCGGCCAGGGTCAGGTTCAGCCAGTGATGCAGGCTGTCCACGGCGGTGCCGACCATGACGTCGGCGACCACCCGCAGGTCGCCGGCGAGCCGGTTCAGCGCGGTGGTGATGGAACGGCCCGCGACCTCCAGCCCGGCCCAGCCGGCGGCACCGACGAGCAGCGCCGAAACCCCCAGCGCGGCAAGGGCTCTGCCCCGCGACCGGGCGGCGAGCAGGGTCAGCAGCGCGAACACCCCGGTCAGGACCGCCGCCCCGACGCTGACCCACGTCGCCCACCGGCCTGCCTCACGCAGCTGGCCCGGGCGCCAGGCGTCGTCGATCGACACCGGCACCGGCAGCGACTCCGGCGTCGCCTCCCCGAAGTTGCCCAGGGTGCGCCGGAACGACTCGTCGGCCAGCATCGGACCCAGGTCGAGGGTCCACTGGTCGGTGCCCTCGATCCGGTGCGCCGAGTCGGTGAACATCCAGTGGTGCCCGACCACGTTGGCCAGCGCGAACTGCCCGGGAAACGTCGGGTTGGCGGTGTAGGCCGACGCCACCCCGTCGATCATCACGGTGTCCACGTCGTGCCCGCGCTCGGCCATGTACGACTTGACCTCGGTGGCCAGGATCGCGGCCATCGCCTGCTGCAGCTGCGGATCCTTGGCGGCCGTGCGCGCCAGCCCCGCGTACCCGTCGGCGTCGACGACGGTGCGCTGCGCCCACATGGTGGGGACAGCGACCGCGAGCAGCGCGGTGGTGATCAGCCAGCAGAGAAGCGTCGCGAGGAACCGCACTACTTGGCGGCCCGCTTCGGGGTGATCAACGCCAGCTTGGTCATCATCTTGTTCATCCGCTTGAGCGCCTTGAGCGAGTTGTTGTAGTAGGTGCCGCCCGCACCGGCGCTGGTGCGCGGGGCCACCACGGCCTCCTGACGACAGTACTTGCGCACCCCCTCGGCACCGCCGAACCGCGCCCCCAGCCCCGAGGACTTCCACCCGCCCATCGGCGCGGTGGTGCACATCAGGTTGGAGATCACGTCGTTGATGTTGACCGCACCGCAATCCAGCTGCACCGCAATGCGTTTGGCCCGCTCCACGTCGGCGGAGAACACTGACGCGCTCAGGCCGTACGGGCTGTCGTTGGCCAGCCGGATCGCCTCGTCGACGGTGGCGACCTTCATGATCGGCAGCGTCGGGCCGAAGGTCTCCTCGCTCATGCACAGCATCGAGTGGTCGACGTCGACCAGCACCGTCGGCGGGTAGAAGCTGCCCGGACCCTCGGGGCGCGTGCCGCCGGTCAGCGCCCGCGCCCCCTTGGCCAGGGCGTCGTCGACGTGGCGCGCGGTCACCGCGACCTGCGACTCGTCGATCAGCGAACCGAAGTCATAGCCGTCGCCGGCGCCCATCTTGAGCTTCTCGGTGGCGCGCACCACCGCGTCGACGAACCTGTCGTACACCGGTTCCAGCACGTACACCCGCTCGACGGACACGCAGGTCTGCCCGGCGTTGAAGAACGCGCCCCACACCGCGGCGTTGGCGGCCAGCTCGATGTCGGCGTCCTCGAGCACGATCATCGGGTCCTTGCCGCCCAGTTCCAGGCTGACCGGGGTGAGCCGGCGCGCGGCGCGTTCCATCACCTTCGCGCCGGTGGCCGACGAGCCGGTGAACTGGATGAAGTCGCTGTTGTCGATGACGGCCTCGGACACCTCGCGCGCGCCCTGGGCCAGCGCCAGCACCTCCGGCGCGCCGGAGTCCAGCCAACCGCGCAGCAGCAGCTCGGCGGTCAGCGGTGTGCGCTCGGACGGCTTGAGCAGCACCGCGCAGCCGGCCGCCAGCGCCCCGATGGCGTCCATCAGGGCGTTGGCCACCGGGTAGTTCCACGGCGCGATGATGCCGACCACCGGCCGCGGCCGGTAGTGCACCTCGATCTTCTTGATCGACAGGAACGGCAGCGGCGCCGGGCGTTTCTCGGGCCGCAGCGCCTTCTCCATCGTCTTGATGTAGTAGGAGGCGATCAGGATCAGCAGCGGCACCTCCTGCGCCGCGTCGACGGCCGACTTGCCGGTCTCCTGGATCAGCAGGGCCTCGATCTCGTCGCGGTGCTCACCGAGCCACACCGCGTAGCGGGCCAGCACCTTCGCGCGTCCCGCCGCGCCGCGGGCCTCCCACTGCCGCTGCGCCTCCCGCAGCCCCGCCGCGATCCGCGGGACGTCCGCGGGGTCGGTCCACGTCACCGTGCCTGCGACGGCTCCGGTGGCCGGGTTGTGGATCGTGCTGGTCGCGGGCAGGTCGACATCGCGCGTCGCAGTCATAGGCCCATGCTAGCCACCACATGTGACCTAGATCGCACCGGGGTTGACGCGTGTCAAGTTGCGGACGCGCTATTTCAGCATCCGCTCGAAGGTTTGCAGGCTGGCCGAGATGGGGTCCCCCGGCAACGGGGTGCCGTGCGAGGCGCCGATCAGCACCCCCACGATCGCCGAGGCCAGCACCCGGCGTTCCAGCTCGTCGGGGGGCGCCCCCGGCCGCTTGGTCAGGCCGTCGGCGATCAGGTCGATCAGCCGCACGTACTCGGCGTAGAGCAGCCCGTAGGACTCCGGCACCGTGTACATCAGCTGCTGCCCCAGGATCGCCAGCTCGCGTTCCTCGGTGCTGAGCTCCCGGAACGTCTTGTTCACGGCGAACCGGTAGGCCTCGATGACCGACAGGTCCCTGGGTGCCGCGACGAACGCGTCGATGATCAGGGTGACGTGGTCGTAGGACAGCAGCACCGCTTCCTTGGTCGGGAAGTAGCGCGAGAAGGTGCGCGGTGAGATGTCGGCCGCCGCCGCGATCTGCTCGACGGTGGTGGCCGCAAAGCCCTGTTTCTGGATCAGCCGGAGGGCCTCGCGCCTGATCGTGGCGCGGGTGCGCAGCTTCTTACGCTCACGCAGCCCCGGTACCTGATCCGGTGGTGTCATCCGACCGATTGTTGCAGACGGCGAAGTCAGCTAACTGAGCGCACACGGATGCCTGGCTGTCTTCGGGCGGCCAGGACCCGGTCACGACGCGCGATGACCGCCGATGTACACACCACCGCCGAGCCGAGCAGCGCACCGCCGACGGTGTCGGTGAAGTAGTGAAAGCTCGCCCCCACCCCGATCATGGCCAGCGCGACCACCGTCGTCGCCAGCACCACCGCCCACCAGGCCGCACCCGCGAGCAGCACCACCAGCCCCATCACGATCGTCGTCGTGGTGATGTGCCCGCTCGGGTAGGCCAGCGCCCCCTCCTTGGTGCGCCCGAAGATCGGTTTGAGCACCCGTTCGAACGCCAGCCCGACCAGCGGCGCCACCACGGTCATGGTGGCCAGCCGCCACTTGCGCTGCACCAGCGCCACACTCAGCACGATCACCAGCGTGCCGACCAGCAGCTTGGGCCTGGTCAGCAGGTTCAGATCGGCGACCGGGGTGTTCTTGAAGCTCTGGAACCAGTCATCGATCGGGGTCGAGGACTTGCCGACCGCCCAGCCCAGCAACAGCATCGCCGCCAGCCCGATCGACGGCCACCACCGGATCACGCGATGCCGCGGATGTAGGCCGCCTGCCCCAGATGCTGGGCCGCATCGTCGATGATGCTGACCAGTCGGACGCTGGCGGTCACCGGCGGGTTCCAGCGCGTGTCGACGATGCGCCCGAGTTCCTCGGTGGTCACCGACGCGATGTACTCGAGCGTCGCCTTGTGCACCCCGTGGTAGTAGCCGGCGAGCAGATCCGCCGACGCGCGCACCCTGCCGACCTCGTCGGGGGTGTGGCCGTAACCCATCGAGTCGCGGGGCAGGTCGAGGTTGAACCGGTCCACCCAGCCCTCGCGGAACCACACCTGCTCGGTGCCGGCGATATCGGCGATCTGCAGGTCCTGCTGGCGGGCGCTGTGCCAGATCAGCCACGCGATGCTGTTGGCGGTGGCCGTCGGCCGGAAGAACGCGATCTCGTCGGTGAGCTCGTCGGTGAGGTCCTCGACGTGTTCGATCTGTCGGGTGAAGGCGTCGCGCAGCACCTCGCGCACCGCCGCGGCGTCGGAGTCAGACATACGTTGACCGTACCCAGGTCACCCCAGCGGTTGCGCGCCGTGGAAGACGGCCTCGACATTGTTGCCGTCCGGATCGCGTACGAACGCGCCGTAGTAGCCGGGGTGGTACTCCGGCCACAGCCGCGGCGCGTGCAGCGATTCGGCGCCCGCCTCCAGCGCCGCGTCGTAGAAGGCCTGCACCGCCGCGGTGTCGGCGGCCTGGAACGCGACGTGCACCTCGCGGTTGGGCCCGTTGGCGTCGCCGGCGTTCATATCGCCGATCCAGAAATCGGGCTTGCCGTCGCGGCCGTACCCGATGGCCACCCCGTAGTCCAGCTGTCGGGTGTAGCCGAGGACGCCGAGCACCTTGTCGTAGAACGCCTTCGACTTCTCGAAATCCGCACAGTTGATTCCGAAGTGATCGATCATCGCCTCATCGTAGATTCTGGGTATGACTTTTGATCTCGTGATTCGCGGCGGAACCATCGTCGACGGCCTCGGCGGCGAACCCTACGTCGGCGACGTCGCGGTCTCCGGCGGCGTGATCGCCGCGGTGGGCACGGTGACCGAACGCGGCGCGCGGGAGATCGACGCGACGGGTCTGCTGGTGACGCCCGGATTCATCGACCTGCACACCCACTACGACGGGCAGGCCATCTGGTCGGACCGGCTGATCCCGTCGTCCGCGCACGGGGTGACCACCGCGATCATGGGTAACTGCGGCGTCGGGTTCGCCCCGTGCCGCGCCGAGGACCACGAGGTGCTCGTCGACGTGATGGCCGGCGTCGAGGACATTCCGGGTGTGGTGATGGTCGACGGGCTGCCGTGGACGTGGGAGACGTTCCCGGAGTTCCTCGACGCGCTGGATTCGCGGCCCCGCGACATCGACGTGGCCGCGCTGCTGCCGCACTCGCCGCTGCGGGTGTACGTGATGGGTCAGCGCGGTGTCGACCGCGAGCCCGCCACCGACGAGGACCTGGCGCTGATGCGCAAGCTCGCGACCGAGGCGGTCCAGGTGGGGGCGCTGGGCTTCGCGTCGTCACGCTTCACGCTGCACAAGACCGAGAGCGGCAGGCCCATCCCCAGCTACGACGCCGACCGCGCCGAGATCGACGCGATCGCCCGCGGGGTGCGCGACGGCGGCGGCGGGCTGATCCAGTTCGTGCCCGATCTGGTCGCCGGAGACTACGAACCGGTGCTCCGGACGGTGTTCGAGGTGGCCGAGGACGTGGGGCTGCCGGTGACGTTCACGCTGGCGATCGGCAACGCCGGCGAGCCGTTCTTCCTGGATGCGCTGACGATGGTGGAGAAGACCAACGCCACCGGCGGGGCCGACGGGCCGCGGGTCACCGCGCAGATCTTCCCGCGCCCGATCGGGCTGGTGCTGGGGCTGGAGCTGTCGGGCAACCCGTTCGTGCTGTACCCCAGCTACCGGGAGATCGCCGGGCTGCCGCTGGCCGAGAAGGTCGCCGAGATGCGCAAACCCGAAGTGCGCGAACGGATCCTCAACGACCAGCCCGCCTCCGACGGGCATCCGCTGATGTTCGCCGCACAGGCCTGGGACTACATGTTCCCGATGGCCGATCCGCCGAACTACGAACCGTCGCCGCAGGATTCGATCGGCGCCCGGGCGCGGGCCCGCGGGGTGAGCCCGCTGGAGGAGGCCTACGACCGACTGCTCGACGACGACGGTCACGCGATGCTGCTGGTCACCCTGGCCAACTTCCGCAACGGCAACCTCGACACCGTCGCCGAACTGATCCGCCGCGACGACGTGGTCCTCGGTCTGGGCGACGGCGGGGCGCACTACGGAATGATCTGCGACGCAAGCTTTCCCACGTACATGCTGGCGCACTGGTCCCGGGACCGGGCGAGCGGCCGGCTCACGGTGGCCGAGACGGTGCGGGAGCTGACGTCGGTGCCTGCGCGGGTGGCCGGGCTGGCCGACCGCGGCCGGATCGCGGTGGGCTACAAGGCCGACCTCAACGTCATCGACCACGCCGCGGTGCGCTTGCACCGGCCCGTGGTCACCCACGACCTGCCCGCCGGCGGCCGGCGTCTGGACCAGCGCGCCGACGGCTACGTCGCGACGATCGTCTCCGGGCAGATCATCGCCGAGAACGGTGTGCCGACGTCGGCACGTCCCGGCAGGCTGATCCGCGGCCGCAGGCCCGCGCCCGCCGCCTAAGCGGCAGCCTCGGCGTCATCTGGTCCGGTTTCCTCGGGATCAGTTGTCTCGGAATCGGTTTCGCTCTCGCCGTCGGCATCGTCGTGCTCCGGATCCGCGGCGGTTTCGGTCATCCCGGGGCTGAACTTGTTGCCGGACTTGACCTTGGCGCCCGAGCTGACCGGGACCGGCTCGTCGGCCGGCGGTTCCTCGCGGGTCAACTCGAACTGGTCGAGATCGACGTCGTCACGGGCGGTCACCGGCTCGTATCCGCGGCGGTCGTAGGCCGAGTCGATGACGGGCCGCAGCAGCCTGTCGACGTCGTCGACCACACGGTCGGGCACGCCGAGCTGGCGCAGCGGCATCGTCAACGGCAACTGCCTGGTGGGCATCAGCACGTACAGGTCTGTCCCGCCCTGGCTGTTGACGGCGGCGTCCACCAGCACCCCGGGTTCGGAGGTCGGGTCGACGCCGTTGTAGACGGGGTGGATGTAGACCCACCCGGCCACCGCGTTGGCCACCGCGAGCAGGTTCCACGGCCGGTCGGGGAAGTCGGCGAACAGGTCGTACTCCCGGATCAGCCACAGGCTGTCGTACGGCGTGTCCGGCGCGGGACCGGGGACGCCGAGGACGCCCTGCAGCACCGGCACCACCGCCGCCAGCCCGTTGCGGGCGTTGGACGGGTCACCGAACAGCACGAAACTCAACTGGTCCGGGTCGGGCCGCTGCTCCGCCGGCAGGCTCATCAGGAAGCTCTTGTAGGCGTTGATGACCGGGCACCCTGGCTGATCCCCTGCACGACAATCGGTTTCGGCGCACCCATGGAGGCCTTCAGCGATTCGAGGCCGGTAGCGATCGAGCGCCGGAAGTCCAGACTGCCCGGATAGGCGATGCCCTGGTAGGTCTGCACCCACTCCGGGTGCACGTACGCCGCGATCTGGCCGGGGGTCAGCGCCCCACCGCCGGTACCGCCCAGCATCAGCGCGGTGTGGGCGCCCGCGGCGCCACGGCGATCCCCGCGGTGATCGCACACGACGCGGCCGCGACGCAGGCCGCCCTTCTGATGGTCCCCACTGCTGCACTCCCCCGGGATTGAGAAGGCCCGGTCCCCGAGGGGACCGGGCCTTTCAGCGGATGAATCAGGCGGTTGCTCCTGCGGACTCGTTCGAGCCCGTGTCCGCGCCGGCTCCGTCACCGGCACCCTCGTCGTTCGACTCCGGGTCGGGGGTTTCGGCTTCGGGTGCGTCGCCACCGGTGGTGTCGTCATCGACCGCGGTGGTGCCGCCGGGGACGAACTTGTTGCCGGTCTTGACCTTGGTGGTGCCCGGCAGCTTCGGCGCCACGTCGTCACCCTCGGCGTCATCATCGGCCGGTGCCAGGTCGTCAGCAGGGGGCACGTCGTCGGCCGGCGCCCCGTCGTCGCCGGACTTGGCCTCGCCGCCCTCGTCGCCGTCGCCCTCGTCCTCGATGGAGGCCTGCAGTCCGGAGAACTCCTCGTCGTCCGCGGTGCGGTACACCTCGGAGTCGGACTTCTGCTGCAGCAGCGACGGGCTGGCGAACGGTGTCGGCGCGATCGGCGTCGGCAGCAGGCTCAGCAGGTTGTCGACGCCGTCGAACACCGCGTCGCGGATCTGCTCGGTGAGCGTGCTGAGCGGCCCGGGCAGCGCGATCAGCGGGTTGGTCAGGATCGTCGCGAGCGTCTGCAGCAGCCCATCCGGACCCGCCACCTCGTAGACCAGGTTGCTGAGCAGGTTCGGGATCTCGCTCGGGTCACGCAGCGCCGACTCGAAGGTGGCCTCGAGGGTGGCGGGCAGGTAGCCGAGGTAGCTGACGACGTTGTACGTCAGGTAGATCGGCACGGTCGCGGCCAGGTTCGCGGCCCACACCGTCCGGCCGATGTCCGACTGGTTCCAGAAGTAGTTGGTCGCACCGATGCCGGGCAGGGCGCTGGCCAGGTTGTCCTCGAGGAAGGCTCCGATCCCGTCGGCGATGTCGTTGAGCGCGTCGATGATCGGTGTGCTGAGCACCGGCGGCAGCGTGCTGGCGATCAGCTCGAGCGAGGTCTTGAAGTCCCAGGCGTAGGTGTAGGCGGGATAGTAGTCACTGGGATTCAGGTAGCGCTGGACCAGCCAGCTGAACAGGCTCGGGGCGATCGACGGGGTGTTGAGCGCGATCAGCGTAGCGGTCGAGATGTCGAACGGCAGCGAGGTGTTCGCGTCGGAGATGACGGTGACGGCGCCGATCGTGCCGTTGACGACATCACCGAAGTTGTACAGCAGGTCGGTGACGATCGAGGTGGGCGCGACCTCGGCCGTGATGACGTGGGCGGAGCGGTCATCGGGCACGGCCACCACGGCGCCGGTCGAGACGACGCCGGCGGCCACGATGGCTGCTGCGAGTTTGGTGGGCATTGGGCGAGCGGTAGCGGTCATGTATCCCCCTTCGGAAGTGACCCGCGGTTTACACGGGCCCGGCGGTGTGACGCCGCTTACGGAGCATACGGCCGTGATCTACACATTTGTCAATATTTACTGGCAAACTTTTTCGACGTTTCAGAAAATTAAAAACCGTGTCGGACCCCGTAGCCCCGCCCGCTACGGAGAAGATCAAAGCAACCGCGGCAGCGAACCCTGCCAAGATGGAGGACATGAGCGTCAAGGTGGACCTGGCCCGGCTGGCCGACGTGCTGGCCGACTTCCCGTTCGGATACCTGATCACGGTCGGCGACGACTACCGCGCGCATACCGTCGCGGTCGAGCCGGTCCTCACCGACGGCCGCCTCGACCTCGGCACGGTCGGTAGGCACACCCGGCAGAACACCGCCGCCCACCCCGACGTGACGCTCGTGTGGCCCCCGCGCGAACCGGGCGGGTACTCGCTGATCGTCGACGGCCGCGCCCTGCCCGCCGCCGACACCCTGACCGTCGAACCCGTCAAGGCCGTGCTGCACCGCAAGGCCACCGAGGCCTCGCCCGCGACCAGCCCGGACTGCCTGCACGACTGTGTCCCGCTGAAGAAGTAGCGCGACCCACCGCCCGAGTGTGGGCTTGTTACACGCCTTTCGCGGAAAAAGCGTGCGGGTAACCCACGTTCGCGGACATAGGAAAAAGCCCGGGGCGCCGAAGCGCTCCCGGGCTTTTCCGAAAGGACTGACTTAGAAGTCCATACCGCCCATGCCACCGGTCGGGTCGCCGGCACCAGCGGCGGCCTTCTCCGGCTTGTCGGCGACGACGGCCTCGGTGGTGAGGAACAGGGCCGCGATCGAAGCCGCGTTCTGCAGCGCCGAACGGGTCACCTTCACCGGGTCGGCAACGCCGGCGGCGAGCAGGTCCTCGTACACACCGGTCGCGGCGTTCAGGCCGTGGCCGGCGGGCAGGTTCGACACCTTCTCGGCGACGACACCCGGCTCCAGACCACCGTTGAGGGCGATCTGCTTCAGCGGGGCCGACAGCGCGACGCGCACGATGTTCGCGCCGGTCGCCTCGTCACCCTCGAGCTTCAGATCGTCCAGCGCCGGAGCCGCCTGCAGCAGAGCCACGCCACCACCGGCGACGATGCCCTCCTCGACGGCCGCCTTCGCGTTGCGCACGGCGTCCTCGATGCGGTGCTTGCGCTCCTTGAGTTCGACCTCGGTGGCCGCGCCCGCCTTGATGACCGCGACGCCGCCGGCCAGCTTGGCCAGCCGCTCCTGCAGCTTCTCACGGTCGTAGTCGGAGTCGCTGTTCTCGATCTCGGCGCGGATCTGCGCGACGCGGCCCTGGATGGCCTCGGCGTCACCGGCACCCTCGACGATGGTGGTCTCGTCCTTGGTC